>Ga0308164_10000212_pt1 | contig 136913 bp, 105 predicted proteins | sample PhyTR2_FD_201031 | JGI IMG/M metagenome (GOLD analysis project Ga0308164, IMG submission 201031) | Phyllosphere microbial communities from UC Gill Tract Community Farm, Albany, California, United States - DLSLT.R2 | ecosystem: Host-associated > Plants > Phyllosphere > Unclassified | place...
GTGAAGGTCGGCGTGTCGAACGCGCCGATGTCGATCTTGCGGTCGCTGACGAAATAATCGGTGCTGCCGCGATGAAAGGTCTTTTCCGGGTCCGGCACGAAAAAGTGCGCGGTACGGCCGCTGGAAGCGGGTGCGAGGTCCGTGCGGTCTTCGAGAATCTCGTCCAGACGCTGGCGATAATAGGCCGTGATGTTTTTCACGTAGCCCGCATCCTTGTAGCGCCCTTCGATCTTGAACGAGCGCACGCCGGCGTCCACCAAAGCACGCAGGTTGGCGCTCTGATTGTTGTCTTTCATCGACAACAGATGCTTTTCGAAGGCCACAACGCGACCCTGATCATCCTTGAGGGTGTACGGCAGGCGGCAGGCCTGCGAGCAGTCGCCACGGTTGGCGCTGCGGCCGTTTTGCGCGTGGGAAATATTGCACTGCCCGGAGAACGCCACGCACAGGGCGCCGTGGATGAAGAATTCGATGGCCGCATCGGTTTCATCGGCGATTGCGCGGATTTCCTGCAGATTCAGTTCCCGGGCCAGCACCAGCTGCGAGAAACCGGCCTGATCGAGAAACTTCGCCCGGCTCAGGGTGCGAATATCGGTTTGCGTGCTGGCGTGCAGCTCGATGGGCGGAATGTCCATCTCCATCACCCCGAGGTCCTGCACGATCAACGCATCCACGCCGGCGTCGTAGAGCTGGTGAATCAGCTTGCGCGCGGGCTCCAGCTCGTCGTCATGGAGGATGGTGTTGATGGTGGTAAAGATCCGCGCGTGGTAGCGGTGCGCGAATTTGACCAGCTCGGCAATGTCGCTGACCTCGTTACAGGCGTTGTGCCGCGCACCAAAGCTCGGCCCGCCGATATACACCGCATCGGCACCATGCAGGATGGCTTCACGGGCGATGGTCACATCCCGTGCAGGGCTGAGCAATTCCAGGTGGTGCTTGGGTAACGACATGGCAACGGGATCCGGCTGCGGGCAAAGCGCGCATTGTAGTGCCACAGACCGCGCGGTGCACCTGTTGCAGATGGCAGCAGGTGCCGGACTGACCATCGGCGTGGTTCAGCGCGAGCGCAGGCGCAGAATCTTCGCCCCGTCACTGGGGTCTGTCAGCCAGTGCGCCACCACGCCGAAGGTGCTCAGCAAGCGTTCCGGAGTCAGTACCTCGAGCGGCGCACCCAGCGCGACCAGCCGACCCTTTTCCATGACCGCCACACGGTCGCAGTCCAGCGCCTGATTCAGATCGTGCAGGGCAATTACGGTGGTCACCGGCAGGGCCCTGACCAGGCCGAGGATGGTCAGTTGATGCTGGATGTCCAGATGATTGGTCGGTTCGTCCAGCAGAAGGATCTGCGGCCGTTGCGCCAGCGCCCTGGCGATGTGAACACGTTGCCGCTCGCCACCGGACAAGGTGTGCCAGGCGCGTTTTTTCAGGTGCAGCATGTCCACATCCTGCAGCGCCTGGCGAACGATTGCATCGTCCTCGGAGCTCCACGGCTCGAGTGCCGACAGCCAGGGCGTGCGGCCCAGTTCGACGGCATCCAGCACGGTCACGGCGTCGCTGGTTTCAGCCTGCTGCTCGACCACCGCCAGCAGGCGCGCCACGTCCCTGCGGCTCAAGGCCTCAAGTGCTCGCCCGCCCAGGCTGACCGAGCCGCTGACCGGCTTCTGAATACCGGCCAGTAGCTTGAGCAGGGTGGATTTGCCCGAGCCGTTGGGACCGACCACGGCCAGGGTTTCACCTGCGGCAATGCTCAGGTCGACATCGCGCAGCAGCGCTGCGCCACGTACCGAATAACCCAGACCGGAACAACCGAGTACCGGTGCACTGAGCGGATGAGGTAAGGCATTCATCGCGTGCTGTTGCCCCGGATAAGAATCAAAGCGAAGACCGGTGCGCCGATCAGTGCGGTAATCACCCCGATCGGCAGCGCCTGCCCCTTGATCAGGGTGCGCGAAAGGATATCGGCAGCGATCAGAAACAGTGCGCCGCTCAAGGCGCTCAACGGCACCAGCCGGGCGTGCCGGACACCGACCAGCATCCGCACCGCGTGCGGGATCACCAGCCCGACGAAGCCGATGGAGCCGACAATCGAGACCATCACCGCGGTGACCAGCGCAGCGCTGGCGATCAGGATGATCTGCACGCGCCGTACCGCGATCCCCAGTGATGCCGCCGAGTCGCTGCCGAAGGTGAACGCGTCCAGCGCTCGCCGGTGCCAGAGGCACACCAGCAGGCCTGCCAGTACTGTCGGCACAGCCAGCCAGACCGAGTGCCAGCGCACACCGCTGAGGTTACCCAGCAGCCAGAACATGATGCCGCGTGCCTGCTCGGAGCTTGCCGATTTGGTGATCAGAAACGAGGTCAGGGCATTGAACAGTTGCGACCCGGCGATCCCGGCCAGAATGATCTGCCCGGCTGCCGTCGTGCCGCGTGAGGAATGCGCCAGCAGGGCGACCAGCGAAAACGCCGCCACGGCCCCGACAAAGGCGCCTGCCGACATTGAGATCGCACCTGCACCAAAGCCCAGAATGGCGACCAGTACCGCGCCGGTCGAAGCCCCTGCGGAAATCCCCAGCAGATACGGGTCTGCCAGCGGGTTGCGCAATAACGATTGCAACACCACACCACAGATCGCCAGCCCGGCCCCGCAGGCCGCCGCGACAATGGCGCGGGTCAGCCGGTAGTTCCAGACGATGCCTTCGTCTATAGGGTCGAGTACATAGCCAGCGCCCCAGAGTTTGTTGGCCAGCACCTGGAAAACCACGTTCAGGCTGATCGAGGTTTCGCCGATCGCGGCTCCGATCATGATCGCCAGCACCAGCACTGCCGAGACCCAGAGCACATGAACCAACGCTATCGGCAATCTCATTTGGCAGCGTTGAAACGGTTGGCGGCGTCAGCCAGTTCCTCGAACCCGGTGAACAGGCGCAGGCCCGCCTGCATGCCCTCGGCGTCGATGATCACGATCCGGTCATGCTTGACCGCGTCCATGTTGCGGGTCACCGGGTCGGTCTTGAGGAATTCGATTTTTTTCAGGTAATCGTCGGCCGGGAAGCGGCGGCGATCCATGCGCGCGATGACCAGAATGCTCGGGTTGGCTTTGGCGATGGTTTCCCAGCCCACAGTCGGCCATTCCTCGTCGGACTGAACGATATTGCGCATGCCCAGGCTGTTGAGCATGAAGTCCGGAATGCCTTTGCGGCCGGCCACGAAAGGGTCGCTGGCGAGGTCGGAGCTGGAGAACCAGAACAGCGCCGAGACGTCATTGGCCTTGTTCTGCCGGACGTTGGCGATCGCTGCGCTCAGGCGGGTCTTGAGGTCGGTGACCAGCGCGTCGCCGCGATCCTGCACATCGAAAATCTGCGCCAGTTGCCCGATACTTTTGTAGATGGTGTCGATGCGGAATGGCTCCAGGCGTGTGCCATCGGCACCGACCAGATTGTCCTTGCCTTCGCAGTCGGACGGCAGGATGTAAGTGGGTATCTTCAGGTCATGGAACTGCTCGCGGGTGCCGACCACGCCCTGTTTGCCGACCATCCACTCCAGTTGCACGGCCACCAGTTCCGGTCGCTTGCCAATCACCGCTTCGAAACTGGGCTCGTTGTCGGCCAGGCGCTCGACCTTGTCGTTCTGCGCCTTGAAGCGTGGCAATACGTTGTTGAACCACAGGGAAGTACCGACCAGTCTGTCGCCCAGGCCCAGTTCGTAAAGCATTTCGGTGCCGGCCTGGCCAATGGTGACAGCCTTGGTCGGCGCATGCTGGAAGGTCAGGGTCGCGCCACAGTTTTCAAGGGTCAGCGGGTACTGAGTGGGGGCGGCGAGGGCCAGGGTGGACAGCGTCAGGCTGGCAGCGAGTGCGGCGAGGCGGGGCAGCGACATGAAATGCGGTCTCCGTTGGAGCAGGTGCCAGGGCGCAATGCACATCAGGAAACACATCCCCGGATGATCACCGGGCACGACAGGAAATGCCGACGCGTGCGGATGTCCTTCCCGGACACCCCGCCGGTTAGTGGATTGAAGCGGGTCGGCAGGTCTCCTGACTGACACGTCATCGCCAGGCTCCGGCCTTCCCGGATCACGATCCAGTGGCAGTCATGGAGCAGGCTCGGTGCCTACAGTTGCGGGGGCAGTTTCGTTTTTCGCCTGGTGAGAAAGGCGTGCGAATTCCCTGTTAGTTCCTCTCGGAAACCGACGCGCGGCATGGTAAACGATAAGCGTTTTAGTGGCTAATCCTTTGCGCACAGCTGCTGCAGCACACGGTCTGTGAGTCCAAAACCGTCCCGATGGGCACGGAACTTTCGGGAAAAACGCTTAAATTATCTTCATGTTCACGTCCGTAAAACCGCAAAGGCCCATTCCAGAGCGTTCGCGTGAAAAACATGGCGCTGGGCCACAACACGTTTTTCACATCTTCTTCACCGCATCGGGACGATGCTGAACCTATCTTGCCTGCATGGGAGCGGCACAGACCTCGGGCACTCCCTGGGTCAACGCCACACATAGGTTCATGGCAGGAGTGGTCCTTTGACCGACACGATAATCAACAAGAATGTACTTCCCCGTTCGGGCATCAGTCAGCGCTACAAATTGCATCGGCACATCGTATCGATGTCCGTTGCCGTCGTGCTGACGGCTATCTGTGCATGGTTCTACTCGGCGTTCTCAGGCGTGCATGTGGTGGACCTGGGGGTCGGCAGCAACCTGAGCGTTTCCGGCCTTCGCGAGCACTGGCGGCAAGGCAATGTGGTGGTGATGATTCGCCACGCCGAACGCTGTGACCGCTCGAGCAACCCGTGCATGAGCGACGCCGACGGCATTACCTCCAACGGCCGCGACGCCGCTTTGGCGGTGGGCGCCGGGTTGCAGAAAATGGGCATGGACCACGCGCGCATGATCGCCAGCCCCAAGACCCGCACGCAACAGACTGCGCAACTGTTGGCCGGGCACGCGGTGGCTGGCCAGGACTGGATCAACGACTGTGACAGCGGTTTCATGAAAGCGGTGCAGGCCCACAAGGTCAGCGGCGAGAACATGGTGCTGGTGACTCACAGTGGCTGCATCGATCAGTTCGAGCGCAAGGTCGGCGTACCTGGCGGCGAGCGCTCCAGTGAGTACGCCCAGGCGTTTTTCGTACAAATAGACGGCAGCCATCCGCCGAAAATCCTCGGCTCCCTGAATGCCGGGCAATGGGCAAACCTCAACAGCGAGCAATTCAATTGACGACATCTTCCAGCGCCAGGCTGCGGTTCTACGGCATCAACCTGGGTGTACCGGTGTTTTTCGCGTTACTGGTCTTCGTCACCTTCGACTTGACCACGATCGACCGGCAACTGAGTGACCTGTTTTTTGATTCGACGGCCGGGGTGTTTCCCATCGGCCAGAGCCATCTGTTCGAGAACATCACACACAGATGGGCGCGGATCCTTCCGAACTGGACCGGAGAGCTGGCGATCATTGGTGCGATGCTGTCCTTTGTCTGGCCGTTGCTGGAAAAATATGATGATTCGCGCCTCGCGAGGCGGCTGACGGGCTCTCGGTTGGGCACCTTCCTGCGCTTTGCACGCAGGCACCGGCTGGACTTCTTTTTCGTCATCGTTGCCTTTGCGCTGAGCACCGCCATGATCCATTACCTGAAAAGCCATACCAGCGTTTACTGTCCTGTCGAGACTACCTTGTACGGTGGCAGTCAGGCGCACATCGAGTGGTTCAGGAACTTCAATCTGCTGCACGAGGCCGGCGCCGGGCGATGCTGGCCGGGCGGTCACGCGTCAAGCGCGTTCAGTCTGCTGGCCCTGTACTTCGTGGCTCGTCGCTATTGCTGGCGGCATTCGAATACTCTGCTGGCGACCATTCTGCTGCTCGGGATGATTTACGGCACCACGCGGGTGCTGCAAGGCTGGCACTTCATGTCGCACACCTTCTGGGCAGGTATTGTGGTGTGGCTGAGCACGTTGCTGGTTGCCTTGTGCTTCTATGGCCGATCGAGGTTGCAACAGCCGATTCGCCAGGCGTTGGCCGTCAACAAACCTGATGCATTCGTCACTCGACCTGCAGACGCACTGGCGACAGGTTCCCGGTCGGCCGGGTAGAACAACAACAAGGCGCGGCAATGAACATTCTGGTTATTGAAGACCATCGTGATATCCACGATAACCTGCTGGAATTCTTCGAGCTCAGGGGGCATGCGGTAGAAGGGGCGCTGGACGGCCTGAGCGGGCTGCATCTGGCCGCGTCGAAACGCTTCGATGCGATCATTCTCGACATCATGCTGCCCGGCATCGACGGCAACCAGATCTGCCACAGCCTGCGCCAGTATTCGAAGTCGGAAGTCGCGATTGTGATGCTCAGCGCGCGCGATGAACTGGATGATCGGCTCACCGGTTTCAAGGTGGGGGCCGACGACTACATCACCAAGCCGTTTGCAATGTCCGAAGTGCTCGCCAGGGTAGAAGCGATCGTTAGCCGACGGCAGCGCCAGGACAACCGGATGATGGTGGTTGCCGACCTGCAGTTCGATCTCGACACCCTGGAGGTCACCCGCAAAGGCGTGCCTTTGAAGCTCAACCCGACCAACATGAAGCTATTGGAACTGCTGATGCGCAAAAGCCCGCATATCGTCAAGCGGGCCGAGCTGGAAGAGGCGCTTTGGGGCCGTGATGCCCCGAACAGCAGCAGTTTGCGCAGCAACATCCATGTGCTCAGGCGGGTACTGGATGGCGGGCACGACACGCCGTTGCTGCACACGGCCCATGGCCTGGGTTACAAGCTGTGCGCGCAGCGCTGAGGCGGACTCATTCGAAGTTGAATAGGCGCTGGATCAGGGTCGGTGTGCTGCCGGTCCAGCGTTTGAATGAGCGGCGGAAATTGGCCGGGTCGTTGAAGTTCAGGTAGTCCGCCACAGCTTCGTTGCTCATCCCCTTGATCTGATACAGGTACAACGCGACGTGCTTGCGCGCCAGGTCGTGCTGCGCCTGAAAGTGCGTGCCGTGCTTGTGCAACTTGCGCTTCAGCGTGGCCGGGCTCATGGCGAAAGCGTGAGCGACCTGTTCCAGGCTGGTGGCCTGTCGCACATGTTCACGCAGGTGCTGGTGCAAGCGGTCCAGCAGGCTGAACGACATGCCCAGCGCGGCGAGTTGCCCGTCGGCTTCCTGCTGCGCGACCTGCACGGCAATGGGCGATGCGCCAGGCCAGGCATGGGTAAGGTAATGCCTGGGCAGGCGCATCATGTTCAGCGGGCGGCCAAATGCCGTGTTTTCGCCCAGATGAACCCAGTACTGCTCGATGTAGCGTGGCTCTTCGTGACAGAAACTGCATTCCCACGGCAAACGCTCGCCGCTCAGCGACTGACCCATCGCCACCAGTGCGGTCATGCCGGCTTCGAGCAGGAAGCGTTGCTGTTCACCTGCACCACAACTGTCCAGCCAGTAGAGATAGGCGAACTGTTCGTCCAGCTCCAGACGCGGTATCAGCAGCGGGCTGAGCAGCGCCTGTTGGCGGATCAGTATCTCCAGCGCCTGATGCAGGTTTTGCGCATGACGCAGCGCGTGACTGGCCGCGCCGTAGTGGCCGGGAAACAGCCGCTGGCCGAACAGGAAGCTGGTGTCGTCGGCTTCCATCTGACGTTGCGCGTTACCGATCAGGACGAAAAACTGTTGCGGGCTCAGGCGCGTCTTGCCCGCAACGATGTCCTCGTAAAACAGCCCGGTGCCTTTGAGCAGGCGATGGCTGTCAATGCCGCGCGACAAGGCCAGATCAATCAGCGTTGCCGGCTGGTAGTGGCCGGGGATGAAGCGGCTGTCGATTTCATACCAGTCACTTTTAAGCGTCATGGCAGGCGCTCAGGCAGTGCAGGTCAGAGGGCGTCGGGCGCGAGCCAGCGACAGATTGAGGCGGCGCAGCAGGTTGTCCGGCGTTTCATTGAGTGCCATGACGACCGCCACGCTGGCCGACAGGTGAATGCGTTCGCCCTGTTGGCGGGTCTTGTGCGCCAGACTGGCGACCGCCTGCTGCAACTCAAGCGCCAGCAGCTTTGCCTGGCTTTCTCCGGTGTTGGGCAACAACACCACGAAACGGTCGCCAGCCAGACGGCAGAGCAGGTCCTGACGGCGCAGATTGAGCACCAGCAAGTGGCTGAGCGCCGACAGCACCTCATCGCCTTCGGCATGCCCGAAGGCATTGTTGATCGCGCTAAAACCATCCACGTCCAGCGCCAGCAGCGACAGCGGCTGCTGTTGGCAGACACTCTGTTCCAGGCTGACCACCAGTTGGCGCTTCAGGTAGTCGGCGCTGCCCAGCGGGGTGAGTTTGTCGTACAACCGGTGCTCCCGGAAGCCGCGCTCGCGTTTTTCCATTTGTGCGCTGATTGCCAGTTGTTCGCGATGCCAGTGGTAGATGCCCAGGGTCAACAGAATCAGGCCGACCGGCATCGGGCCGGATTCCAGCCAGTGATCCCATTCGATCGCGGCGGGCAGGCGGATGAATTCGTCGAGCGCGTCGATCCACCACGAGAAGAACACGCAACTCAGGCCGATCGACAGGTAATTGGTCACCCGGCCGGCCGGTCTGCTCTTGAACACCAGAAACAGCCAGACCAGCGACAGCAGGGCTGAGCCACCTTCACCGACGATGTCCAGCCACTGCCATTCGCTGACATGTTTGAGCGTGCCGAATGCCAGAAACGCCAGCAGGCCGAGATTGGAGGCGACCATCAGCACGGCGAGTTTCCAGCGATGAGGTTGGATGATCCTGAACATGAACAGACGGCTCCCGAAGTGCTGATTATCGGCCAGCAGAACAGATGCACATGACACTTCGGTGACGGGTAACGCGGACCGCGAAAGGTCGAATCAGCTCACGTGTGTTGTAGGTTTTTGCTTCGCATCTGACGTGTAAGCCACCTCTGATCAGCGCCAGGACTCAGCCGTCACTTACGTCGCACTCTGCGTCGTCAGTGTCATTGCTGCGTTGGCAGCGGTTGCGGGTAACGCATGAGGTTGTGTCGTATCAGAGTTGCCTGCCTGTCGGCGTTTGATTCTGGCCAGCGGCCGTGGGAGCGAGCTTGCTCGCGATCTGTCGGGAACCGACAGTAGAGTCGGTACATACAATGCGCCAGACACACCGAGCATCAGTACGGCCTACAGCTTCAGCCCCGCCTGAAAGTCAAATCAGCTCATTTACCTGCCCGATTCCCCTCAAACCCGCTGTTTTCAGCCCCTGGGCCCGTTACCTGTCACAGAACCGTCACTGCACGACTCTAGCTTGCGCCTCCAGTTGCCGGGCCATTTGCCTGGTCTGTCGGGTTTATGGGGGAGGACTTACATGCACAGGCGTCGCAGCAGGGCCCAACTGGTCGGTTTCACACTCAGCGCGCTGGCGTTTGCCATCGGCAGCGAACGTTTGCAGGCCGCCGAAGCCGATACCACCGAGCACGTGCAAGTGGTCGGCCAGGCCGCGAGCATCGACAACGCGCTCAAGGAGCAACGCAGCTCCGACAGCATAAAGAGCGTGGTGCATGCCGACGGTGTTGCGCAGTTACCGGACCAGAACGTCGCCGAAGCGGTGCAGCGCCTGCCGGGCGTCAGCGTCGAGCGCGATCAGGGCGAGGGGCGCTTTGTCACCGTTCGTGGCCTGGCCCCCGACCTGAACAGCGTGACCATCAACGGCACCATGGTGCCTGCCCCGGAAAGTGATCGACGCGCCGTGGCGCTGGATGTCCTGCCCGCCGAACTGGTGCAGTCCCTGTCAGTGATCAAGACCCTGACCCCGGACATGGACGCCAATTCGCTGGGTGGCACCATCGATGTCGAGAGCCTCTCGGCCTTCGACCACAAGGGCCTGTTCTACACCGGCAGCAGCGAGGCCAGCTACGACAAGAACACCCGTCAGACCAGTCCCAAGTTTTCCGGCGCGGCGAGCAATCGTTTCAGCCTCGGCGACGGCATCGACAACTTCGGCGTGGCAGCAGCGCTGAGCTGGCAGAAGCGTGACTTCGGCTCCGACAACGTCGAAACCGGCGGTGACTGGGATGGCGCGCGGCTGCAATCATTCGAACAGCGCGACTACGACATCAGTCGCGAGCGCGCCGGTGGCGGCCTGAACTTCGATTACCGGCCCGATGACGTCAGCAAGTATTACCTGCGCACCCTGTACAGCCGCTTCAAGGACGACGAAGTCCGCACCACCAACGGTTTCGAGTTTGCCGATGCGCAAAGCGCAGGGCAGACAGGCGATGCCGAAGGCACGCGCAAGCTCAAGGCGCGTACTGAAACCCAGGAAATCCAGTCCTACGTGTTCGGTGGCGAGCGCATGGTCGGCCTGTGGACCCTCAGCGGCCAGGCCGGTTACAGCGAATCCAGCGAGGACAGCCCTGGCCATATCGCAGGCGCCACGTTCGTCGGCAACGATGACTTTGCCGACACCGGTTTCTACGACCGCGACAAGCCGCGGCCGATTGTCGGCTCCTCGTTCTACGACAACTCGAACTTCACCCTGGACAAGGTCGACTGGGAAAAGCAGTACACCAAGGACACCGAGAAAAACCTGCGTCTGGACCTGGCCCGTGATTACGATTTCAAGGGCTATGCCTCGCAGTTCAAGTTTGGTGGCAAGGTCAGCCGTCGCGACAAGAGCAATGACCTGGAAGTCTGGAAATACGAGGATTTCGATGACTTGGGCTTCAGCGACCAGCAACTCAACCTGACGCAGTTCCAGAAAGGCAACATCGACTACCGGCTGGGCAACTTCGGCAGCGGCATCAGCCCCGGTGCGATCAAGGGGCTGATCGGTGGCCTCAACGCTGCTGACGCCTACGACGAGGCCGAAAGCCGCGCCAATGACTTCAAGATCAACGAAGACATCAACGCCGGTTACTTCATGAATACCCTGGATGTCGACAAGTGGCGCTTCATCGCCGGACTGCGCTACGAAGGCACGGAAATGGACGCCAAGGGCACTGGTGTGCGTGATGGCGCGTTCGAGTCCAGTACCACCAGCCGTCGCTATCATCACTGGCTGCCGGGCCTGCATGCCCGTTATCAGATCGACAAGAGTACCCAACTGCGCGCTGCATGGACCAAAACCGTGGTACGTCCCACGTTCGGACAACTGGCACCGGGTTTTGTGATCGACGATGACGAAGCGTCTTTCGGTAACCCGAATCTCAAGCCGCTGGAGTCAAGCAACCTGGACCTGGGCATCGAACACTTCATGGGCCGTGCAGGCACGGTGTCGGCGTTCGTGTTCTACAAGGACATCCAGAATTTCGTCTACAACACCGACCTGGCCGGCACCGGGCAGTGGGCGAACTTCTCCGAGGCCAACACCTTTGCCAATGGCGACAAGGCCAAGCTGTATGGCCTGGAGCTGGCCTACTCGCAGAAGCTCGACTGGTTGCCTGCGCCATGGAACGGTCTGCTGCTGGGCGCCAATGCCACGTTGAGCCGCTCGGATGCCAGCATCAACGGTTTCGACCAGAGCACCGGCAGCAATCGCAAACGCGATATCGACCTGCCCAGCCAGTCGAAAACCGTCGGTAACGTCATGCTCGGCTGGGAGAACGACAAGCTCAGTCTGCGTCTGTCCGCCAACTACAAGTCGGCCTACCTCTACGAGCTGGCGGCGATCGGCGACAAGGACCATGACCAGTATGTGGACGCGCAGACCTTCGTTGATTTCAGCGCGCGCTATTCACTGACGAAGAACCTCAAGGTCAGCTTCGAGGCCCAGAACCTTACCGATCAGCCGTACTTCGTCTACAGCGGCCATCGCGCCTACAACGGCCAGTACGAAGAGTACGGCCCGACTTACAAGGTCGGCCTGACCTTCACCCATTTCTGATCGATCTGAAGCGCTCATTCAAAGGATTCAACCGTTCATGATGATTTCGCTATTACCCAAGCCAGTGTGCCTGGCGCTCTTGCTTTGCCTGACGGCCGGGGCTGCGCAGGCCTCGTCGCCGATGGATCTGAACCTGACGCGCTGGGCTGAAAACGCCTCGTTCAAGGCTCAGTCTGTCGCCTTCTTGCCGGACAGTGACGGCAGTCGGCGTCTGGCCACGAGCATCAAGGCCGGCCTGTTGCTGCTGGATGAGCAGGGCCGCGAACTGGCAAGCATGCCCGGTTCATTTCAAGGGCTCGACAGCCGCTCAACGGGCGAGAGCGTCTTGCTCGCGACGCTGGACAACGCACGTCAACAGGCACTGCTGACCCAGCTGGACCCGGCGAAGATGCACTGGTCGAAGCCGGTCTACCTACCGGCACGCGACTATTCAGTGGCCGGCCTGTGTCTGTATCGCGATGACGCCAGCAACCTGTTTGTATTTTTGGTGGGCGAAGAGGGCAAGGGCGAGCAATGGCTGATTGGTGCGAACAACCGGCTCAATGGCGAGCCGCGCCTGGTGCGCAATCTGCCGCTGCCTCCCAACGCCGAGTTTTGTCAGGTCGACGATGCTGCGCACAGGTTGTTCGTCAATGAAGCGAACATCGGCTGGTGGGCTTACCCGGCGCATCCCGAGGCCGATGTCGCCCGGCAGCCGGTGGCGCTGCGCGAGCCGTTTGGCGAGCTGAAACAGGCCGCCGGGGCAATGGCTGTTGTGCCTGGCGGTCTGCTGGCGCTGGACCCGAAGGGCAAGTCGTTGCATCTCTATCAGCAGCAGGATGATCAACAGCAGGCAGCCTGGGTGCCGGTGGCCGATCTGTCATTGATGAACCTGAAGAAGCCCGAAGGTCTCTCGGTGCATGAGAACAAGGGTGGTTTGCAGGTGCTGGTCAACGACAAGGACGGTGAGCGTCTGTATCAGGGGGCGCTGAACTGGACGCCCAAACCGGTCGCGGTTGCTGCGCCGCTGCCGAGTGTCATGCCGGCCATCCAGAGCCAGTCGGTCGGGCGTCAGGGTGACGCCGCCGACGACCCGGCGATCTGGGTCAACCCGAAAAATCCGGCACTCAGCCGGGTGCTGGGTACCAACAAGAAGCAGGGTCTGCTGGCTTACGACCTGAGCGGCAAGCAGTTACAGGAGCTGCCGGTCGGACGTTTGAACAATGTCGATGTGCGCCCCGGTTTCATGCTGGGCAACAAGAACGTCGACCTGGCCGTGGCGAGTAATCGCGATCGCAACAGCCTGAGCCTGTTCAGCATCGACCGCGCCAGCGGCACGCTTCACGAGGCGGGGGAAATCGCCACGCCATTGGCGGAAATCTACGGCGTCTGCCTGTTCAAGCCTGCCAGTGGCGAGCTGTATGCCTTCGCCAACGGCAAGGACGGCAGCTTTCTCCAATACCGGCTCAGCGCCCCGGACGGCAAGGCCAAAGGCGAGCTGGTGCGCCGCTTCAAGGTCGACACCCAACCGGAAGGCTGCGTGGCCGATGACCAGCGTCAGCGCCTGTTTCTCGGTGAAGAAGACGTAGGTGTCTGGGAAGTCGATGCGCGGGCGGATCAGCCTGCAACGCTGTCCAGCGTGATAAAGGTGGGTGAAGTGGTGCACGCCGATGTCGAGGGGCTGGCGCTGTACCAGAGCGATGGCCATGACTATCTGCTGATTTCCAGTCAGGGCAACGACAGCTATGTGGTGGTGGATGCCGAGCCGCCTTATGCACTGCGCGGCGCCTTTCGGGTCGGCCTGAACGCGAAGGCGGGGATCGACGGCACCTCGGAAACCGACGGCATCGAAGTGACCGCCATGAACCTCGGCGGCCCCTGGAGCAAAGGCATGCTGGTGGTTCAGGACGGGCGCAAGCGTATGCCCGAGCAGGCGCAGAACTTCAAGTTCGTGCCGTGGGCGGAGGTCATGAAGACCTTGAAGCTGCCGTAAGTCGTTTGTCATCAAGCGGTGCTAATCATTCGTTCCATTACAGAGGACTACCCCGATGCACGCCACTCTCGAACACATGACCATCTGGGGCCTGATCAGCGATGCCAGCCTGCTGGTCAAGGCCGTGATGCTGATTTTGCTGCTCGCCTCGCTGGTCAGCTGGTTCCTGATCATCCAGCGCAGCCTTGTCCTGCGTCATTACGAGCGCTCACTGGATGCCTTCCAGCAACGCTTTCGCAGTGCCGCCGACCTGGCGACGCTGCAGGCGCAGGCATCCTCTGCGCAGCGCGATGCGACTGGGATCGAGGACGTATTTCAGGCGGGTTACGCCGAATACATGCAGCTCAAGCAGCGGCCGGGTATCGAGCCTGATGTGGTGCTCTCCGGCGTCGAGCGCTCGCTGCAGGTCGCCATCAGCGAGCAAGAGCTGCAATTGGAAAAAGGCCTGCAGTTTCTCGCCACGGTAGGCTCGGTCAGCCCGTATATCGGCCTGTTTGGCACCGTCTGGGGGATCATGAACTCGTTCATCGGCCTGTCGCAGGTGCAGCAGGCCACACTGTCGACGGTCGCGCCGGGTATTGCCGAAGCGCTGATCGCCACCGCCATCGGGCTGTTCGCGGCCATTCCGGCGGTGATCGCCTACAACCGCTTTGCCGCCCGTGGCCAGACCCTCACGGCACGTTACTACAGCTTCGGCAACGAACTGCAGGTGCGCCTGAATCGCACTCTGCAAGGCCTGACACGCAACATGGCCGCTGCTGCCTGAGGACTTGTCATGCTGGTCAAACCGCAACGCAAACATGGCCCGAAGGCCGAAATGAATGTCGTGCCTTACATCGACGTAATGCTGGTGCTGCTGGTGATTTTCATGGTCACGGCGCCGATGCTGACCCAAGGGGTGAAAATCGAGTTACCCAAAGTGGCCAGCGAAGCGCTCGTCACCGACACCCGGCAGCGTATCGTGACGTTGTCCGTCAAGGCGCAGGGCGGCTACTACTGGAACCTGAGCGATACCGTCGACACTCAGGCGCAGACCGATCAGGCCGCGAGCCTGGAAGACATGCAGGCGCGCATTGCCCGACTGGTTGCCGAGCGCAAGGACACGCAAGTGTTCATCCGCGCCGATGACAAAGCCGATTACGGTCGTGTGGTCGCTGCAATGGCGGCCCTGCAACGCAGTGGCGTGACGCAACTGGGGCTGGTGACCGAGGCGCCGCAATGAACACCCTGACCCTTGACTATCAGCCGCCGCGCCGCGAATGGGGGAACCGGCCCTGGCTGCGCCGCAATGGCCTCGCGGCGGCGGTCGCGCTGGCGTTGCATGGCGCTTTGCTGAGCGGTCTGATGCTCGGCTGGAACGCCTGGGAAAAACCGCCCGAACCGGTCAGAACCCTGACCACCCAATTACTGATTCTGCCGCCAACGCCCGCGCCTGAGCCGGTTCCAGTGGCGGCGGCACCGGTAAGCGAGCCCGTGCAGGTGCCGCCACCCCCTGCACCGGCATCGTTGCCGGTCAGCAAACCGCTCGAAGCTGCGAAACCGCAGGCAGAGCCGCAACGTCAACCCGACCAGGCTGCAGTGGCCCGCAAGCGCGTCGAAGAGCAAAAGCGCGAGCGCGAGCAACTGCAGAATGCCCAACGCCTGCGCGAGGCCGAGCAGCGCAGGCAGCAGGAACAGCAATTGGCCGAACAGCAACGTCAGCAGATCGAGGAGCAGCGTCAGGCTGAGCAGGCACGCCAGTCCGCCGAGCGTGCCCGCCAGGCGCAGCAGTCAGCACAGCAGCAGGCTGCCGCTGCCGACAGCAGCCAGTACCAGCCGCTGAGCAAGGAGGCCCCGGACTATCCCGAACGGGCGCTGGACAAAGGCATCGAGGGTGATTGCACGGTGGTCTACGACGTGTCACCGCAAGGCACAGTGGTCAACCCGCAAGTGCAGGGTGCCTGCCATCCATTGTTCATCCGTCCGTCACTGGCCGCAGCGCAAACCTTTCGTTATCAGCCACGGGTTGTCGAGGGCAGGGCGGTGACCGTGTCCGGGGTGAAGAATACTTTCCACTATCGGATCAAGTAGGGCTACCGTGTCTGGCAGGCTCCCTTCTGAACCGTGCTCCTGTTTGGCCGCAAATGGCGCACGGATCAACGAGCAAGATTTTTTTCTGCTCTGCTTGACTTCCTTTTCCGAATCAGTAACATAGCGCTCATTCCGCGATAGCTCAGTTGGTAGAGCAAGTGACTGTTAATCACTGGGTCCCTGGTTCGAGTCCAGGTCGTGGAGCCAGACGATATTTCAAAGGCGATGTGTAATGCCTTTGAACAAGAAAAAACCCGCCTGATGGCGGGTTTTTTCGTTTTGGCGCTAATGCAGCGCGGCTTCAGCATTCCTGGCGCCTCAATACGGCGAAATAGTCCCCAACAAACCCACCGCGATTGCCAACAATAAAAAACCTATCAAAGAAAGTCCGAGCTTGCCCATGAGCGTCTCCTGCTGATCGATCTGTCTGTAACGAGTCGCAGGCGCCACTCTTGACGGTTGGCCTGCGCGTTTAAATGCGTTGCCATTATCGTACTCGGACAGATTCTGGTACAGATTCAGAAACAGCTTAAAAATACGGATCAGTTGTCTTTGTGCAAGGCATGAAAACGCTCAGAACGACGCGATTATACGGCCCAGCATTGCCATGGCCTGCTCGCTGCGTTCGTCCCAGGGAGTGCCGTAGTTGAGGCGCGCGCAATTCTTGAAGCGCCTTGACGCGGAAAAGATCGGGCCGGGTGCGAGGCTGATGCCCTGCGCGAGCGCGAGTTGAAAGAGCTGCAGCGAATCAACCTGCTCGGGGAATTCGAACCACAGAAAGTAGCCGCCGACGGGGCGGGTGACGCGTGTCGCCGCCGGAAAATAGCGGGCGGCTGCAGCGAGCATCGCGCCTTGTTGCAGTTCGAGGGTGTCACGCAGTTTACGTAGATGGCGGTCATAGCCGCCGTGCTTGAGGTAGTCGGCGAGCGCGGCCTGAGCGGGGACCGAAGGGGAGAGGGTGGTCATGAGCTTGAGGCGGTCAATCTGCTCGGTGTAACGCCCGCCTGCCACCCAGCCGACCCGATAGCCGGGCGCGAGGGTCTTGGAAAACGAGCTGCAGTGCATCACCAGTCCGCTGCGATCCAGGCTTTTGACCGGGTGAGGCGCCTTGGCGCCGTAATACAGTTCGGCGTACACATCGTCCTCGATCAACGGGATTTGATGCTGTTCCAGCAGGTCGTAGAGCCTGATCCTGTTTTCCTGAGTCATGCTCGCGCCCAATGGGTTCTGAAAGCTGCTCATGAACCAGCAAGCCTTGATCGACAGGCGTGTCAGGCTGTCCTGCAGCGAATCGAGGTCCACCCCGTCACGCGGATGCACGGGGATTTCGACGGCTTTCAGCTTCAGACGCTCCAGCACTTGAAGGCAGGCATAGAACGCCGGAGCTTCGATGGCGACCAGGTCGCCGGGCTCGGTGACGCACTGCAGGCAAAGGTTCAGGGCTTCCATGGCGCCATTGGTGATGACCAGTTCGTCAGCGGGCAAGCGCACGCCACTGATCATGTAGCGCAGGGCGATCTGTCGGCGCAGCTCGGGGTTTCCGGTGGTCATGTCGCTGACGATGCCCGCAGGCGTCAGCGCACGCACAGCTGAAGCCATCGACTTTGCCAGGCTCGCCAACGGATACAGGTGCGGGCTGGGAAACGCCGAGCCAAATGGCACGGTGTCCGGGTCCTTGAGCGAGCCGAGCACTGAAAAGATCAGGTCGCTGACACCCAGTTCGGTGCCTTCGCTGGCGTGTCTGATCAGTTCAGGTTCGGTCAGTGCATTGGCGGCATGCTCGCGTACGTAATACCCGGAGCGTGCGCGGGCCTGAATCAGTCCCTTGTCTTCCAGCAGGTAATAGGCCTTGAAGACCGTCGCCGGGCTGACGGACCAGGTGCGACTCGCGACGCGTACGGACGGGACTTTTTCCCCGGCGGGCAGGACGCCGCTGCGAATCATTTCCGAGATGTCGGCGGCGAATTTTTCGTAACGTTTCATAAGCGGCATCGAATGAACAAGGCTGCATCATGAGCGAAACCGGCCATAACGAACAGAGACACAACAACTGTAAAAAACAGAATCAGATGGCTTGTTCACGTGTTTCAGGGTGTTGCGTCATCCGTCACTCAGGTCGTTCGGGGAGATGACTTGCGCTTGAATCACTCAAACGGATAGGTCTATGATGCCAGCGCCTTACGACCCATCGAAGGAAATAGACGTGTCCCGTTCCAACTGGCTGCCTACGCCGCCTTAGCGCTACGCCCCCCCTCGCAACACTTGACTGCCTTCTTGCTGCAGTCGCCCGTTGCTGCGCCCGTTTTTTGGTCGCCGCCACTCCCACTCTGACTACTTAATCGAAAACCGATGCTCCTGCTCGTCCGGCAATCGCTGCCGTGCGTCTTGCTGCGTCTGTCACAGGTATTTCCATGCTCGAAAAAATCAAAGCTACGTGGTTTTCCAACGTTCGTGCCGATGTATTGGCCGGGCTTGTCGTTGCATTGGCCCTGATTCCAGAGGCCATCGCGTTCTCCATCATCACCGGGGTAGACCCGAAAGTCGGGCTTTACGCGTCGTTCTGTATCTGCGTGGTCATCGCGTTCGTGGGCGGGCGCCCGGCGATGATTTCTGCGGCTACAGGTGCGATGGCATTGCTGATGGTGAATCTGGTCAAAGAGCACGGGCTTCAGTATTTGCTGGCCGCCACCTTGCTCTGCGGCGTACTGCAGATCATCGCCGGCTATCTGCGCCTGGGTGAGTTGATGCGCTTCGTTTCACGCTCGGTGGTTACCGGGTTCGTGAATGCACTGGCGATTCTGATTTTCATGGCCCAGTTGCCGGAATTGACCCATGTGACCTGGCCGGTTTACGCCATGACCGCAGCGGGCCTGGCAATCATCTACCTGTTCCCGCGCGTGCCGGTGCTGGGCAAGTTGCTGCCTTCGCCGCTGGTGTGCATTCTGGTGCTCACCGCAATTTCCATTTACATGGGGCTTGATGTACGAACCGTGGGTGACATGGGCGCAATGCCCGACAGTCTGCCGACCTTTATGTGGCCGGACGTCGCGCTCAATCTCGACACACTGCTGATCATTCTGCCGTATTCCGCCGCGCTGGCCGTGGTGGGCCTGCTGGAGTCGATGATGACCGCGACCATCGTCGATGACCTGACCGATACCACCAGTGACCGAAACCGTGAGTGCAAAGGGCAGGGCATTGCCAATATCGCCACGGGTCTGATCGGCGGCATGGCTGGCTGCGCCATGATCGGCCAGTCGATGATCAACGTGAAGTCTGGCGGCAGAACACGTCTTTCAACCCTCAGCGCAGGTTTACTGCTGTTGATCATGATGCTGTTTCTGGGCGAATGGCTGGCGCGTATTCCGATGGCGGCGCTGGTGGCGGTGATGATCATGGTATCGATCAGTACCTTCAGTTGGGGATCGATCCGCAACCTCAAGGAATACCCGCTCTCGACCAACATCGTGATGGTGGTCACCGTGGTGGTGGTCGTGGCGACCCATAACCTTGCCTATGGTGTGCTGGTCGGTTCTCTGCTTGCCTCGATGTTCTTTGCCAGCAAGATCGCTCACTTCCTCGATGTCACGTCGCATCGTGATCCCTTCCACAGCCATCGCACCTACTACGTGACCGGCCAGGTATTCTTCGCCTCCGCTGACCGTTTCATGGCCTCATTCGACCTGCGCGAAAGCCTCGAGACGCTGGTCATCGATCTGCGCGAGGCGCATTTTTGGGACATCACCGCTGTGGCCGCATTGGACAAGGTGGTTTTGAAACTGAGAAAGGCGGGCATCAGCGTCGACGTTATCGGCATGAACCGGGCCACCGCTACGCTGGTGGACCGCTTTGGTGTGCATGACAAGCCGGACGGCATCGATTCGTTGATGGGGCACTGATCTGCGGGGCCGGGCAGGCAGGCTCAGCCCGGAATCTCCAGGCGGATGACGGATCCTCCGCCTGGCCTGTTGCGGACCTCGATAGTGCCGTCGTGCTCGAGACAAATCGCTCTGGCGATGGACAGGCCAAGGCCGCTGCCTCCCGAATAGCGCGCCCGCGAACGTTCGGCACGCCAGAAGCGGTCGAACACCTGTTCGAGGTTCTCCGAGTCAAAGCCGGGGCCGCGGTCCGAGACGGTCAGTTCCATGCGCCCTGCGCCGGCTTTGCCGACAATCAGCAGCTCACCACCCATCGCCGAATAGCGCAGCGCGTTATCGACGAGAATATTCACGACCTGACCGATCCGGTCACGGTCGGCGTTGACGGTCAATTTCCGCGGGATATCGATCGTCACGGCGACACCTGCCTCATCGAGCGGCGTGGCAAACCAGCCCAGACGTTCGACCACCAGTTTCTCAAGGGAAAACTCCGTCTTGTCCAGGGTCAACTGACCCGCGCTGGCGAGCGAGAGCAGGTGCAGATCACTCACCAGTTTGTTCAACTGGCCGAGCTGGCGGTGGACCATTTCCAGTTGTGCCAGGTCACGCGGGAACACTTCGTCGATCATGCCTTGTATGCGTCCCATGGCGGCATTCAGTGGCGTGCGCAGCTCATGGGCAATCATGGCACTGGACTCGCTGACTTCCAGTTCGTAACGGCCGAGCTGAGTGGTCATGGTATTGAAGTCGCTGACCAGCGCCTGCAATTCGTCCGGGTCTTTGTCGCTCATCGGCAGGCGCGTCTTGAAGTCACCCTGGGCGACCTGACGTGCGCCTCTGGCAATCGAGGAGAACTGGCTGGAAAGCGGACGGGAAAACAGAAAGCCGAAGAATATGATGATCGGTATCGCGATCAACACCAGCGCTGCCAGCACCCACCATTCCTTGTTGGCAATGCCCGGCAGCAGGTTTTCGATCGGGTAATACTCGAAGAACAGTTCGCGCAGCTTGACCATGTCCAGGGTGGGCTCGGCCTGCAGCCGCAGGAACTCCATGCGCACGTCGGCCGGCATTGCCTGCAGGGTGAGCCAGTCAGAGACTGTGACGTGTAGCCACATGCAGAACGCGATGACGATGACCGCACCGACGGCGAGCATGCTCATGCGCATGCCGACCCAGTGCCACAACGGTTTTTGTCTGTGCCTGAAAAAATCTCGCATGAAGATCACCTGAACCGATAGCCGACCGAACGGACGGTGACCAGCACATTTTCCACGCCATGGATCTCCAGTTTGCGCCGAAGGTTATGCACATGTGCATCGACAACCCTGGCCAGCGCCTCGCTGTCGGGAAGGCAGATTTCCAGCAGTTCTTCGCGAGTGAAGGCCTTGGACGGCGTTTTCAGCAGCGTTGAAAGGATCTTGAACTCGGTAGGTGTCAGGTCGAGTACGGTCTCTGCGCCATCCTGACCTTCAATGATCGCGGTGACCGCATCCAGCTCCACCAGCAGGTTCTGGTAGCGCAAATGACGCTCGTTGTTGCCGTTCTGCTGGGAGCGCCGCAGAACCGCATGCACGCGGGCCACCACTTCTCGCGGGTTGTAGGGCTTGACCACGTAATCGTCGGCCCCATAACGCAAGGCGCCGAGTTTTTCCGGTTCGTCGCCCATGGCGGTGACCATGATCACCGGCGTGTCGCTGCAGCGCCGGACGGCCGACAGCACGTCGGTACCACTGACAAGCGGCAGCATGACGTCCAGCAGAATCAGGTCGGGTTTCCACTGACGGTGCATATCGATACCGCGCTGACCGTTTTCGGCCAGCCCGACGTTGAAACCGTCACGACGCAGGTAAGCCTCGAGAATGCTGGCACTGTCGGCGTCGTCTTCAACGATAAGAATGCGTTTTCCTGACACGAGCGCGCCTCTTGATCAAATCTTGATAATTCACGAACGGTTTGTTGAAAGTCGACGTTCAGGATGCTGTCCAGAGCCCACTGTCGCGGACAGATCCTATGCCGATGAGTACACCGCTGTCCAAGCGTATCCGCAACCGCCGCTGGCGTTGCCTGGCCATGCTGGCGAGCCTGACTCTTTCGGGCTGCTCGTTGATACCGGCCTATCAGCGTCCGGCGTTGCCGGTCCCGGTCGATCAGGCGTCCGCTGTGGTCCCGGCCTCGAATACCTCCAGCGCCGTCGTGCTCAGTGCCGACGAAGAAGCGCTGGCTGGCGAGTTGTCGCCAAAAGGCGAACTGCGCCGGTTGCTGCAATCGGCCCTCGCGTTCAATCGCGATTTTCGTGTGGCGGCGCTGCGTGTGGAGGAGGCCAGGGCAATGCGCGGCATTACCCGTGCCGATCGCTTTCCGACCCTTGCTGCAGGTGTCGAGCGCGATCGTCAGCACTTCGATAATGCGGCCGCCGACGAGCGTTATGGCCAGGACATTTCCATCGCGTCGGTGGGCGTCTCTGACTTTGAACTGGATTTCTTCGGGCGCGTGCGCAGCCTGTCAGAGGCGGCGCGGCACGATTATCTGGCCAGAACCTACGGCCAGCAGGCGGCACGCAGTGCGCTGGTTGCGGAAGTCGCCCGCGCCTGGCTGGCCGAGCGTCTGGCCGCTGCCGTGCAACAGGATGCGCAGGCGGTTCACGAGGCCCGGCTGATGCTGGTCAAGGCGGCCGAAGAGCAGCAGCGTCAAGGTGCGCTTTCGCTGGATGATCTGATGGCACAGCGCCTCGACACCCTGAGCGCGCAACAGCAGGTACAGGATGCGGCAAGCGATCACGCCAACGCGTCGCAGGCCTTGTTGTTACTCACCGGCTATTCGACGGTATTGCCCGTCAGCACGCCAGACACCCCTGCGCTGACCACCGCGCTGGTCGAGACGCCGTCCTGGCTGTCGAATCTGCCGTCTCAGCGTCTGCTGGAACGCTTTGACATCCGTCAGCGCGAAGAAGCCCTCAAGGCCAGCAATGCCAACATTGGTGCTGCCCGTGCGGCGTTCTTTCCGTCCATAAAACTCAGTACCGGCGTGGGCTTGCAGAGCGACAGCCTGCGCACCTTGTTCAGCAACGGCAGCGGGGCCTGGCTGTTTACGCCGCAGTTGAATCTGCCGCTGTTCGACGGCGGGCGTAATCAGGCCAACCTGGACCTTGCCAAGGTGCGTCAGCAGATCGCGGTGGCCGAGTATGAAAAGGCTGTGCAGAACGCCTTCCGTGAAATGTCCGCTGTGCTGACCCGCCGTCAGCAGGCCCTGAACCATGTCCGCAACGAGGTCGAGCGGGTTGCGCTGGTCCAGGAAAAAGTGCGGCGCCTGTCCTTTGAACTTAATGCGGGCGCCGTCGAGCGCACTGCATTGCTGGTTTCCACTCTCCGTATTGTTGAAGCCGACGCAGCCGCTCGCCAGTCCCTCGATGCGCTGCAGCAAAACCGCATCGATCTGTTTCGAGTGCTGCACGGAGCAGAACCGACAACCCCACCCCAATCCTGAATGAAACCGGAGTATCCCCATGAGCCCTGCAATCTCTCGTACTCACCTGCGGTCTGCGCTGCTTAAACCCTTGCTGACCGTGTTGATCACCTCTGCGGCCATGACCCTGGCAGGTCAGGCCTGCGCCCAGGACAGCACTGCTGAAAGTCAGTCGATGCTGGGTGACCGGTTCAACGTCAATTTCGGGCTCGGCATGGCTGTGCTGCCGCGCTACATGGGGGCCGATGAATACCGCAGTCAGGTGGTGCCCATGCTGACGGTCCAGCGCGGCATCTTTTTCGCCGATACCACGCGCGGCTTGGGGCTGCAATGGCAGTCGGATTCCGGGTTCGGTGCCAGCGCTGCACTCAATTACGATTTCGGTCGTACCGAGAAAAACAGTACGAATCGGCCTGGTTCCAACGAGCTGAGAGGGATGGGCACCGTCAAGGGCGCGACCGTTGGCGACTTCATGGTTTCCCAGCAACTCATGCCGTGGCTGTCCGTCAGTGCCGAGGCCGAACTGCGAGTGGCTGGTGAAAAACGTGGCAATCGTTACCGGTTGGGTTTCGAAGGCATCGCCTACCACAGCCAGACCGATACGGTGACCCTCGACATCGATGCGCACGCTGGTGACGGCCGTTACAACCAGACCTATTTCGGCGTGAGCCCGATCCAGAGTCAGCGCACCGGCTTCTCCAGTTTCAGCGCAGACAGCGGCATTTACGCGTACTCGGCGGCGCTCGCCTGGCAGCATACCTTCGACGCCCACTGGTCAACCGTCGCAAGCGTCGGGGTAACGCATTACACCGACCAGACCCGCGGCAGTCCGCTGGTCGAGACCGATGCCGAAGGCAGTGGCCTGATTGCCTTGAATTACGCTTTCTGAAGGGTTGAAGCCTGCCATGCGATTGAATCCTGATGCGTTTCCGGCCCTACGGCGGTGTGTGTCACGCGCTTGCGGCGTCGTGCTGATCACTCTGATGATCAGTGGCTGCGGTGATAAACAGATGGCCAGCGTTCCGCCTGTCCGGGCTGTCAAGGTTGAGACGGTGCGGGCAGGAGAGGGCGCTGCGTTGCGCTTCATTGGCACCGTTCGGCAGCAGGATCGAGCCAGTCTGGCTTTCGAATCGGCAGGCACCCTGACAGAACTGCGGGCCGACATTGGTGATAGCGTCAAGCCGGGCCAGGTGCTCGCCCGCCTTGATCCGCAGCCTGCGCAATTGCGTCTGCAGGAGGCGCAGGCCGCTTTGCGTCTGGCCCGGGCCCAGGCGCTGGAGCGCCAGCGTAACTACCAGCGTCAGCAAAACCTGCTCGCAGCGGGCAGTGTCGCCCAGAGCGTGGTCGAGTCGGCCCAGTCGTCCAGTGAACAAGCCAGCGCCGAGCTGATGCGCACGCAAGCCGAGCTGGACCTGGCCCGTCGCGAACTGGATCGCACCCGCTTGATAGCACCCTTTGCCGGGCGCGTGGTGGCCCGTCATGCACAACCGCAGAGCGTGTTGCCCGCCGGACAGGTGGTGCTGGATATAGAGTCCGCCGCAGAGCAACAAGTGGTGGCGGCTGTTCCGTTGGCACTTGCCGAGTCGCTTGAGCCGGGCGACCTCGCCAGCGCCTCCAGCAGCGCAGACGGTACGGTAGGGTTTGATCTCGCCCTGGAAGGTATTTCGCCCCGCGCCGATGACGGGCTGGTCAGAACGGCCGTGTTCCGAGTGCTGCGGCCTGCCGGCAGGCTGCCCAGTGGCGTCACGCTGCTTGTGCAAATGCATCCCGCTGCCGACTCACAGACGCTGTCGGTTCCAGTGCAAGCGTTAAGGATGGGTGCCAACAGCCACCTTGCTGAAGTCTTCGTTTACCAGCCGGGAGGAACAGTCGTCGTACGCTCCGTGACGCTGGGTATGGTCAGAGAAGGTCGGGCACTGGTCGTCAGCGGGCTGGTCGCAGGTGAGCAGGTGGTCACTGCCGGCACCGCTTTTCTGCAGGACGGTCAGCCCGTCACGCTGTTTCATTCAGACACTCGCCTGACCGGTGACGCGCAATGAACCTTACCTCCCGCGCCATGGGCGCAAGCCGCCTGACCCTGTTCGCTGCCTTGCTGATTTTGCTGGCCGGTGTTGTCACGTTTTTGAGCTTTCCTTCTCAGGAAGAGCCGTCGGTGACCGTTCGTGACGCACTGGTCAGTGTGTCTCTGGAAGGGCTGTCCGCAGAGCGCAGCGAGGAACTGCTCGCCAGGCCGCTCGAAGAGCGTATCCGTGAACTGGCCGAGATCAAGAACGTGCTCACCACGGTCCAGCCTGGCCGAGTGATCGTGCAGGTTACGGCGTATGACAACGTCAAGGATCTCGGGCTGCTGTGGCAACGGCTCCGGGCGAAGGTGAGTGAAACGAGGGGTGGTTTTCCGCCCGGCACCCAAGGGCCTTTTGTCGATGATGATTTCGGTCGCGTCGCCGTGGCTTCGATCGCGCTGACCGCGCCGGGCTTCACCATGGGCGAGATGCGCGGCCCGATCAAGCGCTTGCGTAATCAGCTTTATGAGCTCAAGGGCGTCGATCAGGTCCAGCTGTATGGGCTGCAGGATGAACGCATTTACCTCGACTTCAATCACCAGACGCTGGCCGCCGCCGGACTTTCTCCGCAACAGCTGCTTCAGCAACTGCAGGCCCGCAACCTGATCGCGACGGGAGGCAACCCGGTCATCGGGCAGCAGAGCACTACGCTTTCGATCAGTGGCGAGGTGCTTTCGCCGGAGCAGCTTCGGCAGTTCCCGGTGCAGTTGCCCAGTGGTCAGAAGGTCGCGTTGCAGAACCTGAGCAGGGTATCGGTGAGCCCTGTCGACCCGCCGGAAACCGAAGCGATCTATCAGGGAAAGAATGCTGTGGTACTGGCCGTTTCGATGCAGCCAGGCCTCAATGTGCAAACCTTCGGTGATGCCTTGCGCAAGCGACTCGCTGAGCTGGAGCAGCAACTTCCGACGGGTTTTACCTTGCACGTGGTGACCTTCCAGTCCAGCGTGGTCGAGCACGAGATGAGCAAGATGTATCACGTCATGGCCGAGACGGTGGTGATCGTGATGTGCGTGGTCATGCTGTTTCTGGGCTGGCGCACCGGCCTGGTGGTCGGGGTGATTGTGCCCTTGACCATCCTCAGTACGCTGCTGGTCATGCGCGCACTGGGGATCGAGCTGCAGACGGTGTCGATTGCCGCGATCATCCTGGCGCTGGGCTTGCTGGTGGACAACGGCATTGTCATCGCCGAAGACATTGAGCGACGCCTGCATGCGGGGGAGGATCGACAGCGCGCCTGTGAGGAGGCCGGGCGCACCTTGATGATCCCTCTGCTGACTTCTTCACTGGTCATCGTCCTGGCGTTTTCGCCTTTCTTTCTGGGGCAGACCAGTACCAACGAATACCTGCGTTCGCTGGCGGTTGTGCTCGCCACGACGCTGATCAGCTCCTGGCTGCTCAGCATCACGGTGACGCCTCTGTTGTGCTTTTACTTCGCCAGGGTGCCGGCCGGCAAAGCGTCGGCGGATGATGCCGATGAGTATGCATCGCTGTTCTACCGTGGCTATCGCAAGGTCATCGAGCGTTTGCTGAATCACTCGCTGCTCTTCATCGCCTGCATGATGGGTTTGCTGGCGTTGGCGGTCGTGGTGCTGACCCGGGTGCCGTACGATTTTCTGCCGAAGTCGGACCGTATGCAGTTCCAGATTCCGCTGGTGCTCGAGCCCGGCAGCAGCTCGCGAGACACGTCTCGAGCGGTGCGTGATATCAGCCAGTGGCTGAGCAGCGATCAGGATGTGGAACACAGCATTGGTTATGTCGCCAGTGGCGGGCCGCGGATCGTGCTGGGCCTCAATCCCCCGTTGCCCGCGCCGAATATCGCGTATTTCACTGTCAGCGTGCGTGAAGGTGCCGACCTCGATGCGGTGATCGAGCGCACACGGCAGTTTATCCTCGCGCAGCACCCCGAAATCGAAGCGCAGCCCAAACGATTCTCGATGGGCACCACCGAGGCGGGGATTGCAGTCTACCGGGTCATCGGTCCTGATGAGGAAGTGTTGCGCGGTATTGCCCGACAGATCGAGCAGGCGTTGTCGGCGTTGACCGGAACCCTGGACGTGCACGATGACTGGCGGACCCGATTGCTGCGTTACGACGTTGTCGTCGATCCGTACAAAGCCCTGCAGGCCGGTGTTGCCACTCAGGACGTCGCCCAGGCCCTGCAACTGAGAAACAGCGGGCTGTCCGTGTCGTCGCTGCAGGATGGCGATACTGCTGTCGCTATTGTGGCACGCGAGCAGAGCACCCTGAGCAAACCGGGCAATGATCTGGACAGCACATTGATTTATCCGGCTTCCGGGGGCGCGCCGTTGATGTTGTCGGCCATTGCCACTGTCGAGCCCAGGGCCGAGGCATCGACTATTCAGCGGCGTAATCTGCAACGCGCAATCACGGTGGTGGGGCACAATCCGTCAATGACGGCGACCTCGATCGTCGAACAGTTGACACCGCAGATAGCTGCAATCAGCCTGCCGGCGGGTTACCACATCGAACCGGGTGGCGAAATTGAAGACTCGGCCGAAGCCAATCAGGCGCTGTTGCAGTACATGCCGCATGCACTGGTCGCGATGCTGCTGTTGTTTGTCTGGCAGTTCAATTCGTTCCGCAAGCTGCTGATCGTCATCTCCAGCGTGCCCTTCGTGCTGATCGGCGTGGCGCTGGCGTTGGTGCTCACCGGCTATCCGTTCGGCTTCATGGCCACCTTCGGGCTGCTGTCGCTGGCCGGCATCATCGTCAACAACGCCGTGCTGCTGCTCGAACGTATCGAGGCTGAACGCGAGCAAGGCCTGGCGGTGCGTGATGCAGTGGTTAATGCAGCGATCAAGCGCTTGCGGCCGATCGTGATGACCAAACTGACCTGCATCATCGGGCTGGTGCCGCTGATGCTGTTTGCCGGCCCGCTCTGGGAGGGCATGGCGATCACCATCATGGGTGGTCTTGCGTTGGGTACGCTGGTGACACTGGGCCTGATTCCGATCCTCTACGCGCTGCTGTTCGACCGCTTCGAGCGCTGGCGCAAGGCGAGCTGAGCCATGACGGCCGGTGCGTGTGTAGGGTATGGTCCTGAGAAAACCTCGATGATCGAACACAAGGATGAAACACATGCGCTCATTTACCCGCTCGCCACTGGCCGCCCATCTCGCCCTGGCGCTTGCGTTGACAGCTCTGGCACCGGCGGCCATGGCCGAACCGCACAAGGCCATCCAGGCCGATGCCGAGCAATACAAGGACGAAGCCTTGAAGCTGCTGGAGCGTCTGGTGAACATCGACTCGGGTTCCGGGTATGTACCGGGCCTGACCAAGGTCAGCGACATCGCGATCGAAGAACTGAAAAAGCTCGGTGCCACCATCGAGCTCGTTCCAAATACGCCAGAGGCCAGCAACCACGTCATCGCCACCCTGAAAGGCACCGGCAAGGCGAAGATTCTGCTGATGGCGCACATGGACACCGTGTTCAAGGAAGGCTCCGCGGCCGAGCGTCCGTTTCACATCAAGGACGGGCGTGCCTATGGCCCAGGGGTGATGGATGACAAGGGCGGCATCGTTGCAGCTATCTATGCACTGAAGGTGCTGCACAACTTGAAATTCACCGACTACGCGCAAATCACGGTGTTGCTCGACGCCAGCGAGGAGACCGGCTCAGGCGTTGCTACCGAGCTGATCAAGAAAACCGCGAAGGAGCATGACGTCACCCTCAACCTCGAGCCGGGTCGTCCGGCCGACGGTCTGGTGGTGTGGCGCAAAGGCTCGGCAACCGCGCTGGTCGAAGTCAAGGGCAAGGCCTCGCATGCAGGCGTTGCGCCTGAGCTGGGACGTAACGCCGCGACCGAAGTTGCCCATCAGATCCTGCAACTCGGCAAGCTGGGTGACGAGGAGAAGAAAACCACCGTCAACTTCACCGTGCTCAAGGCGGGGGATCGCACCAACGTGATTCCCGATCAGGCCAGCGCCAAGGCCGATGTGCGCGCTGCCGTACCGGAAGAGTTCGACCGCGTCGAGCAGGACCTGGCCAGGGTGTCGGCCAACAAGCTGGTGCCTGATACCGAGGTCAAGACCAGTCTGGTCCGTGGCCTGCCACCGATGCCGCAGACCGCGCAGTCCGATGCATTGGTCGCGATGGCGCAAGGCATCTACGGCGAACTGGGTCGCACCCTGACCATCGAGGGCAGCGGCGGGGCGGCGGATTCAAGTCTGTCTGCCAGCGTGGGTACACCAACGCTGGACGGCTTCGGGATTGTCGGCGGCAATATCCATACGCCCGAAGAGTATGCCGAAGTGGGCAGCGTGGCGCCGCGGATCTACTTGCTGTCGCGAATGATCATGAAGTTGTCCGGGCAACAGTGATTCGATAGGCCTCCCGTGCGTGGCGCGGGAGGCTGTAGAGTCGATGACTCGCTTTTAAACAAATGCAGGGCTGCACACCTCGCGATACTGCATACAGCGGGAGACGGCACTGATTCTGGCATAGCGGTTCATTGTCGAGTGTTGGCCGACAACTAGTTGTTATTGCTCATCCCCGTTTTGCTCATGCGCCACACCACAGGGTTTGATCGAAACCTGCTGCCTCTGTTTTACACCCTGTCCATGCAAAAAAGGACCGTCGGCGCCGCTCCAGAGCCCTGGAAGGTCAGCATGCTTGCGCCTGTTTCCTTAGACCATAGTCATTTTAATAGTGTATCTGCGGCCTTGACACGAGCCGGTTTTCGCGTGCTAGCCGATCAGCATTTCTGCATATATTTAATTATGACCTTAATACTATGTCGAAAAGATACGCTGTCCCCTATCAATACTAAGCACATGACCCTTGGGCGCTGGCTAAAGGTCAGTGTTGTAAAAATCAACTTCAAAAAAAGTTCAACAAATCGGATACAAGGTCGATACAAATATTTGACGCCGCTATGATGGCGTTCTAGTATTGCCCGCCTTTTTGATATCAATATGCTACCGCAAGGACGCGCCGTGTATCCTCATGCCCTAAAACTGGCTTTGCTGCTACTGCTCGCCCTCGCGCCAGCTACCTTGCTTGCAGCCACTGCTCCCGCCAGTTTGCCAGGTGACCAGGATCTTATTCGTGACCGTCAGGATCGCCTGCTCGAAGAGCAGCGCCGCCGTCTTGAAGAACTCAAGGACCTGCCGGGCAAACAAGCCGCACCCGCTGCCCCGAGTTCTCCGGCCGATACACGTTGTTTCACCATCAATCGTATCGAGCTCAAGGGCGCCGACTCGCTGTCGGCCGCCGAGCGCGATGCGTTGACCAAGCCCTATATTGGCAAGTGCCTTGGTGTTGCGCAGCTCAATGAGCTTCTGAAAGTCATCACCGATCACTACCTCGAAAAAGGCCTGGTGACGACTCGCGCCTACCTGCCGCAACAGGATCTGTCCACTGGCGACCTGCAAGTGTTGGTCATCGAAGGCAAGCTGGAGCATCTGCGTGGCGATGCCGCCAGCGGCCTGTCGGCGCGTGAGCTGGCCATGACGTTTCCCGGTAAAGAAGGCCAGATGGTCAACCTGCGCGAAATCGAGCAGATGGTCGATCAGCTCAATCGCCTGCCATCCAATCAGGCGCAGATGGAACTGACCCCCGGCCAAGTCGTCGGCGGCAGTGACGTAGTGGTCAAGAACACTCCGCAAAAACCATGGCGGGCCAACCTGTCGCGTACCAACGAAGGTCAGCGCAGCACCGGCGAGCAGCAATGGAACGCTGGCCTTGAGTGGGATAATCCGTCGGGGCTGGCCGACCAGTTCAGCCTGCGCGGCGGCCACGATGCGATCAGCGATCGGCAGAAAGCCTCCCGCAACGCCTCGCTTGCCTACAGCCTGCCGTGGGGCTGGTGGACGTTCAGCTACCTGTACAACACCAGTGAATATCGTTCGGTGGCGCAGGCCTCGAACGTCAACTTCAAGCAGGACGGCGATAGCCAGAACCACCAGTTCAAGGCCGAGCGGGTCGTGTATCGCGACGCGCTGAGCAAGACCTCGCTCAATGCCGGTCTGTCCTACCTGCGCACCAACAATTATGTCGAAGACAGCAAGCTGGCGGTCAGCAGCAATCGCATCACCGAGGCGCAGTTCGGTATCAACCATGGGCGGCGGGTTGGCTCGGCGTTCGTCAACATCGATCTGGGCATGCAGCAAGGCATCGGTGCACTGGACGCGCAGGGCAACCACGATCCTCGCCCGGGTGAGGCTGATGCACGTTATCGCAAATACACCGGCACCCTCAGCTACCTGCACCCCTTTCAACTGTGGGGCGAAAACCTGAGCTTCACCAGCCTGGCCACCGGGCAGCGCAGTGAGGATGTGCTGTTCAGCTCGCAACGCACCAGCCTGGGCGGATCAGCATCGGTGCGCGGTTACAAGGATGAGTTTCTGTCTGGCGACAGCGGTGGTTACTGGCGTAACGAGTTGCGCCTGACTCGCCCGGTCACCCTGGACTGGCTGCGCCCGGTGTTCGCCGAGTATGGCGCGGCTGCCGGTTACGACCAGGGTGTTATCCGCAACGATCGTTACAACGGCAGTCAGCATGGGCGCTTGTCCAGTAACTCGTTCGAGCTGTTTACGCGTGGCCAGCACGTTGCTGCCTCAGTGACGTTCGCTCATTCCCTGGAACGTCCCGATGTGATCGAGCGCGAAGCGCCGATCTATTTCCGTATGGACTTTTTCCTCTAATCACACCGTATTCAACCTACCTGTTCCGAGGTCATTTACATGGACGTTCACCAACTGGCTCTGCTTGCTCGTCAGCCTTCTGCTGTGCTGGTCGAGCGCCGGTCTTTCTGGGGAATGCCCAAGCGCGGCCTCGCGCTGATTCTCGCCAATGCGATGTTCTGGCAGCCGATGCTGGTTCAAGCCGAAGGCATCGTGGTCAGCGGCACGAATACCAGCCTGAATCAGGCCGGCAATGGCGTGCCTATCGTCAATATTGCCACGCCTAATGCCAACGGCCTGTCACACAACCAGTATCAGCAGTTCAACGTCGACAGCCAGGGCGTCATCCTCAACAACTCCACCAACCAGACCCAGAGCACTCAACTGGGCGGCATCATCGTCGGCAACTCCAACCTGCGCGGCACGGCGGCCACCACCATTCTCAACGAAGTGGTGGGCGCCAACGCCAGTCAGCTTAGAGGCTATACGGAAGTGGCCGGGCAGGCGGCACGTGTCATCGTCGCCAACCCCTACGGCATCAGTTGCAACGGCTGCGGTTTCATCAATACCCCGCAGGTCACGCTGACCACCGGCAAACCGGTGCTGGATGCCAACGGGCAGTTGCAGCGTTTCAATGTGCAGGGCGGCAGCATATCCATCGACGGTGTGGGGCTGAACGCAGACAACGTCGACCAGTTCGACATCATCACCCGTAGCGCGAAGATCAATGCCGAGATACACGCCAAGCGCCTCAACATCATTGCCGGTCGCAACGATGTCGACGCACAGACGCTGAACCCCACCGCCTTGCCTGACGACGGCAGCGCCAAACCGGAACTGGCCGTCGACAGCTCGGCGCTGGGCGGCATGTATGCCGGTGCTATCCGTCTGGTGGGCACCGAGGCGGGTGTCGGCGTCAGGCTGGCTGGCGATCTGGCGGCCAGTGGCGGAGATATCCAGCTTGATGCCAACGGCCACTTGAGCATGATGCAGACCGCTGCCAGCGGTGCTGTGGCGGTCAAGGCCAACAGTGCCGAGGTCAACGGGCCGGTTTATGCTGGGTCGTCACTGGGCATGACCACGGCAGGTGATCTCATCACCCGGCAGAACGTCGCCGCACGCGATGCACTGACACTTTCCGCAGGCGGTCAGATCAATAACACCGCGGTGATCGAGGCGGGAGTCAATGCAGACAACAGCCGCAACACATCGGGCGATGTGACGCTGTCTGCCAACGGTCTTAACAACAGCGGCAGCATCACCGCCAGCCGCGCCCTGCAAGCCAGCATCAGCCAGACCCTGAACAATCAGGGGGCCACACTGAACGGTCAGTCGAGCACACGCATCGTAGCTACTGCCATCGACAATCGTCAGTCAGGCCGAATTTTGAGCCAGGGCGGCACTGTCGATATCAACGCGTCTCAGGTGCTCAACAGCCAGAGCGGGCTGATCAGCAGCAATGGCACTATGACAATCACTGCGGGTTCGCTGGACAACAGCCAGCAAGGCAAGCTGTTCAGCAGTAGCGCTTTGTCCGCCCGTATTTCCGGGCCGTTGCTCAACCAGTTGGGGCTTATCAGCGCCAATGGCGATCTGCTGCTCAACGCGGCAAGCGTGGACAACCGCAGCGCGGAAATCTCCAGTCTCGGCAGTCTGACCTCGACCGTCAGCCAGTTCGACAACCGCGAAAAAGGCCGTCTGCTGGCCAACGGCGCGCTGCAACTGACCTCTGACCACCTGAACAACCAGAACGGCTCGGTCGCCGGACAGCAAGGCGTACAGCTGAATCTGGGGCAACTGACCAACACCGGCAACGGCAGTGTCTACGGCAAAAGCAACCTGAATGTGGCCGTCAACGGCGCTTTGGGCAACGATCAGGGCGTGCTGCGCAGCGACGGCACACTGGCCGTGCGCGCGGCCTCTCTGAGTAACAATAGCGGCAGCTTGACCAGTGCCGGCACGGCTACCGTCAGCACAACGGGCGCAGTCGCCAACCGTGGCGGACAGATTCTGAGCGATGCGGGTCTGACGCTTTCCAGTGGCAGTTTGGACAACAGCCAGAGCGGTCGCATTGCCGGCAATGGCGTGGTGCTTACCACTGGCGCTTTTGACAACCATCAGGACGGCCGCGTCACCAGTACCGGCGCGTTTCAACTGAACGCCGGGCTGGTCAACAACAGCGACGCCGGTCGCATCGCCAGCGCCATGGCGCTGACTGCCGTGGTTACCGGTCTTGATCAGACCAACGATGGCCGACTGTACAGCAACAGCGATGTCAGCCTGGACCTGAGCAATGGCCTGTTGACCAACCAGGGCGGCCAGATCACTGCACCTGGTCAGTTGCTGCTGAAAAACCTCACAGTGGTCAATAACCAGAGCGGCAAGATCTCCAGCGCCAACAGCTTCACGCTGGCAGCCACTTCGCTGGACAACACCGACGGTTCGATACTCAGCGATAAAGCGCTCGTTGTGCGCATCGATCAGTTGCTGACCAACCTTCGCGGTCTGGTTTCTGCGACCGGTCTTGATCTGACAGCGGGCTCACTGAACAACCGCAATGGCGAAATATCCAGCCTTGGCAGTCTGACGGCCAACGTTGGCCAGTTCGATAACCGTGAAAAAGGCCGCCTGCTGGCCAGTGGCGCGCTGCTGTTGACTGCGGACGGCTTGAACAACCTGAACGGGATCGTTTCCGGTCAGCAGGGCGTGCAACTGAACCTGGGGCAATTGAACAATACCGCTGGGGGCAGCGTTTACGCTAAGGATGCGCTGAACCTGACGCTGGGCGGTGTGTTGCAAAACGATCAGGGCGTATTGCGCAGTGATGGCGCAATGGACCTCAAGGCAGCCGGTCTGGCCAACACCAACGGCAGTGTGACCAGTGCCGGCACAGGTGTGCTCAATTTCAATGGCACGATGGTCAATCAGGGTGGACAGATAGTCAGCGATGCACAACTGACACTCACCAGTGGCAGCCTTGATAACAGCCGGAGCGGTCGTATTTCCGGTAAAGGTCTGGTGCTCGGTACTGGAGTCTTCGACAACCATCAGGACGGCCGCCTGACCAGTACCGGCGCACTCCAGCTGAATGCCGGGCTGGTCGACAACAGTGACGCCGGTCGTATTGCCAGCGCCATGGCTCTGACTGCCGTGGTTACGGGCCTCAATCAGACCAATGACGGGCGCTTGTACAGCAACAGCGATGTCAGCCTGGACCTGAGCAATGGCCTGTTGACCAACCAGGGCGGCCAGATCACTGCACCTGGTCAGTTGCTGCTGAAAAACCTCACAGTGGTCAATAACCAGAGCGGCAAGATCTCCAGCGCCAACGATTTCACGCTGGCAGCGACTTCGTTGGACAACACTGACGGCTCGCTGGTCAGCGACAAAGCGTTGATCGTGCGTATCGCTCAGCTGCTGACCAACCTGCGCGGGCAGATCTCCGCCAACGGCGTCACCCTGAGCGCCGCAGCGTTGGATAACCGCAACGCCGAACTGTCCAGCCTGGGCAGCCTGACGGCCACCATCGGCCAGTTCGATAATCGCGAAAAAGGTCGCCTGCTGGCCAATGGCGCGCTGCTATTGACCGCGGGCGGCTTGAATAACCTGAACGGGATCGTTTCCGGGCAGCAGGGCGTGCAACTGAACCTGGGCCAACTGAACAATACCGGTGGGGGCAGCGTTTTTGCCAAAAGCAGTCTTGGCCTGACCGTCAGCGGGGCACTGAAGAATGATCAGGGTGTGCTGCGCAGCGACGGTTCACTGACCGGGAGTGCAGCCTCGCTGGCCAACAGCGCGGGCAGCATCAGCAGCGCCGGGGTCGCATCTATCAGTATCAATGACGGCGTCGTCAACCAGGGCGGGCAGATCCTCAGTGATGCACAACTGACGCTTGTCAGCGGCAGTCTCGATAACAGTCAGAGCGGGCGTATTGCCGGTAATGGTCTGACACTCACCACTGGCGCGTTCGACAACCATCAAGACGGTCGCCTGACCAGTACCGGCGCACTCCAGTTGAATGCAGGGCTGGTCAACAACAGCGACGCCGGGCGCATCGCCAGCGCCATGGCCCTGACTGCCGTGGTCACCGGCCTTGATCAGACCAACGACGGCCGGCTGTACAGCAACAGCGATGTCAGCCTGGACCTGAGCAATGGCCTGTTGACCAACCAAGGTGGCCTGATCAATGCGCCTGGCCAGTTGCTGCTGAAAAACCTGAACGTGGTCAACAACCAAGGCGGTGAAATCTCCAGTGCCAACGGTTTCACGCTGGCGGCCACTTCGTTGGACAACACCGAGGGTTCGCTGCTCAGCGACAAAGCGCTGATCGTGCGTGTCGATCAGTTGCTGACCAACCTGCGCGGCAAGATTTCCGCCAATGGCCTCAATCTGAGTGCTGCAACGCTGGACAACCGCAGCGCGGAAATTTCTAGTCTGAGCACCCTGACTGCCAACATCGGCCAGTTCGACAACAGCGCGAAAGGGCGTCTGCTGGCCAACGGCACAATGCTGCTGACAGCCGATAACCTGAATAACCAGAACGGCGTGGTTTCCGGACAGCAGGGCGTTCAGCTGAATCTGGGACAGCTGAACAACTCCGGCGCTGGCAGCGTTTATGCAAAAAACACACTGGGTTTGACTCTCACCGGGGCATCGAATAACGATCAGGGCGTACTGCGCAGTGACGGCACGCTGGACCTGAAAGCAGCTTCTCTGGCCAACACCGGCGGTCGAGTCACCAGCGCCGGTGCTGCCACATTGAAAGTCGATGCTGCCGTCGTCAACCAGGGCGGGCAGATCATCAGTGATGCAGGTCTGACGCTTTCCAGCGGCAGCCTGGATAACAGCCAGAGTGGTCGCATTGCGGGCAATGGCGTGGTGCTTACCACTGGCGCTTTCGACAACCATCAGGACGGCCGCCTGACCAGTACCGGCGCACTCCAGCTGAATGCCGGGCTGGTCAACAACAGTGACGCCGGTCGTATTGCCAGCGCCATGGCCCTGACCGCAGTGGTCACCGGCCTGAACCAGACCAACGATGGCCGGTTGTACGGCAACGGTGATGTCAGCCTGGACCTGAGCAACGGCCTGCTGACCAACCAAGGCGGCCTGATCAACGCGCCGGGCCAGTTACTGCTGAAAAACCTGAGCGTGGTCAACAACCAGAGCGGTGAAATCTCCAGTGCCAATGGCTTCACGCTGGCCGCGACCACGCTGGATAACACCGAAGGTTCGGTGATCAGCGACAAAGCCTTGATCGTGCGTGTCGCCCAGTTGCTGACCAACCTGCGCGGCCTGATTTCCGCCACCGGTGTCGAGCTGAGTGCCGCGACGCTGGACAACCGCAACGCGGAGCTCTCCAGCCTTGGAGAGCTGACCGCAACCGTTGGCCAGTTCGATAACAGTGGCAAGGGCCGTTTACTGGCCAATGGTGCGTTGCTGCTCAACGCCGACAGCCTGAACAACCAGAGCGCAGGTGCCGTTTCCGGCCAGCAGAGTGTGCAGTTGAACGTCGGGCAACTGATCAACACGGGCGGTGGCAGCGTCTATGCCAAAAACAGTCTGGGTCTGAAAGACACGGGCGTCCTCAGTAACGATCAAGGGACATTGCGCAGCGATGGCACGCTGGTGTTGAGCGCCGCTTCTCTGGGCAATAATGCCGGTAGTATCACCAGCTCCGGCAACTCGTCCCTGACGGTCGATGGTGCCGTGGTGAACCGTGGCGGGCAGATTCTAAGTGATGCAACCCTGACGCTGACCAGCGCCAGCCTGGACAACAGCCAGAACGGTCGTATCGCCGGCAAGGGCGTGAAGCTCGTCACCGGTGCCTTTGACAACCAGCAAGGCGGCCGCCTGACCAGTACCGGAACCCTTCAGCTCGATGCCGGGTTGGTCAATAACAGTGACGCCGGTCGTATCGCCAGCGCCATGGCCCTGACTGCCGTGATCACCGGCCTGAACCAGACCAACGATGGCCGTCTGTACAGCAACAGCGATGTCAGCCTCGATTTAAGCAAAGGCATGCTGAACAACGACGGCGGTCTGATTACCGCGCCGGGCCAGTTGCTGCTGAAAAATCTCAATGCAGTCAGCAACCGCAGCGGTGAAATTTCCAGCGCCAACGGCTTCACCCTGGCCGCGACGTCGCTGGACAACACCGCTGGCTCGGTGCTCAGCGACAAAGCGCTGATCGTGCGTGTTGACCAACTGCTGACCAACCTGCGCGGTCTGGTATCTGGCAACGGCATCGATCTGACGGCCAATGAGCTGAATAACAACAGTGGCAGCCTGAGCAGCGATGCCGACCTGCTGGTAAACGTCAATGGCCAGCTGTCGAGCCGCAGCGGCGAGCTGACCAGCGCTGGTAACACGACGCTGAATGCGCTGAGCCTCGATAACGCCGCTGGCCAGGTCATGGCTGACCGGTTCCTGAAACTGGTGATCACTGAAACCATCGATAATCAGGCCGGAACGCTGGGCGCAGGGCAGGGTATCGACATCGGTGCTGCGAGTCTGGACAACCGCCAGTCCGGTGCACTGGTCACAGATGGCCAACTGACTCTGAAACTGAGCGGAGCGCTGGACAATCGCGCGGGTGGCAGCCTGCAAGCCAAAGGCTTGATGGACCTGTCGAGCAAGACGCTGGACAACCGCGGCGGCCGTATTGCCGCGCAGAACCTGTTGATCGTGCATAGCGACAGCGTCGACAACCGTGGCGGTTCGATTCGCGCCGAGAAAGGCCTGCAGCTGTTCGTCGATGCCCTCGACAATAGCCAGACCGGCCTGAGCACCACGCAAAAAGGCCTGATCAACAGCAATGCCGGTCTTGAACTGGTCGGCACGCGTCTGGACAACCAGAACGGTCTGCTCAACGCCGCTGGCCTGATGCAGTTGCAGGTCGACAGCGTTGTCAACGGCAACGGTCGTATCGCCAGTCAGGCAGATATGGTCGCCAATATCGGCAGTCTGACCCAGCAGGGTGGCGAGCTGGTTGCGCAGGGCAATCTGACCCTGACCGGCAAAACCCTCGACAACCAGGCAGGCGGCCTGGTGGGCTCCACAAAAGCGCTGAAAATCGATGTTACCGACATCGACAACAAGGCCGGTGAACTGTCCAGCCAGATCGGTGTGGACATCATTGGTCAGACGCTCGACAACAGCAACGGCGGCAAGGTCCTCGCCGGTACGGCGCTGGGGCTGAAAGTGGCGCGTGTGATCAACCTCAACAAAGGCCTATTGTTCGGTAACACCCTGCGTCTCGACGGTGCGCGGCTGGATAACGCAGGCGGTACGCTGGCCAGCCAGAAGGACATGAACATTGATGTGTCCGGTGCGCTGAACAACAGCGCTGGTCTGCTCAGCAGTGAAGCGGCGTTGACGATCAATGCCGCCTCGCTGCAAAACGCAACAGGCAGCCTGTCCAGTGCCGACGCCTTGAGCGTCACCACCACCGGCGCTCTGGAGAACCAGGCGGGCTCCGTTACTACCGACGCCACGCTGACACTGACCAGCGCCAGCCTGGACAACAGTCAGGCGGGCAAACTGGCTGGCAAGGGCGCCACGCAGGTCACCACCGGCACGTTCGACAACAGCCAGGGCGGTCGCCTGACCAGCAGCGATACCCTGCGATTGACGGCAGGCAAGGTCATCAACCAGAGCGCCGGACGTATTGCCAGTGCGCTGGCGTTGACGGCCAGCGTGACCAGCCTCGACCAGCAGGGTGGTGAGCTGTTCAGCAACACCTCGCTGAGCCTCGACCTGAACAACGGCCAGTTGAACAATCAGGGCGGTCTGATCAACGCCCCGGGCATGTTGCTGCTGAAGAATCTCAACGGCGTGGCCAACCAGAACGGCGAAATTTCCAGTACACAGGCCTTCACCCTGAACGTCGACAGCCTCGATAACAGTGGCGGCAAACTGCTCAGCAGTCAGGCCCTGACGCTGATCGTCAACAAGGCGCTGAGCAACGTCAAAGGTACGATTTCCGCTGCGGCCCTTAATACTCGCAGCGACAGCCTGGACAACACCGAAGGCTTGATAAGCAGCCGCGCAGCTCTGGACTTGATGGTCAATACCGCCCTGACCAACGTCAAGGGCACGCTGGTCGGCGACGCTGACATGACGCTGAACGCCGCGACCGTGGACAACCGCCTCGGCCAGATCGCCGGCAAACAGAACCTCAACGCACGGATCGGCAGCCTTCTACAGCAGAACGGCCAGATGCTTGCCCAAGGCACATTGACCTTGCGTGGCGACGCGCTGGACAACCGTCAGAACGGTTTCATCGGCGCAACCCAAGCCCTCGGTATCAATTTCACCAGCATCGATAACCGTGGCGGTGAACTGTCCAGTCAGGATGAGATAACCCTGACCGGCCAGCAACTGAACAACAGCGACAGCGGTCAGGTGCTGGCGCAGAAAGCCTTGAATCTGAACGTTGCGCAGATCACCAACCGAACGAACGGTCTGCTCTCCAGCCAAGGCGGCTTGACGCTGGTCGGTAGCACCCTGGACAACACCGGTGGTGCGCTCAGTGCCCTCAAAGCCTTGGGTATCGACCTGTCTGCAGCACTCGATAACACTCAAGGCCTGATCAGCAACGAAGATGTCCTGACGGTAAAGACCAGCAGTCTGACCAATACCGCAGGCAGCATTTCCAGCGCTGGAAAACTGACCCTCGACAGCACCGGGGCAATCAGCAACCAGGGCGGCAAGCTTTTGACCGACGGCGCACTGGACCTGAAAAGTGCCAGTCTTGATAACAGCCAGAAAGGCAACATCAGCGGCAAAGGCCTGCTGACCCTGAAGACCGGGAATTTCGACAACAGCCATAACGGTCGCGTCAGCAGTAGCAATCGCCTGGACTTGACGACCGCACGACTGACCAACAGCGATGGCGGCAGCATCGGCAGCAGCCAGGCACTGACCGCCAGTGTCAGCCGCCTGAGTCAGCAGGGCGGCAGTCTGTTCAGCAACACCTCCTTGAGCCTGGACCTGAACAACGGCCAACTGGACAACCAGGGCGGTTTGATCAACGCGCCGGGCGCACTGCTGCTGAAAAACGTCAACGAGGTTCTGAACCAGAACGGCGAAATATCCAGCGCTCAGGCGTTCACCGTCAACGCGCAACAACTGGATAACAGCGGCGGCAAACTGCTCAGCAACCAATTGCTGACCCTGCGCATCGCCCGTGCGCTGACCAACGTCAAAGGCATGATCGCCGCAGCCGGTGTCGATGCCACCGCCAATACCCTCGATAACACAGGCGGTACACTGACCAGCCGCAACAACCTGGACCTGACGGTTACCGGTCTGCTCACCAACCGTGACAAAGGACTGATCAATGCTGCTCAGGCGCTCAAGGTGGGCGCGGCCAGCCTCGATAACCAGAACGGCCAGGTGCTGGGCGGCACCAGCCTGATCCTCAACGCCACATCGATCAACAACATCGCCAAAGGCCTGATCAACAGTACCGGCACCCTGAACCTGACGGCGGGCAGCCTGGATGCCGGCAACGGCGGCGAAGTGTCGGCTACTCGCGACATGACCCTGGTCCTCAATGCACTGTCGCTCAATGGCGGACGCGTGATGGGCGACGCCGGGTTGTCCATCGACATGCAAGGCAACGACCTCAACAACTTCGGCGGTTTGATCACGGCAGACGGTTCACTGGCCCTTAACCGCATTCGCGACCTGAATAACCAGTCTGGCGAGGTCTCCAGCGCACAGAGTTTCAGGTTCGATGGCCGCACCCTCAACAACAGTAGCGGCAAGCTGATCAGCAGCAACGTGCTGACAGTCAACGCGACCAACCTGCTCAACCAGAACGGCCTGATCTCCGGCTGGCAGGGCCTGAACGTTTCCGGCAATCGACTCGATAACCGTACCAATGGCACCTTGTCCAGCCGCAACGGCAACCTTGTTGCAACCCTGACCGGTGAATTGCTCAACGGCAGCAACGGTGCGTTGGTCAGCCAGAACACACTGAGCGTAACCGCTGACAGCCTCGACAACAGCGGCGGCATCCTCTCCAGCGGAACCGGCCAGACCCTGACCGTCGCGGGCCTGCTGAACAACAGCCAGAACGGCCTAATCGACAGTGGTGCAGGGCTGACCATCAAAGCCAATGCCCTGAACAACGCGGCCGGTAACCTGACGGCGCAGCAGGGTTTCAGCTTCGAAGGCAGCAGCCTCGACAACAGCGCCGGTAACCTGAGCAGCAAGGCCGATATGACACTCGACCTGCTGGGCAGCCTGACCAACACCAGCGGCAAACTGGCCAGCGGCGGTAACTTGCTGTTGCGGCGCAGCGCGGCGATCAACAACCAGGCCGGGCAACTGATCAGCCAAAGCCTGATGACCCTCAATACGTCCGGACAACTGGACAACCGTAACCGCGGCACTGTTGCTGCCAACAACACACTAAAAGTCGTCGCGGGTGGCAGTGTCCTCAACGATGCTGATGGCTTGATCTATAGCCAGAACGCCGATGCGCATTTGAATGCAGCGAGCCTCTCCAACGTTCGTGGCGCGGTCCAGAGCGTCGGCGCATTGGTTGTGGATGTCGCTGATACCGTCAACAACCAGAACGGCCGGATCATCGCGCAGAACGGCGACCTGAACCTGACCGGTGCCAACCTCTACAGTCAGGGCGGAGTGCTGTCCAGCCTGCAAGGTCTGTTCACCGCGAAACTGGCCGGCGTGCTGAAAAATGGCTATGACGCCAATCGCCAGGGCGGTGTCATTCAGGCGCAACGCCTCAACCTGACCGCGCTGGGCGGCTTCGACAACTACGGCGGGCGAGTCTCCGCACGCACCGGCGAAGCGCTGATCACCACCCCGGGTTTCGACAACCGCAACGGCGGCCTGTACGCCAAAGGCCTGGTGCGGGTCAACGGTGGCAACTTCGACAACAGCGGCGACAACGACGGCCAGATCGCCGGTGGCCAGGTCGAGCTGAACCTGAGCGGCGCACTGAACAACCGCCTTGGCATCATCGAAAGCGACAGCACCCTGGCCGTGACCGCTGCCAGTCTGGACAACCAGACCGGACAACTGCGTGCGCTGGGCGGTGGCGGCGCCACAAACTTCCAGATCGGCAACCTGTTCGACAACCGCAACGGCACCCTGGAAAGCGCCAACAGCGACCTGACTCTCAACGCTGGCAACTTCCTCAATGGGGGCGGTTCGCTGCTGCATACGGGTAATGGCACGTTTAATATTTCTACGGTTAACGTCACCAATGCTGGCGGCAGCATTGTTACTCGCGGTGGTTTGACACTGAGTGCTGATAGCTGGACCAACAGCAGCGTTATTCAGGCCGGGCGTCTGACGGTGAATGTCGGCACCTTGAATCAGACTGCGGGCGGGCAATTGCTGGCGTCGAATTCGTTTAGTGGGAGTGGCGGTAACTGGACGAATGATGGGTTGATTGCGAGTGATGGTGGTTTGAGCCTGAATATCGGCGGTACCTACTCCGGCAATGGCCGGGTTAGCAGTCTAGGCGCAATGACTGTCGGAGCCGCACAGTTAAACCTTAGCACTGCAGCGTCGATTGCCGGCGGCAGTACAACGGGTGTCAATGTGGGCGGCCAATTGACGAACTATGGTCGTCTGACGTCAAGCGCTGATCTGATCATCAATACAGGCAGTCTCGCAAATTATGGCACTTTGGGCGCAGCTCAAAACCTGACCTTGAGCACTGCTGCGTTGACCAACAGCCAAGGGCTGATCTTCAGTGGTGCTGATATGCAGGTAAATACCGCGGCCCTGACCAATAGGATGGGGGATTTCTACAGTTTCAGTAATCTCACCATTGGCGGCTATGGCACTACGCGCGCGGACCAAGTCTCGAACATTTCAGGTTCCATGGAGAGCGGTAGTAAATTCATAATTAGCGCAACTTCGTTTGAAAATCGAACGGTAGGTTCGGAGGGTATAAAGAACTTTGCAGTAGGCCGGACACTAGTCTCAGGTTTTATAGCCGTGCAGTGTCTAGACTGCAGCGGTGACCACTATTCAGTCAATTACGTTGCTCGGGAGAAATTCGACGCTGGGCAGGATAGCGATACCAGTGCGTCTGCATTGTTGACCGCTGGCAGCGATTTCACTTTTACCGGCAGCAGTTTCCTAAACAGCAAAAGTACCGTGAGCGCTCGGGGCAACATTTCGATCCAGGCGGACAATGTCAATAATATTGGTGCGATGAGCGGGATAGTTGAACGTACTCGTACGTATTACCAAGGTGGTGCTACGGACGGTACTGTTAAACGATTTTTGCCGACGGTTGACGAATACAACCAGCGGAACAACCCTGATTTTCCGAACGTTTATTACGTCAACGCAAATGGAGATTTGAAGCTCGGTGTTCCGTACTCCGCTATTTACACAGAAAGGGCCGGCAAAGGTGAGCGCACGGACTATAAATACATCGGTGTAAAAGATCTTGAGAGCGGCGAGATCGTAGGAAGCTATCGCTATCCACTAACCCTTGCTGGCTATGCGTGGGGCGTAACTCCTGCCTCACAATACGATCCGAAGAACCTCATGCAATTACCCTCAGCCTTGAGCGGACTGACGCTGGTCAGCGACGTCGAAGTCGCCAAAGACGGCAGCGGTAACGGCGGACGCAGTGCAGTCATTCAAGCGGGCGGAAACGTTTCCATCACTGCCAAACAGGACCTGCAAAATAGTGTCATCCACCAGGACTATGCAGGCAGCGCAGGCACCAGCAAGGTTCAGGACACGCGTACCTCCGGCACTGGTGCCACAGTTATCAGGATCAATGCCCAGCTCCCCCCAGACCTGGCCCAACAACAAGTCAACCCGTTAAGCCTGCCAGGCTTCAGCCTGCCCACCGGCCAGAACGGACTGTTCCGTCTGAGCGGCCAGACCGGCACCGCAGCCGCTGTCGCCCAACCCGTCGGCCTGCCACAAAGCTGGACCATGGGCGGCGCGGCCGTATCCGTCGCGCAACGCGAGTATACTGTTTCCGATGCGCAGGCAAGCACCATCCAGATCGGCTCGGTAGGCCAGATATCCAATGCCACCCGCCAGCTTGCTTCGGTGATACGACAAGGTGCTGGTGTGAGCGCCAACGCATCCTCCTTTGACGCCAGCGCACCAGGTGCCGCGCCCATAGGCGGATTTGTACTACCCGGTCATACCTCTGATTCCGTAGGTGTCACCAGTGTCGACAGCGTTACAGGCATTGCAACTGGCAATCAGGGTAGCGGCGCTTTGCTGCCTGTTCAGAACGCTGGCTCTACATCTGGCATTCCGCTCATCACTGCCGTTTCTTCCGGCAGCTCGGCTGCTCAGAATGCCGGAATGGTGCAAGGCGCTCAGGTCAACAAGGCCGGTCAGGTTGTAAATGGGACTCAGGGTAACCCGCTCAGTGCGGTCAATCAGGCTCCAACAGGTGCCCAGTCAGGCGCGACTGCCGCCGTTACCCAGGTTGTCGTAAATACTCAAGGTGGTCCGGTTATTGCCGCTGTTCGCGACCCTGTTGCTGCTCAGGGCAGCCCTGTCACTGCCGTTGTTCCGAGCACGGTGGTTACGCAGAATAGCCCCGTGAGCGTCTCCAGTACTCAGCCCGCCATAGTGGCGCAAGCCAGTGCAATCACGCCGCTCGTGTCTGCCGCAGCACAAACCGTTACCCGAGTGCAGGGCCTGCCCAGCAGTTCGTTTGTTTCCAAACCGCAAAAATACCTGATCGAAACCAACCCGGTCCTCACCGAACTCAAGCAGTTCATGAGCTCGGACTACCTGTTGGCCGGTCTGGGCTACGACCCGGAAGTCAGCGCCAAGCGCTTGGGCGACGGCTTGTATGAACAACGCCTCGTTCAGCAAGCAGTCGTGGCTCGCACCGGTCAGGCGTTCATCGACGGGCAAACCTCCAACGAGGCCCAGTTCAAGTACCTGATGAACAACGCCATCGCCAGCAAACAGCAGCTGAACCTGGCTGTCGGCGTATCGCTGAGTTCACAACAGGTCGCAGCGCTGACCCACGACATCGTCTGGCTCGAAGAGCATGAAGTGAATGGCGAGAAAGTGCTGGTGCCGGTGTTGTATCTGGCACAGGCCGACAATCGCCTTGGTCCGACCGGGGCATTGATTGCGGGTAACGACGTCTCACTGATCGCCGGCCAGAACCTCGACAACGTCGGTACCTTGCACGCCGCCAACAATCTCTCGGCGGTCGCAGGTAACAACCTGATCAACACCGGTCTGATAGAAGCCGGCAACCGGCTCGATCTGCTCGCGGGTAATGATCTGATCAACACCGCTGGCGGCATCATCAAAGGTCGCGATGTATCACTGACCTCGATCAATGGCGATGTGATCAACGAACGCAGCGTCACCTCGATGGACAACAGTGCACGCGGTCAGCGCCACAACGAGTTCGCCGACAGCGCCGCGCGCATCGAAGCTGCCAACGACATGAGCATTTCGGCAGGCCGCGACGTCATCAACAAAGGCAGCGTGCTGGAAAGCGGTCGTGACATGAGCATCCAGGCCGGACGTGACGTCACCATCGCCCCGACCGAAGTCACCAACAGCCTGTTCTCGGACAGTAAACACAACAGCAGCGACATTACCCAACTGGGCTCCACCGCCAGTTCCGGGCGCGACCTGACCGTTCAGGCCGGACGCGACATCTCCGTCATTGCCAGCCAGATCGACGCCAAACGCGACATCGCCATGGCAGCGACCGAAAACCTCACCATCAGCTCTGCGGCGGACGAAGAGCACTCCCTGTCCAAAAGCAAAAAACTGACCCGTCAGGAAGACCACGTCAGCCAGGTTGCCGCCGATATTGAAGCGGGAGGCAGCGTTGCCTTGCAGGCTGGCCAGAACCTCGCCGTGATCTCCAGCCGTATTACTGCGGGTAAAGAGGCGTACCTGGTTGCCGGTGAAAACCTCGACATCTTGGCTGCGCAGGACAGTGATTATTCGCTGTATGACAAAAAGAAGAAGGGGAGTTTTGGGGCGAAGAAAACCAAGCGTGACGAAATCACTGATGTGAAAAACATCGGCAGTGAAATTACCACTGGTGGTGATTTGCTACTGTCGAGTGGGGGAGATCAGAAGTACCAAGCTGCGAAGCTGGAGAGTGGCAAGGACCTGACGATTGAAAGTGGTGGTGCGGTTACGTTTGAGGGCGTTAAGGACCTGCATCAGGAGAGTCATGAGAAGAGCAAAAGTGACCTTGCCTGGAATTCGAGTAAAGGCAAGGGCAACACCGACGAAAGCCTACGCCAGAGCGAGTTGATTGCCAATGGTCAGACCGTCATCAATGCGGTCAACGGTCTGCACATCGATATCAAACAGATTGACCAAAATACGGTTTCACAAACTATCGATGCGATGGTTCAGGCTGACCCGAATCTGGTGTGGCTAAAGGAGGCCGAGAAACGTGGTGATGTGAATTGGAAACAGGTTAAGGAGCTTCACGACTCCTTCAAATACGATAATTCAGGCTTGGGCGCTGGTGCCCAACTGATTATTGCCATATTGGTCACTTACCTGACTTGGGGTGCGGGTAGCTCTCTGGTCGGTGTTGCTGCGAACAGTGCCGGGGGGGTTGCAGCCAACTCTGTCGTTGCTGCTGTGGCGACGAAGACAGCAACGAGCACGATCAATAATCGCGGAGATTTAGGTGCTGTTGCTAAAGATGTTACCTCGAGCGACAGCCTCAAAGGCTATGTAGTCGCCGGAGTCAGCGGCGGGATCGGTAACGCGAGCATTGGGCTGCAGTTGGCAGTCAACTCATCACTCAAAACTATTCTTCAGGGCGGAAAATTCAAGGACAACCTGATAGAGGCGGCGGTAATGATGTCCGCTAATGTTCTCAGCGGCTATATCTACCAAAACGTCGGCGATGCTTTGAGCGGTAGCGGTGTAGCGACGAAAGTCGCGGTGCATGCCATCGTCGGCGGGTTGATTGGTGAAGCCGCAGGGGGCGACTTCCGCACAGCAGCACTTGCGGCTGGTGCCAACGAAGCAGTGCTTGAAACGTTCGGCAGCAAAATCTTCCCAGGTGACGCTCATAAACGCTTGCTCTCTATGACGTCGCAGTTGGTAGGTATGACTGTGGCAGCCGCAGCTGGCGGGACCGCCAAGGACCAGGAAAAAGCCGGCTGGGTAACGCAACAGGCTACTGCTTATAACTATCTCCAGCACGAAGAGGTGGATGCCTTAGCCAAGGAATTGGTCGGATGCCGTGCCAATTCTGATCCAGTGGCGTGCCGTGGCGGAGTGCAAGATAAATACCAAGGCCTGAACGACAGTAAAACCGGTGCTGGACTTTACGGTTGCAAGGCTCTTGGGGAGGGCGCATGTAATGATCAATACACGGCTGCCAAAAGCGGCTCTGTTCAGCTAGACTCGCTGCTTGACTCGCTTGCGTTAAATGCTGAAGAGAAGGATGTACTGGCTCACTTTCAGGACCTTAATCACGGCGATGAGCGTGTGGCTGATCACGCGTGGTTGCAGTCGTTTTGGAGCGAGTCAGGTGTCGCGGGAGGAGTTCTTACTAGCGGCGCGGCGGCGCTTGCCACGGCAGAGAGGGCGGCTGCGGCAGCGGGTCCAAAAGGCACTGCGCAGTTTTTTGAACTTGCTACTGCAGATGACTTAGCTTTAACTAGAGCAAAGTATAATTTGCCAGAAGGGAATACCATAGGTGTCGCTAGAACAGACATTCCCGGATTTGAATCGGAGGTTATCGAAGGCCTTTCGCCAGTGCTACGTCGTAACTCTGGGCTGCCAAGTCTAGATGACTTATACGGGGAGGCCAGAGTAATTAAATCTCCTTATAATAACCCGCTATTTACACGGCACGCGGAAGAGGATTTGTTTAATAACATTGCTAATAGAATTGATAAGCAGGGGTTGACATATGCTCAGTTGGAAGGTCGAGTTGTAGATGTAAAGATTTCTAATGCGAGCGGTATCTGTAATAAGTGTAGTGCAGGATTGACTGGTAATAGTGATCTAAATGGGGTGGTTAAGCAATTTAGTGAGCGCTACCCTAATCTTCTGCTAAGATTTACAGCTGAGGGAGGGGTGGCAATGCCAAATCGTCTAACAGTGCTGGTTAAAGGTGGGAGAATAGTTAATGGAATATAAAAGTGCTCTTAAAGTTATTGATAATATGGTGTGGGTGAAGAAAGCCTCGATTTTTCTTTTGTTGCTTGATTATGCTCTGCGCAATCTTGATTCGATGAGTGTCACGCGAGAAAGATGTCAGGAAGCGGTAGATATATGCTGGCTGTGGCTGACTGATCGAGGAGTAAGTGCCGATAAGTTAGCATATTATCTAGACTCTGATGAAATGCAGGGTGGGCCGTTAGCAGAGGAGAATTTTGCATCCGAAAGTGTAGAACAAAATAGTTTGATTTTGATCTTGTTAGTAATAGGGTTTTTTGCTAATAAGGCCTATAAGCTTGCAGGGCTGCAGAAGGAAATGTCTGAGTCGATATGTGAGGCGGACGAGAGCTCTACTGTGTATATCGTTGATTATATTGACCGAATAGGTTTGTCTGGTGTGTTGAGTACTTACCTGTCTCTTAATGCTGAGCTTTGATCTAGCAGGCTTCTGTAAGTCTGATATTTTGCGATATATTAAATATCAGTTAGGGCGAAGGTTGATTCTTTTAAATGGTGGTCCCCCGGTATCAGGATAGTTGTCGCCTCTTCGTTTTTTCCTAAAAAAGCATGACCGGGGGCGGAAAGAGACTGATCGTGCCGTACTATTCGCCTGAACGCAGAGCAGCATTACTCAAGATGCTGCTCCCCCGCTGAACTTGTCGATGGCCGAGGTTTCCCGCCGCGAAGGGGTCAGTGAAATGTCTTTGTCCAACTGGCGCAAGCAGCTCAGTTCTGAAGGAAACGCAGTGTCTGAAAATACTCCCCTGACCGAAAAATGGTCAGCCGAAGCCAGGTTTGCTGTTGTGCTCGAAGCCGCTGGTCTGTCCGAGATCGACCTGGGCGAATATTGCCGCCGCAAAGGCCTTTATGCAGAGCAGATCAAGGCTTGGCGACACTCGTTCATCACGGGCCAGAAGCCAGAAAAGACCTAGCAAAAAGAAGACCGTGAGCAATCTCGTAAAGACAAAAAACGCATACAGGAACTTGAGCGCGAACTGCGCCGCAAAGACAAGGCGCTCGCTGAAACCGCAGCGTTGTTGGTGCTGCGAAAAAAGCTCAACGACTACTGGGAGACCGTCGACGAGGACGCCTGACGTCCTTGCCTGAGCGCCTGTTACTGATTGACTGGCTGACTACCGCTGTTGCAGAGGGAGCCCGAAAAGCCAGGGCCTGCCAGGAAATCGACCTGTCACTGCGTACCTTGCAGCGATGGAAACAGGCAGACGTTTTCAAAGCTGATGCCCGCACAACGGTCACGCGGCCGACGCCGTCCAATGCACTGAGCGACGTTGAGCGCCAAGCTATTATCACACTGGGCAACAGCCCTGAGTACGCTCACCTACCGCCCAGGCAGATCGTGCCACGGCTGGCCGATCAAGGGTGTTATCTGGCGTCGGAGGCCACGTTTTATCGCGTCTTGCAGGCCGCAGGTCACAGCATCGAGGGCGCAGTCAGCGTCCCAGGCGATATGCAGCACCGACGACACATACGGCCCAAGCGCCAAATCAGGTGTGGTCGTGGGACATTACGTACCTGCCGTCACCGATAAGGGGCAAGTATTATTACCTCTATTTGATCGAGGATATTTACAGCCGCAAGGCCGTTGGCTGCGAAGTTTACGAGATGGAAAGCGGCGAGAAAGCGGCCACCCTGCTGCAACGCAGCGTGATAGGCGAGCAGTGTTTGCACGAGCTGCTGGTGCTGCACTCGGACAACGGTGCGCCGATGAAATCGGTGACGTTGTTAAGCAAGATGTATGAACTGAGCATCACCCCGTCGCGTGGACGACCGCGCGTCAGTAACGACAATCCTTACTCGGAGTCGCTGTTCAGGACACTGAAGTACTTGCCCGCAATGGCCGCAGGATGGGTTTGCCAGTCTTGACGCGGCACGCCTCTGGGTGAGGGATTTCATGCGCTGGTACAACAATGATCACCGGCACAGCCGCATCCGCTTCGTGACACCGGCTGAGCGGCATTGAGGGCTGGATCATCAGATCCTGGCCAAGCGACACGAGCTGTACGAGCAAGCCAGAGAGAAAAGGCCGGAGCGGTGGTCGAGGGAGACCCCAACTGGGAACCGATCGGCACAGTGCTGTTAAACCCGGATCGAGAGCAAGGCGTTGACAAAAATCAGTATAGTTAGACGGTTGACGTTACAACTACCTTGAAAAACGCCGGTTTGGTGATAGTTTTAATTGTTCATTGTGTAAAGGTTATGGATTGATTTGCTGTCGAGCATACACATGATGATTTGATATCTAGAAATGGTTACCGTTTGGTTGTGAACTGCCGCCAGACCTCGCCCAGCAACAAGTCAACCCGTTAAGCCTGCCAGGCTTCAGCCTGCCCACCGGCCAGAACGGACTGTTCCGTCTGAGCGGCCAGACCGGCACCGCAGCCGCTGTCGCCCAACCCGTCGGCCTGCCACAAAGCTGGACCATGGGCGGCGCGGCCGTATCCGTCGCGCAACGCGAGCATACCGTTTCCGATGCGCAGGCAAGCACCATCCAGATCGGCTCGGTAGGCCAGATATCCAACGCCACCCGCCAGCTTGCTTCGGTGATACGACAAGGTGCTGGTGTGAGCGCCAACGCATCCTCCTTCGACGCCAGCGCGCCAAGTGCCTCGCCTATTGGCGGATTTGTACTGCCAGGCCATACGTCTGATTCCACAGGTGTAACCAGCGTCGACAGCGTCACCGGTATAGCGACGGGCAATCAGGGAGGTGGTGCTTTGCTGCCTGTGCAAAATGCAGGTTCGACAGGTCTTCCGGTCATAACTGCCACAGGATCCAGTAGTTCGGCGGCCCAGAATGCCGGGATGGTGCAAGGCTCGCGTATCAACAGTGCCGGTCAGGTTGTAACCGACGCTCAGGGCCGCCCGATAACTGCAACGGTTAGTAGCCCGGTCGCTGCTGCCGCAGCACAAACCGTTACCCGAGTGCAGGGCCTGCCCAGCAGTAACTTCGTTTCCAAACCGCAAAAATACCTGATCGAAACCAACCCGGTGCTCACTGAGCTCAAGCAGTTCATGAGTTCGGATTACCTGCTTGCAGGTCTGGGCTACGACCCGGAAGTCAGCGCCAAGCGTCTGGGTGACGGGTTGTATGAACAACGCCTCGTTCAGCAAGCAGTCGTGGCTCGCACCGGTCAGGCGTTCATCGACGGGCAAACCTCCAACGAGGCCCAGTTCAAGTACCTGATGAACAACGCCATCGCCAGCAAACAGCAGCTGAACCTGGCTGTCGGCGTATCGCTGAGTTCACAACAGGTCGCAGCGCTGACCCACGACATCGTCTGGCTCGAAGAGCATGAAGTGAATGGCGAGAAAGTGCTGGTGCCGGTGTTGTATCTGGCACAGGCCGACAATCGCCTTGGTCCGACCGGGGCATTGATTGCGGGTAACGACGTCTCACTGATCGCCGGCCAGAACCTCGACAACGTCGGTACCTTGCACGCCGCCAACAACCTCTCGGCAGTCGCAGGCAACAACCTGATCAACACCGGCCTGATAGAAGCCGGCAACCGGCTCGATCTGCTCGCGGGTAATGATCTGATCAACACCGCTGGCGGCATCATCAAAGGTCGCGATGTTTCACTGACCGCGATCAACGGCGACGTGATCAACGAACGCAGCATCACCTCGATGGACAACAGTGTGCTCGGTCAGCGCCACAACGAGTTCGCCGACAGTGCCGCGCGCATCGAAGCCGCCAACGACATGAGCATTTCGGCAGGCCGCGACGTCATCAACAAAGGCAGCGTGCTGGAAAGCGGTCGTGACATGACCATCCAGGCCGGACGCGATGTCACCATCGCCCCGACCGAAGTCACCAACAGCCTGTTCTCCGACAGCAAACACAACAGCAGCGACATCACCCAACTGGGCTCCACCGCCAGTTCCGGACGCGACCTGACCGTTCAGGCCGGACGCGACATCTCCGTCATCGCCAGCCAGATCGACGCCAAACGCGACATCGCCATGACCGCGACCGAAAACCTCACCATCAGCTCTGCGGCGGACGAAGAACACTCCCTGTCCAAAAGCAAAAAACTGACCCGCCAGGAAGACCACGTCAGCCAGGTTGCCGCCGATCTTGACGCGGGAGGCAGCGTTGCCTTGCAGGCTGGCCAGAATCTCTCCGTGATCTCCAGCCGTATTACTGCGGGTAAAGAGGCGTACCTGGTTGCCGGTGAGAATCTGGATATTTTGGCTGCGCAGGACAGTGATTATTCGCTGTATGACAAAAAGAAGAAGGGGAGTTTTGGGGCGAAAAACTTCAAGCGCGATGAAGTGACCGACACGCGCAATATCAGCAGTGAAATCACTACAGGCGGTAACCTGACGCTGGCAAGTGGCGGCGACCAGCGTTATCAGGTTGCCAAACTGAACAGTGGCAACGACCTGTTGATCAACAGTGGCGGCGCAATCGATTTCGAGGGCGTGAAAGACCTACACGACGAAAGCCACACCAAGAACAAAAGCAGTGCAGCGTGGTTCTCGACAAAAGGCAAAGGGACAACCGACGAGACCTTTCGCCAGAGCGAACTGGTGGCCAAAGGCGAAGTTGCCATTCAGGCCGTCAACGGTCTGCGCATTGATGTGAAACAGGTCGATCAGCAAAGCGTAAGCCAGAGCATCGACGCAATGGTCAAGGCCGATCCGCAACTGGCCTGGATCAAGGATGCCGAGAAACGAGGTGACATCGACTGGCGTCAAGTCAAGGAAATCCACGAAAGCTTCAAGTACGACAACTCGGGCCTTGGGCCTGCTGCGCAGATTGTAGTCGCCATCCTGATGGCGGCGGTGATGGGCCCAGCAGGCTTTGGTTTAAGCGCTGGTATTGGCGGCGCTGTAGCAACCAGCGTTGCGACGACGGCGGTGACGAGCACGATCAACAACAAGGGTGATCTTGGCGCCGTTTTCAAAGACGTGACGTCTTCCAACGCCATCAAGGGATACGCCATGGCGGGAGCCATGGCAGGTTTCGTACCGACCATCAACCCGAAAAATCTGGGTTTGGACCTTGCGAGTGTTCAGACCGTTGCGACTAAGGTGATCACCGAATCTGTGATCAAGACCGCGATCATGGGCGGAAGCTTCAAGGATAATCTTGGCTCTTCGATCGTGAGTACGGGAATCGCTACGGGTGGCGCCATTGCCGCAGGCAAGATCGGTGATTTCACTCTGTTCGATGAGGGAAAACTCACCAAAGTCGGCATGCATGCCGTGCTTGGCGGGTTGATGTCCGAGGCAATGGGCGGCGATTTCCGAACGGGTGCCTTGGCCGCTGGCGCGAATGAAATGGTTGTCGATTATCTGGCGGAGAGGCTTCTGTCAAAAGGCGTTGATAGAGATTCTCAAGCCTATCAGGCAGGTGTCAGCAAGCTGATGACTGCCTCGCAGTTGATCGGTGCTCTGACTGCTGCCGCAACGGGCGGGGACGCATCGGCAGCAGCGGCGGTGACGGCTAATAGTACGCAGTACAACAATCTTGACCACCCTTCGGCCCAGCGGTTGCTTGATGAGCTGCAAGGCTGTCGGGCTTCGCAAGGTTGCTCAGAGCAGAACATCCGCTCAATCATTGCTGACTACGAGAAGCTATCGAGCGAACGCTCAATGGCTATCAATGCTTGCACAAGCCGATCCTGCGTCGAGGACATTCAGAAAAGCGCGGTCACGCTCACAGAGCCTGTCGCCAAGGACTTGCTCAATTTCCTGAAGCGCAGCGTTTCGTATGATATGGCTGGTTTGCTTACAGGCAATCCCGGGGCGATTGCTGTTCCCTCACAAGGCGTGGATGGCTGGGGCGCGCTATTCGTTTCTGATAAGCAGATGGCTTACGCCAAAAACGTGAAGGAAGGATGGCTGACACCGGAGGAAACGGCCGGGCTTGATCAGTGGGTCAAAGACACGAGCTGGCTCGATGCTCAGAAGGGGAGATCAATAACAGATGTAAAAGAGCGTGCTACTCTGCTTACCGACCTGATGGCTGCTGGTGGGATAGCACTTCTTGGTCGAACTCCTGCGACCGTGGGTACAGTCGCTGTAAAAGGCACAGTTCCAGAAAATATGAGTCCCATTGGTGCTGCGCGAAGTGGTGCATTTAACGAAGCTAAGCGTCGATCAGGTATCCCGACAAGTCAGCAGCCTAGCAGTGTGCTACCCAACGTAGACAAGCGAGGTAATCCTCAGCCGGGAAAAATTTATGAATTTGAGGTGCCTGCGTCGGGTGGCGGCACTCGAACGGTAAGAATTCGCGACGATGAGGGAGGGCATGATTTCGGTGTAGGAAATCCACAAAATCGAGGCTCTCACTTTAATGATGAATCGGGGAACCATTATGACTACTGATGTCAGAGTCGCTAGTACGGTTAATGTTTTAAAGGAAAATGAAATAATCTATATCCCGTGCGCAGCCATCGCGGAGGGTGCGGTATTGTCGGCTGCAAGTTTTTCGATTTCACTAGAGGCACAAAAGCCACTAGGTCTTGTTCTAAGGTTTATCTATAAGTTGGTAGCCGAAAGATTTTCTCAGTATGATTTTTGGTTGTTCTTAGGTAATTCGGCAACACAGCCAGATACACGAGTGGTACGTCATAAGAAATTATGGGGGGCGTTGAGGTCGAGAGGGTTTGAGATACCTGATAGTAATGACGCGATTGAGACTATGGTTGAAGTTGGTGGAGGCGTGAAGTTTTTTGGCGTTATGTGTTTTTACGAGTCATCCATAGAAATAGTTGCGGATTTGATTGTGCATGAACGCTGTTCATACATTGCTGCATTGCCGAAAAGTTTTGATTTTCGGCGTGCTCTCGATATGAGATGGACTGGGGAGATATCTAAAGACTTTGATTGGCTCCGTTGTGTAAGTAAGGCAGGAGGTATTGTTTTTAAACGTGCCGGTGAGTTTGATGATGCCGAGAGAGGATTTGTGGCGATCGCGCTACCGGAGGTTATTAAAGAACTATTGATCTAAATTGTTCGTTTTAAGCTGCGGATGAACGCACCATGTTCAGGGGGCAAACACTTACTGTGCCTCTGCCTGATACACGGCATTTGGACGCGCACATGCCAGGAGGTTTTAGATATAATCCGGGCGGTCCAGAGGCTGCTCTCCCGGCATACCCGTCGAAAAAAGGAGCTGAATAATGCATTCAGAACCGCTAGAGCATGAAAAGCAACAGTTAACTTTCTACGTGGCTCAGGATTTGGATCAGCACATTAGATCTAAGGTGCAGCAGTTTGTGAATGAGGTCGCCGCCTCAAGAATATGGAGCATTGCCCCCGCCAAACTTTATTTATCCAATAGATGAAGGGAGCGCAGAAGTAGTGGGTAGAATATTAGAGCTTTATTCAGCACTGCAGCAAAATACACTCTCTATTAATATGGGCTCGAAAAATCTAGATGAGGTGGAAGAACTAATTCGTGCCGTAAAAAACTACCTGAAAAAAATATTTCCTTTGATTTTCAGTTAGTTACTACTTTTGTGAGCACCATTGATGATGGTGTTATTGATCGAGTCTTGCTGGAGGAGCTGCTTGTCCCGTGGCGAAATCATATCAAAGGCAAAAGTTGAGTTGGTCCAAAAGGCGTTCCCTCTACTGCTGAGTCAGGAGCGAGCAGCGCGGCCGAGAGGCGATTGGAACGACGCATGAAGGTACTGCGTTGTCTAAAATACCTAGCGGACTAAAAGAGCTTGGCTTTGAAGGGGGGCAGAGTATATGTCAGCTTTAAATGTAGACATTATTACCGATTCTATCCAGAGTGGCGCTTCAGTTGTAGCAAGTGTTAGGGCCGGTGCTGGTGCACATGCGATTGTTGTTGAGTCCGTTCAAAGTGGTCGGGCATTCATCAAAGACCCCTGGCCAGTTGGGGTGGGGTCGTCTTACTCGGTGCCAATAGATAGCTTGAAATCAGTGTTGACTGGTAGTGGCGTGGTGATTCGACCATAAGATATTGTGAGGTTGAGAATGAAGTGTGATGCATTTGTATTGGGTCAGCATAAAGGTGCCGAATTTGGACCTTTGCGTATATTTGATAAGAATTTTGTGTGTATGCCCGGGAAAAAATATTCTGGTTATCTGGGGTTGAATGTAGAAAGAGTGAAGATGGTTTCAATAGTTACTGAGTTGAAGCGTAAAGGGATTGAGGTCTTCAGCTCTCCTGTCAGATACAGAGATGTGAGTAATATTGAATTTGAAAAAGCTGCTGCTTTTGCCGTTGACTATGCGAGAGCTAAAGGTTTTGATGTCGTATTCGATTCTTCTCGGACGGAGAAGTCACCGCCAGTATTTTGGGTTTTTAGTATTGTTGGTGGAGATGAAGGGAAGGTTGGTGGGGTAGTTATGATTGACAGGCTGGATGGTCATGTGTGGGGTGAGTTGGAGTATATTGAATATATGTATGATTATAATAATGTTTTGTAGTTTTTAAGGCGAGAAATAGAGGGTGGGTCAGAACGGCTTGCTTGAATTTTTCGGATGTTGGATGTCCATTTTTTCTAGGTTTTGTACGAAAAGTCGGTTGGGTAGAATTGCCGCCATGATTGATTGAGAACTTTCTGCCAAAGCCCACTGGCGATATGGAAACGTGGTCATTACAACCTAAGTTTGCTACTCAAAAGTATATAGATGCGCCTGAGAGCTATTTGCGTGATATGGATTCCGAATTCAAAATACTCGAAACTTAACGCGCCGAGCTCGACCAAAAACAAGGAAGGCAAGCGCGATCCTGATATGCATCAGACGAAGAAAGGAAATCAATATTTCTTCGATATGAAAGCGCATATCGGCGTCGATGCCGAGTCGGGTTTAGCCCATAGCCTAGTGGGAACTGCGGCGAATGTAGCTGACGTGACTCAAGTCGGCTAGTGTGGACATCAAGCTGCCGCTGGACATGGCGGTGACGGCGGAAGCTAAGACCGGCAAGCAGCGGGTGATTGAGTATTTCCTGCGTACGTTACAGCGGCATGCGCAGGAGAATTTGAGAGAGCGGTTGTGGAAAAACTTTGGTGGGAGGGTGATTTTTCACGTATATAGATGTGTTGCTTTTTACTATATTAGGAGCTGTTCATATATGTCTTTTTTTTAACGGTTTCTTTACGCTGTTGTTATGTTTTCTTTTTGCAGGGTGTTCAGAAAAGGTGTTGATAGTTAAACCTATTGATGTTTCTTTGCCGAGTAAATCTGCGGTCGCACAATTCAGGGTTGGCGAACGTGGTGGCTATAGGATCGCTCTTTTATTCGTCTGGAGCAAAAATAAATCTGAAGCGGCTCGACAAGGGAAAGTGTGGGGCGGAGATATGCATAACGGGAAAGGTGTTGCTATTCCTGTTCATTTGCGAATTCTGAAAAATGGGAGCGTTTTTTTTGATGAGGTCGTCATAACTGAAGGTGTTAATTCCGGGCAGGCTTTTGAATATGAGGGTGATTATAAGTCTTCACAGGTCAGAGATATAAAACACTCTGCTTTTTTGCCGGGCGAGTACACTGTTGATGTGCTGACCCTTGAGCGGATTGATGCGTTTAGTGGTATCGAAAGTTATGTTGAGTTTTCTTATTATAATCGAAAAATTTAAGCTGGATTTCGCGGCGTTGGTGGAAGGGGTTTAAGGGGGGGACGTATAATGTACGTATATGGATAAGGAGGTGGAGCGTCGATGAAGCATTTGAAAGTGTTTTTTATGAACGTGGGTGATGTATTGCTGAGGAGTATGAATCTATTGGGGTAATGATTGAGTTCAACCTGAGAAGGTTGCCGTTCTACTCATTATGAACTGAAAGGCAACTGTAATAGTGTTTCTAGATGGGTATATCCCGTATAAAGCTAACAAGCAAAGATGCTCTATGCTTAGCAGTAACCTCTCTTTTCAATCTCACCACTTCTATCCCAAACCAATGCCCCCACTCCGGACACCCCCGTCCTAAAACATCCGACCCCCTCTCCGCAATACCCACCCGCCACTAATCTAAACTACCCAGCGGCACCCGCTCGCTCTTCGGGCCTGAGGAAGTTATCAGCATTATCCTTATCGTTCTGCACGTCTGCCACTACTCATCGTTGATATGTAATGAAGACCTTTATTCGCGCGAACCGTATAAGGATATGGCTTGAATGACAATGACTCCATCGGATGGATCAGTTTCCCTTGACGTTAACAACCTGTTCAAAAAACCGAAAGTCTGTTTTGACTGGGAGGACTTGCATTACTTTGTGATGTTTTCCGCCATCCGTTCCTTGAGCGGCGCTGCCAGGGTGCTGGGTGTGGAGCACGCTACTGTTTCGCGGCGTATCGCTTCGCTGGAAAAATCCCTGAATGTAAAGCTTGTCGACCGTCGCAAGCGGTTGTACGAGTTGACTGATGAAGGGCGGCGTCTGGCGGCTATCGGGCGGCAGATCGAGGCGCAGACCCAGGCCATTGGCCGTCTCGCTGTTGCCGCGCAGGTGGCGCAGGGTGTGGAAGTGACCATCAGCGCGCCGCCCTCGGTGGCGGTCGAGAAGTTGGTGCCGCAACTGGGGGCGTTTCGTGCCATGCACCCCGGCATTGTGCTGCGCTTGCTGGGGGATCATCAGTATTCGTCGTTATCCAGTTGCCAGTCTGACTTGTGCATACGGTTTTCCAGACCGGTTGAAAGTGGCATCGTCGCACGACGTATCGGCACCGCCTCATTTTCATTTTATTGCGCACGTTTTTATCTGGAGGAGCGGCACCCGGAGCACTATGAGTTTATTGCCTACGACAATGAACTGATGAGCGACAGTCAGAACGGTTGGCTCAGAAATATTGTCGGTGAACGCCCCTTCGTGCTGGAAGCCAAAACAGTAGAACTGCAAATTCGTGCCGCGGAAACCGGTGTGGGCATTGCCTTGCTTCCAAGTTTTGCGGTAGAGGCTAACTCTCGTCTGTGCCGGGTAGAGCTGTCGGCACCGCTGGAGGTTGATGTCTGGCTGGGCGTGCATGAAGACTTGCGCGCGGTGGCTTCCATTCAGGCCGCGATGAATTATGTAGAAAGCTGTTATCGCTAGTCGGGCCAGTGCTAGAAGTCGTTATTTCGGCAGACACATAAGGTGGCGGTGAAAAAATTCCCATCCCCTGATCAAATATCGACAATTTACAATGCGGTCGATTTTGACGAGGATCAATGTCGAGTTAAGAAGTCAATGATTCGAAACTCCGAGACGTTCAGGTGTCGGCTCGGCAATGTTTGCAGGTGCGGCGCTGTTGGATAACGACAAGAATAGAGGCAGTGGCAAGATCATCTCAAGCACCCTGTTTACAACCTAAGGACAGCCGGAGATTCTCATGGCCGACATAAAGATTCTCGACGTTACATTGCGTGACGGTGGTTATCGAAACAACTTCAACTTCACGGAAGACCAGGCTCGAGCTATTACTTCAGGCCTGGCGGATGCAGGCGTCGACCTCTGTGAAATTGGTTACTGCAAGGGATCATTTGCGCCGAAGGGCGAGCACGGGCTGACCAGTGATGTAGGCGCACGCTTTATTGAGAACATTGCGCAGGCCGCCGCTGGACGTATTGAGCTGGCGGTTATGGTTCACCCGAAAAACATCACGGTAGATGACTTCGCCATGCTCAAGGAGCAGGGTGTTTCGATGATTCGTGTCTGTCTGCGCCGCGATCAACTGGATGAAGGGCTGGCGACCTTGTCACTGGCCCGGGATCACGGCTTCAGTGTCAGCGCCAATGTAACGCATGTGACATCGCAGACGCCGGGAGCCGTGCTCGATACGGCCGCTCGTGCAGAGGGTGCCGGTGCGGACATCATCTGTTGCGCGGATTCCAACGGTCATATGCTGCCAGCCGATGTGCATCGGCTGTTCAGTCGCCTCGCAAGCCGGTTGCTGGTGCCACTGGGGTTTCACGCCCATAACAATCTGTCGCTGGCGCTGGCGAATGCATCGGCGGCTATCGAGGCCGGTGCTGAATACATCGACACGTCCATCTGCGGCATGGGTAAAGGGGCCGGGAATCTTCACTTGAGCATGCTGGTGGCTTATCTGGAGCGTATAGGCGTCAGCCACGGTTTTGACTTGGTCAAGGTGATCGAATTGTCCGCTGTCACAGCCAACTCGATACCGCATAACAATATGCCCAGCCCGCTGATGGATATCATTCTGGGCACTTACAACTTCCCCTACGATGTCAGTCAGCGGGTGCGAGACACCCTTGAACGGTTTCAATTGACCTCCGAGTACCGAGCGATCGAGGTCATGCATCAACAGGACAAAGTGGCGCGCCTTGCTCCGCGAGCGGCGTTGTCGAATATCTTCAGTGACCTGTCGCAAAGCGTAAAAGGAGTTGCGCTATGACCGGCCAAATATCCCGTAAGCGTATATGCATTCTGCCCGGCGACGGTATCGGCATTGAGGTCATGGAAGCGGCGCTTCCGGTGATTGCAGCGTTGCACCTGCCGTTTGATCTGATACCGGCGGATATCGGCTGGGAATGCTGGAAGCGCGAGGGTGAAACGGTTCCTGCCCAGACCTGGGAAGTCATGGCCAGCTGTGACGCAACGTTGCTGGGGGCAATAACCAGCAAGCCGCTGGCAGAGGCGGAAGCAGAGCTGCCCCTGGCACTCCAGGGCCAGAACCGCCGCTACGTCAGCCCGGTCATTCAGCTCAGGCAGAACCTGGACCTTTACGCCAATGTACGCCCGGTTACCGACATGACCGGTGAAGACAGATTTCGCTTTGTCGTGATCAGAGAAAACACCGAAGGTCTTTATGCGGGGCTGGACTTCGGGCATGTCCCGGATGCGCTGGTGCCCTTGCTTGAAGAGCGCGAAGCACTTGGCGCGCCGTGGCAGCGGGAAGGGCAGGAGGACGCGACCGTCACGTTGCGCCTGCAGACGCGCAGTGGTTTGACTCGTATTTTTGAATACACATTCGATTACGCGCGCAAGAACACCTTCACCCGGGTCACGTTTGTCGACAAGCCGATGGTGCTGCGACACAGCAGTGCGTTTGCACGGGGTATCTTCGAAGAAATCGCACAGCGTTATCCGGACATAACCGGTGTTATCGAAAATGTCGATGCGGTTGCCTTGTGGATGGTGCAACGGCCCGAACGCTTCGGGGTGATTGTTGCCGAGAACATGTTCGGCGACATCCTTTCCGATCTGGGTGCTGGCGTAATGGGTGGCCTGGGTTTTGCGCCCAGCGGCAACTTTGGCAATTCAGGTGCTTACTTCGAACCTGTACATGGCAGTGCGCCTGCTCATGCAGGGTTGAACAAGGCCAACCCCAGCGCGATGTTCATGGCCATTGCACTGATGCTGGAACATCTGGGATACCCGGCCCAGGCGGCATGTATCACTCACGCCGTCAGCCTGGTTTCACAATCTGGCGTTCGCAGTTACGACCTTGGCGGTTCCCACACCACTGACCAGGTGGGCGAAGCGATTGTCCTGCAGTGCATCGAGTTGCAGGCCAGCTCTGTCGGCTACCGCGCCGAACAGGCCTCAGTTCAGGGAGAACGTTATGTCAGCGCACTTTGAAACGGTGGCAATTACGCAAACCGTGCTGGACGCATGTGAACATCTGGATACCGCTTCGCTGTCTGATGCACTGGACAGTCTCGGGATCAACGGAGGGCTGCCGGGTATTGTTTCGCAAGTGCCGGGCACTCGTTGTGTCGGTGTTGCGTTCACCGTGCAGTACGAAGCGGTCGATGCGCCAACAACCTTCAAGGGGGCGGCCAACTACATCGATCAGGTGCCTTGCGGCGCGGTGATTGTCTCCTCCAACGCCGGGCGTCATGACTGCACGGTATGGGGCGATATCATGACCCACTTCGCCTTGGCCAACGGCATCAAAGGCACTGTTATCGATGGCGTGGCACGTGATATCGATACCGTTATCAGGTGCAACTATCCGTTGTTCAGTCGTGGCCGTTTCATGCAGTCAGCCAAGAACCGCGCACAACTCAAAGCGGTACAAGTGCCTGTGGTCATTGATGGGGTTACTGTCCGGCCCGGTGATCTTCTGGTCTGTGATGGCAGTGGTTGCGTGGTTATTCCACAGCAACTGGCCGCCGAGGTTGTACGCCGTGCTCAGGCGGTCGAGCAGACTGAGCGCAGCATTATCGAGGCCATATCCACGGGCTCGACACTGGAGAATGCCCGCAGCACCTATCGTTACGACCAGCCCTGGCTGACGGACGCTGAAAAAGTCAGCGTGGGAGAACGACCATGAATCAGGCTTCCCGATTGGCAGCACGCGCAAATGTGCCTGAACCTCAAACTCGACTCAGCGCACCTGAGTCTCCCGACATGGATGTCGCTGCCTTCAAGAAAGCCATGCGCCGCCTGACGTCGACCGTCACCCTTGTGGCAACCGAACATGAGGGCACGCCTTACGGTATGGCAGCCACTGCCGTCAGTTCGGTATGCAGTGACCCGCCGTCCATTCTGGTGTGCATCAATCACAGCGCCAGTGTTTACCTGCCTTTGCTTGAGCGGGGAAAGTTCTCGGTCAACCTGTTGCAAACCGGGCAGGCTGAACTGGTCAGCGTGTTTGGCGGAGCAGTCAACGGGCCTGCGCGGTTTGAAAGCGGAGACTGGCAGCAGGACCAGGGGGTGCCTTATCTGCGTACCGCCCAGGCGACGCTTTTCTGTTCGGTGGCCCAACGAATGACCTGCGGCACTCACGAGATCATTATCGGGCTGGTCGAGAAAACGGCAGTGGCCGAGGTGATTTCACCGCTGCTCTGGCAAGACGGTAAACCGGCGGCTTCAACACCGCTTCTGGCTTGACTACGTGTTCTTATACTTCTTTTTATAAATGGAACTGATTATGAAAATGGAATTGTTCGATGCTCACTCCGTCACCGATGACAAGGCGGTGTATCTGATCAATGTTGTACAGGTCAATGAAGGTGCTCAGAACCTGGCTATCGAGATTCTCGAAGAAACGGTCAGTTATGTCGCACGGACTTACAGTGCATTCAAATGGAGCCGGTTGATGAAGAGCACGGACGGCAAGACCGTCATCAATCAGGCGCAATGGAGTGATCGCAGTCAGTTCGAGTCGCTGTTTACCGACAAAGAGTTTCTGTCGCGATACTCGCGGTTAAAGGAAACCGGTACCTGGGAATATCACCTCTATAACGTGGCCGAGTACATCACCCCTGAAATTGCATTACAAAAAGCGGGTTGATCCATTAGCTGCAGACGAAGGCTGCTTAGACGTCGCCTTCGTCTGACATTCACTCGGATTTTCACAGGTATCAGGCGATGGCCACGATCAATACAGCACTGACTTCTCTTCTTGGAATTGAACATCCTCTGATTCTGGCACCGATGGGTGGGGCGTCCGGAGGGCGTCTGGCGGCTGCAGTTTCCCGGGCCGGTGGTCTGGGTTTGGTGGGTGCCAGTTACGGCGATCCGCAATGGATGGCGCGTGAACTGGAGATGATGCACGACGTGCAGCAACCATGGGGTGTGGGCCTGGTCATGTTTACCGTGGCGAAGCAGTTCGAATTGCTTCAGCTGGCTCTCGAGTACCGCCCGGCAGTGGTTGCGTTGTCGTTTGGTGATGTACGTCCTTTCGTCCGGCCCATTCAACAGGCCAACGCCAAAGTCATCGTTCAGGTGCATGACGTCGACCAGGCGCTAGAAGCGCTGGACGCCGGTGCCGATGCGCTGATCGTGCAAGGCGCCGAGGCGGGTGGTCACAGTTTGCGCCGAGCTTCATTGCCGCTGTTTCCGGCAGTTCGCGACGCGGTGGGTGACGATGTTGTGCTTATCGGTGCCGGCGGGATTGCCGATGGCCGTGGCATGGCTGCTGCGCTTGCGCTCGGCATGGATGGCGTGATGATGGGGACGCGCTTTCTGGCTTCGAAGGAAGCACTGCCTTCCGAACGGGTAAAACAGCGCCTGGTGCAGGCTGTCGCGAGCGATACGGTGCGAACCCGGATCTTCGATGAGGTGCGCGGCATCGACTGGCCGCAGGGCTACAGCGGACGAGTGATCGCCAATAAATTTTCCGACAGTTGGGTAGGTGAGGAGCAGGCGTTTGCTGCATCAGCCGATCAATTGCGTCTTGAGTATGAAGCAGCACTGGCGGCCGATGATGTGAGTATCAGGGCGATCTGGGCCGGCGAGGTGGCGGACCTGATCAAGGAGGTGCTGCCCGCACAGCTCATTATCGAGTCAACCCTGCGCGGCTATGCCACCAGTGTTGAACGTCTGCGCACGACCCGCTGACCCGTCAGGATGGATCAACGACCGGACCCGCTCGAAACAGCGGGTCTTGTCATTTTTGCAGGAGCAAAAGCCATGAGTCATTGCATCACCTGCCAGACCTTCGGTGTCGGGCAATCAAGCGTATTCATTCTTTCACCGGTGATGCCGGTCTGGGACGCGGGTGGCTTCGCCAAACCGCTGATCGAGCATTTCACTGCGGCGGGTTATCAGGTCAGGGTTTTTGATTCCCTGTCCCTGCCGGTCAAGGCGGGCGAAGACTTTGACGGGTTTTCCCAGCGCTGGGTCAGCGCGCTAGAGCCTTGGGGTGTGCCGGATGTACTCGTCGGCGTGGCCTTGGGAGGTGCGTTGGTACAGGCGTTGGCAGGCACTTCATTACTGCGTTCGACGCCTGCGTTATTGCTGCTTTCTTCTCCCGCCAAAGCCGATGCGTTGCTGGATTCCAGGCTGGGACGTATGGCGGATCTGGCAGAACAAGGGCATGTCGAGCAAGCCAAACGCCTGCTGGACGATCTGGTGTTGCCTGAAGGCCAGAAACACGAGCACCCGTCCGTCAGCGAGAATGACGCAACGCTACCAACCCAGGGACAGCGTCTGACCCTGGGATTCCGGCTACTGAGCGGTCTGGATATCAGTGAGTGCCTGCTCGATTTCAAAGGGCGTGTGCTGAGCGTGTTTGGCGGGAAGTCGCAACTGGTTGGGGCGCGTCATGTGCTGCATACCAAAGGCCACAGACAACGCTCACTGTGTGTGCCTGATGGCGGGATGCGCCCGCTGGCAGATGATCTGGACCGGGTGCTGGAGAGCATCGATACATTTCTGATCGCCAGAGCGGAGTGTGTGCAATGAGTCAGATCGAGGAGCCAGGCTTCATTGATGTGCATTACCACGCCAATCCTGACGCGTTCATTCGCCGTCATGGAGCGATAGAGGCGGGCAGACGCTACGCTGCGGTGCAGGGCCGGGTCGTATTGAAAAATCACCTGGGGTGTACGGCAGCCCAGGCGTGGGAAGCACGCAATCAGGGTTTTCCGGTCAGTGGCTCGGTGGTGCTGAACGAGATTGCCGGCGGCATCGACTACCGTGTGGTCGAGCGCAGCCTCTGTTTGCGTGGCGATGAGCCGGGGCGTTTTCTGGTTCACTTGCCAACCGTCACAGGCAGAACGCATACCAGCACGCTGGCCCGTAAACTGAGCCATCCGCTGTTGCGCGAAAAGCCCATCAAGCCTGCCAGAGTGACAGCGCAGAACGGACGCCTTACGCCGCAGACGCTGGATATTCTGAAAATGGCACGTGACTATCCGCTGGTGATCTCGACAGGGCATGCCGATGCCAATGAAGTCAGGACGTTGATCGACGAAGCGCTGCGGATCGGTGTGCCGAGGTTGATGCTCAACCAGCCTGCCAATCCGTTGACCGGTCTAGACGCGGCCGAGCTTGCGCTGATCGGCAGAGAGCCATCGGTCTACATCGAACAGACCGCACTGACGTACCTGCTGGGCTATCAGGACTGGCAGGATTTCAGCGATGTGTTGAGTCATGTCGGCAATGTGGTCTACAGCTCGGACCTGGGGCAGACCAGTCAGATCGATGTCCACGAGTGGCTGTCGTTGAGCGGGCAGTGGTTCGATGCGTTCGGCTTGAGCGGCGAGCGCCGCACCGAGGTGACGCTGTTGAACCCGCAACGCATGTTGGCCCTTTAAGCTGTCCGGATAAGACCGCCCTGGCCAGTACTGCCGGGGCGGCCTGGCCATCAGGCTACTGCTGCGGACACCTTCGAAGCAATCGCCTCCACAACTCTGGATTCACGCAGGCCCGCGTCTTCCATCAGCGGCAGTGTTTCTCTCACGAAGTCCTTTATACCCTCGTGGTAATCGAGCCACGTCAGGGCAATGCCGTCGATCCCCCAGTCAGAATACTTCCTGAACAGCTCCACGATCTTCTCGGGTGTGCCCACCAGTGGCACCCCGGCGAATCCGGCCTTGAAGTGGAAACGGAAACGCACGGCGTCTTCGGGGGTGAAAATGCCGGTCTGGATACCCAGCTCGCCGGTGATGATGTCGCAGCCCTCATCGTCACCGACCTGGTTGGCGTAATAGTCCAGGTAAGCGTCTGCTTGCTCCTGCGTGTCCTTCTGCACCACGTAGCCATAACACCATATCTTTATGTCACGGCCGAACTTCTGTTTCGCCAGGTCCTTGTAGGATGCAATCTGCTCTCGCACCGCTTGTTCACCGTCCAGATGTTTGACGATCAGGAATGCGGCATCGCAATGTTCTGCACAGAACAGTTTGCCGCGCGGCGAGCCTCCTGCATTGATCAGGTAGGGTTTATTCAGGGGCTGTGGCTGCGAGATTGCGCCGCAGATGTTGAAATACTCGCCTTTGAAGTCGAACGGGGTCTGCTGCTCCCAGGCATTTTTTGCAATGTGCAGCCACTCTTCTGCGTAGTCGTAGCGTTTGTCGTGCTCCATCATGTGACCGCTGAACATGCGCATTTCCGCGCCATACCAGCCGCAAAGGATATTCAGCCCGAAGCGCCCGCCGCTGATGTGGTCGATGGTCACCGCCTGTTTGGCCGCGAACAGCGGGTGTACGGTGGGCAGGTGCGAGGTGGTGAAGACCGCGATCTGACTGGTCAGGGCTGCAATCCCGGCAGCCCAGGTATAGGTCTCGAAACAGACACCGCCCGTATTGTTGGTACCGCCGAAACCTTTCCAGCGGCCTACCGGTATGAAGGCTTCAAACCCCGCATCGTCGGCAATCCGTGCGATTTCCAGGTTGCCAGCCCAATCGTCTCCGCGCAGGCGTTCAGGCGCATTGGTGACGGTGCAGCCACCCTCGGTATTGGTGGAGAAAACACCCAGCTGTATCTTGTTCGGGCTGCTGCGCATCGGGTTGGTTTTTATCGGATAGGATTTTTCAGCGCGCATCGTGACCTCCCAGGTCGGTAGTTGAATCGTTCGTCCTTGCTACATCCTGAACCTGCGGTGGCCGTGCCGATGAAGTATTCGGTCAGGCATGATCACCCCGGCGGGTCGGGAAGTACGGCAGCACACACTCTTCCAGCTCTTGCAACACTTCTGTGGCCGGACGCCTCAGGGGCTTGAGGTTCAGCGCCACATGCGAAACCCCCTGTTCCCGCTGACGCTGCCACAGGGCGATGAGGGCGTTGCGCCCGGTACTGATTCCGCGTCCGACTTTCATCGGCGCGTCCTTGTTCTCGTCGAGGTCGAAGAACGTCGCATAGCCGTAGGGCTTGAAGTGTTTTTGCTCATTGGCACTGCGCCAATGATTGATCACTTCAGGCAAGGTGTCGAAGCCGCTCTGATGCCATATCCAGCCATCCATGTGATTGGCCAGCCATTTGATGTCCTGCTGACAGCGGCCGATGGCAAGCATAGGCAGCCGCCCGAAAACCGGTTTCGGCAGTAGATCCAGCGTGCCATTGAGTTGCCCGTAATGGCGCGATCTGAACACTGGAAAAGACTGCTCGGTCACCGCGTGCAGCAGTTCGACGCCGTCTCTGAAGCGTTCCGCGCGGGTGTCGAAATGCTCGCCGAACGCAGGATATTCGCCGGGCCTGTCCCCCGTCGACACACCCAGCAGGAAGCGTCCCTCGAGCAACACGTCCACGCTGCACGCCTGTTTGGCGACCATCAGCGGATTACGCAGCGTCAATATGATGCCTGCCGTGCCGATGCAGATTTGCCGGGTGACGGCAGACAGCAGCGCGGCGTAGACAAAAGGATCGAACACCTGACCGGCGTCGCCGAACCCCGGGTCGAGAAGCGGTACGTCACGCAGCCACAGCGCGGCGAAACCGGCCTTGTCGGCCTGAATGGCCAAGGCCAGATGGTCTTTCATGGTCGGTGCTGCGGAGTCGGGGTAGCCCTCCAGAGGCGCGATCAGCCCGAACGTGAGGTGACCTGGCGCGAACACCTTTGCAAAGGCGGGATGCCGCTTTGCGCCTGATATTTCATAGGGACTCACTTGATTTCGCCCGCCAGTTCAAGCGTGTCGGAGGCCACTATGGGCGGTTCTTCATGAGCGCGGACGCGACCAAGCAGCGCAAAGACCGCCACGGCCGTCAGCACGGTGGCGGCGCTGAGAATGAACAGCAGATTGCGGAACGCGGTGGCGTACTGTTGGTGCAGCAGTTCTGCCTGGCCGGGCAGAAGACCGATCGCATTCTGCAGGTCGCCCAATGCGGCGCGGTTGGCAGCGTTTTTCACCACATCAGGCGCGACACCCGTCAGGGCATCGAACAGGCCCCACTGAATGAACGTGGCGAGCAGTGCGCCTGCGATCGCAATGGCTATGCCGTCGGCAGAAACGCGTACGGCATTGAAGATGCCGGTAGCCATACCCGCGCGTTCCTTTTCAACCACACTGATCGCCATGCCATCCATCAGCCCCCAGGGCAGACCGATGCCGATGCCGATCAAGGCCATCGGCAGCAAGGCGGTTTTGATTGCTCCGCTGTCCAGCGCCAGCGCGAGCCACAGCAGACCGACAGCCACCAGCAGCAAACCGATACCGGACAGTAGCCCGGAGGTGAAACGACGTGCCAGTTGTGCGGCAAGCATCGGTACGATCAGCAGGGGCGCGGCCAGTGCGGTCATCATCTGTCCGGTTTCCAGCGCGCTGAGACCGTCGATACCAATGAAGCGCGCTGGCAACATGATGATCAGCACGACAAAGAAAAATGCCGGACTGGCTGCAAGAATCTGCACGCCGAGAAAGCGCGCGCTATTGAACAGTGACAGGTCCAGCATGGGACGGGCAACGCGCCGCTCCACGGCGATGAATATCCAGAACAGCAGCAGTGAGCCAATGATGCCACCCATCACCAGTGGATCGCTCCAGCCCTCTTCAGGGGCGAGCAGGATTGCGTAAGTGAACAGGGCCAATGCTGCGGTAAAACTGATTGCGCCCGGCCAGTCCATACCCGTGGCGTCGGGATCCTTTGATTCGGTGGCGCTGAACAGCACTAGCAGGAACCCCGCGACGCCGATGAGTGCAGTCGCATGAAATGACCATTTCCAGCCTGCCGAATCCACCAGCGAACCGGCTGCGAGTGGGCCGAAGGCCAGACCTATGCCGAAGGTGGTGCCCAGCAGGCTGAAGACTCGGGTGCGCTCGGCGCCATGAAAGGTCTGGGCAAGCGACGACATCGCCCCGGCGAACGCTGCCGCGCCGCCCAGGCCTTGAACCAGTCTGAGCAGGTCGATCTGGACCACGGAGGAAGCTGCCGGAATGGCGAAGGTGGAGAGCACGAATATCGCCAGCCCGATCAGCCAGACGCGTTTTCTGCCGTAGATATCCGTCAGGCTCCCGGCGGCCATCATGGCGCTGCCATAGGTCAGGATGTAGGCGTTGATGACCCAGGTCAGCTCGACCGCTGATCCGCCCAGCGCCTGGTTTATCGAAGGCAGAACCACGGCAGGGCCGGTGAAGCATAACGGGATCAGAATGCCGGTCAGGCAAGCCGCGAGCAGTTGCCCCCATCGTCCCGCAGTGGGTTGTGTTTGGACCCGATGTGCTGTGGTCATGTGCAATGTCCCTGTGAAGCGTGCCCGGGTTTTGCTGTGATGCACGCGTTTTATCCAAGAGCGATTGCCCTGCCGGGAGATTAGGGGTTGCGCCCGCAAACAAAAACAGGCTTATGTTCCGAACGTATAGGACAGGGTTGTCCTGAATAGGAGTGGGTATTGGAATCGCTCGGAAGCATTGCCGTGTTCGTTCTGGTTGCCGAAACACGGAGTTTTACCCAGGCCGGAAAACGCCTGGGCATCTCTTCGTCGGGTATCGGCAAGAGCATTGGCCGTATGGAGGAGAGCCTCGGTGTACGGCTTTTTCATCGCAGTACGCGCAGTATCGCCCTGACGCTGGAAGGCTCGATATTCCTGGAGCGTTGCCGACGCATTCTGTCGGAGCTGGAAGCGGCGGAAATGGAGTTGATCAATGCCAGGGATCTGCCCAGGGGCAGGTTGCGGATCAGTCTGCCGTTGGTCAGCGGACTGGTCATGCCGGTGATCATCGACTTCATGCGCACCTACCCCGATATCGAACTGGATATCGATTTCTCGGACCGGATGGTCGATATCATCGAGGAGGGCTTCGATGTCGTGTTACGCACCGGAGATCCCGTCGACTCGGGCCTGATGTCGAAGCGGATGGGCAGCTTCCAATTGCGCATTGTCGGCGCTCCGGACTATTTTGCCCGGCATGGTATACCCCGGCATCCTGGCGACCTGAGTCAGCACGCCTGCCTGTTGCACAAGTTTCCCTCCTCGGGAAAGTTCGAACACTGGCCGCTGTGTCGTGAGCCAGGCGTCGATGATCTCGAGTTACCTCAGGCCATGGTGTGTAACACCACCGAGATTCTGGTGGACGTTGCGCGGGCCGGGTTGGGCATTGCCTGTCTGCCGGACTTCATGATTTCATCGGCCGTCCGCGACGGCGAGCTGATACCTGTCCTGGCTGATTACACGGTGCATACCGGAACGTTCAGATTGCTCTGGCCGTCCAGCAAGCATCTTTCGCTGCGCCTGCGAGTCTTCATTGATTTCATGCACGCCCATTTGTTTGCTCCTCCATCAGTATGACTGTACGGAGCGAGCCTGCAGCACCTGGCAAGGAGCACTGGCATGTACACGCTTTTCGGCACGGAACGTTCGGGTTCAGCGGCTATCGAGATAGCGCTTCAGCGCTGCTCGGTACCTTTTACAGTGTGCAACGCCTGTGGATGGGAGGAGGGGCCAGGCAAGGAGGCGTTGAGGCGGGTCAACCCGTTGATGCAAGTTCCCACGTTGGTGCTCGCCGATGATTCGGTACTCACTGAAAGTGCTGCGATCCTGATCCATCTGGGCCTGGAGTACCCAGGTTCCGGGCTTCTGCCTGGCGATTCCGCGCAGCGTGCTCAAGCGCTTCGCGCGCTGGTTTACATGGCAGCCAACTGCTATGCCGCCATCGGGATCATTGATTACCCGCAGCGCTGGCTGACGAGTGCCGACGATGGGCTGGAGAGGCTGCTCGAAGCGGGCGCCCGGAGGCGGTTGCATCAAAACTGGGAGACGTTTGCCGACCTGTTTGCTGATGCCGGGGTTTGGCGTTGCGATTCACCCGGCGCAGTGGAGATTCTGGCCTCTGTCGTGACGCGATGGAGTGGCGCCCGGGAGCACCTGCATAACGCCCGACCGGATTTTCATGCGCTGTTGTTACGGGTTGACGCTGAGCCGTTGGTCAACGCGGTCATAAGACGCCATTGGCCATGAAACACCCGACGTTAATGATGAAGCAGGTTATAAAATTAAAAGGGCCGAACATTGAATGTTCGGCCCTTTTTAATTCAAGGCGTGCCTGAAGTAACCACGCCTCGCTGGCGATGAGCCGTTGTTAATGTTCGGTTATATGGGCTGGCGCGTTGGTTGCACTGATCGGCCCCAGTATTCTCAAATAGAGATGCACCGTAGTACCGCTTCCCGGTGCTGTTTCGACGCGTGCGCCTCCGCCGGCATTTACCGCGAACTCCTGCACCTGAACAAGGCCGAGCCCGGCACCCGGGTCGGCACTTCTGGTTGTGAAGAACGGTTCGAAGATCTGCTCCTTGAGCTCGGCTGTCATGCCAGGCCCGTTATCGTTCACGCTGAGTACCAGATAATCGCCTTCCGGGAATTGCGGGTCTTCCTTGATGGACTCCAGCCGGGTCGAGATATGCACCTTGCCGGGGCCTGAAATTGCATCACGCGCATTGCTCAGCAGATTCAATAAGGTGGTATGCAATTGCGCTTCTGCGCACAACACGCCCCAGCCTCGGGCGGACAGGTCGAATGAAAGGTCCAGCGTGTCGCCTGCCGAACGCAACAGAAGGTCACGCGCGGCATCGATCCGTTCGCTGACATCGATACAGATCAGTTCGGGACCGTCATGACGAACGCTGTTGAGCAGGCGAGTCACCAGTTGGCGACCGTGATCCACTGCTCGCAGTCCGGTATCGCTGAGCGTCTCGACGTCGGTAGGGCGGCGTGAGCGCATGCGGATCAGTTGCAGGCTGGCACTCAGTGCCTGGAGCAGGTTGTTGAAGTCATGAGCGATGCTTGCCGTGAGCATGCCCAGCGAAGACACCCGTTGCGACTGGCGCAAATTGCGCTCCAGAGCCAGGCTTTGGCTCTGTGCGCTTTCGAGCCCCAGCGCCAGTTCGGCGGCGTGCTGGTCACGTTGCTCCGAGACCAGGCGGTATTGCATCAGGGCTGCGGTTTGCCGTGCCAGTGCCAGCAGGGCACGACGTTGCTGTTCGCTCAGTACGCGCGGCCAGATGTCGATCACGCAGACGGTGCCCAGCGCATGACCGGCCTCGGTACGAATCGGCGCACCTGCATAAAAACGGATGTAGGGAGGCCCGAGCACCAGCGGACTCTCTCTGAAGCGAGGGTCAGTGGTTGCGTCTTCCACCACCAGCACATCGGAAGGCTGCAGGATGGCGTGGGCGCAGAATGCCAGGTCGCGATGCGTCTCCTGCACGTCCAGGCCGATGCAGGCCTTGAACCACTGGCGTTCTCGGTCAACCAGCGAAACCAGCGCGATGGGCGCGTCGCACAATGTGGTGGCGAGCAGCACAATGTCGTCGAAGTCTTGCTCGGGAGCACTGTCCAGTATCTTGAGATGCTCAAGAGACAGGACTCGTTCTTCCTCGCTGGCGGGGAGTGGCGCAGGGTGGTGGGTCATGGGGCGCACCGCGATCGGATGAAATTGGGTCTTATGATGCCTATGATCCATAGAGTGCAGCAAGGTATACGCCGCATAAATCAGCTCGGCGTGCGCAGGTTTGAACGATGTCCCCTTTATTCAGCCTCCCCCCTCGACACGCAGTGAAGCAATCCTGCGCAATCGAAGGGCGTTCCGATCGTGTTCGAATACCCTCGAAACAGTCACTTCTTACTGTCTTGGCTGGTGCCCCGAACCCTATATGGCGACGCGCCATTAAATGGCACTTGTAATAGAAGTTAAAGTTCACTCGTCATAAGAAGTTGGCAGGTATTGAGAGTAATGAACCGGCCGTTCTGAACGCTATTTTTGTAACTTATTATGTCCATATTATGTGTGCTGTGTAATAAACTGCTGTTCGGTTTTTGCGCTGGCAAAGATCGTTGGCCTATCACTAACGTCTGTATTCTTCAGGAGCAACGCCGATGCCCGGCCCAAATGAATCAAGTCCTGCCGAACTCTTGCCCGAGGGGGCTGCCGACGACCGAGTTACCAGTCTGCTATGGGGGCCATTCTGGCTCGGGGATTCGTCCGGCACCCATCTGACATACAGTTTTCATAAGGCCGACTCTGTCTATGCCACTGACTACAGTCGCTCTCAGGAACCCGGCGACGCCTATTCGTTGACCGACGCCCAGGCGGCAGCCGCAAAAAGCGCACTGGATGCCTGGAGCGCGGTGGCTGATATCAAGTTCACCGAGGTTCAGGACACCCCCGATAATGTCGGAGACATTCGCTTCGGCGGCTTCAAGGGCCTGCAAGGCACCGAGTTTGGCCAGGCTTACGCGCCGGGCACGCTGGGCCGCTCCGGCGATGTCTGGATCGGACCGAACGTCAACGCGGCCGATCCAGCCAAGGGCACGGACGATTACCTCACGTTCATGCATGAAACCGGTCATGCACTGGGCTTGAAGCATTCGTTCGAAGGCTCGCAGTACAACGATGTCCTGCTCGATGCCAAATTCGAAGATGCGCGTTACACCATCATGAGCTACACCAACAATTACAGCTTCAAGCCCACCACGCCGATGCTGCTAGATGTCGCGGCCATGCAGTTTATATACGGTGCCAACACCCACTATCACACTGGCGACGACGTCTATAAGTGGGCGCCCGGGCAGTCGGTGTTCGAGACCATCTGGGACGCTGGCGGCAAAGACACCATCGATGCCAGCAATCAGGAAGCTTCGGTGAAAATCAACCTCAACGAGGGTGAGTTCAGCACTATCGGCAAGGCGTTTCTCGATTACAACGCTAACCCTGACGCACCCACGCTGATGAATTCCGGATTGGCGATTGCCTATGGTGCGCACATCGAAAACGCCATAGGTTCTGCCTTCAATGACACGTTGATCGGCAACGATCTGGATAACGTGCTCAATGGCCGCGGTGGTCTGGATACCATGATCGGCGGACTGGGCAACGATACCTACGTCATCGATCAGGTCGGCGAACTGGACCTTGTTCAGGAAAAGGCCGATCAAGGCGTCGATACGCTGAAGATCACTTACGACAATACCTCGCCCATTGCACAGGTGATCAACCTCAATGCCGGGACGCTGGCGAACTTCGAGAATGTGCATCTCAAAGGCGAGGGTGCATTCACCGTGCTGGGCAATGACCGCAACAACACCCTGACCGGTAATGATGCGGACAACGTTCTGTTCGGCGGTGCCGGCAATGACAAACTGGTGGGCGGTCAGGGCGCCGATATCATGACTGGTGGTAGCGGTGCTGACCGTTTCGTGTTCAACGATCTGTCGGAAATGGGCAAAGGCCACAACAGCGACGTGATCACCGACTTCAATAGCCAGCAAGGCGACAAACTGAGCTTCCTGAAAATGGATGCCAACGTGGACACCAAGGCCCTCGATGCTTTCAGCTTCATCGGCAGCGGCGAGTTCACTGGCGCTGGCCAGCTGCGTTTCGCTGATCATGTGCTGTCCGGCAACGTCAACGCTGACCTGCATGCGGACTTTGAAATCCAGCTGGTTGGCGTCAGCGAGTTCCATGCCCACGATCTGGCGGTCTGATCGCTGATCTGAAAGACCGACCTCAATGACAGGACTGCGTCGCTGACAGGCGCAGTCCTTTCCCGCCGACTTTCCCCTTCTTTTCTGGTTTTAATCGCGCACCGCAATTGGGCGAGGCAGCGTTTTGCGCGTTTTTTGGCACCGTGACGGTGCTGTTACAAAATTTAAAACCACAAATTCAATATATCCAACAAAACCCACTTGACTCATAAGGGCCTGCTGAATGTAATGCGCCGACAGCCGTTGGTGCCGTGCATTGCGCATAAGTGTCTGAGAGGTATCTGCTTTGATTGAGTCCAAGCCATCTTCCATGCCTAACGTGATTGAAGCTGCCACGCTTGTTCGCGAAGGGGGCCTGACGCCGATACGCTTGACCGAGTTGTGCCTTTCAGCGATTGAAACCCACAATTCCACACTGAATGCATTCGGTGATGTGTATGCCGAGGCGGCGCTTGAACAGGCCGAAGGCATGACCGCCGAACTGCAGCGCGGTGAGGTGCGCGGGCGGCTGCACGGCGTACCCTTTGGCATCAAGGATCTCTTTTCCACCGCAGGGCTGCGCACCACCCGGGGGTCGTTGACCGCTCTGGACTCGGTGCCGGCCCAGGACGCACCCATCATCCGTCGCCTGAAGAACGCTGGCGCGATCATTCTTGGCAAGACAGCGACCACCGAGTTCGGCTGGACGGGCGCCAGTACGTCGCGGGTGTTCGGCAACGGGCGCAACCCGTGGGACCCGAACCTCACCAGCGGCGGCTCCAGCTCCGGTTCGGCAATTGCCGTGGCGGCGCGAATGGTGCCAGCCGCACTGGGCTCCGACGGCGGCGGCTCGGTACGTATTCCGGGCTCGTTCTGTGGCGCATTTGCCCTCAAGGGCACGCTGGGCCGTATTCCCACCTGGCCCTGGTCGGCCACCGAGATGCTCAGTCATGCCGGACCGATCACCCGCACCGTGCGCGACAGCGCATTGCTGTTCGACATTCTGTCGGGCCCCGATCCACTGGATCATCAGGCGCTGCCAGCTCCCGACGAGTCCTTTCTGGCCCGTTGCGACCAGCCGCTGAAACCCTTGCGCATCGGTTTCTGCCCGACGCTGTTCGACACGCCGGTCGATGCGCAAGTCGCTGCAGCGGTTGATGCCGCCGTGGGCAATATCGCCAGGTCGCTGCCCGTCACAGTCAGCATACTCAAACCGGATTGGCATGACCCGCTGGCGACCTTCGAAACCCTGTGGGTCGCCGGGCGCGGTATTGCCTATGGCAAGGCGCTTGCGCAGAAACTGGACCAGCTCGATCCCGGCTTTGCCGATCTGATCAAGCGGTCTGCCCAGTACAGCCTGAGTGATTATTTGCAGGCTCTTCAACAGCGTGCGGCGTTCGCCAATCAGGTGCACGCGCTGTTTGAAGATTACGATCTGCTGCTCATGCCCACGCTGCCGATCCTGCCGTTTGCCGCAGACGATGTCGCCCCCGTGGGCTATGCCGGGCAGGACGGCGCTGTGCCGTGGGCGCGCTGGACGCCGTTCACTTACCCTTTCAACATCACCGGCAACCCGGCCGCCAACCTGCCTTGTGGCTGGAGTTCCGAGGGGTTGCCGATCGGCCTGCAAGTCGTAGGTCCACGCTTTGCCGATGCCCAGGTGCTGCAGTTCTGTGCCGCTGTAGAAGCCATTGCGCCCTGGGATCAGCACCTGCCACCGGTTTCGGGGCAATAGACATGTCGCTCTCGCACACGGATCAGGGGGCCAACGGCCCGGACACTGGAGTCATCACTTTGCAACGGAATGTCACCCCCATGCTCAATCAGCCGCGTCTGGACGAAATCATGCGCCTGCTCGCTCAACAGCAGCGGGTCAAGGCGTCGGACCTTGCACAATTGCTGTTTGTCTCCGAAGAGACCATCCGCCGCGACTTCAAGCATCTGGAGGAAGAGGGCAGGTTAAGGCGCATTCACGGTGGCGCTATTCTGCCCAGGTCCAGCGAAGAATTGCCGTTGCAGGAGCGCAGCAGGCTCAAGCCTCGCGCCAAGGCGGGCATCGCCGTGCGTGCTGCGCAGCTGGTCAGCGAAGGCATGGCCATCTTCCTCGACACCGGCACCTCGACGCTGGCGCTGGCCCAGCAACTGACCCGGTTCAGTCAGTTGAAGATCATCACCAATTCGCTGGACATCGCTCAGCTGATATCGCACCAGAGCGACAATCAGGTTCTGGTTGCGCCCGGTGATGTGCGGCGCACCGACAACGCCTTGATCGGTCCCCATACGCTGGAATTCGCCCGGCAGTTTCACTACGACATTGCCTTCATGGGCATCGGCGGCATTGACCTGGACTTTGGCCTGATGGATTACCAGGAGCCAGAAGCCATGTTGCGCAGAACGCTGGTCAGGCATTGCACGCGCAGCGTTGTGCTGGCTGACGATGGCAAGTTCGGTCATCGCACCTTTATCAACACCCTGCCATTTGCCGCGATCACGACCCTGGTCACCAATCGCGCGCTATCCGACGAGTTTGCGACACGCCTGGAGAAAGATCATGTCGACACCCTCTATTCCTGAACTGATCGAGCCGGGCGCAGCTGATCTGGCAGCGTTCGAAGCATTGTTTCGGCAAAGCTCGGCGATCGGTGCCACACCCGCCGGTGGTTTGCATCGGCTGGCGGCTTCGGTCGAAGACGGTCAGGTACGCGACCTGTTTCGCGACTGGCTCGACGCGCACGGCTTCGAAGTCCGTATCGATGCGGTGGGCAACCTGTTCGGCCTCATGACCTTTGATCCCGACGCGCCTTATCTGCTCTGCGGTTCGCACCTGGACAGCCAGCCGAGTGCCGGGCGTTTCGATGGCGTATACGGCGTGCTTGCCGGCGCCGTGGCGGTGTCCAGTCTGACGCGGCAATTGCTTGAGCGTGGCGAAGTCCCACGCTGTAATCTGGCGGTCGTCAACTGGACCAACGAGGAGGGCGCGCGCTTTCAGCCGAGCCTGATCGGCAGTGGCGTGTTCACCGGTGCCTTGAAGCTGGACGACGCCTGGGAAAGCCGCGATGGTGACGGCATCCGTCTCAAGGACGCCCTGCAGGCCATCGGGTATCTGGGCAACGATCAGGTTGATGTGAACATTGCCGGGTATGTCGAGATTCATGTCGAGCAGGGTGCTGGCCTGGAAAGCAGCCAGACGGCCATCGGCGTAGTGCGCGAGACCTGGGCCGCGCTGAAACGGCGAGTGCGTTTCGATGGCGAGCAGAATCACACCGGCCCCACGCCCATGGCCGCGCGCCGGGATGCGTTGCTGGCTGCTGCACACACCATCACTGCGGTGCATGACGAAGCCTTGCAGCACGGCGTGCAGATGCACAGTTCGGTAGGACGTATCGAGGTCTACCCCAATTCGCCCAACGTCGTGCCTTCGCGGGTGTCGCTGCTCATCGAGTACCGCTCCCGCGACGTCGATCTGCTGAGCGCTGCTTCGGAACGCCTGGATGCAACGCTGCACGCGATCGCCGACAAGACCATGACCGCGTTTGAAGTGGAAAGCAGCGTCTTGCGCTCGCCTGCCAGGCTGCATGACGGGTTCGCTGCACTGGCGCATGGCGTAGGCGCTGAGCTGGGTTTGTCGACCACCGACAGCATGACCGTCGCCGGTCACGATGCGATCAGTCTGAACCGGCGCTATCCCGTGTGCCTGTTGTTCATCCCCAGCAGCAATGGCGTTTCTCATAATGAGGCCGAGTACACCAGCGATCAGGACATGCACAACGGTTTGCGCATGCTGACCGGTCTGTTGCATCGGGCTTGCACCTCATCCGCGTCATTTAATTGAGGGGCTGAGCATGTCATATGCCGACGACCTGACCACACGCCTGCGCAGCGCACTGGCACCTTGCGGGTTCGCTGAGGACGCCGAGATCGAGAACGTGACGCAGGGCGTGGCCTCGCCTTCGAGATTGTCGACCGAGTGGGCAGGCTTTCGAGTCAGTAGCGCGCAGGGCGGTTGCTACGCCAAGGTTCTGCATGCCGACATGGCGCAACTGATCGATTTCGACACGGTAGCCCAGGCCAGCGAATGTGCCGGCCGCAGTACGGCGGCACCGCGTCTGCTTGGCGCAGACCAGGCCAATGGCGTGCTGATCTTCGAGGACCTGGGTTCGAGCTGGCGAGCTGCGCGGCTCGACGATCTGCTCGCACCCGGTCGGCTTGCAGCGCTATGGGCGCTCAAGCGGCAGGTGCATGCCGGACCTGTGCCTGATGCCGTGCGCTCGCCGATGGCGGATATCGAGCGTCTTCGCACCTTGTGCGGGCGCGATAACGTTGCGCTGCCTGCCGAGCATCAATGGATCGACCGCTGCGTCGACATGGCCTGCCAGGCGCTGCAGAGCCACGCCGTGCAAGCAGTTCCGCTGCACGGTGACGGAGTGTCCAGCAACGTCATGGTGTCCAGCGAAGGCCAGTTGCGTCTGGTGGATTTTGACTACGGTGGCTGCATGGACCCGTGGTACGACGTGGCGATTACCCTCAATGAGCTTTATTCGTTCGAGCGTCAGTGGCGCGAGGGGATCAGCGCGTGGGCCGGACAATGCCTGGAAATCGACTACGCCGTGTGCCGTCTGTATGCGCTGATCAACGACTGGTACTGGACATTGTGGGGGCTTTGGGCCGGTACCACGTCCTCGCGGCCACTGGAGTTTTCCAAGGTCGGGCAATGGACGCTGTTGCGCTGCCGACAGTGCGTTCAGGACCCGCGGCTGGAAGGCTGGATGCGTCAGGTTCAGGAGGGTAGAGCATGAAAACGTTAGGGCAGTCGGTCAGTACCCAGGAACGACAACTGGAAGCCGCCGTGCGCAGCATCGACAGCTGGCAAGGCCGCCGCGTTGACTACGAGCCTGTCAGTGGCGGCATTTCCAATACCAACTGGCGGGTCGAGGTCGAGGGCGCCGACACGGCTTATTTCTTCAAGGTGCCAGGCGTCGGTACAGAGATGTTCATCGACCGTCACACCGCCCACGAGGCCAGTGTGAAGGCTGCGCAAACCGGGTATGGCGCGCCGGTTTTCGCTTTCCTCGAAGCCTTCGGTGTCGAGGTGTTCGAGTTCATGGAGGGCTGGCGGGCGTCGTCCAACCATGACTTCCTGCAACGCGACATACGCCACAGTGCCTTGCGCGGGCTCAAGGCGTTCAACGATCAGCCGCTGCTGCAACAGACCAAGACCGTGTTCGACATGATCACCGAGCACCAGAGCCAGGTGGCCGAGCTCAAGGGTATCAAGCCTCAGGATGACGACTGGCTGTGTCTGCAATATCAGCGCGCAAAGGCTGCGCTGCAGGCTTCCGGGATCGACTTGGCGCCGTGCATGAACGACACGCTGGCAGGCAACTTCATGCTTAATGCGGATCGCCAGATTCGCCTGGTGGATTTCGAGTACGCCTCCAACAACGACCGCCATTACGAATTGGCGCTGTGGTTCGGCGAGATGTTTTTCAGCGACGACATGGAGCTGGCGCTGATTGAGGACTACTTCGGCCAGGTCAGCGCGCAGACCGTCGCGCGGATCAAGCTCAACAAGGCCTTGGCCGACATCAAATGGTCGACCTGGGCGATGGTGCAGCACGCGGTGTCGCAACTGGACTTCGACTTTTACAAGTACGGCACCTGGAAGCACATGCGGGCGCGCAGCATCATCAATGATTCGCAATGGGAAACCTGGCTGCGGCAGGTCTGAGTCGATCTCGTCCTGTGAGCCTTCGAACACGTAAAACAAGTACTTCAATAATAAAAAAGTAGCGGGTAACCGCGTGTTTCTTTCACTGCTTGAGTTTTATCCGATCACTTATCCATAGCCAGATCCTGAAATTCAAGGAGCACTCCATGAGTAACGTTCCGTCCCTTTCTACCCCCGGCCGCCTGAAGAATCTGGTGTTTGGCCTGTACTTCTTCGCGCTGTTGATGATGGCGCTGTTTCCGCCGTTTTACCTCAAAGTCAGCGGCAGCAGCGTGCTGGTGCTCGGCATTCCGCTGCCGATCTTCTACTGGATTCTGATCGCGGTGCTCATGGGGCTGGGCCTGTGGATGCTCTACGTGGTCGAGTCGCTGCTGGGTGAAATTCCACAAGAGGGGGACGGGCAATGATCAGTACGACTATGGTTTCGGATCTTTACATCACCTTCGGCCTCATCGGTGTATTTCTGGCGGGCATGATTGCGGTGCTGTACGCGACGAACCGCAAGAGCGAGAGCTTTTCCGATTACGCCGTGGGTGGCCGCTCTTACGGGCCGTGGTTCATCGCCATGTGCTACACCAACTCCTGGTGGCCGGGCGCAACGTTCACAGCGTTTTTCGCCTTGTCGGTCGGTGGCGCGCTGGGCTTTTACGGCATGGTCTACGCCACGCTGGGCGTGACTGCGATGTACCTGATGGCCAACCGTGCCTGGACCTGGGGCAAGCGCTTCAACCTGACCACCCAACCGGATTTGCTGGGGATGCGCTTCAACAGTCCCGTGGTCAAACGCATTGCGTCGATCATCGGCATCATCTCGGTATTCCCCTGGGTGGTGATGGGGATTCAGGCCCTGGCGACGCTTTTTCAGTTCGCCAGCTTCGGCCGCTGGGGCGTGACCACCTGCCTGTTGGTCGGGGTGGTGGTGATCCTGATTCGTCAGTACTGGACGGTGAGCATGGGTATGCGCGGCCTGATCATGACCGACATGTATCAAGGTTTGATCGCCTACGTACTGTGCGCTGCGCTGTGCATCTTCCTGCTGTTCGGTGCGCAGGCGTCGTTCAGCAACCTGTCGCAGTTGCCCGCCAGCATGCTGGTGATTCCTGGCGGAGCAGGCAGTACCTATGGGCCGATGTACATGTTCAGCCTGATCTTTACCGGCGTGATCGGCTCGATGTGCTGGCCGATGAGTTTTCAGCGTATCTACACCGCCAGCGGCGTGCGCTCGGTGAAGAAGGGCACGCTGCTGACCATCCTGCTGGTAGGCGGCTTCTACGGGATTCTGATGCTCTTCGCCGCGGCGATCAGCCAGGACCCGAACGTTGCGGCTCATCCGCAACACGGCTGGTTCCTGTCCCTGTTCGACATCGGCGGGCCATGGCTGCTCGGCGTGGCAATCATGATCGTACTGGCAGCCAGTATCGGTCATGTCGACGGCTGCGTTCAGGTGTGTGGTACGCAGTTTGCCAATGACCTGGCGACCTGGAGCAAGCCGCGCAGTGATCGCGAGAAGACCATTCTCGCCAAGGTCGGCATGGTGGTGTTCATTGCGGCGGCCTCATTGCTGGCCTACCTGACCTTCGACTATGCCCGCCTGCAATTGCTGGCGCAGATTTCCTATCAGGGCATCATCCAGTTGGCCGTGCCGCTGTTTTTCGGCGTGTTCAGTCGTCATGGAAACAAGCAGGGCGCGATTGCCGGCATGCTGGTGGGGATCGTGATCGCCATCGTGCTGACCACGATCTACCCGGATGACATTCCGGCACTGGGCTCGTTGACCAGTGGCATCGTCGGTCTGATTTTCAATGCGGGAATCTTCGTTGCCTGTGCCGTTGCCATCAAACCGAGTGCGGATGAAGTCAGACGCGTCGATGAGTTGTTCGCCATGGCGGCGCCAGCTCGGCGTGGCGTGGGTCCGGTTGTGGCGATGAGCTGACGCTGCCTGTGGCTCAGCGCGCATTGATAAAGTCGATGAAAGCCCTCAGCGGCGAGGGCAGGTAGCGGCGCCCCGGGTAGTACAGATACGGCCCGGTAAAGCGCTGCCACCAAGGCTCGAACAGGAGGTTGTTTAATCAGAGCCTGCCTTCCTCGCGCAACAGTGCGCCAATGCGTTCTATCTCCAGCTCGCCCTGAATCAGCGCGGCTTTGCTGGTGTGTACCGAGTAGTAGCCTGTGACCAGGTCGTGCGGGTGCTTGACTGCCGATCCCAGCACGAAGTGGGCGTCACCCTTGGCGACGATGTCGATGGGGCGATCCGATTCCTCGAAAATCACCAGCTCACCCGTGCCGATCGGGCCGCCTGCGTCCAGCTGTCCGGTGTGGACTGCCAGCCAGCCCACGCTATGGCCAGCGGGTGGTGTATAGCGCCAGTGCTCGCCATCCTTGAGCTGTACTGCCAGATAATTCATGCCTTCCGGTGCCGGCAGGCTGCTTTTTGCGCTGCCATAGCGTCCCAGAAGCACGTTTGCCGGGCCTTGTTGCGCAACCTGCGCTGCCGACAGGTATACGCTTTGTGCCGGGCCATTTTCCTGCGCGGCGGGCAGTGCGACCCATAGCTGAAAGCCCCTGACTGCCGAACCGCTGATTGGTTGGGCGTCATGCCAGACGCCATTGCCGGCGTTCATCCATTCCACACCGCCGCTCGGCAGTACTCCGGATTTGCCGGTGGTGTCTTCATAGGTGAGTTCGCCTTCGATCATGTAGGTCAGCGTCGCGATACCCGAATGCGGGTGCATGCCGAATCCTGTTTTCCCCGGCTCGGACGTGAAGCCGATTCGATCCAGAAACACGAAAGGCTTCAACAATTGACCCAGATCGCCCGGGCTCACCAGTCGGGTGATCGGCCCGCGGGTTTTGCCGGTAGTGCGATGGGTAATGGCGCGTGGCCGAATACTGGCGATGCTGTTCATGGCGTTCTCCTCTGGGCCTTGATGCCTGAGCGCCAAGAATAAGCGTCAATGGATTGCTTGATTAGCCGGTATAGTTGGCTTGGACTGATCCATAAATTGAAGGAATCCGGGCGTGGTGTTCGATCTCAATGACGTTGCCCTGTTTGTGCAGGTGGTGCGCAGCGGCAGTTTTGCCCAGGCAGCAAGGCACTTGGGCATGCCTTCCAATACGATCAGCCGCAGGGTTCAGCAACTGGAAATGCAGCTGGACACTCGCCTGTTGCAGCGATCGACGCGTAAGCTGGTGCTCACTCAGGCTGGAGAGGATTTCTACGGCCGTTGCGTCGGTGCGGTCGACGGAGTGATGGAGGCCGCAGAACAGCTTGCTTCAGGGCGTGATGAGCCGGGTGGTCTGGTACGTATCGCAGCGATGGCTGATTTCTTCGACTTTTTCTCGATGGACTGGGTGGCCGGTTTTCTTGCCCGCTACCCGCGCGTTCAACTGGAGTTCGTGCTCAGTGATGATCACGCTGACCTGATCGCTGACAGGCTGGACATCGCCTTTCGGGGCGGCCCCTTGCAGGACTCGGGATACGTTGGGCGGCAATTGATCGATGAAAGTCATGACACGATGGTCGCCAGTCCGACTTATATTGCCGCTTACGGCATGCCTGATTCCCTGCAGAGCCTGCACAGCCATTATTGTGTCAGCGCAGCGCATCGCGGTGGCGTCACAGCCTGGCGGTTGCTCGGGCCGGACGCGAAGATGCATGAGGTGCACATTGCCAGCCGGTTCAATGCCAACACCGCGCAGGCGTTGCGCAAGGCGACCCTTGCCGGGCTCGGTATCGCGTTGTTGCCAGCGACGCTGATCCGCTCGGATCTGCGGGATGGCCGACTGGTGCCGGTACTGGCGCAGTACCAGCGCACCAGCCATGGTTTGCATGTGCTTTACCCCAGTCGGCAACATCTGCCGCCAGCGGTGTCGGCATTTATTGCGTTGGTGATGGAGAAACTAAGGGACAAGGCGTTTGCGGCGCAATGAGCAGCCTTGGCGGCACGCGATACTTGCGCGTTACTTGATTCGTGACGTCATATAGATCAGCCGAACGGTGGCGACGGTGATCGCTTCGGCGTCGTTCTTGATGTTTTCCAGCTGATTGCTGTCCACATTGCCAACGCCTGGATTCGATTCGATCAGGCGGGTGAAGTGATACAGGTTCTGGGTCACGTCGTGCAGGTTGCCGTGCAAGCGTTCGACGACACGGTTGAGCGGGGCGCAGCTGGGGCTGTCCGACGTTATGACAGTGGGGACGTTATGCGTAGCGCTGAGGCCGGTGACCACATAGGCCACATCAACGCCGGCATTCGAAATACTGGACAGATAATCCGCACGGGGAGAGCGGACGCCGTTCTCGTAATTGCCCTGAGCGTTGGTTTCCACGCCACCTATCGCGCCCAGTGCGCTTTGCGAAAGCTTGAGGCGCAAACGTTCCTTTTTCAGCCGTGGTCCGATCCCTGTCATCCGTTTGTCCTCGATAAACTGTGCATCGCTACAGCCAGGGTTAACAAGCGTTTCCGGCATCGACTGATCAGACATCCCGGCAAAGGCGAGAGGTTGCGTGTTCGGTCCGATCAGGTACTAACGTGCCAGACAGGCGGCAGAGTGTACGTAGGAATCAGTCAGGGTGATACATTTTTGTACGGAATTGAACGCTTCTGAGCTGCGACGTCCAGGCGGCTGGCAGAAGGGTTTCAGGCCGATTGCAGCGAAATCGGGAGGCCTTGTGCGCAGGCCTCCCGAGAGGTTTACAGGCAGCGAGAACCAGGCTGTGCGGTCCAGCGCGCTGCCGTGGTGGCGATCTTGTCCGCCAGTTGGGCAACCGCTTTCTGGTGAGCAATGATGAGATTTTCCATGCCTTCACCGGCCTGCTCGCGGATCACGCTGCTGCAGGTCAGGCTCTGCCGTTTGCTGCCCGCCGTGGCACCGGCGTCGCGAAGGCCGAGTGTCCACACCACATCAATGAGTGCGTAGTTGCCGGGCATCGACTCGAAGCGCCTGACGTCCGTACGGATCGACAGCGTTGGCTGATCGCTGTTCTTTGGCAAACCGGCCATGTCGCGGCTGCCGAAACGGCGCTCCAGCTGCGGGGTCAGCGCGTCATGAAACTCGTCGCCCAGCGGTGATCCCCAGCGTTCAGTGTCCAGAATGGCCAGGCTGCCGTTACCCTGACGAACCACCAGAGGCGGCTGGTCGACCTGCACCGGCATGATGACCGGCAGCATCTCGAACTGGAACGGCATGGGTTTGCTGGTGGCAGCGCTAGTCGCGCCCATTGGCGCGATCAGCGTGTAGTAGTGGGTCTGTGTCGATGTGCAGGCACCCAGGCCCAGTGCTGCGGCAAGTACCACCAGTTTCAGGCGCAAGGTCATTGTTTTGGCTCCGGATCAATGGTTCGGGACGAGGACGGGGCGTTGAACGAGCGTGGGGCAGCATCGCCCGTGCGGCCGCGAATCAACGACTCAGGATGGCGGCTGAGGAAGTCGGTCAGGACCCGCACCGAACGCGCGGTACGTTGCACTTCATCCATGGCCTGGCCCAGTTGCTGACGCGCCGGTGAATCTTCGGCGAACGAGTCGTTGGCAGTGCCCAGGGTTTTCTCGGCCTGCTGCAAGGTGCCACGCATCTGCGGCAACACGCTGCTGTTGACCTGCTTGAGGGTTTTCTGCAACTCGCTGAGGGTGCCGTTGAGGTTGCCGGCCAGTTGGTCGATCGGCAAGTTGCTGAGCTTCTCGACGAATGCCTGCAGTTGCTCCTGCAGCTTGTCGAAGCTGCCCGGCACGGTAGGGATCTCCAGCGGTCGGGCCTTGGCGTTGAACGCGACCTTCGGCGCCTTCGGATCGAACTCCATGGCGATGTACAACTGGCCGGTCAGCAGGTTGCCGTTACGGACCTGGGCACGAAGACCATTGGCCACGAAGGCGCCCAATACCCGGGCAGACTGTTCTTCTTCATCACCCGAGCCGCCGAGTTCCTTGAGCTTGGACTCGGCCGCCCCCAGGCGCTTGGGATAAATCACCGCGCCAACGATGCCGGGGAAGGTCTTGGTGGCCGGATCATAATCCAGGTCGACCGATACCACCTTGCCGATATTGACCCCGAGGAAGTCTACCGCGGCATTGACCGTAAGACCGCGCAGCGATTGATTGAAGCGCATGCGGATGTAGCGTGGCTCGCCATCGGGAGGTGCCATCGCCGTGGTCTGGTCATCGAATATCTTGAATTCTGCGTTCTCGTCCGCCGGCTTCGAGTCCGGGCTCCAGTTGGGCTCGCGAAAGGCGATGCCCCCGGAAATGATCGAGGTCAGGGACTGTGTATTGACCTTGACCCCTGATGCGCCGACGGTGATGTCCACACCGCTGGCGTTCCAGAAGCGTGTGTCAGTGGTGATGTACTGATCGTTCGGTGCGTTGATGAAAATCTGGATATCGACGCCGCGGCCGTCCTTGGACAGATCGTAAGCTACCACCTGACCGACCTGAATGCGTCGGAAGTAGATCGGTGAACCGATGTCCAGCGAGCCCAGATCGTCAGTGTGCAGGGTGAAGCGCTTGCCTTTTTCGCCAAAGGTCACTGGAGGCGGGGTTTCCAGGCCGGTGAAGCTGGTCTTGGTTTCCTCTGCGCTGCCGGCGTCGGCGCCGATGAAAGCACCCGAAAGCAGTGTGTCTACACCCGAAACACCGTGTGCGCCGATGCGTGGGCGCACCACCCAGAACTGGCTGTCGACCCGTGTGAACGGAGTAGCACTGGTGTTCAGCTCGATGTTGGCCAGCACATGCGTGCGGTCTTCACTGAGGCTGATATCCGTGACCATGCCGATGACCACGTTCTTGTATTTGACCTGGGTCTTGTTGGCTTCCAGGCCTTCGGCTGTCAGGAAGCTGACAGTGATTCTGGGGCCGATGTTCATCCAGTCATGGAAGGCCATGGATATGCCAATGATCGCAGCAACGATCGGTACCAGCCAGATCAACGAGACACGCAGGCGACGACGTTTGACTTCAGGGCGTGGCACTGAAGCAGGCGGGGGGAGGGTACTATCAGACATCTTCAACCTCTGCGTCCCAGATAAGCCGGGGATCGAAACTCATGGCGGCGAACATCGTCATCACCACTACCAAGCCAAAAAACAGAATACCGAGTCGCGGCTCGATGGTGCTGAGCTCACGAAACTGAACAAGAGACGCTACAAGGGCTACAACCAGCACATCGAGCATCGACCAGTAACCGATCAATTCGATGAAACGGTACAGACGCGCGCGCTCGCGCATTGCCCAGGTGCTGCGACGCTGGCAGGTGATCAGCAGCATGCCGAGCACCAGAAACTTGATGCACGGCACCAGAACACTGGCGACGAAGATCAGGATGGCGATGTCCCAGGAGCCGCTTTCGAAAAACTCGATGACGCCGCTCATGATCGTGCTTTCGCTGCGGTTGCCCAGCAGGTTGGTGTACATCACCGGCAGTACGTTGGCCGGGATATAGAAAATCAGCGCGGCAATCAGATACGCCCAGGTGCGGCTGATGCTGTTGGGCTTGCGTCTGTGCACCGGCGAATCACAGCGCGGACAGCGCGTAGCGTCCTCCTGGCAGGCATAGCCACAGGTGTGGCACAGGCAGAGCTTGTGTTCATGGGCGAAGGGGATGCCGTTCATTGCGGCTGCACTCCCAGTTCATCCCACAACCGGCGGATATCCTTGTTGGCGATCAGCAGGATCAGCACCATCAGCATTGCCATGGCCCAAAGGCCGACGCCGGGGTGTACGTCAAGCATCCCGGACAGTTTGATGATCGCCACCAGAATGCCGAGCATGCACACTTCGAGCATGCTCCATGGGCGCAAATGCTCAAGCGCACGCATACAGGTTCTGAAGCCGGGCGCAACGATGCCCTTGTGTGCATGTACCAGCACCCAGAACAGCAGGACGATTTGCAGCAGCGGCGCAAAAATGATCGACAGCCCGGCCACCAGTGCAATGATCGTGATTCGTCCTTGAGCAAGGGCTTCAACCGACTGCCAGAGCGTGACCTCGTTGGACAGGCCCTTCATGTTGATGCTGATGACCGGGAACAGATTGGCGAACAGGAAAAGCATGGCTGCGGCGATGGTCAACGCCAATAGCTGTTCTATGGTCACCCGATGGCCACGACCGAGCAGCGCTTCGCAGCGAAGGCAGAATGCCGCCTCGCCGGGTTGCAGAGGGTGAGCTTCGTAGAGCGAGTCGCAATGCTCGCAGATGATCAGGCCGGAAGAGTGTTCGATAGGATGCACAGTGCTCATCGACGCCATTGATGCAGAGGTAAGGAGGTAAGAACGCGCAGCACGAAAAGATACCTCGTTAATGGCAGTGTGAAGCGTTTTTTTTTGTACGGTCAGCGCTAGCGGGCTGGTACAAATCATTGACCGTCAGGGTGTCGGGTGGTTCACATGTCACTGCGCCATTATTCCATGCGCGTAGAATAGTGGCGAATCCGGCAGCAGCGATGCCCTCCATCTGTCGACGAAAGGGCATCGCTGCTGCCAGAGTCCTTTGGCAAACGCCTGTCTCAGAGCTTGCCGGGTTTGACGCGCTGCTTGAGAAAGCCGAGCAACTGGCGGGCGGATGCAGGCACGTTGTGTTCGTCGAACGTCAGGCAGATTGCCCTGGCGTCATCCTCGATGGTGATTTCGTACTGATTCAGGTCCCGCGCTTCGTCATTGAAAGCACTGCTGGACTGGTTCAGGCCGCTGTCGCTCACCAGCCGCTGCAACTGCTCGGCTTCGGGCTGCTCAAGGGTCGCTGTATCGACTTCGCAGCGTTTGACTGCACCTGCAAAACCGCCGGATTGCACTAGACAGACCTTCATTTCAAGCACCTTTTTGATGGTTATGCCTTGGCTGACCTTGGCTATACCTTGACGCCGACCTCTTTCCAGGCCGCTTGTACGGCTTTTTTGGCTTTGGGGCCGAAGCGGGGGGCGGAGGCGATTTTTATGCTGGCCTTGGCACAATCGACGAATTGACTGTCCGACGCCAGCTTCAGCATCGTTTCATACCAGATTCTGCCCGCCACTTCCCAGGCATTTCCGCCCAGCGCCTTGGCCACCAGTACGAATGCCCGGTTGGGAATGCCCGAGTTGATGTGTACACCGCCGCGATCCTTGGCCCCGGTGTACAGGTCGGCCATCGTCGCGGGTTGCGGATCATCACCCAGATCCGGATCGTTGGAATACGCGGTGCCGGGTTTTTCCATATCGCGAATGCCTCGTCGCGTCGGGGCAGGCACCAGTAGCTCCTTGCCCACCACCCAGTCCGACTCGGCGGCGCTGGTGCCTTGTTTCCACTGGCGCACCAGCATGCCGAATACGTCGGCAAAGTGCTCGTTCAAGGCCCCGGATTGCCCGCGGTAGTCCAGGTTCGAGGTGAAGCTCTGCACGCCGTGGGTCAGCTCATGACCGATCACTTCAAGGCTGCCGGTAAAGCGCTTGAAGACCAGGTCATCTCCATCGCCGTACGCCATCTGGCTGCCATTCCAATAGGCATTGCTCAGCGGTACATGATCACCGTTGAAATCCACCTCGGCGACGTGCACCGTCGAGACCAGCGACATGCCACTGTCGTCCAGTGAGTTGCGTTCGAACAGTTGCGCATAGAAGTCATAGACGTCACCTGAGCCATCGTAGGCTTCATCCGTCGCCTTGTCGCCTGTGGCTGCCTGGCCTTCCTTGCGCACCACGGCGCCGGGGAGATTGTCAGTGCCCTTGGCATCATGGATCACGCGGTGCTTTCGTCCGTCAGGCGATTTGATCGCGTGCATGGAGGGCATGGTTCGGGCGGTCAGGCGGGAGGCGAGGAACGCTGAACTGCTCGTCAGGTTGGCAATGGCCCGGGCGCTGACCAGGGTCTTGGGGGACTGCGCCATACGCTCGAGCATGTAAGGCGGAATGAAGCAATGCAGGGGATTTCGGTCGTCGCACATGATGAACTCCTGTACTAATGCACCGATGGCGGCAAGCCACCGATCAACATGGTCGCACTCGTGTGACACCTCCCGTGGCGTTTATATGCAACGAAATATCCGATTACATGATCAGTGGTTACCGCCAAACCTGACTGAAGTGGCAATAGCCCCGTATTGCGGGTACTTCAAGTCATTCCAGGGCCCATGCGACACCTCGACACAGGCGATCAACGGGCCGCGCGGCAATGTTAGACTCGCGCCACTTCAGACGAGGAGCAGACCTACGTGCGCAAGACGGTAATGATGATAGCGGTACTGGCTCTGGCCGGATGCGATGGAGGCGGGCCCGCCAGGGATAAAGTCCAGGGGGCGGCAGCGACCGCTCCGGTCTCTACGCCACAGTGGTTCATTCAGATGAACTCGCGGGAGGCGGTCAGCGATTCCAGCGCCTGGTTACTCGAGCGCAGTTATGCCCCGATCATCGTGGACGTGGACGGCAAACAGCAGGTATTGATAGGGCCTTATGAAAGCCAGGCCAAGGCTGAGGATGAGCGCGTGGCGTTACAGGCGAAGGTGACCAAGTCGCACCGTTTTGCCGAGCCTTCGGTGGTACAGCACACCCGATAGGGCGTTCGCCAGGTTTACATCTGCTTCATCACACTTCAGTGCATCGGCATCGCGGGTCAGCAACTGGCCCGCGATGCCGTTCATCAGTCGATCAACGACGACCCAGCAGCAGGCCAACTACCAGGCCAAAGCCCGCAGAAATAGCCACGGTCTGCCATGGGTGACCACCGATGTAGGTTTCGGTTGCTTCGACAACTGGCTTGGTGCGCTCGCGGACGCTGGCCATCGAGTCCAGTGCCTGCTTGAGTTTGACACTCAACTGCGCGCGCAATGTCTCTGCTTCTTCACCCACCAGAGCAGCACTTTCCTTGAGCAGTTTGTCGGATTCTTCGATCAGTGCCTGCAGGTCACTGAATGCCTGATCCTTGATTTGATCGGCAGCTTGTTGAGCAGGGGTCTTACGAGCCATGGGTGTATTCCTTTCAAGTGGTGGCAACAGTGTTCAATGGAGTCTCGCGTATCCTTAAAAGTTGCAATTGCTTGAATGACCCGACGCAAGACTCTGCAAGCAATGCCCCTTACGGGTGTAAGATGCAGCCGTTTTTAGCCGTAGGTGACTGTGATGAGTTTCAATCTGGCCAATCGGCCGCTCCCTGAGCGTACCGCTCTCGAAGACGAAAAATCCCGTCTGTTCGAACTGTGGCAGAGCAATCTGGGCAAGGCCAAGGGCGAGGCGGCGCGCTTGATGGGCGAGCGCGCCAAGCGCAAGGGCAAGTGGTCTGAATGGGTTCGGTCCGAGCTGGACACCATGAGTCCGCCGGAATACGCCAACATGGTTCGCAGTGAAGTGAATCGTCTGATGGCGGCGAGCAGGTAGCAGCACAACCCGACAGCGCCCGACAATCCGCGTCGATCATTCTTCACGCTTCAGCGTGAGGGTGTCCTGGTGAGGGGTCTTGCCTTCCTGACCCGTCAGGCCTTTTGAGAACATTGATGGCCCAAGCCAGTGCAAGATTTACCCAGGGCAGCGTAGCGCGCCATATCGTCGTTACCGCCAGTGCCAGTGCCTTGAGCCTGTTCGCCGTCTTTCTGGTCGACATTCTCACGCTGGTCTACGTATCGATGCTGCATGACCCCGTGCTTCTGGCGGCTGTCGGCATTGCCAAGGTCTTGATGTTTTTCAACGGTGCGCTGGCAACCGGCCTGATTATCGCCGGGGCCTCGGTGCTTGCCGCACGCATCGGCCATCGGGCAGCCAGGTCGATACCCAGGCTCACCGCCAGCCTGATGCTCATGGTGATCATGGTCAGCGGTCTGGCCGCCGCCGCGCAATTGACGTTTATCGTGCCGATCATGCGATGGCTGGGTGCCGAGGCGGCCACTTACGAGGCAGCGCGCAGTTTTATCTGGCTGACTTTGCCTTTTACCGCGTTGCAGGCGGTGATGCAGATGTCGGCGCAAATGCTCAGAACCATTGGTGACAACCGTAGGGCCATGGGCGTCGTGTTGTCCGCTGCCGCCACACTGGCAGTGGCGGACCCGTTTTTCATCTTTGGGCTCGGCCTGGGGCTCGACGGTGCTGGTATCGCGTTTGCCGTGTCTGCAGCAGTTTCCGCGTCCATCGGTCTGTATTGGGTGCGCAGCCGAATAGGCATGGTGTTCACGCGTCATCTGAAACTGTTGCGCCTGCACGCGCGGCATACCTTCAGGCTGGCGCTCCCGGCGATGGCGGCAAATCTGGCGACGCCAGTCGGTTTGGCTTATCTTGTCGCCTCGCTTTCGGCATTCGGCACCTCGGCTCTGGCCGCGATGACCGTGCTGGATCGAGTCATACAGTTTTCGTACTGCGCTTTTTTTGCCTTGCCTGGCGCGCTGGCTCCGGTGCTGGGTCAGAACATTGGTGCGGGCCGCGATGATCGCGTGCGTTCCGCGGTCACTTTTACCCGGCGACTGGTGGTCTGCTACGGGCTGGCCGTGTGGATGGTGCTGGTGCTTTGTGGAGGCATGATCGCCGACCTCTACCAACTGGGGGACGAAGCCCGCGCCGTGTTCATGGCCTTTTGTTTGTGGGGCGGCGGTCTCTGGGTTTTGATTGGTCTGGATTTTGTCGCCATCGCGGTATTCATCACCATGAACAGGTCGTGGTGGGTCGCGGTGTTTGCCTGGCTCAGGGCAACGGCGGGTACAGTGCCGTTCGTCTTCGCCGGGACCCACTGGTTCGGCAGCAGCGGCGCCTTGCCCGGCATGTTTACCGGCAATGCGCTCATCGCGCTGATCTCCATCACCACGGCGTCGCTGACGGCGAAACGGTTTTTTACCAGCAGGGCCCCGGTCATGAGCATCGGGGCACATTGAATCAAGGCGTTATCAGGTTTTTATGGTCATCGAAGAATCAGGGAATGAATCCGCAGAAACGGCTCCACCCAAGCGTCGCCGCGCACCCAAGGGAGACATGCGCCGAAAGGCCTTGCTGGACGCCGCTACTGTTGTTTTTGCCAGAGACGGCTATTCGAGTGCGTCGATGCGCGAGGTTGCACTGCTTGCCGGTATCACCACGGTCGGATTGCTTCACCATTTCCCCAACAAGGAAGCATTACTCGCGGCCTTGCTGGAGCGCAGGGACCAGCGGGTCACGTCGCGCTTTCAGGATCTGGTCACCGAGCCGACGCTCGAAGGGTTTCTGAAGTTTCTCAAGCTGAGCATGAGTTTCAGCATCGAGAATGCCGAGGAGTGTCAGGCAGCTTTGCTGATGAATACCGAGAGCCTGTCGAAGGCGCACCCGGCCTGGGCCTGGCACCTTGAACGATTCCAACTGACCCACGAACACGCACGCGGGCATTTGCAGGGGTTGATAGAGGCGGGGGAAGTGCGCAGCGATATCAATGTCAAAGCCCTGGCCCAGGAGATCTTCTCGGTCATGGACGGCTTGCAGATTCAGTGGCTGCGAAGCCCTCAGGACGTGGATGTCATGGCGGTTTTCGATATCTACGTGCGGCGATTGGGAAGGGATATCAAGGCTCATCCATGAGCCTTGAAGGGGTCCATCAGTAGGTCTGTGCCGCGCTGACCTGGACTGCCTTGCGCAGTGGCAATGGCAGCGGGTTGCTGTCACGCGTGGTCAGTTTTTCCGGGTACAGGGTGATCAGCGTCCTGTTGAGTGTGAGGTTCTCCGAATCCGCACCGACGAGGATCTTGAACTTCCCGGCATCGACGTCCCAGCTTGCAGTCTTGTCGACGTAGTAAGCCAGGGAGCGCGAGTCTATCGGTACGCTGACGGTCTTGCTCTCGCCCGGCTGCAGGTACACCTTGGTGAAGCCCTTGAGCTCTTTCTCCGGACGGTCCACAGCAGGTTTGACCGGCTGCACATACAACTGCGCCACCTCGAAGCCTGCCTTGTCGCCGGTGTTGGTCACCGTGAATTTTACGTCGATCGTCGAGCCTGGCGTCAGCACGTTGGTCGACAGTTTCAGGTCGCTGTAGCTGAATGTGGTGTAGGACAGGCCATAACCGAACGGATAAAGCGGCTTGGCGTGTTTCTTGTCATACCCGCGATAACCCATGTACAGGCCTTCGCTGTAGGTCATCTCGGTCAGCGGGTTGCTGCCGCGATAGGCCGCCGGATCCGGATAGGAGGCATAGCTCGGGTTATCCTCGATCTTTTTGTCGATCGTGACCGGCAACTTGCCCGACGGGTTGACCTTGCCGTAGAGAATCTCGGCCAGTGCCTGACCGCCTTGCTGACCCGGGAACCAGGCTTGCAGCGTGGCGCCGACCTTGTTCGCCCATGGCTGCATGTTGGCCACGCCACCGCCGTGCATGACGACGATGGTGTTGGGGTTGGCCTTGGCGACGAAGCTGATCAGTTCAGCCTGTTGGTCCGGCAGATCGAAGCCATGGTCGGAACCTTCACCTTCGTTTTCAGACGTAGTCCCGGTCGCAACCACCACCGCATCGTATTTCGACAGGTCCTTTGGCGGACGCAACGCAGCCCAGCTCATCTGCACGCCTGTCAGGCCGCCCAGTACCGGAATGAAATTACCCTGCACGCGCTGGTATTCCAGTTTCACGGTGTAGGTCTTGCCGGCCGACAATGCTGCAGTTTTCCCCGACGTTGTCAGCGCATTCACCACATCGCCCGAGTAAGGCACACCGTCGCTCTGCACGATGAGCTCATCGTTGACCCAGAGTTTGTATGGGCCGTCCGCACGCACCTTGAACGCCTGGGCGCCCGAGATGGTTGGCCTGATGGTGGTGGTGAAACGTGCCGAGAAGGCGCCGGGTGTCGGGCTGAAGCCAGACACCGCAGTGCTGCCTGTGTTGGTCACGTTGCTGCCGGTGGTCCAGTTCAGGTTCACGCCGGGTTCGACACGCGTCAGCACCGGGTCACCGGAAAAGCTCGTGTTGGAGAAGTATTCGGCTTTTACCCCGGCGTTGCTGATCCCGTTATCGCCGGTTGCTGGCTGATACCACACCGAGCTCGCCGGATTCAGGCTCATCTCTGACAGATACGTGACATCGCTGCTGCTGGATGCCAGTTGCTGCAAACCGCTCAGCTCGGTCACGTAGCTGTTGGGCGGGGAATTGGCGGTGCCGAAAGGCGACGCCGGTACGTCGTGCGCCCAGTTGCCGATCACAGCGATTTTTGCCGAACGGTCCAGCGGCAGCAGTGGTTTGCCGGCAGCGGTGTTCTCGTTGCGCAGCAACACGATGGATTCGCGCGCGGTATTCAGCGCGGCACGCATGCCGTATTCCGGATGCTCGAGTGTCTTGGCGGTGTTGAGGTTGTTCTGGAGGTCGTAGCTGACGATGCCGCGCAGGTTGCGTTTGACCTTGTCGTCGATCACGTTCTGGGTCAGTTGCCCGCTCCACAGGTAGGGCAGGAGTTTGGCTTCGGTAAACTGCAGGCCGGAGGGCATGTCGATGTCCGTACCAGCCCATGCGCCTTTGAAGGCATCATGAATGGCGTTGAAGTCACTGATGACCATGCCCTGATAGCCCCATTCGCCCTTGAGCACTTCGGTGATCAGGTGATGGTTTTCACAGGCGTAGTCGCCGTTGACCTTGTTGAAGCCACACATGATCGAGGCGACATTGGCGTTCTTCACCATCGACTCGAAGCCTGGCAGGTACAGTTCGCGCAGGGTGCGCTCATCGACCTTGACGTCGACCGCCTGACGATTGGCTTCCTGTTCGTTGGCCAGGTAGTGCTTGCCGCTGGCCTGGATACCCTGAGCCTGGATGCCGTTGACGATAGCGGGTGCCAGCACGGCGCCGAGGAACGGGTCTTCACCGCTGACGTATTCTGCCGAGCGGCCGTTGTAGGGTGTCCGGTACAGGTTCACGCCTGGCGAGAGCATCTGCTGACCGCCGGAAATGCGCGTTTCATAAGCGATGGCCAGACCGAACTCCTTGGCCCGGTTGATGCTCCAGGTCGCTGCCAGCGCAGACTGCGAAGGGTATTGCGCGCCGAACGTGGCGTTGTTGACGTGTACCCCCATGGACGAGTCATACGCCACGGTGCCCTTGATGCCCCACTTGAGCAGGGACGGGATCATGTGGCCGTCGTCGACGCGGGTGAAGTTGATCTTTTCCGACTGATTCATGTTGTCGAGAATCGAGCTGACGCGCGCTTCGACTTCGTTGCCGGTCGCCGGGGTCACGGCGGCGAGTGCCAGGTTGGCCTGCATGACGCTGAACGTCAGCAGACTCAGGCCCAGGGTCTGTTTGAAAGCTGACAAGGCAAGTGTCCTTCCGGTCGATGTGATCGGTTGATTGAGGTTGTTCATGGTCGTTGTGCCTGGGCAGGGGCGTCGTCGGTGTCCACCGGCGTTTCGAGCAGGGACGACGAACTCTGTTGTTGAGCCGGTTTGATCTTGTCGGCGCCTGATAATTGGTCGCGCTTGGCTTCCACCTGCGCCCGGATCTGTTGATCGGACCCGGTGGCAGGTGTGCTGGAAGTTGAGTCCGCGGCGAAAGTTAAGGCACTTTGCGCGCACAGAAGTACTGCACTGAAAACAGACAGCATTGATCTAGTCATCGATTGAATCTCGATTGATGGTTTGCAGGATAAAAACGGACGGCTGTTGCAATCGCCTATTGCTCGGCTGAACACTCAGTCCAGCGAGAGCGAAAAAAGTTCACCGGTCGCTAAAGTATGAGTAATGAAGATTTTAATAAATGATGTCATGTGGCTATCATCTGATTTTCCAGATGAAGGCAGAGAATTTAAGCGCGTTTTAAAGCATAAATTAGATAAAATTGCTATTTTTCAGCTATAAAAATCCAATATAACGAATAAAAATAGGGTTTTATTGTTTTTTGATAAACCTAATTGTCGTTAGGTTTAGAGGGCTGGTAAGCTTTGCATTCTCGCGGTTCGTGCGCGCTTTAAAAAGCCTGGTACGAGAGATAAAAGTATCGGGATGCGCCAGTTATTTAATTAACGTGTAAAGGAATTGTTCAGGGCTTACCGTGCGCGACTGATAATCGGCGTCATTAATTTTATTCGTGGCCATTTAAAAAAATGGACGTGCAAGTGTGCATTGTCGATTGACCGAAGCTGTGTGTCGACGCAGAAAAACGACAGGCATATTCAGTCGGTCGCGCGTCAGGTTTCATTAAGTTAAAGGCAACAGTGGTGAGTGACGAAAAACAACGGCTGGACCTTGCAGTGCTGCACATCGTCAGTCGCCTGTGCTTCAGCAAACCGCAAAAACTGACATTCGGTCAGATCTACAGGGAGCTGGTGCGCGCGTATTCAAGCGCTCCGGCAATCCACGTCTGTGTGGCAACCGTCGACACGCTGGTCGGGGAAGGGCTGCTGATCTCGACAAGAGTCCTGGAGCCCGATCAATCATTTCCCTATACCCAGCACATCATCAGCGGTCTGACCGAGATCGGCGCGGCCTCGCTGAGAGGCTGCGAAGACGCGTTGGCCGAGCAGCGGGAGGTTACTCGCTGTGTGGCAGCGAGAGATAATACTGGCCCAGTTCGGTCAGCTTGCCCTCAGCGTCCAGCAAGCTGGAAAAGTGCGGGTCAGGGTTCATCCGGCCCGTGAACCAGGCGTATCTGAACACGTCCTGGCGCTGCTCGAGAGTGGCGACCATTTCCGCCATCTGCTGCTTCTGCTTGTCGACTGAATCAATCTGCGCACCGTCATCCAGGGCGTGCCAATTGGCGAACTCGGTGACCCAGAAGGGTTTTCCGTACTTCGACAGCCGATCGAGCATTCCCGGCAAGCCATAGTCGTACCAGTGAAAAGCCAGGTAATCGATGCGCGGGTCCCGATTCTGATTCATCGATCGATAGGCTGTGTAAAAGGCATCGAGCCACACCACCGGGTCGCCGTAGCCCGGCATGGTTCCCCAGTTCATCGCTGGCCCCACCAGTTTTACGCCGGTCTGGGCGGCGATCTGTTCCAGCCTCGGCCAGAAGCTGGCTGCCGCTTCGGGCGTCATGTTGGCCTGGTCGAGCAGATTCGGCTCATTGATCACCAGCAAATAGCGGATGGCTGAATGAGCCAGCAGGTATTGCTTCAACTGCCCGTCGTCAACGTTGCCGTTCCATACCATCGGGATGAAATCCACGCCGTACATCGACGCATAATCGTACGACGCCAGACGGTCATGGGGTCTGGGGCTCCAGTTGTACCACCAGCTCACGCCCGAAGATAACGCACTCAGGTCGGCGGGCAGGGCGATGTCGTAGGCAATGCCGCGCTTGGCGCTTTTTTCTGCAGCCCATGTCGGTGCCATGCACAGGCTGAGCATCAGCGTCACAAGGGCCAGAAAGGTCGGGGAAAAACGTGCTGACGGGTTCTGCGGAGTCATTGGCAAATCTTCCTTGAGGGTGGGGAGGCGCAGGGCATGCGCTGCAGTCAGCGAGCAGAAAGCATGCCACCTGTATCGTCCCGTTTACCCTGCCAGAACCCGGACAGGCATTGCCACCCATAATCACTTGTTACCAGGGATCTCCCTCGGCCTGGCGCAGATCCAGCGTGCCGCTGTCACTGAAGCGCATCGTGCCGAACAGGCCGCCAGCCAGTTTGCCGCGAAGCGTATAGGGCAGATTGTCCAGACGCTGGCTCTGACTGAGCCCCAGTGCCTGGCGCAAGGCAGCGAATGCCGACACGCTGACCGGCACCACCAGCACCGCCTCGGAGAAGCGTCCTACAGTGCCTTTCTGGTTGCTGACCCCGGAGGCCAATAGTCTGTCGTTCACGTCGAGGTCCAGCGCGACGCCGTTGTAGTTGATCTCGGTTTCGTTTGGGTTCTGCACCCGCAACGTGACCGCCATGCGCAGTTCCAGACCCTGGCCGGGGATGGGTTCGATACCCACGACGCTGATCGTCAGCGGGTCTCGATGGGGAATCAGCGCACAGGCGCTCAAGCCGAGGATAAGCAGCCCGGAGAGCAGGGCGCGGATCAGGCGTAGCGACATTCGTGTGCTCCAGCGTCAGGTTCAGTGATCTTCAGACCTCGCCAGTGGTGAGAGATTCGTCGCGTCGGGCACGATGCCGGGATAGCGGCTAATCTGCCTGCCTCAACCATTGCGTCTGCAAGGCAGCAGGTTGATGATTCCCGCGTACCTATAGAAAACCGTACCTATAAAAACAAGACTGGAGATAGCCATGTCCATCGAAAGGACACCCCCTCATCAAGACCCCGTGGTCATTGTCAGTGCCCTGCGCACGCCCATGGGTGGTTTTCAGGGCGACCTGCAGAGCCTCAGCGCCACCGCGCTGGGATCTATCGCCATCCGTGCCGCTGTAGAACGCGCAGGCATCGAGCCTGCAGACGTGGAGCACGTGCTGTTTGGTTGTGTATTGCCGGCAGGCCTCGGCCAGGCACCCGCTCGACAGGCGGCGCTGGGTGCCGGGCTGAGCCATGCGACGCTGTGCAGCACGGTCAACAAAATGTGCGGTTCCGGCATGCAGGCCGCAATCATGGCCCATGACCTGTTGCTGGCAGACAGTACTGCGGTGGTGGTGGCTGGCGGCATGGAGAGCATGTCCAATGCGCCTTACCTGTTGGACCGCGCGCGCAGCGGTTATCGCATGGGGCATGGCAAAGTGCTCGATCACATGTTTCTCGACGGCCTTGAGGATGCCTATGAGCCAGGTCGGCTGATGGGCACCTTCGCTGAGGACTGCGCGCGGCTCAACGGTTTCACTCGCGAGGCGCAGGATGCCTTTGCGCTGGCGTCACTGGCTCGCGCGCAACAGGCCATTGCCGGAGGCCATTTCGACGCCGAGATCGTGCCGGTGCAGGTCACCGTAGGCAAAGAGTCGAAGCAAATCACCCACGACGAGCAGCCGCCCAAGGCGCGTCCGGACAAGGTTCCCACGCTCAAACCCGCGTTTCGCGAGGGCGGCACGGTCACCGCAGCCAACTCCAGCTCTATCTCCGATGGCGCGGCAGCGCTGCTGTTGATGCGCCAGTCCGAGGCTAGGCGGCGTGGCCTGCGGCCTCTGGCGGTGTTTCATGCGCACGCGGCGTTTGCCGACCAGCCGGGCCTGTTTCCAACGGCGCCGATAGGGGCCATTCAGCGCCTTCTGGGCAAGACAGGCTGGAGCCTGGATGACGTGGATCTGTTCGAGATCAATGAGGCGTTCGCCGTCGTGCCGCTGGTGGCGATGCGCGAGCTGGGGCTTGAGCACGAAAAGGTCAACGTCAATGGCGGTGCCTGCGCGCTGGGCCATCCGATCGGTGCCTCGGGTGCGCGGATCATCGTGACGCTGCTGGCAGCGTTGCAGCGTCGACAGCTCAAGCGCGGCATTGCGGCGATCTGCATCGGCGGCGGTGAGGCTACTGCAATCGCTGTCGAGATTTTGAATTAGCCTTATTAATCAAGAACTTGATCTAAGAATTGAATGTTGATTCTATAAAAATATCAATTGCCTAATTAAATAAAAAGGATATTTATCAATGCTTTACGAGACTATTCTCATAGAGGTTATAAATAGCGTAGGTCTGATCAAGCTGAACCGGCCCCAAGCGTTGAACGCCCTGAATGCGCGCCTGATCAACGAATTGAACCATGCCCTCGACCAGTTCGAGGCGGACAGTGCGATCGGCTGCATCGTACTGACCGGCTCGGAAAAAGCTTTCGCCGCCGGTGCGGACATCAAGGAAATGGTCGACCTGTCCTACCCGCAGATCTATCTCGATGACCTGTTTCGTGAAAGCGACCGGGTCGCCGCGCGACGCAAACCCGTGGTGGCTGCGGTGGCCGGTTTTGCCTTGGGGGGCGGCTGTGAGCTGGCATTGATGTGCGATTTCATTCTGGCTGCCGAAAACGCCAGGTTCGGACAGCCCGAGATCAATCTCGGCGTGTTGCCCGGCATGGGCGGTACGCAGCGACTGACACGCGCGGTCGGCAAGGCCAAGGCGATGGAAATGTGCCTGACCGGCCGATTGATCGATGCTCAAGAGGCCGAGCGCGCCGGTCTGGTGGCCCGCGTGCTGCCGCTCGATCAGTTGCTGCCGGAAGCGCTGGCAGTGGCAGCGGTGATCGCCAGTAAATCCCTGCCAGTGGCGATGATGGTCAAGGAGAGCGTCAATCGCGCATTCGAGGTCAGCCTGGCCGAAGGTATTCGCTTCGAGCGCCGGGTTTTTCACGCCGCCTTCGCCAGCCAGGATCAGAAAGAGGGCATGCGCGCCTTTATCGACAAGCGCCAGCCCGATTTCAAGGACTGCTGATCCTTAAGGCCCACGATCAGGATACGTTGCGCGTCGACCTGCAGCGCCGCGGTTTGCCCGCGTACCAGCAATCCTTCGTGGGCATTGACGTGCAAGTGCCGACCGCTCGCCACTCGAATACAGCCAGCCGGCTGTGCGGTCATCCCGTCCAGCTCATGACCCGGTGACAGTACTGCGCAAATCACAGGCCGTTCGGGATGATTGTCGAGGTAGCGCACCAACACACGTGCGCCCGGCGGTAGCCGATGAACCTCCGCGCAAGCGACCTCGGCCAACGGCCAGCGTTGTGCGGGTTCGTCTTCCAGATCCTGAACGTGCCAGTCGAGGCGGATTGAGCGATATCCGGGTGGGTCCGGCTGCATGCCGTTGCGCTGTAATGTGGCGAAATGCTCACCGGTGACCGCAGGTCGAGGGTGGCTGATCGAGGGGCGAAACGGCGTCGCCCAGGGTATTACCCTGAAACTGTTGCAGTAGCCGTTGCCTTGCAGCTGTTCAGCCTCGGGTGACGAACGTTGCGCTTCCACGAGGATGCGCAGGATTGCCAGCGCATCATGAGCGGCGACACCCTTCAGCACCTGTAACTGCCTGCCAGCGTGAGCGACTTCGGTCACTAGCCATTGGTCGTTGAGCAATGGTTCCGGGTGATCGAGCACCTGAATGACTTCACCACACTGTAAGGCGGTGTCGGTGCTTTGGCCTCTGACATCGCGCCGCTCGCAACGCAGGCGCTCCAGCCTGCGACTGCCACGCTGCCGACTCAGTGCCTCCTGGTGACTGATTGCTCCACGAACGCCTGGCGGTTGAAAGGCATGATTGGCCGCTATCGTCAGAGGATGTTCATCGTGCAGCGATGAGGGTGCATGCGTAGGTTGCGGGTGCTCGGCGACTTGTTTTGAAACGTGCGCAAACGCCAGTCGCTCGGCCAGGTGCAACAGCGTATCTCGCAACGCGCCTGACGCTTGCGGTCGCTTGAAGCGCACCGGCAATGGCTGCGCCGGAAAGCTGGCTGGGTCGTCCGAGAACACCAGCCGGTGGCCGCTCCGTCGATGCTCGAAACGGAAATGCATGCCTTCTTCCTCACACAGGCGCTGCAACAGGTGCAGATCGCTTTCGTCGTACTGGATGTGCAACGGTTTGGCAGGATAAAGGCCGTTCATGTGCTCGAAGCGGTAAGCGTTTGCTCCGATGCCGTTCGCTTCAAGCAATCGCATGATCAGTTGAGGGATCGCAAGGTCCTGATAGGTGCGGCGATGTCGATGCTGCGCCAGTTGTTGCAGATCAGGCATCAGGATCAGATGGTAAAGGCTCATTCGAGCCCCCCTGTGGAGCCGGGCCGCATGCTCGATACGACCATGCCTGCCGCCGCCGGATTCGCCGAAGCTTAAAAACGCTTCGCGTTGCAGCAGGCTGTGCACATCCCACTGCGGGTCGCTGCCGATCATCCAGATGTCGAAGCGATAAGTTTCGTTGAGGGCTTCATGGCCGGCGAAGCTGATGATATGCAGATCCGGCTGGCAGTCGGTGATCGCCAGCATGAAGGGCACTTGCAGGTCCTTGCGCATCCGCGGGGCTCTCTAGCTTCAAAAACGGGGCCGCGAAGGTTACGGAATACGGGGTTACAAAAGCATTGCTGCAAGGTTTTTCGGAAAGAGCCTACAAGCGTTGATGGAAAGACGATGAGTGCCGTTGGCCGGATTGATAGTCATCTTGGCCAGTTCGTCAGGCCAATCTGCCTGTCGGGGGTTTCATCTGCCGTGATCGCGTATAAAATGCGCCGCGCCGGACAGGGTATTTGCCGGTGACCCTTTTTCAGCGCCTTGCCTGCGCCGCGTTCTGTGAGTCATGCAGACGCAGGCGGCGAGGCGCCTAGCGAATCAAGAGAGCAGACATGGGCGCACAGTGGAAGGTCAAGCATAAAGAAGCGGCAGCCAATGCCAAGGGACGTACGTTTGGCAAGCTGTCCAAGGAAATCATGATCGCGGCTCGTGCTGGTGCAGACCCGGACATGAACTCGCGTCTGCGGCTGGTGGTCGAGCAGGCCAAGAAGGCCTCGATGCCGCGCGAGACTCTGGAGCGTGCCATCAAGAAAGGCGCCGGCCTGCTGGGCGAAAGCGTCAACTTCGAGCGTCTGACCTACGAAGGTTTTGCGCCACACCGCGTGCCGGTGATCGTCGAGTGCCTGACCGATAACATCAACCGGACGGTCTCGGAAATTCGCGTGCTGTTCCGCAAGGGCCAGCTGGGTGCTGCGGGTTCGGTTTCGTGGGACTTTTTGTATCAGGGCATGATCGAGGCTGTTCCTGCAGCAGCGGATGCCGACCCGGAGCTGGCGGCAATCGAGGCCGGTGCCCAGGATTTCGAGCCAAGTGAAGAAGGCGCGACGCTGTTTCTCACCGAGTCCACCGACATGGACGCAGTCTGCAAGGCGCTTCCGGAATTCGGTTTCACCGTCCAGTCCGCGCAACTGGGCTACCGCCCGAAAAGCACCGTGGACGGCCTGACCGATGAGCAGATGGCCGAAGTCGAAGCGTTTCTCGAAGCCATCGACAACCATGATGACGTGCAGAACGTTTACGTGGGTCTGGCAGGCTGATCACTGCGCAATGGAGCGCTTTACGCGCTCCATGTTTTTATCTGTAGAAGAATCTCTGCCAGCGACGGTCGTTGCTGGCAATCAGGCTGCACGCAGCTTGCCTGCAGCGCCGTTAGACCCGCCATGACGTCCTGATCCTGCGGATCTGCCTCGCAACGTTCGAGCAATTCCCCCAGCAAGATACCGAATGCCCGCGTTTCGATGCGCTCCAGCGCCTCTCCCAGCCCGGCTGACGGGTGAAAGGACGCCGCACCGAAGTCGCTCAGCAGGCAATTGCCATCCTCCTGCACAAGAATGTTGTGGCCATACAGGTCGCCATGCGTAATCCCGCGGGCGTGCAGGTGCGCGGTAACCGATGCAATACCTTCAGCGAGGCGCAGCAGTACCGGCAGGGAAAAGCGCGTGTCACTGGCGTAGACATCGCGGCTACAGGATTCCAGGCTCGGCGGGCCGGCAAGATTGCCGAAATCGGGGGATATCAGTGCCATGACCAAGCCGCGCTGCTGCTCGGGATGCCCGCTGATCTGTCCAAGCACCTCGATCAGCTGTACGTGGCGGCCTGCGGCGATGCAGGCCGCCATTTCATTGAGCGGCGAGCCATCGCTGGTGACCGCGCCCTTGTACAGCTTGACCGCTGCCATGTGCTCAGCGCCGGCGTCGTGCCAGACCGCCTGCTGAATGATCCCCGACGCACCTTCGCCCAAGCGTTGATGGAGGCTGAGGTGTTGCCAGGGGATTTCACGAATCGGCGCGGTGGGGCGTTCAGCGCACAGCGGGTTGTCGGCGAAGGCGAGCCATGCCAAGGCAGGCAGGCTCAGCAGCCAGTCCGGCAGCTCGGTCAGACGATTGGCCGCAATGCGGATCAGCTCCAGCTTGTGACACTGCGCGAGGGTCGCGGGCAGGGTGCGCAAGCGGTTGCCGGCGAGCATCAGCTTTTGCAGGTCCGGGCGGCGGCCCAGTTCGTCGGGCAGCGACTCGATGCGGTTGTCGGTGAGGATCAGCCAGCGCAGGCGCGGCGGCAGTGCTGCGGCGCTGACCTGTTCTATGCGATTGGCCTTGAGGCCGACAATCTGCAACTGTTGGCATTGGCCAATGCTTTCCGGCAGGTGCGTAAAGGCGTTATCTGACGCGAACAGCACGCGCAGGCGGGTCAGGCGACACAGGTCGTCAGGCAGTGAGTTCAGCCTGTTGCCACTGAGATTCAAGACTTCCAGCGTGTCGGCCAGGTCGAAGATTTCAACCGGGAATTCGCTCAGGTCACAGGAGAGGTCAAGCCGTTGGATGCCTGCCAGCTTGCCGGCGCGTAGATCTGCGAGGGTGTGCATGAATAGGTTCGGTCATTGATGTCGGACGAGGCGCGCATGATAACGGGAGTTGCGCCCGCTGACTCCCTGCAAAGCGGCTCAGCTTAGGCAGCGGTCGACCCATTGACGCACGCGTTCGGGCGTCGGCGCCGATTCGGCATACAGAATCCGGTAAATCATCGGCGCGATGACGGCATCAATCATGTCGTCGGCACTGGGGGAAACCTCGCCGCGAGCGATGGCGCGATCGATCATGACCTGCAGCTGCTCGCGAACCATTGCCGCACACTTGCCGACACAGCCGGAGGTACTGGCGGCGACATCGCGCATCAATGCCCGGCCAGGTGCCGAGGACATTTCGTCCAGATACATTTCACTCCAGGTCAGCAGGTCCTGATGCAGACTGCCCTGATCAATCGGTACGTCAGGGCGCAGACGCTCCAGGGCAGCGTCCGCCAGCAACGTGGTCAGATCACCCCAGCGGCGATAAATGGTCGACGGCGTAACGCCTGCGCGGGTCGCGATCATCGGCACGCTGAGTGCCGACCGATCGTGCTCCTGCAACAAATCGCGGACGGCGCGGTGGATGGATTCCTGCACACGGGCACTGCGGCCTCCGGTGCGAACTGCTTCTTTAATAGCCATACGGCGGACCTTAACACAAAGTATTTGCTTTAAGCGCTATCACGTCGCACACTCCGCAAAAGCTAATTTATGGCTTTAACAGGTTGCATTGGCGGAGAGCGTATCCATGTCCCTTTCTTCACACGATTCGACGTCGCCAGACGTGAAGTCTGACGGTCGGGCACGAAACCATCTCGGGTTTCTGGCGTTTACCACGTTATGCTTTTTTGCCGCGTCCAGCACGCCCACGCCGCTTTATCACCTTTATCAGGAAGCATGGGGATTCTCGGCGGGCGTGCTTACCCTGATTTTTGCAGTCTATGCATTCAGCCTGCTGGCTGCCTTGTTGATGGGCGGGTCGCTGTCTGACTATTTGGGGCGGCGCCCGGTGATTTTCGGCGCCTTGCTGCTGCAAAGCGTCTCGATGCTGCTGTTCATTCTGGCCAGTGACGTCAGCTGGCTGGTGGCTGCGCGCCTGCTGCAGGGTTTTGCAACAGGTCTGGCTGCCAGCGCACTGGGCGCAGCCTTGCTGGACAATGATTCGGTCAAGGGGCCGTTGATCAACAGCATTTCGCCGATGCTCGGCATGGCCGTTGGCGCTCTGGGGACGGCACTACTGGCGCAATTCGCGCCGTTGCCGTTGATACTCGGTTACTGCTTGCTGCTGGCCGCATTTCTGAGTCAGGCCCTGTACCTGGGACGCGTCGAAGAAACCGTCAGTCCTCAGCCCGGTGTCTGGCAATCCCTCAAGCCCTCGCTGCATGTACCGCAGCAGGCACGGCGCATGCTGTGGCTGGTTCTGCCGGTGGACATCGCCGCGTGGGCGCTGGGTGGCTTCTTTCTGTCGTTGAGCCCGTCCTTGCTGGTAGCGGCGACCGGCTCCACCTCACCGCTCAATGGCGGCCTGGCGGTTGCGGCGCTGACCCTCAGCGGCGCGGCGGCGATTCTGACGTTGCGTCAGCGCGAGCCGGTACTCGGCTTGTGGGTAGGTGCGAGCTTTCTGCCGCTGGGTGTCGCGGTGATCCTGCTTTCGATCAACCTGGGTTTGCTGTGGCTGTTTTTCGTCGGCGCAGTGGTCGCAGGTGTGGGTTTCGGGTCGAGCTTTCTGGGCGCGCTGCGCATGCTCATGCCCTTGGCGCATGCCCACGAGCGGGGCGGGCTGATGTCGGCTTTTCTGGTGCTCAGCTACCTGGCCTTCTGCATACCGGCACTGGTCGCCGGCTTCTTTGCCCACTCGGCGGGGCTGGTGATGACCAGCAATGTCTACGGGGCAGTGGTGATCACGCTGGCGCTGATCGCGCTGGCCAGTCTGATCGTACGCCGTGCCGCCAGCGCAAACAAAAATGCCCACGCATAGGTGGGCATTTCGGTTTGCCTGAAGGCAGGAGAGCCCTTAACGCAGCTCTTTTACCATCTCGGACAACACGGTCAGTATATCCCCGGCCAGTTGCGCGGAGCGCCTGCCTGACCAGCCGGTGACCGGGTCTGGTGCGTTGTCGTGATCCTTGAACGGCATTTCCAGGGTCAGTGACAGGCACTTGTAGCGTTCGCCCACAGCATTGGCGGCCAGGTTCATGTTGGCCTGACCGGGCGCGCTGCGTGGGTAGCCATGAGCCGTCTGGAAGTTGTCGCTGACCTCGCACAGGCGGCTGCGAAAGCGCTCTTCAAGCTGGCGTTGCTGTGCGCTATACCCCGGATTACCTTCGCAGGCGGCAGTGAATACGTAGGGGATTTCCTCGTCGCCGTGCACGTCGAGGAACATGTCCACGCCGTACTTTTCCATCTGCTGCCTGATGAAAGACACTTCCGGACTCAGCGCTTCGGTACTGTCCTGCCAGGCACGATTAAGGTCCTTGCCGTTGGCGTTGGTGCGCAAGTGGCCATGAAAGGCACCGTCCGGGTTGACGTTCGGTACCAGGTAAAGATCCGCTTCTGCCAGCAATTGCTGCAGCGCTGCGTCATCCTTTTGCTGGAGGCGTTCGATTACGCCCTCCATGAACCATTCGGCCATGTGTTCGCCAGGGTGCTGCTGAGCAATCATCCAGATCCTGCGTTTGCCTTCGGCACCGTCGCCTTTGCGCAGCAGTTGAATATCCCGACCCTCGACGCTTTTGCCGACAGCCAGCAACTGCGCACCGGCTTTTTCCTGCGCCTGTTCGATCAGCCACTCATGGCGTTCGCGGCTGTAGGGTTCGAAGTACGCAAACCAGACTTGCGGCTGGTCCGGGGCCAGGCTGAAATTCAGCGCCTTGCCGTCGAAATCCGACGCTACCCGAAACCAGTTCTCATGGTCGTAGGACGCCACGGCGTTGTAGCCGGTCCAGGCACTGTTGAACGTGGACTCGCTGGCATTGGTCAGGCTGAAGCCATAGGTCTGGCCGACGCTCAGGCCTTCTGCCTTGAAATGAAACCACTGGAAATGCGCGCTTTGCGTGTCGGGCCGAATCGCCAGCCTGATATGCGCCGGGTCGCTTGCGTCGAGAACCTGAATATTGCCGCTGTCGAAATCTGAACCAATAGTGAGAGTCAAGATAGGTGCCTGCTTGCGTAGATGCCTTTTCAGGCCACTACTGTACACCGATCAACATCGCGACCTGCGACGTAAACTTCACTGCAACGGTCATCTGCGCCTCAGGATATGGCTTCGGCGGTGACCATCAGGCTGCAGATGAAGGCGGTCAGCAGGCACCAGATCAGATACACACTGCGCTTGCGCCGATGCCAGCCGGATGCGCCGAGCAGCGAGGCGGGCGCCTGCAACTGACGCCACAGTCGCTCGCTGTTCTGGAAGGCCGAAAGGTGCGCGGCGTCGGCGTCCAGCCAGTGGCGAAATTCGATGCGTTCGCTGGCGGTTGCCGCTGGGCTCTGCAGGTGCACATACCAGCGACTGGCCTGATTCTGAATGGCAGCCTGAATGGCAGCGCTTGGGGTGTCTGCCGCGCCAGGTACGTGGGCCTTGCTCAGCGCACGAAGCATCGCACGCTCTACCCGGGCGATATCGACGTTCATGAAGCGCGCGATGTCGGCATAGGCCAGTCCGTCGAGTCGGCTGAGCAGGAATATCTGCCGGGTCCGGCGCGAGAGCTTGCCCAGTCGGTGACCGAGTTCAATGGTCTGCAGCGTGGGTTGCGGCTCGGGCACGCGGACAGGGAGGTGCAGTAGAGACGAGAGCTGATTACTCATGATGTATCGCTCGCTGATCGTCCATGGGAGTCTTCCTTGTGATGTCGGGTAGCGTCCGTGACAAGAATAGACTAGTGAATACGAGAATCATTCTCAAGTGAAAAGTCGCAGCAATTACTTTTTATCTGCCGCATCGTGGCGTTTTTGCCCTAAAAGCATGGCCTTGATCGAGTGGCCTTTGCTATGATCCGGGTCATTGCAACACACCGCGCAACACCCAGACTTCATTAGCCTGAAGCAGCGAAACCATAAAGAAAGAACCAAAAAAAGACCCGGCAAAAAGCCGGGTCAAAAACCGTGATTAGCCTGATGAGGAGATAATCAGGAAGCCGACCTAAGACTTCCCGGTTATCCAGCGAGTCTCGCGACCCGCTGATGCAATAATAATCATTATCATTTGCAAGTCAAATGTTTTTATTGCCCTCATTGATACCGATAATCCGCCAGCGCTCGCTCGGCGGATTTTCTTTTCTGGCTTCTCCCCGATATCGCCTAGTCCAGCGGCAGCTCCGTGGTGCGCTTCACCGTGCTCATGGCGATGTTTGAATGGGCTTCGTGGACGTGGGGCAATTGCAGCAAATGATCGCGCAGAAAGCGCTCGTAGCCGGCGATGTCCTGAGCGACCACCTTGAGCATGAAATCCATCCCCCCGGCCATCGTGTAGCACTCCAGCACCTCGGGGTGGCCGATGATCGCCTCCTCGAACTCCGCCAGATAGCGACGGCCATGGCCTGACAGCTTGACCTCGACGAACACCGTCATGCTCAGTCCCAGCTTCTGGGTGCTGAGCAGGGCGACCGTGCGTTCGATCACCCCGTCTTCCTGAAGGCGGTGAATGCGCCTCCAGCAGGGCGATTGCGACAGCTCGACGCGTTCGGCGATTTCCGCTGCCGACAGGCTGGCGTCATGTTGCAGCAGACGAAGAATCCTGCGATCGATAGGGCTCAATTTTGGCTGCATGAATTGACCTTGTTTTTTGTTCTGGCCGAAAAAAGCATGCTGAATATCAGCAGATTTGCGCGCATTTAGAAAGAAAAAGCCTCTTTGCTGCTGGCAGTCTAGTTGCAAGGCTGCCGGGCAGGACCGTCCCGGTGCAAATGACCTGACTTATAAGAACAAGAGAGGTATGCGCATGTCTCTGGCTGATATTCGTCTGGATGATAAATACCGGCTTGCCACCGGCAATCTGTACCTGACCGGCACACAGGCCCTGACCCGCCTGCCGATGCTGCAAAAGCAGCGCGATGAGGCGCAGGGCCTGAACACTGCCGGGTTCATCTCTGGCTACCGCGGTTCGCCGCTGGGTAATCTGGACAAGAGCCTTTGGGACGCCAAGGACTACCTGCAACAAAACGCCATCCATTTTCAGCCGGGCATCAACGAAGAACTGGCCGCCACGGCGGTCTGGGGCAGTCAACAGGTCAACCTGTTCCCGCATGGCAAGTACGATGGCGTGTTCGCCCTCTGGTACGGCAAGGGGCCGGGCGTAGATCGTTGCGGTGATGTGTTCAAGCACGGCAACTCGGCCGGTGTTGCGGCCAATGGCGGTGTGCTGATCCTGGCGGGCGACGACCATGGCTGCAAATCATCGACCATCGCTCACCAGAGTGAGCACGCGTTCATCGCCTCGATGATCCCCGTGCTCAACCCCAGTAATGTCCAGGAGATTCTCGACTACGGCATCATTGGCTGGGAGCTGTCGCGCTACAGCGGTTGCTGGGTGGCGATGAAGACCATTGCCGAGAACGTCGACTCTTCCGCGGTGGTCGAGGTCGATCCATTGCGGATCAAAACCCGTATCCCTGACGACTTCGACATACCCGAAGGCGGTTTGCACATCCGCTGGCCGGACCCGCCGCTGGCTCAGGAGGCCCGACTCAATACCTACAAGATCTACGCCGCCAGGGCCTTCGCGCGCGCCAACCAGTTGAACAAGGTGGTGATCGATTCTGCGCAACCCCGGCTGGGCATCATCACCACCGGCAAGTCCTATCTGGACGTGCGGCAGGCCCTCGAAGAGCTGGGTATCGATCAGGAGCTGTGCGAGAAGGTCGGGATTCGCGTGCTCAAGGTCGGCATGAGCTGGCCGCTGGAACCGGTGTCGGTGCACGATTTTGCCGAAGGTCTGGACGAAATTCTGGTGGTCGAGGAAAAACGCAGTGTCATTGAAGACCAGTTGACCGGTCAGCTCTACAACTGGCCTGTTGAACGGCGGCCAGTGGTGGTCGGCGAGTTCGATGAGCAGGGCCGTTCACTGCTGCCGAACCTCAGTGAACTGACCCCGGCGATGATTGCCAGGGTGATCGCCAAACGCCTCGCGCCGTTCTACAGCAGCCCGCAGATCGACGCGCGCCTGCAGTTTCTCAGCGACAAGGAGCAAGCGTTGCAGGCGCCGCTGTTCACCACCCAGCGCACCCCGCATTTCTGCTCCGGCTGCCCGCATAACACCTCGACACGGGTTCCGGAGGGCAGTCGCGCCCTGGCCGGGATCGGCTGCCATTACATGACCATCTGGATGGATCGCGAAACCGATACGTTCACCCAGATGGGCGGCGAGGGCGTGACCTGGATCGGTCAGGCACCGTTCACCGAAACTCCGCACGTTTTCCAGAACCTGGGCGACGGTACCTATTTTCACTCGGGGCACCTGGCGCTGCGTGCGGCAGTGGCCTCCAAGGTCAACATTACTTACAAGATTCTCTACAACGATGCGGTGGCCATGACCGGTGGCCAGCCGATCGACGGCGTGCTGCGCGTCGATCAACTGAGCCGTCAGGTGTTCAACGAAGGCGTGCTGCGCATCGCGCTGGTTTCCGACGAGCCGGACAAGTACCCGAGTCGTGAGGACTTCGCGCCGATTACCACCTTTCATCACCGGCGCGACCTGGACAGCGTGCAGCGCGAGTTACGCGAGTTCAAAGGCGTGTCGGTCATCATCTACGACCAGACCTGCGCCACCGAAAAGCGCCGCCGTCGCAAACGCGGCACCATGCCTGACCTGGAAAAGCGCGCGTTGATCAACCCGGCGGTGTGCGAAGGCTGCGGCGATTGTGGAGTGAAATCCGGATGCCTGTCTGTGCTGCCCAAGGAAACGGCACAGGGGCGCAAGCGCGAAATCGATCAGAGCGCCTGCAATAAGGATTTCAGTTGCGTCGAGGGTTTCTGCCCAAGCTTCGTTACGGTGCATGGCGGCAAACTGCGCAAGCCTGTGTTGCCCAAGCAGGTCGAGGCGTTCGCGCGTCTGCCAGAACCAACACTGCCGTCGCTCGACAGACCGTTCAATATTCTCCTGCCGGGTGTCGGCGGCACAGGGGTGACCACCGTCGGCGCGATGCTGGGCTACGCCGCGAATCTGGAAGGCAAGGGCTGCAGCGTGCTTGATCAGGCGGGTCTGGCACAGAAATTCGGTCCGGTGGTCAGCCATATCCGCATTGCCGCGCGCCAGGAGGATCTGTTCGCCGTGCGTATCGCCGCCGGTGAAGCGCACCTGCTGCTCGGCTGTGACTTGCTGGTGGCTGCCGGCCCGGATGCGATCGCCAAGCTCGACAGCAAGATTTCCCATGCGGTGGTCAACAGCCAGCAAACACCGACCGCCGAGTTCACGCGCAATCCGGATGCCGTGTTCCCGGCCGAGGCCATGAAGCAGACCATCATCGAAGCGGTCGGCGCGGCGAAGACCCACTTTGTCGAAGCCACCTCGCTGGCCACCCGATTGATGGGCGACAGCATCGCCAGCAACCTGTTCATGCTCGGCTATGCGTTCCAGCTGGGCCTGATTCCATTGACCTCGGCGGCCATCGAGAAGGCCATCGAACTCAACGGCGTTGCGGTCAACCTGAATCAGCAGGCGTTTCTCTGGGGCCGTCGTACCGCGCATGATCCCGCCGCCGTGGAGGCCTTCGTCAATCCGCAAGACAAGGTCAGCGAGCCGCAACCGATGGACCTTGATCAGCGTATCCAGAGCAACGTCGATGCCTTGAAGCAGTATCAGAACGCGGCTTACGCCAAGCGCTATCTGGCGTTGGTGCAACGCGTACGCGACAGCGAATCGCGGGCGTTCCCCGGTCAGCAGCCGACGCTGACCGAGGCTGTGGCGTTCAATTACTTCAAGTTGCTGGCCTACAAGGACGAATACGAAGTGGCGCGGCTGTACAGCAACGGCGAGTTTACCCGCCAGTTGCAGGCGCAGTTCGAAGGTGACTATCGACTGGAGTTTCATCTGGCACCGTCGTGGCTGGCCAAGCGCGACCCGCACACGGGCCTGCCACGCAAACGCAGCTTTGGCCCGTGGATGCTGCGCGCTTTCGATGTGCTGGCGGCGTTCAAATTTCTCCGTGGTACGGCGCTCGATCCGTTCGGTCGCAGCCTTGAGCGTCAGCAGGAGAGGGCGCTGATTGATCGCTATGTCAGCGATGTCGAACTGATCCTGCAGCACCTTCAGGCGCAGAATCGCCACACTGCCTTGAGTCTGGCACGCCTGCCGGAACGCATTCGCGGTTATGGCTACATCAAGGAAAGCGCCATGAAAGCGGCTGCCGTGCAGGCCGATATTCTGCGCAAGAGCCTGGAAAACGGCGAAGTGGCTGCGCCGAAGCTGTATGAGGCGGCTGCCTGAGGAGGGCAGTACCGATCAGCGTGCCAGCCCAGCGTTGGCACGCTTTTCATTACGCGATGCGATCGTCGTGCTGCGTAGAGGTACTGACTACACCGGCCTGAACAGGTGGGCATGCCCGGCGCGGTACAGCGAGGACTCGCTAAAGGTGTCATCGGCAAGCACACGTCCGACCAGAATCAGCGCTGTACGGCGAAAGCCCTTGGCCTGTACCTTTTCCTGAATATCCGCCAGCGTGCCAACGGCCCAGTCCTGATCCGGCCAGCTGGCGCGGTGCACCACGGCAATCGGGCAGTCGGCGCCGTAATGTGGCACGAGCTCTTCGACGATCCGCTGCAGGTTGTTCACCCCCAGATGAATCGCCATCGTTGCCCGATGGCTGGCCAGACTGGCCAGTTCCTCGCCGCTGGGCATTGAGGTCTTGTCGGCATAGCGGGTCAGAATCACGCTTTGCGAAACGTCCGGCAGGGTCAGCTCGACGCCCAGCAATGCAGCGCAGGCAGCGGTCGCGGTCACTCCCGGAATGATTTCGAACGGAATGCCCAGTTCGCGCAGATGGCGGATCTGCTCGCCGATAGCGCCATACAGGCTCGGGTCTCCGGAGTGCACGCGTGCGACATCCTGGCCCTGTGCGTGTGCGCGCTTGATCAGCTCGATGATCTGCTCCAGATGCAGCTCGGCGCTGTTGGTCACCTGCACGGCCTGATGACCTTCCAGCACAGCGAGGGGGACCAGCGAGCCTGCGTAGATAATGACCGGGCAGTTGCGAATCAGGCGTTGTCCCTTGACGGTGATCAGCTCCGGATCGCCAGGGCCTGCGCCGATGAAATAGACAGTCAATGAATTCTCCGGGGTGAATGAGCGCGGGGAGATTATCCGCTGTGCGCAGGGCTGATTGCCAAGGCAAATGTGGCCTGCGCGCTTTTCTGTCGTTCTATCAGCAGCGTGGCCGTACCGTCTCCCAGTTGCGCCGCCAGTGCCAGGGCCGAGCCTTCGGCGACGCCATGACAGCCAGTGCTCTGGAAGACCTGCGCAGAGCGGTGCGTGAGGTGCAGTTCCCACGCTACCAGTTGCGCGGCGTTGAAGCATACCAGTGGCACTGCCAGTTGCCCGGCCAGCTCAAGCAGACCGGGCTCGGTTTGTTTCAGGTCGATGGACGCCAGCGCGGTCACCCGGGCAATGTCCAGCTCAAGTGCCTGCAGGCTTTGCTCAAGCAGATCGCGCAACAGCGCAGCCGAGCAGCCGCGCCGACAGCCCAGCCCGGCGACCAGAGGTGCGCCGGGTTGAAGGGTAACTGGATCAGGCCTGATGCAGGTCGACATGGTCGGCGTGCACATCGTTTTTGCGGAACAGCCAGGCACTGATCAATCCCAGAGCGACCCAGAACAGCGCGTTGGTCAGCAGCGAGGCCATCATGAACTGCGATTCCAGAGCCTCGGGAGCCAGGCTTTGATGGACCAGCGGCTGTGGCGCGCCAAGCACATGCGGGACCAGCAGAATCGCCACACCCAGTGCTTTGAGCAGCCAGTTCTGGCCGAACACCAGCAAGGCCAGCCCGACGGCAGTCGACGCAGCAGCGCCGAGCCACCATAGCTGACGCTGACTCAACTCGGCGGCGGCCGTGCCTGGCAGTTCGGGTGGCAGGCCAAGGGTCGGGGCCAGCACGAACACGGCAAAACCGGCCAGCCCCCACCATGCGCCTTGCACGGTGCGACCCGGTGCCCGCAGGGTGTAAAGCCCGGCAAGCATCAGCGCAAAGCCCACCGCGACCACCAGGTTGCCGCCGGTGGTGGACAGCACACGCTGCCAACCGTTTTCGGGCTCCCAGGCCGCTTCTTCATGGGCATGGCTGTGTTCGGCCAACGCGCCGTCCGTGTGCTGATGCAGTTGCTCGGCAGGCGCGTTTTCGTAGGTCTCGGCCTGCTGGATCAGCGGTACCACCCACAGGCTTTGCAGCAGGGTCAGCAGCAGGGCGGCGAGCAGGCCGGTGAAACCTGCGGTGTAGGCGATTCGCTTGAACATTGTGTGGCCCTCAATGGCAAGGAAAGGCAGCGCTGTGACGGGTGTCGTGTGCCGCGTTGTGCACGGCCGCGATGTGCGAGAAACCGGCGAAGTACACCAGGCAGGCGCCGAGAAGCGCAGCGCTGATGGCGGCTGTCAGGCGTTGAGTGCGTGTGGAGCTGGGCGCGGCGGCGTGGCTGCTGATGGTCGACATGGCGTTCCCTCTTGTTGGTAATCGGCAAGTGGGCCACGCGCAAAAGAACCTGCCGGCAGATGCCGGAGGTTTCAACTGCGCCCGCCCACCGCGGGTTTGTCATTGCAAGCATATCGGGCCGGTCTCCGGGCTCGCGAGGGGCCAGGACGTCAGTGCGTCAAAGCCTGCAAGGTCACCTTCCCATGCCAGCGGCACAGTGGATCAGACCTACTCTCGCTTACCGTTGCGGGGGCAGCACCGGACTTGCTCGACAACGCGAGCGCACCGGTTTCCCGTTTCACCCCGTGAGGGGCACCCGAAACAAGGCGCACAGGAGAGCATGGGCGGCGGGGCAGCGTCAATCTGAACGATTGACCTGTCTGCAGTCACTGCGTAGCCTTGCTGACTCGAGGTTCTCCCCGGGTAAAACATCACTCAGTGGAGCTAAGACGGGAATGCGGTACAAGCCGCAGCTGCCCCCGCAACTGTAAACGGTCATGTTCATTGCACAGCCACTGCTGCGGCGGGAAGGCGCGATGAATGCGTGTCGGCGTTTCTCACTGCCTGCCGCACGCCGCCGTGAGCCAGGAGACCTGCCTCGAACGGGCCGCACATGCTGCGGCCCTGGAGAATTCTCACTACAACCGGGCGGGGTGATCCGGTGGCGATCCGATCTGCGTGTCATGCATGCGGTTCTCGTCCTGTTTGCCCGCCGCATTGCCAAAGGGCACCTGATGAAAACACTGGCCAAGCTTCCCGTCACCATCGTCACCGGCTTCCTCGGCTCTGGCAAGACCACCCTGTTGCGGCACATGCTCGACAACGCCGAAGGGCGGCGCATTGCGGTCATCGTCAATGAGTTCGGCGAGCTGGGCATCGACGGAGAAATCCTCAAGCAGTGCACGATCGGCTGCACCGAAGAAGAAGCCAACGGCCGGGTGTACGAACTGGCCAACGGCTGCCTGTGCTGCACCGTGCAGGAAGAGTTCTTCCCGGTCATGCGCGAACTGGTCGCGCGCCGTGGTGATCTGGACCATATCCTGATCGAAACCTCGGGGCTGGCGCTGCCCAAGCCGCTGGTCCAGGCTTTTCAATGGCCGGAAATCCGCAACGCCTGCACGGTCGATGCGGTGATTACGGTGGTCGACAGCCCGGCGGTACTGGCTGGTACTTTCGCTGCCTTCCCTGATCAGGTCGATGCGCAGCGCAAACTTGATCCCAACCTGGACCACGAGTCGCCCCTGCACGAACTGTTTGCCGATCAACTGGCCAGCGCTGATCTGGTGATCCTCAACAAGGCCGACATGATCGACGCCGAAGGTCTGGCGACGGTGCGTGCCGAAGTTGCCGAAGAGTTGCCGCCTGCCGTCAAGGTGATCGAAGCCAGCAGTGGTCGCCTGCCGATCAGCGTGTTGCTGGGTGTCGGTGCCGAGTCGGAACTGCATATCGATGCGCGCAAGACCCACCATGATCACCACGACGATGACGATCATGATGACCACGATCACGACGCGTTCGATTCGATATCCCTGAAACTGCCGCAAGCTGACGAGAAAGTCCTGCTCGATGCACTGAATCAGTTGGTGGTGCAGCACGGCATTCTTCGTGTGAAGGGCTTCGCGGCCATTCCCGGCAAGCCGATGCGCCTGCTGATTCAAGGTGTCGGGACGCGTTTCGACAAGCACTTCGACCGCGCCTGGCGTGCCGATGAAGAGCGTGCCACACACTTGGTGCTGATTGGTCAGGAGCTGGATGCCGCAGCCCTGCAAGCGCAACTCAACGCTGCGATTGCCGGCTGACCCATGCATTTACTGAGAACCCAGCCCGGCGGTTTCGTACCTGACGACAATATTGCCGATCTGGGTCAGACCCCGGCCGAGCTGGTGATTCTCTGCAGCGGCGACTCCAGCCTGGCGCTGCTGGCCGAGGCTGCCCGGCAGCTCCCCGAAGACTACCCCAGCCTGCGTCTGGCCAACCCGATGCAGGTCCAGAATCACGCCTCTGTCGACCTGTACGTCGATGAAGTGCTGCGTCACGCAAAGGTCATCCTGATTTCTCTGCACGGCGGTATTGGCTACTGGCGCTACGGCGTCGAGCGGCTGATGGAGCTCGCGGCACGCGGCGTTCAGGTCATTCTGGTGCCGGGTGATGACCGCCCTGATCCAGAGCTGAGTGATTTGAGCACCGTGCCTGCCGTAGAGCGCGACCGACTCTGGCAGTTTTTGCGTCAGGGCGGCCTGCAAAACGCGCTGCAACTGTACAACTGCATGGCCAGTCGCTGGCTGGACCGCGATTATTCCTGGGGCGAGCCCGCGCCGTTGCCGCGCACGGCGATCTACCATCCGCGTTTGGCAAGCGCGCAGCTTGCCGATTGGCAGGCAGACTGGCTTGCCGAGCAGCCGGTGGTAGCGCTGCTGTTCTATCGCTCGCACCTGCAGGCCGCCAATACCGGTTTCATCGATGAGTTCTGTGTGCGCTTGCAGGCGCAAGGCATCAACCCGCTGCCCATAGCCGTGGCCAGCCTCAAGGAGCCCGGCTGTTTCACTCAGGTGGAGGACTGGCTGGATGAGGCTGAAACCGAGCTGATCCTCAATACCACCGGTTTTGCCCAGTCGAGTCCGGAAGCGCCGCATCTGCGGCCGTTTCGGCGCAACGTGCCGGTCATTCAGGCCATCTGCGCGCAGGACAACGAGCCTGCCTGGCAGGCCAGCGAACAGGGCCTTGGCGCTCGTGATCTGGCGATGCACATTGCCTTGCCGGAGCTGGACGGACGGATCATCAGCCGGCCGATCAGCTTCAAGGACCTGGCCTGGCGCAGTGAGCGCAGCCAGTCGGACGTGGTCTGCTACCGCGCCCAGCCGGACCGGATGGATTTCGTCGCGCAACTGGCGCGGCGCTGGATCGAGCTTGCGCGCCTGCCCAATGGCGAAAAGCGCGTGGCGCTGATCCTCGCCAACTACCCGACTCGCGACGGGCGGATCGGCAATGGTGTGGGGCTCGATACGCCTGCTGCGGCGCTGAATATCCTGCGCGCCATGCAGGCAGAGGGCTATCCGCTGGCGCCGTTGCCGGACACTGGCACTGAACTGATCCAGCAACTGCTCGGCGGCGTGACCAATGATCTGGACAGTATCGACCAACGCCCGTGTCACCAGAGCATGGCGCTGGAGGAATACCTGGCGGCGTTCAACGAACTGCCGCAGGAAAATCGCGACGCGGTGAACGCCCGTTGGGGCACGCCGGACACCGATCCGATGTTTCGCAGCGGCCGGATGATGATCGCCGGGCTGCGCTTTGGTCTCACCTTCATCGGGATTCAACCGGCACGGGGTTATCAGGTCGACCCGAGCGCGGTGTATCACGACCCGGATCTGGTTCCACCTCATGGCTATCTGGCGTTCTACTTCTGGCTACGCAAGGCCTACGGCGCGCATGCGGTGGTGCATGTCGGCAAGCACGGCAACCTCGAATGGCTGCCCGGCAAGGGTGTGGGGTTGTCGCGAACCTGCTGGCCGGACGCGGTGCTGGGCGCCATGCCGAACATCTATCCGTTCATCGTCAACGATCCGGGCGAGGGCGCACAGGCCAAGCGGCGCACTCAGGCGGTCATCATCGATCACTTGATGCCGCCGCTGACCCGCGCGGAGACCTACGGCCCGTTACGCAATCTGGAACTGCTCGCCGACGAATTCTACGAAGCGCAATTGCTCGATCCGCGCCGCGCGCGCGAGCTGCAGCGTGACATTCTCGAGCTGGTCCGTGAAACCCATATCGACCGCGAACTGGCGCTTGGCGAGAACCTCGACAGCGATGCCGACGCGGCGCTCTGGCTGCCACGGCTGGACACTTACCTGTGTGACCTGAAGGAATCGCAGATTCGCGATGGTCTGCATATCTTCGGTCAATCGCCGCAAGGTCGTCTGCGCATCGATACCTTGCTGGCCCTGCTGCGTATTCCGCGTGGTGACGGGCGTGGCGCGCAGTCCAGTCTGTTGCGTGCGTTGAGCAAGGCGTTCGAGCTGGACTTCGACCCGCTGAACTGCGAATTGGCCGAACCCTGGACCGGCCCGCGTCCCGCTGCATTGCAGGCCCTGAGCAGCGATCCCTGGCGCAGTGCCGGCGATGCTCGAGAGCGGCTGGAGCTTTACGCCGCCATCCTTATCGAACGCGTCATCCAGGGCGAAGCGTTGACTGACTTGCCTGCACACGATGATCTGGCCCAGATCCTCGACAGCCTGCGTGACGTCGTCGCACCGCGTCTGGATGCCTGCGGCCCCGGCGAAATGCAGGGCATGCTTGATGCCCTGAGTGGTCGTTTCGTGCCGGCAGGTCCCAGCGGCGCGCCGAGCCGGGGGCGTCTGGATGTGCTGCCCACCGGCCGCAACTTTTTTACCGTGGATGTGCGCAACCTGCCGACCACCACGGCCTGGCGAATCGGCTTCCAGTCCGCCAATCTGCTGCTGGAACGACACCTCCAGGACCATGGTGACCACCTGCGCCAGTTGGGCCTCTCGGTGTGGGGCACGGCGACCATGCGTACCGGCGGTGACGACATCGCCCAGGCCATGGCGCTGATGGGCGTGCGTCCGGTGTGGGCGACGGGCAGTCAGCGGGTCGATGACTTCGAGATTCTGCCGATCAGCCTGCTCGACCGCCCACGAGTGGACGTGACACTGCGGGTCTCCGGCTTCTTCCGTGACGCGTTCGCCAACCTCATCAAGCTGTTCGACGCTGCGGTGCAGGCCGTCGCGGCGCTTGACGAGCCCGACGACCTGAACCCGCTGGCGGCCAGGGTCCGTGAAGAACGGCAGGGCTTCATCGCAGAAGGTCTGAATGAAGACGAAGCGGCGCGTCAGGCTGGCTGGCGGATATTTGGTGCCAAACCCGGTGCCTATGGCGCTGGAGTGCAGGGTGCTATCGATGGCCGCCTGTGGCAGAGCCGCGATGACCTTGCCGAGGTTTACCTGAACTGGGGCGGTTACGCCTATGGCGCTGCCGATGAAGGTACGCCCGCACGCCAGCGCTTTGCCCAGCGGCTTTCTCAGGTGCAGGCGGTGCTGCAGAATCAGGACAATCGCGAACACGATCTGCTCGACTCAAACGACTACTACCAGTTTCAGGGCGGCATGCTTGCCGCTTCGGAAAGCCTCAGCGGGCAGAAGACCGCCAGTTACCACGGCGATCACAGCCAGCCCGACCTGCCGAAAATCCGTACCCTCAAGGAAGAGCTGAACCGGGTGATACGTTCGCGCGCAGCGAATCCGAAATGGATCGAAGGGGCCAAGCGCCATGGTTACAAGGGGGCGTTCGAGATGGCCGCGACCGTGGATTTCCTGTTCGCGTTCGATGCGACCACCGAGCTGATCGATGATCACCAGTACGCGCTGCTCGCCGACGCCTATCTGCTGGACCCGGCGACTCGCGATTTCATCGCTCAGCACAACCCTGATGCCTTGCGCGACATGACCGAGCGCATGCTCGAAGCCCAGCAGCGCGGCCTCTGGCAGGAGCCTGGCGAGTATCAGCAGGCGCTGGAAGACCTGCTCCTGGACATAGAAGAGAACTGATGACCGTGTCTGATTCAACGATGAGTGAAACTCCGCATTTTCCGCTGGCCGCTGTGGTCGGTGCTGATGACCTGAAACTGGCGTTATGCCTGACTGCCATCGACCCGCGCATCGGCGGCGTGTTGATCGAAGGGCCGCGGGGCATGGCCAAATCGACGCTGGCCCGCGGGCTGGCCGATGTGCTGGCCAGCGGTCAGTTCGTCACCTTGCCGCTGGGTGCTACCGAAGAGCGTCTGGTCGGCACGCTGGACCTTGACGCCGCACTGAGCGAGGGTCGCGCGCGCTTCTCTCCGGGCGTGCTGGCCAAGGCCGACGGCGGCGTGCTGTATGTCGATGAGGTCAACCTGCTTGCCGACCATCTGGTCGACCTGCTGCTGGACGTCGCGGCCAGCGGCGTCAACCTGGTCGAGCGCGACGGTATCTCCCATCGTCATGCTGCGCGTTTCGTGCTGATCGGTACCATGAACCCCGAAGAAGGTGAATTGCGCCCGCAGTTGCTGGACCGCTTTGGCCTCAATGTGGCGCTGAGCGGTCATACACTGCCTGCCGAGCGCAGCCAGATCATCCGTCGCCGTCTGGATTTCGACACCGATCCGCAGGGCTTCTGCCAGCAGTGGCAAGCGCAGCAGGATGCCTTGAAGCTGCGCTGTGAACAGGCCCGTCAGCTATTGTCGAGCATCGAACTGGATGACCAGTCGCTGGCAATGATCACCGAGCGTTGCTTTGCCGCAGGTGTCGACGGCATGCGTGCCGATCTGGTCTGGCTGCGGGCTGCGCGTGCTCATGCGGCGTGGCGGGGTGCCGGGCACATTGAAGAGCAGGACATCGAAGCGGTTGCCGAATTTGCCTTGCGTCACCGGCGTCGCGAGCCCTCACCGCCACCGCAGAATTCCGAGGCGCCGCCACCGCCTCCGGGCTCGTCCAGCAAACAGGCCGAGCCTGACGGCGGGCAGGGCAGCTGGGGTGAGTTGCCCGCCCAGGCCGTCACGACCGGCTCACGCCGCGAAGTGCCGAGCTGGCCAAAAAAGCCCTAGGCATCCGTCCCCGCGCCATACAGGGGGCGGATGCCATTCCCCGTCCCGGTCGACTGGCCTGCGGCAGGCAGGGCGCTGTGCGTGTCGGTGCTGATGGCCCGGTGCAATGGCTACCGACCTTTCTGCGCGGTCAGCCGAAGAGCCACAAGGATTTGGTTCGCCAGCCGCGCAGCAGCCGGCCCAGCGAGTTATTGCTGGTGATTGTCGATGCTTCGGCGTCTACCCGCCGCCATCAGGCGTTGAGTCAGGCCAAGGGCCTGCTGTCGCAGATGTTCGACGATGCCTATCGACGCCGCGCGCGGCTGGCCTTACTGACCGCCAGCGGCACTGCGCCACGCTGGCAACATCAGGGGCTGAAGGCCTCATCGGCGTTGACACCCTGGCTGGATGCACTGGGGGCTGGCGGTGGTACGCCGTTGCCGGAAGCGCTGCGACAGGCAGCTGAATGGCTGGGGCAACGGCAAAAACGCTATCCGGCCGAACAGCAGCGGGTTCTGGTGCTGACCGATGGCCGGATCAAGTCGTTACCGGCACTCCCTGCGTTCGACTGCGCCAGCTTGCTGATCGATATCGAGAAAGGCCCGATCCGCCTGGGAAGGGCGCGGGAACTGGCATCGAGTCTGGGGGCTGAGTACCGGCACATCGATGAGTTGAAGCGGGTCTGAGGGTGGGGAACCCCTCAGGCCAGGCTCTCTTGCCGATGCTCTGCGGGGGTGGCGCGCGCAGAGCATGGCACTGAAAACACACCTCTGTGGGCGCGGCAAGGGCGGCGATCCCACGGGGTTTTCCATTACGCCAAGCGGGGAGCCCGCTCAGTCAGCCATCAAGCCGGCATGGTCCACGGCTCAAGGTCGTAGCCTTCGTTGCTGATTTCTGCACGGGCCTGTTCCAGCGCGCTGGCCAGTTGGCGCTTGTCGGAATAGGTGCTGCTCGGGATCTGCTTGCGACCGATACGGTTGCTGGTGCGGTCGATCACCGTCAGGCTCAGTTCGCCGTTACCGTCCTGTGGTGCCCAGGCAACACACTGGAAGGGTTCAAAAGCGTGTCCAGCGATCAGAAGTGCATCGTTGAAGCGCAGTGGGGCGTTCATGGTCGTTTCCTCAAGTGCCCATATCAATTCAGTCTCGGCGGCGGGCTGACCGTCCGGCTGGTTACTTGTGTTGATGAACGACAAGGGGGCATGAGTCACACCGTTCATTGAAAATATTTGCGAATTATTTTTGATGGGGCGCGTGGAAGGCTGCCTGTTGCCGCAAGAACCGGGCAGGTAGCGCACTAATGACAGCAGGTTATGAGCGTTAGACCCAAACGGTACAACGCTGCGTCAAATATTTGCTAGGGTGATGAGTGGGCTCGCCAACAGACTGTTTATAAAAAGCTTTTCAAATCTTCCATACGCCGGGCGCCAAGGAAACCTCATGCATGGATCGGCCCCAACACGACGTCTGTTAATGCTCGACGGCGGTGACGACTGTCATCCATTGATCCCCGTTCTGGTCGAGGCCGGATGGACGGTGCAGGAAAGCCCATCGGGTTCGGCAATCATTGCTGATTGTGATGTAGGCCTGATTCACCTGACCCCCGATCATTTTGAACACTTGCCCAGGCTCGAGGCGCTGTTCATTAACAGCCCGGTGCGCTGGATTGCAGTGCTGGCAGTCAGTGATTTGCGCCGCGAGAAAATCGGTGATTTCGTCTGCCGCTGGTTTTTCGACTTTCATACGCTGCCTTTCGACGCGGATCGGCTGCATGCCTCGCTAGACAGAGCGTTTACGGCCGGGCGGCCGCAATTGCAGGGCTCGCCTTTGCAATTCAGCGTGGAACCCGAGTGGCTCGGCGACAGTCGGCCTGTCCGTGAATTGCGCAGGCTGCTGAGCAAACTGGCGCCCACCGATTCGCCGGTATTGATCAGGGGCGAACGGGGCACGGGCAAGGAACTGATCGCGCGCAGCCTGCATGTTCAGTCCTTGCGACGCGACAAACCCTTTATCGTGGTCGATTGCGCAGCGTCTGACGGGCAGTCGATCCACGCCGTGCTGTTCGGTCATGAGGACGGCGGGTTTGACGATGCTCAGGAACGTAGGGTCGGGTTGCTTGAAGCCGCAGACGGCGGCACGCTGTTGCTCGACGAGGTCGGTGAGCTGCCGCTGGATACCCAGGCGAGCCTGCTGCGCTTTCTCGAAGACCGGCAGATCGAGCGCGTGGACGGTAGCGAACCGATTGCAGTGGATGTGCGGGTGCTGGCCGCGACCCGCGAGGATCTTGAAACGGCGGTGCGCAAAAAGCGCTTTCGCGAGGACCTGTATTACCAGCTCAATGTGCTGCAGGTCGGGGTGGCGCCATTGCGCGAGCGTCATGGCGATCTGGCGTTGCTGGCCAACCATTTCGCCCATTTGTACAGTCAGGAAACCGGCAGGCGGGCGCGCAGTTTCAGTCAGGATGCTTTGGTTGCGCTGGGCAAGCACGATTGGCCGGGCAATGTGCGCGAGCTGGCCGGTCGCGTTCGGCGCGGGCTGGTGCTGGCCGAAGGCAGGCAGATAGAAGCGGCAAATCTCGGCCTGCTGGGTGAGGAGGACAGTGTTGGCAGCATGGGGACGCTGGAGGATTATAAGTCGCGGGCCGAGCGTCAGGCGTTGTGTGACGTGTTGACGCGCCACAGTGACAATTTGAGTGTGGCGGCCAGAGTGCTGGGTATTTCGCGGCCGACGTTTTACCGGCTGTTACACAAGCACCAGATCCGCTGAATCGCCCAGCAACTGCGAGACAGCGGTCAGCGCCTGTACGCGGCGCTGCTCCCAGTTACCGCCCACTACCCGGTAAGCCTGCCGGTGGTGTTCCAGCCATTCCCGGCTGGCGTCGAAAAAGGCCTGGCGTTCACCCAATTGCGGCTGGCAGCGCTGGCCGTCGCTGATCCAGTCAACGCCTTCAGGCGACAGCAGCAGATGCAGGTCATAGGTACGCCTCAGCAGTTGCTGTTCGATCCATGCAGGGCAGTCGCCGAACAGCGTGCGGCTCCAGAGCATGTTGCTCAACAGGTGCGTGTCGAGTATCAGCAAGTCTGGCTCGGCGCCCCGCGCGGCGTCCTCCCAGGCCAGTTGGCCCTGGGCGATGGCCGGAATATCGGCGTAAACGGTATCGCGGCCCTGCTGATCGATGAACTGCCGGACATATTCGCCGACCAGCAGGCCGCCGAATCTGTGTTGTATTTCCGCCGACAGCCAGCTCTTGCCGCTCGACTCGGGGCCGGTGAGAACCAGAACTTTCATCGCGCCAGCGCCAGATCGTTGCGCCACTCGCGCCAGCCCTGTACCGCCAGCAGGGTGAACAAGCCATACAGCGCAGCCGTCAGGTACAACTCTTTGTAGATGAACAAGCCGACGAAAATCATATCGAGCAGGATCCACAGCGGCCAGCACTGAACGCGTTTTTGCGCCATCCAGACCTGCGCCACCAGACTGAACCCGGTCAGCGCGGCGTCCAGCCAGGGCTGTGCCGCATCGGTGAAATGCGCCATGCCTGCCCCCAGTGCGACGCTGACAAGTGCGCCGACCGCCAGCCCCTTGAGCACCGAACTGTTCTGCAAGGTGGTCACGGCTTTGACCGGCAGGCCGTCACCGTGCCGCGTCCATTGCAGCCAGCCATAGACCTGCAGGCCTGCGTAGATGACCTGCAGGAGCATGTCCGAATACAGCTTTACGTCGAAGAATATCCAGATGTAGATCACCACCATGACCAGGCCGATTGGCCAGCACCAGGGATTCTGCTTCACTGTCAGCCAGACCGCGATAACGCCGATGGCGGCAGCGAAGAGTTCAAGCCCGGACATGGCGGCTCCTTGGTGAGGGTAATGAGGGGCGGGGCCGGCGATTGTATGCGCTTCTGCGCGCTGCGTGCAGCTTGTGTTGCGCCAGACCTTACGTCAGCAGGCTTTGTGCGTGCAGGTCTGCTAGCATTCCGCGCCTTGCATTTGCGCGAGTTTCTTCAAGCTTCGTTCAGGCATGTGGCGGCATAGTGGCAAGCATTTTTTACACGACAACATTAAACAGCGAGCCTGCGGCATCGCTTCATGGGGGAATGATGGATCTTTGGACCGCTGCTCAGGCGTTGATATTGGGTGTTGTAGAAGGGCTGACGGAGTTCCTGCCGATCTCCAGTACCGGGCACCAGATCATCGTCGCCGACCTGATCGATTTTGGCGGCGAACGTGCCATGGCCTTCAACATCATCATTCAGTTGGGGGCGATTCTGGCGGTGGTCTGGGAGTTTCGGCGCAAGATCCTCGACGTGGTCGTGGGGTTGCCGAAACAGCAACAGGCGCAGCGTTTCACCCTCAACCTGCTGATCGCCTTCATGCCGGCCGTGGTGCTGGGCGTGATTTTCGCCGATGCCATCCACCACTACCTGTTCAATGCCATTACCGTGGCCACGGCACTGGTCGTTGGCGGGGTGATCATGCTTTGGGCCGAGCGCCGCGAACACACCGTGCGCACCGAAACCGTCGATGACATGAGCTGGAGCGATGCGCTCAAGGTAGGCTTGGTACAGTGCCTGGCGATGATTCCCGGCACCTCGCGTTCGGGTTCGACGATCATTGGTGGCCTGCTGTTCGGCCTGTCCCGCAAGGCGGCGACCGAATTCTCGTTCTTCCTGGCCATGCCGACGATGGTCGGTGCCGCAGTGTATTCGGGCTACAAGTACCGTGACATGTTTCGCCCTGACGACTTCGCGGTGTTTGCCATCGGCTTCATCACCTCGTTCATCTTCGCGATGATCGCAGTGCGCGGTTTGCTCAAGTTCATCGCCACTCACAGTTATGCGGTGTTCGCCTGGTATCGCATCGCCTTCGGCCTGCTGATCCTGGCGACCTGGCAGTTTGGCTGGATCGACTGGGCATCGGCCAAGGCATGACGGCGAGCCGCGGGTCGTCACGGCCAGCCAGCCTTGGCAGGCCGCCGGTACGGCAATTGCGCTTGAAGATCCTGGTGCTGTTGCTGCTGTGTGCGTTGCCAGTCTACGGCTCGGCATCGCTATGGCTGAGGCAGGTCACGCCGATCCCGGCGCTGGTCCTGATCGTCATGAGCCTGCTGGCGTTCGTGCTTTACCGGCATGACAAGCGACAGGCCGGCAGTGCTGGCCAGCGCACCCCGGAGAACGTCCTGCATGGTGTCGAGCTGCTCGACGGCTGGCCCGGCGCGCTGCTCGCGCAACAGGTGTTCCGGCACAAGACCCGCAAGGTGTCTTTTCAGGTCGTATTCTGGCTGATCGTGCTGGTGCATCAGGCGTTGTGGATTGACTGGCTGTTTTTGGGCAAGCGGCTTGTGCAGCTGTTGCCGTTATAGCATCAGGCCGATCTGTTGCCGTTTCGGCAGCCTGCCGACCACCAACTGGTGCGAGCGGGTCAGCAGGTCGCGTAACTCATCGGCGCTCAGCGTCTGCAGGTCTGCCACGCTGATCCAGTGCGCACGCGCCAGGTAGGGCGCAGGTCGTATGCCGGGGCGATCCACGTAACCCAGAAACAACTCCGGGTGGACCTTGAACGCGAGGTCCTCGCCGACCAGGTCCATGACCGCGAACATTTTCTTTTCGGCGACGGAAAAAACCCGTACGCCGCCCCACTTGTAGTCTTCACGCGCGCCCGGCAGGTCGAGGCAGAATCTGGCGATGTCTTCCTTGTGCAGGGTCTTTTGCGGGCTCTTTGGCATGGATGCTCCCTGGGGTCTGACGGCGCACGGTAAGCTGTTCGATAGCCGCACGGATATTCGATCAGCGGATTGTATGCTGCTGCGACACTCATTAGTGTGCAGCTTTGCCTTTATCCGGAGTCTCGAATGTCTGCCGTGCAACTTGCTGATGGTCAACTGAACTACCTGCTCGAAGGCCCGGCGGGCGCGCCGGTGCTGGTCTTGTCCAATTCCCTGGGCACTGATCTGCACATGTGGGACAACCAGGTGCCTGCATTCACCCGTCACTTTCAGGTCTTGCGTTACGACACCCGCGGTCATGGCAAATCGCTGGTCAGCGAGGGCAGTTACAGCATCGAGCAAAACGCTCGCGATGTATTGGCGCTGCTTGACGCGCTGGACATCGACAAGGCTTTTTTCTGCGGCCTGTCCATGGGCGGGCTGATCGGCCAATGGCTGGCAATCAATGCGCCGCAGCGCCTGCACAAGGTCGTGCTGTGCAATACGGCCGCCAAAATCGGCAATCCCGATGTCTGGAACCCTCGCATCGAAACCGTTCTGCGTGACGGCCAGTCAGCCATGATCGCGTTGCGCGATGCCTCGATTGCGCGCTGGTTCACGCCTTCCTTCGCGGTCGCCGAACCTGCTGCGGTCGACACGGTTGTCGGCATGCTGGCACGCACCTCGCCACAGGGTTACGCGGCCAATTGCGCGGCCGTGCGCGATGCGGATTTCCGTGAACAGATCGCGTCCATCGAGCTGCCGGTGCTGGTGGTCTGTGGCACGGAGGATGCTGTAACGACCCCGGCGGACGGGCGTTTCATGGTCGACCGGATTCAGGGCTCGCAGATCATCGAGCTGCACGCGGCCCACCTGTCCAGTGTCGAGGCGGGTGAGGCATTCACTGTGCCGGTACTGGCATTTCTGACTGCCGAATAGCCGGGCGCGGTCCTAAGTCCCGGTCTTGAGACACGGAGCACGGCGTTGCATACTCCCGGCTCTGAAAACGAGGTGGCCGGGTGTTTGATCTCAACGATCTGTTTTATTTCGTCCAGGTGGTCGAGTGCCTGGGCTTTGCGCCGGCAAGCCGCAAGCTGGGGATCCCCAAGTCCAAACTCAGCCGGCGCATTGCCGGGCTTGAGGAGCGCCTGGGTGTTCGGCTGATTCACCGCTCGACCCGCACCTTCGCGGTGACCGAAAGCGGGCGTGACTATTACGCGCACTGCGTGGCCATGCTGGTCGAGGCCGAGGCTGCCGAAGAGGCCATCCTGCGCTCCAAATCCGAACCGCAGGGCAGGGTGGTGATCAGTTGTCCTCCGGCGTTGGCAGCGATGGGCTTCAACGAGACCATCGCCCGCTTCGCGGCCGAGCACCCCAAGGTTCAGATCCAGGTCGAAAGTACCAACCGACGCGTCGACCCGCTGACCGAGAACATCGACATTGCGCTGCGTGTGCGTTTTCCACCACTGGAGGACGACGGCCTGGTGGTCAAGAAGCTCGGGCACAGCGCTCAGCGTCTGGTGGCACGCGCGGACCTGGCGGCCAGGCTGTCGGCAACGCCTTCTCTCGATGCGCTGTCGACACTGCCCAGCCTCGATATGCCCTCTTCGAATCACGAGCATCGCTGGTTGCTGGAGACGCAGCCCGGGCACTATGCCGAAATTCGCCACACGCCGCGGCTCATCAGCTCGGACCTGGACATGATGCTGCAGGCCGCCTTGCAGGGAGTCGGCGTGGCACAGCTTCCCGAGCTGATTGTCAGGGAAGCCTTGCAGGACGGACGCCTGGTAGAGCTGTTCAGCGAGCATCGACCCAAGTGCGGCATCGTGCATGCTGTGTTCGCCTCGCGCCGTGGCCTGCTTCCCGCCGTCAGGGGCCTGCTGGATGCGTTCGAGACCTCGTTCAAAGAACTGAGCCTCAGTCCGGACTCACTCTATTGTTCTCTTAATAGAACGAACAGTCGCATTCAAGACCACTAATCATCTATTGCGATCAAGGATAGGATGCTCGCCACTTCATCGCTCAGTGGCGATTTTCTTAAGGGAGCTACGTTATGAAACTATTGCACCTCGACTCCAGCATCCTCGGCGATCACTCCGCTTCTCGTCAGCTGACCCATGAGGTTGTCCAGGCCTACCTGAATGCGCACGCCGACAGCCAGGTCACCTATCGCGATCTTGCCAGTGACGCGCTTGGGCATTTCTCTGCTGCCAGCCTCGCTGCGGCGGGCACGCCGGTAGAAGTCCGTGACGCCGCCCAGCAGCAGGAAGTGGCAGGCAACGAAGCCACTTTGCAGCAGTTTCTCGATTCGGACGTGCTGGTCATCGGCGCACCCATGTACAACTTCACCATTCCGACCCAGCTGAAAGCCTGGTTTGACCGGATTCTGATCGCGGGTCGCACGTTCCGTTATTCCGAAGCCGGCCCTGAAGGCCTGTGTGGCGGCAAGAAAGTCATTATCGTTTCCACCTCGGGCGGTCTGCACGCCGGACAACCCACTGGCACCGGTCACGAAGAGCTGCTCAAGACGCTGTTCGCCTTCATCGGCATCACCGACCTGCAATTCGTCCGCGCCCACGGCCTGGCGTATGGCGAAGAGCCGCGTGCCAGCGCCATGAGTGCTGCTCAGCACTACATTCAGAACGAGCTGTTCGCGGCCTGATCAAAAGCCGTCTTCACGAAACTCTACAACCTGCGCGGGATTTTCCTGCCGGGTTGTGGAGTTTTTTTGTTTCTGATGCATGGCGATGGGCTGCGCTGAACGGCGCGTTAACGGGATACAACCTTGACAGCTTTCTTACAGGTAACGGGGTTCTTACGGGACTAGACTGGGTTTGTACGAAAAGTCGGCGAGCGAAGGTCAGGCAAGACAAAAACAGGCGAGGAACGGCCGGGGTCGCGTTCAACTCTACGTGTTGTAAATGAGCATTCCGATTGGACTCGCATCCGAGCCTGTTTTTAACGCAGCATCACCGAACGCAGCCACTTTACGTACAGAGCTAGGGTTTTCGAGCATCGCCTTGTCAGGCTGGCGGGAGTATTCGCCCTCGAGAAAAAACAACGGGCAGTTTATGGCCCGGCTTGTGCACTATTTCTGTTTTCAGCACTCATATCTGGGTGGGAACGGCGCGCTGGAGCATGATGCTCGACACAAGCGCTTGATGGATTGTCCGGGCGAAGTTCCGGATTTGCAAAGGTTGGGCCTTGCCATGGTACGTCTTTGTGCAGTGATGCTGGTTTTCCTGCTCGATAGCCTTGTTTCGGTGCACGCTCAGGCGGATGAAGCCTGGAGCGCGGGCTACCACCAGTTGAGTTTCCCTGATCCGCTGGATTCCCAGCCGGTGCAGGCCATCGCGTTTTACCCGTCCACCGCCGCCGAGCAGGTGAGCACCCTTCACGGCTATCGTGTCGAAGCCGGTGAAGAGGCGCCTATCGCAATGGGCCGCTTCCCCCTGTTGTTGCTGTCACACGGCAACACAGGCACTCCGCTTGCGCTGCATGACCTGGCCACTTCGCTGGCGCGTCAGGGATTTGTGGTGGTTGCCGTGGTTCATCCTGGCGACAATGATCGCGATCACAGCCGTCTTGGCAGCCTGAGCAACCTGTACGGCCGCCCGCTGCAGATTTCCGAAGCGATCAGCACGGCCTTGCTTGATCCCTTGCTGGCCCCCTATCTCAATGCCCGGCAAGTGGGCGTGATCGGTTATTCGGCCGGTGGCGAAACCGCGCTGATTCTCGCTGGCGCGCAACCTGATCTGCAGCGTCTGCGTCAGTACTGCGCCGAGCGCCCGACAGACCGCGATGCATGCAAGACGCAGGGCGAGCTTGTCGCAGACCGTGATGACCTTCACGCTCAGGCTGATCCACGGGTTGGCGCGCTGATGTTAATGGCCCCGCTGAGCCTGATGTTCGGCCGTCACACGCTGGGTGATGTGCACGTGCCGGTGCTGATGTACGCGGGGGATGACGATCAGTTGCTGGCGATCGACCGAAACGCAGAAGCGCTGGCGCGCAAGCTGCCGCAGCCGCCCGACTACAAGTTGCTGGCCGGGGCAGGGCATTTTGTCTTCATGGCACCGTGCAGTGACGAGCAACGCGCGACTGCTCCGTTGCTGTGCAATGACCCTGATGGCGTGGACCGCGAGGATATCCATCGTAACCTGAGTGCCGAAGCGGTGCGTTTCTTCAGCGCCGCGCTCAATTCGGCCGACGATGACCGTTCAGGCATGCAGACAGCGCATCACCAGTAAGCACGCCCTTCAGGCGTTCAGCGAACTCAGAAAATCACCGAACCCGCCCCTGGCTTTCGAGTCGAGGCGGGTGCTGGTGGTGACCCTGGGGCGGCAGCTCCAGGCGATCCGTGCTCCGATCAATTCCAGTTGCCGGACCAGATGCACGTCTTCATGGCAGGTCAGGGCCGGAAATCCACCTGCGCTGATATAGGCAATCGAGCTGACACCCAGATTGGCACCATGAATGTGTCGGTGACCGTCACGGTGCTGGTAATGCTGCAGATAAGCAGCCTGCGCAGCAGCCGAGATGTCCTTGCTCCAGTCGCCGGGCGTCACCGTTCCGCACACTGCGTCGGCATCCAACGCCAGCTGTTCGGCAAGCCAGTCACTGGCCACGGTACTGTCGCCATCGGTACACGCCAGCCAGCGTGCGCCTCGGTCGAGGAGAAACGCCGCACCCTGTGCGCGTGCCTGCCCCACGTTGCGCGCCGAGACTTCAAGAATCATCACACCATGGGCTCGTGCGATCTCCGCCGAGCGGTCAGTGCAGCTGTCGAGCACCACCAGCACTTCCACGCATTCGCCCTTGAGGTCGGGGTGGGCAGCCGCCTGCTTTATCGTTTCGAGACACAAGTCGAGTAACTGCTCTTCATTGTGCACCGGGATCAGAATGCCGATCATCGGAGAATTCCTGTTCTGCTACGGAGGTTCCATCACGACTCCACAGGTCCAGCAGGAAATCCTGTTCGTGATGACTGAAAAGTCGGTGCATGGACAATCGTGCAGCAAGGATGTCGTGGACCGCCTGGGCGTTCAGCGGGCAGCCTTCGATATCGGGCCGCCAATGACAGGCGAGCAACTGGCCGTCCGGTGACAGGGCCGCCAGTGCGCGGTCGATCAGGCCGTGCAGGTCGTCGGCGTCCAGGTAATAACCCATCTCGCTGAAGACGATCAGGTCGAATTCGCCTTGCGGCCATTGCTGTGGCAAGCGCGCCTGTAACACTCTGGCATGGGGCAAGTCGGCCAGACGCTTGCGTGCCAGGTCCACAGCCAGGTTAGAGGTGTCGCAGCACACCAGCGCGTCGCAGCGCCCGGCAAGATCGGCACTGAGTTCGCCATTGGCGCAGCCGGGTTCGAATATCGAGCGGTAGCGCTCGCGGGGCAGGGCGGCCAGGGTCAGTGCGCGCTTGCGCCGTTCGTACCAGCGTTGCTTGAATGCCCACGGGTCATCGTTGTTGAGAAACAGCTCATTGAAATAACTGTCCTCGACGCTCATGTGAACACCACTTCAAAGGGGCGCAGCAGTCTTTCCAACACTGCAGCCGGCAAAACCGGCGAAAGACCGATTGCCGGATCACCCTGCAGCTGGCTGGTGAACGCTTGGGCGGCATTGCGTTTGTGGGCCAGGGTCACCGGATCGAGCAGCAGCTTGCGCGCTCTGTCCCATGGCAGACGTTCATCTTCGGGGTCGGCCCAGTGCCAGGCCCAGACCGGCACTTCGTAAAACTGTGCTCCGGTCGTCGCGCAGGCTTTTGCACTGGCTCTGCCGACCGCTTCATGGTCGCTGTGGCCATCTTCTGCCCAGGTGGCGAACACCACGTCCGCAGGGCCCAGATGCTGTTCGAGAAAGGCTACCAGCCGTTCCTCCGACTCGGCCACGGCGCCATCCTGAAAGCCGCAACGCAACCATTCGAGGCCCTCGGCAGGTATACCGAGGCGATTCAAGGCTTCGGCACTTTCCTCGGGCCGGGCTCTGGACAGACGATCGACAGGCCACAGCGTGGAGCCTGGATGGCTGGCTGTACCATCGGTGACCGAGATCAGTAACAGGCTGCGCTCCAGTTGTGCCAGTTGGCTCATCAGTCCGCCACAGGCCAGTACTTCATCATCCGGATGCGGGGCGATGATCACGGCTCGGCAATTGGTCGGCACCAGCAAGTCGGCAGTGATCGCTGGCAAGCCGTTCAGCCTGACCGAAGCATTCCAGGCAGCAAGGGATGTCCCCTGGCCGGACTCGTCATCATTCACTACAAACCCTTCGCTCATGCTCTATACGCTCTCATAGTGACCACGTCCGTGCAGCGGGCAACGCCTTGCCGACTGATTGGCCCAATGCTGCCAGGTCCTGTTCGGCGTGGCTCTGACGCAGGAAAACCGGCAGGTCGGTGATCAACCGGGCAAAGTGCGGGTCTTTGCAATAAGGCCCGGCGCCGACGGCCCGGCCCACATGCTGGATGACCAGATCGGCAGCTTGTTCGACATAGGCGCGGCAACGTCTGGCAAGCATCTCTGCATCGTCGGCCGGCGCTTGATCCAGGTGCGCGGCAGCTGCGCGCAGCACCTCGATTGCGGCATGCAGCGCCACGTCCGCAGCGCCAAGGTGCGCAAGGGCGTGCGGCTCTTCGCGCTTGCCGACATGGGCCAGCAGGCGCTGCGCGATGGCGCGGGATGCGCCGTACCAGCAGGCCGCAATGCCGATGCCGCCCTGCCAGAAGCCAGCTCTGTCGAGATAGCCACCCGGCGCACCGATCGCTTGACCGACGGCATTGTCGAAAACCACATCGATGCTGCCGGTAGCACCCATGCCCACTGCGCGCCAGCCGTCGCCGGTCATGTGTACGCCGGGCTGGTCAAGGCGCACTGCAATCAGTTGCTGCCGATGCTCGGCGTCCCATGCCGTTATCAATGCATGGCTCAACGCCGAAGCGCCCGAGCACCATGCCTTGCGGCCGTGCAGGCGAAGTGCATCGCCAGCGCCGCTGATATTCACCCGTGCCTGTGGCGGCTCTGCCGCCCACATGCCCCAGGTGCTGAATTGTTCGGGGGGCGGGGCACCCAGTTCCGCCATGATCGCCAAGGCGTCCGTGTGCCCCTCGTACAACTTGCACAACCCCAGGTCGTGGGCGGCCACCCAGGCCCGC
>Ga0308164_10000213_pt1 | contig 136172 bp, 123 predicted proteins | sample PhyTR2_FD_201031 | JGI IMG/M metagenome (GOLD analysis project Ga0308164, IMG submission 201031) | Phyllosphere microbial communities from UC Gill Tract Community Farm, Albany, California, United States - DLSLT.R2 | ecosystem: Host-associated > Plants > Phyllosphere > Unclassified | place...
ATATAACTGGTCCGAATATTATAAGCTGGATGCTACGGCAATGGCTGTAGTGGTTGGGGTACTGGCGGGGGTGTTATCTGTGGTGTTTGTGTATTTGCCGGTGTGGAGGTTGAGGAGGTGGATGTGCATATCTGGAGAAATCATTAGCCATGTGGATAGATATTGAATTAACAATATTTTATTTTCAAGAAGAGTATATAAATTTTGATGGCTTCATTTTGTTGTAGTAAAATAAATAAACGGCTCAACTTTATTCTTAATTGTCAATTAATATGTATAATAATCTCTTTAAAGAGATATATTATGTTAAATTTCAATAGGTGTTGATATATTATTTTAATTTTAGGTTTAAAAATTTATTATTTAAAGTATTGTAAATCAGTGTATTTTGAATTTTATTAAAAAATAAATCAAATTATATAATTTTTAATTTGGTAAGCTGATAAATATTTATTTCCTTTGAAAAAGAATTATTTATTGTATGAGTCTTAACAAATTTGCTTTTCTACTGATATTTTTGATATTTTTAAGTGGTGGAGTAATACTTGCTCAAGACTTTTCAATTACAGGACAAATAGTTGATAGTAAAAAACAGCCTGTTTCATTTAGTCCGATAAAGCTTCAAAATATTGATAAGACTTTAGTGATAAATGGATTAACGGACAGCTTAGGGACTTTTATCCTTAAGAGTGAAAAAGGAGATTACAATTTGCTGTTTGATCAATTGGGTAAAAATTATTTTAATAAGAAAATCACTCTTAATTCAAATATAGATTTAGGTAAAATTGAAATTATTGAAGATCAGTCAATAAAAATAGAAGCAGTAAATCTGACCACTTCAAAAAAGCTGATTGAACGAAAAGTTGACCGTTTAGTTTATAATGTTGAAAATTCAATTGCATCCCAGGGGATGAATGGAATAGATGCATTGCGAAATACACCATTAATAAGAATTCAAAATGAAAGTGTATCTATTGTAGGAAAAGGAAATGTAGTTGTTATGATTAATGACAGAATAATTAATCTGTCACAAAGTGAATTAACAAGCTATTTACAGTCATTGCGATCAGATGATATTGCTAAGATTGAAGTTATTACAACTCCTCCTTCAAAATATGAAGCACAGGGAAATAGCGGAATGATCAATATTATCCTTAAAAAAAATCCAAATATGGGTTGGAGTGGTAATGTTAACGGATCTTATCAAAAAACAAGTTATTATGGATTTGGATCTGGTATAACGATTAATTATCAATCAAAAAAGCTCAGCTCATCACTTAAGCTCAGACAATATAATAATTCTACAAGGCCTAAAGGAACCCGTAGTCTTATAGGATCTGATAATAGTATTTACACAAGTGAAACACGAAAGGACAAGGTAAAAATATTAGGTTTTAATTATAGTTTAGATTATAAAATCAATGACAAACAAAATGTAGGTGTAATCTATGATTTTAACAGGCAGCGCAGCAGTATGGATGCAAATGGATCAAGTAGATATGAATCTCAGGGAATTTCTGATTCAACATTCACAACGATCCAAAATCAAAGGTGGAAAACACCCACTCATACTCTCAATGCTTACTATGATCTTAAACTGGATACATTAGGTAAAAAAGTTAGTGTAACTGCAAATTATTTGAGTAATGCTCCTGAAAGAATAAATGATTTTAATACACTGAATGATTTAACCCGGGATGAAACTATCGTTAGGAACAATAGTGATATGAATTACAGTATTTATTCAGGTCAGGCAGATTTTACTCTTCCTTACAAATGGGTAAATATAGAGACTGGTGTAAAGTATACTTCTTTTAATAATAAATCTAGTGTTGAATATTTTAATAAGACAGGCTCTGATTATATTATAAATGCCAATAATAGTAATATTTTCCATTATAAAGAGTATAACTATGCTGCATACATAAGTTTTCAGAAGGACTTCAGTGAAAAATGGTCTGCCAAAGCAGGATTAAGATATGAGTATACAAAATTTAATGGGAATACACCCGGATTAGAGGAAGATATTGTTAGAGGTGAATATGGAAGACTGTTTCCCACTGTTTATTTAAGATATAAACCAAGTGATAATCATACATTTACTATTAGTTATTCAAAAAGAGTAGAACGGCCAGGTTTTCAGGTGCTTAATCCTTTCAGATGGTATACTAATCCTTACATGTATTTTACAGGAACTCCAACACTGTCTCCTTCTTTTAATGATAATGTTGAGTTGACTTATACCCTTAAAAATAAGTTCAGTGCAACCCTGTACACACAGTATAATAAAAACGGACTGTCTAATATTGCACGTCTTATAAACGGAATTTATACCAATGTGATAGAAAATGCATATAATGAGAATAAAATAGGGCTTCAATTAAGCTATAATGAAACATTTTTTAAAATATGGGAGACTTCATTAAGTGCAACAGGAACATATGCTTTAACAAAACCTATTATACCGGAAGCTGAAAAAATTGAAATGTCGTCTTTTTCCTATTCAATATATAATACAATTAGTTTGAATGATGCTAAGACATGGTCTTTATTGTTAAATTTCTGGCATGATTTACCTTATGTCTATTCAAATGTGAAAATTAAGACCCAAATGAATTTTTCACCTGGAATTAAGGCTTCATTATTTAATAGGAAATTGAATATTAGTGCAGTATTAAGTGATCTCTTCAGGACATTAACAAGTGAAGGATATTCTTATAATGCAGGTTATCGTAATGAGTTTTACAACTATTTTGACCAAAGAAGATTTAATGTTAGTGTTAACTATTCTTTTGGAAATAGCAAGGTAAAAGGATCAGGTAAGAACATAAAATTTGAAGATAAATCAAGAGCAAATTGATTTTAAAAATACACGCGCGTGCAGGAGAAACTCGAAAATCCTTTAATAGAGTAGAGACTAAAAATTATAAAATTTTAATATCATGGACAAAAAATTCAGTAAACTGCAATTAAACAAGAAAACAATTGCAAAATTAAACGAAGGACAGTTGAGCACTGTAAAAGGAGGTAATAAATCAATAGCACCTGTAAGAGATGGTGATTGTACTACTACTTCAGTAACCAATAATTGTACTACTACTTCAATAACTGGTTCAACTAACTAATTTCTATAGGAGACCTTCTCAATTGAAAGATTGGGAAGGTTTCTTTTTTTTTGAGCAATTTTTCTAAAGCTATAGTATTCTATTGCTTGTCTTTTTATTCTGAAGAACTAATTATCCATCTATAAAACAAGAAATTGAAAGCAAACTTCATTATTCCTACAAAATTTTTTGTGGTCAGAATATCGACCCTTCCTTTAGCCAATATGAGAAGTTTAAATGACTCTATGATGGCAGAAGATATTCATTTGGTCAAAAAATATTTTAATGAAACAATCTTCCTCAATGCGTTATACCTTGCTTCTAGAACCTTTTATTTTACAGCGATAAATTGGCTGGAAAATAATGAGATTATTTTTGATTCTTCAGATCGGATTCTACAGAGTTTATACAAATATTACTCCAGAATGTGTACCAGATGTACACCGTATGGCCTATTTGCAGGTTTTGCATCAGGAAAGATACAGCGGGGAGAAACAGATATTCTTTTAAAAAATGATAGTCTTGCACTAAAAGTACGTACAGATGTACTGTTTCTAAGAAAATTAAAAGATGTTATTATTGCTGAGAATAATGAGAATATTCCTTATTTTATTAATAATACATTGTATACAAGTGGAGATCAATGGCGATATATCAGTTGGAGTCAACGTTATGATTATGAAATTGCCGAAGTACCAAAAGATCCTATATTGAATTCCATCATTACTTTAGCTCAAAACGGTGTTAAAGTCTCAGAAATAAGAGAGTTTATTCTGACGCAAGTCGCAGATGTTGATGAGGAGGATGCTATGGAATATATTAATTCTCTCATAGAAAGTAAAATATTAGTTGATAAACTCCCTCCTTACATGACAAGTCTTGAGGATCCTTTGTCTGAACTTGAAAAATATTTGGATCAATATGGTTACAAATCTGAAGTTCTGAGATCCATACATAGGATTCAGAATCAGAAATATGATGTCTTCAACTCAAACACTATTGTTGAGGAAATTGAAAAAAAAGCAGACGAATTTAAAGAAATTATTAATGAGAACAGGCAGATTGTTCAAATCGATTCCTTAGTAACATTATCTAAAAAATCAGTCAATCAAGATGTAACATCTCTTTTATCTAAAAGGATTGAAGAGCTAATTCCACTGGTGAAAAGCAAGCCTAATCACAGAATTACAAATTTTACCAGTAGATTTCAGAAAAAATTTGAAACAATGGAAGTACCCCTTGTTAAAGCCCTTGATCCTGATTATGGTGTAGGCTATGACTATCATATAAGTGGTAATCTTGAAGAAACACCATTGCTTGAAAATATATATTTCACTTTCGAGGATAATGATGATCGTGAAAGTGTTTCTCCGATAGTAAAATTGGTTTTGGATAAGTACATCCATTGTTTTTCTCCTCACGTTTTTACTCCAATTATTTTAACTGAAGAAGATATAAAGCAAGCAGGTAAAAAACAAGATCCGCCCCTTTCTTTTGGTTATAATAACCATATATTCGGCTCATTTATCTGTAAATCCCAAGAAGATGTCGATTCAGGGAATTTTAAATTTCTTCCGGTATCGCCTATTCCCACTCCGGTCGCTACTATTTTATTATCAAGATTTGCCTATCATGATGAGACATTGGCGGAGGACTTAAAAACAATAACTGAAAAAGACTCTGATAATTTGATTCATGTGGAATTGCTTCATCATAGAGAAGACAGGTTGGGCAATGTACTGCAGCGTCCAAATTTTCATGCTTATGAATTACCATATGCTTCAGAAAGTAAAAACAATGATAGCAGTGTCATATTGATTAACGATATTTATGTCCGCTTTGAAGATGGCCGATTGAAACTAAGATCAAAAAAACTAAATAAAGAAATAAAGCCAAAATTTACTAATGCATACAATTACAGTGAAAATCAGCTGCCTGTCATTAAATTTTTAGCAGATTATCAATTTAATGGAATTGATTTGGGATTTATGTGGAATTGGGGATTTTTAGAAAAGAATAGCTTTCTTCCAAGAGTGGAATATAAAGAATTTATTTTAAAAGAGGCATGTTGGAGAATTGATATGGATAAGTCGATGACAGTTGAAAAATTAAAAATCGTCATCAAGAATAAATATATTCCTCAGTCTTGCACTATAAAAGAAAGAGATAATATTTTGGTTCTAGATACCAGAAATGATACATCTTTACATATCTTAACAAGACTGATAATTAAAGAAACCATTTTCTTATACGAATATTTTGAACCACTCCAGTTACCTGACGAAAATGGAGATTTATTCACATCTGAATTCATTTTTCCTTTTACTGTTCCGAACGATAATATTCCGGTGTCCAGAGATTTTGCAGAACAATCTGAAGCAAAACAAAGAAAATATATACCGGGTGATGAATGGAGTTTCTTTAAGATTTACACCAGTCACAAATATGCTGATATCATCATAAAAGATGTTTTATCCGATTATATTGATTACATCGGTATAAATAGTAATGAGCATCCTTGGTTTTTTATTAGATTTCAAGATCCTGAATATCATATACGGTTCCGGATAAAGAGAAAAATCAATGAAGAAAATCTTCAGTATTTTAATAAATTACTTTCAAATCTCATGGAAAATGATATTGTGACTTCCTTCGAGATTGATACCTATAAACGTGAAATAGAAAGATATGGAGCAGACAATATAGAGCTGTCGGAGAAAATGTTCTGTTATGACAGCTTAGCGGTAATGGAGTTTCTCAAAATTGAAGATCTTACTGAAGAGATCAGATGGAAAACTGGTGTATTTTCACTGGATCAGTTGATGAATGATTTTCAAGTTTCAATTGATGACAAAATCCGTTTGTTTGAACAGCTTTATCAGACATTCATGCCAGAACATGTTGACCATTCGAATTCGGAATACGTTCAGAAATTTAAAAGATCTCTTGATAAGAAGTACAGAGAAAACAGAGACTTTTTGGAATCTGTAATGAGACAAAATGATTACACTGAAATTAAAGAATTTATAGATCCGTTTCTTCGCAGATCAGAAAATATTGCAGAGCTAACTTCATTAATAAAAAAAACAAAATCTGGTTCTGCCTACATTCTTCTTCTCCAGGATTACATACATATGAATATGAACCGTATCTTTTTAACGAAGGCGAGAATGCATGAATTTATCATTTATTTTTTCATGTTTAAAACATATACTTCCATTAAACACAGAAATAATGAACCAAGTTGATATTCCCCTTATCATTGAAGGTATTATAAAAGAAATAGATGAAAATATTTCTATTTTTTCAGATGCATCTCTCGAATATGGAAAGATGGGAGCAGCTTTGTTTTACTATTATTGTCAAAAGCATTATGATAATAAAGAATTTCTGGATAAAGGAGAGCTGATGATTGAAGAGTCTATTCATCTCATATCAAAAATATCTTCAGATAACGAATATAAGCCCAAATATAAAGGAGATTCTGTTGCACAGACATTAGCAAGCTTTGGGAAGGGTCTTCTATTTATAGAAAATAATTTTGACCATCAATATGATTTTTCTGAATATTATTTATACCTGAATGATGTTCTGCAGGAAACTGTTAAACAGGAGATTGCAAGAAGAGATTATGACTGTTTCAGTGGTAGCCTGGCAGGAGGCTATTATTTTCTTAACCAGTATAAATATGATAAAAATATCTATTCTAAAAATGTTTTAAATGAAATTGTAGGATCCATCATAGACAATGCTGTCAAGCTTAATGAAAAAGAAGTATACTGGCCGTCGCCAAGCTTTGATAATCAAATATATTTAGGACTGTCACATGGCTCAGCAATGATTATAAATTTTCTGACTAAAATATATGAATACAGAATTTTAGAAGGAGATGGTCTAAAAATCAAACAGGTCGTTCATCAGGCAATACTCTTTGTTATTAATCAGAAAAGAGACAAAATAAATGGCTTTTTCTCCTATAGATTTCCTGCGTCTGATAAAGTGACAGAAACTCAATTTTCTATGTGCTATGGAGATCTCGGAGTACTGTATGCATTATCTAATGCGGTAAAAATATTCGGATTCAGGGAATTTGAAGAAAGTGTCAGGCAGATGCTCTCAGCTTCTTCTCACAGGACACTGAAACACAGTCAAACACAGGATTCAAGTATTTTATATGGGTGTTCTGGTCTCTATCATATTTTCGGAGATATTTACCAAAGGACTTCTGAAGAAATGTACAATCAATCGTCTAGGTATTGGTATGAACAGATCACGTATTACTGGAATGCTGAAAAACAAACATTAGGAGGATTTCAATTTGACTATGAAGACAACAGCGAAATTCATCCCTCTGCCAAATATTCTTTTTTTTGGGGGATTGGAGGAATTGGGATTAGCCTTATGCAGGGTCAGAATAAAAATCTTCCGACCTTTAATGAATTATTATTAACCGGGATATAGTTACCTTATGAAATTTATTCCTCAACATGACCAAATGGATTGCGGCCCTGCCTGTCTTTCTATGATTGCTTCTCACTACGGAAAGAACGTCAGTCTACAATATATAAGGGACAGATCATTTCTTACCCGAGAAGGGGTTTCATTACTTGGCTTACATGAGGCAGCTACCGAATTGGGATTTGACTCAATGGGAGCGCAATTAAGTGTTGAAGATATAGAAAGCATTACATTACCATGTATCGTTCATTGGAACCAAAATCATTTTGTTGTTTTAAAGGGAATTAAAAAAAAATTATTTAGTAAAAAAAAAATATATAAAATTGTTGATCCCGGACATGGTTTCATTTCCTTTGACGAGGAGAAGTTTAAAAAAAACTGGCTGACAAGTGATCAGAATGGCATTGCATTACTATTGGAGCCTGAAGAACAGTTTTATAAAAATGAAAACAGTGACTCACAAGATAATATTTCCTATAAAACTCTGTTATCCTACCTTATACCCTATAAAAAGCAATTGCTTTGGCTTTTTCTTTTATTGACTTTAGGAGCTTCTATTACAGTTGTATTTCCTATTCTTACTCAAAAGCTTATTGATGATGGCGTCAACAAAAAGAACATAAATCTTATAGGATTGATTCTATTGGCTCAATTAGCTTTTTTTTCGGGAAATATTATTTTTGAGATCGTGCGGAACTGGATTACTCTCAAGATCGGTACCAGAATCAGTATAAAGATTATATCAGATTTTCTCAAAAAATTATTGCAGCTTCCCATAAAATTTTTCGATACCAGATTGATAGGTGATTTCAGTCAACGTATTCAGGATCATGAAAGAATAGAGCAGTTTCTTACCTCACAAAGTATTTTAACCCTATTTTCCTTAATTACATTTTCAGTTTTTTTTGGAGTGCTGTGGTACTATGATTACAGGATTTTAGCTGTTTATGTAGCTCTAACTGCAATATCTGTGATCTGGTCGCTTTTTTGGCTGAAAAAAAGAGAAATTATAGATTATTTCAGATTTCAGCAACGGGGTGAAAACCAGGAATCTATTTATGAAATTATCAATGGTGTTTCAGAAATGAAATTAAACCAATATGAAGATCTGAAAAGAAAAGAATGGGAAAATATACAACAGAAACTTTTTAAAACCAATCTCAGAATACTAAGAATCAATCAGATTCAGGTATCTGGCTTTGAATTTCTCAATCAGGTAAAAAATATTCTTGTTACTTTTCTTGCAGCCTATTTTGTGGTAATTGATTATATGTCTTTAGGAACTTTATTAAGTGTATCTTACATTATTGGCCAGATGAACAGTCCTGTCAATCAGTTGGTTAATTTTTTCCGTTCCCTTCAGGAAGCTAAATTAAGTCTTTCCAGACTAAATGAAGTACAGAATCATCCCGAAGAAGAACAGGCAGGACTACAACCTTTAGCTTTACATAAAACAGAAAGCTCTGATGAATATGGAATTCACCTCAATAACCTTTCATTTCAGTATGAAGGACCAAAATCGCCCTTTGTGTTAAAAGATATAGATCTTTTCATTCCTGAAGGTAAAATAACTGCTATTGTAGGAGCAAGTGGTAGTGGTAAAACTACTCTTATGAAGATGCTTCTAAGGTTTTATGATCCCACTGCCGGAAATATTTTTTATAATCAACAAGATATATTAGCGCTTTCTCCAAATAGTATAAGGGCAAACTGTGGTGTTGTTATGCAGGATGGATATATTTTTTCAGATACGATAGAACGTAATATTGCTACCGGAGATGAATATATTGACGAAAACAGAATACAACACGCGATCAAAGTCTCTAATATTAAAGACTTTACTGATGGGCTGCCACTAGGACTCAAAACAAAAATAGGAGCCTCTGGAAATGGCTTGTCTGGAGGGCAAAAACAGCGGATTTTAATAGCAAGAGCAGTATACAAAAATCCACATTATATATTCTTTGATGAAGCTACTTCCGCTTTGGATGCGGAAAATGAAAAAATTATACATGATAATCTTCAGTCTTTCTTTATGGGAAAGACAGTGGTAATTATTGCGCATCGACTGTCTACCGTTAAAAATGCAGATCAGATTATTGTTCTTAAAAATGGTGAAATTGTGGAAAGAGGAAATCACAGACATCTGGTAGATACCAAAAAAGAATATTATAATCTCGTTAAAAATCAACTCGAACTTGGAAACTAAAATTCAGTATGTTTTTTATTAAAGAGATATTTATACCTTTTTTTCAAAAACCCTATCTTCGCAACAATAAAAAACCTGACAAATGAAAAAAATAATAATCCTTGCCTCAGTTGCCCTCATCCTCAACTCATGTGTAGTTTCCACTGCTGCCAAAGTGGTAAAGGGAGCTGTGAATGTAAGCTATAAGGCGGTAAAAGGAACTGTGAACGGGATCAGCTGGGCTGTAAGCAAAGCCAAAGGAAAAATAGATGAAGACCGCGTGGATGGTACTTGGAAAGTAGTAGGTGCGTACAAAGGTTCTTTTGAAGACTTTACGAATGACCAGAATCCGGAAAGTTCGTTTACCTCAGACTGTGCGGAAGGTTTTGATCAGATCATTTTCAAAGCTAAAAAATCTAAATTCAAACCTGTACACTGCAGTTCCGGCGATGAAGACTGGGTAAAATATTCTATGGAATTCGGGAAAAATCCTGCCACCAAGGAAAAGGAGAATTATATAGAATATAATTCCAACAATTATATTTCAGTGATTGACGTGAACAACAAAACGATGGTTCTGGAAGGAAACCTGATGCCTAAACTGGCGTTTTCCGGAGCTAAACTGTATCTGCTGGAAAAAGTAAAATAGTGGTTTTTTTTCAATTGTTCTTTTGTCTTGAAACAAAAGAACCAAAAATTCAAGGCTTGGAATCTTTCGCTAAAAAATAAAATTTGCTCCTAAAATTCCCAAAACTCGTGCGGATTGAATGTTTCTTCTTCGGTTCAACGTTTCGTCCGCACTCAAACAGTGGGAATTTTTTAACGGATCAATTTTTATTTTTTTTAACGCTACAGCTTCCTGAGCCGATAAAATTGGTTGCCACGATTAGAACGGGAGCATTTCTTTAAACTTAAACGTCAATCATAATACTTTAACAAACATTGTAAGGTGTCCTCAATAAATTTTTGTTCTTTTGCAAAATAGTTTTAATTTTTAAATAATTACATGTCGAAGTTTGATGAAATCAGGCCTTTTTATGATCATGAGGTGAATGAAGCATTACGTGGTGTAGCCCGTGATCCAATGATGAAAGCACTGATGAATTTTACTTTTCCTGATGTTGATCAACAGGTTTGGAGGGAACAGTTTAAAGAGATCCATTCTGTAAGCGATTTTCAGCACAAATTCATAGCCCATACCGTCCGTCAGATCCTTGAGAAGAGTTCGGAGGGATTAACGACTTCAGGTTTTGATCAGCTGGATAAAAATACTCCCTACCTTTTCATCTCTAACCACCGGGATATTGTTTTAGACACTTCTTTACTCAACTTGGTATTGTTGGAAGGAGGATTTATCATGACTTCATCTGCCATCGGCGATAATCTTGTTCAGAAAACATTTTTACATGTATTAGCCAAACTAAACCGTAACTTTTTAGTTCAGAGAGGACTGCCGATCCGTGAACAGCTGCAAAGTTCCCAGATTATGTCTGAGTATATTAAACAGCTTTTACACGATGAAAAACGTTCTGTATGGATTGCTCAGCGTGAAGGACGTGCTAAGGACGGAAATGATGCTACCCAGCAGGGAGTGTTGAAAATGCTTGCCATGGCTGCCGGAGATCTATCGCTAACGGATTATTTCAAAACATTAAAAATTGTTCCTGTATCTATTTCTTATGAATATGATCCTACGGATTCTTTAAAAATGCCGCAGCTTCTGGCTAAGCATAAAGATGAAGAGTACATCAAAGGGAAGGATGAAGATTTTACAACCATGCTGAGTGGGGTATTGGGACAGAAAAAAAGAATTCACCTGCATGCCGGTCATGTCATTGATGCAGAGCTGGATGTCATTGCCGGACAAATTGAAAATAAAAATAAACAGCTACAGGCGATTGCGAAGGTGATCGATAATTCCATTATACAGAACTATAAACTTTGGCCCACCAAATACATCGCTTACGATTTGCTTCATCAAACCGATAAATATGCTGAACACTATACGGAAAAAGAAAAGCAGCTTTTTGTAAGAAGACTTGAAATGCGTATTGATCCTAATGATGCTGTTTCAAAAGAATATTTCCTGTCGATGTACGCCAATCCTCTGATTAATAAATTAAAGTCTCAGGAAGATTTTTCGGCAGAGTAATACTATTTCCGGATGTTTAAATACAGTAATTCTCCATCCTGAAATCAGGATGAAGAATTTATTTTTCCGCTTCATCTTTTCTGAAGCTCACAACTTCATACTCGTCATCGGTACAAAATTCTTTACAGCTTGCATCATTAAAGGCTTCCGGATCTTTCAGGAATGCTTTGATATATTTTTGACTTTCATCGGTATTGGCCGGACTGATGATCAGGTGATAGCTTTTTAATACTGATTCATCTGCTTTTTCCAGCGCTTCTTTTTTATGTTGAACGGCTTCATTGTATTTCATAAAGAAAATATTTTAGTAGATTGGTTTATTATAAAAAATTCTCCCCGTTGAGAGGAGAATTTTACAGACAGAATATGTATTTTATTTCTTAAGAGCTTTACTGTTAAGGGTAATGTCCGCTACTTTGGTTAACAGCTGGTCACAGACCTTTTCTTCATGTAAAGTGGCCAAAAGATTTTTAAGACACGTCTTTTCTTTAAGAATTTTAGCAAAAGCTGCCAACGTTCCGTAGGTTGCAATCTCATAATGTTCCACTTTCTGAGCGGCAGCTATGATCCCTGAATCTCTTACAGGTCCTGGCTCTGTTTCTTCCATAATGCCTTTTCCTTCATCCAGTAATCCCTGCATGGCATCACATTTTTTAGCCTGTGGTTTTTTACCGAGTGAGGCAAAACATTCTTCCAGTCTTTTTACATGCACCTGCGTTTCGGCAAGGTGAAGCTCAATAGCAGACTGTAATTTTTTATCTGTTGCATTTTTATACATTTTTGGAAGAGCCTTCGTAAGTGCTTTTTCAGCCCAATAAATGTCTTTTAAAGAATCTTCAAACAAATCTCTTAATTCTTTAGCTGCATTTTTTTTAGCAGGAATTTTTGCCTGTGTCTTTAACGGAGTTTTTGAACTTGTCTTCGACGGGGTTTTTGTAGTTGTCTTTGACGGTGCTTTTGAAGTTGCCGTTTTTTTTACTGTCGCTTTCTTAGCCTTCGCTTTAGTTTCCATATGATATAATTTTTAGTGATTAATTGTAGAGTAGTCCTGTATCCGGTGCAATTATGAGACCAAATTAGATTATTATTTTCATTAAAATAATCTGTTGTTATCATATTATTTGTTAAATAATAAAATTTTCTTAAAATAAGAAAGACTGCGCATAGAGTGTAAGAAGAGTAGGAGATACTTACTTTATTGACCTACATCAATTTGTAAGTCACTTAAAACAATGTATATTTGAATATTCAAAAATGAGAAGTTAAAGCATTACATGAAAGAATGGATAAAGTTTGAATATAAAATAGAATAATATCAGTCATTAACAATAAAATAATTACAATGAGAAAAATCAGTGTTATCGCTATGGCAGCAGCAGGTTTATTCCTGACATCATGTGGAGACAAATCTAAAACCGCTTCTACCGCTACAGAACAACAGGTTGCAGAGAAAAAAGGAGATGTATTTGCAGTAGATGCAGCTACATCAACTGTAAATTGGAAAGCCTTTCATAAAGGAGGTTTCGCACCTCGTTGGGGAACTCTGGCGATTACTTCCGGAGAATTATCATTGGCTGATGGTCAGTTGAACTCAGGTGAATTTATAATTGATATGAAGTCAATTAAAGTAGATCCTGCTTCTGTTACAGAAAAAGACAAAAAGTATACTGAGCTTGAAACTCATTTGAAAAGTGCAGATTTTTTCAATGTTGAAAAAAATCCAACGGCAGAATTCAAAATCACTAAAGTTTCAGATCTTGCAGCAGGTGCTGAAGGTGCTGTTGCAGGGGCTAATAAAACAGTAAGCGGAAACCTTACCTTACAGGGGAAAACTCTTAACGTATCTTTCCCGGCTAAAGTAGATACAGCAGACAAAAAAGTTTCTTTACTGGCTAAATTTACAGTAAACCGTACCGACTGGGGAATCAAATTCGGAACATCAGAATCTGATCCTGCAGAATGGATGATCAGCAAGGACATCGAGATCGGTATCGATGTGAAAGCGAATCAGAAATAAACCATCTACGGTTAAAAAATAAAGAAGACATCTGCCTGGCAGGTGTCTTTTTTTGTTTGTAAAATTAAAGTTAATGTAATGAAACCCTTTTTACAACTGTTATAATATTGAACTTATAACCATTAAACCATTACATACAATGAGAAAAAGAGTTTGTTTGTTGATATTGATGACTCTCCTTACGATAACCATTTCAGGACAGGAATTGCATAATTTATTCTCAACCCTTTCTAAAAACAATATCTTTAATGGAAGTGTGGTTGTTTCAGCACCAGGAAAAAAAATATTTTCTGAGTGTTATGGATTTTCCAATATTGAAAAGAAGGAAAAAATCAGTGATATATCCCAGTTTCCCATTGCTTCCGTAACAAAAACATTTACCGCCACAGCCCTATTACAGCTTAAACAAAAAGGAAAATTGTCCATTGATGATCCGGTTCAAAAATATCTGCCGGATTTTCCTTATCCCAATATTACGATTAAACATCTTTTGAACAACACTTCAGGATTGGAGCAGTACTATACTTTGTTTGACACGATCATGAAGGAACAGCCGGAAAAAATATTTACTAATCAGGATATCATCCCCACATTGATTCGTTTTAAAACGCCGCTTTCATTTTTACCCGGAAGCAAATGGGAATATAATAATGTTAATTTTTGTCTTGCTGCAATGGTTATCGAAAAAGTATCCGGTATGCGCTACGGAGCTTATTTGGAAAAAAACATCTTCATTCCTGCAAAAATGGAAAACTCATTTGTTCCGGATAATAGGAAAATTAAGAAAGAAAACCAGGTGGAACTGTATGCTTATCCTAATCTGTATTCCACCAATCCTGCGAATATATCGACCTTAAAAGAACCTTTCCCAATTTTTGAAAAAAGCAACTTTTATGGAAACGGAGGGATTGTAAGTACAGCATTAGACTTGCAGAAATACCAGAATGCACTATTTACTTATCAGATTTTAAATAAAAAAGAATTGGAAGAAGCATTAACGGCTACCAAACTGAATGACGGAAAAATGGCAACGTTTCAATTGGAAGGCAAAGAAATTAGTTATGGTCTGGGATGGGCAATGTATACCAATGAAGAACATGGGAAAATAGTTTTCCATGATGGATCTATTACTGGGCTTACCAGCATTCTGATGCATAATATGACTACAAATCAAACCGTTGTATTGCTGGCAAACAGAGGAAATAGTCCTGTGTTTTCTATCTCGGATGCTGTTTTTCAATTGATAAACCATAAACCTTATACCATTCCGGCTCAAAATCTTTCAAGAATCTATGGCAGTTTACTGGAAAGTGGAAATCAACAGCAGGCGAATCAGCTGATTCAGGAATATATAAAAGACCGAAACGGCTATGAAGCTACGGAGATAGATTTTAACCGCTTAGGATATCAGTTTCTCAGGATTCAAAAAATTGATCATGCTTTGCAGGTGTTTCATGCAGCAATAGTAATCTTTCCTAAAAGTTCAAATGCGTATGATAGTTATGGAGAAGCACTGCTGCAGGCCGGTAAAAAAGAAGAAGCCATGAAAATGTATCAAAAAGCCGTTGAACTAGACCCTGAAAGTACCAATGCGAAAGAAATGGTGAAGAAAATTGAAGGATTGCTGGCTAAATAGTACAAGCTGAAATTTCATAGTTAAAATACTATTCAGGAATAGAAATATTGGACGAATATCATATTTAAAATAATGAGTATTGAATTGGCTGTTTATACTCAAATTTTGTAGTAAGGCGGATTTAGGTCCGCCTTTTTTCTATACCATTTATATTGAATTTTATGTCGAAATATGACTTAATGTTTATGCTTTTTAAAATTAATAAGGTGGCCAGTGATCAATCCGGCAGCACCCAGATAGATTAGCGGAAGGTGAATTTCAAAGATAAAATCTGCCAATACAGAAACTGAAATAAGGAATAAAGATGCCCAAAACAGGAATTGCAGTCTACGGTTTTTTATCGTTCTGGTAACTCGGTAGACTACAACAGCACCGATAAGCAGGAAAGCAAAATCGATATAGGGATTGTGCGAAATGCCTAATGGAACTACTAGCAATAGCGGAAATACAATACAATGAATAAGGCATAAAACAGCAGCAGAAATTCCTACTGCATCAAGAATTTTTGATTTCATAAAATAGAAGATTTAAATTTCTTATTGTAACTTTGTTGCAAAAGTAGAAATAAAAACCCCAATAAGGCAACTTTGTTGCATTAAAAAATGAAGCAAATTAGAAATACCCAGGCAAAAACTGAGATATTGAACCTGATCAATGCCTCAGAAACAGCGTTGTCTCATTATACGATTCAGGAAAAAGTAGGGGATCTTTGTAACAGGGTGACGATCTACCGAATCTTGGACCGCCTGGAAGAAGAAGGCAAAATCCATAAGATTGTTAATGTAAATGGAGTGGTTAACTATGCAAAATGCAGTCAGTGCAAAGAAGAGAGCCATTCGCATGACCATGTGCATTTCAACTGTGAAAAATGCCAGTCGGTAACCTGTCTGGAAAATGTCGTTCCCAAGATTTCCCTTCCTGGCCAATTTGTAGCGAATACCTATAATTTTGTCATCAGCGGGATTTGTCCTAAATGTTCTGATTCATAAAAAATGGATTGAGGACGTTAAAGTATTATCTGTATCCCTATAAAATAATAAACCTGTATCTGTATTTACAAACAGGAAGTATATACTTTTGTATCTGTTCGGTGGAATCAAATACATCCATTATTCTACTTGAAGAAAATTATCTTGTACCTTTATTACTTATTAACCTTTCAATTAATACTTAACAGAAAATGAACAATACATTGCCTTTTACTCCGTCTTTAAGAGTCGATAACCTGCTATTTATTTCAGGCCAGGTCGGTATCAACCCTGAAACTTCAACCTTAGCCAATGAAAATTTTGATGCTGAAGTTAAGCAGGTCATGGAAAACCTTCAGACACAGCTTCATGGGCACGGTTTAACTCTGAAAGATTTAGTAAGTGTTACCATTTACCTGAAAGATATGAAAAATTATGCAGCCCTTAATGAGCGTTACAGCAGTTATTTTGAACATACATTTCCTACAAGAACCTGTATTGCTGTACTGGATCTGCCTGCTAATGCTTCTGTAGAAATTTCAGGAATTGCCCATTTCAAAACAAAAGAATAAACGTATGAATATCGATTTATCTCATAAAAAAGCCTTGATTGGTGGAAGTACCCAGGGACTTGGGAAAGCTATTGCTATGCAGATGGCGTCATGCGGTGCATCCGTTACTTTGATGGCTCGCAATGAAGAGAAACTGAAAGAAGTCCTTTCAGACCTTCCAACATCTAGGGGCCAGCAGCATCAGTATCTGGTGGTAGATTTTTACGAATTCGAGGATTGTAAATCAAAAGTAACTGAATACTTTAAACACCATACCGTTGATATTCTGGTGAATAATACCAATGGACCGAAAGCAGGAACCATTGAACAAAAAACGCTGGAAGATTTTAATGAAGCGTACCGACTTTTATTTGAAACGAATTGTTTTACCACGCTAAAAGCTATTGAAAACATGAAGAAAAACGGTTTTGGCCGGATTATCAATGTTTCTTCTATGACTGTAAAAGAACCGAACCTGAATCTTGTGCTTTCAAATACAATGAGGACAGCCTGGTTAAGCTTTAACAAAAGTCTTTCCGTTGAATTGGGACCTTACGGAATCACTGTAAATTCTATTCTGACCGGACTGTTCGATACCGCCAGAATCAAAAGCCTGAATGCCCACAGAGCCGAGCAATCCCAAAAAAGTATCGCCGAAATTGAAGAAAAGCAAGTCGCAGATATTCCTGTAAAACGACTAGGAAAACCAGAAGAATACGGCTATCTGGCTGCCTTTTTAGCTTCTGATTTTGCAGCTTATCTCACCGGAGCCAGTATTCCGCTGGATGGAGGCAGTTATAAAGGGCTTTATTAAAATAATAAAGTGTAAGAAACTATATTTTAAAATAAATCAAACAGTATATGAAGACAAGGACAGTGTATCAAATCGATTCTTTTACGAAAGAAAAATTCAAAGGGAATCCTGCGGGGGTAGTCATCAATGCAGATGGTTTATCTTCTGATGAAATGCAATTGATCGCAAGAGAGCTGAACAACTCTGAAACTGCTTTTCTATTCCATCCTACAGAAGAAGGATACGATGCAGAAGTCCGTTATTTTACTCCGACAACAGAAGTTCCGATCTGTGGGCATGCCACCATTGCTGCTGTCTATGCAAAAGCGTTAGAATCTCAAATGAATTCCTGCGTGCTCAGAATTAAAACTAAAATCGGGATTCTTCCCATAGAGATCATACAACAAGACGGCGATTATCAGATTACCATGACGCAGGGAAAATTTGATCTTAGCCCGGCTTTTGATACCGAAACGACCCAGATATTGCTTAATGGGCTGGGATTGGAACGTACTGATCTGGATGAAAGATGTCCTATCCAAATTGCATCAACAGGGCATTCAAAAGTGATGATTGGAATCAGGAGCAGGAAAAAGCTTAATAAACTGAGCCCAAATCAAATGGAATTATCGCTATTGAGTGAACGTATCAGTTGCAACGGCTATTTTGTATTTACGTTAGATTCTGGCGAAGAAGAAACGCTGACGTATGGAAGAATGTTTGCACCAGCTATAGGCATCACTGAAGATCCTGTAACCGGTAATGCGAATGGTCCTTTGGGAGGGTATCTGGTTCAGAATAGGATTGTGAACTTTGAGGATAATTATTTTGAATTTAATGCTAAACAGGGCGAAAAAATAAACCGCCTAGGAACCATCAACGTCAGTGTAACCAGCGAAAATAATATCCCGAAAGAGATTAAAATCAAAGGAAACGCGGTGGTGATTTTCAAGACTGAATTGAGTTTGTAATTTAACATACCATATTTTTCTCATTCAGATGAGGTTGAGAAGAAAGGGTTTTATCTGGAATAGAATTGATGACGTTTAATTGTTTAAGTGTAACTCTTTCTGAAATATATAAATATGGAGGAATTGAATATTCTGGAAGCTTTTGAGACTTAAAATTTCTACAACCACAGATTTCACAGATTGACACAGATGAATATATCAAAGTCTTGCAGATGATTCGAATTAAGCAGATTTTTCACTTTCAATATGAATAAAAATCTTTAATTTTTCAACTTATGAGAACTCCTCTATACACCATCATTTAAACTTAAAAAACTAAAATGTTAAAACTTTTGTGACTTTGCAGTTGTTATAAAAAGCAGCACGCACTTAAAGAATCTGCCCGCTCTCTTTAATGCTGTTCATCACAAATATACTTTTGGTCTGTCCGATCCCTTCAATTTCAGATAATTTGTTGATGAAGAATTCATGGAATTCATCCATATTCGGAGCCAGTATTTTCAGCATAAAATCAAAGTCTCCGCTGATGTTGTAAAATTCTACTACCTCTTTCAGTTTTCCGACTTCTTCTATAAACTTTCCAGCTGTTTTTTTGTTGTGGACGTTCAGTGCGATCATACAGATCACCATCATGCCCTTATTCACTTTCTTACGGTCTACTACGGCGGTGTATTCTTTAATGATTCCAAGCTTTTCCATACGTTTTATACGTTCATGTGTTGGAGTAGGGCTTAAGCTGATTCTTGCCGAAATATCCCGTACGCTAAGCTTTGCATCTTTCTGTAATAACCGTAAAATAGCGAGATCTTTCTCGTCAGGAATATAATTTTCTGCTGCCATTTGTTCTGTTTTTAGATGATTAACGAATGTTAAAAGTATATTTGTTCTTTATTAATTGCTTAATATTAATATTTGTTCCAAATTTAGCATATAATTTTTACATATGTCCTGTGATTGTTAATTTTGCAGGAAATTTGAATCATATGGAAGCACGGAAGAATTTAATCTTAATAATCGCATCAGTGGGAACTTTTGTAGAGGCGTTGGATATTGCCATTATTAACCTTACCATTCCTGCTATCCAGAAACAATTCAATATTGGGGCAGAAACTGTACAGTGGCTGCAAACCTTATATGTACTGTTTTTTGGAGGTTTCCTGATTATTGGGGGTAAGCTTTCAGACCAGATCGGCCGAAAAAAAGTATTTCTTATAGGGGGACTTATTTTTATGCTGACTTCTTTAGGAGCCGGATTATCACATAACTTTGAGGTGTTAGCAATCTTCCGTGCTTTGCAGGGGTTGGGAGCGGCATTCATCATGCCCTCGGCTTTATCCATTGTAACCAATACATTTAAAGCTGAGCAGGAGCGTAACCGCGCGATAGGGATTTTCAGTTCATTTGCCGCTATTGGTTCAGGAAGCGGATTGTCTATTGGAGGGATTATCAGTACCTATCTCAGCTGGCATTGGGTATTTCTCATCAATGTTCCTATTCTTCTGATAACCCTTTTATGTGCTTATCAGTACCTGCCAGCGGATGATAAAAATAGTCAAACGCAAAAGACAGATATTATATCAGGGTTATTGCTAGTGTTGGGACTTTTAAGTTTGACATATGGAGCTCATGAACTGATTCATATCCAGGAACAGCCATTCCTGATTATGGGGTCACTGGTTCTTTCAGTAGTATTTTTATCAGCAGTTTTCTACCGTTTGCGATCCGTGAATAATCCTTTGATTGATTTACAGGTATTCAAACATAGGTCGTTAAGGATTTCAAATATGGTTTTCATTGCTTTGGGGGCATTTTTTATAGGGTTTTTGTTTCTGATTTCCCTGATGCTGCAGAAAGATATGGATCACAGTGCTGCTTCTGCGGGCTTAATGCTGGTTCCCTTCAGTATTCTCTCTGCGCTGGTGGCAAAGTTTATTCTGCCTTATGTTTCTAAGAGATTCAATTCCTCACAAATGGGAATTTTAGGATGGATGTTTATGCTTGCAGGAGCTTTGTTTTTATTGATTTCCGTATATATTGGGCATCCGCTAACGGTAGTGTTATTGGGAGCAGCCTGTATTTCAGGGATTGGGATGACTTTTTGTTTTACCGCACTGTCAGTAATGGGAATCCAGGATGTGGATCCTTCAGATTACGGAGTAGCTTCCAGTTTAAGCTCTACCAGCTATTTTCTGGGAGCAGGAATCGGATTATCTTTCATGACGTTGATGAGCCAGATTTTTCCTTCAGAATATGCCGTCAGCGGCCTTAGTCTGATCATTCTTATCGGCTATGCGATGTCAGCACTCGGCCTGTTAACTTACTTTATCATGAAAAGTTTAAAAAGCAAAAAAGCTGAAATAGCAGTTTCCTAAAAATAATTTTGAAATAAAAATTAATGAAGAACCGATTGAAATAAATTGGTTCTTTTTACTTTTGCATCATGAAAATACAAATCATCAGCGATCTGCACCAGGAGTTTGGAAGTACCGAACTTTCTTTTGATCATGCAGATGTAATTGTATTGGCTGGTGATGTGAATCTGGGAATAAAAGGAATTGAATGGATCAAACATAAAATTCCCAATAAACCTGTGCTCTATGTGTTGGGAAATCACGAATATTATAAAGGTTCCTATCCGAAAACTTTACACAAAATAAAAGAAGCTGCACGAGATTCAAATATCTTCGTACTCGAAAATGATTTCGTAGATATTGAAGGCATAAGGTTTCATGGCGCAACTTTATGGACGGATTTTTCAATTTTCGGAAATCCCCTTCAATACGGAATGATCTGTCAGCCCAAAATGAATGATTACAAAATGATCAGACGTGATCCTTCCTATTCAAAAATGAGGACCATTGATACTTTTAAGATCCATCAATTCTCTAAAATATGGTTAAAAGAAAGCCTTGAAAATTCAATAGGTCTGAAAAATATCGTTATTACCCATCATGCGCCCAGTATTCAATCAGTTCCGGAACACTATAAAGAAGATCCGCTTACGGCTGCCTATGCTTCCAATCTTGAAGAAATAATCCGGGAATATCAACCATTGTACTGGATCCACGGACATATTCATTCTCCTTGCAGATATACCATCGGTAATACTGAAATTATCTGTAATCCTCATGGCTATATTGACGAAAAATACAATGGCTATGAAAAGGAATTGATTGTTAAAATAAAAAATAATTAATTTCCAGCCTGAATTTCAATCATTGCAGATGCCTATTGTAATTGCTTATCATTTTATTGCTCATTAATAAAGTAAAATAAAATCTGCTGCGTCTATAGATACAACAGGTTTTAAAACATTTACTATGAATGCAAATATACAAGAGGGTATCATACTTATTCCAGATCTTAATGGATTTACCGAATTTGTATTCAATACAAAACTATATACAGGAGAATACATTGTAAGACAGCTCCTTTCCACACTTATTGATATGAATAACCAGTATTTTGAGATCTCAGAAATTGAAGGGGATGCGATCTTATTTTACCGGTACGAAAAAAATCCGTCCTACCGGAATATTTCTAACATGCTGTGTAAGATGCAGGATGCCTTTACCCTTAAAATAAAAGAACTTAGTGAAACCTTAAGCACGACAATTGATCTTTCGCTGAAATTCATTGTTCATTACGGAAAGTTCTCGCAATATACTATTGGACGCTTTAAAAAATTATATGGTAAGACCATCGTAGAAGCACACAAGCTCCTTAAAAATGAATTTGCCGAACAGCCTTCTTATGTATTATTCAGTCATTCTTTTTTACATAACAGCAGAAATTATGAAAATGAGTGTATTGCCGATACACGCTCCATTCCTGAAGTAGGAGTGATTCATTATTTTGAAAAAATAAAACAGCATATTTAATTTTTTCCTTGTCAATTGCTATGCTTTGCCCGAAGAAATTCGGGCATTTTTATGAACTCTATATGAGGCAGGAAAGGATATGTAGACATTTTCACAATCAAATAATCATAGCCGTCGCTTAGTAGAAATAACAAAAGAGCACCATTCGTTGTGCTCTTTTTGTTATAATGACCTAAATTTTAAATTATTTCAAAGTAAACTTTACTTTTGTTTTAATCGCATCAGAAGAGTTTCCGATCTGTGCTTCAAAATCACCCGGTTCAGCAATCCAGTCGTGTTTATCGGCATCAAAATAACTTAGTGCTGTTTTGTCGACGGTAAAAGTAACTTCCTTCTGTTCTCCCGGATTTAAAAATACTTTTTCAAAACCTTTCAGTTCCTTTGCAGGACGTGGGACGGAAGATTTCAGGTCGCTGATATACAGCTGTGCTACTTCAGCACCTGCTTTTTTTCCTGTGTTTTTAACGGTAACAGAGAAGGTGATTGTATCATTTGGAGCAATAACCGTTTTATCTGCTTTTGCTTTTCCGAATTCGAAAGTCGTATAACTCAATCCATGTCCGAAACTAAAAAGAGGTTTGATCTTCTTCGTGTCATGCCAACGGTACCCTACAAAAATTCCTTCATTATAAGTAATATTGATCGGATGCTGCTGGTCTTTTCCTTTTCCTGCAGCCAATTCTTCTTTGTTTCCAGGATATTCACCCAGTTGATGTGCTGCATTATCTTCAAGCCTAACAGGGAATGTAAAAGGAAGTTTCCCTGATGGATTGGCGTCTCCAGCCAGTACAGAGGCAATAGAGTTTCCAGCCTCAGAACCCAGATACCAGGACTGAAGAACAGAAGGTACTTCTTTGATCCATGGCATAGCCACAGCGTTTCCGGACACAAGGACTACCGCAAGGTTTTTATTAGCCTTAGCCAATGCAGCAATTACATTATCCTGATTGTAGGGAAGTCCGTAACTTTTTCTGTCGTTGCCTTCACTGTCCTGGAAGTCGGCTTTGTTTAACCCGCCAACGAAAATGACAACATCAGATTTTTTAGCCAGTTCTACCGCTTCATTTAATAATTCGGCTTCAGAACGGGTATCTTTTAAATCCTGACCGGATTTTACTCCATTGTATTCACCGCCGATATCTCCTACATATCCTCTTGCATACTGCACATCAGCCTGTTTTCCGAATCTGGCTTTAATTCCATCTAACGGAAGGGTTTCATATTTTACTTTTAAAGAAGAAGATCCACCGCCGACCGTCATGATTTTGATGGCATTTTCTCCGATAACGGCAATTTTCTTTGTCGTAGTAAGGTTAATAGGAAGAATATTTCCCTGGTTTTTCAATAAAACAATCGCCTCTTCACCAATTTCTTTCGCAACCGCCTGATGTTCATCAGAAGCAATATTCCCGAAAGGTTTGTTTCGGTTCATCGTTGTTTTATAGGCTAAATTCAGCAGTCTTGTTACTTTATCATCAAGTTCTTTGGTTCCTACTTTTCCGGATTTAATTAAATCCAAATACGGTTTTGCCAAATAATAATTATCGTAAGCATTTTTGGTTCCGGCAGAAAGTCCGTTGGTCCAGCTTCCGAATTCAAGGTCCAATCCGTTGTGGATGGCTTGTTCTGTATTATTTACGGCACCCCAGTCTGAAACAACAACACCTTTGTATTTCCATTCTCCTTTTAAAATGTCATTCAACAGATATTGGTTCTGGCTGGCATACTGGTTTTTGTACATATCGTAGGCTCCCATAATTGTCCATGAATCCCCTTCTGTAACTGCAGCTTTGAAAGGCGGAAGGTAAATTTCATACAGTGCTCTGTCATCAATTGTTACATTGCTGGTATGACGAAACATTTCCTGGTTATTGAGCGCAAAATGTTTTACAGAAGTGGCAACGCCATTGGACTGTACTCCTTTGATGTAAGGAACCACCATTTTTGAGGTCAGATAAGGGTCTTCGCCCATGTATTCAAAGTTTCTTCCGTTCAGGGGTGTTCTGTAGATATTAACTCCAGGGCCTAAAAGGATATCTTTTTTTCGGTATCGGGCTTCTTCACCTAATGCTTTTCCGTAATTCCACGACATTTTTTTGTTCCATGTGGCGGATAATGCTGTCAATGCTGGATAAGCAATGATAGAGTCATTCGTCCAGCCTGCCTGGTTCCATTCGTCCCACATTACTTCCGGACGAACTCCATGAGGTCCGTCGGTGGTCCAGAATTCAGGAATTCCCAATCTTGGAACTCCCGGAGAACTGAATTTTGACTGGGCATGAAGCATTGCTACTTTTTCTTCCAGCGTCATTCTGGAAAGGGCATCCTGAACACGCTGTTCTACAGGTTTGGATTCATCTAAATATACGGGTAAACTGGTACTATTTTGAGCCATATAAGAAACGGAAATAAGAGTGAATAAACTTACAATGGCAGTTTTCTTTAACATAAAAATCTTTTTATTGATTCGTAACAAAAATAAGCAAAAATATTATTATCTCATATTGAGAAAATAATATTTATCAACAAATGGTTGTTTTTAACCAAGTTTTTATTTGAAGAATTGAGGCTTTTATGTAAAATTGGAAGATTTAGTTGCCTTTATTGGTAAGCTTTAATTAAAATGTGTGTTTTTGATTGATAAAAAGATTTGATGAGTCACAGAATCAGAAAAATAAAAAAGGGTACACTATAAAGATCGTTTATAATGTACCCAATACTATTCATAATAGAATTACCAGCCTTTCACTGCACCGCCTTTGAAAACTTCTTCGGCTTTTTTCAACACTTCATCAGACTGATAGGCTTTGACAAAGTTTTTTACTTTTTCTGCATTTTTATTATCTTCCCTAGCAACAATCAGATTGACATACGGAGAGTTTTTGTCTTCTTTGAAAATCCCTAATTGGTTGGCATCCAGTCCAGCCTGTGCTGCAAAATTATTATTGATGATGGCAATAACAACTTCTTTGTCATCCAAAACTCTTGGAAGCTGAGGGGCTTCAATTTCTACAATTTTCAGCTGTTTTGGGTTTTCAGCAATATCAGTGACTTTTGGGAGAAGCCCAACATTATCTTTTAACTTCAGCAATCCATTTTTCTGTAATAAAAGAAGAGAGCGTCCTCCGTTAGTAGGATCGTTTGGAATTACCACCGTGCTTCCGTTTTTAAGTTCGCTGATGTTTTTAATTTTTTTGGAATATGCTACAATCGGGTACAGGAAAGTATTTCCCACTGTTGCCAGTTTGTAGCCTCTCTGTTTAGACTGTTCTTCCAGATATAATTTATGCTGAAATGCATTCGCATCAATATCTCCGTTATTTAAAGCTTCGTTAGGAATCACATAATCATTGAATGAAACAAGTTCTACCTCAAGATTGTATTTTTCCTTTGCTACTTTTTTAGCGGTTTCTGCAATTTCCTGTTCCGGTCCTGAGGTGATTCCTACTTTAATATAATTAGGATCATCTTTTTTTGTTGAATTACAGGCATTGAAAGTCAGTAATCCGGCAGCCAGTACACTTAGAATCTTTATTCTTTTCATTATATATTATTTATTTTTTTTAATTACAATTATTGTTTCTGTGGTGGTGCAATGATTAACGGTGATCAAACCGTTTTGCCAATCTATCACCTGCAAACTGGATTATAAAGACTAATACAACCAGTAGGCCCAGTACCAGATTCATAATCACTACATCATATCCGATATAGCCATACTGATATCCGATCTGGCCCAGTCCGCCGGCACCCACGGCTCCGCCCATTGCAGAATAACCAACCAGAGTGATAAGGGTGATACTTGCATTATTAATCAATGATGGAAGAGCTTCCGGAAGCAGTACTTTTCTGATGATCTGAAATGGCGAAGCGCCTAAAGCTCTTGCTGTTTCAATCAACCCCTGAGGAACTTCCAGGAGGCTGTTCTCTACCAGTCTGGCAATAAAAGGAGCTGCTCCGATACTTAACGGAACCAAAGCGGCATTAACTCCAATTGATGTTCCCACCAAGCTTCTTGTAAAGGGAATCATCCAGACAATTAATATAATAAAAGGAATAGACCGGAAAATATTAACCAAAATAGATGCAATCCTATGATAAATGACATTTTCCAGTAGTTGTCCTTTTCTGGTCAGAAACAAAAGAATGCCGACAGGAAGCCCCAATACAAATCCAAAAAATCCTGAAACAAAAGTCATATAAACGGTTTCCCAGACCCCCTTTGATAAGAGAGAAATTACTGAATCACTAAGCATATCCTTTTACTGTATTTTGAATGTTATTCTGGTTGAAATAATAAATGGCTTTTTGATTGTCTTCCGTTTCCCCCTGCAGCTGCAGAAGCAATTTCCCGAAATTGGAATCTCCAAGATATTCTACATCAGCTTTTAATAATTTATAAGGAATTTTATATTCGTCATAGATCTTTGAAAGCAGCTTTTCAACGCTGATATGTTCATTAAGTTCGATTTCGATCAATGGAAATAACCCCTCGTGAGGCTCTTTCTGTAATTTCTTGTTGAGTTCCTGAGGTATAGTCATGATGCCTGAGTTTATAAATTGTTTAATAATCGGATTTTCACGGTCCGAAATAATCTCACTGAGTGTTCCTTTGGTGAGTAGTTTTCCTTTGTCTATGACGGCTACGTGGTTACAAATTGCTTTGATAACATCCATTTCATGAGTGATCAGTAAAATGGTAATTCCTAATCTCTGATTGATATCCCTGAGCAGCTGTAAGATCGACTGTGTCGTGGCAGGATCCAGCGCGCTGGTGGCTTCATCACAAAGCAGAAGATAAGGATCATTGGCCAGGGCTCTTGCTATGGCAACTCTTTGCTTTTGCCCTCCTGAAAGACTTTTAGGATATTCATTGGCCTTATCTTCAAGTCCTACGATTTTCAGAAGTTCATTAACCTTTCTTTTGATTTCCGTGGAAGGAATGTTATCCAGTTCCAGGGGAAGAGCAATATTGTCAAAAACCGTTCTGGAAGAAAGCAGATTAAAGTGCTGAAAGATCATTCCTATTTTTTTACGCTCTTTCGCCAGCTGTTTGGAGGTTAATCTTGTGAAGTCCTTATTGTTGATAATAATCTGTCCTTCGTCTGGCTTTTCCAGTAAATTCACCGTACGGATCAGGGTGCTTTTCCCGGCTCCCGAAAAGCCGATGATGCCCACAATATCTCCCTGCTCAACCTGTAAACTTATGTTGTCCAGAGCTTTAAAAGACTGTTTTTTTTGGTGAAATGTTTTGGAAATATTCTTTATTTCTATCATGATATAGATAATTACTTGTACTTTATATAGGTTGATAAGGTCTTTGAGTCATGTTGAGGTATCTTATTACTTTTCTTATTTTTACTTTCGACCGTTTTGAAAGCTTGAAATATTTGGTAATATTCGTAAGAAGAACTCCGGTTAATATGACGGATAAGCCATACAGCTGATTTCCGTTGATCGTTTGATTAGCAATAATCCAGCCAGCAATCACTGTTACAATTGGATTAATATACGTATGGGTACTTACTAAAGCCGCCGGTTTTACCGATAACAGCCATATGTAAGATAGATAAGCGATAATAGAACCAAAGAAAATCAGGAATAATAATCCCAGCCATGCAGATAATGGAATTCCGGTAACCGAAAAATGATCCCATTCTTTTCTGAAAAAAGCAATGATAAAAGAAGCGACTCCTGCAATGATCAGCTGCTGGGCAATATTCATAAAAGTAGAGTGGCTGGCAGGGTTTTTCTTGGAATATAATGAACCCAATACCCAAACTACAGAACTTATTGCCAAAACAATAAATGCGGTAATTCTAAGAGAACTGCTGATCTCTGAATGATGGACATTCGCGTTCACACTTCCTTTCAGAAATAAAATCAATCCGATAAAACCTATCACAAGACCTATGGGAATAAACTTATCTGAAAAATAATATTTCCAGTTTTTCTTATCAATAGCAATGAACCAAAATGGTCCTGTAGCAATGGTAATCGCTGCTTCAGAAGCTGTAATGTATTGTTCTCCCCAGGCGACAAGTCCGGTTCCTCCGGTAAGAATCAGAATTCCTGTGATGCCGTTTTTTCGCCAGTTAACGAGTGAATTGGCTTTTTCTCCCTTTGCGGTTAGGTATCCCAACATCAATATCCCTGCGGCTAAAAATCTGAATCCGGAAAGTATAAAAGGAGGAAATCCTTTTAATCCGAAAGAAATGGCTAAAAATGTAATCCCCCAGATTACATAAATATTGGTGAATGCGACAGGAATCAGCCAGCTATTCTTAGAGTGAGTCATTGCTATATTTATTAATGTTGTTCATTGAAATAAAAAAGGCCCTACAACGTGGTAAGGCCTTTAAAAATATGTTATATAAAAGTAAGGTCAACCACAGAAGGAGTCATGAAATACAGGCATACAGCAGTCCATCATCATGATCGCGATGGTATGTTTTTTTGCTGAATTATTTTTCAATGCTGTTTTCATTCCTTTATTTCCTGAATACGGTTGCAAATATAAGACATAAATATTTATTAGTCCACTAAAAAAGTAGACTTAATGTAAAGTATTTTTTTACTTAATGATTAATGGGTTGATTATTAATTGTTTAAAATTGTTATTTTATGTAATTATGAAAGTGAACTAATCAATTTAGAAAATATAATTTTACTGTATATGATTAATACTAAAAGAATCAGGCTGCTATTATCGTGAAATTCACAATATTTACATGTGGCTAACCTCTTTCACCTTCAAAGTTTTCCTAAAATAAACTTATATTAGAAGCAGCAAAAGGCTATAAAGAATTAGGTATTTTCAATTGAAGAAGACCTTTAAAAATAATCCGCAGTTAAAATGATTTTCATGAATAAAATATTCACTTCCATATTTTTTCTATACGCAGTTCTTATTTCCTGTCAATCGCATAAAGGGACAAAATTATCAGAAAATAATATATTGAATATCAATCAACTCAATTCCTTAAAAACGATAGATACTGCTGAGTATAGCATCTCAAAACCTAACAAAGGTTGTGTTGAAATAAATTCAAAACAAAGCCATGATATTTCGACCTATTGTATAAACTATTCCTCAGGCAAGAAAAATAAAACCTATGCTGAAAATAAAGTCTACCTCTCCGATTATATGGGGCTTAAAGGCGAAATTACAGAAAGGAATATGTATGACTATTCCGGATATCTTATATCTTCTGAAAAATTATTCTCTGAATTGGTTCCTAAAATACATTCTAATTTCCGGCTTCCGATAGAAAACATACATAGAAGAAACGGGAAAGATATAGAAACTGAAAAATTTGAATATACAATTTCTTTTCGTGACGTATTAATTCAAGTAATGAAAATCTATCTAATGGATTTAGACCGTCAGATCCCTAAACTTCCGGACCTGAGTTATTATGAAGATAGATCTGTTTCCTATGAAAATAAGCAATTATTGATCATCCCTACGGCAGGCCACGCAGCTACAGATGATGTTGCAGAATGTTTGTTAAAGATGAATTTGAAACTGGATATTGATAAGGATTTTGAAGAAAACCAATGGAGGATCTATTTTGTTAAAAATAAAATAAACTATAGGGTCTACATCGATGAAAAGACAAGAACAGTTTCCATTGAAGCTCATAGGGAATCCTTTTAAGTGTATAATGTAAAAGAGTTTGAGGTTGTAAAAGGATAAATTCCAATAAAAATAAATGTTTTGTTAATTTATTAAACTAGTTAAATGCGCAGGATCTATAGCCGTTGTAATTTAGCATTAAAATAAAACAACATGCAAAACAGAATATTAGGACTGCACCATATTACGGCAATTGCTGATAATGCAAAAAGAAATTTTGACTTTTATACTCAGGTTTTAGGCCTGCGCTTAGTAAAGAAAACGGTCAATTTTGATGATCCGGGAACCTATCATTTCTATTTCGGAAATGAATATGGAACTCCGGGAACGATCCTTACTTTCTTTCCATGGGAAGGAATCGGGAAGGGAACCAATGGAAGCGGACTGGCTACTCATATCGGCTATTCGGTTCCGAAAGGAAGTTTAGAATTTTGGAAAAGTCACTTACAAAAACACCATATTTCTGTAGAAGAAGGCGAAGTTTTTGGTGAAAAAATGATCTCTTTTAAAGATCCTGACGGATTACAATTACAGTTTATTGAACCTGGCATTGATGATCACCGTAAAGTATGGACTACAGAAGATATTAAAAGCGAAAATGCATTGAAAGGATTTCACAATGTAACGCTTACTTTGAAAAAAGCAGATCCTACGATCAAAGTCCTGACTGATATTTTAGGATATGATCTGCAGAAGCAGGAAGGAGAAAGATATCGTTTTGCTACCGATGCGATCAATACTGCAAACTTCATAGATATTATTGAAAATGATGCTATTCCTGTTGGAAGAAATGCGGCAGGAACCAACCACCATATTGCTTTCCGTGTAGAAAATGATCAGATTTTAATGGAATACCGCGAAAAAGTAATGGCTGCCGGATTAAGCATTACGCCAAAAATAGACCGGGATTATTTCTATTCACTGTATTTCAGAGAGCCGGGAGGGGTTTTGTTCGAAATTGCCACTGATAATCCCGGATTTACGGTAGATGAACCACTGAACGAATTAGGAACCCACTTAAGATTACCTAAACAGCACGAAGGATTGAGAGCAAAAATTGAAGAGGTTTTACCGAAGTTATCATAGGGTATTATTCAGGTGTGGTAAAGCTTTTATCTTTGATTTTAGATTTGGAAAACAAAGAAAAAAGAACAAAGAGTCAAGATCTAAAAGCCAAACACCAACAACCGTTAACCAATAACTATCAACCAACAACCAATAAAAAAATGGAAAGAACAGAAATAATAATGGAAGGCAGAAAAGGAGAAATCCAGCTTTTCTTAGACGATATCAAAGCAGGTAAAATGGATATTTCCATCATCGGAAAAAAACTGACCGTTTATCATACCGAAGTTAATCCAGAATATGAAGGAAAAGGTTTTGCGAAAATCTTACTGGAAAGACTGGTTTCTCATGCCAGAGAAAATGACTTAAAAATTGTACCGCTTTGTCCGTATGTTTATGCACAATTCAAGCGTCATCCGGAAGAATATAACGATGTCTGGTTTAAAGAAGACTAAGAGAGTAAAGAACCAAGAATAAAGAATAAAGACCAAGAGCTTAAAACCAAACACTGTCAACCAACAACCATTAACCATTAACCATTAACCATTAACCAACAACCAGTTATGCCACTTATTACAGGACTTCATCACGTTACCGCTGTTACCGGCGATTCACAGGATAATATAGATTTTTATACCGGTATTTTGGGACTTCGTCTCGTTAAAAAAACGGTCAATTTTGAATATTCCGATGTGTATCATTTCTATTTTGGAGATGAATTCGGAACTCCGGGAACCATTATGACCACGTTTCCGTACGGGAAGGGTCTGGCCAATGGAAGGCATGGAAAAGGCATGTTGAATACGACCGCTTTTTCAACCGCTTTAAGTGGATTGGATTATTGGCTGGAGCGTCTTGACAGGTTTAATATTCCTTACAAACAACCACAGGAAAGGTTCACTGGTGAAGTATTCATTTATCTTGAAGATTTTGACGGGCTTGGTCTGGAACTGGTTTTTAATGATAAAGACCCTAGAAAAGGATATGATAATGGAAATATTCCCGCAGAATATACCATTAAAGGAATTCATCATGTAGAAATATGGCTGGAATCTTATGAAAGAACGGCGGCACTTTTGACAACACAGATGGATCATAAGCTGATCAGAGAGACTTCAAACCGAATAAGAGTAGGAACAGAAGATCTTCCCGGTAAATATGTAGATCTGCTGGCTGCACCGGGAGCATTGAAAGGTCTTGCCGGGAGAGGAACTGTTCATCATGTTGCCTTTGCAACGCCTGATGCCCAGTCACAGCTGGAAATGGTTGAAAAACTTAATGCCTATGGATTGCAGCATACAGAAGTGAAAGACCGTAAATATTTTACATCCGTTTATTTTAAAGAACCCGGAGGTGTTTTATTTGAAATCGCCACTTCAGGTCCCGGATTCGATGTAGATGAAGAGCTGGCATCCTTAGGTGAAGACCTGATGCTGCCAGATCAGTTTGAAGAAAAAAGATCACATTTGATTGATGTTCTGCCGGTCATTAATTATCCAACAGAAAAATACACATAAAAATGAATCATATTTTAGATATAAAAACCTCAGGAAAACCATTAAACCAGGCACAGAAAGCATTGATTATGATCCATGGGCGAGGGGGAAGTGCACAGGATATTTTGAGCTTATCTCAGCATTTAAACGTAGAAAATTATGCATTATTGGCTCCTCAGGCAACGAATGGAACCTGGTATCCTTATTCATTCATTGCACCTACAGAGCAAAATGAACCCTGGCTGTCTTCTGCTCTAGAAAACATTCAGGAAACTGTAAAAACTGCATTGGATGCAGGGATAAAAGCGGAAAATATATACTTTTTCGGATTTTCTCAGGGTGCATGTCTCACTTTGGAATTTTTAGCAAGAAATGCACAGCGGTATGGAGGTGCTGCCGTAATTATCGGAGGTTTGATCGGTGATAAAATTAACCGAGAAAACTATAAAGGTGATTTTGCCCAGACGCCCATTTTTATTGGAACCAGCAATCCCGACTTTCATGTTCCTGTTGAAAGAGTATATGCAACATCTAATATTTTGCGGGAAATGAATGCGGAAGTAACTGAAAAGGTATATGTCAACTTTGGACATTCCATCAATCAGGAAGAAATCGAACTGGCGAACTCAATCGTTTTTGTAGATTAAAAGTGAAGATATCAGATGCCAGACACAAATTTTTAGCGTTTGGTTTCTGATATTTAAACATCAAAACTATCAACTATCAACCAAAAAACCAATGAAAAAACTACAATTCCTGGTCATCGGGAAAAATCAGGAAATTCTGGAAACCTTACAACGGATTATAGAAAATAATGAAGGCTGGAAAGCGGAAATTCAGAATGATGAAGCGGTGTGTTATCAGTATATTGAAGAAAATCAGGTAGATATTGTCCTGTTGAGTTCCGGTTTAGACGAAGCGTTTGAAAAGGATATTAAAACTTTTTGCGAAAATTCAGGCAAGGAAATTAAAGTAATCGACCATTATGGTGGTGGAAGCGGGCTGTTAAAGAACGAAGTTTACAGTCTTTTTCCTAATTTGCAGCCATAAACTTGTCTTATGTTTCAAAATATCATTAAGAATGTCACCCGCTTTATAGACCTCAGCAGTGAAGAAGAGAAATTTTTTACCGATCTGCTGTCCTGTCAGACTTTTTCTAAGAAAACGGTTTTATTGAGGGAAGGGGAGATCTGCCAGTTTGAAGGATATATCCACAAAGGTTGTGTAAGAGTGTATTACCTTGATGATAATGGTTTTGAAGTGACTATATTATTTGCGATTGAAGACTGGTGGATCAGTGATATCGCTTCATTTCAGGATCAGAAGGCTTCTCATTTATATATTGAAACCATTGAAGATTCGGAGATCTTCATGCTGAATCCGCAGACAAAAGAACAACTGCTTCAGGAAATTCCGAAATTTGAGCGCGTGTTCAGAATGCTGGTACAGAGAAATCTGGTTACCCTTCAGAATCGGTTGGTCAATACCATTTCAAAAAGTGCATCAGACCGGTATTTAGAATTCATAAAAGTATATCCTACCATTCCTCAAAGAGTAGCGCAGTATTATATTGCCTCTTATTTAGGAGTTTCAAAGGAGTTTGTGAGCACCATCAGGAAACGGCTGGCCAGTAAATAAGTACTATCATTATTATTTTACAAAATCTTTATGAGAAAGCTTCGAACTCATCATTGAATAGTGATGGGTTTTTCTGTTTTGATATTGATCATAAAATGTATAAATTGCTGTTGATTTTCAGCACAATCAGTAAGCAACTAGCCTGGTTATAATTTCATGCTGAAAATTTCAAATCTTCAAAATGGAACACAGGGAATTTGATGCGCCTCTTGAAATTCAGGATACCGTAAAGTGCTTTTGGTACAACAGAAGAGACTTTGGAGAATTACAGTCTGATTTTGAGGTGGTACCTGATGGCTATGCTGAAATTATTTTTCATTTTGGAAATACACTAAGCATTTCTTACGATGGAATCCTGCATCCGCTGCCTTCACCATTTATTATAGGGCTGCTCAACCAGCCGGCTGTTTTCAATACTAAAGATACCTTAGAAATTATCGGGATCAGATGCTTTCCATGGACGGTTTTTGATTTGCTTGGGCTGCCATCCGGTACTGGCGGTCTGCACATATTGGAGCATCCGGTTACCGATCTGCAATCCCAATTGCAGCCCTTGATTCAGGCCGGACAAGTACAAGAAGCTATTGCTAGGATCACAGCGTACTTTATCAATTTACGGTCTCAGGTAGGTGTTAACACCATGCTGTTCAAAGCAGGAGCCGCCATGAGAGCCGCCAAAGGAACGCTGCCGGTAAGTGAGGTTGCCGCATCAGCTCACGCAACCATTCGTACACTCGAACGGAATTTTAAACAATCCTCAGGCTATACCGTGAAAGATGTATCTGCTTTGATGCGTTTTGAACAGGTCCGGAATCATTTATGGCTTTATCCGGATTCTAATCTTGCAGGTTTAGCCCATGAACTGGGGTATACGGACCAATCCCATCTAAGCCGGGAATTCAAACGCTATACAGGAATGACACCCGCCGCATTCGCCCGAAAAACAAAGCGTGAAAAAACAGGCATCTGACCGTCATATAAATTTGCTGAGCCAACTTTCATTGGTACTATCATATTCCCCTCTTTTGGAGGGGTGGCAAATCGAAGATTTGACGGGGTGGTATAAAGAAAACGAACTTTACTATTAAATATCCGGCAAAAACTTCCTGTCGGTTTCAATTATTTTCATCATTCTTTACACCAAAGAAAAAATCTGCCCAATCCCCAAAATCTGAGCGAGAAATTTTTTAAAATCAAGATGATTTATTAAACTAGTTAAATGTACAGGATTTTTCATCGCCCTACATTTGTCTTATCAAAATCAAACAATCACTAACGATATGGACAGAAAAGATTTTTTAAAGAAAGGATTATTAGGAACAGGAATGTTTGTAGCATCAGCTTCACTGGGAAATACCATGAAAAATGAGATCGATGAAATCGAGCCGTTAGAACCGATCGGATACAATCATTTACCCAATCCTGATTCTAAAATTAAAGATAATTCCGTGATTCACAAAGCGGATTCAAGAGGAAAAGCCGACCACGGATGGCTGGTAAGCAATCATACGTTTAGCTTTGCCAACTACCACAATCCCGAAAGAATGCACTTTGGAGTGTTAAGAGTTTTGAATGATGACCAGGTAGAGGGAGGAAGAGGTTTTGGAACCCATCCGCACGATAATATGGAAATCATCAGTATTCCTTTAGAAGGCGATCTTGAACACAAAGACAGCATGGGAAATGCCGCGGTAATCAAAAGCGGAGATATCCAGGTGATGAGTGCCGGAACAGGAATTATGCACAGTGAATATAACAGAAACAGTGACCGTGCAGTAAAATTCCTTCAGATATGGGTCTATCCTAAAAAAAGAAACGTTAGCCCAAGATATGATCAGATTACGCTGGATAAAGCCGAAAGACAGAATACATTTCAGCAGATTTTATCTCCCAATGCAGATGATGAAGGAGTTTGGATTCATCAGGACGCGTGGTTTCATTTAGGAACTTTTGAAAAAGATGTTCAGATTCAATATAAAATAAAGAAAAAAGGAAACGGTGTCTATGCCTTTATCATCAAAGGAAGTGCGGAGATTGAAGGGCAGAAAGTAGAAGAAAGAGACGGTTTTGGCGTCTGGGATATTGCAGATTTAAATATAAAATCAACAACGGAAGGAGCTGAAATTCTATTGATGGAAGTTCCGATGACGATGTAATTAAGGGATAATTTTGGATAGAAATTCACTCCATTTCTTGCCGAATGAAATGCCTGTAGCCTTAAAAATATAAAGCAGATAGAACCTTTGCGTTAAAAAACCAAAAATCTAACAAAATACCATGAAAAATACTTTAAAAAATAAATTGAACAAATCTTTGCTTATCGCAGGATTAGTATTTTCAAGCTTTATTTTTGCCCAAACAACCAAGGTAAACGCCTCCCCAACACCCGCTGTAGTCGGAACATCCAAAAACTGGGGCTCCGTGGACGGAATTTCCATGATCGGGCTGGTACAGGGACCGTCTTCGGCAGATGCCCAGCTTCAGGTAGCCTGTGTCTTCGAATATACCGAAAACGATATCCACAGTGCTCAGGCATTACCTGCCAACCTGAACGGATTGGTTCATTTGGACGAAGCTTTGAAGGGTGAATTTACCAAAATCAGACAGTCAGGGCAATTTAAAGGACACTCATTAGAAACCATTTTGATTACGCCTCCTGCGGGCTCCATGTCTGCAAAAAAACTCCTGTTAATCGGATTGGGCGACCGCAATGCATTCACTCCTGAATTGATGGCTTCCGTAGGTGAGGTGGCGGCTCGTGAAGCGATGAGATTAGGGGTTACCAATTTTGCCTTTGCCAGCGATCTGAAAGACGCGGGAATTGATTCTCCAACCGCATTGGTAGCCGGAAATGTAGTCAAAGGAATTGTATTGGCCAATCGTTCTGAAATATATTTAAGACAACACAACCTTTCCAATACTAAGAAATTAGAAAAAGTATATCTGCTGGCAGGTCCCTCTTTCTTTGAAGTCGCTGGCGGCGGAATTAAAGATGCGATTGCTGAGGTGAATAAGAAATAATGAATTAGTTTTTATTACTATTGTTGATGAGCTCCTTTTTTAAGGGAGCTTTTTTACATTTTGATAAAAAATGCAACTAAAGTTTACTCCTGATTGTATATCCTGTTCTTTTTCAACCATCAACCAACAACTCTCAACTAAATTAGCGAAATCCAAAAAAATTCCCGATTTTTGCAACCCTTTCTATAATCCGATTATTCATGAAGCTTTGTATTGCCGAAAAACCCAGTGTTGCCAGAGATATCGCCAAAGTATTGGGCGCAACTACGCCTAAACAGGGCTATATGGAAGGAAACGGCTATTGCGTGACATGGACGTTCGGACACCTTTGCACCCTGAAAGAACCTCACGACTACGGGCCTCAATTCAAATCCTGGAACTTATTTTTACTACCGATTATTCCCAATAATTTCGGGATCAAATTAATTCCGAACAAAGGCGTTGAAAATCAGTTTAAAGTGATTGAAAGATTGGTCGAAGAATGTGATGAGGTGATCAATTGTGGGGATGCCGGGCAGGAGGGAGAACTCATTCAGCGTTGGGTATTGCAAAAAGCAAAATGCAACAAGCCTATTCAGCGGTTATGGATTTCTTCCCTTACCGAAGAAGCCATTAAAGAAGGTTTTGAAAACTTAAAACCAGCTGAAGATTACAAAAATCTCTATCTCGCAGGAAATGCAAGAGCCATAGGAGACTGGTTGCTGGGAATTAATGCGACCCGGCTTTTTACCAAAAAATTTGGCGGAAATAAAGTGGTTCTTTCTATCGGAAGAGTACAGACGCCGACGTTAGCGATGCTGGTTCAGCGCCAGAAAGAGATTGATGCCTTTACCACCGAAGAATACTGGGAACTGAAGACCAAATACCGGGACGTTATTTTCAATGCGGCCATCGACCGTTTAAAAACCTTAGACCGCGCAGAAAAAGGTCTGGAATATCTTAAGGTAAACCCTTTTGAGATCGTTTCCTTTGAAATTAAAGAAGGAAAAGAGAAAAATCCAAGACTTTTTGACCTGACCGGACTTCAGGTGGAAGCCAATAAAAAATACGGGTATTCTGCAGACAGTACCCTAAAATATATCCAGAGTCTGTACGAGAAAAAACATGTGACCTATCCTCGTGTGGATACCACCTATTTATCAGAAAGCCTTTATCCGAAAATTGACGGGATTCTGAGAAAAATGCATTTCTATCAGGACTTAATTGCTCCCTTGCTGGAGCAGCCGATTCCCAAATCGAAAACCGTTTTTGATGATGCAAAAGTAACCGATCACCATGCGATTATTCCGACAGAAGTTCCGCCTTCTCAGAATTTAAGCAGGGAAGAAAAACTGATCTATGATCTGGTAGCCAAACGTTTTATTTCCGTTTTCTATCCGGAATGTAAAATTTCGAATACACTGGTGGAGGGAAAAGTAGGAACTATCCCTTTCAAAACCAGCGGGAGACAGATTCTCGAACCGGGATGGAGAGCTGTGTATGCAAAAGATGCCAAAGAACCATCAGAAAAAGATAAAGACAAAGAAGAAGAACAGACCATTCCTGAATTTACAGCCGGAGAAACAGGGCCTCACGATCCTATGATCCATCAAGGAAAAACTTCACCACCGAAACCATATACGGAAGCAACCCTTCTGCGGGCGATGGAAACAGCCGGAAAACAGGTAGATGACGAAGAACTTCGAGAAATGCTGAAAAATAATGGGATTGGAAGACCTTCAACCCGTGCCAACATCATTGAAACCCTTTTCAAACGCCAATATATCGAAAAGAAAAGAAAAAACCTGATTGCCACGCAAACCGGAATTCAGCTGATCGATACCATTGAAGATGAACTATTGAAAAGTCCTGAATTAACAGGAGAATGGGAATTAAAACTTCGTAAAATTGAAAGCGGTGAATATGAAGCCAATCAGTTTAAAGAAGAATTGATTCAGATGGTAACGGAGCTTACCAAAAAAGTGGTTGACGGGAAAGGAAAAGTGATCATGTTACAAGAAGAGGAAAAGGTAGTGGAAAAGAAAAAAAGAGAACCCGCTGCCAAAAAAGAACTTCAATCCTGGGAAGAAACCAAGTGTCCAAAATGTAAAGAAAACAACCTGATTAAAGGCAAAACAGCAGTAGGATGTTCCGATTTCAAAAACTGCGGATTTAAAATATCCTTTGAAATATTTGGGAAAAAACTCTCTGAAAAACAATTGTTAGATTTGATTTTAAAAAGTAAAACTTCAAAATTAAAGGGATTCAGCACTCATGCTGACGGCCTTACAGAAGGTATTTTATTATTGACTGATGATTTCCAGGTTCAGCTTACTAAATAGTTGCAACAAAAATCTGACTTTTACCCTGTTCTCGCTTTCTACCCTTTGCATGCAATTTGTGAAAAATATTTGTGTAATTTGTGGTTAAATTAATTTCATCAATAAAAACAATGACGCCAGAAAAAAAACAGCTCATCACCGACAGCTTCAACCGCTCTGAAACCCTCAAATTCTACAGCGCAGAACTTCTGGAAGCAGAAACCGATTTTGTGTCCATCAAGATTCCCAAAATGGAAATGATGACCCGGAAAGCAGGAATGTTCAACGGTGCTATGATTGCTTCATTGGTGGACGTTTCTTCAGGATATGCTGCCGTAAGTCATTATGAACAGGACTGTTATGTAGTCACTGTAGAGTTGAAAGTTAATTACCTGCGCCCAGCCATAGGAGATGCTTTGATTTCAAGATCGTATGTTGTGAAAGGAGGTTCAAAGATCAGCGTCATCAGAACTGAAATTTATGTGGTCAATGAAAGCAGCAGTGCAGAAAGCCACGTTGCAACTTCTTTGGTTACCATGATGAAGATCAAATAAAAACAAAATAAACGCTCTTTTATCGTCAAAATGAATAAGCCTGAACAGAAAATTGTAAATAAGCATTGTTTCCGACAGGATTCCACATTCCCCAAATTCCTACAGGAATTTTATAGGCTGCAATGGTAAAGCTTTTTGAAATGATTACACTTATTTCATTAAAACCAGCTTCTTTGGCGAAAAAATTATTCTTTTGATCCCTAGGATTGTTCAAAGCAAAACCATATCCGATTCTTCCCCTTACTTCCAGATCTTCCTTTTTATACACGGGATATTCTGTAAAGACAAAAGAGGAATATTTATTTTGCGTATTGTTTTGATCTCGGTCTCTACCGAAAACTACGGTGTTCCAGCTTAAGGTTAAAGGAACTTTTTCACTAATGGTATAGAACGATCTGAAATCCCAAAAACGACCGGTTTCGCGGGCATTATAATTGAAAAATTCCTTGTTATTATAAGTCGCATTGGGAGAGAAATTGTAAATATCCCAAAGTTCCAGTGTAAGATGTTTGTTTTTATACCCAACATAGTTGTTGAATTCTTTGTAGGAGCCGTCTGCATTTCCGCCAGCCCAAAATCCGCCATAGAAATTTTTACCGTCCAAATGAACATCTCCTGTATACACCAAACCGGATGAAACTTCCAGGCCCCGCCATAAATGACTGTTTCTAAGCTGTAATGCCGAATGTATTTTCTGACTGTAAAGAGATGAGGTTCCCAGGATGGCTGAAAAAATCACCCATAATTTAATTTTATTCATGATATGTTTTTTTAGAATTTAACTTCATAATATCCCCGCATCCGGTATTTGAACACCGGATAACAGGAATACATTAAAAAAAATGAATGTTAATGAATCAAGTCTTTTTCTCTTATTTTGGATCCAAATAACGCGTAAGACAGCATCAGTAATTCACAAACGACAGTAAGAATCCAGGTCCATCTCCAGGATCTAAATGCATCTGCCAATCCTCCCTGAACAAGAGTAAATACGGCTCCTCCAAATACGGCTGAAATAAATACACCCGATGCTTTTGAAGTATATTTATTTAAACCCTTTATGGAAAGTGAATAAATACAGCTCCACATCGATGAATGTAAAAGCCCGATTGCTACCAGAAACCAGAGGTTTTGTGTGATCATGGAAGTTACTGCAAGCAGGGTAGCCAATAAAGTAGTGACCGTCAACTGTGTTTTGGCAGAAATATGGCTCAGGAAGCTTGAAATAGACCGGCCGACCAGAAATCCGCCCCAATATAATGTGGATAGTAAGGCGTGAATTCCAAAATCTATTCCACCGATAATGATATCTGTTTTTCCAAAAAAGGTGATGGGATGCCCGGATTCCATTAATTCAAAAGCATGAAGGTTGATATTCGCTCCGATGGCAACCTCCGTTCCTACATAAAAAAAGATCGCTAAAACTCCTAATGCAAAATGCCTGAACGACCAGATGCTTCTTTCCAGTTTTTCTCCGCCAACGGCTCTTGTATTTTCAATATCAGGAAGATGAAGTTTTCGGGTGATAAGAATTACAGTTAAAATACACGCAATTAAAACAGACAGAGGTAGCAGCAGCTGCTGGATTTCAATCTTTTCAATCGAAATACCGCTGAACATGACTACCGTAACGAAAAACGGAGCCGAAGTAGTGCCTATAGAATTAATTGCAGTTAAGATATTCAATCGCTGTACAGGCTGCGTCCCCTTTAATGGATAAGAAGCTGCATACGGATTTACCACCACCTGGATAATGGCCGCAGAAGTTCCCATTAAATAAGACCCTGCAACGAAAATAATAAATTCGAAAGGAATTACGGCATCTGCAATTGTAAACTCAAGATCTGGAAATTTAAAACCAAACCACGAAGAAAATAAGTACATAAACAAACCGGAGATCATGAAAAATAATCCTCTCAGAATAGTGTTTTTATACCCAAAAGCATTCACCCATTTGCTTCCTAACGTTCCGTTCAGAAGATATCCTAAAAAGAAAAAGAACGAAATTAAAGTGGTAAGCGTATTTTTTAAACTTCCTGCATGAGATAGAAATGTGAATTTTAAAGGCGCCTGCAGCTGCTCATTCACCGTCGTTAAAAACCCTACAATAAAGTAAATAAACGTAATAATAGCAAAAGGAAATAAACTGTTATTTGATTTTGCGTCAAGCGGTTTTGTATCTGAATTTACGATCATAATATGGATTTTTAAAGAGATTCTAAAACAGGGGTAACTCCTTTATCTTTAATACTTTTTACCAGCTGAGTATATAATTCAGTGAATGCTTCTGATGATTTCAGATCAACACTTTTAAAGGCAGATAACTCCAGAAAATCAAGAGGATCATTGCTGGAAATCAATTGTTCATCATCTTCAGTGATCCAGGGTTCGGAAACCTCATAAGAATATCCTTTATCATCCACTTTATATTTTAGATAATGACGGTAAGAAGCAAGGAGAAAGGCAACCCGGGTTAAATCTTTACCATCTTTAATCATTTTAGCCAGATTAGGCATGATATACACCGGAAACTTTGAAATGCCGTCAAAACATAACCTGCTTACCTGGTCGCTTACACTGTGATTTGAAAATCTTTCGATTAACGTCTGCTTGTACTTTTCAAGATCCGTATTTTCGGGAGAAGGCACATAAGGAGTGATATCAGTATCCATAAAATTACGGATCAGTTTTACAATCGCCTGATCCTGCATCGCTTCATCTACTTTACGGTATCCTTTTAAAAACGACGGATAAGAAAGCAGGGTATGGGAAGCATTCAGAAGACTTAATTTCATGTTTTCAAAAGCAGTTACATCATGAGTAAATGCTACACCAACCTTTTCTAATGCAGGCCTTCCTGCTATAAATTGATCTTCAATCACCCATTGGGTAAAATCTTCACAATACACCGGTGTCTGATCATCAATTCCACTTTTTTCATTAAGTCTTATTCTATCCTCCGGAGTGGTCGCAGGAGTAATTCTGTCAACCATGCTGTTGGGAAAGGTTACATTACTTTTCACCCATTCAGCCAGATCTTTATCCTGCGCTTCAATAAAAGCGGTGAAAGATCTTTTCGCCGTATTTCCGTTATGCTGAAGATTGTCGCAGGACAGAATCGTGATGCTTCCGTTTCCGTCTGCTTTTCTTTTACGCAGACCCTGTGCAACAAACCCGAAAACAGTGGTGGGAGAATGGGGATTTTCAAGGTCATGTTTAATTTTTTCATCATTCAGATTAAAGTCATTGGTTTCTTTGTCCAAATTATACCCACCCTCTGTAATGGTTAAACTAATAATCTTAATGGCGCTGTCAGCAATTTTAGTAATGACGGCGTTTGGATCTTCTACACCCCAGATCAATTCTGTCAGAGAACCGATGGTGTGAATTTCATCCTTCCCGTCCCTGCCACAAATGGTCAGCGTATACCTAAGGTTTTGGGATCTCAGGCTGCTGACTATTTTTTCATCAGAAGGAAGGAGACAAACCCCACAAATTCCCCAATGCTGCTGTTTGTCATATTTTAATAATTCATTGATGTAAAACTGCTGGTGGGCTCTGTGAAAGTTTCCGACACCGATGTGAAGAATACCGGCTTGTATGTTTTTAGAATCGTATTGATAAGTTTGTATATCCATGTGAAAAAAAATGTAATTATTTTAAATAAAAGTCGATTTCTCAAACTTATATTAATTTGATTATCAATAATATTTTTTATCTGAAAATTCTTTATGGGAACGTTCCCAAAATCCCGGGAACGTTCCCATTTGTGTAATTTTTATGTATTTTTGATGAAAATCTATCCTAAAAAGGCACCTGATGAAGCGAATTACCATTAAAGATTTATCCAAATTCTTATCCTTGTCCACTTCTACGATCTCGAGGGCGTTGCTCAATGATAAAAATATTAACCCCGAAACTCAGAAAAGAGTACAGGAAGCCGCAGAAAAATTAGGATATAAACCTAATCCCACCGCTTTAAATCTAAAATACGGGCAAACCAAGAATATTGGACTGGTAGTTCCTGAAATGATCACCCCTTTTTCCTCAAAAGTTCTTCAGGGCATTCAGAATATTCTCTATCCTTTGGGATACCGGGTAATTATTACCCAATCCGACGAAAATCCTTTAATTGAAAGGAAAAATATCCTGTTATTGGAAGAATTTAATGTAGATGGGATTATCATTAATCTTTGCCATGAAACCTACAATGAAGATCTGTATAAAGAGATTATGGGCAGAGGAATTCCGTTTGTTTTTTTCGACCGGATTCCGAGTGCTGCGCTGAATGTGTCAAAAGTAGTGGTGGATGATAACATCAAGGCTTCTCTTGTGGTTGAACATTTGATAAACACCGGCAGAAAAAGGATTGTACACATCATGGGGCCTTCTACGATCCGTAATGCGGTAGAAAGAGAAATGGGATATAAACGTATTGTAACGAAACATAATATTTTCGATCCTGAGCTGATCATAAAAACAGATGGAATGATGTTTGAAGCCGGAGAAAATGCAGCAAAACAACTGCTGGAAAAAAACATTGAATTCGACAGTATTTTTGCATTCAGTGACACACTGGCCATCGGAGCGATGAATTATCTTTTGGAACAGGGAATAAAAATCCCGGAACAGGTTGCTGTTGCAAGCTTTTCGGGAACAGAACTTGCAACCATCGTGCATCCGAAACTGACAAGTGTACAGCAGCCTTTATTCAAAATGGGGGAAGCTGCAGCAAAATTAATGGTAGACACCATAAAAGATAGATCCGCACCGTCTCAAACAATTGTAATGGATACGGAATTAATTTATAGAGCTTCCACTCTTCATTAAGTTTTTAACAACCAGAAATATATAGATCCAGTTTTAATAGGTAAGGTGAAAAATCCTTATATTAGAGCTGTTATAAGCCGATTATTTATACTGAATGGAATACCTTTTGCTCAATAGCCCCTATAAACATTAAAAAATAATAATATGAACTTAATTATCCGATTGTTCGTAACCGCAATAGTTGCGTATCTTTTAACGAAAATTTTACCCGGAGTACATTTTGAAGGATTTTCAACAGCGATTATTTTCGCTATTGTACTCGGAGTTTTAAACCTGATTGTAAAGCCCGTTTTATCCCTCTTAGGATTACCGCTTACGATCATTACACTGGGATTATTCGCTTTGGTGATTAATGCGGTCATTATGCTGATCGCAGATTATTTCATCGACAGTATGGTGATAGATGGTTTCTGGTGGGCATTGATATTCAGTGTACTGTTATCAATCATTACCTCTCTGGCCAACTCTTTATTTTCGGATGGAGATTAACAGGTAAAATAAATAACACATACTAATCCGTCAATCTTATATTGGCGGATTTTTTTATGAATTTATAATACGTAAAACAGATAAACAATAACATATGTAAAAGCTTCATGACGTTTGTGGTTTGAACTTCTACAAGCTGATCACATTTTTAAATGAAAATTTTTGAATTACAGTAAACTAAATGTTAATTATATCGCTCCTTTTTATTTTAAATATTAACTTTGGCAATCTTTGAATTAAATAGGAATTTATGAAACTTAAGTACAGTCTGCTGGCTTTGGCAGCTCCGCTTTTAATGAATGCACAACAATTAATGACGCCTGAAATTCTTTGGACTTTGAAAAAAGTAGGCGTACAGGCAGTTTCGCCGGATCAGTCTTCACTTATTTACAAAGTGGGACAGGTCGATTTAAAAACAGAAAAAACAAAAAATGAGAATTATTTTCTCAATGTCCTTAATAACCAGTCTACCAAAATAGATTTCGGTAAAAAAGCCCTTATCCAATGGGATAAAAACGGAATTTATGCTCAGGAAGGAGATAATATCTACCTTTCAAAAGACAATGGAAAAACCTGGACTGAGTTTTATACTATTGGAGAAGCCGACAACATTGTCATTTCTCCGGACGGAAAGAAAATTGCGTTCAGTAAGCAGGTTCTGGTCGAAAAACTAATGGGGAAAGACAAATATGCCGACACTCCTAAAACGACCGCTCAGGTATATACCGATCTTAATCACAGACACTGGGATTATTACAACGAAGGGAAATACAACCATGTATTTGTAGTCAATGCTTCAGATAAAGTAGAAGGAGCAAAAGATCTGCTGGAGGGTAAAACCTGGGATTCTCCACAGAGACCTTTCGGGGGAACAGAAGACTTCATCTGGTCACCCGATTCATCACAGCTTTTATATGTTACCAAACCTAAAAGCGGCAAAGAATATGCTACAAGCACCAATACTGATATTTTTGCATACGACCTGGCGTCTGGAACGGTTAAAAACTTAACTGAATCCAATAAAGGTTATGACGTTAATCCAAAATTCAGCCCTGATGGGAAATCTTTGGCTTGGCAGAGTATGGCAAGGGACGGGTATGAAGCCGATAAAAATGATGTAAAAATCATGGATTGGAAGTCCGGGAAGACTGAAAACCTTACAAAAGGCTGGGACGAAAGCGTTTCCGGAGATGTTTTCTGGGGAGGAGATTCCAAAACGATTTATTTTACAGCAGCTTTCAAAGGAACAAAACAGCTTTTCTCTTTAGATTCCAAATCTTCTAAAGTACAGCAGATCACAAAAGGAAATTTTGATATCAACGAAATCTTTACGGATAACAAAAGTTCACTTTTAGTAGGAAGAACCGATGTAAATCATGCTACAGACATATTCTCTGTTAATCTTAAGAACGGAGAAATGAAGCAGATTACAGAACCTAACAAAGATGTGTATTCCAAATTGGCACAAGGGAAATCTGAGCTTAAAATGGTAAAAACAACGGATGGTAAAGAAATGGGAGTGTGGTTCCACTATCCGCCAAACTTTGATCCAAATAAAAAATATCCTACTTTGGTGTACTGCCAGGGTGGCCCACAGTCTGCTTTGACGCAGTTTTTCAGTGTAAGATGGAACTTTGCGCTTATGGCTGCTAACGGATATATCGTGGTAGCACCTAACCGTCGCGGAATGCCGGGCTGGGGAACCCAATGGAATGAAGCAATCTCCAGAGACTGGGGCGGACAACCGATGAAAGATTATCTTGCCGCAACAGATTATGCTAAAACGTTACCTTATGTAGATGGCGACAGAGTAGCAGCGGTAGGAGCAAGTTACGGAGGATACAGTGTATTTATGCTGGCAGGAATTCATGATAACCGATTCAAAACGTTCATCGCACACGATGGATTATTTGATATGAAATCTTGGTATCTGACTACTGAGGAACTTTGGTTTGCAAACTGGGACCTTGGTTCACCATGGGAAAAACCACAACCTAAAGCCTATACTGAATTTAACCCAAGCAACTTTGTTGACAAATGGAATAAACCCATTATGATCGTTCAGGGAGGTATCGATTTCCGTGTACCGTATGAACAGGGACAGGAAGCTTTCCAGGCTGCAAAAATGAGAGGTTTGAAAACTAAATTAGTATATTTCCCTAATGAAAATCACTGGGTTCTTCATCCGCAGAACGGTTTAGTTTGGCAGAGAGAATTCTTTGACTGGTTGAAAGAAACTTTGTAAGATGTAAAAAACTATCATTATTTGATGATAATGAGGTGAAAATAATCAATGAAAGCGGGCTGTAGCCCGCTTTTTGCATGTAATCTCTTTCATATTCAATAGAAATGGGTTTTAAACCATTTAAAATATTCAAAATCAATATATTTGAACATGCAAAACAGAATTTCCTCGTTTCCACCCCTTATTGATGACCAGTCTCAGATTATAATTCTGGGATCTATTCCGGGAGTAAAATCTCTGGAAAAGCAGCAGTATTATGCCCATCCGCAAAATAAATTCTGGAAAATTATATTCGAATTATTCAATGAAAAATTCACGGAAGACTATGCGGAAAGAATCAATACTTTAAAAAGAAATCATATTGCTGTCTGGGATGTTATCGATTCCTGCGAGCGAAAGGGGAGTCTGGATTCTGAAATAAAAAACGAAGAGGCTAATCAGATTGAAGAACTTCTTGAAAGCTATCCCAATGTGAAAGCTATTTTCTGTAATGGAGGGAAATCCTATAAAAACCTGCAAAAAATATTAGGAAAAAATTATAAACTTCCTGTTATGCAATTGCCGTCAACAAGTCCGCTTCATACCATTCCGTTTGAAAAGAAGTATGAAGAATGGAAAAAGATCCTTGAATTTATTACATAAAATTACTGTCCATAGTAAGCTGTAAGTATTTTTTCTCGCATCGTATTCAGGTACTTAATATCTTTCGTATTTGATAAAATAAACAATGAAATATGTTTGTCTACCAAGTGTACCCAGTTGGCACTGTGTCCGTATCCTTCTCCCTGTCGCTCGGCAAATACCGTATTCACCGAACCGAATTTTTTAGGATACACCCAAAAACTAAATGCCGTATCTCCCAGTTCTTTATAGGAAGTAAGCATAGTATCTAAGGTTGCTTTTTTAAACAAAGTATGGTTGAAGATCGCCTGATCAAAGGCCAGAAGGTCATTTGGAGTAGAATACATCGCTCCGGCTGAGTAAAGATTATCAATATACGTATTGGTTGGCATATGAAGTGCAAAAGCATCCGTATCGCTCGCTGTATAGCCTTCATCCAGATTTTTGATGATGTCATCATGATGCAAAAACCCGGTGTTGTGCATATTCAAAGGAATCAGAATCTGTTCATTCAGGACTTCCTCAAAGGGTTTGTGATATATTTTTTCAATAATTTTACCTAAAATGATATAATCACCGTTGTTATAACTGAATTTTGTTCCCGGCTGATCGATTAATTTTTCAGATAAAAAGGTGGTGATAAAGTCATCCAGATTCCAAATTGTATTATCATAAGCCTGATGAATAAGTTCTGGTGAGCTGATGTCCTTATGCATCCTTCCGCTGCTGTAAGTAAGTAAATTCCTGATCGTAGCCTTTTTTCCGGCTTCACCTTTATATTCAGGATAATAGGTGGAGAAAGGCACATCCAGATTTATTTTGCCTTTTTCATACAATTGCATGATCAGTACGGCGGTAAAAGTTTTGGTAAGCGAAAAAATATGAAACCGGGTCTCTTCAGAATAAGTGATAGCATAAGGCCTGTTGGCTAATCCTTTGTAGGTCAGCAGCTCAATATTACCGTCTTTAGCCAGTAATACCGCGCCGTTGAAATTGTCATTTTTCACACTGGAATTAATGACTTCCTCGACTTTTTGGACCTGAGAATGAGCGGCATTGATCATTAATAATAACAGACCTGCCAATATATTTTTCATGGAGATAGTTTTAAATTATTATACCCGTTTTACCCAGTGAAAGTACTGCTTTTTGGATATAAAATAATTAAAAATTTAATTGATTTGACATCTTTGTTAAATAAAGCTTGACAAAGGGGTGTGCAATGTCGTATATTTGCATTCCGAAAATTACACTTGTAATTTTAATAATTTTTAAACCGTAATTTAAAAAAATGAAGACATCCGATTTTAATTTCGACCTTCCTGAGGAACTATTGGCAGAACATCCATCAGAACACAGAGATGAAGCTAGATTAATGGTTCTGGACAGAAAAACTGAAACCATTGAGCACAAACTGTTTAAAGATGTTGTTGATTATTTCGATGAGAAAGATCTATTCATTTTCAACAATACTAAAGTTTTTCCTGCACGTTTGTATGGAAACAAAGAAAAAACAGGCGCTAAAATCGAAGTTTTCCTTTTAAGAGAGCTTGATAAAGAAACCCGCGTTTGGGACGTTCTTGTAGATCCGGCAAGAAAAATCAGAATTGGAAATAAATTATTCTTTACTGAAGATGAATCTTTAGTCGCTGAAGTAATCGACAATACGACTTCAAGAGGAAGAACCCTAAGATTTTTATTCGACGGTTCTTACGAAGAATTCAGATCCAAATTAAAAGAATTGGGAGAAACGCCGCTTCCAAAATACATCAAAAGAGCTGTTGAACCTGAAGATGCTGAAAGATACCAAACCATCTATGCCAAAATAGAAGGAGCAGTAGCAGCACCTACAGCAGGTCTTCACTTCTCAAAACATTTGATGAAGAGACTGGAAATCAAAGGAATCGATTTTGCTGAAGTTACCCTTCACGTAGGATTGGGAACATTCAACCCAATCGAAGTGGAAGATCTTTCTAAGCACAAAATGGAATCAGAGGAAATCATCATCGATGAGAAAAATGCTGATATCATTAATAAAGCAGTAGACGAGCACAGAAGAGTTTGTGCAGTAGGTACAACTACGATGAGAGCATTGGAAACTTCTGTTTCTTCAAACAAAAAGATTTCAGCTTTCAACGGATGGACGAATAAATTTATTTATCCGCCTCACGACTTTGGAGTTGCCAACTCAATGATTACCAACTTCCACACTCCTAAATCTACATTATTGATGATGATTGCTGCATTTGCAGGAAGAGAATTCATCATGCATGCTTATGAAGAAGCCGTAAAAGAAAAGTATAAATTCTATTCTTACGGTGACGCAATGTTAATTTTATAAAAATTAGTGTATTAATGTAAAATGTACAGAGTACCATGTAGAAATACATGCAAGCGTTACTCTATACATTTTACATGATACATGTTACAAAAAAAATGAAGGATATCCGTACTTTATCGTTAGACCAGCTTAAGGACTATTTTCTTACCTTGGGAGAAAAACCGTTTCGTGCGAAACAGGTCTATGACTGGCTGTGGAGCAAAAATCTCCATTCGATTGAGGAAATGACGAATCTTTCAAAATCGCTTCGTGAAAGAATTTCCGAAGAATATACCATTAACCCTGTTTCTGTAGATCTGCTGCAGAGAAGTTCAGACGGAACGATCAAAAACGGTGTGAAACTTCACGACGGACTGATGGTGGAATCTGTTCTGATTCCAACAGAAACAAGAACAACAGCCTGCGTTTCTTCACAGGTAGGATGCTCATTAAACTGCGAATTCTGCGCAACCGCACGACTGAAAAGAATGCGGAATCTTGAAGTTGCCGAAATAGTAGATCAGGTGGCTCTTATTGACAGCCAGAGTAAAATGTACTTTGAAAGACCCCTTTCCAATATCGTTTTTATGGGAATGGGAGAGCCGATGATGAACTATAAAAACGTAGTGGAATCCATCAGGAAGATTACTCAGCCTGAAGGTTTGGGCATGTCACCCAGAAGAATTACCGTTTCTACATCCGGAATTCCAAAAATGATAAAAATGCTTGCAGATGACGATCTGCGGGTAAAATTAGCTCTATCATTACACTCTGCCATAGAAGTAAAACGAAATGAGATCATGCCGTTTTCTGATAAATTTCCATTAACCGATATTATGGAAGCCTTACAGTACTGGTACAAGAAAACCAATTCGGTGATTACTTTCGAATACTGTGTCTGGAAAGGCATTAATGACGGAGATGAAGATATTAAAGCGCTGATCAGATATTGTAAGCAGGTTCCTTCCAAAGTGAATCTTATTCAATACAACCCAATTGGAGACGGGAAATATGACAAATGCAACAAACAGGCAGAAGAAAATTATGTTCGTCAGCTTGAAAATGCAGGAGTTACCGTCATGATCAGAAAAAGCCGTGGAGGAGATATCGATGCTGCCTGCGGACAGTTGGCCAATAAAACAGCCGATTAAAATTTCATTAAAAACAACAGAATATTTTCTTAAAGATTTCTTAAAGCCTTACCTTTACATAAAACTAATAAGTAATGATAGATTACTTTATGGGCGAGGACGGGTTAGAGAATGTCTATGCATGGTCAATTCCTCTTCATGCTGCCGTTATTTTAGCTGAAATGATCTATAGCCATATTTCAGAGGCTAAACTATACAATGGGAAAGACGTTGCTACCAGTGTATATCTTGCTTTAATGAACTTTGGACTCGACCTTATTATGAAGGTCTTTGCCATGGGCGTTATGTTTTTCTTTTACAATCACCGCCTTTTTACCTGGGATTTTACAGTGGGATACTGGCTGATCTGCTTTGTTATTACAGATTTTGCCTATTATGTTCTTCATTATGTTGACCACCATTCACGGGCATTTTGGGCAGTGCATATTACCCATCACAACTCCGAATATTTCAACCTGACAACAGGCTTCAGAAGTCCGGTATTACAACCTTTGTACCGGTATTTATATTTTTCTCCTTTGGCTTTTTTAGGATTCAATCCCTGGCATATTATGGTGGTGTACGCCATCGGGCAGGTCTATGGAACCTGGGTTCATACCCAGACCGTGAAAAGCATGGGTATTTTAGAATACATTTTAGTCACCCCTTCTCATCACAGAGTGCATCACGCATGTAATATCAAATATCTTGACAGAAATATGGGTATGTGTCTGATTATATGGGATAAAGTGTTTGGAACCTTCGAAAAAGAGGATCCCAATGTTCCTGTAAAATACGGAATATATCCCAAAATGCCGGATAACAGACCAGACACCGTACTTCTATATGAATGGAGGAGAATATGGAAAGATATGAAGCAGCCGGGGCTGAAATTTTCCGATAGGATCAATTATCTGTTCAATTCTCCGGGCTGGAGGCATGATGGTACTGGGAAGACGGTAAGAAAGTATCAGAAAGAGTATTTTGCAAAGCTGGCAAAACAACAACAAGAGAATAAGAAAGAGCAGAAAACTTCTTAATTAATAATTAACATAAATAAAAATAGATAAGTAAGACGGGCTTTTTAGTCCGTCTTTTTGTTTAATAAGGTGGTACTAATATAATTTTATATGAGTTGAAAATTTTAAATACTACAAAGATCTTTTATGCGACGACTTCTGTCGTTGTAGCAGTTTAAATTTGTGCTAGGAGGTTGATTTAAATCAATCGAATAGTTACTAAAATTTAACAATTTATTATTATGATTTACACTGAAGATTTTTTTTTACCAGCAAGCAGCTATCCTTCTGATAATGTAGTACAACTAGTAGATAGCCATTCTAAGGAGAATGTTAATTATGTAAAATATGTAGGGACTACACCTGTAACCGATGATGGTGTCATTTTTAGAGCCAAAGACAATATTTTTTATGTTCTAAGCAATTATATTTCCGGTGAGCCTGTGAATCTCAAACAGTTCGGAGCTAAGGGGGATGGGATAAGCAATGATGCACCCATAATCAATCATGCAATAGAAACAACATCACGGCTAAAAATGAGATTGTTTATACCTAAAACGAATGATTTTTATTTGATCGATCCTCAGATATTAACTGGAGATGAGGCGTCATTTATGCAGCCTACCGTACATGTTGGGATGCTTATACAGAACGACATGAATATTTTTTCAGACGGGGCTGTCTTAAAATTAAAAGATGGAATATCTAGTGAAACCTCATTTAAGGCTATAAGAATGTTTTTCTCCAATGATTTTTTACGCAATATCACTATGTCTGGGCTTGTTCTTGATATGAATGGACAGAATAATTTAATTAGCCCATGGGTTGAAAAGTGTGATGAACATAAAGATAAAGAAGGAAATATAGTACTAACAAACTGTAAACTTGTAAAAAAGTATAGCCAGGCTACTCAATTTCATTTTGGATTTTCCGGAACCAAGAACGGAATAGCATCCGGTGCAGATAATGTTCTGATAGAAAACTGCAGCTTTATTAATACATCGGGGGTCACCTGTATTTCAATGTGTCAGTCAAATACACCGGATGTAGTATTAGGAGAAAACTGGATTATCAGAAATAACTTATTTAAAAATAATGGATTAGATTCAATAGACCATTCCTCCATTTTTGGATGGGCAAAAGATGTAAACTGTTATAACAATACTTTTTACAATGATATAATGCCTGATTCACAACATCCTGTAGGAGGGCAGGTTGCCTATGAAGTACATGGAAGCAATCAGAATTTCTTTAATAATACTATTGAGAACTATTATCAGGGACTTTGGGTAAGTATTAACAGTTCTGAGGATAAAATTGAACATATTTATGTTCATAACAATACATTCAAATTAAGTTGTGTATTTGTTGACTTCTACAATGGGAATTTAGAAAATGCTTCATCATTTCCGGTAGATATAGAGAATGTTTTTATAAAATCAAATGTTGGAACAATAACAGATGCTGAAGTAAATGATGCTGTAAAACAATTTGTAAGAATTAATGCTAAAAAAGCGCCATCTAATGTATTTATTGAAAACAATACACTGGTTAATGAATCTTATGTAAAACCATGCTCTTTTTTGTCAGCTGTTTATGTAGAGAAACAGTACAGTAGTTTGAACAATGTCTTTGTAAATAATAATTCAGGGGTTAATCTTGATATGGGATGTGTATTTTACTGGGGAAAAAATATGGATTTTGGAAAGATCCATATATTAAATAATTCTTTTGAATATAAAAATAATATAGGTTTTGATATCAAATGTTATGGAAATGAAACTTCTCAAAATGGAAAAATACTTGACCTGATAGTCAGCAATATTAAATCGTTTTACTCAGATAATAATAATCGGGCAATTATTTCAGGTGATTTTAGTTTTCCATACTATAATATGTCATTAACAGGTTTATCTCTTGAAAATGGTAGTTTAAAAAGCAATATCAGCTCATCAAGTAATCATCTTACCGTTAATGCTGAATTAAGGATAGGATCTTTAACGTCTTTTGATGGATATCCGATAACTTTTAAAGTAAATGGAGCCGCTTCTGATACCCAGACATTATCTGATGCAGCTATCTTAAAACAATCTCAGAGATTTTTAGTAAAGGGAGTTGTTGACAAAACAGGAAGCTGGTGTACGTTAACTAATCTGGATGGAAATCCAATCAACTCGGCTAATCCTACGGTATTAACAGAAGGAACATTTATTAACAGTATTTTTGTAATAGATAATTCTAAATTAACAGTATAGACTATATAGTTTTGATTAAAATCATAAAATATGAGTTGCTGGAAAAGTTACTCATATTTTTTTTGAAAAAAATTCATTTGATGCCTATCATAAAATCGTCTGTTCATAATCCTTTCCGCTTTTACTATTAAAAAATAAAGCTTTATTTTTATCCTATGAAAAAATTATTTCTGGCGGCTGCCGTGATTATTTCTCAAACGGCATTTTCTCAGCAGGCTGATTTTCTGAAAATAAAAAAATACAGGATTAATGATCTTAATGATAGGCTGCATGAATCTTCCGGACTTAATATCCTGAACGGAAAATTATATACTTTCAATGACAGTGGAAACGCTCCGGAACTTTTTGAGATCAGTACAATCTCAGGTGAGATCATCAATGTGCTTACAATAGAAGCACAAAATACGGATTGGGAAGCATTAACCAATGACGGGACTTACTTTTACATCGGAGATTTTGGAAATAATGACGGAAGCAGAAAACACCTGAAAATTTTTAAAGTTCCTGTCCAAAATAACGGTCCGGTTCAGACCCTGCCGTTTTATTATCCCGAACAGAATGATTTTAGTTCCCGATATTACCGTATGGATGTAGATGCCGAGGCAATGATCTACGCCAATAAAAAACTTCATATTTTTTCTAAAGAATGGGTTTCAAAAAAAGTAACCCACTACATCATAGACCCTGATATTACCGAAAACCAAAAAGCAGAGACAGTAGAATCTTATCCTACCAATTATCTCGTGACAGATGCAGCCTATTTTGAGGGTAAGCTTTATCTGGTGGGATATACCAAGAAAACAGAGGTGTTTTTGGATGTTTTTACGGAAACTGAACCCGGGATCTTTTTTAAAGAAAAACCAAAGCATTATTATCTGGGAACTGCCTTGGCAATTGGGCAGATCGAAGGAATTGCTGTGAATGAGGAAGGAATCTATATTTCCGGAGAAAAATTCAAATCTCCGCTTGGAAGTACGAAGGCAAGTCTGTATTTTATTCCAAAAGAAAGATTCAAAGATTGAAAAACCTCCTAAAATTGCTTGAAAAAAATTATCTTTGTTAAATTAATTAACTATTTATCTATCATTTAGAATTTTGGCTAACATTGTAGAAGAAATCAAGCAACCGATCAATGAAGAAATGAAACTTTTTGAACAGAAGTTTTATGAATCGATGCAGAGCAAAGTCGCTTTATTAGATAAAGTCACTCGTTTTATCGTTACTACGAAAGGAAAACAGATGCGTCCTATGTTTGTATTTCTTTGTGCAAAATTAATAGGTGACGTGAATGAAAAAACCTACCGCGGAGCATCAATGATCGAATTGATCCACACGGCAACCTTGGTTCATGATGATGTGGTAGATGAAAGCTTTAAAAGACGTAATTTTTTCTCTATTAATGCGTTATGGAAGAATAAAATTGCGGTATTGGTAGGAGATTACCTATTATCAAAATCTGTACTTCTTTCTACAGACCATAAAGATTACGACCTTCTTGGCGTGATTTCAAGAACAATCCGTGAAATGTCTGAAGGCGAGCTTCTTCAATTGGAAAAAGCAAGAAAACTGGACATTACAGAAGATGTATACTACGAAATTATCCGCCAGAAAACAGCAACTTTAATTGCTGCATGCTGCGAAATCGGAGTATTGTCTAACAATGCAGATGAAGTATTGGCCAAAAAAATGCAGGATTTCGGAACCTACACGGGAATGGCTTTTCAGATCAAAGATGACCTTTTCGATTACTTAAGTTCCAATGTGATTGGTAAACCGGTTGGAATTGATATTAAAGAGCAGAAAATGACTCTGCCTTTAATCCATACCTTAAAAATAGCCAGTGAAGCCGACAGAAAATATTACCTTACTACCATAAAACGCTACAACAACGATCAGAAAAGAGTAAAAGAACTTATTACTTTCGTGAAAGATTCAGGCGGTCTGGAATATGCGATCGGTGTTATGAAAGATTTTCAACAGAAAGCCAAAAATATCCTCAACGAATTTCCGGATTCTGAGCCCAAAAAATCATTGAATAGCATGCTGGATTATGTAATTGAGAGAAAATTTTAAACTAAATAAACTTCAGTGTTACAATAATAACGGCCAAAACTATACAAAATAAGGCGGTTAAAAATAAATAATCCGCAATAGTCTCAAATTTACTTTCTTCCCTCTCCTTGGAAGTTCTTATCGCAAGAAACGAGAAAAAACAGCTGCACGCAAAAAATATACAGGCGATAGCTGCAAACTCATCCAGATAGGTAGACTGGCTCATTTTACTGATCTTTAAAGAGGTTATGATCAGCAGCGAAAACCCTAATAGATTGCTGGAAGCGTTTAAGATATGGGGTGATTTCTTATCCATTACATATATTTTTACCAAAGTAAAAGACAATTTTTCTTATTATCAAATTTTTAAAAAAGATTATTAAAAATTAAAATTAATTTAAAAATTGTATATTAGCAAAATACTTGAAGAATAAAAAACTTTTACATTTGGCTATGCAGACAACCTATATTGAAACACAGCAGATTTCCTTTCAAGATTTTAAAAATCAAATACTTGAAGACTATAAGTTAGGGAGAATTTCTCGTGAAATGTCTTATTTAGGAAGAAGAGAAGTACTTACAGGAAAAGCTAAATTCGGAATTTTCGGGGATGGAAAAGAGCTTCCACAGCTTGCCATGGCGAAAGTGTTCAGAAATGGAGATTTCCGTTCAGGATACTACCGGGATCAGACATTTTCATTAGCAATCAATGCGTTAACGGTTGAAAGTTTCTTTGCTCAGCTTTATGCTGATACCAGCGTAGAAAGAGAACCTGCATCAGCCGGAAGACAGATGAACGGGCACTTTGCAACCAGAAGTTTAAACGAAGACGGCAGTTGGAAAGATTTAACGGCGCAGAAAAATATATCTTCCGATATTTCTCCTACAGCAGGACAAATGCCTAGATTATTAGGATTGGCTCAGGCCTCAAAAATATATAAATCAGTACAGTTTGAAGGGTCAGAAAAATTTTCGAAAAACGGAAATGAAATCGCTTTTGGAACTATTGGAGATGCTTCTACTGCAGAAGGTCATTTCTGGGAAACACTGAATGCGGCTTGTGCCCTTCAGGTTCCTATGATTGTTTCAATTTGGGATGATGGCTATGGAATTTCAGTTCCCACTAAAAATCAGAGAGCAAAAGCTGACATTTCTGAAATGTTAAGCGGTTTCCAGAGAAAAGAAGGCGAAAACCAGGGATGTGAGATCATTCAGGTAAAAGCATGGGATTACCCTGCATTACTGGATGCATATGCTAAGGCAGAACATTTTGCAAGAACAGAAAGTGTTCCGGTAGTCGTTCACGTGATTGAAGTTACGCAGCCTCAGGGACATTCTACTTCAGGATCTCATGAAAGATATAAAAATGAAGAGCGCCTTTCCTGGGAAACAGATTTTGATGGAATTGTAAAATTCAGAGAATGGATTCTGAACTATTCAATTGAAATTGAAGGAAAAGAGCAGATTATTGCAGCAGCAGAAGAGCTTGATGCTATTGATGAAGAAGCTAAAAAAATGGTAAAAGCCGGCCAGAAAAAGGCTTGGGAAAGTTACCAGAAAACTATTACAGATCTTATTCAGTCCGTATTGCCTTTAGTGGAAAACCTTAAAGGACAAAATGCTGAAATCGAAAACTATATCGCTCATTTTAATAAATTAGTTTCCAAAGCTAAAAAAGATGCTTTCCATTTGGTAAGAAAGGCTTTACTGGCAACAAGAGGAACTCATTCTGCAGAAAGAAACCAATTGATGCAGAAATACAATGAAGTTTTCGAAATAGAAAAAGACAACTATTCTTCCCATTTATATTCTCAGTCTCAATGGAAAGCTGAAAATGTACAGGAGATCAAACCTGTTTATTCAGACAGTTCTGAAGACGTGGACGGAAGAGTAGTGGTAAGAAATAATTTTGATAAAATTTTCGAAAAATATCCTCAAACCTTAGTCTTTGGTGAAGATGCCGGAAATATCGGTGACGTTAACCAGGGATTAGAAGGAATGCAGGAAAAATACGGTGATATTCGTGTTGCGGATACCGGAATTCGTGAAGCTACGATCCTTGGACAGGGAATTGGTATGGCGATGAGAGGACTAAGACCTATCGCTGAAATCCAATATCTGGATTACATCCTTTACTGTTTACAGGGAATGAGTGATGATCTTGCTACCGTACAATACAGAACCAAAGGCGGGCAAAAAGCTCCGGTGATCATCAGAACAAGAGGACACAGATTAGAAGGAGTATGGCATTCAGGTTCTCCAATGGCGGGAATTCTGAACCTTTCAAAAGGAATTTTGGTATTGGTACCGAGAAACCTTACAAAAGCAGCCGGATTTTATAACACGATGTTGAAAAGTGATGATCCTGCCGTAATTGTTGAATGTCTGAACGGATACCGATTAAAAGAAAAACAGCCGGATAACTTAGGAGAATTTACAGTTCCTGTAGGAAAAATTGAAGTTACTAAAGAAGGGAAGGATGTAACCCTGGTTACCTATGGTTCAACCTGGAGAATTGTAATGGAAGCTGCAGAAGAATTGGCGAAATTAGGAATCAATGCCGAAGTTATTGATGTTCAGTCTCTGATTCCTTTCGATTTATCTCACGAAATTGCGGAAAGCGTTAAGAAAACAAACCGTTTGGTAGTGATTGACGAAGACGTAGAAGGAGGTACTTCAGCATTTATCTTACAGCAGATCTTAGAAAAGCAGAAAGCATTCAGATACCTGGATTCAGATCCGTTAACGATTGCAGCTAACGATCACAGACCTGCGTATGCAAGTGATGGTGATTATTTCAGCAAGCCATCTTCTGATGATATGGTTGAAAAAATCTATGCACTATTTAATGAAACAAACCCTCAGAAATATCCTGCGATATTTTAATGGGGATTTTAGATAAAACGAAACCGCTTTCTTTGGGAAGCGGTTTTTTTATTTAGAATATTGATTGTATAAATCAAATAAGAAGATTTGAAACATAAATTCTTAAACGATCTCCTTCTTAGTTTCTTTAGCTGATAAACCACAGCTTTTCTCCCCATTAAAATCTTCAGCAGCAAATTTAGCCTCCCATTCTTCCAGCAAATATAAAATAGGCAGCAATGCCAGTCCTTTTTCTGTCAAAGAATATTCAACCCTTGGAGGAAGTTCTTTAAACTCTTCTCTGATGATCAATCCATCGGTTTGCATTTCTCTTAACTGGTCGGTCAGAACTTTTCTGGAGATCACATTAATGCGTACCGCAAGTTCTCCGAAACGTAGTTTACGGTCTTTGATCACCAGAACAATAATAGGCTTCCATTTACTTCCTAAGGCAGACATCGCTTTGCCTAAAGGACAGCTGTATTTCATCAATTCATTCTTTACCATATGCGTTACTTCTAAGTTACTAATGTAAGTTACTGCGAAGTTACCACTTTTTTTTCTTTAAAAGATACAAATGTGAACTATTATTAGTTACTTTGTGTAACAATTTAAAAATGTTAAATAAAATAATTGCAAAACATGAATACAGACGCATTATTTAGTCCATTTAGTTATAAAAATCTTGAACTTAAAAATAGAGTGGTAATGGCTCCGATGACAAGAGCTCAATCTGATAACGGAGTTCCCACTCAGCAAATCACAGATTATTACGCAAGAAGAGCGGCTTCTGATGTAGGATTGATTCTTTCTGAAGGAACAGTAATCAACCGTCCAGGATCCAAAAACATGCAGAATATCCCTGATTTCTACGGTAAAGAAGCATTGAACGGATGGAAAAACGTAATTGATGCCGTTCATGCCAATGGCGGTAAAATGGGTCCTCAGATCTGGCATGTAGGAGATACAAGATCATCAGCAGATTATCCATTGGTGGATATGGAGAAAGCTTCAACGATGACGCTGGAAGATATTCAGGATACCATTGCTCAGTTTGCAGCATCTGCGAAATCTGCTAAAGATTTAGGATTTGATGTTGTGGAAATCCACGGAGCACATGGGTATCTTATTGACCAGTTTTTCTGGGAAGTCACCAATACAAGAACCGATGAATACGGTGGTAAGACCCTGAAAGAAAGAAGTAAATTTGCTGTTGATGTCGTAAAAGCGATCAGAGCGGCAGTAGGTGAAGATTTCACCATTATCATCCGTCTTTCTCAATGGAAACAACAGGATTACAAATCCAGACTGGCAGCAACACCTGCTGAAATGGAAGAATGGCTGCTCCCTCTAAAAGAAGCAGGCGTAGATATTTTCCACTGTTCACAACGTCGTTTCTGGGAAGCTGAATTTGAAGGTTCTGATCTGAATTTTGCAGGCTGGGCTAAAAAAATCACAGGACAACCTACTATAACAGTAGGATCTGTAGGTCTTGAAGGTGATTTTATGGGCGCATTTGCCGGTCAGGGAACTGAAAAAGCAGATTTGTCTGAATTAATCAGAAGACTGGAAAGAGGCGATTTTGACTTAGTTGCTGTTGGAAGAGCCCTTTTACAAGACCCTGAATGGGTAAAAAAAGTAAAAGAAGGAAATACTGATGAACTTTTAAACTTTTCAGCAGAAAGTTTAGGTGTTCTTTACTAAAAAGCAAGCATGAGTTGTGAATGTACTGTGCTGATGATATCAGTGTAGTATTCCAATTGGCAATTCACTTATTTATATTAAATTTTCTACCTGTTTATCTTTTTAAACAAAACCGGCTTCAGAATTTCTGGAGCCGGTTTTTAGTTGTAATCGTTTAGAGCTTAAAAAAATAAAACCGTTCCCAAAAATGAGAACGGTTTATTAACAGATTTAAATATCTAAAATTGTCAGATGAATGACAATAGTGATGTCTTATAAACCAATATTTTGAGTTGGTTTTAATTGTTTTAAAATGTTTTTTGGAATGGCATTTTTATGAACAAGAATTGCCGTTGATTTATACTCAACATACGGTCTTGTTACATAAAGATATCCTTCAAAATCGTTGGTTACTCCCCAAGAATTTTTCACCATATAATATTCTTTTCCAGACTGATCTTTAGCCAATCCTACGATGTGCATACCGTGATCATCTGTTGTAGAAAAGTTGTTAAGAGCTTTCTGACGCATATCCTCAGTGATCGTTTTGTCTTTTTTAGGCTCCGTAAACAGGTCTTTTTTATTAGTATCATTGATCTGATCCAAATCTACATCCGGAACATAGGCAACTCCGTTTTTATAAGAGAAATAAGGCTCAGATACATCTGTTGCCCAGCCTACAGAATATCCTTTCGTTACGGCATTATCAATAATAGCAGTAAGATCTTTCATTGGAACATTCCAGTCAGAATCATGGCTCCAGTTATCAGGAATCGGAACTACAAATTTTTGATAGTAGGCATAATCTTTATAAGAAGACAATTCTACATAATCTTCAGGATTAATACCCACCACTTCCTTAGCGAAAGTTATAGGAGTATAAGATTTTCCTCCGTACGTAAAGTTTGCAGGAACTTTTCCTAAATATTCATCTAAAATAGCATCTACAGAAGACATCCAGTCGTCAGAAAGCTTTCCTTTTGAAGAAGCGGCCACCAAACTGTCAAGAACAGGCTTTATTTTGCCCTGCATTTCTTTGAAGTTATTGGTAGTCTGTCCGTATGTTAGTCCTGTATACGCCTCCTGAGGCACAGCACCGTACTTTTTGTACATATTAATTACATCATGTAATTCTCCTCCATCACCCCAGCTGATTGCTCCGCCGTTAAGAACATATAATTTTGCTTTATCGTGATAAGAATTTCTTGCGGTAAAGATTTCAGCTAAATCTACAGGCTTTTTACCCATACGCTGCATTTCAGATTCAAGGAAAGAATTTCCGGAATAGCTCCAGCAAGTTCCTGAAGAACCTTGGTTTTTTACTGAAGTGGCGCCAACGTCTTTTAAAGTTTCAAATTTAAAATTGGCATTTTGTGATTGATTGTTTTTTAACTTATTGATTAAGTCATCCTGGGCAAACATCATACTTCCTGCAGACAAAACAAAAAGTAATGATGCAAATTTGTTATTTTTCATTACTATAAAAAGATTATTATATGAATAGTCGGTACTATTAAAGATAAGTTACAAAGGTAAAAGTTAAATTTGAATTAAAAAAAAGATGATAAGGTTCTTTGTTAATAGGCTTATCAATTTCCATTATTAAGAAAAAGCAGACCATGTTTCCAACCCAACCGAAAGTTTATGCATCTATACAGATATAAAGCCTGACTATGGAAAGAGAATTATTATTAGAATGCCAGCGCAACAACCGGAATGCGCAGCGGAAAATCTATGAGAAGATGGCCGGCAGGCTATATTCTGTATGCAGACGCTACTTAAAAAATGATGAAGATATTGAAGAAGTATTAGCTGATACCTTCTACAAAATCTTTACAAAGATCAGCCAGCTGCAGAATCATGATATTTTTGAAGCATGGGCCAGAAAAATTGCGGTGAATGAATGCCTGCAGAAATTAAGAAGCACTCAAGCATTACATATTTCTTTAGATGAAGACTTTTCCGGATCTTCAGATGCTTCTGCGGAGAATATCTCTTTCGAAAAAGATATGCTGAGCCTGCTGAATTTCCTTCCTGAAGGCTGCAGAGCTATTTTTAATCTTTTTGCCATTGAAGGATATCCTCATAAAGAAATAGCTTCAATGCTTTCCATCAGTGAAGGAACTTCAAAATCCCAGCTCAATTTTGCAAGAAAAAAATTACAGGAACTCTTGGGTAATCAAAACATTTAAACTTTTAAGACAATGGAAAATAATCACGACATCGATAAAAAATTCAATGAGGCTTCTAAAATGTTAGAAGAACCAGAGACTTTTCCTGCTTTTGAAAAAGTTTGGAGAACTGTTGAAGAAAAACTAGATAAAAAAGAAAATCAGAAACGAATCATACCGGCTTGGATCCCGTACGGAATTGCAGCCAGTTTGATCATTGGGTTGGGAGCCTTTTACTTTTTAGATAAGAAAGAAAATACAGCACCGGAAAAACCGCTTATTGTAAATAACAGAGCAGGAGATCAACCTAAAAATACGATTCAGAAAATTGACAGTACCGTCGGTTCTGAAATTAGAAAAGAAACCAAAATTCAGGAGAGAGAAGTTATAGCATATAATGTATCCCCAACTCCAATGAAAATGCCCTCATTGCGAAATGCCACTCCTGTCTATGCGAATACACCTCCTTCTCCAGTGTATGATTATATACCAAGTTCCAGTGAGCGTTCAACGAGTATTGATGAAGTAGTTATTACCGGATACGGCCAGCAAAAAAGAGTTCAGTCACTTACAGCGAGCGTTACTACAGTCCAGTCTGAGAGTATTATGCAGCAAAACTCAGTTTCTAATGTACTTCAGGGGAGAGTTGCAGGGGTGCAGATTGCCCAGGAGGGAAGCAGAAGACAAAAATCGGATCAGATCGTAACTACTTTTAATAATATCAATCAAGGATACCTGAATGAAGGTGAAATTTCAGTTAGAGGAATAAGTGCATTAAACAATACTAATAATCCATTATTTATTGTGAATGGTGAAGTGGTTGACCGTGATTATTTCAGCAGCCTGAATCCAAAAAAAATAAAAAACGTACAGATATTAAAAGGGGCTGATGCCACCTCATTATTTGGGAGCCAGGGTGCTAATGGAGTAGTGGTTGTGAAAACAAAAAGGCTTTCAAAAAAGGAAAAAAGGAGAATGAAGGAATTCCAGGAAGAGCATAAACAAGTACAGCAAGACATTCCTGTAATCACTGATGAAAGTTACGATGCCTTTGTAGAGAACCCTTTTGAACTGACTAAAAACCAACCTTTGTCTACTTTTTCGATTGATGTAGATAACGCTTCCTATTCCAATGTCAGAAGAATGATCAATAACGGACAGACAGTGGATAAAAATGCGGTGAGAATTGAAGAAATGGTCAATTACTTTACCTATGACTATCCGCAGCCTAAAAATGACCAGCCGTTTTCAATCAATACAGAATACAATGAAGCACCGTGGAGTCCAGATCATAAATTGCTGAAAATAGGATTACAAGGGAAAAATGTTCCAACGAATCAACTTCCGGCTTCGAATCTTATATTTCTTATCGATGTATCAGGCTCTATGGACGAGCAGAACAAACTTCCACTGCTGAAATCTTCTTTTAAAGTATTGCTGGGTCAGCTGAGACCTCAGGATAAAGTAGGCATTGTAGTCTATGCCGGAAGTGCCGGAATGGTATTGGCTCCGACTTCTGCCAAAGAAAAAGAAAAAATAATTCAGGCATTGGATCATTTACAGGCTGGAGGAAGTACAGCTGGGGGTGAGGGAATTGAGCTGGCCTATAAACTGGCACAGGAAAATTTCGTAAAAAACGGAAATAACCGGGTCATTATCGCTACTGATGGAGATTTTAATGTCGGGGCATCATCTACTTCCGATATGGAAACCTTGATTGAAGAAAAAAGAAAATCCGGTGTTTTCCTTACCTGCCTGGGATTTGGAATGGGAAATTATAAAGATAATATCCTGGAAACGCTTGCAGATAAAGGAAACGGAAATTATGCATACATTGATAACCTGCAGGAAGCCAATAAATTTTTAGGAAAAGAATTCGCAGGAAGCATGTACGCAATTGCAAAAGATGTTAAGATTCAGATTGAATTCAATCCCAAATATGTACAGTCTTACCGCCTGATCGGTTACGAAAACAGAAGGCTGAAAAATGAAGATTTCATCAATGATACCATAGATGCCGGGGAATTGGGAAGCGGACATACCGTTACGGCCTTATACGAAGTGATTCCTGTACATGTAAAGTCAGAATTTTTGCCTAAAGAAAATGATCTGAAGTATAGCCGCTCCGAAAGCGCTGAAAATTTTGCAGGTGAGCTCGCAACGATAAAATTCAGGTATAAAAAACCGGACGGAGACAGAAGCAGGGAAATCAGCCAGACAGTTACCAATTCGAATATGAAGATCTACGGCGCCAGTCCTGATTTCAAATTTGCTTCTTCTGTAGCCTGGTTCGGTCTGGTAGCCAGAGATTCTCATCTGATTAAGAAAAAAGATCTTTCAGAAATTGAAAATCTTGCGAAACAAGGAAAAAGTAATGATGAAGAAGGTTACCGTTCAGAATTTATCCGATTGGTAGAGAGCTACAAAACCATTCAAAAATAACCCAACAAAAAAGAAATTTCTCCGGAGATTTCTTTTTTTTGTTAAAATCATCGCTGACATTCGGAGTCACGATGGATAAAAGAATAGCAAGTTATCTTATCAGGAAAGAAACAAAAAAAAAACAAACTTTCAAATATTATTGAAAATTCAAAAAATATAATTACATTTGTAATACAAATTAAAAGACAGACAAAATGAAATTGGAAGAAGCTAAAGAAAAGTACATTCAAACCTGGGGAACATTTGCCACCAATTGGGGGATCAACAGGACTATGGCACAGGTTCACGCATTGCTTTTGGCTTCAGGTAAACCTTTGTCTACAGATGATGTGATGGAGCAGCTGGAAGTTTCAAGAGGAAATGCCAATATGAATTTACGGGCCCTCATCGATTGGGGAATTGTAAAAAAAGAATTTGTAAAAGGGGACCGCAAAGAATATTTTATTGCTGAAAAAGATGTCTGGTATCTTTTTAAACAGATTACAAAAGAACGCAGAAAAAGAGAAATAGAACCCGTTATTTCTTTTCTGGAAGAGCTTAAAAATATCGAAGATAATGATTCTGAAGATGCCAAAGAGTTCATAAAACTCATGGAAGATTTCAGCACGGTAACCGGGAAAATCAACAATATTATGGATCTGGCGATTAAAAGCGATGATCACTGGCTGGTAGGTAAAATTACCAACCTGTTAAAATAGAAGAGGAGATACTCCTTTTTTATTTCAGATAAACTTTCAAAAATTACTGAAAATATAATATTTATAAGATGTTTAATATCATTTCATACAGTATTTTTCTTAGCATCAGTTTTTACATTACCGTTGATGTGGGCAGAAGATGCTTTAATTCAGGAAAAGTATATTTAGAGTATTTGATCGGTGATAAAGATTTTTGTTTAACCATCAACAGGATTCTTTTAGGTAGTTATTACTTATTAAACCTAGGTTACATCGCTGTAAATCTTAGTTTCTGGAAGACCATTAGAAGTATGGAAGAAATGATCGCAGTGGTATCTGTCCGCATTGGATACATTGTTTTACTCTTGTGTATTTTACACTTTACCAACATTATTATGCTGTATGTAGTAAGAAAAAAATTAACAATAAAATAAAATTACAATGACGACAACTATTTTAACCCAGACGTACAACTTCTCAGCGTACATGATCTATTTACCAATTGTGATTACCCTTACTGTATTTGTTTCACAGTTTCTGTTTAAAAACTCAAAAACATTTATGATGGACATTTTTCACCAGAAAGAAGATATCGCAATGGCTACCAATTCCTTATTTAAAATAGGCTTTTATCTGTTAAATATAGGGTTTGCACTTTGTATTATTGAATTCCTCCAAATTGAAACGGTAGAAAGACTGGTTGTTAGTTTAAGCAAGAAAATTGGAGGTTTCTCTATCTATCTTGGGGTGATGATGATTCTGAATCTGCTTCTCTTCCTAAAAGGCCGTAAACACGCTTCTAATAAAGTAATTCCAATAAAAAATGAAAACACTCCTTTTTAAAATCTGGATGTACTTCACCTTCAGGTTTCAGAATAAAAGAACCCGTGGCGATTTTTTAAACCTTTAAAATCCATAATCATGAAAACGATTCTAAAATATGACTCTAAAATTCAGTTAACATTAATCCTGTTACTTGTGCTTACACTTTTTACGAGATTATTTTCTGATGACAATTTTACTATCACGATTTTGCTTGTCGAGTTTTTTCTCATTGCTGCTGTACAGTATTCTTTAAATGTAATTAAATTTTTCAGTAAAAAATATCTGAAAACCGATTCAAGAAAGATATATATGTTTCTTTCTACCTACGTGGTTACAGGTTTTTTGATCCTCATTATTTTTAATTCCTTCCTTGCGAATAAGCTGAAAGATCTCTTTGGACTGATGGCCTTCAGCTGGATCATTCTTTCACCGATTCTTATTTTTCAGTCTTTATTCATCAGCCGTTCTGATTCTAAGAATAATGTAGGTTCCCGAATAGAAATTTAATCAGTGATATTTATTATAAAAAAATAAAATGGCAACAATATATTTAGAAACATTCATCAAAGCTGATATTCAGACTGTTTTTGATCTGGCAAGAGATATTGATCTGCACCAAAAATCAACATTTAAAACCCATGAAAAAGCGATCGCCGGACGGACCAGCGGACTGATTGAAGAAAATGAAACTGTAACCTGGAGAGCCAAGCATTTGGGAGTTTATCAAACCCATACTGCTAAAATTGTAAATATGGAAAAACCCTATCAGTTTACCGATGTCATGGTAAGAGGAACATTTAAATTGATGAAGCATCAGCATATTTTTAAAACAAAAGATGACGGGACAGTAATGACAGACCATTTTGAATTTGAATCACCATTCGGTATCATAGGAAAGATCTTTAACAGAATTTTCCTGACAGGTTACCTTACCACTTTTCTTCTTGAGAGAAATGCTCTCATTAAGAAAACTGCCGAAAGAAACCATTAACTCTATATCTGAAAAACAATTATCCAATGAATTTTTTAAAAGCCGAATGGCGAAAACTGGCCATTATCAACTACAAAATAGATCCGGAGATACTTACCAAATATCTCCCAAAAGGGACAGAGCTGGATTTTTATAGCGACATATGTTATGTGAGTTTGGTGGGATTTATGTTTTTAAACACTAAATTATTAGGCGTTTCAGTACCGTTTCACAGAAATTTTGAAGAAGTTAACCTCAGGTTTTATGTAAAGAAAAAAGAGAATGGCATCTGGAAAAGAGGAGTGGTTTTTATTAAAGAAATTGTTCCTAAATCAGCCCTCAGCTTTGTTGCCAATACATTTTATAAAGAAAATTACATCACCATGCCGATGAAAAATGAGATTCATGAAAAAGGCAATGACGTAAGAGTAAAATATTCCTGGAAAGACAAAAGCTGGCATTCCATAGAAATTACAGCTGAAAATAAAGCGTTGCCGATACAGCCCAATTCTGAATTTGAATTCATCACCGAACATTATTTCGGTTTTACCAAAATAGGGGATAAAACTTCAGAATACGAAGTCTGCCATCCGCAATGGGAACAATATCCGGTAAAAGAATGCGCGCTTGAAATTGATTTTAAAAGCATATACGGAAATGATTTTGAATTTTTAACAGTTGAAAACCCCGTTTCTGTAATGCTGGCCGAAGGTTCTGGAATTGAAGTAAGAACCAGAAAAAATCTGATGATAAAATAATAGTCAGAGAAGGAATCACAGAAAATTTTCTATTAAAAACAACCCATTCTAATTGAATAAGCGCTTGTTTTTTTATTCTTGGTATGATATATGTAATAATTACGATGAATCTGAATGATTTTAATTACTAATGATGTATTAATTGCTAACATTCAATAAAAGTAAATATTATGAAAAAGTTTTTTATATCAACACTGGTGTTATTAGGATTATCAATGAACGTATATGGTCAGAAACACCCTCCTGTTCCTCCTCATCCATCAAAAACTGAATTAATTAATGCTAAATCGCGCGAGCTGGATAAAAGATACAATCAGGAAAAGAAATTGATTATGAATCATCCTCTGGCCACGAAAAAAATGAAACAGGATCAAATGAAGGCTTTAAATGAAAAATACAGAAGCCAGAAAAAATTACTTAAAAAAATGTAATTCAATTAAAAATATTAGATTAAATAAAAAGAGCAGGAATTTCCTGCTCTTTTTTTGGATAAGATTATTTTCTTAGAAAACTTTCCTTGCTAATAGCAGGTTGAGCAAAAATACACCCGTCCAGTTACTGTTGTTGCCTCCATTGATACCGATAAAATCTATACGGGCTACAGAAACGGTAAGTCTTGTTTTTCCCAACGTTCCGTTATTGGCAAGACTAACGAAAGAAGCAGTGAAAACATCAGGAAAACTGGAATTATTTCCTGCTGTTAAAATAGGATACATATTGGTAATATTGAAAGGAGTTCCCTGATACTCATACACAATCGTCATTCTGCTGGTATTGGAATAGGACGCTGTATGAGCATAAGTTGTGGATGTTTTACTTATGATCCACCATGCATCAGTCCCTGTTCCCGTGTCATAACCGGTGTTGCCATGGTTTGTCCAGTCCAGCACCCCCGGTGATCCGCCTCCATGAGGAGGAATAGATAGCTGGGTACCATATACTTCCACATTCCCCGGTTTAGGTAATGCAGAAAAAGAAAGATCCCATGTACCCCCTGTAGTATTACTATTGTTCACTACTTCTGCATATGCTCCCGTAGGAACCATGAAAGAAGCAACCGGGGTATTGTCTACCCTCAACGTATTGCCACTCGATGCCTGAATGGTAATGCTTGAAGCTGAAATATTCTTGATTTTATAAATACGTCCCTTAAAACTGGTTGTTCCCGTTCCTATAACCGGCAGGGTGATCACTGTATTGGCAGTTCCGTTATAAGTCAAATAATGATCCGTAGCTGTTACTGTATATGCAGTGGAAGTAATTTCCTTGTAATCAGCTCCCAGAGAGCCGTTTATATCTAAAGTACTGTTGAGGGTGACGGTTCTAATACCAACTTGTGCACTTAAAGAAAAACTGCAAAATAAAATAATTAATAGATAATTTGTTGTTTTCATGTTTTTAATTTTAGCAAAACTAAGAATTTTATTCTAAATTATTAATATACAATAGTTTATTTTACGTTTTTTAAGATAAATCTCTGTTTTGGGAAACATGTAGTGGTGTTGTTTACATAAAATGGTATGCTCTTGTAAAAATTTTAACAGAATTTCTATCTTTTAAAACAAAAGGTAAAAAATATGAACTGCAGTGCCTGAAAGATGAAGAAGGAGAAACGTTATACATCCAATATTTTTCCTTAAATTCGCATAAAATTTTTAAGCTAATGAACTACGATATTATTGTCATCGGAAGTGGTCCTGGTGGATATGTTACAGCTATTAGAGCAGCACAATTGGGTTTTAAAACCGCAATTATCGAGAAAGAAAATTTAGGAGGAATCTGTCTTAACTGGGGCTGTATTCCAACAAAAGCTTTGTTGAAATCTGCTCAGGTTTTTCATTATATCAATCATGCAGAAGATTATGGTTTGAATAAAGTGGAAGGAAGTTTCGAATTCCCGAACGTTATTCAAAGAAGCCGTGGAGTTGCCAGTAAAATGAGCAAAGGAATTGAGTTCTTAATGAAAAAGAATAAAATTGATGTAATTCTGGGAACTGCTAAAGTTTTAAAAGATAAAAAAGTTTCTGTTACCGATAAAGAAGGTAAAACAACTGAATATGCCGGAGGTCACATCATTATTGCAACCGGAGCACGTTCAAGAGAATTACCGAATTTACCGCAGGATGGTAAAAAAGTAATCGGATACAGACAGGCATTATCTCTTGCTGAGCAGCCAAAATCTATGATCGTGGTAGGTTCTGGAGCGATCGGAGTAGAATTTGCCGATTTCTATAACACAATGGGAACCAAAGTAACCGTTGTTGAATTTATGCCAAACATCGTTCCTGTAGAAGATGAAGATATCTCTAAACACTTAGAAAAATCTTTAAAGAAGACGGGAATCGAAATCATGACCAATGCTTCTGTAGAAAGTGTAGATACCAGCGGAGAAGGAGTAAAAGCTACTGTAAAGACTGCTAATGGAAACATTACACTGGAAGCTGATATTTTATTATCTGCTGTGGGTATTGCTGCCAATATCGAAAACATCGGATTGGAGGAAGTAGGAATCCAGACTGATAAAGGAAGAGTATTGGTAAACGAATGGTACGAAACCTCAGTTCCTGGTTACTATGCAATCGGAGATATTATCCCGACTCAGGCTTTAGCACACGTTGCTTCTGCTGAAGGGATCACTTGTGTAGAGAAAATCAAAGGAATGCACGTTGAGAAAATCGATTATGGCAATATCCCGGGATGTACATACTGTCACCCTGAAGTAGCTTCTGTAGGTCTTACCGAAAAGCAGGCTAAAGAAAAAGGATATGAAATTAAAGTTGGTAAATTCCCACTTTCTGCTAGCGGAAAAGCTACAGCAAACGGAAATACAGACGGTTTCATTAAAGTAATCTTCGATGCTAAATATGGCGAATGGTTAGGTTGCCACATGATTGGTGAAGGAGTAACAGATATGGTTGCTGAAGCTGTTGTTGCCAGAAAACTGGAGACTACCGGTCATGAAATCATTAAATCAATCCACCCGCACCCAACTGTTTCCGAAGCTATTATGGAAGCTGCTGCTGCTGCTTATGGTGAAGTGATTCACATTTAATACATACAATAACGTATCCCAGATACTTATTATACAGCCCGGATACAATCCGGGCTTTTTTTGTTTATATTATTAATTATTAAAATAATTTTAAAATCAGCATATTTCGAAAAATTAGTTCCGTTTTCTCACCTTGTTTTCTTAATTTTAATCTATGAATTTTGAAAAAGTAGGGCTTGTTTTATCAGGTGGCGGGACTAAGGGAATTGCTCATGCAGGAGTTTTAAAATTCTTAATTGAAAAAAATATAGACGTAGACATTCTGTCCTGCTGCAGTGCAGGATCTATAGTGGGATGCCTGTATGCCATAGGAAAAACCCCCGAAGAAATTCTCCAGTTCTTTAACTCCGTATATTTTTTCAACTGGAAACATTTTGCTTTCAATCAGCCCGGACTTGTTTCTTCAGTGATTTTCAGGAATTACCTGAAGCCGATCTTTCATGACATGAAATTAAAAGACCTGAACAAAGAGGTCAAAATTGTTGCCACAGAACTGGTAGCCGGAACACAGAAAATATTCGATGAAAATTTTGAAGTCGTAGATGCGATCATCGCCTCATGTTCTATACCGGGTATTACCACTCCTTACATATTAGGAGATGAAATGTATTGTGATGGAGGGGTACTGAACAACTTTCCGGCAGACATTATCAGAGACGAATGCGACAACTTAATCGGGATTTTCGTATCACCGCCCAATAATATTGATATTAAAGATTTAAAGACCATTAAAGCTATTGTTTCGCGTTCTTATGACTTACTGTCCTACCGGATAGAAAAAATTAAATTCGACTATTGTGATTGGTTTATTTCCTCACAGGAACTGGCTACATACGGAACTTTTGAAAGGAGAAGCGACCGGATGGAAGAAATGTTTATGATCGGATACAAAGCCGCTAAAGAAAGCTTTGCAGAAAGTTGCTTTTATTCAGAAGTAAAGAATTAGATTTTAATTATATCCTGGTTGCCCTACAGAAGATCGGTCAGACAAATACCTTTGTAAACTCAAATTTTTTCCCATTGAATAACCCTTTATCACTTAACTTTAACTCTGGTATAACCAAAAGTGCCATAAAAGATAAAGTCATATAAGGTGATTTCAACTTACTGCCCAATTCTTTTGCCCGTTTATCCAGTTTAATATAAGCTTCAGCTGCTGCTTCTGCAGGCAGATTGGTCATAATTCCTGCAATAGGAAGCTCAAGAACTATTTCCTCGGTTGCTGTCGCTAATGAAATTCCTCCTTTAGCCTTAATAATAGCATTCACTGCTTTACACATATCCTCATCGTTAGTTCCCACTACCACAATGTTATGGCAGTCATGCGCAACACAAGAGGCAATTGCTCCTGTTTGTAAGCCTGTATTTTTAATAAAAGCAATGGCTGCGGGAGCATCATAATAACGGTTTACTACCGCAATTTTTAAAATATCTTTATCCGTATCCGATTCTGCATACCCGTTAACGTTTAATGATTCGGCTAGGATTTCTTTGCTTATTAATTGCCCGTCCAGTGCTTCTATCACACGGATGGTATCACTTTCACTTTTGATTTTAAAATCTGAAGGCTGTTTTATGCTGCAATGAAAATTATTAACAATGGGAGATTCAACGGATGTAATGAAAGAATTTCCTTTTTCTGCCACGAGTTGCCCATTGATATAGGTTTTTAAAATGTTGAAATCTTTTAGAGTATCAATCTCAATAAAATCGGCATTATCACCCACCTGCAGCAGGCCGATAGGTAAATTATAATGTTTGATAACATTATAGGAAGATGCCCGCAATACATCATAAAGGTCATAGCCTTTGCTTAGTGCTCGTTTTACATGATCGTTGATGTGGGATTCAAGCAAATTGTCCGGATGCTTGTCGTCACAGCAAAACATAATTTGTTCCGGATAGTCTTTTAATAAAGGAATTAAGGTTTCAAAATTTTTAGCCGCACTTCCTTCTCTGATCATGATTTTCACTCCATGCTGGAGCTTCTCCAGTGCTTCCTGATATCCAAAACACTCATGATCTGTGGTGATGCCTGCGTTAAAATAGGTTTTCATCTCTTCTCCCATTAAACCCGGTGCATGGCCGTCAATAGGTTTTTGATGTTTTTTTGCAGAAGCCAGTTTTTTCAGAACTTCTTCGTCATTATAAATTACTCCCGGAAAATTCATCATTTCTGCCAGGTATATAATTTCTTTTCTGCTTAATAATGTGTCGATATCATCAGCATCAATCCTTGCTCCTGCGGTTTCAAAATGGGTTGCAGGGACACAGGATGGAGCTCCGAAATAAAAATGAAAAGGAACCTGGCTCGCATTATCAATCATAAATTCCACTCCCGGAATACCCAGTACATTGGCAATTTCATGAGGATCCGATATCGTTCCCACCGTTCCGTGCTGTACGGCAATACGTGCAAATTCTGACGGCACAAGCATACTGCTTTCAATATGAACATGAGCATCAATGAACCCCGGCAGAATATACGTGTCCGGAGATTCGGATGTTTTTTCTATAGCCGTGATTTTACCATCAGTAACGGTTATTTGAGCAGGGTATGTTTCTTTCGAAACAAGATCGATTAAATTGGATATAAGGGTAAGTGCCAACGTAGGTTTTATTTTGAAATTCTATTTACCATCGAAGTTACAAAAATTTGATTAGGATAGCTAGTATTTCTTACTGGTCATCATTGATTCCCTATTTTTTAAAAAATAAAATCCTGCTTCAAAGCAGGATTTTATACTATTAATTTTTAACTACGCGGCCGTCTTCATTCGCGATCTCATTTCCATTGGTGTCGTTGACGACCAGGGTGTAGGGTGCAGCAGAAGCTGAATCTGTAAGATAATTTCTCCAAACCTGATAGGTATAGCCATTATTAGTGAACTCATAATAATAGTTACCTCCGGTACCATCAGGGATCAGTTCGCCATTGCTGATGATCATGCTTGGTTTTGAGGTCAGCTTTGAATTCACACCCCAGGATTGGTAAAGATATTTTCCGTTAGGCTGTTTGTCAATTCTTATCTTAAACTTTTTCGTTTTAATAATCATTGTTTTCGGTACTTTTTGGAAGTTACCGGAATAGCTGGTTAAAGGATGGTTATTTGCTTTTTCAACTGGAATTTCATTAGCATATGCTAATGAAAACTGGGCCATACAGAAGGCTCCTAATAGAATCTTTTTAATCATTGTTGTAGCGGTTACTGGTTAATAGCTAGTGTTTATCAAATATAACGCCATTTGCAGTGAACCAAAGATTCAGTTTGAATACTCATTTTTAGGAACGCACTTTATATTTTAAGAAACAGCAGTGTAACTTGCAAAAGCCTCTTCCAGACTGTTGAATCTTCCTTTAAACTCATCAATCGGGCAATCCTGAAGAATATTCCCCTTATGGATCAGAATCACTCTTGAACAAAGCGCTTCAACTTCCTGCATGATGTGGGTGGAAAGCAGTACGGTCTTTTGCTGGCCTATTTCTTTCACTACATTTCGGATTTCTATAATTTGATTGGGATCTAGCCCGTTAGTAGGTTCATCTAAAATTAAAAGATCCGGCTGATGAATAATGGCCTGTGCCAGCCCAATTCTTTGTTTGTATCCTTTGGAAAGCTGTCCGATTTTTTTTGATTTTTCAGGCGTAATGCCTACCAGTTCAATAACCTCATCTACACGGCTTTCGGGTATTTTATGAATATTAGCCACAAAATGTAGGTATTCTTTCACAAACATTTCCAGATACAGAGGATTGTTTTCGGGAAGAAAACCAATGTTTTTCTTACTTTCAATCTCGTGTTCAGTGATGTTTTTTCCATTAAAAATTATTTCTCCCTGGTCAATCTTTAAAGCTCCGACAATAGATTTCATTAAAGTGGATTTCCCTGCTCCGTTCGGACCCAGAAGACCAATGATCTCATTTTGGTCAATAGAAATATTGATATTGTGAAGGGCAGTTTGTTCGCCAAATTTTTTGGTCAGATTGATAATTTGAAGCGGCATAATTTAAAATGTCTTTTTGCAAAAGTAAAAATAAAAAAACTCATTCGGATGAATGAGTTTATAATATTAAAAAATAATAGAATTATTTTCTTGATTTTTTGTTTTTATTGTTGCTGTTGCTAGACGGTGCTGCGGAAGCCCCTTGATTTGAAGCGGGTTTTGCCCCGTTAATCTGTTGCATGGTAGCAGGCTTTTCGTACATAGCAGATTTTCCATTTGTTTTTCCGAAAACTTTTTCCACCTGTTTTCTATTTAAAAACTGTGATTTGCCGACATATTTACGGTTTTTGTTGATGTACTGAATAAACTGGACAGTCGGTTGTCCGTAGTTTTTCTCATAATGAAGCTCGATAATGTCATTAGGAAGTTCCAGAACAACATTTTCAATAGGTGGAGTAATGAAGCCGTCTATAATTAAGTTATATAAATCTGATACATCTCCGGTAAGATTCTGGAAAGAAAAAGATCTGATGGTATTCAGATTGCTGGTGTTCAGATCCTGATAGTTGATGGTATATTTATTTTCCTTTTTATATAAGCCTACCGAATTATCTTTGCCAATTTCCACCAAGCTTTCGTTTTTCAGAACCTTAATCTGTGAAAAAGCTGAAATGCCGAACATGCATGTAATGAGTAGAAGTATTTTTCTCATGTGGAGGGATTTTAATGTTTTTATAATTTGTGTACCTAAAATTAGTAATAATATGCTTTAACATTTTATTACACCAAGCAAAAGTAATACTTTTTTTTAATATCCGTAAGCCATATGCATTGGATGTTATGTATATCATTGTATGTGCAGCTGTGTGTAAATCATAAGGTTGCGTGATGTACATCAATGGATGTATTAAACATTTCTAAAATTCCACTTGATAGCTTTATATTTATTATCATACGTAATTCATTCATATACAAATGATAAGATGCTTTTAAGTTAAAAAAATCTTTGAATTGCGGCTGGATGTTTCATATTTTATTAATATAAAATTTTTCAGCGTATAACATTCTCACTGCGTTATTGCTGATGAAATATAAATTTGTAATTTTATCTTCCACCATTTATTATTACACATGCCTATTTTACATCAGGATCAAATTTTTACAATCCGTGAATTTTCAGGAGAAGAACAGAATTTGTTCTGCAGTCTTTTTGAAGATGCAGAAGTCACGAAATACCTTCCATACCGTTCCCCGGAACAATATACAGAAATGTTCCAAGTCGCCTTGGAGGATTATAAGAATGGTCCTTTCGGCCGTTTCGGGATATTCGATTCCCAGACTAATGATTTTATCGGAATGTGCCTTGTACGGGACTTTGCGGATGTACCCGGCCAGATGGAAATAGGATATACTTTAGGTAAAAACTATTGGGGGAAAGGGATTGCAACGCAGGTAAGCCGTGCTTTGGTAAAATATTGTTTTCTTGCGACTGAAGGCAATGAAGTGGTAGCCGTAACTGATCTGGATAATATAGGTTCACAGAAAGTATTAGAAAAGGCCGGTTTTAGCAGGTTAGACAATCTCCGGAGACCAGATCGTGAGTTAGCATATTATAAAGTGGAACGTAGTGAAGTGGCAATATAAATCTACATTTTCTTCCTGTTACTGATTAATAGAACCTTTAGAAACCGTTGCCACGAAAGCATCAAATTCACTTTTATAGCTTCTTCCAACAGGAATAGGGTAAGAACCTAACATGACCTCATGATTATTGAAAGCAGTTACAAATTGAGCATTAATCATAAACGAACGGTGAATTCTTATAAACCCTTTCCTTAATAAAAGAGATTCCAGCTCTGTGATGGTACTTTTTGCTATGATACTTTCATTGTTGGTTAACACTATTTTGATATCATTCCTTTGACTTTCAAAATACACAATTTCCCGGATGAAGATCTTTCTGTTCATCCCTTCTGTTTTAATGATGATAAAATCCTCCTGAATAGTATTTCTGTTTCTTAACACCCTGTCTACAGAGGTAAAAAAGCGTTCAAAAGTAATGGGTTTCAGGAGATAGTCTACAGCTTCCAGTTCAAAACCTTCTATAGCAAAATCACGGTAAGCGGTCGTGAAAATTGTGGGCGGTTTATGGGAGAGTGACTTTAAAAAATCGATTCCCGTTAAATGAGGCATTTGTATATCCAGAAACAGAAGATCCACAGGCTTGGTCTGCAGAAGTCCATAAGCTTCCAGGGCATTTTCAGCTTTTCCGATCAGTTTTAAATGGTCGATCCGGGCAATATGTTTTTCCAGCAGCGAGGCTGCCAGAGGTTCGTCATCTACAATGATACAGTGGATCATAAGGTTGCGGGTGTTTTTATTTCAACTTTAAAAATATTGTTTTCCTTGGATACTTTGAAGGTAAAATGATCTTTATAATGATGGTGAAGCTGTTTTTCTACATTTTTCAGTCCGATTCCTTCCGAATCGGTATAGTCATCATCTTCACAGGTATTTTCAATCCTGAAAACGGAGTACTGATCATCACAGGAAATATAAATGTTTATTTCTGCATTGTTTGCGGTCTTGGCTGCCCCGTGTTTAAAAGCATTTTCAACCAGGGTGAGGTAGAGCAGCGGGGGAATGGAAGCCCCGGGATGTAAGGTTGATATTTTGTGAATGGTAAGTCTTCCTTCACTGTATCGGAGGCTTTCCAGGGCGATATAATCATCAATCAAGGAAACTTCCTCTGCTACCGGAACTTCCTCTTTAGGACCTTTGTATAAAATATAATCCAAAATATCCGAAAGCCGTCTGATAGATTCCGAGGTTTTTTCTGAGTTACTCAATGAAAGAGAATAAATATTATTAAGAGTATTAAACAGGAAGTGAGGGTTTAGTTGGGATTTCAGGGATCTCAATTCCAGTTCTGCTTTTTCTTTCTGCAGTTGTGCGGTGTTTTCTTTTTCATCTTTATAACGGAGGATAAACATCACCGATATGAAAATAAAAGCACCGCTAATGATCGGAAATGTATAATGGAACAGCAGATAGCCGATATCAGTGAAAATATCAAAAAAGCTGTCTTTCAGTTCATGGGTGAACAAAGGTTCGGCAATATAAACAATAAATATCCTGTTGATCACGGAAATGAAATAGAGAGACAGGATAAGATACAGACAAAATAAGACGTATTTTTTCCGGTCAAAAAAATGGCGGATCAGAACATAATAGATGAAATTGGCTCCCGCAATCTGGAATATCCAGTGACAGAAGTTATAGATAATGATTTCCGGGGATATTTCATCGTAATATTGTCCGTAATTCCTTACAGATTCGCATACAAAGAGCGCTGTCCAAAAAAACAGCTGAAAATAGATATGCTGTTTTAGATTATTTCCTGGTCCAAATTTCATAGCCCTCAAAAGTAGAAAATCCTGAGCCATGGTGCATTGTTTTTTGATACAATCAAACAAATTAATGACAGAAAACAACTATTTCAGTTCAGACAGCAGATATTACGGTTGGAATCCAGATTAGCGCATTCTGTCCTCATCCCCAAAAAAGAGCAGTCTGTTTTACAACATTTGCAGAAAAAAGTATGCCTGCAACCCCTTATTCTTCTGAGAAACTTTACGGACTGGATCATTTACGGGCCCTGGCCATTATGTTGGTTCTGATGTACCATTACCGGGCATTTAAGCATCCCGGATGGATTGATACCGTAGGGAGATTCGGATGGACCGGAGTAGATTTATTCTTTGTACTGAGTGGATTTTTAATATCCGGACAGCTGTTTAAAGAAATTGAAAGGAGCAAGAGCATCAGTCTGAAAACATTTTTCATCAAACGTTTTTTCAGGATCATTCCGCCGTACTTGTTTACTTTGTTGCTGTACTTTAGTGTTCCGTTGTTCAGGGAGCGGGAAGCCTTGTCTTCGTTTTGGAAATTCGTCACTTTTACCCAGAATTATGGGCTGGATGTCATCAACGGCGGAACATTTTCGCATGCATGGTCTTTATGCATTGAAGAGCAGTTTTATCTTTTTCTCCCCTTGCTTCTTCTGTTGGGAATACAAACAAAAATGTACAGGCATACCGTTCTGTTTGCCGTTTTTCTGATCCTGTTTTCCTTAACGATCAGAGCTGTTACATGGAATATCTCTGTGGTTCCTGTGATGGAAACCGATGATTTTTGGAAGGTATGGTATATGAACATATATTATCCCACTCATACCCGTTTAGATGGTTTGGCAGTGGGGGTTATGATTAGTTTTCTGATGCAGTATTCATTGAGATTTCAACGGATGGTTCATAACCACGGAAACCGACTTTTTATTGCCGGGGTTGTTCTGTTGGGAGTTTCATTCTGGATCTGTAATGACCAGGCTTCTCATGGAGCTTCCGTATTCGGGTTTACAGCGGTTGCATTGAGTTATGGTGTTATTCTGATGTCGGCCGTTTCGCGATCTTCCTTTCTTTTTCAATCGAAATCTTATGTTACGGCCCAGCTGGCGGGGCTGTCTTATGCGGTTTATCTTTCCCATAAAGGGGTTATCCATATGGTTCAGAGTGCTTTGCATTATTGTAATATTGAAACTTCTGGTGGGATCAGCCTTTGTGTTTGCTTCATGGCTTGCATTGCAGGCGGACTCTTCTTTCGTTTTGTTATTGAAAAACCTTCTGCAAAGCTTAAATACCTCATTTTGAATAAAAACAGAGAATAAAATAGGATTCTTACCTTGTTTTTTTGAATGGAGTAATCATGTGAATTTGTATCGTATCAATTTTCCGACAAAATTTTGGAATATAGTTTAGCATAATTACGCTTATATTTCTTCTGACTGTATTTGCGAAAGATCAATACCAAGCGTTGTAAATCCTTTTATCCCTTCATCGGTAATATAAAAATGTTTGGCATCAGGTTTTTCTTTTGCAATCCATCCTTTGTTTATAAATTCTTCCAGAAGGAGGGTTCCCAGTTTCCCGCCAATATGGTTATAGCAGGTTTTGGCCGGTTTTTTAGCGGTGTTTTGTTTCATGGTGATAGTTTTTAATAGGTATTGAACAATCGATTCAATGCTTTGGTCTGTATGTCTCCCTAAAATATTGTATTGGAAAAGGTTAAAAAAATTAGCGCACAAGAAAATAAATTAAAGCACCAATTCCGGCATAAACCGTCACCGTAATAATATCAGCGATGGGTTGTGAAAAGCGTTTTTCCGCAATTTTATCGGCATTGATCTGGTTTTTATGAAACTTCAGAATTTTTTTAGGATTATGAACCGGGTGGGCTACCAGGCTGTCGCTTTCCCACTTGTCGACGATTACTTTATAGGATCTGCCATCAACGTTAATTTTTACATTTTTATTAGGGGCCAATTTCTCCTGAAGATTCACTGGAGCAGGCGTTTGCTGTACGTTCATGCTTTGGGACTCAGCGGGTGCACCTTTCATTTTCATGGAATTGGGAGGAGTAGCCACTGCATTCTTATTGTCGGCCGCCGGATCCACTGGCTTTTTCACCTGATACGTATAACAGCTGGTAAGGGAACATAATATAATAATGAGATAAAGATTCTTTCGCATGAGCCAAATTTAAGAATTAAACGGAAAATTTAGAAGTTTCTTTTGAAAGATGGTGTTTATTTTAATTTCTTTTAAGCTGTCTTGCTGCACAAAGCCTACTGACTTTGGTTTGATAAAATAAAAGCAATGCCTTTAAAATATGTTCCAAAGTCGAAATACTTCGAAGATTGGATATTTATTGTAGTGTTTCAATATAGTATTGTTGTTCCATTTGAGTATGCAAATAGTTAAAATAACTATCAGCCAAATCAATAAGATTAAAAATATGTCCGCTTTGTTCATGGGAAAAATTAAATAACTTTTCCATTGTTGTCATAAAATTATCCATATCAAATGTGCCAAGATGTGCTAAACTTTCAGTTGCTTTATTAAAATTTTCAATCCGTATTTTCACGGAATTTAAGAGTTCAAATAAAGATATTTTTCGAAGCTTCAACAATTTCATAATAGCAAAAAAGCAACTTTCACTATGATTTATAAATTATTCCACTATGTATTTTGTTGTTTCTGGATATAAGACGGTCGCGTGAGAAATGCCATCAAACATTGCAGATGCAAATAGTTTGTAGATTCGATAACTATTATTTTCCTTTTTAATGAAGTTATTTTGCAATAATTGATTGTTTGTTAAGAAAGGATAAGGTAAAATTGTAATTTGCTGATTTATAAAACCTTTATACAAAATAAAACCATCTTCAATACTTAAAATTACATTGTGCCGATGATTTATATCAATATTGTCATAAACTTCATTAAAATAATTATCCCAATCTAAATTATTTAAATTAAAATCTAATTTTTCACAAATTAAGAAACTAAAAATATTATCATAAGTATTTATAGTAGGTTGAAATATGTTATCCAATGTTTTTTTCTTTAATATATATGGCTCTTGGACAGTAGATTTTATTTTTTTAACTTTTGAGAGTTTTATCAAAGTTTCTTTTAAAGAAGTTTTATTTAGTCTGGATTTAGCTTCTCCAATTCCTACTACTGTTTCAACCGTATAGAACTTTTGTAGTGAATCAAATTCAATAGTAGGGGTATATTCTTTATCATAAATTACAATATCACATTGAGTGCTGACATCATCATTATTTGAAATAATAAAACCGTCACCTATTCCATAGATCTTTGGAATTGTGATTTTTAGAAAATCAGTAATAATTTTTTCTCTATAACCACCAAATTCCCCTGGGTGAGTAATTCTATTATTTATTTCATCAAAAAAAATATCTCTGGAAGTATATCTGAATGAATTGATAAGGTTTTCAATTTTATTTTCTAATAATTTGTTGTATATCCGATTACTCATATTTTTAATTATTGTTTTCTGACCAATAGTTTAACTCCCAACTCTCATTCACACTTACACTAATCGCATCTTGTGGCTTTTTTTACTTAAATCATCACTCATAATAAATAATTTTGGATTAATAAAAGTAAATGTAAGTAGGTTTTCGGTAATGGCCTTACGGCTTCCCATAAACAACAAAAATAAAAAGTATCTTAAAATTTTGTATCCGTGTTTTCACGGAAATTTTAAAAATTTAAAGGAGAAATAGCTTCAAGATTTTGACATAAAAAAATCCCAACTCTCGTCAGGATTTATTCGTCGCTACAGATCAAATTCTCATTCCTAGCCTCTGAAGATAAAAATATACCATAAATAAGCAAAAAGATAGTATTTTTTAAATATCCATTTGATGGATTCATAATAAAAATATACTTTTGTAGCAGGCAGCCTAAAAGTCTTCATTGATGGATATGTTGTTCCTACTTAAAAAACTAAAAACCAAACAAAACCTGAAAACTAATTAAAACATGAACAAAACGACACGGGATCTCTGATTCATCACAACTCATTGCTCCGGCAATTTAAAACAACAACTTTCTCAACATTTCCTTTGAACTGCAAGCCATATCTAATCATAGGGCCTATTTGATTATTTCCTGAAATCAGGCGAAAGAATATCAAGGTATTCTGTTATCGGCTGGGGAAAGAAAAATGCTCTTTACGAGGCATAAGGAAGGTTGCTGTTGTACCAGTGATGATGTTACCCTATTAATTCACGTCAATACGTTTAAAATCAATGCCTGTTCATTGATCTACATCCTTATTACCATAATCCAGAGCCCGGAAAAAAGGTGGATAGGAAAACGACATCAAGCAAATCATTTAAAAACCAAAAAATACAATTTAATATTAAACTCATTAATTTTTACACTATTATGACAAAGAAACTACTAATCATCGCCTTCACAGGCTTATCGTGTACTATGGCTTTTGCAGCAGATCTATACGTTAGAAACGGGGGAGCAAACGGAGCTTACCCTACTGTAAGTACAGCAATCACAGCGGCTTCAGACGGAGATCGTATCATCATTCAGCCAAAAGCGAATGGAGAAGCGTATGTAGAAAATCTGATTATCGACAAATCACTGACTTTTCTTTCCGAAACCAATTATTCCAAATATATCATTCAGGGAAATGTAAGCATCAAACCGGCAACCGGAAGAACAGTAACGATCAGCAATCTGAGCTCAGGATATTACGGTATGTACAACGTAGAGGCAACTACTCCCATAGGTACGGGAAGAACTGTCATCAATATTGTGAACTGTGATCTGCATAATGTTTTAACAGACAAAGTGAATTTCACTACCAATATCTCCGGATGTACAATCAGTGGTCTCCTGAAGTTTTCTCACGGAAGATGTACTGCTAATAAAGCACAGAGTATTGCCGTGGTAGCCACGCAGGACAGCAGCCCTGTTGCATCTGATATTGAGGTGTACGGTAACGTATCTAGCTCATTTATATCCAATTCACAATCCAGTTATAATTTTAAATTTAACAATAATTTTTGTACAGGTATTTATATTTACAGTGTTAAATTAGGAAGCTCTAACGAAATCATTAATAATACCATCTATAATCCTATCCCTGCAGATACGGCTCCTATTTACGTCAACATAGGGAATAGCGTTAATACAGGAAATATTACCGTTATGAACAATGCCGTTTCTTTTGTGGTAGGGGGAACCAATGCCTGCATTCAAAACAAAAGTAATGGCGTTACTATAGCGGCTACCTATAATCTATTCACCAATACTTTTGTAACAGAAGGTAATATGAATCAAAGCGACAATGCAGGATCAATGACCCTGAATTTCGACAATATGGCCTATACGGTAACCGGGATGAATGTAAATGCCGGAAATCCTGCTATAAAATATACCGATTTGGATTTAACAAGAAACGATGCCGGGCATTATGGAGGCTCTAACAGCTGGATGAATTACTGGCCGGCAAATAATGCTAATAAACCTCAGGTAAACTATCTGTCGACTCCAAGATCTATTACCAGCGGAACATTTAACATCAGCGGGTCTGGTTTTTCCAAATAATTTCTAACGATATAACCTTATGAAAAATTATATCTATAGTATAATTGCCTTGTTGATGGTGATGCTGTGCCCGGCACAGGTATTGGTCAGCCAGGCAGAATATTTTTGGGATATCGATCCCGGAACAGGAAACGGAACTCCGGTATTGGCTGTTGATGGAACTTTCGATAACGTGGTTGAACAGCTTTCCAAAACAGAGATTGCCACACCGGGCACCGGTTTACACAAATTCAACATCCGTGTTAAAGACAATACGGGAGTTTGGGGACCGGTTTTTACCAACATTATTGATCTTCAGTACGGTCAGTCCTCTTCAATAATCGCTATTTTTCAGGCCGAGTATTTTTGGGATACCGATCCGGGAGTCGGAAATGGGAATCCCGTATTGGCTGCCGATGGAACTTTTAACAGCTTTATTGAACAGCTGACTGCAACAGGAGTTGCCACTCCGGGCAGTGGTTTACACAAATTCAGTATCCGTATCAAAGATAATATGGGGGCTTGGGGACCTGTTTTTTCAAATGTCATTAATATTCAGCAAACCTCAGCATCTCCGATAATCGCTATTTCCCAGGCCGAGTATTTTTGGGATACCGATCCGGGAGAAGGAAACGGAACCGCTTTACTGGCTGCTGATAGAAATTTTGACACCTCTTTTGAACAGTTGACTGATGCAGGAATTGCTTTACCGGCTAATGGTTTGCATGCATTTAATGTCCGTATCAAAGACAATACGGGTGTTTGGGGCTCTGTTTTTAGAAATGTTATTGATGTACAGACCACAGCTTTTTCAGGCTGCTGGCAAACCCTGATCACAAGAGGGGACCATTCGGTAGGAATCAAAACAGACGGAACCTTGTGGGCATGGGGAAGTAATGCAGCAGGACAATTAGGAGACGGAACCACGTATGCGAAACTTACCCCTATCCCAGTAGGAACATCAACAGATTGGAAAAGCGTGTATGTAGGCAACAGGCATACCCTTGCCATTAAGACAAACGGAACGCTGTGGGCATGGGGATATAATGGTTTTGGGCAATTGGGAGACGGAACTACAGTTTCAAAAAGTATTCCCACCCAAATCGGAACTGCAACGGACTGGCAAAGTCTTGGCGGCGGAGCTGAACATTCCGTAGGTATCAAAACCGATGGAACACTGTGGGCATGGGGAGGTAACAGCTATGGACAGCTGGGAGACGGAACCACAATTTTAAAAAATATCCCGACACAAATAGGAACTGTTACCAATTGGAAAAGTATTCGTGCTGCCAATAATCAGACATTAGCACTCAAAACCGATGGAACGCTGTGGGGATGGGGAATTAACAACTCTGGACAACTGGGAGACGGAACTTCAGTGTCAAAAAATACTCCTACACAGATCGGAACTTCTACTCAATGGAAAAGTATTGATACAGGAGTTCAGCATTCGATAGGAATAAAAACCGATGGAACGCTATGGACCTGGGGCGGTAACAATAATGGGCAGTTGGGAGATGGCACTACCATTTCAAAAAATACCCAAATACAGGTAGGTACAGCAACCAACTGGCAGACTGCAGCAGTTGGAAATGGTTTTACATTTGCAACGAAGACAGACGGAACTCTTTGGTCATGGGGCAGCAATAATTTTGGACAGTTGGGTAATGGTACAACTGGAGGAAATGTAACATCTCCTGCGCAGGTAGATTCCTCTTCAGACAATAAGCAGGTTTTTGCCGGGGAAAATCATATTCTTGTACAGAAATTTGACAGTTTTCTAAAAGTTTGCGGACGGAATGATAACTGGCAGCTAGGTGACGGCACAAAAGTTAACAAAAATACATTTGTTTCTACGGCTTGCCCGGGGTATTGTATTCCTCCGGCACCGGTTTCATCTACTAATGTTACTGCTGCAACGGCTACTCTTAACTGGACAGCCGCAACGGTGACACCTGGTCAGGGGTATGTGTATCTTTACAGTACCAGCCCAAAGGTTGGAGGAGTTCAGGGAACTGTTTCCTCTACTTCCACAACAGCCAATATAACCAATTTACTGGCTGATACCACTTACTATTGGTGGGTAGCGTCTAATTGTGGATTCAGCCCGTTTACCTGGATACCTGGAGGTTCATTTACTACACTTCCTTCCACGGCAACAGGCTGCTGGCAGAGTGTGAGCGGTGGTGTTGATTTTTCAATGGCGATTAAAACCGATGGAACACTGTGGGCCTGGGGAAATAACTATGAAGGAGAGCTGGGAGACGGAACTACGATCAATAGAAATACCCCAACACAAATAGGTACCGAAAATAATTGGGTGAAAATAGCTGCCGGATCTTATTTTACAACAGGTATGAAAGATGATGGAACCATATGGGCCTGGGGAGAGAATAGCAGGGGACAGCTAGGTGATGGCACTACAACCACGAGAAAAGTTCCAACGCAGGTAGGAACCGCAACAGGATGGCTGGATATTGCAACGGGGGGAAAACAGACATTCGCTATACAATCAAATGGAACACTTTGGGCCTGGGGGTATAATAACACAGGACAGTTAGGTGATGGTACCCTCATTAACAAAAGCATACCTGTACAAATAGGAACTGCAACAGACTGGTTAAGTATCACCTCCGGAGAATCTCATACCCTTGCTATCAAAACCGATGGAACGCTATGGGGCTGGGGAGAGAATTTTTATGGACAATTAGGTAATGGAACTGCAGTATCAGTAAGTTCCCCTATTCAAATAGGAACGGCAACGAATTGGAAATCTGTTACAGCAGGAGATGATCATTCGATAGCCCTTAAAACCGATGGAACACTATGGAGCTGGGGGTATAATGAGAGAGGACAATTAGGTGATGGAACTAATAATCGAAAGAATATCCCGACCCAGGTAGGAACAGAAGCCAACTGGCAAAGTGTGAAGACCGGTATGTACGGTTCAACTTTAGCCATCAAAACCGACGGATCGCTATGGACCTGGGGATATAATGGTTTTGGGCAATTAGGAGATGGTACAGAGACAAGTGCCTCTACACCTATGCGTATCGGAAATGCCACTGACTGGCAAAGTATTGCGGCAGGAGCTAATAATACGTTTGCTATCAATGCTAATGGATTGCTGGTTATCAGTGGGTATAATTTCAGGGGACAGATAGGAGATGGTACTAATGCTATCAAGAAAATTTATACACCCGTTGCCTGTGGTACAGGTAATGGAACTGTTACTAAAGTTTCTACTTCCGCTAAAGGGAATATAGCAGTTGATGAAGTTTCTGCAAAGGCAGATCATCTGAAGGTCTATCCAAATCCGGTACAGGATATCCTGACGATTTCGTTTGACCAGAAGATGCTGTCGGTAGCGGTATACAATGCAGCCGGGCAGCAGGTCCTTACGAAGACCATTAATGATACGAAAGCAACCATTGATGTTTCCGGACTTGTATCTGGAGCTTATCTGGTGAAAGTAAATGCAGCTAATGATGTCGTAAAAACAGTAAAAGTAATCAAGCGATAAGCATTACAACTTTAATAGACTCGCTAAGATTTTTTACATTTGAAATCTTTCAAACAGCGCCACTTATTTATAAGTGGCGCTGTTTTTTTTAACGAATCGCTATTTTTAATATATTGGAGAAACAAAAGCAATATCCATTAGAATTTAACATCATGAAAAAAACAATACTTAGTTTCCTTCTCTTCAGCCTTTCCCTGGTAAGTGCACAAACCATTGAATCGGGAAGCCGCAGCACAACGGGTTACATCAAACCGGACGGAACCATTGAAAACAGCAGCCGTTCCACAGTAGGGTACATCAAATCCGACGGGACTATCGAGAATAAAAGTCGATCAACCATCGGCTACATCAAGAGCGACGGCACTATAGAAAACAAAAACCGCTCTACCGTTGGCTACGTTAAAAATGACGGAACCATTGAAAATAGTAGCCATTCAACATTGGGCTACATCAAAGACGATGGAACGGTAGAAAACAGCAGCCACAGCACTCTTGGCTATGCCAAAGGAATTAAAAAAGATTGGGCAGCGGTAGTATATTTCTTTTTTAAGTTAGATTGATCATCAGTGCTGAGGAGAAAATAAGGAATCTAGCCAACTATTTCTATATCTAATACCCCTTTATCCCATTGCATAACCCTCTCAAGGAAGTATAGTATGGGTCTGTATGCCTTTGAATAACGGTCTGAAGGGCGTTCGTAAGCTCCGTGAACCCCTTACATAAGTATTTTTACCCCCTTGGGTTAGGGGGTATCGGCCGTTCATCAAGTGTCGGCAGGCCGTTAATAAGTCGCGCGAGAGGGTTAGGGAAGTGCCTGCTGACTCTTCGAAATGGCCTACAGGCTTTGTGGTGGGGTTTGTTGGTGGTTTTTATGTTTTTCGAATGTTTGATGTATAATGCTAAAACCACATAAAAGGATTCGTGTGGTAGTGGGAGAAAAATAAAAACACCTGAATAGTTCAGGTGCATTGTTTATCTCTCTAAAGAGTTGTTGAATTTTTTGATGGCGTCCGCCAGTTGGTTGCGTCTGCCTTTATCCATTATCTTGGATGGGTAAGGATTAGATTTGAATTCCTCACGTTTTTTTAAATATTCGTCTCTTGATACTGGAATGCCATTTTGCAGTTGAGCAATTTCAATTTGCTTCTTTTCAATGCCAACCGCTTTAAATGTATCATAACCGTTAACGTCTTCAACTTCCATGGCAAGACCGGGTAACCCCTTAAACCTATAGGGCCCGTCGGATATAGGAATTTCCTTTGTATACCAAGCTACATATTGCCTTTTATTAAATGTTGTTGTGGCTTTTTTACACTTATATCCTAAAATTGTTTTTTCGTCCTTAAAATTAGTTACCCATTTTGGTGATTCTCCTTCAAAAGTAAATAAATCCGTACCAAGGCGGCTTGTAACAAAATTTTTTCCGCTGGTGCGATATACTGAATAATCAACCTTAGGTTTTGCAATTTTACCGGCATCAATTTTCGCCATTTCTCCTGAATTCTTAGCCATCATTAGTTCCGCTTCAATTGATTTACGGCGCTGCAAAAAAGCATCACTATAATAAAGTGAAGAATTAGGATTTACATCCAATATCATCATTTCCTCTATTCTGTTAGCCAGATCTGTGGTGTCTTTTACTGTACTATAAAGAAATTTCACCTCTATTTCCGAAAGGTTTTTTTGTTCTTTATCGTTTTTATTTTGAGCAGAAAAGCATCCGGCTATACATAAGGCAAAAAGCAAACGTATTTTCATAATATTTAAGCGTATCCCCAACCAGTTATAGGTGCATAGCACTCTTCTTCCATCCTGTCAATTTCCACCTCAAGACAGCTAATGTTTGAGCCGCCTATTTCAATAAATTCAGTGTAACCACATGAAGAAGTAACAGAGATAGGATTATAGATAAACACTTGCTTATTTTCTGCCTTTTCGGTGGTTTCAGCTTTTAATTCTTTCACTTCTAAATTTTTAGCTCCCGCTAAACCTGCAATACTGAATATTGCTAGTAATAATGTTTTTTTCATAATTGGTTTTTTTAATGATTAGTAATTATTTAAAAATCTCAATTCGAAAGTATAAAAATAAATCTAATCACTGGGGAATTATTTTTTTATGTTAAGTCCTTCGCTACCGACGATTGTATCGTGTGGCTTTGGCTTTTAGATTATTATTAGAATGTTTAGTTTATAATACTTAAACCACATTGAAAGGATTCGTGCGGTAGCGGTAGCTTTATTATGGTTTTATTTCATAACGAACATTTTGAGGCAGTGGTTTGGAAAGGCTTTTATCAACAACCTTTTCTCTCATTATTGACTTTTTGTTAAAATGTCGAGAAATATTCTGAGATAACTCGGTGAAATTATCTTTTCCATTTCTTTCATGATAGAAAATCTTAATAGATTTACAATTATTATGTTCGAATAATGTGTTTAATAAGGTTCTATCCGACAAACCACATGAATGTCCCATTATGAAAATTTGATATTCATTACTCTCAATCCAATTTAATAATTTCCTATAATTTGAGTTATTAAAATACATAAAAGATTTTATATTTTCTAAAAACTTATTATCACCGGTATTTTCTAAGATTCTATAATGATCATCCATTTCATCTCCAAAACCAAAATTAATTGGATTGTCTGAATCTGATAGTTTTCCATGAATTTGTATATGTTCGGCTCTCCCCATTAAAGTTGAATTTTTTTTGTTGATTAAGTTTACATAAAAACTAATGTTATTTGTATAATTAAAATCTAAGAAAAGATTATCATATGCGTGATAGTTGTCCGCTATCTTGGATGGAGTAAGCTGAAAATTAAATCTTTCTATTTCATTACGATAGCTGGCTGGAAATTCTAAAAATAATTTATCATTATCGCCTCCTTTCACTATTCTGTTAACTTTGAATAAATCTAAAATATCTTTACAATTGGAAAATGTATTTTCAAAATAATATTTGTTGTCAATTTCTTCTAGTAAATAATACTCTAATAATTTTCTTATTTCCAAAAATTCAGAATTAAGTTTTTCAATAGTATTTATCTGTGGATATATATTATCCTTTTTGATAATTGATAATAATACTTGATAATAGGTGTTCTCAATATCCACCCAATTTTCAGCGTTTTGTACAGTTATAAGTTCAAAGAAGCTATTTTTAAATTCAAAAATAACAGAAGGATAATCATCCATATATGCGTGTTTGTAGCTTATTTTAAAGCTGGATTCTCCATAGTGTGAAGGGTATATATTATAGTCAGAACTTCTGTATGAAAATTTAATTTGATTACAAAAATCTGAATAATCTTTATAATTTTTAAGTTTAAAATGACTTATATTAATCTCGAATAAATTTTTAAATAAATCCTCTTTATTTATTTTTGAAAAATTTTCCCAAATCCAATTTAAAAACGATCTGTATGAGGTTGGAAGTCCATGTGCAAGGTCAAAACCATTGCCTATAATAACAAGTCTATTCATGAATTAGTTTTAATTCAAAGTTAATTTTTTTCCTTTAAGTTCGAAGAAAGGTTTTGTAATTGGTAGATGATTTGATTTCTAATTCATCATTGTAGTCTCCCAAATTAAAACTCTCGTCATGATTTTTTAGTTTTAATTTCTTTAATATCGTATTTCTTCTCTTTAATAGGTTCATCGGGGAAGAAATCTTTAATTGAACAACCTAATGCAATGGCGATTAAATTTAAGTGGATTAAGTTGTATTTAGCTTTTTTAGAAGGAGCTTCTATTTGTGAAATGAATCCAATATTCTTACCAATCGAAAGAGATAATTCTTCTTGAGTAATACCTTTTGTTTCGCGTATTTCTTTTATGCGTTTTATAACAAATCTTTCTATTTCTTCTAATGATTCATTCATAAGTCAAAGTGAATGAAAAACATCAAAAAATATTATGTACTATAGTACATATTTGAATAATTGTTTTATATTTGTACAATAAGTTACAATAAATGTAGCTTTGCGATACTTCAAAGAATATTAGAAGCTATTGCTTAGAATCTTGTCATTGGAAACTGGTAATTTTTAGACACACAAGACGATAAGCAGGAAGCTCACGACCTAGGCGTGGGCTCTCTTATCTGTGTGCACGGTATACCAGTACCTCAATGACGGATATTGTAGAGTCCCATGCCGTTTTTTATTTTATGCTGTTCTGCTTTTCTACAATCATCTTTTTTCTAAGCCAGCTTACCACATACAGTATCATGATATGTTACAATGGGGTGTACAATCCATTGCGGCTTTCGGGCTTTTATAAAACACAAATTCTATCATATTTTTAGGTAAGAATATACAATGCTGCACCAGGCTGTATGGCCTGCTTAATGTCATTCAGAATGTAACGAAGTAAAATGAAGAATTTAATCTACAGAAGAGATTCCTCCTTCGTAGGAATGACAGGAGGTGTACAATTGTATACAATACCCTTTATTTTTTGTCTTGTATGGGCAGGAAGTTTAGCATTGGCAGAACTTCCTCCTTTACAGGCACTAAACATTTAGTAGAAAAATGTAAACCATTAAGGAAATGAAGAGATTAAGGTAAGTTAAGCTCCATCAAAGATAGAATAAGCAGCTCGCTTCATCCATAGCTTCAGCTATGACCTTAAGAATTCTTAAAGCCTTAAAAAAGCTCTTAACGGTTAAGAAAAAATTTCACATTAAAAAAAATACCATTAAGGAAATGAAGAGATTAAGGTAAGTTAAGTTCCATCAAAGATGTATGAAAAGGCAACTTGCTGAATAAATAGCTTCAGCTATGATCTTAATAATTCTTAAAGTCTTAAAAGCTCTTAACGGTTAAGAAAATCATTTCAAATCACATTTATTTAAAAAATACACACACATGAAAAAAATTAAAACAGACTTTGAAACCCGTCTTTGGACAGACAGCAGAAAGCGATCCGGGCTTCAGCTGATGGAAACCTTTTTTCAGCTCAACGACCTGGCCGCCTCTAAAAAGACATTACACAGCATTATGAATTACGCAGTAAAAAAGAATAGCTGGATCAAAGAAGATCCGTCCGTTCTTTTTCACTTTCGGCAGTCGATGCAGTCATTTGTCCGTGCAGGCTATCTCATCACGCTGAAGGAAAAGAAATGGACTGTCAATATGAAGTTGGAAGATGTCTCTCCTTTGGTTCTGGGCTTGCTTTCGGAGAAAGAATACCAAAATCCGATGTTGGTCTTTAAAAAAGCATTCAGAGAATACAGCATCAAGGAGTTTGATTATTTCATATCCGGAATGGTGTATTTCTCACTGGGAATCTACGACCACCTCCCGGAAAGAAATATCGTGAATCCCTACATCTATCTGATTAAAATGTTGGATGCAGGGCACCTTATCTTGGAAAGAAAAGGGAAGAAATACAATTAACGAATAGAAATTAATTAATGAATCCTGGCTGAAAATCTTTGATTTTCTTGCGCCTTTGCGATGTTCCAACAAAGTAACATTCAAAAACACCTGCTCTTATCATTCCAGCGAAGGAGGAATCTCGTTTATAGTGTAGATTCTTCATTTCACTTCGTTCCATTCTGAATGACAGGGGTATAAGTAACCTGTGCAACTTTCATAGCTTCTTTCTTCCAGTTTCTGGCTTGAATCTTCAAATATAATCCTTATCCATACTGCACCCGACTAAACTGGCTGAAAGCAGGGATGTTTTGCAATGGCATTTTTTTACAAATTTACCTTTTGTATTGGTAGAAAGAAAAAATAGAATTATTTTAAGACCACCACACAAAATAAAATGATGATATGAACCGGAGTGTTAATTCGCAGGATGCGTCCATCACCACCATATCATAAACAAAAAGCAAAACAATGAAGAAAACAATTGTAATTTTTTTATCCTTAGTAGTAATCGTTTCCTGTAAAGACAAGGCACCAGAAACATCAAAAAAAGAAGTACAGCACCAGAAGGAAGCGCAATCCAATAAAAAATCAACAGATCCGGAACAGAATCAAGCTGAAGAGCCTGCCCAAGATTTAAAAATTCTTTTACCTAAAGAATACCGGGACCTGGGTAAAGACAATGAAGTGAATGAGCTTGCCAATAATTGGCTGGATCTGCATCAGAAAAACGGAAAATATTATCTGGAAAAAGCCGATTATACCATTACAAAAGGATATTCTGAATGTTCGGGAGATTCTACCAAGATTATTAATTCTAAAAACAAAACCATCATACTGCTGGGCAATTCAAAATTGGTAACGGGTGAAGTAAAGATTGTTCCCATTAAAAAAATAAAATCTGGCCAAAGGAGAAAGTAACATTTAATTTTGGAAATGAAGAATACACATTGCGGGCAGAAGGAAAGGTGCTTTCATCCGAAAAGGTACACACCGATAACGGAGAAGAACTCTATCAGAATGTAAAAGATTATAAGCTCTACCTGTCAGCCGGGAACTCTCCGGAAACCTTATTTCTGGAGGAAGAATCCTTTAATGATACTTTTGTGGAGCTCCTTTTTATAGGGGATATTGACCGGGATGGAAAGCCGGACTTTATCTTTGGCGCGAACAGAGATTATGAGGAAGAACGGGTGATTTTATACCTTTCTTCTCAGGCTAAAAAAGGAAAACTGATTAAAAAGGCAGCAGAAGCAGCCATTCAATTTGACTGCTAAACGAATCATAACGAGTTCAGGAGATCATTTTTTATTTAAAATAGGGCAGATGGACGTATCCATCTGCCTTTTATCATTTTTATTTCTGCAAGGTAACGGGGCAAAATAGCTGAAAACAGGGATTTTTTACCATTGTGATATTGCAGACCTTTGTCTCGTCACTTCCGACAAAAAAACACAATGATGAAATTTTTTCTATTTGTCGGAACGTATAATATAAAACGATGATAGATGTTGTTCCGCGTGGATTTTACGTCTGTCTAAACCTTTAAAAACATGAAAAAATTATTGATGTCCGCGGTTTTCGCTCTGATCATACATACTAACGCAGTTGCACAGGAGAAAATATATTTTGATGAGAACTGGGAGAAAACAAGCCAGGACAAAATGGAATTCTATCGTGAAACGGAGAAAAAAGGAAAACTAACTTTAATCAGAGATTTTTATAAAAACGGAACGCTTCAAATGGAAGGTCTTGTTTCGGATACCACACCGGGCAGTGAGGTGTATGAAGGTAAAATTACCTGGTACAGCCCGGAAGGTAAAGTGATGAGCACAGGAACATATTCCGGAGGACAGCAGATTGGGCCCGCACAGACTTTTGATGAGCAGGGAAGACCTTTGGAAGATCTTATTTATAGAGCAGACGGTACTTTTACAGGAAAAAAATACACTTATAAAAATCCGGATGAAATGTCTTATCATAATACAATTACGGTCTATGATACACCTGACAGCTTCAAATCGGTTGTGTATGATGAAGATATCAAAGGAATTCGCTATGAAATCGTGAGTGATGGTAAGGAGCTGTATGAAGTTAAATTTTATGGCGAAAAAGGAAAATATATCGGGACCAATAATACCGGCCATTCCAGCGATAACGTGCTGGTAGAGTATTATCAGGGTCCTATGAAGGTATCTAAAATTGAAAAGCAGAATAAAGACGGTAAGATCATAGAAAGTACCATCTATTCTCCGGAAGGAAAAATTTTGCAGGAAGATAAGAAAAGCAAAAAAGGCGGCTATCAAAAAACATATGACAAATCGGGTAAACAAATCGGGAGTCTTACATACGGCTATGATAAAGAAACAGACTATTACTTTCCACAGGACGGAGAGGAGTATGATTTTAACTATGAATTTTCCAGATTCACTACCGTCACGACTTATAAAAACGGATCTGCAGTCCTGAATAAATACTTCGATGAAGAGGGGAAATTATCTTCGGAGAAGGTATTAAAAGATGGGATAACACAGGAAATGAGGTATTACCACCCGGACGGACGGTTAAAAAGTACGTTGATCTATCAGGATGACATGCCCTATAATGGCACACTGTACGAGGGATTGATGGAGCAACAGTATAAAGATGGCATTTTAGTGCAGTCGAAGTCTTTCAGACTGGATGAAAAATTAAAAACCGAAACAAAGATCAATGCAGATAAAACCGCCTATAATTCTACTGTTGATGATGAAAGCGGAGCTGTTGCGTACACCTACAGCCATCCGGTAGAGCAGGGCGATGGCTTCACAGCACAGATTGTACAGTATACCAAAGGAAAAGCCGGCAGTAAAGCGATTGTAAAGGACGGTATTCTTCAAAGCGGAAAAATTAAATATAAATATGAATACGGTTTGAAAGAACTGGAACGCAGTGGAAAATGGATTATCATAAAAATGTACGATACGGAAGGCAAGCTGGTTCAGGATTCTAAAGTACTTGCGGAAACGCAGGAGACGGATGCTTACAATTCATTAGATACACAGATTACAGAGGCTGATCTTCAGTATGAACCGTATGAATCTTTATAAGTGTACTGAAGTGATCTGTACTCTTTAGAAACCATCCCTAAACCCTTTCATAATAGTTGATAACAGACTGTAATCTGATCTTTTTTAGCGGCTTTTACCCTATTAAGTCACCAGCATAAAAAAGAACCACAAAAAAAACGAAATAACCAGAGAACATCCATTCATAAAAAAGCCAGCCAACCGCAGGAAAGCAATTTGACACATTCAAATAAAAAAATACAAAGGACACCATAGTTTTATCGCTAAAACATCGTCCAAATTCAATTTCCTGCGATTTGGATGGAAACAATTTGCCGGAAGGAATATCTGGGCATGGAAAGGATATTTTAGGCCAGAGATTTGACGAGTTAGAGTGGGTGGAATTTATAAAAAAGCTCACAAATGAACCATCTACTGGAATAATGTTAATGAAGAAAGTGAAATTATAGGTGAAGAACAAATACCGGAAGCCGATAAGATCAAACTGCCCAATGACGGGATTTTTAACAACCCTTACACAGAAACAAATCAACCTTGAAGATCAACTATTCACTCCTGTTATATCTTGCATGCATTCCTTTAGGATATAATTTTTACGTATCTGGTGATGGAAATTTTACCACTTCACACACCCTATGTTTCAGTGTTGCCATATTAATGACCATTTACGGGGGATTTCTTAATGGAAAACACCAGATGAAATACCGGTCTGTCCTTTGGATATTCTTCGTCAATCTACTGTTGATATCGGGATATATTATTTCAAACGGAGGTACTGGAAATGCGCCCTGGTTTGGTGGCAGCGATTGGCCATTAGGATTTTTACTGCTGCAGTATTGGCTTAATATGCAGTGGACTTATTTAAGTTCAATTGATCTTCCATTCTTCAGCGGTGATTTTAGCTTTTTATTTATTTTGGTGTGTTGCTCTTTTCTGTTTCCGTCGATGGGTTTTCTGATAGGGAAACTTTGGTGTAAAAGATTAAATCGCGGGATGAAGTAAAGCTTCCAAACTCTTTTAAGCCTTTCGGTTTTTGAAATGGTAAATAAAATTTGATTTAAAAAGAATTACATTTTTTTTAAAGATTCTCCTACTAATAATAACAATATAACTACAAGAATCATTGCTAAAATAGAATAGGGATTAGCAAAATTAACAGTCCAGCCCAAAAATTTATTTCTTTTGGGAGGAAAGAGCCTCTTGTCATCTTTATTATAGTAAAAAATACCAAATTTCCAGTTATCTTCATTCATAATATAATGTTTTTACATAATTAAATACATCGTTTTTTTATTTGGATAAAGTATTAATGCTACTATCATTGGAAAATAAAAAAAATACTATTATGTAGTATAAATATACTAAAATGAAATAAAAAGCTCCCAGAAAAAAGGAAGCATTAGTATTATTTGTTTTAATTGCTGTTACCTTCAATTGCAATTCATTCTAGTTGTGTACCATGTGTATCACAACACTGAGTAGAATAATACAGACAATTTCATAAGTGTTTAAAGATATGTTGAGAATTCTCAATATCATGTAATTGTATAGAAATAGTTAAAAAATTATTGTTATTTTATCAAAAAAAAGTATTTTTTTTAAACATTCCTCTAAAAGAATGCATAGACGGCACTTTTTTTGCCACAGTGTAGCTTATATGAAATAATTCCTGTAATCTGAAACTGGAAATTCATTTATAAGCTTATTACACTACTTGCTAAAAAAAACTTTGTATGAAAAAAATTCTAATCCTGCTGTTATCATTTGGATATCTCAGCATTTTTTCTCAGTCAAAAATTATCGTTAAAAATTCAGGAGATCAGTCGCCTGTTGTAAATGCAACGGTTTCTTGCAATAACAAAATCTTAGGGAAAACAAATGCATCCGGTATCCTGGATTTTAAATCAAAATGTAAGAAAGTAGAAGTATCTGCTAACGGATATCAGGATGACGATGCTGTTGTTGATAAAGTGATGGAAGTTTTTTTATCCAAGACTAATCCTAATACTAAGAACATCCAAACCATAGTTCTGGAAGATAAAAGTGATCCGAGAGCATTAGAAATTCTCAAGAAAGTTAATGAAAACTACCAACAGAATTCTCCCCACAGTTTAGAATCCTATTCTTTCAAATCATATGAGAAAATTTCTCTGGATCTGGATGAAGACAGTATCAATGCTTATAACAGTTATATTGCCAATAGAATAGATTCGCTTAAAAGGTTGCCACAGCGCCCTATGAAAACTGCAGAAAGAAAAGATTCGCTGGAGTCTGTCAACCTTATGAAACTTTTAGGAGGGAGTAAAATGTTTCTCTGGGAAAGAGCTTCCCAATATCTGTATTCCAAAAAATATGGTGAAAAAATTAATATCCTAGACAATAAAGTTGCCGGTATAAAAGAACCTATCTATGAATTGATGGCTTTCCGTTCTAACAGAACCCAGATGCCAAAAGAAATCCGTGAAGAAAACAGAAATCTTTACCGCTTCTTTTTAACAGATTCTATTGAAATTGAAGGCCGTCAGAATTATATTATCCGCTTCCGTCAGGTAGATTATAAGCAGCCTGTAAAACAGAGAAAATTTAATGGGTATCTGTATATAGATAAAGAAACCTATGCTTTGAAAAAAATTGAAAGCAACAGCAAAATTAAGAGTGAAGGCAGTATTACCAGCATATGGAAACCTATTGATAATAAATGGTTTCTCGTAAAAGAAAACTATAAGCTGAAAATGGCTTCAGCCTCTTTTGATAATGATGATAAGTCTGATAAAAACAAAACCAAGGAAGAAAAAGAAGCTGATAAAAAAAATATAAAAAAGTTTGGCAGCTATGCTTTTGTCACCGCGGATTATTTTGATTTTCAATCTCCTATCGAAGAAAAATCAGCTGATTTTAAAGGATATACTATAGGTGTGAAAAATTCGGACGGAAAAAGCATAGACCAATATCGTACTGAAAATCTTACCAATCGTGAAGTTGCCACTTATACCACCATTGACAGCTTAAGCGGAAAGTATAAGCTTAACCAAAGAGCAAAGGCCTTAACAGGTCTTATAAAAGGAAAAATAAGAGTAGGGATGGTAGATTTTGATCTTGCCAGAATAATCGGTTACAATAAGTATGAACATTTCCGTTTCGGAGCCGGTGCCAAACTGAATGAAAAGTTCAATAAATATATTTCCCCCGATGCCTATTTCGCCTATGGTATTTACGATAAAGATTTTAAATACGGAGCCGGTATTGATATTCGTACCACCCTGGAGAAAAATTCATTTTTCCGTGCAGAATATTTCAATGATGTAATGGCGGCAGGTCGTTTTTCTGAAAACCTGTGGAATTTCAGGATGAAGATAATGAATTCCGGTGTTGCCTTAAATAATAATGTTTTCTTCGGCTATAAAGGGTTTAAACTAAGTTATGAAAATGATATTACCAACGCATTAACCATCAGTGTTGCGGCCAAAAAAACTCAAGAAGAATCAAAATTTGATTACAATTTTATGGGATTGGGAAGCCAGTTCGATATTACATCATCAGTTATTACCCTAAAATATTCACCGAATTCAAAGAATATTATGACGCCTACCGGAAAATATACTTACGAGCAGAATCTTCCGGAATTGTACCTTAACTATGAACAGGGATATAAAGCAATGGGAGGTGATTTTAATTTCAGCAGATTTGATGCTCTTTTCGTTCACAATTTTAAAACAAAACTGGGTGTAACAGGAGTAAGGCTTTACGGCGGCCTGGTTACAGGTAATGCACCAATATGGAAGAATTTCACCCTGAATGGATTAGGAAACGGAAGAGAAGGTCTGAACTTCAACCTTACCTCTTACCTTGGTTTTGCAACAATGCCGGGCGGGAAATATTATAATGACAAATTTGTAGGTGCTTACCTTACACACAAGCTGCCATGGTATTTTAAAAGTTTTGGGAAAAATGTTTCAAGCTTCGACTTTATCTATAGAGGAACCATCGGAGATATGAAAAATCCGGAATTCCACCAATTTGATTTTAAAAAGCTTGACCATTTGTATAATGAAGTAGGGTTGGAGTGGAATAACTTCCTGTCATCCCAATTTAATTTAGGATTTTTCTACCGTGTAGGATATTACAACACTCCGAAATTTAAAGATAATTTCGCTATTCAGTTTAAGCTTAAACTATTGAAATTCTAGAGGTTAATTAATTTTAAATAAAAAAGACCGACATTTGAAGATTTCTCTTCGATGTCGGTCTTGTTATTTTGTCCTCTGTTTTTTCATACAACTGTAGTGCTTCACTTACAGTGGTATATGAAAATAGGTAGTAAGTTAAACACCAAAACTTAACACGGAAATACCATAAGTTAAAGATAATGTGCTCATCGCAGTTTGTGTAACGTCTGTTTCTGTACCGGAATTCTGAACTCTCATAATTCTTATTTACCTGATGATAAAAAGCTTTTCCCATTTGCTTAATGTATTTCTACTCATCCCAAATTTCCTGGACATTTGGCTATTGTTTAATGAAAATTTCTTTTTATAGTCAAGAAAATATAAAATATCAGTTTTTGAATAAGAATTAAAATGAGAAATTGAATCTTGAGCATCTTTAAAAAGTATTCTATTGATTGTGATAACATCAATAGCTAAAATTTCTTTTTTATTTAAAAACTTTATTATAAGAGATTTCTTTTCAGGGTATTTCATTTCAATAAGATCGGTGTAAATTCTCTTATAATTTGGAGTTACTTTTTGTATTTGCTTATCCATTTATATAATGTTGTTTTTGGTATATTATATTCCTGTATCACCTGTAGTTTTGATTTTTTATTATTTTCTATTAATTCTAAAATAAAATCTATAATCTCTTTGGTGTAGATATTCTTTCGAAACTTCGGAAGGCTGCTTTTCATTTTACAATTTCTAACTTCGGGAGAATAAAGAACCAAGTGTTGCATATAAATTCGGAAAAAATCATACTCAAGAAGTTTACTCCATCTTAATAAATAATTAGAATCAATGCTTTCTGCAGAATACATTTTATTTATTTCGTTAACATCTAACTCTAAAAAGCTACAGATCCGGGATATTTCTATCCCAGATTCTGCAACTCTCTTCTCAATCATTTGTCCAATATGGATTTTTTTAAAATTCATTTTTTAAATAATAAGTGTAATACTTCTGGCTAAAATCTAGCGGTAACATACCAGTCTGTACCGTCGCTTTGCACAGTGATACCTCTGCCGCCGTCGTTAGTATTTAAACCGTAAGATGAAATGGCAGCTCCAGATAGTATCATAGAACCAATTACCGTTGGGCTGCCGGATTTATAAACGATATTATAAATTCTTCCTGTGACACCAGACGCAGATGGTAAAGTAATGTTTCCTGTCGCTAGGACGGTGTAGTCATTATCGCCTAGAGTGATGTTACCGGTAGCAACAATTGGCAAAGCAACGGAACCGCCTACCTGTAAGGTAGAATTTGGAAGTACATTGGCAATCCCGATACGGTCATTTTTTAACTTTGCCCTGTCAGTACCATAATCGTAAGGAGTATTTAAAAGATATAGTTTGTTTGGTAATACTGAAGAATCATTAATATTATTCCCAAATATGACATTACCAATATTTAATTGATAAGAACCTTTTATTTCTGCCGGCTCTACCATTGCGCCCAGTGTAGTATTATAGTTGCCATTCAGAATTCCACTCCCAATTGAAGTAGATATTGGCATGGCTCCCACGAAAGTATTATTATCCCCTCCATTATGATCGCCCCCAGCAACATAGCCAATCCCTGTATTATAGGATCCTGTTTGTATTTTATCTAAAGCAGTATCACCAATTCCTGTATTAAAACTGCCTGTAAGTTGAAAATTTATATTCCCTAAAGCCTGTCGTCCAATACCGGTGTTATTTGTTCCTCCATTTGAATTGGCTGCCCCATTTTCGACTCCAAAACCTGTATTTCCGTTTTCTCCACCTTCTAAGCTTCCTGCAAGTAATCCTGAAGGGCTCCCCTGAAAACTATTGCCTGCTTTAAACTTCAGATTAGCACCGTCTGTGGTTCCGATAAAATTACCATTACCAGTAGTGTTTGACAATGGAGTTGTTCCGGCATTTCCTTCCAATCCCCAAAAATTTGTCATTGGAATCCATTTGTTGGCGGTTCCATCGAAATAATAATAACCAATAGCTGTAACATTACTAGTTTGTCCCTGTGGTGAAGTATCTGCGGTAGTTACAAATACAATGGCTGCATTTTGATCTGTTGTATAGGTCTTTGCCCGCAATTGGCTGCCTGTAAGTCTTGGGGCAATAACACCATCGAATTTACTGGTGTCGTTTGGAGTGGCAGCTATATCCAATGTTGCCTTTGGATCGCTGTTGTTTATGCCTATCTGGCCAAAAATGCTAGAGAATAAAAGAGAAGTAAACAGCGAATAATAAATTTTCATAACATTTTTTGTTTGGCGTAAAATTACTTTCATTACTTCTAATAGAAATTATCTAAGGATAATTTGCAATTTATAGGATAATCTAATTTTGCGTCCGGATAGAATTAAACATGAAATCTTCATTTTATCTTTTACACAAGAGCGGGAAATTTATGAATCAGCTCTGAAGAAGAATTAACTAATATTTTAAAAAAACATTAATGATGAAAAAAAAATTATTATCAGTAACCATGATAATTCTAGGAGCTAATTTAGCATACTCGCAAACTGGCCATGTAGGGATTAACACAATTCAACCTGCTGCAACCTTAGATGTTGCAGGTACTCCTACAACTGCAACTAAAGCAGACGGAATTATTGCGCCAAGAATTTCTAGAGCAAATCTCTCTGCAAAAACAGCTTATTCAGCAGCGCAAAATGCTGCAATGATCTATGTAGATACCTTAGACGGATCTGCAAGCGGGCAAACCACTAATGTAACCGCTATAGGTTACTATTATTTTGACGCTACACAAGCAAGTAATGCAGGACGTTGGATGGCTTTTACTTCGGCTTCTGCAGGCGGAGGAACGGGTACAGTAACCAATGTTACAGGAACATCACCAATAAATGTTGCAACAGGAACTACAACTCCCGTTGTATCTATTACAAGAAATGATTTGATTGCTGGGAATTCTGTTGCAACCGCAACAGAGCCTCTTACGGTAAATAACGGCACCAATGCTGTTGTGAACGGATCAAACAGTTCTTTGACAGTAAATAATACAGCACCCATTTGGAATGCAAATCAACTGCTTAGTAGACCAATAAGCAGCGCTGTTGCACCATCAACGACTAACAATACCTTACAATATGATGGTACAGCCTGGGTACCAGTTTCACTACCAACTCCTGTTACAGACTGGCATATTGCTGGTAATACCGATGCAGAAATTAATGGTAACGGAAGCACATTAGGAAGTACTTTACCTGCTAATTATATAGGGATACAAGCTGGTGCAGACCCATTAGTATTAGCAACCGCTGGCAAAACCCACGCTATTCTTTCTTCAAATGGTACACTTACAGGCGGTGGCGAAGCTACTTCTTCATTATCCTGGGGTAGCGGCAACACCGTGGGAACAGCTAATAACATTGCTTTAGGATTATCTAACAATGCTTCTGCAGGAGCTTCTGTAGCCATCGGAGAACAAAATACAGCTACTACAGGTGCTGGAAATATAGGAATTGGTTACAAAAATGTAGTCACGGGTTCTAATGGAGGTAATATGTCAATTGGAAACTTAAATACCATTTCTGGTACTGGCGGTAATATGGCCATCCTTGGAAACTCCAATTCTATGATCAATACTTCTGGTGGGAACGGGATGATTTTTGGGTCTCAGAACAGTTCTCTCGGAGCAGCCTTAGTGATCGGACAGGGTAATGGTAGTAGTGCCGGAACACCAATAGCGGCGGGATATACGTATGGATCAAATAATATTTCCAATACGGGAGGATATATTTACGGCAATCTAAATAAAATTACAACTACCGGTGCTCCAGGTTCCAGTTATGTCTTTGGTAGTAATGGTACTGTTTCTACCTCTAATACCACACTAAACAGTAACGGTTATCATAATTTTTTACCTCAAAATAATACGGGTAAAACACTGGTGGGAATTAACGTAGACGCTGCAGCACTTACTGGAAATGCTACACAAAATGATTTAACGGTAAATAATTCTATCAGAATTATTTCAAAACCAGCTAATAATGTAAACTGCGATTCGGCTAACGAAGGGGCTATGCGTTTTGTAAACGATGCCGGAAACAGAGGGTTGCAAGTTTGTATTTGGGGATCAACAGTGGCCAATCAAGGTTGGAGGTATATGATTCTGAGCACTACCCCTAGTGCAAATTAATAAAAAAAACTTAATTAATATTTCATAACAAATGACAAAAAAATTACTGCAAAGTTTAGGGATTTTTATCCTTACGCTTTTTACCGCAAATTTCGTATTTGCACAGGGCTACACTCCAATGCGGGGAGGTGCCTTTAAAGCTTATCCGCTCCAGAATGGTTTGGTATGTTTGGGCTGCGCATCCGGTAATATCAATAATGTGATTGATGCCAATTTGGATAATTACGCCAACATGGGTAATCTTCTCTCCGCTATCGGAGGAAATGGGATTTCCGTCAGCAATTCCAATACGGTCTATCCTGCGGGTTACGTTACAGGTTTTAATGTAGACCTGGGAAACAACCCAATTACGGCCTCTCTATTAAGCTCAACAACTGTTGCTACGTATCTTAATGGAGTTTTGCAAGAGTCTGCTGCCAGCAGTACATTGCTTTCTGTTCCCGCTTTCGGAGGACAAAAATCCAGAATTTTTCTGCAGTTTAAAACTACTAGACCTTTTAATGAAGTTCGACTGTATAAATCTAATGGAATTGCCTTATTTGATGCGTTAAATGTGTATTATGCATTCGCATTCGATCCGAATGCTATGGTAAATGAAAATAATGGGATTTGCGATGACCTTATTGGTGGATCTACTGCAGATGTGGATAATAATGTATCAAGCAGCAGCAGCTTTATTGCACCATTATCATATCTTGTAGATAGAAAAAACATTACGGACGGAGACAAAAACAGTTTTGCGCAAATCCTTATGCCTGCAGGTCTTTTAGGAAGTTATAGTGTAGGCGTTTTAGATAAAAATCAAATCTATCCTGCCGGAAACAATGCAGGATTTGTAATCTCGCCTCAGGATCAAAATACTATTTTTAACCTACAGACACTCAGCTCTATTACTATTGAGACATATCTTTTTGGACAATTGCAAGATTCTCAGGCTTATAGTAATAGTAATGGCCTCATTAACCTTACCGTATTAAGTTTTGGGAGTAACAAGCAAAAATTATCTGTAAAAACTACAAAACCCTTCAACGAAATACGATTGAAAGTTACGCAGCTGGCAGGGGTTAATTTAGGAACAATTAAAGTCTATTATGCTTTCGAAGAACCTCAAAACTGCGACTGTAAGCAATATCTGCAGACTGATAAAGCGGCACCCTATAATGGGAAATTAGTTACTGGTAATTTACCAAACGGAGCCTCTTCGTTTTTAGGACTGTTAGGAAGAGAACAATGGACTGGTGTCTGGAATATTTTTTCAGGAAATATTACTGCTTCTAACATGTCTAATACAGGAAATGTAGTAGATGCTAATTCTGGTAATGCCAGTTCATTTACCGTATTTCCACTTACCGTCGGAACCCAAGGCAGCGTAACTGCTGAAGGTGATGGAACAACGTATCCCGCAGGCACAACCGCCGGATTTATTATTGATAAAAGCGGTGTACTTACGGACTGGAGTATTCTAAGCTCTATTAATCTTCAGTTGTATAATGGAAATACATTGGTTCAAAGCGAATCTAATGCAAATAATGGATTGGCTAGTATTAAATTTATTACCTCCAATACAGGGAAAACCGTTGTAGCTATTAAATCGAAATTCCCATTCAATAGAATAAGAATTAGTATAAAACAGGGTATTTCACTTAATCTTGGTCAGACTTACAATATCTTTAATGCTTTTGTTGAAGGTGATGAAGATGGTGACGGTACACCAGATTGCTATGATCGATGTCCTAATGGCAACGATGCCATGGATACTGATGGTGACGGTATTCCTGACGCTTGTGATGATACGAATTGTTTAGTTTCAGATAAGAGCTCTATATTAGATTATGACAAAGATGGTATTACTGATGCCTGTGACATAGATTCGGATAACGATGGTATTCCGGATAATTTAGAAGACGGTGCTAATAGAGACAGCCTTTATGAAAATGATGACCTGGAAGGTAATGAGTTATATTCTAAACCACTTGGTGATGGTATTTCAAATTATAAAGATTTCGATTCTGATAATGATGGTGTTTTAGACCTTTTTGAGTCTGGTATTCCTACTTCGATTATTGATCAAATAGATGCTAATCATAATGGTATCATAGATAGTAATGTTGCTGTTGGCAAAAACGGTCTTGCCAATATACTGGAAACATTTCCAGATTCAGGAATCCTGAAATATCCAATAAAAGATACGGATGGAGATGGTACTCCAGATTTCTTGGACTTAACATCTAACGGAACCGACTTTGACTTATATGTCATTGGTAAAGCTGGTCTGGATACTGCGGGTGGTAGAACTCCTACTGGATATATCTACCCAGTTTCAGATGCGGATAAAGACGGGATTATGGATACTGCAAACCCTGTAGTAGATACAGATCTTGTAAACCATGGTGCACCAGGATCTCCATTATCTCCTTATGCAATCGCAGCCAGAGGGGGCAGTAATATTAGTAAGATTACGGTTGTAGATGCGGTTGTTGCAAATGATGTCAAAATATATCCTAACCCAGTAAAAACAGGAGAGAATATTAACATTTCTTTGATGGGAAATGTAGAGTCACAATATAGTGTTTATTCTGCTCAAGGACAGTTGGTTAAAACGGGTAAGTTTACTGGTGCTGGTGAAATTAATACAGCTTCACTTGTTACAGGCGTTTATATTATAAAAGTACAAACAGAAAATTTTGTAAAATCTTACAAAATTATTGTTCAGTAGTTATAGCATCATTTTTAAAGAATCCGTCTCACAACAAAAAGTGAGGCGGATTTTTTTATTATACTACAATTTTCGATGTATTGGAAAATACAAAATAGCCAACTTTCTTTCTTTAGCGGCGCTAAAAGCAGGCTATAATTAAAATTAGGCGTGGTGAAATCTCTTTACTATAAGTCAATTTTCTGAAGAATTAATATCAGGTTTCACACACATATTTGCTGTGAAATTGAAAGTATAAAATTCGAAATTAAATTCAAAACCTCACTCTAAACTTGAAATAAGTAGAGTATGGCAATGGGATCAAAAGGTTGCGATTTATTGGGTATTCATTTTGTAATTATGAAGGATTTTCCTTGTCCTGTATTCTTTTTTTTATTCTGCTCAGTGAAACAGGAGTTACTCCTAGCATGGAAGATATTAGTTTTGCAGGAACCCGATCGAGCAAACTTTTATTATTTAAAACATACTTTATGTATCTTTCCTCTGCACTTAAAAATATGAAATCTTCGTTTCTGGCAATATATTCTGATACAACTTTCGCTAAATATTGAAAAGCAAAATTCATTACTTCAGTGTTTTGTTTAAGGTATTGCTCGATCTCCCCAAATTCAAATTTATAAAATTCACAATCTTCCAAGCATTCATAATACAGCCGGGTGGGAGTATCTAGAATTATAGAATAATAATCTCCGAAAAATTCATTTTCTACCCTTATAAATATTGTTTTTTGCTGGTTATCTTCACTTTCGTGATATGCTCTTATGATACCTTTTTTTATAAAAAAAAGATCTTTAGAAAAATTACCTGGCTCCATCAAGATGGTGCCGTTAGAAAACTTTGAAAAGACTATATTACCGGGATATTTTAAAACATCCTGGTAAGATAGACCATTAATATGATCTGAAATCGATTTGGCGATGAGCTGTCTATCCATGTGTTGTGTCTTTATCAATTTTAATCAGATTTATTAAATTGAATGAAAATTTTGATAGTTAGTAAAGAGTATGTTAAAATGTTACATTGAAATCAATAAAATGATGAACTTCTATTCTTGATTTGTATTTCAAGACGATGTCCTGAAATTGCAGCAGATATCATGTATCCATCTGAATTTCTGTCAATAAAAATTCTAAGAGTCAATTTTTCTACTTGCATTTCTATAGAAAGATCATCACGAACAAATAATTATGATTTGTAAGGATCTGTATCACTGTCATAAAAATTAAAATGCAAACCACTTTCAGTATAATTGAGCGGTAGTTGAAAACTCGAATTAATTTCCTGCCAAAATAGAGCAGTAGTATGAGATGAACGGGGAATGGAAAGTGAACCTGACCCTGAATATAAAATACAGCTAGCCAATTGATCCCTAACTGTGAAGTGTACAAGTGAATTTTTGGGAATTGAAAGCTGACTGTTTTTTACAAGATTTGCAGCAATAAAATTCATTTTATAGGTACTGCCGTCAACGATCAGTGTGTTGGTAGTACCTACCGGAGTGTAAGATATAGTATCGGAAGCAATATCACTAGAAGGAGAAGAGCAGCTTATACCATTGAATATGCTGGTCATAAAACCTTCTGCAACTAAATGTTTCCACGTTTGACTATAAGCGCTCATAAAGAAAGCTAAGAATAGAATCTGATATTTTTTTTTTCGCATCATGTGCCTTAGAATGTTTTTTTTTAAATGAGCTAATACAAAAAAAAGCATTCTGAACTTAGTGTAAATTAACTTAAGATAATATGGCTGGAGTTGCTAACTTTATTACAATACAATTCATGTACTCTTTTACTTTAAGAGTGTAAAAAGATTAGAAGAAATTACATTTTAAAGTTTAAGATCATGAGGAGTGGAGAGGTAATATATCCTCATTAGTTAAAGAATTGGAAGCCTGAAAAGTAACACTTCTAGACTATCTATTCCAGATAGATCAAGGACTTTATTTCTAAAAATAAAATTGTAAAAATTTGATATATAGGTGTAAAAAAAGAGAGACAACTATCAAATAGTTGTCTCTTTCAGTGACCAAGACGAGCGTATCTTCAAACACTTTTATCGATGATTTGGTTCGTTTGAGCCAAATTAAACACGACTTACAAAATTTATATTCAATTAATAATTTCTTTTAATAATTAGTAATAGTCTTTATCTGGATATTATGTCTTTATTTGATTCTGATTTTCTCATACCTATAGTCGAAGAAATATTTAAAATTTACTGTAACAATTAAAAGCATTTGGAGGTGTTTTATTATTTTTATGAATTAAGATTTTTTGAAATGCATCTTTGATGTGAAGTCGATCTATTAGTCGAAATGTTTACGATATTTATTAGAATATGAAGAAATTTAAAAAATATTAAATTGAAGAAGCCAAGGATTTATTAAGTAACTATTTTTTTGATACGTTTACTCGATAATGTTCCCAATCATCGACATGTAGAAGTAGAGCACAATCTCCATCGTTATTCCATACATTACTATTTAGTCCCCAATAGAAAAAATGGCTAGTTGAACCACTTTTATTTACTTTAGTATTTTCTATTCCTTTCTTAGTATAAAGAATTACTAAATCTCCTTTTTTTACTTTTTTATCAGGAAACCAATAAGGGTGGCGAACTTTATTAGAGACTTCTCCCTGATTGTACGTAGTATCTAGGATTAGAAATTCACCTATATCAATGTCTTCTAAAATATTTAATACAACCCTTTCATCATTATGACCATGATCAATAATCTTACTAATTTTTGCTTTCACTTTTTGTTTTATAATGTTAATAAATTACATGATTTAAATTATTTGAAAAATAATTCAACTGAATTTTGCAGTTCATCTAAATCTTTCCACTCAAGGCAACTTTCAGGTGTCTCGCTTTCATGATTGATTAGACAATCCAGTAAAGATTCAATAATATTAAACTTTGCGGGGTCAGAAGATATCGTTTCTAGGGCATTGTATGGTTTTTCTGAAGCAGCTTGTTGTCTAAAGTACGCTAGTTCAAAGTTTGGGATTGATGCCAAAAGTCTAACAGATATTGAATCTTGGAGACCAACTAAACTATCTTTTATACTTTGATTATTAGTCCAAGCCGGATTTGCTCTGGCATTATCTTTTGTACGAGGCGTATCACTGTCATGCAGAATTGAATAGCTTGTACCAAAATGATTTAAAATTTTAACCAGAGATACTATTGTAGCTTTTCCTCTTGCTCTGATGATATGTACATTTCTGTATTTTTCTGGCTTCTCTTGTCTTACATAATTGAAAGCCGTATATTCAGTATCACCTTCCACAATAATTACTTTACCTCCAAAGAAAAATTCAGCTACATACGGATCACAGGCATTTAACAACTTTAAATTTTTCTTATCAGAATCTTCAAATTTTACCTTATCCGGTCTAAAGACTGTAGTTCCTTCAATATTCCCTTCAATGTTTCTTTCAACTTTAACAATAGTTGTATTATCTCTTGAAAAATCGATAAAAACAGGAGAATGTGTAGTAACCATTACTTGCCAATTATCTGACAATGGTAAATCATAAAGCACTTTACAGGCTTCTCTAATTGCACTAGGATGCAGGCAAATTTCAGGTTCATCAATCAATAATAAATATGGACGTTGGATCTCACTTTCACTTTTGCCCTTTCTATTAGTCTCTGCAATATATTTTAATGCTGTCCAAAGCAGAGTTCGTCTAGCTCCACTACCTTGTTTATCTACGGGACTTAAAAAGCCTCCAGCTGGTCCCATCTTTAAATTAGAATGCCATTTAAATAAACCCAAGTCCAACGTCCCTTCTGGTTGCGCTTCAAAATTAACCACATAATCAGGGAATACTTGGTTTATTAAAGTTGTTAATGATTGATTGGCAACATCGATTTGATCCTTAGTCTCTTCTATTATTTTTTTCTGTAATAAAACAGATTGATCCAAAAGTTCATGATATTCATTTCTATCTTCTGATGATTGCATACTTTTTACTCGTTCTGAGATTGCAGTCATCAAAAGTTTCTTGATTTCTTTTGCTTGTTCTTCAGGATCTGAAAATGCATCAACTATATGCGGTTCCGGACGACGTTTGTTTGCAATGTTTGCTGGGCCAAAAGGGAAACTAGCCACATCCCACTCGTTCGTTTCTACATTCCATCCCCTTCTTGTCGATTTTCCTACATCTGACCACGACCATTTTTCTTTCACCAAATAGCCATTATCAATTTTTGTCAACCATTTCTCTCCAACTCTATTATCATAAACTACAGTATGAAGCTCTATTTGTGGAAGTTTTTCAGGATTTACTTGATTGTTTGGGAAATCTTCAATAGTAAGTTCTCCTTTTTTTGATCCATCTGACATAACCACCTCATAAGCTTTCAAAATGGAACTTTTTCCAACATTATTTGCTCCGACCAATACAACAATATCATCTAGTTCAATTTCTACAGGAATATTTCCTATACATCTGAAATTTTTAACAATGAGTTTTTTTAAACGTGGACGAGGCATATCATCCATGAAAGATAAATCTTCTGCAGTCTTTGTTGTTTTAGCCATATCTATTTTGATTTAAATAATTTATAATTCTATATATTTTTTCATATTCCTTTATCTCCTTTATAAATATGCTGAGAACGTTCAAATTGATTATTCTTATAATTATTACCAGCGGTAAAATGATTTGCAGATCTGCCAGGACTTTAGCTACGGGAATCAGAAATTTATCAAGTATCTAAGTAATAGCTACAGATTGCTTGGAGCTAAGGAAAATATCCTCAATGAGCAATAGGACATTTTTTTTTGCATGCATTTTTTCCATATGCATTAGCAACTGCTTTATTTGTAACTTTGGTCATATTCGCTAAATAAAAATGACCAATTGCAAGGAATTTTATAGCATGGAGGAAAATAAATATCCATATAAAAATTACGGCTGCAAAAAACTTTGCCCATAATTGTATAAAAATTTAATCATCGCTTCACTAAAGCTATTGATGGAATGAAATTGAGATAGTCTATTTGGATTTTTCATAACGATGGGTTATTAGTTGGTTCAATTTATATTCATTTAGTAATACTTCAAATTTTACTAAAAACATCGCTTCGAAATTAAATATATCAAACATATTAAATGTAAGGAAAACCGTAAGGTTTAGAAGTTTATTTTGATAATGGATATTTTATATTACAAGTTATTGCATATATATTCTTAACTAAAATTGAAAGATTTTCTGTTCGAATTATTAAATCGTTGAGACTAAATATTTCACTATAAGCTCCTAGTATTTTTCTAAAAAAACACAACAGATATTCACTACATTTACGAAAACACATTATAAAAACATTAGCCATAAAACTTTAAAATTATAAATTATTTATAAGGTGATATCTAAAATTTCATTGATAGGAATGTTTCAGTAGAACATGCAATTATTATTTTGGGCAAAAATGAAGTTCAGATGAATGAGAAGAAAGCCAAAATTATATTGAAATTACTAAATTTAATATCAAAAAACTATATAAGTCAAAAGAGAGAAAAAGTTCTAACCTTAGGGAGATTTCGAACACGTGATGATGTAGATTATAAGACTATGCTGGTAATTTCAGCCTATTTATTTAAAACAGACTAAGGATTTTACGCTTAAAATACCTAACACTAAATATCAGGTCGTAAAAGTTTGATATAGAGATTTTTATACGCAAAAAAAAAGAGACAACTATTTAATAGTTGTCTCCTTAAGTGAACTTGACAGGACTCTATCGAAACCATTTATTAGCAGATTGTAAATCGTCAGCAAAAAGTGTACTGATTTAGGCTCTAACTTAAGGAGTGTTTCATAAGAGATTAATTTTTAAATTTGATATTATGAACACCAGGAAAAAACCAACTCCTGAAACCTACATTAAAGAGATCAGGAGAAAAACCAGAAGAATCTTCACTGCCGAGCAAAAGATCCTCATTGTAATGGAAGCCCTTCGTGCAGAAACTTCTGTAGCAGAGCTCTGCCGTAAGCATGGCATTCAGGAATCCACATTTTACAAATGGAACAAAGAATTTCTTGAGGCCGGTAAGAAACGTCTTTCTGGTGATGTAGTTCGTGAGGCTACTTCTGATGAAGTCAGCCAGCTTCGAGAAGAAAACAAGAAGCTAAAAGAAATGGTTGCAGATCTCGTTTTACGGTATGATATTGTAAAAAAAAGCTTGGACATGCTGGACTAACCCAGAAATATAGAAGATATATGAGGTTATCCGCTGGTGAAAAATTAGAGCTCATAGAACTCGTTACGCGCAGTGAAATAGGTGTTAATAAGACTTTGAGGGAACTCGGCATCCATAAGAGCACCTTTTACAATTAGTACAATCTGTATCTGAAAAAAGGATATGAAGGATTTTTTTCCTCCCCTTCTTTTAACAGAAAACAATGGAACAGCATTCCTGAGAAACAAAAAAACCTTGTGGTCGAGATCGCATTGGAGCATCCCGGACTTTCCAGCCGAGAACTGGCTTACAAAATTACCGATGAGCAGGGTATTTTTATTTCAGAATCAAGTGTGTACAGAATTTTGAAAAAGCGGGGTCTGATTACCGCTCCTTCTCATATCCTGCTCTCAGCTGCTGATGAATTTAAAGATAAAACCAATTTTGTACATGAGATGTGGTAAAAAGATTTCACTTATTTTAAGATTATCGGTTGGGGCTGGTACTATCTAAGTACCGTTCTGGATGATTACAGCCGTTATATTGTTCATTGGGAGCTCTGTAGAAACATGAAAGTGAATGATGTAAAAAGAACGGTAGATTCAGCTGTAATAAAGTCAGGGCTTAAAAAAGGACAGGTTCCTAAACTTTTATCTGATAATGGCTCCTGCTACGTAGCTTCTGAATTGAAAGAGTATCTGCAGAAAAAGTATCAAATCAATCAACTTCATGGAAAACCTGCTCATCCGCAGACCCAGGGAAAGATCGAGCGGTACCACAGAACGATGAAAAATGTGGTAAAACTTCATTTTTATTACAGCCCTGAAGAATTGGAAAAAGCACTGGAGGAATTTGTAAACCGTTATAATAATCAGCGGTATCATGAGTCTCTGCAAAATCTAACTCCTGCTGATGTATATTTTGGAAGAAGCGATGAAATACTCCTGGAGCGCAGGAAAATAAAAGAGAAAACACTGCAACTCAGAAAACGGAATTACTTTAAAGAAAAAGTAAAACGCTAAAAAAGTTGTTCTGGAAAATTTTTGAGCCTCAAAGCTCAGAAAAATTTTATGGAAATCAACTTTTATTATAACTTTAAACTAACAAACACTCCCTAAGAGAAAGTCCATTTTCTTTTGAAGACATACAAAGGGTGAAAATTCAAACGGAGTTACAAATACCGGTAAAGATTCTAATAAAAGATAAGGATGTCGTTTTCTAAAACAATGCTGATTGCTCTTGCTTAAACGCAATTAGCATTTAGTGTATGGAACTTCTTATCAAAAATGACATACAAATCTTAATCATTTTTATTAATGAAGATAGTATTATTTATAATCATTCTGAAAAGAAAAATATCTAATTTTGTATTGTGAGAAAGTTCATTTCCATAGTATTACTTTCCTTTTATTTGGTTTCGACAACTGAGTTGTATCAGTTGCTGAAGATTCCTGTGCTTATAGAACATTTTATAGAGCACAAGGAACAAAATACGGAAATGACTCTTATGTCTTTTCTTAAGATGCATTATGACCATCCTGTAAAAGATGCGGACTATCAGACCGATCAAAAACTACCCTTCATCGTTCATTCTTTTCCCCTTGCACTTGTCTTTACTATAAGTCCTAATATCACATTTGAGGTCAAAAAGCAGATCATAACAGATCATCACGAGAAAGTTTATTCTTATGATGAACCTTTTTATGATAAAGATGCTTTAAATTCTATATGGCAGCCTCCTAAATGCTGTTAATTATTTCCGTATGTTTTTACGGTTCAACACATTTGTGTTGGGCTCTTATTCTGCTGTGATTTAGCTGGACTTAATCACCTCATTTTTCCTTGTTCTTTTGATAAGAATAGGAGTTTACATGCTTTTCTGGCAGGAATAGGAGCAAATACTATTTATTTCAAATAAGATTAACAGAATTATATATGCTTACAAAAATCATTGAGTTTTCTGTAAAGAATAAACTCATTATAATACTATTGGTTTTTGGACTGATCGGTGTAGGAACCTATCAGGTAACCCAATTGCCAATAGATGCAGTGCCTGATATTACCAATAATCAGGTTCAGGTGATAACAACCGCTCCCTCATTCGGAGCGACCGATATCGAAAGATTAGTTACTTTCCCCATAGAACAGGCCAATAGTAATATTTCAGGGTTAAAAGAAATCCGCAGTTTCTCGCGGTTTGGACTTTCACTGGTTACCATCGTTTTTGATGATGATATAGATGTTTACTGGGCGAGACAGCAGGTTGCAGAAAGGCTGCAGCAGGTGCAGAACCAAATCCCTCCGGATATAGGAACTCCCACGCTGGGACCTATTTCAACAGGACTGGGTGAAATTTATCAATATGTAGTCCGTCCTAAAAAAGGATATGAAAGTAAATATGATATTACGGAACTCCGTACCCTGCAGGACTGGATTGTCAGGAGACAGTTGCTTGGAGTTAAAGGGGTTGCGGAAGTCAGCAGTTTTGGCGGAAAGTTAAAGCAATATGAAATTTCAGTAAATCCTGATAAACTGAATGCGTACGGAATCACCATTACCGATGTTTTCGATGCCCTGAAAGCCAATAATCAGAATACGGGCGGCTCTTATATAGAAAAAGGACCTACGGTTCTATACATACGAAGCGAAGGGTTAGTTGGAAACCTTGACGATATCAAGAATATTTCTATCTCCACCAAGAACAATGATGTCCCTTTATTTATAAGAGACATTGCAGATGTGAGGTATGGTTATGCAACAAGATTTGGGGCAATGACCTATAATGATAATGGTGAAGTTTCCGGTGCCATTGTGATGATGCTCAAAGGTGAAAATAGCAGTGAGGTCATCAAAAATGTAAAAGCTAAGATTCTGCAGATCCAGAAAACTTTACCCGAAGGAGTTGTGATAGAGCCTTTCTTAGACAGAACTAAAATGGTAAACAATGCCATTGGTACCGTTGAAAAAAATTTAATGGAAGGTGCCTTGATCGTGGTTTTCGTACTTGTTTTGTTTCTGGGAAATTTCCGTGCAGGTTTATTGGTAGCCTCAGTCATTCCTCTGGCAATGCTTTTTGCAGTATGTATGATGAATCTTTTTGGGGTAAGTGGCAACTTAATGAGCCTCGGAGCACTTGATTTCGGTTTGATTATAGATGGAGCTGTGATTATTGTAGAATCGGTCATGCATCAGTTTACCCATAATGCCAAATTCCGGAAAGCGCTGTCAGTTTCAAAACAGGAAATGGATACTATTGTTATAGATTCCGCTGGGAAAATGATGAACAGTGCTGTTTTCGGACAGATCATTATTCTTATCGTCTATCTGCCTATTTTAACGCTGCAGGGTATTGAAGGGAAAATGTTTAAACCGATGGCACAAACCGTTGCCTTCGCCTTATTAGGAGCATTTCTGCTTTCGCTTACTTATATTCCGATGATGAGTTCTATTATTTTAAGCAAAAAAATAAACCACAAAATGAACTTTTCAGACCGGTTGATGGCAAAAGCTGAGAGAATGTATCGTAAGACTCTGTTGAAGGTATTAAGAGTTCCGAAAACCATTTTTAGTATTGTCATTGTTCTTTTTATTCTTGCCGTTGTGGTTCTGAGCAGAATGGGGGGTGAATTTATTCCATCCCTGGAGGAAGGTGATTTTGCAGTTGATACCAGGGTTTTACCCGGAAGTAACCTCAAAACCACGATTGAAAGTACACAAAAAGCAGCACACATCCTGAAAACCCGCTTTCCGGAAGTTCAGAAAGTAGTAACCAAAATAGGAAGCGGGGAAGTTCCCACCGATCCAATGCCTATGGATGCTTCTGATATGATGGTAATTCTGAAAGATAAAAGCGAATGGACTTCTGCCAAAACCTTTCCGGAGCTTTCTGATAAAATGAGCAAAGCTTTAGAAGATGTTCCGGGAATTACGGTTGGCTTTCAATATCCCGTTCAGATGCGTTTTAATGAATTGATGACAGGGGCTAGACAGGATGTTGTTCTGAAGATATTCGGAGAAAATCTGGAAACATTGGTAAAAAATGCCAATCAGCTTGGAAAAATAATCAATACAGTGGAAGGAACGCAAAATCTGTATATAGAGCCTGTTTCAGGTCTTCCGCAGGTTATTGTCCAGTACAACAGAGCTGTTATAGCGCAGTATCATCTGTCTATTGGAGATATTAACAGAGTCATCAATACCGCTTTTGCAGGGCAAAGCACAGGCCTTGTTTTTGAAGGTGAAAAGCGCTTTGATATGGTGGTCAGATTAAACAGCAATGACCGTAAGAATCTGGACGATGTAAAGAATTTACTGGTTCCCACGTCATCAGGTAATCAGATTCCGCTTTCGCAGCTTGCCAATATCGACATCAAAGATGGTCCTAACCAAATCCAGCGTGAGAACGGACAGCGAAGAATTGTGGTAGGTTTCAATATCAAAAACCGAGATGTTCAGGGAATTGTAGAAGAACTTCAGGCTAAGGTAGACAAACAACTGAAGCTTCCTCCGGGATATTACGTCACGTACGGAGGCTCTTTTGAAAACCTTAAGAATGCCAAAAACAGGCTGATGATCGCAGTGCCGATTGCTTTGGTTTTAATTTTCGTGCTGTTGTTTCTTGCTTTTAATTCTGTTAAAGAAAGTCTTTTGATTTATACGGCGATTCCGCTTTCTATTATTGGAGGAGTGTTCTTGCTGGCTGCCAGAGGAATGCCTTTCAGTATCAGTGCCGGGGTAGGATTTATTGCTCTTTTTGGAGTGGCTGTCCTTAATGGAATCGTACTGATTTCTGAATTCAACAGATTGTATAAAAACGGAATTAAAAATATTGTGAGAATTGTTGTCGATGGAGGAGAAGCAAGATTAAGACCTGTTCTGATGACCGCATTTGTTGCTTCACTGGGATTTATCCCGATGGCAGTGAGTAACGGAGCCGGAGCAGAAGTTCAGAGGCCACTCGCTACGGTGGTGATAGGAGGTCTGTTGATTGCAACTTTGCTTACCCTTTTTGTACTCCCACTGCTGTATGTAACTATTGAAAAAGGATTTAAGATGAAAAATAATCGAAAAAATGGAATAACACCCGTTCTTATCATTTTTCTTGTTTTAACAGGAAGTGTTATGAAATCTCAAACCAAAGTCACTTTAAATGAAGCTGTTGATATAGCATTGAAAAATAACAGAGGTCTGAAAAGTGAAAAATTAAAATCAGAATATGCCAAAGCACTGATCAAATCTTCTTCAGATATTCCTCAGACAGGAATTTCTGCGGATTACGGACAGATTAACAGTGCTTATCGTGATATGAAATTCGGGATTTCCCAAAACATTGCATTTCCCACCGTTTACAAAAGACAGAAAAATCTGTACACTGAAGAATGGAAAAAAAGTGAGCTCAATATTTCATTAAAAGAATATCAGCTGAAAAAAGGAGTAACCCTTACATTCTACAATATTCTGTATTGGCAGGAAAAGGAAAAAATTCTGAATGAATCATTAGATTTTTATTCTCAATTTCTGGATAAGGCAACTTTAAGATTAAAAAGTGGTGAAAGCAATATTCTGGAAAAAGCGACCGCTGCCAATCAAAAATCAGCTATTGTAATCCAGATTAAGCAGGTAAAACAGGAACTCAGAACTTTGCAGCTGCAGTTGCAATGGCTTCTTAATTCAGAAACAGAATTAATTCCTGAGGGAGATCGTGTTTTTTCTCCTTCCGGTTTGCAAAGTGATGTTTCTGGTAATCCGTTTTTAAAAATATTGGAGCAGCAAAAAAATATATCTGTACAACAAACTGCTTTAGAAAAATCCAGATTATTACCGGGCCTGCAACTTGCCTATAACCTGAATAGTTTCCGCGGAATGGGGGCAGATGACAAAGTGTACAATGCTTCACCACAGTTTCATTCGGTTCAGGTTGGTGTTTCTGTTCCCTTATTTTCGGGAAGCCAGAAAGCAAGAATTGAAGCTTCAAAAATTGCAGAATCAGTGACCAAAAATGATTTTCAAAATGCTGAGTTTACATTAAAAAACCAGTATAAAAAGCTCTTAGAAATTCAGCAGAAAAATCTGGAAATTGTTTCTCAGTACGAGAAATATGAACTGAAAAATGCCAATACCATTCTTGAAACTGCTCAAAAACAGTTCATCAACGGAGAAATCAATTATCTGGAATTTGTAATGCTTGCCAATCAGGCGATCAGTATCAAAAATAATTATACAGATGCCGTTTGGAATCTTAATGAAAGTATTGTTGAGCTGGAATATATCACCTTAAATCAATAAATTATGTCAAAATCAATTCAAAATAAATATTCGGTCTTATTAATGCTTATCCTCTTTTTTGCGGTCCAGTGCAATAAAAAAGAAGAAACTGTGGCAAAGCCAACAGCTCCTAAAGACGAAAGTGTGGTAGTACTTACCGATGCGCAGATCAGCAATACTCCCATAGAAACAATGTCGCTTTCTGTGAAAAATATTTCTACGGTTCTTAAAATCAACGGGAAAATAGATGTTCCGCCTCAGAATTTGGTTTCGGTAAGCGTTCCATTGGGAGGGTATCTGAAAAGTACTAACCTATTGCCGGGAATGCAGGTGAAGAAAGGGCAGGTGATTGCTATTATCGAAAATCCTCAGCTTATCCAGCTTCAGCAGGATTATCTGATGGCAAAATCAAAACTTCATTTTGCGGAACTGGATTATAACAGACAGAAAAAGCTTAACCAGAGCCAGGCAAGCAGCGATAAAGTCATGCAGCAGGCTCAGTCTGAGATGAACAACCAGAGAATTATGATGAATACTTTGGCGGAACAGCTTCTGCTCGTTAATATCAATCCGGGAAGTTTAACTTCAGGAAGCATTAGGAAAAGCGTTCCGGTGTACAGTATAATCAATGGTTTTGTGAGCAAAGTACATGTGAATATAGGCAAGTTTGTCAATCCGTCTGATGTTTTATTTGAACTTATTAATCCCAATGATATTCATCTGAACCTTAAAGTGTATGAAAAAGATCTCGAAATATTGAAAATAGGACAAAGATTTACAGCGTATACCAATACTCAGCCGGATAAAAAATATGTTGGAGAAATTATTCTGATCAGCAAAGATATTAATGCAGACGGAACAGCAGATATACATTGCCATTTTGAGAAATATGATCAGAACCTGACTCCCGGAATGTATATGAACGCCGAGATCGAGACCGAAACATCATTTTCCAATGCACTTCCTGAGGAAAGTGTCGTCAATTTTGAAGGTGAGAATTATGTTTTTGTTGAGAAAAAAAAACAAACCTATAAACTGATTCCTGTAACGTTGGGAGAAGCTGAAAATGGTTTTGTCCAAATTAAAAATGTTGAGGTTTTTAAGAACAGAAAAATTGTTTCCAAAAATGCATACACACTTTTGATGAAACTTAAAAACACAGCAAGCGAAGAAGAATAATTCCGCTTGTATAATAAAAAAATATAAATCCAAAAAATAATGAATAAATCCTTTTTTCCTGTAAAAAATATATTGATCATACTATTGCTACTGTTCATTGGCATTCAGTTTATTGATGTTAAAAGAAATGTCAGTCCGAACCCTTCTGCCAATGCGATCGAAAATTATTATAAAATACCTGTAAAAGTTCAAACCATTTTGAAAACAAATTGCTATGACTGCCATTCCAACAATACTTCTTATCCTTGGTACAGTAAGGTGCAACCTGTAAAATGGTGGTTGGCTGATCATGTGAATTCTGGTAAAAGACATTTGAATTTTGATGAATTCAATACTTATAGCCGTGATAAAAAGCTTGAGAAACTAGATGAAATCGCAGAAACAATAAAAGAGGGTGAAATGCCACTTACTTCTTACACAGCTATTCATCAGGAGGCAAAACTTTCGCTGTCTGATCAATCTGAAATAGAAAAATGGGTAAATGAAACAAAGAGGGACGTTAAATAATTGAATGCATTTAATTTAAAATCATTCTTAACAAAACATTACATAATTTTGATTTGTGAAAAAGTGGGTTTCTATAGTATTGCTTTCTTTGTATTTGGTTTCAACAACTGAACTTAATCAGGTTTTGAAACTTCCAATACTTATAGAGCATTACTGTGAACATAAAAAACTAAATCCGGAAATGACATTCATTGCGTTTTTCAAAACCCATTATGATCATCCGGTAAAAGATGCAGATTACAAAACCGACAGAAAACTGCCATTTGTAGCTCACTCTATACTTTCTTTAGTTTTTACCCTCAATACAAATTTTAATTTTGAGATTGTGAAAGCGTCTGTCAAGCATCTGGAAGTTCACAGTATTCCTGCTTTTGATGAAGATTTCTATTTCAAAGGTTATTTACATTCGATTTGGCAGCCGCCAAGATTCAGTTAATTGATAATCTGTTACAAACAGAATCTATCTTTCTACCCAATCTACGTCTGAATATTTTAATAGTGTTCAGGCTTAATTGATTCTAAATTAAATTATAAAATAGTATAATGAAAACAATATTCATGGCCACACTTGTGGCTCTATTCTCGGTATTTTCAAATGCACAAACACGATTTGAAAAAGTAAAGAAAATAGCTGCAGAACAAAATGAACTGATACTTCTTAACTTTTCCGGATCAGACTGGTGCATTCCGTGTATAAAACTACATAAAAACATTATCGAAACTGATGTTTTCAAACAATTGTCTGAAGATCGGGTCATTCAATATGTCAACGCAGATTTCCCGAGAAATAAGAAGAACCAGCTTTCTCCCGAACTGAAAAAGGAAAATGCTTCACTTGCGGATCACTACAATTCAAAAGGACTGTTTCCTTACACCCTTTTATTGAATTCCGAAGGGAAAGTGCTGAAAAGCTGGGAAGGCCTTCCTTCTGAAAATGCTTTGGCTTTCAGCAAAGAGATAAGAGATATCAAAGAAAATCAAAAACAGTAAGAGAGTTATGCTAAGAGAATTCAAGAGACCTCAGAAATTAATGGGGAATGCTTTTGAAATCACGGTTGTTAATCATGATGAAAAGATAGCAAATCAACATATTGACGCTGCCATTGATGAAATCCGGAGAATTGAAAAACTGCTAACGACCTTCAGCGAAGAAAGCCAGACCAATCTTATCAACCAAAATGCAGGAATACAGCCTGTAAGGGTTGAGTGTGAAGTTTTTGACCTGATCGAAAGAAGCTTGAGAATCAGTAATATCACAGATGGATATTTTGACATTTCATACGGTGGAATCGACAAAAGTTTCTGGAATTTCGATCGTGAAATGAAACAGCTTCCTGATCCTGAATTGATTAAAGAACATTTGAAGCTGGTCAATTATCATAATATTCTGCTGAATCGCGAAGACCAGACCGTCTTTCTGAAAGAAAAAGGAATGAGGATCGGTTTCGGAGGAATCGGAAAAGGGTATGCTGCGGAAATGGCAAAAATGCTTCTTCAAAAAAGAGGGGTTGTTTCGGGAATTGTAAATGCGTCCGGTGATTTGGCTACTTGGGGCAGTCAGGCAGACGGAAAACCTTGGACCGTCGGAATTGCCGATCCTGATAATGCAAAACAGCCATTTTCGTATATGAATATCACAGATATGGCCATCGCAACTTCCGGAAATTATGAAAAATTTGTTGTCATAGACGGTAAAAAATATTCTCATACCATTAACCCGAAAACCGGAATTCCAGTTTCGGGTGTAAAAAGTGTTACCATTTTTTGTCCGAACGCAGAAATTGCCGATGCCATGGCAACTCCGGTAAGCATTATGGGAATTGATTCTGCCCTCAATATGGTGAATCAGATCAATCATCTGGAATGCATCATTATCGATGATCGGGACAAAATTTATTCATCCCAAAACATTAATTTAAAATGAAAATATTTATGTCACTCTGAACGAAATATAATGCCGTAAAGGATTTCAATTCGCAGCTAAGATCTTACCTCGGAATGACAAAATAATTTCCTAAAAAACAAATCAAAATGAAAAATTTCATAAAAATAACAGCAGCAATTTGCCTGCTCATCACAATTGTTTCAATGCAATCCTGTACTACCGTAAAAGAATACGAAAAAAACAAACTTAACGATGGCGAAATGGTTCTTGGAAACAGAACAGTCGAAAAAACCGAACTGAGCTTTCAATCTTATCGTGAAGGATCATCTGGAGCCAATGCCGGAAAAGTTGGCGGCGGTTGCGGATGTAATTAAAAGAAGAGTAATTGTAAAATTTAATTGTGATTTAAAATGAAAAAATTGATAATAAGTATCGTTGCTCTTTTCGGAATTTTCAATGCAAAAGCGCAGGAAAATACAAGCAACGAGCCGAAAAAACTGACTTTTGATGAAGCCAATCTGGTTTCCAGCTATTACAAACAGGATGGAAATAATTCGGCAGTCACAGGAGGAATAGGCTCTGAAAAACTGACCGACGTTTCCAATACCATTGATGTAACAATGGTGAAGTATGATAAAAAAGATAGAAAAAATAAATTCAACTTCAGTGTCGGGATCGATCATTATACATCGGCATCCTCCGATATGATCGATCTGAAAGCCAATTCATCAGCTTCCCATGCAGACAACAGAATTTATCCTGCATTAAGCTGGAGTCGTGAAAATGAAACCAAAGGCAGTACGTTGATGGCAGGAGTTTCATTCTCCACAGAATTCGATTATCAGTCTTATGGGGCAAATATTGGCTTTTCTCAAAAAACAGCCAACAAAATGGGAGAATTTACAGCAAAATTCCAGGCTTATCTGGATCAGGTAAAACTGATCGCTCCTATTGAACTGCGAACTAATGGAAGTACAGGTGGTGAACATGAAAGTTATGGAACAAGCGGAAGAAATACTTTTGCCCTTTCGTTATCGTATTCTCAGATCATCAATAAGAATTTCCAAATTGAATTGTTAGCAGACGGAGTTCAACAGACGGGATATTTAAGTTTACCTTTCCATAGAGTTTATTTTACGGATAATTCTGTTCATCAGGAAGCTTTACCGGATAAAAGATTTAAAATTCCATTGGGAGTGAGAGCTAATTATTTCTTGGGTGATAAAATTATTCTGAGAACCTATTATAGATTTTATACAGATGACTGGGGATTAAAGTCAAATACACTCAGCATTGAAACCCCAGTGAAGATTTCACCTTTTATTTCTATAAGTCCTTTCTATAGATATTATTCGCAGACGGGGACTAAATATTTTGCGCCATATCAGGAACATACTGCTTTTGATGATTATTATACAAGCAACTATGACCTTTCAACATTTAACAGCAACTTTTATGGGGCAGGAATACGTTTCAATCCTAAAAATGGATTATTTGGAATAGAACGGCTGAATATGCTGGAGATTCGATATGGACATTACACAAAATCTATAGGGATGAAATCTGATATTATTTCATTAAATTTAAGATTTAAATGATAGAATATGAGATTATTAACCATGATCCTAATCATTTTAACCTGTTCAGACATTTGTTTTGGACAGGTTACATATGATTCAGTTACACTAAAAGATTCAAATTTGGGAAGATATAATGACAAAGTATATCAACCCAGTTATAAGAAACTCATTATACCTACCATTTTTATCGGATATGGGTTTTTAAGTTTGAGTTCTGATGCACTGAAAAACCTGAATAGATCTACTCAGTATGAAATTGGAGAACATCAGCCAAAACATATCAAGCTGGATAATTACACACAATATTTACCAGTCGTAATGGTTTACGGATATAATCTTGCAGGAATAAAAGGAAAACATAATCTGAAAGAAAGGACGATTATTTATGGAACCTCTCAGCTTATTTCTGCCGCCTTCGTATTACCTTTAAAACATTTGGTAAAAGAAGAGCGCCCTGATGGGTCCAATAACTTCTCTTTTCCTTCAGGTCATACTGCAGCAGCTTTTTCCTCTGCGCAATTCTTATTCAGAGAATATAAGGATGAAAATTTCTGGCTTGCAATTACCGGATATCCTGTTGCCATTTTTACAGGAGTTTACAGGACATTAAATGATAAACACTGGGTAGGAGATGTAGTGGCAGGAGCGGGATTTGGTATTTTAAGTACTGAATTGGCTTATTGGTTATTTCCTACAGTCAATAAGCTGTTTAATAAAAAAGAATCAAAAAATATCACATTCATATATCCTGTCCTTGAGCCTAAAAATTTGGGAGCAGGACTTGTTTTAAACTTTTAATATGCATCATCAATTAGAAAAACATTATGTAAATAGAATAGGCTGGCTTCGTGCAGCCGTTTTAGGTGCAAACGACGGTTTGTTGTCTACTACAAGTATTGTAATTGGCGTTGCAGCAGCACAGCCGGATCGTAATACGATTGTGCTGGCAGCCTTGGCTGGAATGATTGCCGGAGCAATGTCTATGGCTGCCGGTGAGTATGTTTCGGTCAGTTCACAAGAAGATACTGAAAAAGCAGATCTACTGCGAGAGAAGCGAGAGCTTGAAGAAATGCCTGAAGTAGAATTGATGGAATTAGCTAAAATCTATGAGAGGAGAGGCGTAAGTAAAGAGACTGCCTTACAGGTTGCAACCGAGCTTACGGAACACGATGCATTAGCAGCTCACGCACATGATGAACTGGGTATTAATGAAATTACCCAGGCAAAACCATTACTTGCAGCTGTTGCATCATTTGGATCATTCGCATTGGGTGCTTTACTGCCTTTTATGGTTTCTTTTTTAGCACCTATTAAGGAAATGGTATACTTCCAATATGGATTCTCTATTATTTTTCTAATGATTTTGGGAGCAATTTCTGCAAAAACAGGAGGTTCTCATATTGGAATTGCTATGCTGAGAATTTGTTTTTGGGGAACGGTCGCCATGGGAATAACTGCTTTAGTGGGGCATTTCTTTGGAGTAAGTGTCAATTAAAATATCATTACAGAGTATATTTATATTCATGCAATTTGGTACAAATAATTCTATTATAATTATTTGTACCAAATTTGTATCATTAAATTGTAATATTATGATAATCAATTTATTTTATTTTAGAAGAAGTTAAATATAAACTGTATGATCATTTAAAAATTATTTCTTCCTATTTTTATTACTTTGAAATTAATTCAATTTTTGCCATAAATAATTATCGGTAAGCGCAAATTTTCTTCTTTCAGCATCTGGAATTGGTTGTGCAAAACTGTAAATAAAAATGAATTCAAGATGCGTTATTTTATCGTAATCCTCAATAAATGAGTTCGAAAATCATATTCCAATAATTAAACTCTCTTAAAGCATCTTTTGACGTGGCAATCCTATTTCATGTTCCTGAGGATAAGGTTTTCGCCATGTCATACTGATATCTTCATGCAGGCCGCGCTGAGCTTCCAAGGATTTTTCTTTATCCATTGAATATCTTGGATCCGGAATGAAAGGCATTTTGGACATTTTATGAATGGTAACAGTAGGAAAATGGAAATCGACTTCTACTGTTCCCAATAGAAGATAACAGCCACCACCCTGAAAAGGATATTCTTCGAGGCAGTTCGGAAAATGAGCCGTGTCAAAATATTCTCCTTCAGCATCGATCCAGGTTCCGAAATACATCGTTCCTTTTTTGGTGGGAACATGCTTTCTTGAAATGAGATAAGCGAGCATTTTAATTTGTTTTTTGTGAAACCCTATAAGATCTTTGGCCATTACACTACCTCTGTAGCGGGTTTGTAGCAAATCAAAAGGACTGAAAGAAACGGGAAAACCTAATATCTCTATTTCATCAAAAGCATCTTCAAATGGGTTTCTTTCTATAGAAGGAAGCTGATAATCTTTCTGTGGCTCTTCCAATAAAGTCAGATGCCTGAAAGCAATTTTATTATTTCCCAGAAGAAATCTTGATTCAATCAGCAGTTCATGTTTCTGTTTTCCGGTAAAGCGGAATGCGCCGATAAAGATTAAAATTTGCAATGTTTCGATACCAATAGGAATTCTCTTAATAAAATTTTCCAGGGAAGTATAATCTCCATTTTGAGCTCTTTCTTCAGAGATCAACCGTGCTAATCTCGTTTCCAATCTTTCAATATGCATCAATCCTAAATAAACATCCGAACCATACACCGTTGTCTGATATTCACTTAAATTGACACAAGGATTATGAATACCAGCTCCCGACATCCGGGCTTCATGAATATAGACTTCAGTTCTATAGAATCCTCCGCCATTATTGATCGCGGAAACCATAAATTCAATAGGATAGTAAACCTTGAGATATAAACTCTGATAACTTTCCACAGCATAGGAGGCAGAATGTGCTTTACAGAATGAGTATCCTGCAAAAGATTCGATCTGCCGGTATACTTCCATGGATAACTGTTCAGGGTGTCCCAATCTTTTACAGGATTCAAAGAAGTTATCTTTTACTTTTTGTAATGCAGATAAAGATCGGCCTTTACCGCTCATGGCTCTTCTCAACACGTCACCATCAGGGGCAGATAACCCACCGAAATGAAGTGCAATTTTAATAACATCCTCCTGATACACCATAATACCATAGGTTTCTCCTAATTCCTTTTCAAAAACCTCATGAAAGTATTCAAATTTTGTGGGATGGTTATGTCTGAAAATATATTCCCGCATCATTCCGCTTTGGGCAACTCCGGGCCGGATAATGGAAGAGGCAGCTACCAGTACTTTATAGTTGTCGCATTTCAGTCTTCGGAGTAATCCTCTCATGGCAGGAGATTCAATATAAAAACAGCCTATCGTTTTTCCGGAACTTAAGAATTCATTGCATCTGATTTCATCTTTTGATAGAGAAGTGTCCCGGATATCAATATCAATTCCTCTTTTTTCCTTAATCAGCTTTACAGTGTCATCTATAGTTCCTAATCCTCTTTGTGAGAGGATATCAAATTTTTCAAGGCCAATCTCTTCAGCAGTGTACATATCGAACTGTACGATCGGAAAACCTTTGGGAGGCATTTCCAATGCTGAATAATTGGTGATAGGTTCTTCTGATATCAGAATCCCACACGAGTGCATACTTCTCTGGTTAGGAAACTTTTCTAAAAGTTTTCCGTAGTAATGAACTTGTCTGGATACCGAATTATTATCATGTTCTTGAATCGGTTTTGTTGCAAGTGTATCCAGCTCATCTTTGGGAAGCCCAAATACTTTTCCTACTTCCCGGAAAATAGAACGGTACTTAAATTCAACATTGGTTCCACAGAAGGCAACATGGTCCTTACCATATTTGCCAAAGATATATTCCAAGATGATATCCCTGGTCTGCCAGCTCCAGTCAATGTCAAAATCGGGAGGCGTTTTCCGGTTGAGGTTTAGAAACCGTTCAAAATACAGATCCAGCTCCAGAGGACATATGTCAGTAATTCCGATGCAGTAACTGACTATGGAATTGGCACCGCTGCCTCTTCCTACGTGCATAAACCCCATTCGGTTGCTGTATTGGATAATATCCCAAGTGATGAGAAAATAAGCACAGAAATTAAGCTGTTCAATAACCCCCAATTCTTTATCCACTCTTGCTTTCGCCTGTAGATTATCCTCGGAATACCTTTTTGAAAGTCCCTCATACGCTAACTTCTTTAAAAGCTCAAAATCATTTTCCCTGCTGTCAGTGAAATGCTTTTTGTTTTTAGGTGTTGAAAAATCAAAATCAAAACTACAGGCATTAACAATGTGTTTTGTATTCTCAATGATTTGAGTATAATTCTGATATTGAGCCAGAAGCTCTTTTTTATCAGTAAACATTTGGTTGTCTTTACAGTAATCAGCTTCTGTAAGCTTACTGATTAATGTATTATGATCAATAGCCCTTAGTATTTTGTGAAGTTCATATTCTCCAGGGGTGGTAAAGGTAACCGGATGAAGAATGACCATTTTATGAATGAACGATTTGAGTTCCGGTTGAATCAAAAAGTTGAGCTGATCCTGTCTGATGCCTATAAATTCATGATCTGCTAATTTTTCAGGAATATTCTCCAGTGGATAAATAACAAAAGTATCTGTAAAATTAGGATTTGCTTTGGGAATTTCAATGCTTTCACAATTATAGGCAGTTAAAAGCCTGTTGATCTCCCCGATACTTTTTTGATTTTTCGCCAGGCAGATATAATACAGTTCATCCAGAACCCGTATTTCCACTCCGATGATCGGCTTAATGTGATGATCCTGACAAAGCTTGTAGAAATCATAGATCCCCGTAATGGTGTTGATATCCGTAAGAGCCAGGGTTTTAACATTAAAATGTACAGCCTGCTGAACCAGTTCTTTAATAGAAATGGTTCCATACCGAAGGCTGTGATAAGAATGACAATTCAGAAACATCTTGAAATTATTTTAATAAACCCGAGGCTCTTCCTACACTTGAAGCGCCAAACCTGTTCTTGATTTTATCCATTGTCTGATACAGTGATATTAATTCTTCCGTATCTTCAAAGAGATCCATTTGATGGCATCCGTGAACCAATCCGGTAAACTTTACGCCAACCAGCCTTATTCTCATACGCCTGGTATATACTTTTTTAAAGAGTTCCAAAACATACCTGAGTAGGGTATGATCAGCTGAGGTATAGGGAATCCTGCATTGCTTGGTTTCCGTATCAAAATTGGCATAGCGGAGTTTTACCACCACTACCGATACCAGCCATTTCTCTGCACGTAGCTGATAACAGAGTTTTTCAACCATTCCTGAGAGTATACTTTGAATCCCCTGAATATCTATAGTATCCTGAGCAAAAGTATCTTCTGTAGAAATGGATTTTCGTTCAGAGTAAGGAACCACGGGAGTCTCATCAATTCCGTGTGCTTTTTTCCAGAGTTCATTCCCATTTTTACCAATCAACTGTCCAAGTACATCTACAGGCATTTCTGAAAGGGTTTGTATCGTTCTGATCCCCAGTCTTGAGAGCAGCTGAAAGGTAACATCGCCGACCATAGGAATCTTCTTTACCGAAAGCGGGTTCAAAAATGGCTGTATGTCAGGTTGTTTTACTTCCAGTCTTCCGGTAGGCTTTGATTCTCCGGTTCCTATTTTGGATACGGTCTTATTGGTGGATAAAGCAAAACTTATCGGTAAACCGGTATTTTTCTGTACGCTTTCTGCGATTTCATGAGTCCATTTATAACATCCGAAAAACTGATCCATTCCGGAGAGATCCAAATAAAATTCATCAATACTTGCTTTTTCAAGAACAGGTACTTTTTCCTGGATAATTTCAGTCACCATATGGGACATATTGGAATACATTTCCATATCTCCCTTAATGACTTTTGCTTCGGGGCATAGCCGCAAAGCCATTTTGATCGGCATGGCACTCCTTACTCCGAAAAAGCGGGTCTCATAAGAGCAGGACGCCACTACACCACGGTCTCCACCTCCGATGATCACAGGCTTTTTCTCCAGTTCAGAGTTTTTCAGCCTTTCACAGGAAACAAAGAACGTATCCAGATCCATATGTACAATTGCTCTTTCCATGTGACAAAATTAGTTACGTTTTGAAACAAATTATGTATTTTTGTTGTCTAAAATTGTAACAATGTCAAAATTCTCTGATAACATCGTGTTTTTGAGAGGAAAGAAAAATATGACCCAGCAGGAACTGGCAGATCTATTAATTCTTACCCGATCCAGATATGTCGCCTATGAATATGGCAGAACAGAACCTCCAATTGAAATATTGCTTAGAATTTCAAAATTCTATAACATCAGCATCGACCTATTGCTGACTGTAGATGTCAGAAAATTTTCCATCGATGAAATAATAGAGCTTCCTGAGAACAGGATCATTCTACCTATAAGGGTTGATCAGGATGGAAACAATCAGATTGAGATTATTCCCCAAAAAGCTTCTATGGGCTACCTGAATGGCTATGGAGATCCGGAATATATTGAAAGTCTGGAGACCATATCATTACCTTTTTTAAAAGGTGGTAAGTTTAGGGCATTTCCAGCTGACGGAGATTCAATGCCTCCTTATAAGAATGGCACTTACATCGTGGGAAAATATGTAGAAAATCTTTCGGATTTGAAAACCGACAGAACGTATGTTTTCATTACCACCAATGATGGTATCAGTTACAAAAGGTTTCAGTTTCATGAAGCAGATGGTATATGGGTGAAGGCTGACAACCATTTTTATGAACCTTATAAAATTCCATTACCTGAAATTAAAGAGATCTGGGAATTTGCCTGTAGTATTAATACCAAAGAATATGAGCCTGATGAATTTGCAGAACACCATATTCAAAATTTTATCACAGAAATTAAAACTGATATCAGACAGATCAAAGAAAAAATGGGATATAAGAATTGAATTCATTTTGAGTAAATGGCATAATCAAAAAACTTCCCCGAAGGGAAGTAAAAACACAAATGATGAAAAAAAATTATTCCGTAGAAACGGAATAAAACAAAGTTAAATAATTTAAAGAAAAAACTACAATGAGTCAGCTTAGTTTATTTGATGCAGAAGAGTTGTATGAGTTTCCAAAAGACCTTTTGGAATACAGAGAGAGTTTTCTGAGTAGGGATGAAGCCGATCTGCTTAAAAACAAATTGTTGGAAACGGCTCCCTGGGAACAGCGTACTCTAAAAATGTATGATAAAAGTTTTAACACCCCGTTTAACAGCCTGGTATGGTGATGCACAATCCTATGATTCAGCTGATAATAATACCACTAAAAGAAATGAATGGACTCCCGAACTTTATGCTTTAAAAGAAAGAATAGAGAAAGAGTTCGGTTATCAATTCAATGGTGTCCTGTTAAACCTGTATCGTAATCATAATAATTCCGTTGCCTGGCATAGAGATAAGGAAAGCCGATATGGTAAACGACCTGTTATTGCATCCATCAGCCTTGGCCAAACCAGAAGCTTTGATTTCAGGAAAAAAGACCATCATCAAAGCAAATACAGTTTGCCACTGCCTCACGGATCACTACTCATTATGAAAGGAGATCTTCAAGAAAACTGGGAGCATCGCATTGCGAAATCAACTATACGAATGAAGGAACGCATTAATCTGACTTTTCGTCTGATAAAAGCAGGGTAATTAATGATGAATGTAAAAATGTGAATTTATGGGCTCATACACAAGTTAGGTTAATTTTAACTCAATTTTACTTTTCCTGATCCTGTTCTTCAAATCTATTATAAATTTTATCAACATCAACATAATATATTTCTTCATAAGGAGTGCCTTGATATGAAAACTTACAAAAAATATGTGGTTGCAGATCAATGTTATTACCATCAATATCATAGCTGACAATATCAGAATAATTAATTCTTCCAATCTTATAGACTTTATATTTAAAATCTGATATTTCATCCTGTTTTGCAAATCTCCATTTACCATTGGGAAGGCTAACAATTTCAAGTATTTGGTCAATAAATTCTAATCCTTTATGATATTCTTGGTACATGCCTGCATTATACCAATCGTAATTTCCAAACTCATTAGGATTATTAGATAAAGGATATCCTTTATCATTAAACTTTCTGATTAACATTTTTGGTTTTCTTTTCCTTTTATCCATGGAATAGCTTAGCCAATCTTTGAAATCATTTTTTATTTGTTTCTTCAGATCCTGATTTCGTAAAAAATCCTCCTCCTCATGGTCAATTTTGATTATAAACTCAGGATAATATTGATGAAGTATGGTCTCATGTTTTAATATAAGATCCTGAATTGTATTCCAGCCCCAAAATATGATTTCGAAATGGCAGCTATAATCTTGCTTTATATCCTCACATAATTCATCAAAATCAGGGTGATTTTCGAAAGTACTTACAATGAAGAGCTTATTAAACTTGATCTTCAAATCACTGCTCATTATTTTTTTTACATCCTTCTCGATATCATTGAACAATTCTTTTTTCAAAAGAGAATGTTTCCTCGACAAGTCTTTCTTTTTACATTGGATAGCAATATCATGTTCAACAGAAAAAATATCAATGCCTTTTTGATTATGACCTTGTTTGCCAAATTTTTTGAAAGTATCCGTAGCATTTTGTATATTGAATAAATCACATATCAAATCTTCAAAGTCTGTAGCATTTTCAACGGGTGGGATTTGAAATTTCATATTTTAATTAAATTTTGAATCACTACAGAAGTAGTGTATTGTTTGAATAGTATTTTTTTATCCATAAAAGTAGAATTTAATTCTTACTCATCATTCTACAGCGATATAGTCCCGCTCTTCTCCAAATTTTCCACCTTTCATAACTCCTTGATTGTATAGTAAAGAAATCGGATCACGGAAAGCATATAATATTACAGAATGATAATCCATATTAACAAGATCATTGTTTTGAGGAAAGGAGTGGTAAAGAATCTTATTGTACTGAGGTTGTAGATGTTTTATTAATGCTTTTTCTGCATCTAATGAAACCGTTTTATCACTAGGAAGTTGATAATTTAAGATAAAGTCAGCCATTTCTTCCGGCGTGGCTTCTTTACCCCAGCTAACAATACTATTATTATCACATATCCTCATAAGAAGAACCATAATCTCATTTGATGGAATATTACCATAACTAAGAGGAGTTTCATTGATCAATATTTCCTGAAAAGTTGAATGATTTGATAATCTTTTGCAAATATTTTGTTCAGTAGATTTGCCTACATAATGTATCTTGAAATTCAGCATATCACGATAGTCATCGGAAAATTTAGCGATAAGATCACCTTTCCAATGATGATAAAAAAGTTTATCAGGTGAAAACCAAACAGCTAATTCACTGTTTTGGGTTGACATATCTTTTTCGTATATAGAAAATGCTTGCATTCCATCAAAAGGATATTCTATTTTTTTTCTAAAGTGTTTCTTCTGTCATGCACTCGAAACTGTATATCTTTTTTTAAATCTAGCCTAAAACCATCTTGGTCTAACGGAAGCTCACAGTTGATAATCTTATCATTATCTTCTTGATGGATTTCAAATTTTATACTTTTCTTTGAGTAAGATAATTTATGAAAAGTGATTTCTTTTCTTTGTGCAATAATATATAAATGACTATCTATAACATTCTTATAGAAATTTTTGTTCCGTGTTAATAACCCTAGATGATAAGAACTAATTGGAGAATATCCCAATTCGATATCGTTGTATAAGATTCCTGTATTCATATTTAATTTTAGAAGTTTTCATTGGATCGTTTTATA
>Ga0308164_10000214_pt1 | contig 136002 bp, 112 predicted proteins | sample PhyTR2_FD_201031 | JGI IMG/M metagenome (GOLD analysis project Ga0308164, IMG submission 201031) | Phyllosphere microbial communities from UC Gill Tract Community Farm, Albany, California, United States - DLSLT.R2 | ecosystem: Host-associated > Plants > Phyllosphere > Unclassified | place...
GTGCCGCAGGATACATATCCTGAACTGAAACCTTTAGTGATCGGTTTGGGCGGGGCAGTAGAACAGCGTCGTGAACGAATTTTTAAACGTTTGAATGAGCGATTGGAGCAGGGGTTAATAGAGGAAGTAGAATTACTGCTGGCACAGGGTATCAGTGCGGAGATGTTAATTTTCTATGGCCTGGAATATAAATTTGTTACTTCCTACCTGATGAAGGAAATCTCTTTGGCCGAATTGAAAGAAAAACTATACAATGCCATTTGCCAGTTTGCCAAAAGGCAGATGACGTTTTTCAGAAAAATGGAAAAAGACGGCGTAATGATAAACTGGCTGGATTCTGCCGATGGCACACACGCCTTAGCGGAACAGGTACGTCAATTATGTTTGCAACATTCCTGTTGCTAAGTAACTGTAAAAGAATATAATACTTATAGCTCTGTTGTCTTAATACAAACAGTAATTGCCTTCTTTTTCTTTTACATTGAGAATATGGAAAAAAACACTCTGTTAACTCGCGGCAATATTCTCAGAGTAATATAATCCCGGTTTTTTGCTTGTGGCATACAATTTGTAAATGGTGTGATATCAGATGAAAACCTGAATTAATATTTACAAACAGGATAATGGCTGCAAAGCCGGTCCGCTTAACAAACAACAAAATGAAACACTCTACAAAATTTCTTGCCTCTGCAGTAGCTGCAGTAGCATTATTTTTCTCTACAAATGCAAACGCACAAAAAATGGGTATCGGCGCTAACTTAGGTATCCCTACAAGTGACTTATATGGCTTTGCTGCCGGAGTTGATTTACGTGTACAGTTTGACGTAACTAAACAATTATCTGTTCCTGTTGCAACTGGTTACAACCATTTCTTCGCTAAAGACAATATCGCTTATTTTCCAAATGGAGTAGCTGCCGGAGCTCAGGAATTGCCTGACTATGGTTACATCCCGGTTAAAACTGGTTTGAAATATTTCTTTGACCCAAGTGGATCTGGTATCTATGCGATGGGTGAAGTAGGTGCTGCAATTGGTGTATCTGACCATGCAAAAACTACATTTTTATATGCACCAACTTTAGGTTATTCATGGAGCAATGGCTTAGACTTAGGTTTAAAATATGAGAACGCTGGTAAAGGTGTTGACGGATTAGGTAACGAGTCTGGTCAGGTAGCTTTACGTATTGCTTACGGTTTCAAATTATAAGCAGTAAAGCATATTGAATATTGCTGATAGTTTATCTAGCAGATAGAAAGGGGATGCCATTGGCATTCCCTTTTTATATTTTACAGCTATCACGCACCAAAATCCCTGCCTGGCAAATTGTATTTATAAATTGCAATATTCACAAAAAAACATCCCTATTATCCTGTTCTATTTTATATTATTAAAATATAAATAGTATTTTGAGCAAAAAAGGAAATTGATGAAGAAATATGTTGGTATAGCGATACTGAGTACTTTTATTGCTTGCACAAACGCGGAGAAAAAAGCTGATCAGAAAGCTGATGCTATTGCTAAAACGGATAGTGTGGCTAATAACATAGATGTAGAGCTGGCCGATCCGAAAATTGAAAATATCTATAAGGGCTATATTAATCTGAAAAATGCTTTGGTAAATAGTAATGCAGCAGCGGCGCATCAGTCTGCAGCAGATTTATCCGTTTCACTGAAAGCTTATGAAGGCTGTGAGAATACGGCGCTGATTGCAGATAAAATTGCAGGCAGCGAAGACCTGAAAGTTCAGCGTAAAGAATTTACGGCTTTGAGCTCTGATGTTATTGCAATGTTTAAACATGCGGACCTTAAAAAAGGGAACATCTATGTGCAGCATTGCCCTATGGCGAACAACGGAGATGGGGGCGACTGGCTATCATCTGAGCAAAAAATCCGCAACCCCTATTATGGCGATGAAATGCTGGAATGTGGTGCTGTTCTGGAAAAAATCACAGTTAAAAAATAAACCGCTTTATTGGGCCATGACCTTCAGCTGTTAACATAAATTTAACAGCATTGTTATGGTTCAATGTGAACTATTAGCGTTATAATAGTTATTTTTGTTAATTATAAAATCAAATATATATGTCAGATATTGCAGAAATCAAGATTGATGGTAAGGTATACGAATTTCCGATTGTAACCGGTACCGAAGGCGAGAAATCAATTGATATTTCAAAACTACGGGATTTAACAGGTCATATTACATTAGACTTTGGATATAAAAACACAGGCGCTACAAAAAGTGCAATCACTTTTTTGGATGGCGAAAAAGGAATATTGAAGTACAGAGGTTATGCAATTGAAGAGCTTGCCGAAAAATCTACCTTTCTTGAAGTAGCATATCTGTTGATATATGGCGATCTGCCTAAAGCTCAGGAGCTGGACAATTTCCAGTCGCAGATTACCAAGCACACTCTGATTCATGAAGATATGAAGAAGTTTTTGGATGGTTACCCTTCAAAATCTCATCCAATGGCGCAACTGGCCTCATTGGTTTGCTCATTATCTACTTTTTATCCTGAGTCTTTGGATGCAAATTCTTCACCGGAAACCATGAACAGGGAAATGATCAAATTACTGGCTAAGTTCCCTACCATTGTATCTTTCATTTATAAAAAATCACTGGGTCACCCGCTGATTTATCCTAAAAACAAATATGACTATGTAAGTAACTACCTGAACATGACTTTTGGTCAGCGTACAGAAGAGATTGAAATTGATCCTGTTGTAGTTAAAGCAATGAATACCTTACTGATCCTGCATGCAGACCATGAGCAGAATTGCTCAGCATCTACAGTGAGAATGGTAGGTTCGTCCGACTGTAATATCTACGCTTCTGTTTCTGCAGGTATTGCTGCATTATGGGGCCCCCTGCATGGGGGTGCTAACCAGGCAGTAATTGAAATGCTGGAACGCATTAAGGAAGATGGTGGTGATACAGAAAAATGGATTAACAAAGCGAAAGACAAAAATGATCCTTTCCGTATGATGGGCTTTGGTCACCGCGTGTACAAGAACTTTGACCCACGTGCAAAGATTATTAAAAAGGCATGTGATGATATCCTGGAGAAATTAGGTATCAACGATCCGGTATTGGAAATAGCTAAGAAACTGGAAGAAGCTGCATTAAGCGATCCTTATTTTGTAGAACGTAAGTTATATCCCAATGTAGATTTCTATTCAGGGATTATTTACCGTGCATTAGGTTTCCCTACAGATATGTTTACTGTATTGTTTGCCCTTGGCCGTTTACCGGGATGGATTGCACAATGGAAAGAAATGCATGAGAACAAAGAGCCAATCGGCAGACCGCGTCAGATTTACGTTGGTCATACTGACAGAACTTTTGTTGAAGCAGAAAACAGATAGTTTTTTATACCACAAAAAAAATCCCGGTTGCTTACGCTTCCGGGATTTTTTGTACCTGCTGTTTTGTAAACTGAACGTATTGCCCTGAACGTATTCGTTGTTGGTTCGGCCTACACATACAGCAGGTGGTACTGTTTATAAAGAGAGCATTGCTTAATATTGTATTACATGAGGAAGGCTTTAAACATCTTCTTCGCATAGTTGCCATAGTCCTTCAGTGCATCGTTCAATATAGTGGTCAACCCTTTTGCATCCGTAGGCTTTCCTTTTTTAGGTGGTACCATATCTTTAGGATCAACCGCCCTGTCATTAACTATTTTGGCAAACCATGTAGTATTCTCATGTGGTAAGGCTACACCTAAGATCATCCCAGGTAAGCCGTTGAACGACTCTGGTCCACCAGAAACAGGAATTTCATCTGTGTAAAAAGCAACCACATAGACCGAGTCCATAATTACAGCATTCGCCCTCCGGCATTGGTATCCTGCTATCTCGCGTGTTTCACCAGTAATTTTCCAGTTGATGGTTCTCGTACTGTCCTTTACCAGAAAAGTTTCTTCGTATACTTTTTTCTGCGTTAGTTTAGACTGTGCAGCCAGGTCACTCATTACAATGTTTACCTGGGTAAAGTCTGGTGAATCACCGAAATATTGGATCGGTGGAGAGTCATCTTCTACAGGTTTGAACATTGTTTTATCCTTCGTAAAGTATAGGTTACTTTTTACCACCTTAAACTGTGGGTTGTTTTTTTTATAAGACTCAAAAATCTGAGTCATCCAGGGGTTATCCGTGGTTACCTGTTTGCCTATGATAGCATACATATTGATATTGCGTTCAAATTCAATGACACCTTCAGTAGCGAAACGGGCGTTTTGTGCAAAGAGAGAAGTAGTTAGTCCTAAAAAGAGACTGGTGAGTACAGTTAATTTTTTCATTGTCGTAATTATTTTTTAGGTGCAGCGCCGCCCATTTTGTTAAAATCCCAAATTAGTGAAGCCATAAAATATCTTTTAATTGTAGTATACCTGTTTTCGATGATCATATTTCCCGAAGCTGATCTTTCAAAACCTTTGTTCTGATTGAGTAAATCATTAACTGAAAGAGCCAGTTTAAGAGATTCCGATTTAAGGAACTTTCTGTTAATCGAGGCATTTACGATAACCCTGCTGAAAGTGGTATTGAATGATTGTGTTTTGGCCCTGTACTGGTACCGCGCATCTGAGCTGATTTCAAATTTAGCAGGTAAGTAAACACTAAAGTAACCATCTCCGGAAACACCCCATCCATTGTCATTAATGCTTTTTTGCAGTGAACTTTCATTGGTAGTGTAGGTTGGTCCGGCGCTGATCCTGCCTGAGAATTTCTTTTCCTTGTATTTAGAGAAGTATAGGTTTCCTCCGTAGGTGTTGGATTTGCTTTCGTTCAGGGCTGAATTTACATAGTTATATGAAGTGGTCCCGTCAACGTTCAGGTTAAGTCCGACGTTCATGTCCAGTGCTTTAATTTTTCTGTCTGTATCAAAGTATGCATACCAGTTACTTGATTTCTTACCTGTCAGGTTAATGCTCTGATAGGTACTTTTACCTGCAGAGTCTGTAACAGTGTTATTGACAATCGGGTTAATGGTAAAACTATAATTTCCATAAGCATAGATACTCGAATTAGTCAGCATTTTATAGGAATTGTAATTGGCGCTAAATGAGTTTCTGAAAGCAGGTTTCAGATTTGGGTTACCCAAGGTGATATTTAGCGGATCTGTATTTACCAATACTGGCTGGATCTGATCGATGCTTGGCTGTGTAGTGTAACCATAATAATTGAAGCTGATACCTTTCTGCTGCGAGAACTTATAACGGTAAGTAAACTGCGGGTTCCAGTTCAAAAAGGTTCTTTTGAAGCTGGTATTGGTATATAGGTTCATTTGTTCAAATGATACGTTGGTTAATTTAGTACCCACGTTTACAGTTGTCTTTTTGCTGTTATAGTTTAATATAGCTCCACCGGTATTTGAAATCTGGTCAAGCTTATAGTCATTACTGTATAGGCGGTCAAGCTCATTATACTGTCCGTCGGCAGTCTGGTTGAATGATTTTCTATCTGCACTGCTGTTGTTTACCGCAAACCCATAGTTTAACACAAGGGCTAAGTTTTTAGCGATGGGTTCTGTGTATGCAAATGCAGAATTAAAAAGCCTGCTCTTCACCTCACTGGTTTTATACTGATCAATGATCCTTGCGCTGTCTAATGTACCTGCAGAATTATAAAATTCGTTATCTGATTTTAAATATCCCTTGGTTTCACTGTTGTTGAGCGTTTCTGCCAGGGTAACTGAGATGGTGCGGCCTTTCTTTTTCAGCTTTTTCGTGAAAAAAGCTGACGCATTAAATATCTCGCCGCGCAAATTATTGGACAGGGATCTCTGGGTAGTATTTAGTAGACTTCCGTCACCACGGCGACTCACCGTCATATAATCACTTTGGGTATCGCTGCTCTTTAAGGTACCATCAGCCATTACTTTTAAGTTGGCAGTGGTATCTAGTTTAATATTATACGTAACGTCGGCTTTTTGCCTGAACATATAATTATGGAAGGTCTGGTCAGAAACGGTATTAATTAAACCGTTAGGCTGGTTGTTCTGGGTGATGGTGCTTTTGGTTCCATCAACAGTCAGGGAACCTATTTTATAATTTCCATTAATGCTTTCTTTATCGTTGTTCCATTTATTGTCATAGTGAACACCGCCTGTTCTGGCAATTGGTATACCTTCATCATTATACTGTCCGTTATATGAATCAAGCGCATCATTTCCGCCACTGATCATGAACATCCCGTCTACCATCTGCATATTCGAAGAACCAAACTTTTCGCTGTCGCCCCAGCCTAAACCAACCTTACCTGTGTTGGCCAGGGTACCATATGCTGATAACTTCTGCTTGCCTTTAAAAATATTGAACATACCCTGGGCCTGATAAAAATCGTTAGTAGCGCCGCCCAGATCCAGTTTGCCGAAGTACCCGTTTTTCTTATCTTCCTTCAGCTTTATATTAATAGTTTTAGTTTTTTCGCCGTCGTCTATTCCGGTAAAGGCAGCCTGGTCACTCTTCTTATCATAAAGCTGAACTTTATCTACCATATCTGCACGGATGTTTTTGGTTACCAGCGTAGGGTCGTCACCAAAAAACTCTTCACCATCTACCAGTACCTTATTAACTTTGGAACCCTGCGCGGTGATTTTGCCATCTTTATCTACCTGCATACCCTGCAGCTGTTTCAGCAGGTCTTCTACTTTATCATTGGGTTGTATCTTATATGCCGCTGCATTGTATTCGGTTGTATCGCCTTTAATCTTTATGGCAACCGCGGTGCCTTTAACCATCACTTCCTTGAGCAGGTTGGCTTTGAGAATAAGCTTTACAGCCTTAAAATCTGCAATAGTTTTACTGCTGTCTAAAGTAAAATTCTCTACGTAATCTACATAGCCAGGGTAGGTGAAGAGGGCAAAAAACTTACCCTTGGGCAGCTTGTCAATTGCAAAAGCACCATTGGCTGAACTTCGTGCAAATTTTACCAGAATTGAATCTTTTGCCCTGATAATGCTTACTGAAGCATTAACAAGATGTGCGTTGGTTGTGGTGTCTACCACTGATCCTTTAACCGAATAGGAATTTTGAGCAAATGCCGTTAGGGAAAAGAGCGAGAAGATGAGAAAGTGAAGGAAGCGTAATTTCATAAAAGGTTAATTATAGCCGTAAATTATAACTAATCCTTTAGTAATAAAAATTATTTCTCAGAATTTTATGTTAAAAAACGTTAATTCATGTTTATTTACATTCCCTTGCGCATGAGGTAGGCTAGATTAATATTATTGTTACAAAGGATTGGCACATATTAATTAAGTCATCGAATTTTCCAAATAGATCCTCATATCACTAATATTGAAATTTGATTTCAATAATATCCATCTGAATTTTACCAATGATACGGTTAGAATAGTTACTACGATCCAGGCCACTTATACATTATCAAGATATCCGCCCGATTTCAAACAACCTGTTCGATAACGGGCGGTTCGCATTAGGATAAAACTTGTATTGTACTGTTTATTAAGTGATTAAGTATGGCATCTGCCTTGTAATTGCAGAGTAAAAGAATCTACATGGATACGAGTATAGAAAAAGAAGTTTCAGCCAGGAAAAAAAGGAACCTGATCGTTATTATAGGCGTGGCGTTGTTTGTTTTGGCACTTGGCACATTGCTGGTGAGAAACTTTTTTAAATCTACCATTAGCCGCGCGGAAATCAATACAGCGGTGGTGCAGACTGGTGATATTGAAAACACCATCAATGCCAGTGGCGAGGTACTGCCAGAATTCGAGGAAGTGCTCACCAGCCCTATCAATGCCTCTGTTCGCAGTGTGAGTATGGAAGCGGGGAAAAAGGTCAATGCTGGTCAGTCTATTTTGACATTGGATAAATCTGCAGCGCAGACAGATTTTGATAAACTGGGTTTTCAAATCGAATCAAAGGAAAATGAGATCCGCAAGCTGAAACTTGACCTGGAGAAGAGTTTCTATGATATAAAATCCAATAATAAAATTAAACAGCTAAGGATCAGTAATCTTATCGATGCAGTTTCAAATGCAAAGCGCTTATTCAAGGCAGGTGGCGGCACCAGGGAAGGTATTGAGCAGGCAGAGCTTAACCTTAAAGTAGCGGAGCTGGAGAAACAGCAGCTGGAGAATGAAATACTCAGTAAGCAGCAGACCATGAAAATCGAGATCAGGGAAGCAGAAATATCTCTGGCTATACAGCGGAACGACCAACTGGCTTTGAAACGTAAACTTGACCTGGCAAATGTGCAGGCAGCAAGGCCGGGGGTAGTAACATGGGTGAACAGGAACATAGGGGCGATGGTACGGGAGGGCGATCCGATTGCGCGCATTGCCGATCTCAGTAGTTTTAAAGTGGCTGGAACCATATCTGATAATATGCTGGATCAGGTAAGTAACAATATGCCCGCTATCATCCGCACAAACGATATCCTGCTGCGTGGTCATATCATCAATATTTCGCCCTCTGTAAGTAACGGTCTGGTATCCTTTGATGTACAGCTGGATGATCGTAATCATAAAGCATTGCGGCCCAATATGAAAGTAGAGCTTTACCTGGTCACACAGACCAGGTCTAATGTAACCCGGGTGGCTAACGGTGCAGCTTTTAAAGGAGCAAAATCGCAGGATATTTTTGTATTGAAAGACGGCAGGGCCGAGCGTCGTACGGTTAGCACCGGGCTCAGCAATTTTGATTATATCGAGATTTTAAGCGGGCTTAAACCAGGCGAAGTAGTGATCACCACTGATCTGTCTGACTATAAGAACACACGTGAAATTACAGTTAACAATTAAACAGCTGATCAAATGATTTATAAAAGTATAATATCTATAGCTGCCTGTTTATTGATAATGGCCGGCCTGGCAGATGGAAGGCCTGTTGCTGTTCGCCTGGCCTTGGAGCCAACTACCTTTGCAGAAAATGCTGATACGCTCAGGCTGGCATTAACGCAGCTTGTTGATATGGCGCGTGCTAATTCCATTGCTGCCAAGCAGGCGATAACCGTTAGGGAAACAAAATACTGGGAGTGGCGCACCTACAAATCTGCCTATCAGCCACAGCTTCAGCTAGATGGGATTTTGCCGGGCTATAATAAAACGTATTCGCAGGTACTGCAGCCTGACGGAACCATACTCTTCCAGCCCGTCAATAATGATAACTCTTCCCTGACACTAAACTTTAATCAAACTATAGCGGCCACCGGGGCTACTATCTATGGTAAAACACAGTTGCAGCGGTATGACGACTTCTCCGGCAATACGGTATTATACAATGCAATTCCTTATGCCATAGGTTTTGATCAGCCGCTCTTTCAGTTTAACAATTTAAAATGGGATAAAAAGATCCAGCCTTTGAAGTTCAATGAAAGTAAACAGGTTTACATAGAATCGCAGGAGCAGATAGCAATTACCGTGACAGGTTATTTTTTCGATCTGCTGCTGGCGCAGGTAAACCTGCATATCGCTGAGACCAATCTCATCAATACAGAGAAAATCCTCGGCATTGCCAATGTCAAATTTGAGTTGGGAAAGATTGCTAAAAATGAAATACTGCAGCTCCAGCTGGAACAGCTGAACGCACAAAAAGCAGTGGGTACCGCCCGGCGTGATATGGAGATTTCTACATTAAGCCTGCGCAGTTATGTGGGCATGGAAGGGAACGAGCGGATTGTGCTTGATATGCCTGGTGCAGCAAGTACCCTGAATATAGATGCCGCAAAGGTATTAGCTGAAGCTTTCGACAACCGCTCTGATGCCATAGCTTTTGTAAGAAGACTGGCAGAAGCCAGGAGGGATGTTGCCAAAGCAAAAGGACTCAACGGTTTGAACGCCACACTAAGTGCCAACCTGGGTTTTTCTAATGCGGCAAGCCGTATACCCGCGGTTTACAGATCTCCTAAGAGTCAGCAGTCGGTGATCCTGCAGCTCAGCATTCCTGTGCTGGACTGGGGCCGTTCAAAATCTCGTATGAAAACAGCCGAAGCAAATCAGCAACTCACTATTTATGAAGTAGAGCAGGACAAGCAGACCTTTAAACAGGAGATCGTTACCCAGGTTACGCTGTTTAATATGATGAAGGACCAGTTGGTATTAACTGAACGTGCTGAAAAGATAGCCGCAGAGAAATACCAGATTGCCAGGGAAAGATATGTGCTGGGTGACCTGAGTATCACTGAACTCAGTATCGCCTTCCAGGAAAATGATAATGCCAAACGGGACTATGTAGCTTCCCTGAGAGACTTCTGGGGTGCTTACTATCAACTGAGATACCTTAGCCTGTACGACTTCGAAAAAAATGAAAAAATAACTTATAAATAAATCTTAATCACTAACTATACGATATGATCCACTTACAAAACATTGAAAAGGTATACCGCACGGATACGGTAGAAACACTTGCAGTGAACAGCATCAGCCTGGATATTGCAAAAGGCGAATTTTTATCTATTATGGGTCCCTCTGGTTGCGGTAAAAGTACCCTGTTGAACATTATGGGCTTGCTGGATTTACCTTCCAAGGGCAACATCAGCATTGATGGTAAAGATATCCGCAACATGAAGGATCAGGAACTTGCGACTTTCAGGAACCATAAACTGGGGTTTATCTTCCAGAGTTACCATCTGATAAACGACTTGCAGGTGCTGGATAATGTGGAGCTGCCACTGCTTTACCGTAAAGGATCTGAAAAAGACCGGAAACAACTGGCAACTGAGGCGCTTGAAAAAGTTGGACTGAGTAACCGGCTCAAACATTTTCCTACCCAGCTTTCGGGTGGTCAGCGGCAGCGCGTAGCCATTGCCCGTGCCATAGTGGGCAAGCCGCAGATTATTCTGGCAGATGAGCCTACAGGTAACCTCGATTCTGCCATGGGAGACGAGATTATGGATATTCTGATCAACCTGAATAAAAATGAGGGTACTACCATAGTAATGGTAACGCATGATGAGAACATGGCCCGGAAAACCCATAGACTGGTGCGTTTATTTGATGGTTCACAAGTACTTTAAACGGAAAGATTATGTTAAAGAACTACTTTAAAATAGCTATAGCCGTATTAAAGCGGCGCAAATTTTTCACCTTTATCAGTCTGTTCGGCATTAGCGTAACCTTATGCATCCTGATGGTAGGGACGGCTTTTATAGATAAAATAGTCAGCGCAGATTATCCCGATATGAAACGCGAGCGATCGTTGTATATCAATTCCATTGAACTCCGTAATATGAAAGAAGGATGGATGAATAAAAGCCTCTTATCCTTTCATACGCTGAATGATTTTATGGGCAGCTTAAAAACACCCGAAAAGCTGGCTATATCTTCACAGTCTACCGCTACAAATACTTATGTGAACAACAAAAAAATTGTGGTAGATTATAAATACACCAATTATGCCTACTGGGAAGTGATGGAGTACAAATTTCTAGAAGGAAAACCATACACCGCAAAACAGATTGAGGAAGCACAGCATGTAGCAGTAATTTCTGAAGACCTGAAGAAAGCATATTTTGGTGATACAGGCTCTGTTCTGGGGCGGGATCTTGAAGCTGATAACGTGCGGTATAAAGTAATAGGGGTGGTTGCCAATGTTTCGAAAACGCTGCTTTATTCTTATGCTAATCTCTATCTCCCTTACACCGTTTCAAAAGTAAGCTGGAAAAGCAGCGACCTCATGGGTGGTTACACTGGGGTGCTGCTCGCAAAGAGTGTACAAGACCTGCCCAAAATGCAGGCAGAGTATCAGCAGATGGTGAGAAAAATCCCTATCGGCACCAAGGAGTTTGACCACTTATATGTAGCGGCAGACCCTTATCTTGCTGGATTAACCAGAAACGGCTTTGGTAATGAACATGATACCGGGGTAGCTAAAGTTATAGCCATCATTGGCGCGCTGGCATTTATTTTCATGTTGCTGCCCACAATCAGCCTGGTAAACATCAACATCACCAGGATTATGGAAAGGTCATCAGAAATAGGTGTACGCAAAGCATTCGGCGCGTCTTCCTCAACCCTGGTATATCAGTTTATTATTGAGAACATTATCCTGACCTGCATCGGCGGCATCATTGGCCTGCTGCTGTCGGTACTCGCAATTTATATAATTAATGCGGCAGATGTGATCAGTAACCTGAACCTCTCATTAAACCTCAAGGTGCTGGGCTACAGCTTTGTTGTCTGCATATTCTTTGGGCTGTTGTCTGGTGTTTATCCTGCATGGCGGATGTCGCGCCTTAATGTCGTATCGGCCCTGAAGGCACAATAATTTATTTACCTTTTAAAAATTAATTATGTATAAGCATTTATTCAAACTGATCTGGAACAAAAAGAAGCAGAATTTTCTGTTCCTTTCCGAGATACTGATATCCTTTCTCGTAATCTTCATAGTCTTCTCATTTGTAGTATTTTATTACCAGAATTATAAACAGCCAATGGGGTTCAAATATGACAAGGTCTGGCGTATATCCTACAACAATTCTCAGAAGACAAAGAGTTCTGATACCCTCACACTGTTTTATGAAGGATTAAAACGAAGCTTACAGGCTATGCCACAAGTAAAAGAGGTTAGTTATTCTGGCGGAAATGTTCCCTTTGCTGACAGTCATTCTACTACCAACATCAAAACAAAAGATAAGGAGTTTGACCGCGTTAATAACTACAATGTAGACATCAGTCATAAGCAAGTGTTCCAGATGCAGCTATTGGAAGGTAAATGGTTGGGCAAGGCAGACCGTACTGATAAAGGGGCTATCCCAGTTGTAATCAATAAGCGCCTGAAGGAAAAAATGTATGGTGCAAAAAGCCCTGTTGGAAAGAATCTGTGGTATGGAGAGGATGACAAAAAAAATACCAGGGAAGTTATAGGTGTGGTAGCAGATATGAAATATGATGGTGATTACTATGGCGGTGCCGACGGTATGTATTCGAAAATTGATACTTCGTTTTACCGCTGGGTAGGTACCATTTCTTTGCGGGTAAGCGACGATGCGGATGCAGCCTTCGAAAGTAAATTGTACAAAATGGTTGCCAACACGATGAAAGACTCTAATATCGAAATTACTCATTATGCCCAGATGCGTGAAAGCAAAAATGCCATAACAATTATTCCACTGATCATTCTGATGATTATAGCTGGATTTCTGATTTTTAATGTGGCATTGGGACTCTTTGGCGTACTGTGGTATAGCATTAGTAAGCGCAGGGGCGAAATTGGTCTGCGTATGGCTATAGGGGCATCTGGCAAATCCATTTCCTCACAACTGATACTTGAATCTATGTTCCTGGCTACGCTGGCATTAATAGTGGGCTGCTTTTTCGCAGTGCAGTTTCCGCTGCTAAAAGTGTACGACGTGCAGGCCAGTGTGTACCTGTATGCAATAGTACTGTCTGTACTGTTTATTTATCTTATTGTATTTTTGTGTTCTTTGTATCCGGGAAAGCAGGCGGCAGCAATTATGCCTGCTGTAGCATTGCATGAAGAATAACTATATTAGCTTCAAATATGATATTAATTGTAGATGATGATATAGCGGTAAGGACTTCCTTATCGCTTTTGTTAAATAGTGCCGCTTATCAGACGGTGACGGCGGATGATGCCACGACGGCTTTGCAGTTGATTAAAAAAGAGAAACCGGCAATGTGCATCCTTGACCTGAACTTTTCTGCAGATACCTCTGGCAGGGAAGGTATGGAACTGCTCACACAAATCAGGTTAAACCATACTTCGCTTCCCGTAATACTGATTACCGGATGGGCGAGCATAGACCTTGCAGTGCAGGGAATGAAACTTGGTGCCAACGATTTTATTAATAAACCCTGGAATAATGAGCATGTACTTCAGTCGGTAAAAACCCTGATGGATTTACATGCGCAGAAAGCCGAACATAGAAGTCGCAGGCAGCTGGACAAGCACTACAATTTTAAGCATATCATAGCTGAAGACCCGAAGATGCTGGCCATTCTGGAAACCATCAGCCGCGTGGCTGCCACAGATGCCTCTATACTGATTACAGGCGAAAGTGGCACCGGCAAAGAGCTGATAGCAGAAGCCATTCATGAGAACAGTCTACGTAAAAACCGGGCATTTGTGAAAGTAAACCTGGGAGGTATTTCTTCTTCCTTATTTGAAAGTGAAATGTTTGGGCATGTACGGGGCGCATTTACTGATGCCCGGCACGACCGCATTGGCCGCTTTGAATTGGCGAATAAAGGAACAATATTTTTAGATGAGATTGGCGATCTGGAACCTGCCAGCCAGGTGAAACTGTTAAGGGTTTTACAAGACCGTACCTATGAGGTACTGGGAAGCAGCAAATCTAAAACCGTGGATACGCGTGTAGTATGTGCAACCAATAAAAACCTGCACGAGATGGTAAACAAAAATTTATTCAGGGAAGACCTGCTGTACAGGATTAACCTCATTACTATACAGCTGCCTGCGTTGAGAGAACGCCCGCGTGATATACCTGCCCTGGTGAATTTCTTTATCAATAACCTGAAAGAACTTTATAACCGGCCTCACCTGCAGGTAACCGCCCAGGCCATGAAGTGGCTGCAGCAGTTGCAGCTTCCGGGAAACATCAGGCAGCTGAAAAACCTGGTAGAGCGTTCTATCCTGGTAAGCCAGGGAAATGAACTGGGGATACAAGATTTCAAGTCTCAGCTGGATGCTTCACCATCCCGTACTGAAGCTGTTCAACTGCCTGGCGTAGGAACCATTACACTGGAACAGATGGAGATGGAAATGGTGAAAAAGGCCATGAATTTTCATCAAAACAAGATATCAAAGGCGGCAACATCACTGGGTATCACAAGAAATGCATTGTACAGGCGACTGGAAAAATACCAAATCCCATATCATGAAACTGAAGATTAAGTTCTTACTGATTATTGGTTTGCTGCACTGCATCTGTCTGGTATTAAGTTTTTTCATTTTCAGAGAAAATAAACTGGTCTTTATCAGCTCAGAAGCACTGATTATTTTATCGGCGATACTCAGTATTGGTTTGTATAATCAGCTCATAGCGCCGCTGGATTCGCTGAAAGCAGGAGCAAACGCTATCCGCGACCGCGATTTTAATGTCAAGTTTATTACTACCGGCCAAAACGAAATGGACGAACTGATCACCGTTTATAACCAGATGATTGATGAGCTGCGCGCGGAACGGCTAAAGCAAGAAGAGCAACATTTCTTTCTGGAGAAGCTGATCAATACTTCACCAACAGGAATCCTGATCATGGATTACGACCAGCAGCTTAAACAGGTTAACCCCAAAGCTGCAGATATATTGGCAGCTGGCCCGGAAACGTTCCTGGTAGAGATGATCAGTATGCCGGCAGGTAGCTCGAGGGTGATCAAGATTGGTGGTGTTAAAGCTTATAAGGTACAGAAATCTAACTTTATAGACCGGGGTTTTGCTCGGGTATTTATTATGCTGGAAGACTTTACAGATGAAATATTTGCGGCAGAAAAGAACGTTTACGGTAAAGTGATAAGGATGATGGCACATGAAGTAAACAATACCGTAGGCCCCGTAAATTCAATCATTAACCTTGCCCTTGGAACAGAAGAATTATGGCTGCCTGCAGAACGGGCTGTTTTAAAAAACGCCATGCAGGTAGCGGTAGACCGCAACCAGAACCTGAATCATTTTATGCGCAACTTTGCGGACCTGGTAAAGTTGCCCGCCGTGAACAAACAGCAGATCGACCTTGTACACCTACTGCGCTCAGTGGCAGACTTTATGGAACAGAAGGCCAAAGAAAATGGTGTTATTTTTTATTTACGCTTACCAGATCATAGTGTTCCGCTTTTTGCTGATGTGCAGCAAATGGAACAGGCACTGATCAATATTGTAAAGAATGGCATTGAAGCCATAGGCAGGGAGGGAAGGCTTGACTTTGAACTGGATATGGATAAGCACTGTATCACCATCGCCGATAGTGGAGCGGGTATTTCTGAAGAAGGGAAAGAGAAACTTTTTACACCCTTTTACAGTACCAAAAAGGACGGGCAGGGTATAGGTCTTACCATGGTACGGGAGATCTTACTGAACCATGGCTTTGACTTCTCGCTGGAAACCATTACGCCCGGCCGTACAGAGTTCAGGATCCTGCTAAGATAATCACAGTATAGTTTAATGCTACACCAAGCTGGCAGTTATCTGAGGTTATTACGGTAAAAGATACATGATAAATGCTTTTATCAACATCTCAGAAATAGCGAGTGCTATCGAATATAAAATCATCAACGAAATAGTTTTCCTGATGGTCTGATTTCTGGAGCGGTTATAAAACAATTTCAGTCCCTTATACAGATACCAGACTATACCACAGAATACTATGGTCGTGATCAGTCCGCTAACCGCTGAGTCTAAACCAAAAACATATTTCTTGATAGGCTGAGTTAGTATTGAAACAATAAAGAAAGCCGTCATGCCATGGATGGTAAAGACCAGATGGTTGATATAGTAGATCTTATTTTTCCTGAAGTTAATCATAATGAAGAAAGCCAGAAGGGGCATAAGCAGGAAATACTGCTTGGGTTGGTATTTCTTAAATTCTTCATTGACTACATTATGGTTTTTGGTTTTACCAGATATACCGTAATCTAATCTTTTCAGTTTTTGCTCTATCCAATCATCCCGGTCTGCTGCCGGCAATGCTTTCTGACGGCTAAGATAGGCACTGTAAGTACTATCATTACGAATGGTATTAATTTCTGTATATTCAGCGATCTTAATATCAAAACGTTCGGGTCTTTTTTTCGGATCACTCTTTTTCAGACTATCCAGATAAAATTTCTGTTCCGTATAAGGCAGTTCTTCAAATTCATCATCTGTAAGCAGTTCCTTAGGTTTAATGATATTATTTAATGCAGCACCCAATCCTGGTAATACGGCATTCATCTGCTTCTCATTTTTTGACAGCTCCTTTTTGGCCTGCAGGATTTTGGTATTCTGCTTTTCACGTTGGTGAACAGCGGATGATATGGTATGTGCTTTTGTTTCTGCCTCCTCATGCTCTTCCAAGGCATGTGGTACGATTAAAAAGTAGATAATAGAGATAAAGATGTACAGGGAAACAGGGTGGATATACCGGGCCCTTTTTCCGGCAAGGTAATCTAAGGTAAGCTGGCCTGGTTTTGTTAACAGCGGCAGCAGGGTCTGCCAGAATTTAGATTCAAAATGAAAGTAATGGGCAATACTATGGCCCATAAAATGCCAGAATGGTTCCTTAAGTTCAAGATTGGGTTGTCCGCAACTACTGCAGTAGTGAAATTCTACATGATGTCCGCAGTTTAAACAATTTTTCTCTTTACGGTAATGTCCTGACATGGTGTTTTACATTAAAATTCCTGCAATTGAAGCTGAAAGATAAGAGGCTAATGTTCCGCACATTAAGGCCTTTAGTCCCAATTTTGCCAGGTCAGACCTGCGCTCTGGTGCCAGCTCGCCGATACCGCCGATCTGCATTCCAACGCTGCTGAAGTTGGCAAACCCACATATGGCAATACTGATGATCAGGATACCTTTATCGGTAACAATCGGAACTGCTTTAGTGGTTAGGTTTTTGAACGCAAGAAATTCGTTCACCGTTAATTTCTGTCCTAGTAGGGTTGCAGCATTGCTTACATCCACATCCGGGATACCCATAGACCAGGCAAAAGGGTAGAAGATCTTCCCGAAGATCCAGTCGAGGGACAGGTTGAAATTTGGGTTGAACAAATGACCTACATTTATAAATATATAATCTACCAGTGCAATCAGTGCTATAAAACCGATCAGCATGGCAATTACGTTCATGGCAATTTTAAAACCTTCACCCGCACCATGTGAAATTGCGTCGATCAGGTTGGTGTACTCGCTCTTTACTTCAAGTTTAACTTTCCCCATCGTCTGCGATACCTCTGTTTCAGGAAAAACGATCTTGGCAATAATCAAGGCACCCGGTGCAGCCATTAAACTGGCCATAATCAATTTAGGTGCAAGGTTCATACCTGCCTGGGCTCCCATGTTTGCATATACAATCAGGATACCGCCGGCAATACAGGCAAGACTACCGCTCATGGAGGCAAGAAGTTCAGATTTGGTCATCCCTTTCAGATAAGGTTTGATCATTACCTGGGCTTCTACCTGACCAACAAATGCACTGGCCACATTACTCAGCGCTTCCGCACCGCTCACACGCATAATGAAGTTCATCCCCTTGGCAATTACCGCAACAATACGCTGCATAATTCCGAAGTGATAGAATATAGCTACTAATACACATACAAGGATGATGGTGGCGGTAACGTTGAAAGCGAATACAAAACCATCTGCAGCCGCATAGTTGTGAGGCTGCCCGTCATATCCAATAACTGCAACACCACCGTAAACAAAATCTACTCCTTTTTTAGCAAACTGCTCAATTTTCTGCATTCCTTTTCCCAAAAACTCGAAAAAATGCTGTACTGCAGAAACACGTAAGATTAAAACAGCAATAAGAACCTGGAGAGTTAATCCACTGGCAACAAGTCTGTAGTTTATCCTTTTTTTATTGTTAGAAAAAAGAAAAGCCAGGCCCAAAATGAATATGATGCCAATAATTCCGTGAAAACGCTCCATAAAGATTGATCAGATAATAGTTGTTGAGTTGAAAAGAAGCAAAGATGTGTATAAACTTGGAATTAATTGCTATTGAGATGAATTTCTTTTGTTTAACTCATCCCTTATCCGCGCAGCTTTTTCATACGCTTCTTCCACAATGGCTTCCTGCAGTTTCTGGTTCAGCTCTTCAATGGTAAGACTCGAAAAAGCGGTTCCCGGAAGGGAGGTATCAATATCTTCCTGTCCTTCTTCCTTGCTCAAATTATCCATGTTCTCAAGAAAAAGAAAATCATTCCCTTCAATCACGATTCCTGCCGAAGAAAGGATAAATTCATAGGTATATATAGAAGAATTGAAGCGCACCGCGAGGGCAATGGCATCTGAAGTTCTGGCATCGATCTCTTCAGTACGATCACCATCGGTACAGATCAGCTTTGCAAAGAACACACCGTCTACCAGGTTATAGATCAGGATTTCCTTGATTTCAATCTTGTAGGTCTGTGCAAATGTTTTAAAAAGGTCGTGCGTGAGGGGGCGGCTAGGTGTCATTTTCTCAATCTCAATGGCAATGGCCTGAGCTTCAAATGCACCAATGATAATAGGCAGGCGCCTTCTGCCATTCACTTCCCCAAGTACCAGGGCATAAGCCCCCGACTGGGTCTGGCTGTACGATAAGCCGACAATATCTAGTTTTACTTTTTTCATATATCAAAATACCAGGCGGGACTTGTATCCCGCCAGATATTATATTAAGCCTGGTGTGCTTTTAATGCTTCAATTAATTTTGGAACAACCTCAAAGGCATCACCAACTATCCCGTAATCGGCTACCTTAAAGAAAGGTGCTTCAGGGTCTTTATTGATGACTACAATAACTTTTGAAGAACTTACACCGGCAAGATGCTGGATAGCACCAGAGATACCAACAGCGATATACAGGTTAGGACTGATGGAAATACCCGTCTGGCCAACGTGCTCGGCATGTGGTCTCCAGTCTGCATCAGAAACTGGTTTTGAACAGGCTGTTGCTGCACCTAGCAGATTTGCCAGCTCCTCGATCATGCCCCAGTTTTCTGGTCCTTTTAATCCGCGGCCGGCAGAAACCACCAGCTCTGCATCAGGAAGGGAAACTTTATTGGCAGCCCTTACAATATCTTTTACAATTGCGGCCAGATCTGTAGATTTAACCGTCGGGCTAAAAGTTTCAATAGCAGCATCAGCAGCTGATTCCTTAACCCCAAAGGCATTAGGGTTTAATGCAATCACCTTGATAGCCGAGCTAAGCTCGGTAACCGCGAATGCTTTTCCTGAAAAAGCGGTTTTCTTCACCTTGAACGAACCACCTGAAACATCTGGCAGCTCAACTGCTCCGTCAGCCAGTCCTGCTTTCAGTTTAACGGCTACGCGTGGTGCAAGACCTTTTCCCGAAAAAGAATTAGACATTACAATAACGTCGGCATTTTCTTTTCCTGCGGCTTCTGCAATTACAGCGGCATAAGCCTGGTTTACAAAAGTCTTTAATTCATCTGAAGCTACAGTAAGCACTTTCGCCGCACCGTATTTACCTAGTTCTTTTAATTCTGCTTCTGCTACATTACCGATTGATAATGCTGTTAAGGTTGTGCTTGTTTGATCTGCAATGGCTTTGGCATAAGATACTGCTTCGTAAACAGATTTCTTAAACTTGCCATCGACTTGTTCTACATATACTAAAACCGACATAATTCTTTTTTAAATGTTTTGGATAGGAGGGCTTAAATTACTTTGGCTTCAGTATGCAATAAACCAATAAGGCTCGTTGCATCATCTGCAGCGATCAGTTTAACTGTACCACGTGGAGGAGGGGTTTCAAACTGTACAACTTTAGCCAGCTCCTCAATTTCTTTGGCTTCTACTACCTGCAAAGGTTTGGTACGTGCAGACATAATGCCCCTCATATTAGGGATTTTAGGTTCTGCCACACCTTCGGCGCAGCTGGCCACAAATTTACCAGTTACAGTAACCACTTCCTTACCACCTTCAATTTCACGTTCGATAGTCGCAGTAGTTCCGTCATAATCTAATTTTTTTATGATTGACACAGAAGGAATATCAAGGAATTCACCAAGCATGGCAGCTACTTGGTTTCCATTATAATCGATTGACTCGCGACCGGTAAGGATCATATCGAAATCTGCAGTTTTAACGTATTCGGCAATCTGGAAGGCAGTGAAATAAGCATCGCGGGGAACCGCGTTGATTCTTACTGCATCATCTGCACCGATGGCCAGTGCTTTTCTGATGGTAGGGTCGGTAGCACTATCGCCAACGTTCACCACTGTAACCGTACCTTTACCGCCTTCACAAAGTTCGATCGCTTTCGATAAGGCAATTTCATCATAGGGATTCACGATAAATTGTACTCCCGCAGTATTGAATTGTGTATTATCGTTGGTAAAAGTTATTTTTGTGGTTGTGTCTGGCACATTACTGATACAAACTAATATTTTCATACTTTATAGATTGATTTAAAATTGATGAACCTATTACACACTGTTTTTGGTTACTGCCAGCGCTTAAATAGGACAAGTTCATACAATTGTCTTTTTGCAAATCTAATTAAAAAAGCAGGGATTTAAAATGCAAAATACCCGATTAAACAAGTTATTAACGTTTTTAGCTGAACAGCCTGATGATCCCTTTATATTATATGCACTGGCTACAGAATATAACTCGCTCAATAATACTGAACAGGCCTTTTACTACTATTTAAAACTTGTTGAGGAACATCCGATGTATGTAGGTACCTATTACCATTTAGGAAAACTCCACCAGAAACAGGGTAATGAAGCCGAAGCGATTGCTATCTTCCAGCTGGGGATGCAGCGGGCCAGGGAGAAAGGCGACAGGCATGCTTTTTCTGAACTGCAGGGTGCCCTTAATGTGATAGCCGATCAGGATTATGAAGACGATTAAGCAGGGCTAGATGGCAAAAAGACAAATCTTGTTTATCAGGGATGTATTTCTGTTTACCCTTACCGCCTTTGGTGGTGCACAGGCACATATATCACTCTTGTTAAAGTATTTTGTGAAGAATACCAGGTATATTTCTGAGGAAGAATTGCTGGAGCTGAATGCCCTGGCGCAGATACTTCCCGGTCCGGCATCTACACAGACCCTGGTTGGCATTGCGCATAAAGTGGGCGGACTAAAACTGGCGCTGATCACCTTTCTGATCTGGATCGTACCATCGGCAGCCGTGATGACCGTGGCGGGAATCAGCTTTGCACAGCTCGACCAGCAGCAGCAGTTTACCGTCATCCTGAAATATATACAGCCCATTGCCCTCGGTATAGTTGCCTTTGGTGCCTATAACCTGAGCCGAAAGGTCCTGGTTTCGCAGACCGCGGTCTTCTTATCCGTTGCGGCAGTTATAGTAACATTGGTGCTAAGAAATGCGTATGTATTTCCGCTGGCCATTTTACTGGGGGGAATGATATCCTCAGCGTTGGAAACGCCAAAGGAAGAAAGCGAGATCAGGGTAAAGCTGTTTGCCAATATTAATCCGCGTAAGCTGGCCTACTTTTTCGGAGTCTTGCTGGTAATGGCATCGCTTGGTGCAATCATTAACCGTACTTCGCCTTTCAGTTTACCCATCAGGTTGTTTGAGAACTTTTACCGCAATGGTATCCTGATCTTTGGGGGCGGACAGGTATTGGTGCCCCTGATGTTTACTGAATTTGTGCAGATGAAACACTACCTCAGCTCATCTGGTTTTCTTTCTGGCTTCGCTTTGCAGCAGGTGCTGCCCGGACCTACCTTTTCCTTTACCAGTTACCTGGGTACGCTGAGCATGAAGAATTTTGGTTACGGTATTTACGGACAAATTCTGGGCGGGGTGATCGGTGTGCTGGGAATCAACCTACCAGGCCTGATCCTGGTTTTGTTTATTGTTCCTTTCTGGGAAGACCTGAAAAAGATTAACCGGATTAAGAACTCCCTTTCAGGAATAAATGCCGTGAGTGTTGGGTTCATTATTGCAGCTTTTGTACTGCTGGTTAAGCCCATCGGTACTGATCTGTTCTCTATAGCAATTATTGCTATTACCTTTCTGATTTTGAATTTTACCAGGATCAGTCCGCCTTTAATTGTACTGGCAGGCATACTCTTAGGTTACTTTATATAAATAAAAAAGCTATGCAATCTGCATAGCTTTTATCTATTTCATTTTTTTATTACAAGGGTTGAAGTAACAAGCAGTAATGGTATCTCAAAATCAAACAGCACTAGTACCAGAAGATCCTACATCCTGATTTTTAAAACTGTTTTAAAAAGGTGCTTCGTCATCATTAAAGTCATCCATACGTGATGGTTTAATGATTACACTCCCTGCCGGACGGTCAAAATCTGCCGAAGGCATCATACCTGCACTCGGGCTATCCATAGAAAAAGAATTCGGCGGCATAAAGTCTTCTTCGAGATCCGTGAACTTCACGTATTTACCGATAAACCTCAGCGGTACAATACCGGTTTCACCATTCCTGTGTTTTGCAATAATTACCTCACCTACACCGGCCTGTGATCTTCCCTGCTCATCTTCAGTAATACCATAGTATTCCGGACGGTACAGGAACAATACCATATCCGCATCCTGCTCGATGGAACCCGACTCCCTCAAATCTGAGAGGAGCGGACGCTTACCATTTACTCCAGGTCTGGACTCTACCGCACGGCTCAACTGTGAAAGGGCAAGTACAGGTATGTTCAATTCCTTTGCTACAGATTTCAGTGCCCTGGATATACTACCAATTTCCTGCTCACGGTTACCGCCTCCGCTTTGACCTTCACCTTTACCATGCATCAGCTGAAGGTAATCGATAATGATCATCTGGATATCATACTGAGATTTCAGCCTTCTGCATTTAGCGCGGAACTCAAAAATGTTCAGGGCAGGGGTATCATCAATCAGTAAGGGTGCTTCAGTTAAAGTACTGATCTTGCTGTGCAGCTGCTGCCATTCCCATTCGGCCAGGTTTCCCTTTCTTATTTTTTCCTGTTCAATCTCAGTCTCACCAGAAATCAGACGATTTACCAGCTGTACTGATGACATCTCCAGTGAGAATACCACTACCGGGCGTTTAAAATCTACCGAAGCATTTCTGGCACAGGTTAAAACAAAAGCGGTTTTTCCCATCGCCGGACGGGCCGCAATAATTACCAGATCTGAAGGCTGCCAGCCCCCGGTAATCCTGTCAAGTGCTGTAAAGCCTGAAGGTACTCCCGTTAAACCGTCAGATTTTGTCCGCAGTTCTTCCAGCGTTGCGAGAGACTGTTTAATGATCTCATCCATTTTCTGGGTATCACGGCGCAGGTTGTTCTGTGCAATATCGAACAGCCCTTTCTCTGCATTATCCAGCAGGTCGAAAATATCTGTAGTATCCTCGTAAGCGTTCTGAATGATTTCTGAAGAAATACGGATCAGCTCGCGCTGTATGTATTTTTGCGAGATTATCCGCGCATGGTATTCTATATTGGCGGCTGAAGCCACACGGTTAGTCAGGTTGGTTACATAATAGGCACCGCCTACCATTTCCAAAGTACCCAGTGTTCTGAGTTCCGAGGTAACGGTAAGGATATCTACAGGTTTGGATTTCTGGAAAAGCAGTGCTATAGCTTCGAAAATCTTTTTATGGGCCTCATCATAAAATACATCAGGCTTCAGGATATCAATCACGGTCGATAAAGCGTCCTTTTCCAGCATCAGGGCACCCAAAACAGCCTGCTCCAGATCAAGTGCCTGGGGCGGGATCTTGCCTACATTTCCCATTGGCATGGCCAGCCTGCTCTTTTTATTGGAAGTGTAATTTTGTCTATCTTGACCCTGTGATCCGTTGTCCATATTCATAGGAACAAAAATATGCAAAAATTAGTTCCGCCACAGATTTGTTTATAAACATTATGGCTGAGTGCCGCTATTCCCATTATTTCAGCTATTTTTGCAGCCAAAATAAAATTAATGGAAAACTTTAGAAGGTCTCCCAGACCTAAAGAAAATAATGAATTCATATTTGGTATCCGCGCTGTAATTGAGGCTATTAAAGCTGGTAAGGATATTGAAAGTATATATATGCAGAGAGGGTTGAGCGGAGAGATTATCCCTGAACTGAAAGGCCTGTTGAAAGATACCGATGTACCCGTACATAATGTTCCGGTAGAGAAGCTGAACCGCATGACGCAGAAAAACCACCAGGGTGTAATTGCGGTAATTTCACAGATTACTTTCCAGAAAATTGAAGACATTATTCCGCTGATCTACGAAAAAGGAGAGACCCCGCTGGTACTGATCCTGGACGGGATTACGGATGTAAGAAATATGGGTGCCATTGCGAGGACTGCTGCCTGTACCGGTGTGCATGCCATTATTGTTCCGGCAAAAAACTCGGCCCAGATTAATGCAGATGCTATTAAAACTTCAGCCGGGGCGCTTTTCTCTATCCCGGTATGTCGCCACCAGAACCTGCACAAAACTGCTTTGTATCTCCAGGAATGTGGTTTGCAGATTGTGGCCTGTACAGAGAAAACTAATGACCTGATTTATGTACCTGACTACACTGTTCCTACGGCAATTGTAATGGGGGCAGAAGATGAAGGGATATCAAACGAGATTATGCGGATGGCAAACCATTTAGCGAAAATCCCTATGTTTGGAGAGATCAACTCGCTAAATGTATCAGTTTCTACCGGTGTGATCCTTTACGAAGCAATCAGACAGCGCGGTAACAGTTAAATGAACTTCTGGCCGAAGTTAGATTTTACATCGGCTACTATTTGTCTTACACTCTGTTCTTCTGTTCTGGGACAGATCAACAGGGTGTTATTAGATTCTACTACAATATAATCATGTAAACCCTGAAGTATCACCAGTTTATCTTCTGGTACGTTCACCATACAGTTAGATGAATTGAACATCATCACCTGCTCTGAAGGGATCACTGCATTGCCCACATAATCCTTATCGGCCATATCATAAATAGAGGCCCAGGTACCCAAATCTGACCAGCCAAAATCTGTAGGCAGCACATAAACATTATCAGCCTTTTCCATGATCGCAAAATCTATGGAGATATTCGTACATTGCAGATAGGCATTGGCAATAAAGGTCTTTTCTTCGGGCGTATTATAAACGGATGAACCAAGGTGGAAAATATCGTACATGTCGGGCAGGTGAATACTGAAAGCTTTGCTGATCGACTCGGCAGACCATACGAAGATACCGGCGTTCCAGAGAAAATCCCCGCTTTGTACAAATGACCTGGCCAGTTCCAGATTAGGCTTTTCAGTAAATATCTTTACCTTATGGATATTAGGATCGGCCGGAAGATTATGGTCTGTATATTGAATATAGCCATATCCGGTATCGGCACGGCTAGGTTTTATCCCCAGGGTAATCAGGCAATCATGTTCCCTCGCTGCATCAAGCGACTGCTCAATAGCGGCTACAAACCCATCCAAATTCGAAATCGTATGATCTGAAGGTGCTACTACAATTGTGGCATTGGGATTAAGTTCCGCGATCTTCATGGAGCCATAGGCAATGCAGGGTGCGGTGTTACGCATGATCGGCTCTGCCAGTATCTGGTTATCAGTAATAGTTGGCAGCTGCTTCTTGATCAGATCGATATAAATCTCGTTAGTAACGATAAATATGTTTTCTGGCGGACAGATTTTTAAAAAGCGGTCGTACGTGCTTTGAATAAGTGTTTTTCCAACACCAAAAAAATCAATGAACTGTTTTGGATGTTCTACCCTGCTTACGGGCCAGAAGCGGCTTCCAACGCCGCCCGCCATAATTAATGCGTAATTATCTTTGTTCATGTTATGGTTAGACATAAATTATATTAAACCCTCCTGTAAAAGGTCGTGCAAATGTACGATACCGAAGTAACCATTTGCATCAGTTACCAATAATTGGGTAATATTAGATTTTCTCATCATCTCAAAAGCAGTAGCGGCCAGTATATCTTTGTCGATAGTCTTGGGGCTCCCGTTCATAATATCGCCCGCCGTAATATTTGAAAGGTCTGTGAATTTCTCCAGCATCCTTCTGATATCACCATCAGTAATAATTCCTTTTATTTGGTTAGCCTCAACAACAACCACAGCGCCCAAACGGTTTTTACTAATTGTAATAATCACATCTTTGACCGATGAGGTTGCTAAAACGTGAGGTTTGGCATTGCGCGCGGCTAAATCTGCAACCTTAAGGTATAGGCGCTTACCTAAGGAACCCCCGGGATGGAAGCGTGCAAAGTCCTCGGAATTAAAATCACGTGCGTACAGCAGGCTTACGGCAAGTGCATCGCCCATGGCCAGCTGAGCTGTAGTGCTGGTGGTGGGGGCTAAATTATTAGGGCAGGCTTCTTTCTCTACCGTAGTATTTAGAATATAGTCTGCCTGGCGGGCCAGTTCAGAATCCAGCTGGCCTACCATACCGATCAGGAGGTTGCCCGACTGCTTTAAAAGCGGCATCAGTACCTTGATTTCCGGGGTATTTCCACTCTTGGAAAGACACATAACAATGTCATTCTGCTGGATCATTCCAAGGTCGCCATGCACCGCATCAGATGCATGCATAAATATGGCGGGAGTGCCCGTAGAATTAAAAGTTGCAACTATTTTCTGCGCTATAATGGCGCTTTTGCCGATTCCGGTAACAATAACCCTTCCCGTACAGGCTACAATATGGTCTACAATGCTTGCAAAATCGTCATTTATATGATAAATGAGTGCTGAAATTGCCTGTGCCTCCGCCTGTAAAGTGTTGATTCCCGCCTCTATAATTGATTTTTTACTTTTCAAAGAGAATTTATTAGTATATTGATGCCTTAATTGACGCAAAATTATGTTATTTTGAATCAAAAATAGCACTGAATATTTTATAGACAAAATGGACGTGAAAAAGTCGTTGTTTGACAACTTGCAAACCTTTTTTGGTTTTGACAATTTTAAGGGCGATCAGGAATCAATTATTACCAATGTTCTTGAACGCAAAAACACCTTTGTGATTATGCCCACTGGTGGCGGTAAATCTATATGTTACCAGCTGCCGGCATTGATGAGCGAAGGAACTGCAATAGTAATCTCGCCGTTGATTGCACTGATGAAAAATCAGGTGGACCAGCTGAGGGCATTTGGGGGTAGTGACAGTATTGCACATTTCCTGAATTCATCTCTCAACAAATCGGAAATTGCCCAGGTAAAGAGTGATTTGCTAAGTGGACAGACCAAATTATTATATGTAGCCCCAGAATCATTATCTAAAGCAGATAATATTGAATTCCTGAAGCTCATTACTATTTCTTTTGTTGCGGTAGATGAAGCCCATTGTATTTCGGAATGGGGACATGACTTTCGTCCGGAGTACCGGAGGATAAGACAGGTGATCAGTGGTCTGGGACCAGACATTCCAATTATTGCACTGACAGCCACAGCCACCCCGAAAGTACAGCAGGACATTATCAAAAACCTGCAGATGTCTGATGCCACCTTGTTCAAATCATCCTTTAACAGGCCAAACTTATTTTATGAGATCCGCCCGAAGAGAGATGTACTGAAGGAGATCATCAGGTATATCAAGTACAATACAGGGAAATCTGGTATCATCTATTGCCTGAGCAGGAAAAAAGTGGAGGAAGTTGCTGAAGCGCTGAACCTGAACGGGATTAAAGCCCTGCCTTATCATGCCGGCCTGGAGCCGAAAGTAAGGGCAGAGACGCAGGACCGTTTCCTGATGGAAGATGCTGAAGTCATTGTTGCTACTATTGCCTTTGGTATGGGTATAGACAAACCTGATGTTCGCTTTGTGATCCATCATGATATCCCTAAAAGTATGGAAGGCTATTACCAGGAAACTGGCAGGGCCGGCCGTGATGGCGGGGAAGGCGTATGTATTGCGTTTTATGCCCAGAAGGATGTAGATAAGCTGGCCAAATTCATGAAGGATAAACCGGTAGCAGAACGTGAGATTGGTACCCAGATCCTGAAAGAAGTGATCGACTATGCTGAATCTGGCGTATGCCGCAGAAAGCAGATCCTGCATTATTTTGGTGAGAACTTCAATGAAACAGGCTGCGACTGCATGTGTGATAACTGTAAAAAGCCTAAAACACTTTTTGAAGCAGAAGTACAACTGAGAAAGCTGCTGTTACTGATCAGAAATATTGGTGAGAAATTCGATGATGCGCATATCTTAAGTATCCTGATGGGAGAAGAAACTGCGCAGACTATTGCCTACGAACATAGCAAGGTGCCGGAGTTTGGTTTAGGTAAATTGGAAGGCGAGATCTTATGGAAATCGCTGGTAAGACAGGCTGTGCTCAATAATTTCCTATCGAAAGATATTGATAATTATGGCCTATTAAGGCTCACCAATTCTGGTAACGACTTCATTGAAAACCCATATAGCCTCAAGTTTATCCTGAACGAGCCGATAGACAGCTCGCCGGATGATGATGAAGATGATGTGAAACATGGAAGCGGCACCCTGGATATGCAGTTACTTCAATTACTGAAAGACCTGCGTAAAAAGATTGCAAAGCAGAAAAACGTTCCGCCTTTTGTCGTATTTCAGGATCCTTCACTGGAAGAAATGTGTACGCATTATCCCATCAATATGGATGAGCTGAAACAGATCTCGGGAGTAGGAAATGGTAAGGCACTGAAATTTGGTTCCCCTTTTCTTGAACTGATTAAAAAATACGTGGCAGATAATGATGTAGAACGTCCTATAGACCTGATCATTAAAACCCAGGCCAATAAATCACAACTTAAAGTTTCAATCATACAGAATGTAGACAGACAGATTGGTCTGGAAGATATTGCCAAATCGAAAGGGATTACCTACTTTGAAATCCTGAAAGAGATTGAAGCAATCGTAAATTCCGGTACCAAGCTTAATCTCGATTACTTTGTAGATGAAATGATGGACGATGATCGTCAGGATGAAGTATACGATTACTTCCGCTCGGCAGAAAACGACTCGATAGATGAGGCGCTGAAAGATTTGGGTGAAACGGATTATACACGTGAAGAGATACAATTAATGCGCATCAAGTTCATGTCTGAACTTGGAAACTAGAAGATAAGAATGATCAATTTCGAATTAGATAAACTTAAATATATAGACTCTGGTAATTTCTTTCTGATGGCTGGTCCCTGCGCAATTGAAGGCGAGGAAATAGCGTTGAGAATTGCCGAGCAGATTGTTACCATTACAGATAAACTGCAGATCCCTTATATTTTTAAAGGGTCGTACCGCAAGGCCAACCGTTCTAAAGGGGATTCATTTACCGGGATCGGAGATGAAAAGGCACTGAAGATCTTAGAAAAAGTAGGTAAGGAATTTGGTGTGCCAACTGTAACCGACATCCACGAAAGTGATGAAGCGGCTATGGCTGCAGCATACGTTGATGTGCTACAAATCCCGGCATTTCTCTGCAGGCAGACTGATCTGCTGATTGCTGCTGCCAACACAGGAAAGGTAGTAAACGTTAAGAAAGGACAATTCCTTTCTGCTGGCTCCATGAAATTTGCGGTTGATAAAATCTATGATTCCGGCAACCATAAAGTGATCCTCACAGATAGGGGAAACACCTTTGGTTATCAGGACCTGATTGTGGATTACAGGGGATTACCTGAAATGCAAAGTTTTGGTGTACCGGTAGTGATGGATGTTACCCATTCGCTGCAGCAGCCTAACCAAAGTTCTGGTGTAACCGGTGGGAAACCGCAGCTGATAGAAACTATAGCCAAAGCTGCAATTGCAGTGGGAGCGGATGGATTATTTATTGAAACCCATCCTGATCCGGCAAATGCAAAATCTGATGGTGCAAATATGCTGCAGATAGATTTACTGGAAGACTTATTGCTTAAACTGATCAGAGTAAGACAGGCAGTGATCTGATAGCGTCAGAAGAATAACATATTGATAAAATATAAAAAAGCCGGAAGCTGAAATTACTATTTCTCTTCCGGCTTCTTCATTCCAGAACCAAGCGCTACACCTTGGTGATTACAAAAGAAGTCCGACGGTTCTGTTGTTTACCTGCGTCCGAATTATTGGTGGCGATAGGTTTGGCTGCACCAAATCCTTTAAAGCTCAATCTCTCGGCCTCAATGTTTTTACTGATCAGGTAATCATATACCGCTTTTGCCCGTTGAAGTGAAAGCTTCTGGTTATCAGCCGCATTACCCACATTATCAGTATGCCCCTGTATCTCTATCGCCAGGGTCTTGTTTGTTTCCAGCAGCTGCAGTAAACTACTCAGTTCGGTAACTGATACCGGCAGCAATTCATATTTATTGGTATCAAAAAAGATATTCTTTAATACTACGTCTGCCCCCGGCTTAAGCTTCTTTAAAAAGATTTCTACCAGGTAGGGCTTACCTGCAGAAGCATTGCTGCTAAGTTCATAATTATCAGAATAAAACAGATAACCATCTGCATTTGCATTAAAAGCATAGGTAGAACCTAAAGGCATTACTGCAAGGAACTCTCCATTCTGCACCGAGGTAAAATCATTAAACTTAACCTCTTTAGTCTTCAGGTTTACCACCTGCACCTGCGCCTCCAGGAAATTCTTGGTTTCCGCATCACGTACTATGCCTTTTACATAAGTGATAGGCAGTGGCCTGGCCGCCGCCGGCAGGTTAAAACTATAAATATCCATATCCCCAAATCCGCCTTTCAACACTGAGGAGAACATTCCCTGAAGTCCGTCTGGGCTAACCATCAACCCCGTCTCTTCACTGAAAGTATTGATGGGATATCCTATATTGACTGGTTTTCCCCATGTGCCGTTTTCCTGTTTCCGGCTGAAATAAATATCCATATTTCCCAGCCCCGGCCAGCCGTCGGAAGAAAAATATAAGGTTTTCCCGTCAGGATGTACAAAGGGGGTATTCTCATCATAAGGGGTATTAATATCCGGTCCCAGGTTTTCCGGCCTGGTCCATTCGCCGCCGGCATTCAATGTGGTTTTCCATATATCATATCCTCCAAGTCCACCGGGACGGTTACTGACGAAGTAAAGTGTGCCGCCATCAGGGGTAACTGCGGGCTGAGAATCCCATGAAGAAGAGTTAACCACTGCCCCAAGGTTAAAAGGTTTATCCCAGTCGTTCCCATTTTTATGACTAACATACAGGTCACAGCTGCCCATTCCATCTTCCCGGTTACAGCCGGTAAAGAACAGATACATGCCATCAGGTGTAATGGTCTGCGCGCCCTCATTTTGCGGGGTATTAATTTTATCGCTCAGCGGTACTGCCGTTTTCCAGATTTTATTCTGCCGGCGTGATACATAAAAATCTTCATTACCATTTACGGTCCGGCTAAAGATCAGGCTGCTGCCATCAGCAGTAAGCGCCGGAAAATATTCCCTGTCTTTGGTATTGATTGCTTCGCCCATATTTACCGGGCTGTAGGATGCTGGCTGCTGCATGGCAATCACCGAGAAATCACAATCCTTAATTAGCTTGTCTGCCCGTTTAACTATGCCTTGATCTTTACCCGTATAATTCTGTTTGAACGCAAGCAGATGTATTTTAGCATCTGCATAACTGCCCGTGTTCAGCTCTGCCTGGGCCAGGGAGTAGTATAACCTTGCATCGGTATTACCAGGGATAGCAACTGCTTTAACATAGTATGCCTTCGCTTTCTCAAAATCCCTTTTCAGCTTATAGATATCACCGAGCTGGATCAGCGCCATTTGAAAGCCGGGATCAGCTGCTACCGCATCGTCCAGCATTTTTGCCGCCGTATCATAATCACGGTTCTGCAGTGATTTTTGTGCATATTCAAAATTCTGCTGTGCTTTTTTATTTGCAGATTCCTGGGCAGATAAAAATACAGGGGTAAATAATATACCAGTTATAAGAAAAAAAGTATAAAATAGTGCGGATCGCTTCATAGTTACTGATTAAGGTCAGCAAATATATGAGTTCGTAGGCGCTTAAAGTAGCAAAAAGAAAGCCTGTTGCCATAGTTTTATTTTAATAAAGAGCAGCAGTACAACAGGGTTATGCATTAACCTTTATGGAATATTCAGATATTTATGTGTTTGCAAGGAGATTTCCCATTTTGGATTAGCCATTACATAATCAATAATCATAGGGGTAATCTCTTTTGATTTTGACCATTCTGGCTGCAGGTATAATTTACAGGTAGGCGAAACAGTTTCGGCATATTTTTCTGCCCATTCAAAATCACTTTTATTAAATACAATTACTTTCAGTTCATTGGCAAAAGGGGTAATATCCGGTCTTGGTGCTTTAAACTTTTTAGGCGACAGACAAATCCAGTCCCATGATCCTGAAAGGGGATAGGCACCTGATGTTTCTATAAATGTGAGTATATTTCTTTCCTGAAGTTTCTCCGTAAGGTAATCCATATTATAGATCAGCGGTTCACCCCCTGTAATCACTACGGCTTTGCCAGGAAAGGTATCTGCTTTCGCAGCTATATCATCAGCAGAAGTTAAAGGGTGAAGTTCTGCATCCCAGCTTTCCTTCACATCGCACCAGTGGCAGCCCACATCACATCCTCCAAGCCTGATAAAATAGGCAGCTTTGCCTGTATTAAAACCTTCACCCTGAATAGTGTAAAATTCTTCCATTAAAGGAAGCAATGTGCCGTCTGCCGGAATATTATGTGCCATATATGAATGGGCAAAGTTAAATAAAATATGGACGGCAATGGCTAATAACTGTATATTGGAAAAGTTTAATGACTAATCTATGAATAAGTATATCGATAATGGCTGATTTACGCTGGCATAAAATTACGCAGGAAATACCTGGAGGTGATTTTGTCATGCAGGTGATTGTTACCGGTAAAAAACTATGCCTGGTGCGGAATGAGGGAAGGCTTCACTTGTTCCAGAACAATTGTCCGCATGCGGGTGCAATTCTTAGCGGGGGATGGTGTGAACATGGACTACTGATTTGTCCCGTTCACCGCTATGGGTATAGTCTGGAAAATGGTCGCGGGGCACAAGGCCAGGGAGATTATATTGAAGTTTACCCGGTAAGAGTAGATGGAGGGGATATTTATGCGGGAATGAAACAGGGTTTATTCAGCCGTTTCTTCGGTTAGCAGCAGGCATAAAATATCCCGCAATTTGCATTGCAGGATTTATATTTTCTCGGTGTATATATTAACCGTTCATCGCTGCAGTTATGGATAGATTTCTTTTTTTGCAGAGGCCAGTGTGTTTTTTAGTAAACCTACAATGGTCATCAGTCCAACTCCACCTGGCACGGGTGTAATCCATGAAGATAGTGGCGCAACATTTTCAAAATCTACATCGCCGTACAATTTATAACCTGATTTTGTAACCGTAGAAGTCTCACGGTTAATACCCACATCAATAATAATAGCTCCCGGCTTAACCATATCAGCAGTAACAAAATTCTTTTTACCAATTGCTGCTACAATAATATCAGCCTGCAGGGCAATCTCTTTCAGGTTAGTGGTTTTGCTATGCGTTAAAGTTACCGTACAGTTTCCCGGGTTAGCATTTCGCGCCATCAGGATGCTCATTGGGCTGCCCACAATATTACTTCTGCCCACAACCACGCAGTGTTTACCGGCTGTATCAATCTGATAAGCCTGCAATAACAACAAGATTCCATAAGGGGTTGCCGGGATGAAACATGGAAGATTACGCATCATCCTGCCCAGGTTTACCGGGTGAAAGCCATCTACATCCTTACGGTGGTCAATTGCTTCGGTTACCTTTTCCGGATCAATGTGCTTCGGCAGCGGCAACTGTACAATTACACCGTCAATGCCTGCATCAGCATTAATCTCACGGATTTTTTTCAGCAGTTCTTCTTCGGTAACATCCACATCATACCTTACCAGAGATGATTGAAATCCTACCTTTTCGCAGTTCTTCATCTTGCTGGCCACATAGGTTTCACTCCCGCCGTCATTACCTACCAAAATAGCTAGTAAATGTGGCTTGCGACCGCTCTCTGCCAAAAATTCTGCAGCCTCTGCTGCAATCTCTAACTTAATCTTTTCTGATGCGAATTTTCCGTCTAGTAACTGCATATCAAATACTCTATAATGTACTTCTGCTTAATCTAATTTCAATACGGCCATAAATGCGGTCTGCGGTATTTCCACATTACCTACCTGGCGCATACGTTTTTTACCTTTTTTCTGTTTTTCCAACAGCTTACGTTTACGTGAAATATCACCACCATAACACTTGGCCGTTACATCTTTACGCATGGCCTTTACCGTTTCACGGGCAATAACCTTGGCACCGATGGAGGCCTGTATGATGATTTCAAATTGCTGACGGGGAATAAGTTCCCTCAGTTTTTCACAGATGCGTTTTCCAAAATCGTAAGAATTACTACGGTGGATCAATGACGACAAAGCATCAACCGGCTCTGCATTCAGCAGGATGTCTAATCTTACCAGATCCGATTTACGGTATCCAATCTGATGATAGTCAAATGAAGCATAACCTTTTGATATGGTTTTCAAACGGTCGTAGAAGTCAAAAACAATCTCTCCCATAGGGATTTCAAAAACAAGCTCTACACGATCTGAAGTCAGGTAGCTCTGGTTTGCAATAATTCCACGTTTCTGAATACATAAGGACATCACCGGACCTACAAATTCAGATTTGGTGATAATGTTAGCCCTGATATATGGTTCTTCAACGTATTCAAGTTTACTTGGATCTGGAAGGTCTGAAGGGTTATTTACAATGATCAGCTCTCCTTTGGTAGTCATGGCCTGATAAGACACGTTGGGTACTGTTGTAATCACAGTCATGTCAAACTCGCGCTCCAGACGTTCCTGGATAATTTCCATGTGTAGCATGCCAAGGAACCCGCAACGGAAACCAAAGCCTAAAGCCGCAGAAGATTCTGGTTCAAAGACAATGGATGCGTCATTTAACTGCAGCTTGTGCATGGCTTCCCTCAGTTCTTCAAACTCATCAGTATCTACCGGATAGATACCCGCAAATACCATAGGTTTAACTTCTTCAAATCCTTTAATGGGTTCACTGCTTGGGCGGTCTTTATGGGTAATAGTATCACCCACTTTTACTTCCCTGGCTTCCTTGATACCAGAAATGATATAGCCTACATCACCAGTCTTGATGACATCTTTCGGCGACTGTTTTAATTTTAATGTTCCAACCTCCTCGGCAATATATTCTTTGCCGGTGGCCACAAACTTAACTTTATCTTTTTTGCGGATCTCTCCGTTTAATACTTTAAAATAAGCTACAATACCACGAAAGGAATCAAACACCGAATCAAAGATCAATGCCTGTAATTCTCCGTCCGGGTTACCAACCGGGGCAGGTACACGTTCAACAATTGCACGCAACACATCATGAACACCTAATCCGGTTTTACCTGAAGCCGGGATAATCTCTTCTCTTTTACAACCGATCAGTTCAATGATCTGGTCTTTCACTTCCTCTGGCATTGCACCTGGCAAATCCATTTTGTTAAGGATAGGGATAATTTCCAGGTCATGCTCTAAAGCCAGGTAAAGGTTTGAGATCGTCTGTGCCTGAATACCCTGAGAGGCGTCTACAATTAATAAAGCACCTTCACATGCCGCAATAGAGCGGGAAACTTCGTAAGAAAAATCTACGTGTCCGGGTGTATCGATCAGGTTTAAAATGTAAGGCTGTCCATCCTGTACGTAATCCATCTGGATAGCGTGGCTTTTGATGGTAATACCACGTTCGCGCTCCAGGTCCATATCATCAAGCAGCTGGGCTTGAGACTCACGCTGGGTGATCGTATTGGTGTATTCTAGTAAACGGTCGGCCAGAGTGCTTTTCCCGTGGTCAATATGTGCAATTATGCAAAAATTACGTATGTGCTTCATTAGTGCCGCAAATATAGAATATTCGCGTGATTAATCAGTATTGTTTGCGCGTTCCAGTAAATTTTTGACGAGCCCGGCATCGGTAAAGCAACTGCTGTATTCATCTGCTTCGTCGCCCATATTCAGATCTGGGTTCCTGAACAGCATTTTACTGCTGCATTTTTTCCGGGCCGAAGCATGAAATTCAGCGGCACCTGTAATGCGGATCAGCTCTGCTATGTTCTCTGTATTTACACCTGCCCCAGGCATAATACAAATACGGCCGGCGGCCTGTTTGATTAAATTAGCCAGCATTTCTGCACCTTCAATGGCAGAATCTTTAGCTCCTGAACTAAGCACCCGTACAAATCCCAGCGAGATCAGCACTTCCAGGGAACCTTCCGTATCTGCTACCATATCAAATGCCCGGTGAAATGCTGCCTGCATAGGTTGAGCCAGGGCAATCAGCTCTGCACAGCGAGCTTCATCAATAGTGCCGTCTGGTAAGAGTATACCTGTTACGATACCGTCACAGCCCAGTTCCCTGCAGATTTTCACCTCCTCTTTCATAATTTCGAACTCAAGGTCTGAGTACAGGAAATCTCCGCCACGGGGACGAATGATAGGAAATATTTCAATGTCCAGCAGTTTCCTGGCCATGGCAATTTCACCATAGGAAGGAGTGGTGCCGCCTTCTGTTAAACTGGCACAGAGTTCAACACGTTTAGCCCCGCCCCGCTGTGCGGCGAGGGCAGAGGTTACTGAATTGGCACAAACTTCCATGTTCACTTTGAAGGCCATTGCTGCTGGTTATGATTGCTGATGTTAGTAATAACTTTTTCCCGGGATCAGTAAATCTTTGTTATCAGTATTACATACTGCATAACTAAAACCTTTCTGAATGGCAAAGGCACCATACTGGCCTTTTTTGTTCAATGCCAGAAAGCCGACCTGGATCTGCTGGGCAGTACCAGGTTTCTTCTTAATGATACGCATTACTGCTTCTTTGCAGGCTTCTTCAGGCGGATAGCCCTGACGCATCAGTTCTACTACGAGAAAAGAGCCAACATTACGTATTACTTCTTCGCCTACACCTGTAGAAGTAGCGCCGCCAACTTCATTGTCTACAAACAAGCCTGCTCCGATAATCGGACTGTCGCCCACGCGGCCATGCAGTTTATAGGCCATACCGCTGGTGGTACATGCGCCCGAAAGATTACCTTTGGCATCCAGGGCCAGCATACCAATCGTATCATGGTTATACTGGTTGCCGGGCAGTTTTGTAGGTGCTGCCTTATCATAAAGTTTATTTTCAATATTCATCACCGGATTGTACTTCGCGGTTTTTAACCATTCTTTCCAGGCTTTTTCGCTCGAAGGAGTGAGCAGGTTTTCTTTTTTAAAGCCGTTCTCCAGTGCAAACTGCAGGGCACCATCGCCAACAAGCATCACGTGAGGGGTCTTTTCCATTACCATTCTGGCTACAGAAATGGGGTGCATAATATGTTCTAATGCGGCTACAGAACCGATGTTTCCATTCTCGTCCATAATACAGGCATCAAGTGTTACTTTCCCGTCACGGTCTGGCAAACCACCATACCCCACACTCTGGTTGTTTGGATCAGATTCCGGAACCTGTACACCCTTTTCAACCGCATCGAGGGCGCGACCGCCAGCATTTAATACATCCCAGGCAGCATGATTAGCCGCAATCCCGAAATCCCAGGTAGAAATAACAATAGGTTTTCCTGCAGCTGTGGCAGGTGTAGAAGGAAGCACGTTGGCCATTCCACTCTTATTCAATGCCACAAATGAGGCGGAAAGTGCTGTGCTTTTAATAAAATTTCTGCGGTTGAACATAAAAAGGTTTTACTATTTAGGTAATGCACAAGATTACAACAAATATTTATTTCAGAAAACCCTTTTAACATAAAAAAATCTGCACCAGGGCAGATTTTACAGAAATAATTTATTGATTGATTGAAAAGTCGTCAGCATCCTTCAGAAAAGGGAAGGCCTTTCTTATTTTTATCAGTTCCTCATAGCCAATACTAAAGGTATAAAGGTCTTCATCCTCAGGTTTATAATAGACAGTGTTACCAAAAGCATCAATGCACATAGAATGACCGCTATGATATACTTCTTTACCATCATGGCCCACACGGTTCACGGCAATTACGTAACTCTGGTTTTCAATGGCCCGGGCCGCGATAAGTGCCTTCCAGTGTGCAATCCGCTTATCAGGCCAGCTGGCAATAATGAGCAGGATGTCATAGGCGCCCTCATTATTTCTTAGAAACACCGGGAAACGCAGGTCGTAACAAATAGCCAGTCTTATTTTCCAGCCTTTGAGTTCAACTACTACTTTATCTGTTCCCGCGGTATAGGTCTGATCTTCATCTCCCATACCAAACAGGTGACGTTTATCATAATGCTGGTAAGATCCGTCCGGCAGCATCCAGATCATCCGGTTATAGTATTTATCACCTTCCCTGATGATAAGGCTGCCCGTTATCACACAGTCGTACTTAGCCGCCGAAGCCGCCATCCAGGTCATGGTTTTACCACCCATTTCTTCTGCCAGTTCAGCAGCATTCATGCTGAAACCGGTATTGAACATCTCGGGCAGAACAATCAGGTCCGTTTTTTCCTTAACGCCCATAGAAAGGCGAAGGCCTATATTCTGCAGGTTTTTATCTACGTTTTCCCAGAATAAGTAAGCCTGAAATATGGTGACCTTAAGGTTATTTATACTGAGCTTATTAATACTTTCCATATGATAAGGTAATAGACGTATAAATTATATTTTGATTAATCTTTCAACCGCTTTTTCCAGCGTTTCCTGCTTCTTGGCAAAACAGAAACGGAGTACCTGGTGATCAGTATTTCTGATATAAAATGCAGAAACAGGTATAGATGCCACCCCATTTTCTGTGATCAGGCGACTGGCAACTACGGTGTCTTCTTCTTCAAAAAGATGTCCGTACCTCACGCATTGAAAATATGAACCTTTGCAAGGTAGTAATTTAAACCTGGTTTGTTCAAGAAGTGAGCGGAAGAGGTTACGCTTTTCCAGGAAAAATTCTGTCAGACCCATATAGCTTTGCGGATTCTGCAGATAATTTGCTATACCAGCCTGCATCGGGGTGTTCACACTGAACACATTAAACTGATGGATTTTCCTGAATTCTTTCATCAGGCTTTCCGGTGCCAGGCAGTAGCCAATTTTCCAACCGGTAGTATGAAGCAGTTTGCCAAAAGAGGCCACTATAAAAGTCCTTTCCCGCAGTTCCTCGTAGCGGGCCAGCGAACGGTGTACTTCCCCATCATATACCAGGTGCTCATAGACCTCGTCACTGAGGATCATCACATCTGTACCACGCGTCAGTTTAATGAGCGACTGGATATCTTCTTCAGTCAGTACTGACCCGGTAGGATTATGCGGACTGTTCAGAATAATCATTTTAGTGCTCGAGCTGAAAAGCTTTGTTACCATGTCCCAGTCTATACTATAATCTGGCGGGGCCATTTCATAAGACTTGACCAATCCTCCCAGCATCCTGATCGTTGGTGCATAGGCATCATAGGCAGGTTCAAATATGATCACCTCATCACCCGGCTGTATGCAGGCAGTTAGTGCGGTAAATATGGCTTCAGTTCCTCCCGCAGTTATGGTAACATCTGTGTCAGGGTGGTACGCAGAACCATGCGCCAGGTTAACCTTATCGGCCACCAGGTTCCGCAGCGAGGCTAGTCCCGGCATAGGAGCATACTGGTTATGTCCGTTTCTCATTGCCTGCGCAACAAATTCAACCAGGGCAGGGTCACAGTCATAGTCTGGAAAACCTTGTGAAAGATTAATCGCATTATGTTCTGCGGCTAATTGCGACATCACAGAGAATATACTGTTGCTGGTGCCCGGAAGTTTAGAATATGTACCTATCATGTAATAGCGAAATTAGAAATTATTTCAGTTTATCCGTTATTACGATTTTATTTAATAAATTCATGGCGTATGACTTTTAAAACAAAAGAGAGCAGGTTATTGCTCATCCTGGGCACTTTCTTTGTAGCTAATGCTATTCTTTCTGAGTTTATTGGGGTAAAGATCTTCAGTGTGGAAGGCACACTGGGAATCAAACATTTTGACATCAATCTGCTTGGCGTCCCCAACTTATCATTTAATATGTCTGCCGGTGTTGTAACCTGGCCGGTCATTTTTATCATGACTGATATTATTAATGAATATTTTGGCATTAAACAGGTGAGGTTTCTGTCTATCCTCACCTCTATATTAATCGCCTACGCCTTTCTGGTAATCTGGGGCACCATGCATTTGTCTGCATCTGATTTCTGGATCAACCAATCCATCAACGGGCAGCCGGTAAATATGAATAATGCCTATGCGGGCATATTTGGGCAGGGTATGTGGATCATTGTGGGCTCTATTGCCGCCTTTCTGATCGGGCAGATTGCCGATGTCTTTATTTTCCATAAGATCAAGAAGCTGACAGGGGAGCGTGCCCTCTGGCTGCGTTCTACTGGCTCAACCCTGGTTTCACAGCTGATTGATAGTTTTGTAGTGATCTTTATTGCCTTTTACCTGAACCCGCAGTATCACTGGAGCTGGCAGATGGTGGCAGCAATAGGCCTGGTCAATTATACCTACAAATTTTTAGTAGCCATCCTGATGACACCGATCCTGTACCTGGTACATGCCATCATAGACAGGTACCTGGGGCATGACCTGGCTGGAAAGCTCGTAAAGATGGCTGGCAGGGAGTAATAGCGCTGGTGTTTAACAAATTGGCCTGCAAAATCAAACAACCTCAGTTCTATATTGTTATAGAGACATTACAGCCGGTAAGGCTGCAATATTAATAATCAAATATATGAAAACGGTAACCTATTGTTTCGACCATCCTGTTGCGGCAAAAGTTTTCTTTACCTGTCTTACTGATCCTATGGTAAAACATGAAATTAAATTTTTGAGGAGTGATGAAGGGGGTTGTCTGACTATCCCGGTGGAAGATCTGACAGAAGGGTCATGGAAAGTAATGCTGGAATGGACCTATGAAGGGCGCGACTTTTGCATGGAAAGAAACCTGGAAATCCCGGCCAGGGTATCAAAATAATGGGATTGAATTATTTTACTGATTAGTTACAATCGATAGCAAATAAAAGGTATGGTTTTTGTACCTTTGAGGAAATTTTTAGACATTAATGAAGATATTTATTACAGGCCTTCCTTTAGAAGTAGGGGAAGATGAATTAACAGCCGTTTTCGGCGATTTCGGTCAGGTAAAATCACTTAGAATTATCAAAGATCGTGAAACTGGGCAGAGTCGTGGTTTTGGTTTCGTAGAGATGCCAGTAGACGAGGAAGCTAAGGAAGCGATCAAGAGAATGAACGGTGGTGATTACAATGGTAACCGTATCAAAGTTGCTGAGGCGCAAGAGAAACCAGGTACTGGCGGCGCAGGCAATGCTGGTGGCGGTTTCAAACGTACCAACAACAACAACAGAGAAAGAAGCTACTAGTCTTCTTTTTCATCTTTAGATTGATTTTCTATCATCACATAGAGAACCAGGCATTTTTGAGATAATTATTCCTGGTTCTTACCTACGTGAGAAATCAGCTTTCCTTCAGAAGCGTATGCTTAAAAAACACCTTGTCTTTACAGTGTCCTATACGCTGATCACCATTCTGGTATGCTATTCTGCATTTCTGGATATTCCAAAACTCGGTTACTTTGGAAGACCCTTGATCCACATATCATTGCTTGTCTTTTTGTTTGTAAAAACAAAACTGCGCGGGCGCTTTCATCAGCGGCTCTTTACGGGTTTGGTATTTGCCCTTACGGCCGAAACCCTGTTCATGCTCCGCAGTTATGAAGAATCCTATTTTCTCTTCAGCATTATTGCCTTTCTGATCTGCCATCTCTTTTATATCAGTGCTTTTTATCTCGATTTTCTCTCTGCGAAAGAGCTGGACAAAAAAGGCGCAAGGATTGCAATTATATCCAGTGCTGTCTTTTTCACTTCATTCTACTTTTATATCAGACATAATCTGGGAATGATGAGGCTACCTGTTTTAGCCTATACAGTGGTGATCGCTGTACTCACCATGATGGCCAGCTTTCGAAACAAAAGGGTAAATGCGCTAAGCTTTAACCTGATCCTTACCGGAGTAATATTTATCATAATCGCTGATGCCCTGATGGCCCTGTCTCATTTCAATGGAGCATTCCACTATGCTAATGTTTTGGTGGCCCTAAGTTATATGATCGGTCAATACCTGATTATTACAGGAGGTGTAGAAAGAAAACTGATCCATATGCAGACCCCTGTCTAATTATCTTTTGTCCTTTTCAAGGATGGTAAAAGTCTGTACCAGTCGCTCACCCTTCGTATCAACCAGCGTAAGTATATGTTTTCCGGGACCAGGACTAAAGCTGAACTGGTGTTTATGTTCGGTAGTACCTACATAATTGTTGTCAATATGCCAGTAAATTTTCGCGTCAGCATTCTTATGTGCGGCCGTAAATATAACTTTTCCGCGCTGCCCGTTAATCTCCAGTGGGATATAGAGTGAGGCATTATTCTTCGGGTAAATCATCTCCATCACATAATTACTGCCTTGTTCTGTGCAGCCATCCTGAAAAGGCGGAAGTGATTTGTATTCACTGTGTTTCTCTTTGTAATAGTATTCCATTGCAGGAGGAAGGATAAACCATGACTGGTGAACCATGTTGGCGGGACTTTCACATAGATCTGTTACCCTATAAACTGAATTATGGTCAAGATGGATCAATTTATGATAGGGGCATACACCCGTTTTCTGTGCAGCTGGCGGCACCAGCTGATCGGTCTGCTCTGTACAATACTCTCCAGCTTTATAGCCGCTCTGGCTGCAGACCTTTAATTTAATCAGCTTATTAATCGGCGTAACGAACCACTTGTTCTGTGGGAGCTGTCTGAAGATATCAAAAAGCACAGGTGCCGCTACATCTATACCGGTTAATCCCGGGCGGCCCTCACCATCAGCATTCCCCACCCATACACATACTACATACCCGGGCGTGAGGCCAATTGCCCAGGCATCCCGGAAACCGAAACTGGTGCCGGTTTTCCAGGCAAGACGCTGTGAGGATGAAAACTGTTCCCATAGTCCCTCATCGCCCGGCCGCATCAGCTCTTCCATTGCATTGAAAGTATTCCAGATAGCGCCGTGATCTATCCGGCTTTGCTGCTGTAAAGTCTTATCATCAGGCACCGGCAGTGCTGTGCCCTGAATATATACTGGTGCATTATAATCCTGTGGATCATAAAGGCCCCGGTAGGCTGAATTATGATTCAGCGTTCGGGCCATACCCAGGTAAACCGTGGCCAGATCCCACATCGTTACCTCACTGCCGCCAAGAATGAGCGACAGACCATAATGATCTGCCGGCTGGTTAAGTGTAGTGATACCTAATTTTTTGAGCTGGTCATAAAAGCGCGGATACTTATAAGTCTGCAGTAACTTTACCGCAGGAATATTGAGCGAGCGGCTCAGTGCACGATCGGCCTCAATGGCCCCGTCATATCCCAGATCATAATTCTGTGGTGAATAGTTTCCTATCTGCGTAGGAATATCAGGGATCAATGTTTTGGGCAATATCAGGCCATCACTCAGCATACTGGCATACAGCAACGGTTTTAAGGTGCTTCCCGGACTTCTCGGCGCTTTGATCATGTCTACATGACTTTCAAGCGATGGGTTATCAGGCTGATAACTGTTTCCAATATAAGCTGCTACGGAACCCTCTCTGACATTTAAAACCAGTGCGGCAATATTGTCAATATCATTGGCCCGGTACCGGTTATTATATCTCCTGACGAGGGAATTCAATTTGCGCTGCAGGTTAGCGTCAACCGTTGAGGTTATCCTGGTACTGCTGATCTGGAGTTTTTCGCTTTCCCTTTTAAACCGGTTAAGCAGGTGTGGTGCATCCTGCGGTAGTGAGATTGGTTTCCCCGGTAGCTGCTCTAATTTTGAAAGTTCCGCGGTACGCTGATCAATTATACCTGTTCTGGCCAGCTGATCAAGCAGGTTATTTCTTTTCAAAACCAGCCTCGGCGTATTTCTCCCTGGATGAACCAGTGAAGGGCTGTTGGGCAATACCGCCAGGGTGGCCATTTCCCCCCAGGATAAAGAGGACGGTGCACGGCCAAAATATCGCCAGGCAGCTGCTTCCAAACCTACAACATTACTCCCAAATGGCGCGTTTGCTGCGTATAGCTTTAAAATTTCCTGTTTACTGTATCCAGCTTCCAGGCGCAAAGCAAGGAGCATTTCTACCACTTTCTGGAAAAAGGTACGCTGCTTTTTGCGGCTAAGCCTTATAGTCTGCATGGTAAGCGTGCTGCCACCGCTCACTACACCCTTAGCCCTGTAATTCTGCCTCATCGCCCTTGCCATCGCAAGAAGGTCTATCCCGGGGTGGCTGTAAAACCGACGGTCTTCAAAAGTGATGATACACCTAACAAACTTATCAGGGAGCTGTGCAGAAGCAGGAAAGCGCCACTGCCCATCCCGGGCCAGACTAGCGCTTAATAACTCGCCCTTATTGGATTCCAGTACGTAAGACGTTGGTGTCACAAATAATGGTGATGGCAAAGCCATTAAAAACCAGCAGAACAGGATCATTATGATCCCGTCGCTGATAAATATTTGAGTAAGCCCGGAAGAAGTATTTCGCGTTTTCATTTATTTTACCACTTGTACCCATGATCCGGGTATCGTAGCACTGATGTTGTTGTTATACATAGCCTCGCATTGTACCGCCGAAAGATAATACCTGCCTATATAACTCGCGTTCAGCAATACTTTATATGTAGCCGTTTCATTTTCCCGCAGATTGAAATAGGTAAATACCCTGTCATCCCTGATATCTCTGTAGGTATAAGGAGATGAAGAAATGATACTTTCATTATCATTCAGGCGTGTATTGATAATCTCCCAGCCACTTGGAAAAATCTGGCTAAGCGCCATCTGTTCGTAGAAGCCCATCTTACCCGGGTTTTTAACCGTAACCTCTGCATAGAAATCCAGTCCCTGTTTTAATACTGCAGGGTTAAGCACCTTACCGTTCAATAATTTATAATTTACAGAAAGCTGCAGAACATCCGGACGGGCTGCTAAAAAGTTATTCTGTCCGGCTGCTGGCTGTCCCTGTATAATCATCCTTGCAAATAATACACCTTTGCCCGTATTGGCTACAGCTGCACTTTTCCCTGGCATATTCAATGTGATGCTGTTGTAAAACTGGTTACCGCTGTACTTACCAGCTTTGCCGTCGGCCATATAAGTGTATTGCATATTTGCAGCTGCAGTATTTTGTCCGCAGAATTTAGCAATCGCCAGTAAACTATATGCCGTAGTCTGCGTGCTGTACCAGTCTTCTGTGCCCAGTTTATTAGCCAGTGCCTGGAGCAACTGTGCTGCCCTGGCTTTCTGTCCCATTTGTGTCAGTGTTTCCAGGATCATAGCTTCATCCCTGGTATCAGAACCATAAGTTCCGCTCAGCTGTATATAAGGTCTTATAGTTATAGGTAACCCTTTTATCAGCGCCTGCGCGGCAGAAGCCTGACCGGCCAGCTGGTAGGCCGCTGCCAGACGCCATTTTGCAGCCGGAGATAAGTATTCAAATGCCCTTAGTCTGTTCATGGCTGCCATTTCAGGTTTCCTCGCCAATGCCAGTACATACAATCGGTAAGCCTGCGACAGATCACCGCCATAAAAGTTGGTACTGTTGGGTACCCATGCGGCGGCCTTGGACTTCAGGTAACGAAGTACTTCATCCAGCATGCCTACAGGAATGGTATACCCGGCGAGCTGAGCCTCGGTTAGAAAATGGCTGGCGTAGTTTGTGCCCCATTCATCCGCTACAGCGTCACCCGGCCAATAGGCCAGTCCGCCTTCCGGAACCTGGAATGCCCGCAGCCTGTGGATGCCAGCCTTTATGTTTTTTTCTGCTGCTGCTTTTTGTTGATCGCTGAGGTTGGTCAGTTTTCCTAAATACAGTTGCGGAAATATTGCGGAGGTAGTTTGCTCAACACATCCATGTGGATACTGAACCAGATACCCGAGCCGCTTTTTAAGATTAACGGGTGGGATAGAGGATAACTCTATCGAGGCAGAATTACTGCCGGCAATACCTATCGGAACATAACTGGCGGTCCAGCGCTTGCCTGGTTCAATGATCGCCGAGCTCACATTGGTAACATAAGGATTTGGATTACGTATGTCCATTTCCACGTCATATACTGTCTTTTCCTTACCACTCTGTGCAATTACTTTAACCTTTGCAACTCCTGTTACAAGGGGCGCGGTAACCTGAAAATAAGCCATTTGTTCATCTGGCTTGCTGTAGTTAAGCTGTACTGTTCTGCTCCCGGTTACCTGCAGGTTTTGCGTTTGCAGCTGCACATTAACTCTTTTCAGCTCCGGTTCTGTAGCAAATACGGTAACAGGCAGAGTGAAGCTTTCACCTGGACCAATTACCCTGGGCAGAGTAGCCAATACCATCAGCGGCTTTTTCACCTGTACAGATTTTTCAGCGAAGCCATAAGCACCCTGCTGACCGGCAACCACCATGGCCCGCACCGCACCAATGTATTGTGGAAGCTTAAATTTATGTACCCGCGAAGCCCCTTTTTCAATGGCAAAAGGCCCCATATATTTTACCACCGGCACAAAGCGGTTTGCTTTGGCAGGGTTGATATTACGGTTAATACTTCCGTCGCCGCCAATACTCAATATCCTTTCCAGGTTACCGCCCCAGGCACCCAGAACAAAATCAAATAAGTCCCATGTTTTAACTCCAAGTCCCTCTCGCGCGTAGAATACTGCGTGAGGATCAGGCGTTTTAAAGCGTGTCAGATCAAGCAAACCTTCATCTACCAAAGCAATAGTATAGGTCATTGCTTTGCCCTGCTGTTCTGAAACAGTTATGGTATTTTCAGTCTCCGGTTTTATTTTATCCGCCATGCTGATGACCGGTTTCAGTATGGTCTGTGGATCTTCAACTATCAGCGGAATAGCACCGTACATCCGGATTGGCAGGTCGTTCAGGGTCTGGGCATGCGGCTGCAGGAGGGTTATATTCGCAAATACATTTGGGGCCATATCTGCCTCGGCCTTAAATTTAAATTGCGTTTGTCCCGCTTTCGTATCTGTCCAGAAAGTTTTAAGCACCTTACTGCCGTTTTCAATCGAGACCAATGCCCGTCCATTTTTACCTGAAGGGAAAGTAAGGGTAATATCTTCTCCCACAATAAACCTGGTCTTGTTGGCGGTAAAAGATAACATAGAAGCTTCGGTAGGGTTAGCAGCCTGTTCCCGTTGTGCCCATCCTGGCCAGTCTACATAAATCGTAGTACCGCTCACATGTCCGCCTTTGGTATCGCGTACCAGCACCAGGTACCGTCCCCATTCAGGCTCATTGATCCTCAGCTTCCAGTTTCCTTTCCCGTTGTGCAGGCTTACGGTCTGCTCAGAAATTAATTTATTATATTGATTTTGTGTAAAGTTGGCGAAGGATGTAGGATCGTCTTGTTCCCACCACCAGCGCCACTGTACTTTGTACAGTTCTACTTTTACGTCATTATTACCGGCCAGTAATTTGCCTTCACGGTTTACATTCACCAGTTCAAAGATATGGTCTTTCCCTGTTGGGAGCATGCCGCTCAGCTTCTCGCCCCCAGGTGCTTTAATCCCATAATAGCTCGAAAATACGTGATAGGGTATAGAGAAGTTATCAATGCTGAAATTACCACCAGCTTCAAACACTTTGGTACTGAAATTCGCCTTAAGCATACCCGGAGCAGTCATATTTTCATTCAGGCTGGTGTTGACGCTGGCCATACCATTCCCATTGAGCCTGCCCTCAAAAATAGTTTTTAGGGAGCCTTCAAAACTTACCGTAGGATTGTCGAAGTTAAATGACTCATATCCTCTGAACGTGGTTTTCATACTGTTCAGGTTTACATCTACTTTTGCCTTGAGATCTTTGCCCGGTGCACCAAATAACCATGCTGCCGAGAGCGTAGCCGGAGCTCCGGCACCCGAAACCAGATATTTACGGCTGCCAATATTGAAGGCGATTTTTAAGCGGTTTGGCATGACCGTTTCAATCTTGATCGTCTTCTGAAATACAGCACCGCCGGCTTTAACCTTGGCCAGCCAGTTACCTGTGGGTGCAGTACTTTCAGTAGCGGTATGGAAGCTGTAAAAGCCGTTCAGCGGAGCGGCACTAATAGATTTTCGGATTAACTGTCCCTGCGGGTTATACAATTCAAATGTTACCGGGTAGGAGGCGGGTAGTTTTTTCAGTTTGTCTTCCAGGATAAAGGAAAGGAAGAGCGAATCTCCGGGACGCCATACTCCCCGTTCACCGTAAATTAAACCTTTCAGGCCATTTTGCACTACGTCTCCGCCAATATCAAAGCGGCTTAGTGGCAGAGAGCTCCCGTCATCCAGTTTAAGATATGCGCGCTGATCGCCATTTTTGGCAACCAGCAGAAAGGGTTTGCGTTTCAGCTCAAAACGGGCCATACCATCTGCATCAGTAGTGGCGGTAAGCATTACCTGACGCTGATAGTCTAGCAGTTCCAAAGTTGTACCACCCATTCCTTTCGTGCTCAACAGATCAGTAGCTACTACGAGCATGCTGTTATCGTTTCCGCGTTTGGCTACCAGGCCCAGGTTCGAAACCATTATATTCCTGCTGGCCCATTTATCATTCGTATAAAACGAGGGTGTGCAGGGATCGGCCTTATCGTTCCAGCTATAGCCTGCAGAATAATAACTGTCATAATTGTTCCAGAAACTATCATCTTCATCGAGGCTCTGTCCGTATCCCTCGTATTCCCCATCATCAGCATCTGCAGTATTATCAGTTGCCTCACTTTCAATCTCCGCGCATTTTAAGAGGTTATATTCCCGTCTAAAACTGATGGTTACCCGGTACATTGCCCCGGGTTTGGTTTTCAGGATCTGATCCAGATCCAGAACAAACCTGTTTGCCTTATGAAGATTGAGTGATTTATCTTCGTCCAGACGCATTCTTTTCTGTAATAAGGGTTTACCTACACGACGTAATTCATTGGCATCTTTATAATTATTATTCTGAAAAAATTGAGGAAGGTTGTTTTCAAATATCTTGATAATAGTGATATCAACTGCTTTCAGGTTTATGGCCTCAAAAGGAAGGATCAGTTTGCCCGAATTTGGCAGGATGGTTCCGCTGCCCGCTATAGTAACTGATGGCTGCTTATTGGCAAACACCAGATTAGCAGTTATGCCGCTGCTAAGTGGCCTTTCATTACTGTTCACTATACCTTTATTTACATTGAGCGCATAATTGCCCAGCAAAGCTTCAGAGGTATACACTTTTACCTGGCTGCCATCAATAGTATACCGCAGGTCCGCAGCCTGACCAAGAGTGAGAAGTCCTGTAAGGTCCTGGCCTATGCCTACCGGTTCAGAGAATTGTACCAGGGCATAATCCTCAAGTTCCTGCACAGCTTTGGTATTCAAAACTTTGAATACACCTTTTGCAGGTACGGCCAGTTCTTCGCTGCCGCTGTTATTGGCGTCAATGGGTTTGCCCGACCAGTTTAAGCGGAGTGTTTCTGTATCTGATGTTTTCCGGATACTATCTATGACAAAATTAGAGGTATTCTGCATGGGGTTATGCTGCCACTTAATTTTTAGCGGCTGATGATATTCAAGCTCCAGACATTTTTCAATCTCCTTTGGGTCTTCCTGATCAGCAGTATTGATTTCACCGCTCAGCTTCATGTAATCCAGCGAAGTATTATTTTGTGACACCAGTCCCTCCTGAACAAGGTTCAGCCCCGGATTGATAACCCGGAAGTCAAAGTCAAATTCTTCCAGGCCCATTTCTGTAGCGGTAACCTTTGCCAGGTTAAAATTCACCTCGTAGGTTTCACCAGACTCCATATCTTCATCTGGCCTGAATTCTACGGTTTGGGCATCCAGCCAATAGGTTTTGCCTTTCAGAGAAGGAGAGAAGCTAAACAGCTTCCGCTCATCCGGTTTACCAATTTCGCCCATGGTGCTTAGTTCGCTTGCCAGCTGTACTTTAATAAAGCTCTTTTTCGAAACCGTTCCGGAAGTATAGGCCTGCACATATTTTGCGTAAGCCTGCTTAGCTTCAGCAGAAGCAGGCTTGTTTTTGAAAATAAAAAAAGCAGCTATCCCTATCAGGATAACTGCTGTTGAACCAATAAGTATTGGTTTTAAATGTTTTTTTATGAAAGTAGATTTTTCCGGGTTCATGAGATCCTGTTTACAAAACGTAATCAGGTAATAATAGGAAAAAATAATGAATCAGAAAAACTATTTAATCATTACCCCAGGTTTGTTAACCAGAGGTATCTTAATCAGGTTTTCATCCACTATGCTTTCCGGCAAAAAAATGAACTTCTTATCGTAAATGGTACCGTCAATATAATAACTTAGCCAATACTCATTGGTTAAACCAAACACGGCAGTATCAATAGCTTCCACACCTTTAAAAGCTTGGGGGTCCAGATCGCCCAGAAAGTGGCGCAGTACCGAAGTCTTCACCATTCTGCCATCTTTTTCCCCATAACCCTTAGAACTGATGAGAACATTTTTGATCTCCACGTTTTTCAGGTTAACCAGGTACACAGTCCAGTTTTTAACTTCGGGCGTCTCACTGATCAATACCACTGCCATCGCAAGGTCTTCTACATTATTCTCTGGCAGGTCTTTTATCATATCATTACTTTTTTGGCGCAGCCTTCTTGGCGGCTGGTGCTTTACCCACCGTTTTTGAAGCAGCTTTAACAGTTTTTTTTGCAGCTGCCTTAGCCGGTGCTTTAGCTACCGGCTTAGCAGCAGTTTTACCTGCAGCGGCTTTTTTCTTGGTCGCTTTCGGCTCAAAGGCATTCGGTAACTGCTCCACAATAAGTTTCTTAACTTCTTCCAGGGAGATTACTGCCAGTTCTTCAGGCGTATATTTATCATTGGTAACCGGGTTTTTACGCAGCTTCAGCATTTCTTTGCCAAAACGGATAAAGGGTCCCCATCTGCCATTTTCTATCGCGATTTTATCAGCCGCCCAGGTCTGGATAAACCTGTTCGCTTCTTTTTCTATCTTTTTGGCTATCAGTTCCCTGATATCGTTATCAGAAAGGTTATCAAAATTATAAGCTTTGGGAACATTGATAAACAGCTCGTTCCATTTGATAAATGGACCGAATCGACCTGTACCTTTGGTTACAGGAAGGCTGTCAAAATGTGCAACCGGTGCATCAGCAGTTATCTTTTCATTAATAATCTGTTCTGCACGTACCTGGTCTATAGTTAGCGGATCTTCATTTTTCGGAATTGAAATATATGTCTCGCCCCATTTAACATACGGGCCAAAACGGCCAACGCCGACAGCTACTTCCTTATCTTTATAATCTTCCAGCTGGAAAGGTAATCTGAACTGCTCCAAAGCATCTTCAAGGGTTACTGTGGCTACCGACTGAGATTTCATCAGACTGGCATACTTAGGTTTTTCCTCATCGTCATTCTGGCCAATCTGTACCAGCGGACCGAATTTGCCAACCTTCGCATATACGTTTTTACCACTTACCGGATCTACACCCAGCAAACGCTCACCATTCGCCCGGTCAGCTGTTTCCGTGGTTACCTCAACCTCAGTATGGAAAGGGGTATAAAATGCATGCAGCATTTTGGTCCAGTCCTGTAAGCCCTGCGCAATCTCATCAAATTCCTTCTCTACATTAGCTGTAAAGTTAAAATCAACAATACCTTTAAAGTGCTCAACCAGGAAATCGTTCACTACCTCACCAATATCTGTAGGGAATAGTTTTGCTTTCTCTGCTCCGGTAATTTCTGTTTTAACAGATTTGGTAACCTCAGCATTTTCGAGTACAATTGATCCGAATGAACGGTTTCTGCCATCACGGTCTTCTTTTACCACATATCCACGGTTTTGTATGGTAGAGATAGTAGGGGCGTAGGTGGAAGGTCTGCCTATGCCTAATTCTTCCAGTTTTTTAACCAGACTGGCCTCTGTATATCTTGCCGGCGGACGGGAGAACCGTTCTGTAGCGTTCATTACTTTCAATTCAAGCTCCTGGCCATTTGCCAAAGGCGGAAGGATATTTTCATTATCCTTTTCTTCCAGTTCCTCATCATCACTTGATTCCAGATAAACCTTCAGGAAACCATCAAACTTCATTACTTCACCTTCAGCAACCAGGTATTCTTTACGTGTACTGATATCTATATGAGCCGTAGTTTTTTCGAACAGGGCTTCACTCATCTGAGAGGCAATTGCACGTTTCCAGATCAGCTCGTACAGGCGTTGCTCAGAGCTGTCACCTGTTACTGTATGCTGATCAAAATATGTAGGACGGATGGCTTCATGCGCTTCCTGTGCACCTGCAGATTTGGTTTTATAGGTACGGGGCTGGTGATATTTAGCGCCGTAAGCAGAGTTAATTTCGTTAGCCGCGGCTGTTAATGCTGTTTCAGATAAGTTTACTGAGTCGGTTCTCATATAGGTAATCTTACCACTTTCATACAGGCGCTGTGCTACCTGCATGGTCCTGGAAACCGGAAATCCCAGTTTACGTGAGGCTTCCTGCTGTAAGGTAGAGGTGGTAAAAGGTGCTGCAGGGTTTCGCTTTGCAGGTTTTGTTTCAAGGTGACTGATTTTAAAACCCGCCTTGATACAGTCCTGTAAAAATTTCTCTGCTTCGGCTTCCGATTCAAACCGCTGTGGAAGTTCGGCCTTTACCAGTTCTTTGGCTTTGCCAGTGCTGAAACGGGCAGTGATCTTAAAGGCCGCTGCTGCATTAAATTTATTTACCTCGCGCTCACGGTCTACAATTAGTCTAACCGCTACAGATTGTACACGACCGGCACTAAGTGATGGTTTGATTTTTTTCCATAATACCGGAGAAAGTTCAAAACCCACCAGCCTGTCTAACACGCGTCTGGCCTGCTGTGCGTTTACCAGGTTATAATCTATGGTTCTTGGTGAGTCAATAGCCTTTAAAATTGCCGGCTTGGTGATCTCATGAAATACAATTCTTTTGGTGGTAGCTTCTTTTAATCCGAGGGTCTCAAATAAATGCCAGGAAATTGCTTCCCCTTCGCGGTCCTCATCGGATGCAAGCCATACCATCTCGGCTTCCTTTGCTAATTTCTTTAGTTCTGCCACCACCTGCTTTTTATCAGCTGGTACCTCGTAGGTTTGGGCAAAGTTGTTCGCGGTATCTATCCCCATATCGCCTTTTACAAGGTCGCGGATATGCCCGTAACTGGATTTAACTAAGAAATCTTTACCTAAATATCCTTCTATGGTTTTCGCTTTTGCAGGTGATTCGACTATTAATAAATTTTTGGCCATTCAGAACGTTTTTCTGCAAATAAAACTATAAATAAGCCTAAAATCAAAATTCATTTAAAGATAAATCTGAAATGGGACGTTTGTCTCATTGTTTATTTGGTAAAAATGTGCAATCTGCAGGCTGGTTTTCAACGTATATGGCGCTAACAAAAATTATCTTTACCTTATAATTATAATGGTACAAAATTTTTGTTCATATCTTCGTATAACATAAAAAACCAAAACCATGAACACTTTGATCATCCTCTTCAGTCTATTTTTTACCCCGGTAACGCCGCCCGGCAGTATTTACGATTTCACCATGAAAACTATTGATGGTAAAGATATTAAGCTGTCAAAATTTAAGGGTAAAAAAATGCTTATCGTTAATACTGCTTCCAAATGCGGTTATACCCCTCAATACGAGGACCTGGAAAAACTACATAAAGAATACGGAAATGATGTAGTATTAATTGGTTTTCCTGCAGGAAACTTTGGCGGACAGGAACTGGCCACTAATTCTGAAATACAGGATTTCTGTAAAAAGAATTTTGGTGTTACCTTTCTGCTAAGCGAAAAAGTAAGTGTTAAAGGAAATGACATTAATCCGATTTTTAAATACCTGACTACTGCTTCCAACCCAGATTTTACGGGCGACATTAACTGGAACTTTGAGAAGTTCCTGATCAATGAGAAAGGACACCTGGTACACCGCTTCCGTTCAAAAGTTACCCCAATGAGCGCAGAGTTAACCAAAAACTTGTAACAATTGCTATACAAATGCTTTCAGGCTTACTGAAACATAAAAAGAGAAATCCCTTAACCGAGATTTCTCTTTTTTTTAACCTTGGTATCTGCTTTTTTGATTTATGTTTGCATATAATTATATCAAATGCACAAACCTGCTTATATGAGGACAGTTTTATTCTGCTCCTTTTCCTTGCTTATTTTTTCATGCAGTACCAATTATAAGGTTGTTAAAAGCAACCGTACAGACTACCATATTGCAAATGATCTCGCTGCTGATAGTTCCGTGATCCGGAAATACTTGCCCTATAAACTAAAGATGGATTCTCAGATGAATGCCGTACTTGGTTATTCAGCTGTTAAGCTGAGCAAGAAATCTCAAAGCGGAGAATCTTTATTAGGTAATTTCTTTGCAGACGCAGCACTATATGAAGCGAGGAAGATTGATCCGACTATAGATTTTGCCATCCCCAGTACCAATGGGGGTCTGCGCAACGATCTGCCCTTAGGTGCTATTACCCTCGCCAACGTATTTGAACTGATGCCTTTTGAGAACGAGATGGTGGTGTTCAGGCTGAGCGGCGCCGAGGTGCAGTCACTGATAGATTTTATCGCTAAAAGTGGCGGCCAGCCGGTATCTGGCATCACAATAAAAATAAAAGACAGAAAAGCTGCCGGTGTGATGATTCAGGGTAAAGCCTTTGACAGCACACGCAGCTACAGGGTAATGACCTCAGATTACATTGCTGGTGGCGGCGATGACTTAAATAGCTTTAAGACGGCTACTGATAGTAAAATATTAGGGCTAAAAGTACGTGACGCCCTTATTATGTATATCAAAGAAAAGCAGGCAGCAGGAGAGAAGATCAATACAACATTAGACAAAAGGATATCAAATGATTAATCGTAGAGAATTTTTAAAGGCCAGCGGTATTGTGGCTGCAGCAGGTGCATTAAGTATAGATTCATTGGATGCGCTGGCTAGCGGCGAGCTCAGGAAACTGACTATCCTGCATACCAACGATGTCCACAGCCGGATAGAACCATTTCCAATGGATGGTTCCCGGAACCAGGGACTGGGAGGAGTGGCCCGCAGATCTGCCCTGATCAAAAAAATCCGTGCTGAAGAAAAAAATGTGTTACTTCTGGATGCCGGAGATATCTTTCAGGGAACACCTTATTTCAATCTTTATGGTGGTGAACTTGAAATAAAATTGATGAGCGATATGGGATATGATGCCGCAACGATGGGCAATCATGATTTTGACAATGGCCTGGATGGATTCTACAAGCAACTTCCCCATGCAAATTTCCCTATCCTGGTAAGCAATTATGATTTTTCAGATACTGTGCTTCATAATTCCACCAAACCCTACAAGATCTTTAACAAATCTGGTTTAAAGATCGGTGTGTTTGGAATAGGCATTGAGCTTAAAGGTCTGGTTGGCGATAAAAATTATGGTGCAACAATCTACCAGGATCCTATATTTAAAGCTAATGAAACGGCCAGCCTGCTTAAAAATGAATTAAAATGTGACCTTGTGATATGCTTGTCCCACCTCGGATATAAATACCGAGACAATAAGATTTCAGATCAGACTTTAGCAGAGAACAACGACCATATTGATCTTATCATTGGCGGACATACACATACCTTTATGGAGAAGCCTCAGGATGTAAAAAACAGGGCTGGAAAGATTACAACCATTAACCAGGTAGGTTTTGCCGGCATCAACCTCGGAAGGGTAGATTATTTCTTTGAATCTTATAAGGGCAAGAAGCTGATAACTTCATCACCTTATACTATATCAGATCAGCTCTAGGCATAATCATTTCAACATTCAGATTTAAAACAAAACAGCAGGAAGATCTTACGTTCATCCTGCTGTTTTGTTTTAAACTATTTGTATATCTAAATCAGGAAGCCACCGCCCAGCAGATCATTGCCTTCGTAAAATACGGCCGACTGCCCTGGTGCAATTGCAGAAACATTGTGGTCAAATACTACCCTCATTTTATCTTTTTCCTGAACAATGGTACTTAACATACCTGCATCCTTGTAACGTATTTTAGTAATCACGTTATCCATCGGTTCGGTGATACTTTCATATTTAATAAGGTTCAGGTTCCTCACCATTGCCTCGCTTCTTTCCAGCTCAGAAGCTCTGCCCAGCATCACTGTATTGCTTTCTGGCAAAATCTGCGTTACAAACATTGGTTCGCCAAAAGCTATACCAAGGCCTTTACGCTGACCGATAGTATAAAAAGGATATCCTTTATGTTGTCCTACAATCATCCCATCACTGGTTATAAAGTTTCCTCCTGCCACACGGTCTTCAAGATCTTCAACCTTATGTTTAAGGAACGACCTGTAGTCATTATCAGGTACGAAACAGATCTCGTAGCTTTCGCTTTTTTTGGCCAGTTCTTCCTGTCCCATATCCAGCGCCATCTGTCTGATTTCTGATTTTGCAAAAGAGCCTAAGGGAAACTGTGTGCGCGAAAGGTTCTCCTGAGAAACACCCCAGAGTACATAACTCTGATCTTTATTCTCATCAAGCCCTTTTGAGATAACGTGCCTTCCATTGGTATGCTGTCTAACATTCGCATAATGACCGGTAGCTATAAATTCACAGTCAAGTTTGTTAGCGCGTTTTAATAAAGCCTCCCATTTAATATGGGTATTACAAAGCACACATGGGTTAGGTGTACGGCCGGCCAGATATTCATCCACAAAATTATCGATTACAAAACCACCAAACTCTTCTCTGATATCTAGAATATAATGCGGAAAGCCATAGTTCACGGCAAGTGTACGTGCATCGTTAATACTATCAAGACTGCAGCAACCGGTTTCTTTACTGCTGCTGCCGGATGTTGCATAGTCCCAGGTCTTCATGGTAAGACCAATTACTTCATACCCCTGTTCATGTAACATCACTGCTGCTACAGAACTATCAACACCGCCACTCATGGCTACCAGAATTCTACCTCTTTTACTCATTGTAATTTCGTTTGTAAATACAATCTTTTTGGTTAAGCGTATATTCAGTGCTTTGCCAATATCAAGGCTTCAGGGCTCAAGACAGATAATATTTTACAAAAATAGTCGATTTTTTGAAACTATAGGTTTTTGGGCCGTCAGATACTTGTAAAAACGCAGTCGCGGATGCTACTTAAACGTTATAGCAGATACGTTACTGCTAATTTTAAACATAAATGATATATTAGGGGCTTGAATTAGTAATTATAAGAATCGATAAATGAAGAAAAACTTAATTTACAGTTTGTTATTTATTCCGTTTGTGGCTAATGCACAGCAGGATCTGGCCAGGTACGTACGGCCAATTATTGGTACACAGAAGATGGGGCATACCTATCCTGGTGCTACAGTGCCATTTGGTGCCGTACAGCTAAGTCCGGAAACAGACACCATTTCCTACGAAATGAACGGAAAATATAACGGGGATGTGTACAAGTACTGTGCGGGTTACAAGTATGAGGACAAGACGATAGTGGGCTTTAGCCATACGCACTTCAGCGGAACAGGGCACTCAGATCTCGGTGATTTTCTGGTCATGCCTACACAAGGCAAACTGCAGCTGAACCCGGGTACTGCGAGTGATCCAAAAAGCGGCTACCGTTCTACCTTCTCGCATGCAAATGAAGTGTCGCAGGCAGGATATTATAAAGTAAAACTGGATGAAGATAATATCCTTGCGGAAATGACTGCTACTAAAAGGGTAGGGATGCATCAGTATACTTTCCCGAAGTCTGACCAGTCGCACATTATCCTGGACCTCATGGCGGGTATATATAATTACGAAGAGAAAAATGTGTGGACTTACGTTAGGGTTGTGAATGATACGCTGATCACAGGTTACCGTCAGACTAACGGATGGGCAAGAACAAGGACGGTATATTTTGCAATGTCGTTCTCTAAGCCGTTTACACAATATGGTCAGAAGAACTACGACAAGAAGCAGCCGTACAGGGGTTTCTGGGGTAAGTTTAACCAGAACCAGAACTTTCCGGAAATTGCAGGTAAGCAGCTGAGAATGTATTTTGATTTTAAAACCGAAGATCAGGAGAAAATTAAAGTGAAGATGGCAATCTCTCCGGTAAGCCAGGAAAATGCTCTTGAAAACATGCGTGCTGAGATACCAGGATGGAACTTTGATCAGGTACGGAAACAGGCTACCGCAGACTGGAATGCAGAACTGAACAAAATTACGGTCAACACCTCTGAAAATGATAAAATAAATTTCTATACGGCTTTGTATCATGCATTTATCAACCCTACAACATATAATGATGTAAACGGACAATATAAAGGCTTAGATCAGGGTGTACATGAAGCGAAAGGCTTCACCAATTACACCACGTTCTCGTTGTGGGACACTTATCGTGCCTTGCATCCATTTTTTAACCTGGTACAGCCCTCAAGAAACAATGATATGGTGAAGTCTATGATGGCCCATTATGATCAGAGTGCTTTGAAAATGCTACCCGTTTGGTCACACTATGCCAACGATAACTGGTGTATGAGTGGTTACCACAGTGTTTCTGTAGTTACAGATGCAATCATTAAAGGTGTTTACAACGGAGATCCTGAGGCCGCATTAAAAGCCTGTATCGTGACTTCTAATCACCGTGATTACGAAGGTATAGGAAGTTATATTGATAAAGGTTATATCCCTGCAGAGAAAAGCGGTACATCTATTTCCAATACCCTGGAGTATGCATACGATGACTGGTGCATTGCGCAGCTTGCAAAAAAATTAGGCAAGCAGGCTATTTATGATGAATATATGAAACGTGCTGGTAACTGGGAGAATAATTTCGACAAGACCACAGGTTTTATGCGTGCAAGAATGGCTGATGGCTCTTTCCAGAAGAAGTTTGATGTAATGAGTACCCATGGGCAGGGATTTATTGAAGGAAACTCCTGGAACTATAGTTTCTTTGTTCCGCAGAATCCGGCCTTACTTATGGAGCGCATGGGAGGAAAGCTGAAATTTGCTAAGAAACTTGATACACTGTTCACCATGCATTTACCAGATGAGTTTTTTGCAGACACCGAAGATATTACCCGTGAAGGAATTATTGGTGGATATGTACATGGTAATGAACCAGCACATCACGTTGCTTATTTGTATAACTGGGCAGATCAGCCATGGAAAACTCAGTCGCGCGTACGCATGATCTTAAAGATGCAGTATGGTACTGCGCCAGATGGACTGGGTGGAAATGATGACTGTGGACAGATGAGTGCCTGGTACATGTTTTCTTCAATGGGATTCTATCCGGTTGCGCCGGGATCTGATGAGTATTCTTTAGGAAGCCCTGCGGTTAAATCTGCGCTGATAAAATTAGAAAATGGTAAAACTTTCGAGATTGAAGCCATTAATCAGAGTGACAAAAACGTATACGTGACAAAGGTATTGCTAAATGGAAAACCTGTAACTACGCATACAATAAAACACGGAGATATAACTGCTGGTGGAAAGCTTACATTTTACATGAGCAGCAAACCATCTAAATAATCTACAATAAACTATTGATAGGGGGAAGGAACGGCTGGTTCCTTCCCCTTTTTTTATCATTAGAATTAGTAAATGAAAATTAATCAAGTTGAAAAACAGTCAATTGAAGGTAAGGAGAAGGTTTTTTGCATAAAGGATTTGTATCCTTAATTTTAAATTCTACCTTTGCAGTCCCTTCAAAAAGGGGTTATATGATTCCGTAGCTCAGCTGGTAGAGCATTACACTTTTAATGTAGTGGTCCTGGGTTCGAATCCCAGCGGGATCACAAGAAAGAATAACAAAGAGAACTAATACCCTGCAATCGCACGATTAGCAGGGTTTTTGCTTTTAGGGAATTGCAAAAAACCATACGAATTCACGAAACTTTGGTGAGTGATTCGTTGAGTAAGGCAAAACCGTTAAAAGTGACTCACCGAACTATCCATCATTATTTATTGTACAGTTTGTTACCAAATGAACATCTTGTTAGACTTAGTTGCAAAGCTATGTTTGCAATGTCGTATTTTATTGTTTTTTAACGGCGATGCAGGTCTCGAACCGAAAGTTGGTTCCAGCGTTGTTTTACCTTAAACGTTAGATTATGCTTGGGCATACCAATAGCAGGACTACTTAGCACTATGCGAAAATCTTGGATATTAACGTAAGCGAGGGTATAGCGGTGTTGAAAAAGAAGTTGTCCATTATCTAAAATAGAATTTAGCGTTAAAATTAATACGGAAAATACAATTTCTTCCATATTTTGGAAGTAGATAATTTATCTACGGATGCCTGTAACACCACATGCTTCAAGGCCTTTTAATCCAGATATTGCAAATGCATTGTTCCGTAGTGGCTATATAGAAGCTTGGGGTCGGGGAACAATTAAAATTATAAATGAGTGTAAGGAGGCAAACATTCCCGAACCAATTTTTACCTATAATTCCAGCGATATCACCATTGAATTTAGGAAAGACATCTATAATGCCGAATATTTGCACAACCTGAAATTGAATGAGCGACAGCTAGATGCGCTTATTTACTTCAGATCCAGACGAGAAATAGTAACATCGGACTATGTAAAAAAATATACCATCAATGAAAGAACTGCTAGAAGGGATTTAATAGAATTGGTAGAGAAAGGAATTTTGATTAGACAAGGAGATAAAAAATCGACAAAATACAAATATCTGTAAATGTCCGATAAATGCCAGAAATGTCCGATAAATGTCCGATAAACTTAAACTGTCTCCTTCCTAAAAAGGCTGTCAACTTAAACTACCACAATACACCCATGCAGTAACAAAAGAAAAACAAGTCAAGCATTTTCAGGTCAATGACCAGGGCGCGACAAGCGATTCCAGGTCTATCATAAATTCAAGTCAAATTAGTCGAAAAGTATAAAACACAATATTTACTAAGTTAAATATGTCAAGTAATATCAGTAAAAGACACTATACTTTACGATAACTTATTGCTTACACCTGGGTCTGGTTCTGGTTTGGTTTAGTTCGGAAAATATGGACCTTGGAAGGGCATTGGAAGGCCGTTGGAAGGAGGTTGGAAGGACTCCAAGTCCTTCCAACCTCCTTCCAACCACGTTTCAACGTCCTTTCAATATAGATGGATTTCAGAGCTAAACCAAACCAGAAGTAGAAGATTGCCAACCCAAAATTAACTGAATCTTTATATATATGCATTAAGACAAACCGTTGCGGATTATCTGTAAATATTGGGGCTGATTACACTTAGCAAAAATGATCTTATTACAATTATTGAATTGCACAAAGGCTTTAAGGGCATCAATCAACTTATCAAGCCCCTGATTATTAAGTTCTACAGGTTCAAAGTGCAGATTGTGTATGATAAGCACTTTTTTTTTTCGGTCTGCCTTTGAGTCCATCCTCGCTATAAATCCATCTCCCAATAAAATTGGAAGTGAAAAATACCCATATTTACGCTTTGGTTCTGGTACAAAGCATTCAATCTGGTAATCAAAATTAAAAAAATCACGCAGACGATTTCTAAAGACATTTAAAATGTCGAAAGGAGAGAGGATAAACACCTCATTAGACAAACTAATTTCGGTTTGCTGATCTGGCAAGATATACAGGGGAGTAGTTTGTAAATCCTCCACTATCACTCTTCTGAGTTCCGCCGCAGCAACCATATTTTCAATTTCCTGCTTAACCATATTCCCTCTTACCTGCCTGGCACGAAAAGCAATCTCCTTTGCACTGGCGATACCCAAAGCACCCAGCGTCCTCCTGATCACATAACGAGCATATTCTTCAGCGGTGGGTGTCTCTAGGGTAACATCTTCCTGCAAAATATTTGCTGGAAGATCGTAAATCTTTTTAAATCCTTTGGTGCGTTTGATCATCAGTTTGCCGTCCAGGTATAACCACTCAAGGGCAATTTTTGCTGGTCGCCAATCCCACCAACCAGAACTTGCAGCAGGGCGGTCATTTTCAAAATCTGTAACCATCAACGGACCTTCACGTTCCACACGGTCCAGAACGTCTCTCATCAGGTTCTGCTCTGGCTTGGTTAAAGTTCGTCGTTGTGCAGCAAATGCATTTTTTACAACAAGAGAATACCTAAAGTCTTCCACCGGCAGATAGCCTGATTCTGAACTGAAATATTCGAAGATCCGTCCGTCCTCAACCAGGTCGTTAAGCCAGGTAAGTTCATAATCAGGAATCCGTGCAGCCATAACATGATGGTGCGCACGCTCAACCACATAATTGGTATCCAGCTGTACAAAGCCTAATTGATCAATTACATTGAACACGGCTTCTATGCCTGTTCCAAACTGCGCTTTCCGCGACAGTCCGGCAGCATTTAAGATAATAGCACGGGCTTTTGCTTTAGTGATGATCAAAGGTTCCATGGCGGAAATTAAGAATTATATATCAATTCCAATAAATCTACCTTCCTTCACCTCGCTGCTAAATCATTACAATACGCTGTTTTTACTATCTCTGGTATTGCATCAATAATCCTTACTTTCGCGCTTTATTAATCTGGCACCGCTTCATCACTCCATGAATACCATACAACGTAATCACAAAATTATAAAAGAAGAGAATAAAGGAATTGCCACAATACTGGCATTTGCATTATTGCCACTATCTGGTTTTGCGACTGATATCTATATCCCGTCGTTACCTACCATGGCCGCAACAATAGGGGTAAGTGATATACAGGTACAGCTCACGCTAACGTTGTTTTTGATTAGTTATGGTGTATCACAATTGTTTATTGGCAGTATCCTCGACAGCTTTGGCAGGTATAAAATTAACCTGGTATGCCTGGTAATTTTTGCTGTTTCATGTGTTGTTATTGCAAATACGCAAAGCATCTACCTCATTTATCTGATGCGGATTATCCACGGACTTACCGTTGGTGCCATCGTAGTATCGAAAAGGGCATTTTTTGTAGATCTCTTTGCAGGAGACCAGCTAAAACATTACCTGAGCCTGTTTTCAATAATATGGTCTACAGGCCCTATTATTGCGCCATTTATAGGTGGATACCTTCAATCTGTTTTTGGATGGGAGTCAAACTTTTATTTTCTTGCTGGCTTCGCCGTAGTAATGCTGGTTCTGGAACTGATTTACAGTGGAGAGAGCTTAAAACATGCTATGGAATTCCAGGCAGATAAGATTGTAAAGATTTATGGGGAAATGATTAGTACTACCAGTTTTACGCTAGGCATTGTAATGCTCGGTTTAGCTTATTGTATGGTCATGATCTATAATATGACCCGCCCCTTTATTATTGAACATCACTTTCATCTCACACCAGTTATTGCGGGTTATAGTTCATTGGTTCTCGGCTTCGCCTGGATGGTGGGTGGCTTTATTGGCAAGGCTACCATTAACCGGCCATTTTTTAAAAGAGTGGTAGTAAATCTAGCCCTGCAGGTGCTCTTCGTCACTCTGATGATCTTTAGTCTCAGCTTGGTATCAAATCTTTACTCGATGATCTTCTTTGCATTTATAATTCATGTAGGGGCAGGCTTTACGTTTAACAACTACTTCACCTTCTGCCTCAGTACCTTTCCAAAAAATGCAGGCATTGCCGGCGGTTTAACAGGAGGGATTAACTATGTGATCGTTTCTTTTTTGAGTTATGGAATTATCAATTTTATCCCCGCCAATGATGAGCGGAATTTGAGTTACAGCTACCTGATCCTGATTTTACTTTCGGTATTGATTATGTATGCAGTTCACAGGTCTACCCGGATGAAGAAAGCTGAAAAGCCTGAACCGGCAGGTAACCAGTTCAGGAATTAAAGAAAATCTTCACGGTGCGGACTAAATACATCAACCAGCATACCTGCTTCAATACAGATTACGCCGTGTGTAACATTGGATGGAATATAAAAACCATCTCCTTTTTTTAATACCTTCTTTTCTTCGCCTATGGTGGTTTCAAAAACACCGCTTTCCACATAGCTGATTTGGGTATGGGGATGCTTATGAAGTACGCCTACGGCATCACGCTCAAATTTAACCTTCACCATCATCACCCGGTTGTCGTAACCAAAGATCTTTCTCTGTACGCCATCATCAAGGTCCTGCCAATCTGTTTCGCCCTCAATTTGATATAAGCTGCTTTCTATCATATATGTCTTTTTATACCGCAGATGAGGTTGGTCTGATCATATCAAGGTGATCAATTCCATCTTCATCATATACTTCGGTTACTTTTACAAACCCGAACGACTCATAAAATGTTTGCAGATATAGCTGCGCACCAATTTGTATAGGCTGGTTGCCATGCAGGCGGATGCAGTTATCGATTGCCAGCCTCACCAGGTGTTTACCAAATCCTTTCCCCCTTGCAGCTGCACTGCTCACTATCCGGCCAATAGATGGTTCAAGGAAGGAAAGACCCGGAGGTACAATCCGCGCATAGGCCATCAGTTCTTTATTTTGATATAACATCAGATGCTGACACAGCTGGTCTTTATTGTCCTGATCAAGAAACAGACATTGTTGCTCCATCACAAATATTTCACTTCTTAATTTTAGTATTGCGTATAACTCTTCAGGGGTAAGCGCATCAAACGGCTTACACAGTTCGGTAAATTCCATTTTTAAAGGTAGAGGTTTTATCGGGATTTACAGGTCCTGATTACTGATTGTGAGCTCTAACCGGATGGATTTTCCAGCAGCAAAAAATTAAAGTGTTACTGCTTTGCGCTGGGTTAAGGCTAGTAAAACAATGGTAATCAGGATCATAAAGGTGCCTGCCCAATCATACAGAGTTAGCGGCACATGTAGCCATACAACTGCTAAAAATGTAGATGCAAGCGGTTCCGTGCAGCAGAGCAGACTGGTATAGGTTGGCCCGATGAGTTTAACGCTGATCATAAAAATATAAAAGGCCAGCAAGCTTGCAAAGAGTATAATGAACGCGGTGAGCAGATAGGTACTTAGGTCCCAGCTGCCGCTCACCTTCCAGGGGGCATGTACAAAACTGAAGGCGAGGCCTCCAATTACCATAGACCATCCGGTAACCAGTGATGAGTCGAAATCTTCCAGAAGCCTTACTGGCATTAAGGTATAAAATGCCAGGGCAACTGCCGATAGTACTCCCCAAAAAACGCCCATTGCTGAGATAGACAGTGTTTGCAAACTTCCGTGGGTTATAATCAGTAAGGTGCCACAAAGCGTAAGTAACACAGCAATCATTTCGATAAGGCTTGGTATTTTACGCAGCTTAACAGCCAGGAAACATACAATCACCGTTGGCCCCATGTACTGGAGTACAGTTGCTGTTGCGGCATTTGATGCGTTGATGGCCGCAAAATAAGTATACTGTGCAGCAAGCATTCCGAATATACTGAAAAGCAAAAGTGCATACGTGTCTTTTTTTCTTTGCCATATGGAAAATATATCCAGCACAAGGCTGAAACGTGCCAGCAGCAGGAGCAGTGAACCGGCAATCAGCATTCTTACCGTCACCAGCCACTCAATATTTATACTTCTGTGCTGGATTAGAAATTGCACACAGGCCCCGGAAATACCCCACATCAGGGCAGCAAATAAGGCAAGGAAAAAACCTTTGGTTTTGGGCTTAAGCAACATTGATTTATTAAGAGTAACCTGAAAGTAAATGAAATCATACCCAGGTTTGCCCAAAGTTAAAAATCTGTGCTTAATCTAGATGCCGTTTTAGCACAAAATTCTGTAATATAGGTTTACATTTGCAAAGTATGATAAACCTAAACCATCCTTTTCCAGCCAGATTGCGGAATATTCCATGCAGAAATGCCGGAGCAACCTTTTCTCCCAGATTTATCTTTACAGTGATGCTTTGCTTTATGTTTTTCGGCTGTTTAGCCCAGCCTGTTAGGGTGGCGGTAGCTGCTAATGCAAGTTTTGTGCTGAAAAAACTGGCAGCTGAATATAAAAAGAAAACCGGCATAACCATCGAAGTGATTAGCGGGAGTTCAGGTAAGCTGGCTACACAGATTAAAAATGGTGCACCGTATGATATCTTTCTTTCTGCAGATATGGAATTTACCGATGCGGTATATAAAGCAGGATTTGCATTGACACGGCCAAAAGTTTATGCCATGGGCAGCCTGATTATCGGTTCTGCCACTGGTGCCAGTCTAAAGAGCTGGAAACAACTGGTAAGCAGCAATACCGGTGGCAAAATTGCCATCGCCAATCCGCAATTAGCGCCGTATGGCAAAGCTGCACAGCAGGCTTTGCAAAAACTAAAGCTGTACGATGCCGCCAGGCCCAGATTGGTATTTGCTGAAAGCATAAGCCAGGTAAACACCTATATATTGAAAAAAGCAGTCGACCTGGGTTTTACTACCGAATCGCTGGTATATGAATTGCCAGCGCCAACTGCTTTTAAATGGGTACGGGTAGATGCCAGTAGCTATAGTGCCCTTAAACAGGGGGCGGTGCTTTTAAAGTATGCAAAGAATGGTAACTATGATAATGCCCGGGGATTTTATAGTTATCTTTTTTCTGCGGAAGCAAAAAGCACGTTTATGCATTTTGGTTATAAAACGAAATAAACCTATATAGGATGATGGAATGGACACCTATCTGGCTTAGCTTAAAACTCGCAGGCATTACTACTTTAATATTGTTGGCACTGGGTATTCCCGTTGCATACTGGCTGTCAAGAAAAAGTACTCTGCTTAAGGTGATCATAGAAGCGCTGATTACTATGCCGTTGGTATTACCACCTTCGGTGCTGGGGTTTTATCTGCTGCTGGCCTTTAGTCCCAACAGTACAGTAGGGAAATGGTTGCTTCACTATTTTAACCTGAGCCTGGTGTTTTCCTTTCAGGGACTGGTAATTGCATCAGTTATCTACAGTCTGCCTTTTATGATCAGTCCGATAAAATCGGCCCTTTCTCATTTACCTGCGTCACTTGCGCAAGCTTCCTATACGATGGGTAAATCACGGTGGACCACTTTTTATGCGGTGTTGCTTCCCAATATCAAATCGTCTCTTTATACTGCCACCGTACTTACCTTTGCACATACGCTTGGCGAGTTTGGCGTGGTGCTGATGATTGGCGGAAAACTGGAGGGGATAACAAAAGTTGCATCCATAGCTATTTATGATGCAGTAGAGAACAATCAATATGACGAAGCCAACCAGTATTCGCTGGTGCTATTTGCCATTACCTTTTGCATAGTGGTAACTGTCTTTATTTTAAACCGCAATGCTAACAGGGGGCCACTGGAATGATCAGGGTAACTATTAAAAAAAATATAAAAACATATAAGGGTAACACGCTGCTCCAGGTTGATGCAACATTTCCTGCAGGATCGGTTACCAAAGTATACGGTCCCTCTGGAGCGGGAAAAACCACATTCCTAAAAGTCATCGCCGGATTGACGCAGCCGGAGGAGGGTATAATTGAATGCAGCGGCAGAATTTGGCTCGATACTGCAAAGCATATCTGTTTGACTGCACAGCAGCGGATGACTGGTTTTGTATTTCAGGATTATGCCTTGTTTCCTAATATGACTGTATACGAACATCTCCAGTATGCCAGTTCAGATAAGCAATTGATAGAACGTCTGCTTAAGATGGGACAAATGGATAGTTTTAAACAGCATAAACCAAAACAGCTTTCGGGCGGCCAGCAGCAGCGACTGGCAATTTTGCGGGCATTAGCCACAAAACCTAAATTACTGCTGATGGACGAGGCCTTTTCTGCGCTGGACGATGAACTCAGGGAAACCCTGATAGTTGCTCTGAAAACCTTGCTGAAGGAATTTGGAACCACTACCATTATTGTAAGCCACCATGCTTCGGAGACTGCCGGCTTTGCCGATAGAGAGCTGATAATTACGCTCTGATTGCTCTTTTTTTCTTAAATTTGCCTCCACATGATCATATATAAAACTGAAGAAGAAGTTGAGCTGATGACGATCAGTGCCCGGATGGTAAGTGCTACCCTAACAGAAATAGCAAAAGTTCTGAAACCTGGAATGACCACTTATGAAATTGATAAACTTGCCGCTGAATACATAGCAGATCATCAGGCTGTACCGTCGTTTCTGAACTATATGGGATATCCTCATCATATTTGTACTTCGGTAAATGATGTAGTAGTACATGGCATGCCTAATCATACCGAACTGCGTGACGGAGACATTGTATCGGTTGATGTGGGTGTTTTTAAAAATGGCTTCCACGGTGATCATGCCTATACCTTTATGATCGGTGATGTAGCGCCAGAAGTAATAAAACTTGTCAAGGTTACTAAAGAATCCCTTTATCAGGGTATAAAAAATGCAGCCGCCGGTCGCAGACTGGGAGATATCTGTAACGCTATTCAGGTGTATGCAGAGAATGAAGGGTATGGAGTAGTAAGGGAACTGGTTGGTCATGGCTTAGGGCGTTCAATGCATGAAGATCCCTCTGTGCCTAATTTCGGCAGGAAAGGATCTGGTATCCTCCTTAGGGAAAATCTCGTTCTTGCTATAGAACCGATGATCAATATGGGCATCCGCGAAGTTTATACTGACAATGACGGCTGGACGATCAGAACAGATGATGGAAAACCATCGGTACATTTTGAACATGATATCTGCGTTAAAAAAGGTGAAGCCCTGATCCTGTCAGACTACAAGCCTATAGAAGCCGCCGAAAAAGCAAATCTTAACCTGAATTCGTCGTACTATTAATCTTCATTTCATATTTGCACGCACAGAAATAGTGATCCAGGGGGTGCTCATATGTATGCCTGTCGCTTTAATATGTCATTTGATTTTAAAATAGGCTATAGCAATATATTTAAATCGGTTAATCTTAGCAAAGGAACCGCTATACCTCTATTTTTGCGGATACATGAAAGCTCCTGATAAAAACCTGCACGCTGAAGGTGCTCCACTAAGATCTGGTACTATACTTTTAATGGCAACTGCAGCGGGAATTACTGTAGCCAACATTTATTACAATCAGCCTATTTTAAAAGAGATGGCATTTTCCCTGCATGCATCAGATGCAGAAATCGGGAAGGTATCAATGTTTGCCCAGATTGGTTATGGATTAGGAATGTTCTTCTTAATCCCATTAGGGGATATGGTAAACCGTAAAAAGCTGATTCTGCTTTTACTGGCTGGTCTCTTTATCACGCTGATCATGATGGTGTTTTCTAAGGGCGTGTTGCTGGTCTGGATACTAAGCCTCCTGATAGGGATTTTTGCAGCCCCCGCACAGATTATTTTGCCGATGGCGGCTAGCCTTGACAAAGTTAACAGGGGCAAGACTGTAGGGATTGTGTTCAGCGGTATTTTGGTTGGCATCCTTGGGTCGAGGGTGATCAGTGGTTTTATTACTGACTGGTTTGGCTGGCGGACAGTATATGGGTTTTCTGCGGTGATGGTGTTGGCGATTGCGATCTTACTCAAATTATATCTTCCAGAGGTAAAACATAAATTTACAGGTACTTATGCCGGTCTGCTTAAATCTACATTGCAGCTGGTAAAACAGCATAAGGTGCTAAGGCAATCAGCCCTGCTGGGTGCTTTTACATTTGGTATTTTCTGCTCATTCTGGACAACGGTTACTTTTTACCTCAGTGGCCCGGCTTTCGGTTTTCAGGCAGATACCATAGGTTTATTCGGAATTGTGGCCATTGGTGGTGCACTGGTTGCCCCTTATTTTGGTAAACTTGCGGACAAGGGAAATACACGACGTTCATTATTAATTACGGTGGGGATGATTATTGCCAGCATTGTACTTTTAAAAGTGCTGCCGTTTTCGGTGATTGCGATGGTACTGGCAATCTTTGTACTGGATATTGGCGTGCAGGCCACACAGATTACCAACTTTGCCCGTATTTACGCGCTGGATGAAAACTCCCACAGCCGTCTGAACACCATATACATGACTACCTATTTCATCGGCGGAGGTATAGGCACATTTTTCGGGCTTTTATGCTGGAAAAATGGGGGTTGGGAACTGGCTACCTGGCAAATGCTGCTCTGGTCGGGCATAGCTTTGTGCCTTGTGTTCTTTGGCAGGTCAAAAGCTTAAGCTTAAACATTTGGAAGGTAATTCTTGTTGTCCGGCTTAAATGTTTTACTTTTATTCCGCGTTAACCTGTCTGCGTGCAATCTGATCTTCCATGAAATTACCTTCAAAATATAATCCTGTCCCTTTTATCCGTGAGAACTATAAAATTATAGGGAGTTATATTTTTACGCTCTTTTTTATTGGCCTGGCCATTTGGTTTATCCAGCACGAGCGGGGAGAATTAAAGCAGGTAAAACACCTGGTTACCACCTCAAAATGGGACTGGATCACATTCGGGATATTGTTAAGTGTGGTATATGTATTTATCCATGGCCTGATGTATAAGGCTGCCTTTGCTGCTGTTGGAAGCAGGGTAGGCCTCGTTGAATCTACGCTGCTTTATCTTAAGCGTAATTTCATCAGCGTTTTCCTCCCTGCCGGTGGTGTGTCATCACTAGCGTTCTTTAGCGGTGACATAGAAAAAAAGGGCGTAAGCAAATCACAGGTAAATTTCGCATCTTCCATATATGGTTTTGTAGGCATTCTGTCAGTCGTCGTAATTGCCGTACCTGTATTTATCTATGCTATTTTTGAAGGCAGCATAGGCGCCGGCGAATGGATAGGTCTGATTGCAGTATTTATCCTCATTGGTCTGGTTTACATCTTATACCGCTCTGTGGCCAATAATGGAAAGATTTATCACTTCATTACAAAGTATATTCCGGCAGTGGATGTATTCCTGAGCGAATTCCGAAATAACAGTATTGAGAGAAACAGTTTCATCCATTGTTTTTTATGGAGCATGCTGATTGAGGTGATTGGAATTGTACATATTTACATCGCCATGGTGGCCCTTGATATCGAGCCTTCTCTAATGATTGCTACCGTGAGTTATATTGTTGGTGTGGTGTTCCTGATCATATCACCATTTCTACGTGGATTGGGAGCCGTGGAGGCATCAATGACTTTTATGCTGATCCGTATGGGTTATACAGAAGCAGCGGCAGTGTCCGTTACAGTGATTTACCGGTTTATGGAATTCTGGATTCCGCTATTGCTGGGTGCCTTAAGTTTTCTCTTGAAGATCAATAAACTGCTGATGCGGATTGTGCCTGCCTTGCTGATCTTGATATTAGGTATTGTTAATATTGTATCTGTACTTACACCGGCCATCCACGAGCGGCTTGTATTTCTGAAAAACTTCCTTCCGGTATCGGCCATAGCCGTATCTAACTATTTTGTACTTGTAGCTGGCTTATTTCTGCTGGTTACAGCTGCTTTTATGCTGAAAGGCTTAAAAATGGCCTGGTATTTCGCACTGGGACTTTGTATGTTTTCATTGGTAGGAAATCTTACCAAGGCGATTGATTATGAAGAGGCTACCTTTTCGGTTATTGTTATTATTGGCCTGCTTGCCTCACGTAAGGAATACTATGTAAAACACAATTCAAGGCTGCGCTTTTTAGGAATACAGACTACGCTGCTGAGTGTGGCAGCGGTTGTGTTGTATGGAATAATAGGGTTTTACTTCCTGGATGCAAAACATTTTAATGTAGATTTCAGCTTTGGTCAGTCTGTAAAATATACTCTTGAGAATTTTATACTGATAGAAAGTGCCGATCTGATACCGCAGGATTCCTTCGCCCGCGGATTTCTGTACTCTATCAACTTCAGCGGTTTTCTATCTATTGCCTTCCTTGTTTATACTTTGATCAGACCCTATATATTAAAAGATACCACTGATGAGGAAGAATTTGAATGGGCCAAAACTCAGCTGGATAAATATGGTAATTCTGCAATGGACTACTTCAAGACCTACCAGGACAAACTGATATACAGATCTCCGGATTTCGAGGGATTTATCTCTTACCGCATTTCTGGTAACTTTGCAGTGGTACTCGAATCGCCTGTAACCGCTCCTGAAAACACGAAAGCTTTTATCAAATCATTTGACAAATATTGTTTTGAGAGTGGGGTAAAGAGTTTCTATTACCGTGTTGCGGAAGAAACCCTGGAGCCATTTACAAGTTCAGGGAAGAAGAAGCTCTACCTCGGCCAGGAAGGGGTGGTGAACCTCAATACTTTTACCCTGGATGGGGGCAACAGAAAATCGATCCGCAATGCCTTGAAGAAAGTGTCTGAAAAGGGTTACCAGAGCAAAATTTATACTGCCCCGGTTAAGGATGGCCTGCTGCAGAAAATCAAAAATGTATCAGATGAATGGCTTAACGATACCGAGCGGGAGGAAATTGTATTTTCACAGGGCATGTTTGACTGGGAGGAGCTGAAAAACCATACCATCATCACGGTTGAAAATTCTGAAGAGAAGATTGTGGCCTTTCTGAATATTATACCTGATTATGCAGCAGGAGAAGGAACATATGATCTGATCCGTAAAACACGGGATGCGCCAAACGGAGTGATAGACTTTATCCTGGTAGAACTGTTCAGGCACCTCAAAGAAATTGGCAAAACCTCTGTTAATATTGGATTTGCACCATTATCCGGACTGGACGACCCGAAAAACCTGACTGAACGTTCAATGAAGTTTGCGTATGAAAAGATCAGGTCCTTCTCGCATTACAAAGGTCTGCGAGATGCGAAAGATAAGTTTTCGCCAGTTTGGCATAATAAATATCTGGTATATGATCAGGATTATGACCTTATTCAGGTTCCTGCCGTTTTAGCCAAGGTTATCAAACCATAAGTATTTTAGATTGTGAATAAACATATCCGTAAACTGCGATTTATAGCAGAGGCACCATCCAGGAAAATTATCGGACTAATGTCTGGCACCTCGCTCGATGGGCTGGATATAGCGCTATGCGAGTTCCGTGGCTCTGGTACCGAAACAAGCTTTGAGGTACTGAATTTCAAATCGGTAGCTTATTCACAGGATTTTAAAAATGAACTGAAAGCCATTTCTTTTAAGGAGCAGGTTTCACTGCTGCAATTAAGCTTGCTTAATGCCAGAGTAGGTATTTATTCTGCGCAGCTGGTTTTAGAGGCGCTGCAGGACTGGAATATTGATCCGGCTGAGGTAGACCTTATTGCCAGTCACGGCCAGACCATTTACCATGCGCCCCGTTCTTTACACCAGCTGAAAGACCAACCTAATGCTACCCTGCAAATAGGTGATGGTGATCATATAGCAGTTGGAACTGGCATCATTACAATCAGCGATTTCCGCCAGAAACATGTAGCCGCGGGAGGCGAGGGGGCCCCCCTTGCAGCCTATGGCGACTTCCTGCTCTTTGCAGATGCAACAGAAAACCGGATACTGCTCAATATTGGAGGGATTTCCAATTTCACCTTTCTTCCAAAAGGAAAAGCTGGCAAGGGAGTTTTCTCTACTGATATTGGTCCGGGCAACACGCTGATGGACCAGTTTGTACAGCTCAAATATCCGGGCTGCCACTATGATAAAGATTCTGCCCTGGCTTCGACCGGAAAGCTGAATGAAGACTTACTGAAGGCGCTGGAGGATCATCCGTTCCTGGATTTACCTTTTCCAAAGACTACCGGACCAGAGTTGTTTAATCTGCAATACCTTCAAAATGCAGTTGATCGCGCAGGCAATCCATCTTTAAGTGATGTAGATGTACTGGCCACGCTGGCCGCTTTTACTGCAAACACTATAGTAAAGGCGATCCGAAAAGCTGCAGGAGAGCTGCAGGTTCAGGTATATCTTAGTGGTGGTGGAATGCAAAATCCACTGCTGGTGAAGAATATTGCTGAGGGGTTGGGTTTCCCTGTCAGGAACTCTGCCGGGTTAGGTATTAATCCCGATGCAAAGGAGGCAGTGCTGTTTGCCCTGCTTGCCAATGAATGTATTGCGGGTTCCGGAACAGCATATGGCATGGAATCAGGCATCCCCGGTATCAGCATGGGAAAAATTAGTCTGCCACTTTAAAATACCAGCACTATAGCATGACTTTTGCTTGCTGTGCCATAGTTGTCCGATACGGAAAGATTTTGATCTCATGAAAAAAACGATAGTGATTATAGGCGGAGGCTTTGCAGGAATTAACCTTGCGCTGTCTTTAGGAAAGAATAACGATTATGAAGTAACACTGATTGACAAGAACAATTATAATTTCTTCCCCCCACTGATTTATCAGGTAGCCACAGCCTATCTGGAGCCTTCGGCCATCAGCTATCCCATCCGAAAATTATTTCGTCATAAAGACAACCTGCATTTCCGTCTGGGGGAGCTGCTTAAGGTGGTACCTGAAGAAAATACAGTAATTCTGAGCAATGGTACAGTAGTTTACGATGAACTGGTTTTTGCTACGGGTGCCGAAACCAATTATTTTGGTATGGAAAATGTAAAAAAGAATGCCATTCCGATGAAGACATTGGCTGATGCAATACAGATGCGCAACCGTATGCTCACGCATATTGAGGAAGCTACCATAGCCAGTAAGGGTGAGGAGATTACTAAATACCTTAATATTGTTGTTGCCGGGGGCGGGCCTACAGGCGTGGAGATTTCGGGTATGTTTGCCGAAATGCGTTCCAGTATCATTGCCAAAGACTATCCTGAACTTAAAAATACCGGCGCACAGATCTACCTGGTTGATGGGGGCGATACCTTACTGAAACCGATGAGTGCCAAATCCCAGCAGCATACTTATAAAGCCTTAACCAGGCTGGGTGTTAAAGTGGTACTTAACAGCCATGTGATCGATTTTGTAGATGATAAAGTGATAATTTCTGATGGAACTGTTATTCCCTGCAAAAACCTGATCTGGGCAGCAGGGGTAAGCGCCATGACTTTTGAGGGCATTCCGGCCAGTAGTTATGGTCGCGGCAAAAGAATGATGGTGAATGAATTTAATGTATTACAGGGATTTGAAAATATCTACGCCATAGGCGATACCTGTATCCAAACCGGAGATCCGGGTTTTAAAGAAGGTCATCCGCAGGTAGCGCAGGTAGCGATCCAGCAGGGAGAAAACCTTGCCCGTAATTTCAGGCTCAAAATTAAGAACCAAAGCCTTAAGCCTTTCAGCTACCACGACCGGGGAAGTATGGCAATTATAGGGCGTAATAATGCTGTGGCCGATCTACCCAAGCCAAAAATACATATCAGTGGCTTCTTTGCCTGGCTGGCCTGGCTGTTTATTCACCTGATGTCGCTCATTTCATATCGGAACCGCCTCAATACTCTTTACAACTGGACAGTTGCCTACTTCGCAAAAGACCAGTCGCTGAGAATGATCATCCGGCCGGTAGACAAGCCGGCAGACCATGAGCCGATTAAGGAAATAGTCTGACAGAGCTGTAGTTTGACCCTTTTTGTGTAGTTTTGCGCTTAAAATACGGCCTAATTTAATGATCAGTCATAAAGAACTATTCTTACGCAATAACGCCCAAACCTCAACAACCCCAAACCTTCTGGAGATAGATCGCGCAGAAGGCCTCTACCTTTATGATAAGGAAGGGAAAGGTTATATGGACCTGGTTTCTGGCTTTGCAGTCAGTAATATAGGGCACAGGCATCCAAAAGTTCTCGAGGCTATCAGATCACAGCTTGATAAATACCTGCACCTTACCGTGTATGGTGAATTTGTGCAGACCCCAATGGTATTGTTTGCCGAAAAACTGGTTAGCGTACTTCCTGCGCAGCTGGATAATGTATATTTTGTAAATTCCGGTGCAGAGGCTACAGAGGGCGCACTGAAGCTGGCTAAAAGATATACCGGCAGATCTGGTATCATCTCCTGTTATAATTCTTACCACGGCAGTACCCATGGCGCCTTAAGCGTAATGGGCAATGAACATTATAAGCAAAAGTACCGCCCCTTGTTACCAGATGTGGGTTTTATCCGTTTCGGCGAAATGGATGATCTGCAAATGATTACTAAAGAAACTGCCTGCGTAATCATGGAAACAGTTCAGGGTGAAGCAGGGATAAGGATAGCCTCTGTTGAATACATGCAGCAGTTAAGAAAACATTGTACCAGTACGGGAACGCTGCTGATCCTAGATGAAATTCAGGCTGCATTTGGCCGCACCGGAAAACTGTTTGCATTTGAAAATTATGACATTGTACCAGATATATTGCTATTGGCTAAAGCTTTAGGCGGGGGTATGCCCATAGGTGCCTTTATAGCAAACCGGGAGGTGATGGGTGTACTGAAAGAAAATCCTATACTGGGTCATATTACTACATTTGGCGGGCACCCGGTATCTAGTGTGGCCGGACTGGCTAGTTTAAACGTCATACTTGATGAGGGCCTGGTAGCTGATGTTGATGCAAAGGGTCAGTTATTTAAAGACTTACTGGTACATCCACTGATCAGAGAGGTGAGGGGTAAAGGATTGATGATGTGCATACAGCTTGACAGTTTTGATCAGGTTGAAAAGGTAAGCAAGCTGTGTGCAGCAGAAGGTTTGGTAATAGACTGGTTCCTTCATTGTGAAACGGCTTTGAGACTGGCACCTCCGCTCATTATCACTGAACAGGAGATAAGGAAGGCAAGTAATATTATTCTTAAAGCTTTAAACCAGATCGGGTAAGCACAAATATGTCAGTTACTAAAAACACAGAGTTAAGAACTGTATTCGCTCAGAGTACAGCAGAAGATATAGATGCAATATTTGCTTTCTACGATGATGCGATTGCTTTTCAAAAAACAGTTTTTAAAAAGCATTGGAAAGGCTTTGACCGCAGTATGATTGAAGCTGAGGTAGCACAAGGCAAACAATGGAAAATTTTAAGAGAGGGTGAGATTGCCTGTATATTTGAAGTAGAATTCTCTGATCCGCTGATCTGGAAAGAAAAAAACAAAGACAAAGCGATATACCTCCACAGGATTGTTTCCAGTTCAAAGTTCCGCGGCAGCAACTTTATGCTTGATATTATTGACTGGTCACATGTTTACGCAAGAGAAAACGATTGCCAATACATACGGATGGATACCTGGGGTGATAATCCCAGGTTAATAGCATACTATATAAAATCTGGCTTCCAACATGTGGGCTTCACCATACCTCAGGTTTCTGCCTTGCTGCCCAAACATTATGAAGGAATAGAACTTGCCCTGTTCGAAATTTCAGCAGGTTAAGAAGCCAGCTGAAAGTATACTTTATCGATGAGGTCGCCTATATTGAAAGGTTTGCTAAGGAAATCATTTGGTCCGAAATCCTGTTCACTAACAGCTTCCAATCCCTGCTGTCCTGAGATCAGTATAATCGGGATCTGCATCAGGTCCGGATTTTTCTTAATGGTCTGGCAGATTTCTCTTCCGTCCACTCCGTCCATCATTACATCCATCAGGATCAGGTCTGGCTTTTCACGTTCAATGACAGCAATGGCATCTTTACCACTGGAGTAAGTCACCAGATCCCAGTCTACAAAATCCAGAACTGATTCAAGTGCATCAAGAATTGCTTTGTCGTCATCAAATATTAAAATCTTCTTATTCATTATAATTTCTGCAATTAAATTTAGCCTCGCAGAACTAATTTTGTGCCAGTAATTGAATTTTAGGCCATATCGTATCAAATAAGAACAACTAAATCTTTTTTTTACATTTGGGGACTTTCGTCGACCAGGTTTACAACGCCTGCGTGTATAAACTACTATAAAAACACTATGCAAGAGATACGCTGGATACTGATCCTGGAAATACTATACATACTGGTTATCATAGCCAGCTGCCTCCGCATAATTTACGATACACGATCTACTACAAAAACCCTGGCTTATCTGATGCTGACCATTTTCCTGCCTGTAGCAGGGATAATTATCTATTTCTGCATTGGCACAAATTACCGCAAGCGCAAACTGTACAGCAAGAAGATTGTGAAAGACGAGCAAATGCAGCTGCAGATCCGTGACAGAATATTCCTGGAATCTGAGAAAATATGGAGTACCGTTCCGCAGGGGATTTTAAAATATCAGAAGCTTGCCCATCTGCTGCTCCATGATGGCATGAGTTACCTTAGCGGAAATAACCAGATTGATATTTTGCTCAATGGCGAAGAAAAGTTTCCTGAAGTACTGCGCTCATTAAAGTCGGCCAAACATCATATCCATATTGAATATTATATCTATGAGGATGATGAAATTGGAAATGCAATTAAAGAGGTCTTGATTGAAAGGGCTAAAGCTGGCGTGAAGGTAAGATTAATTTACGATGATTTTGGCAGCCGCAGTATCCGGAGAAAGGTAGTGCCTGAACTCATAGCCGCCGGGGTACAGGCATTTCCCTTTTACAAGGTGTTGTTTATTGCCCTGGCCAACAGGTTAAACTACAGGAACCACCGGAAAATCATAGTAATAGACGGTTGTGTAGGCTTTACCGGCGGAATTAATGTGAGCGACCGTTATATTAACTCAGATAAAACAGATAAGCAGCAGGTATTCTGGCGCGATACGCATGTAAAGATAACCGGTTCCGGTGTCTATTACCTGCAATATCTATTTATATGTGACTGGAATTTCTGTGCTGAAGAAGAGCTGGGCCCACAGCCGGGCTTTTTCTGTGAACCGGAAACAGGAGAGGAGGGCTCAGTGGTACAGATTGCTGCAAGCGGGCCAGATTCTGATAACCCGACTATTCTGTTTTCGCTGATCCAGGCTATAGGCATGGCCGAAAAAGAAATTCTCATTACTACTCCCTACTTTATTCCGGGCGAAAGTTTATTAGATGCTATGGTAGTTGCCGCTTTGAGCGGGGTAAAGGTAAAACTGCTTGTGCCAGGCGTATCAGACTCTAAAATGGTGGCCGCAGCCGCAAGGTCTTATTATGCTGAACTGATGGATGCCGGGGTAGAAATTTACCAATATCAGAAAGGATTTATCCATGCCAAGACTCTGGTTTCAGATGGTCAGCTATCCGTGATTGGAACAGCCAATATGGATAACCGTAGTTTTGAATTAAATTTTGAAGTGAATTGTGTGATCTATGATAGTATCACAGCCGGAAAAATGACCTCTATATTTGAGGCCGACCTGGCAGATTCGGTAATGATAGATAGTGCAGACTGGGAGAAAAGGCCGTTATACAAGCAGCTGCCTGAGAAACTTGCCAGATTACTTTCGCCCCTATTGTAAATAGTATTCGGATAAATGGTCCTTTAACCCATAAAGAAATTAAAGGACCATAACCCTTAGACAGGATATTTTTTTCTGACATACATCTCAACCTCTTCGGCTACCGTGCTGCCAGCTTCTTTTACTGCAATGTTTAGTAACTCAGGGGTAATTCCAAACCGTTTGGCCCAGTATTCGACATCATAATACTCTCCCAGGTTGATCACCTTCCTGTCAACTACTCTCATTTCATCTTTGTCATAATAGGAATGTCTTAGCATAATCTATCGAATTAAATAGTTTTAGTTGTTTTTTTTATTACAATACTTATGCCTAAAATAATAGATATAGCGGTTTGTGGCATTTAGCCAGAATTATGATTACTTTAAGATAGATATCATTATATAGACTGTAAATCCCAACTGTTAACATTGAGGTAACATTGAATGCCGTTCTTTGGACAGGTCCAACTTATTCCTTGTACCGCATCAAATACTTCATATGACTTCGCTATTAAGGTTGTTACAGTTTCATCTGCTTGTTCTTATTGCTACATTTTTCTGCTGCTATCCCGCTATCGCTGCAGAGACTCCGGCGCAAACACTGGCCTATACGTTATCACTGAGTCAGCATAATCCCGACTCGGCCTTCCTGATACTGAAAAAGTTACATCACAGAGCGATAGCGGAGAACGATAGGAAAACTTTAGGGATCTGTCTTCAGCAAATGGGAAAAATATGCTACGCACAAGGCCATTACGCCCAGTCGCTGGATTATCTGCAGCAGGCAGATAAAGTATACCGGCAGCTGTCATTGAACGACCTGCTAGCCGATAACTTCAATGATCTTGGTAGTTTATACTATCAGAATATCGATAAAAATAACGCACGTAAACAGTACGATGAGGCTTTAAGACTGTATAAAAAATCTGGTAATCATGATGGTTTAGGAGAAACGTACGGAAATATTGGACATCTGTATGAGAAAAAGCAACAGTATGACCTTGCTTTTTATTACCAGCGACTGGCCTTAGGGGAGTATAGAAAAGCAGACAACGGGCAGGGTATGGCTAAAATCTATGAAAACCTGGGGAGTATACATGAAGACCTGGTACGCTATGATTCTGCCCAGCATTACTTTGATGAATCCCTTAAATTATATACGTTGGGAAAAAATGAGAATGCCAGCATTGAGGTGGTCAATAATATTGGCGACATTATGCGCAAACAGGGTAGATATCTGGAAGGAATGAAATATTCCAGAAAAGCCCTGGACATGTCGGCCGCAACCAGCAACCAATACCAGCTGGCATCTGCATACAGAGATATTGCACGAAGTTTTAATGCACTGGGAAAGAACGACAGTGCCTATATCTATCTGGAGTTAAGCAGAAAACACCTGCTGCAAATTTATTCTGATCAGAATAATAAACAAATGTCATTCCTGCAGATCATTTATAGTATGGATAAGAAGAATGACGAAATAACCCGGCTTGAGAATAATCATAAGCTTAATGTTATTCTTGGTGTGGCAGGAGTAACCGTTATTGTGCTGCTGGTAGTATTGGGTGTATTGACCATATCACGACAGCGTTTTAAATTGCGAGAAAGCAATGCTATTGCTGAAAGAAATGCCCAGCTGCAGCACACGCAGAAGGAACAGCTGGAATCAAAAAGCAAAGAACTGACCACACACACCCTGCAGGTCATACAGCACAATCAATTCCTTGAAAATATTCGCAGTAAACTGACCGAGATGATCAAAGACGATAAGCGTGATCAGAAAAAGCAGCTGCAGGAGCTAAGCCGGCAGATCAATCAAAACATGAACCATGATCAGCAGTGGAAAGAATTTACCACCGTTTTTGAGCAGCTGCACCAGTCATTCTTTGATAAACTTAAAGCTTATAATGAAGATTTAACTGTTAATGATGTCAGGCTGATTGCCTTGTTAAAAATGAATATGAGTGCTAAAGATATGGCAGCCATATTTGGAATATCTCAAGACAGCCTGCGTGTGGCAAGGTACCGTTTGCGTAAAAAACTTCAGCTGGCAGAGGGTGATAACCTGAGCAGCTTTATTCAATCCATCTGAGGTAGGAAACTACTATAAATGGTGTTAACAATTTGTTAACGTAACGCTAACTGAATGGTAATGGCGAATCAGGTACTTTATAGGTAGCTGATAATTAACAGGATACCATTGAATGATATATGTTGTATGCGCTTTGTTCACGGTCTTGTCTACGCTGTTAACGATCTGTACACCCCAAAGCCTTGCAGCTCTTAGGTACATACTGCACATTTGCCCCATGCTGATAAAAGACAAACGCAGCATCAAATCAATTTCAAAATGAAGCTATTTCTAAAAACGATTCTCTGCCTGTTTTTAACTGTTACTGTTGCCAGGGCCAGTAATATTAAAGGGCATGTTTACGATCAGAAAACTGGCGAAGCATTAGTAGGTGCCTCCGTTAAACTGGAGAATACCGACAGGGCTACGCTCACAGGTCTTGATGGCTCTTTCGAATTCAAGAAAGTAACACCCGGTCCATCTATTATTAAAGTATCTTATATAAGTTATCAGACTTACAGCAAACAGATCGTAATCCTTGCAGAAGATAATCCTTCCCTAAAAATTTACCTCAGTGATGCAGCAGACAACAATCTCAGCGAAATTACTATTGCAAACAAGCGAGATGGTTCAGCAGAAAATACCGCGCGCAGGATTGAGCAGAAATCCTTACAGGTAATGAACGTTGTATCTGGCCGTGCAATGGAAATTTCACCGGATTTAACAGTGGCAAATGTGATCCAGCGTGTGTCTGGTGTTTCAGTAGAACGTAACAGCAACGGGGATGGACAGTACGCGATTCTTCGGGGTATGGACAAACGTTATAACTATACCCTGGTAAATGGAATTAAAATACCAAGCCCAGATAACAAATTCAGGTATGTGCCTTTAGATATTTTTCCTACAGAATTATTAGAGCGTCTTGAAATCTACAAATCCTTAACCCCTAACATGGAGGGCGATGCTGTGGGTGGTGTGGTAAATATGGTTATGAAAAATGCACCATCAAAATTGGAAATTAATGCCAATGTAGCTACTGGATACAGCCAGATGTTTTTAGACAGGAAATTTCTGGGTTTCGATGCAGGCGCTGTTAACTACAAATCGCCATATGAGCTGAACGGCAGGAACTACAATGCTAAAAGTTCTGATTTTTCTACTGGAACTATTGATTTTAAAGCTAAGCAGGCAGCACCTAATTTAGTGGGCGGACTGTCTATCGGTCAGCGCTTCCTCAATAATAAACTGGGGATTATTGTTGCCGGAAGTATCCAGAATACTTACCGTGGTACAAACAGTACATTTTTTAACTCGACTATAGACGGTACAGACATGGTGTCTAAAATAACATCTATGGACTACAGACAATATAGCGAGCAGCAAAAACGCTATGGTCTGCATGGTAAAATTGATTACCGCTTTAATGCAAATAACCAGATCTCACTGGTAAATTCATACGTTAATCTTACCAATATCCAGACCCGCGATGTGGTTAGCACTAATTTCTCCAGTGGATACGTTCCTGCTACGAACAGTGCACAGTTAACCTATGCAACACGTGCCAGGCTAACTGAACAACAGATTTATAACAGCACCTTACATGGTGAGCATAATGTGCTTCCCGGTAAATTAAAGATCAACTGGTCGGCAGTTTATTCATCCGCTAAAAATGACGTACCTGATGAATCTTCAGTAACCCTCAACGGTTTGCGTACCAACAATATTGACATGCGCACAACGGTAGCTAAAGGAGGTTTAAACCACAGATGGTCGAGAAATACAGATGAAGATAAAGCCGCTTACCTGGATATCACGTACACAGCAGATATTGCAGGTGCTAATGTGGACTTTACTGCCGGAGGTTTATACCGCGACAAACAGCGCAGCAGCTTTTATAATAACTATACCTTTGAGCCTTTGGTGTTAAACACCACTTACGGAAAAGATTTCACTAATTATGCCGATATTAAATGGGATATACAAAACCCAAAAGGTGCTGTAGCGAATGCACTTACTTATGATGCTTCAGAAAAAACAACTGCTGGTTATGGTATGTTCAGTTTTGCTGTTGATAAACTCAATGTAATTGGTGGTGCAAGGGTTGAGCATACTGACCAGGGATACGCCATGTTATTTTCAGCAGGTGAATCTCGTCCCACAGGAAGCCAGATCTATACAGACGTTTTGCCCAGCCTGAACTTAAAATACGAACTCAGCAATACACAAAACCTGAGAGCTACATACTTCCGTTCAGTCAACCGTCCTGGTTTTTATGAACTGATTCCGGGTGGTGCCACTCTTGAAGAATTCCGTGAGCGTGGTAATCCGGATCTGAAACGTGCATTAGCAGATAATATTGATTTAAGATATGAATTGTTTCCAGGTTCGGGAGAGCAGTTACTGGTAGGTGCGTTTTATAAGAAGATAAAAGATCCTATTGAATATACTATTCAGGCCGATGCAGTACGGGGGCAGGACAGCTACTATATGCCAGGTAATTTTGGTACAGCCAGAAATTATGGACTGGAACTTGATTACATGAAATTCTTCAATATAATTGGGTTTAAAGCCAATTACACCTATACCCATTCAAGAATTACTACGGATAAGACTACCAGAATAAGAAATGCTGTGAGCGGAGATATAGAACCCTTAACTGTACAACAGACCAGACCACTGTTTGGCCAGGCCGCCCATATTGGAAACCTGTCCTTATTGTATAAAGACACTAAGAACGGTTGGGACGCACAGCTGGCAGGTTCTTATACCGGAGAAAGGATCAATACAATATCCCAGTTTGTAGATAATGATATGTGGCAGAAAGGATTTATACAGATGGACGCTTCTGTAGAAAAGAAGTTTAAAAATAACCTGAGTGTTTTTATTAAAGCAGGAAATCTTTTAAATACCCCAACTAAACTGTTCATTAAAGGCACCAATGCTGCAAACGCATCCCTGCCCGATCAGGATGCCGCAAGCAATGAAACACTAATCCGCAAAGATTACTACAAACAAACTTACCTTTTAGGTTTACGCTATAAATTATAACAGAAGAGGTTAAAAGGTTCTGAGATTACTTGATAAAAACATTCACATCATATTGATTACATATTATGAAAATTAAAACTTTATTAGCTTCTGCGGCACTCATGACCGCAGTATTTACCAGCTGTGAAAAGGCGAATATAGCCGTAGACACCAGTCCCACAACCACCAATGGCAGTGGTGTTTCTGGCGAAGTTTACGGAATCTGGACCAAGGGCAGTGTGATCAGGGTTACCGGAGATATTATTATTCCCGCCAACAAATCACTTACTATTGAAGAAGGTGTGATTGTAATTATGGATACCCTTGCAAGGCCGGAAGTAATTCTTAACGGAAATCTTTATTCGCTGGGCACCACCGCAAACCCTGTGAAGTTTACCATTGAAGAGAGCTACAGAAATGAAGCCCATAAATTTGGTAAAATGTGGGGCGGTATCCTTGCAGCGCCAACCAACACTGAACTTGTGCTTGATAATACCATTCTTGAATATGGCGGCGCTACCACAACAGAAGCATCTACCTCGGTTAAAATGGGCTTGTATAAAAAGGCCAGTGGAGAGAATACACCTGCTATCTGGACTTCCAATGTGAACAGTAAAGTGGTGGTAACCAACAGCACATTCAGGCACTTTTATGATGATTGCACTTACCTTGAAGGTGGTCAGATTATTTTCTCTAACAACAGGTTCTATTCAACAGGCTTAACCGGTGGTGAAGGTATTAATATCAAATCTGGCGTACTGGCGGATGTAGCCTATAACCTATTCTATTCTACCAATACCAATGCGCTGAAGTTATCAAACACGGGGGATAAGATTCCGCAGGCACATGTTGTTGCCTACAACAATACCATGGTAGGTACGGGCTGGAGAAGACCTACGGTTAAAGGCGGATCTGTCTGGCTGGAATCTACGGTTTATGTAGAATTGTATAACAACATCTTCGCAAACACCCGTTTCGGAATTAAAAGAGATACCAAAAAACCTGAGGATAGTCGTTCTGTATTTAAAAACTCCCTGTACTACGGATATACACAGGCAGGTGTAAACCAGTTTCAGCCTAATGCAGAAATTGTAAAGGGTACTGATGATATTATTGGTACTGCGGCCGGTGCCAACGACCCTCTATTTGTTAATTTCCCGGTATCAACAGATACAAGCAGCCCTGCATTTAATGAGAGCTGGGATTTCCATGTACAGGCAGGATCGCCGGTAATCAATAAAGGGATCAAGACTTTCAAACGTAACTTCCCTAACGGGCTTACTGTAAACGGCACGGTATATAACGCGCCTGAGCCAGCTTCTTATATCGGTGCCTTCGGTACCAAATAGTTCGCATTAACTTATGACGATTAACCACAACTATATACCATTATTACTTGTTACCGTATTTGCAGCCAGCTGCAGCAGACAATCACATATGGGTAATAAAACCGCAGCTATAGACACTGCCGCCAGCATACAGCCAGCTATCATCACAGAAAAGGTTAAGTTTGATTCTGATGATCCTGCAATTTGGATTAATCCTGCTGATCCAGCCAAAAGTCTGGTTATAGGTACGGATAAATCTGCCGGTGGCGGCCTGTATGTTTTTGACCTGCAGGGTAAAATACTTCCTGAACTGAGCATTAAAGGTTTAAACAGGCCAAACAATGTAGACATTGCTTATGGCTTAAAGCTAAATGGAAAAGCAACTGATATTGCTGTTACAACAGAACGTTTTACCCATAAGCTGCGTATTTACGCCTTGCCGGATATGAAAGAAATAGACAATGGCGGAATCCCGGTATTTGTGGGAGAGACTGCTGCAGAACACAGAGATCTGATGGGTATAGCATTATACACCTCAAAATCTGGTAAAATGTATGCCATTGTTGGTCGTAAAACCGGACCAGTTAATGGAGGCTACCTCTGGCAATACCTGCTTTCGGATGATGGTTCTGGCCAGGTCAAAGCAGAACTGGTACGGAAATTTGGCAATTACAGCGGTAAAAAAGAAATCGAATCTATTGCGGTAGACAATGAACTAGGATTTGTATATTATTCTGATGAACAATTCGGCGTCAGACAGTACTATGCTGATCCGGAAAAAGGAAATGAAGAACTATCAGTCTTTGCAAAAACTGGTTTTACTGAAGACCATGAAGGTATTTCCATTTATAAAACCTCTGCAAAAAAAGGTTATATCCTGGTTTCAGATCAGGGATCGAATAAATTTCAGATATTTAGCAGGGAAGGCACAGATGCCAACTCTTATGAGCATAAGCTGGTAAAAATAGTTAAGGTAAAGGCAGGTCATAGTGATGGCTCTGATGTAACGAACAAATCCCTCAATGATACCTTTAAACATGGTTTATTTGTGGTAATGAGTGATGATAAAACTTTTCACTATTACAGGTGGGAAGATATAGCCGGCAAAGACCTCATCATTAAATAAGGTAGCAATGAGAAAAATAGTAGTATTAGCCATGGCAGTGGGACTGTTTATACATCAGTCTGGCTTTACCCAGCAGAAAAAAGAACCTGGTGCAGCAACTGAACCAGTTAGATTAATCCGCGGGCCATATTTACAGGTGGCCAGCAGTACCGGTATCATGATCCGCTGGAGAACTGATGTTTCTTCGAGAAGCAGGGTAAGGTATGGCCTGGAAGCAGGAAAGCTAGACCAAACGGTGGAGGACCTGTCGCTCTTAACTGAGCACAAGATTAACCTTCGTGGTTTACTGCCCGGAACAAAGTACTATTATTCCATTGGCGGATTAAAAGATACGCTGCAAGGTAACGCAGATAACTTTTTCAGTACGCTGCCAGAACCTGGCAAAGCGGGACATTACCGGATTGCCGTTTTTGGTGACTGTGGAGACAACTCCATCAACCAGCGCAACGTGAAAAACCAGATGCTGAAATATATGGGTAAAACCGATATCAATGCCTGGCTGCTTCTGGGAGACAACGCCTACCAGGATGGGACAGATTCTGAATATCAAAGCAAATTCTTCAACATCTATAAGGACGACCTGCTGAAAAAATATCCACTGTTCCCAACTCCCGGTAACCACGATTACCACGACAGCGACTTTACTGCCAAACGTGCGCAGGAAACACATGAGACAGCATATTATCAGAATTTCTCCATGCCAACCGAAGGGGAATCTGGTGGAACAGCATCACATAGTCAGAGTTTTTATTCTTTTGATATTGGTAATATCCATTTCATTTCACTCGATTCTTATGGCAAAGAAGAAAAGGCATACCGTCTGTATGACACAATTGGTCCACAGGTGCAATGGATAAAAAAAGACCTGGCAGCAAATAAAAACAAAGGCTGGGTTATAGCCTTCTGGCACCATCCTCCTTACACTATGGGTTCCCATAACTCCGATAAAGAGGGGGAACTTATAGAGATCAGGGAAAAGTTTATCGGTGTGCTGGAAAGGGCAGGGGTAAACCTGGTATTGAATGGCCATAGTCATGATTATGAAAGATCCAGATTAATGCAGGGTCACTATGGGCCCGAGAATTCTTTTGATGCTAAAAAACATAACCTGAGTACATCATCTGGCAGGAACGACGGTACAAAAAATAGCGAACCTTATGTGATCAGCCCTAAAAAAAATAGCGGAACGGTCTATGTTGTAAGTGGATCGGCCGGAAAGCTCGGCGGTAAGCAGGCAGGGTTTCCGCATAATGCGATGTACTTTTCTGATGCAGACCACGGCGGCGCCTGTATGCTGGATGTACAGGATAACCGGCTGGAATTAAAATGGGTTTGTGCCGATGGAGAGATCCGCGACCAGTTTACGATCTTGAAAAAATAAGCATGCAAGTGGGCCGGTATGTGAAGGCAGGTATACAAACTGCATTACTCTGCACCTGTTTTTTTGTGGTATCAGGTTTAAGGACCACTACTTCAAATGTAGGGCTGGGTAATGCAGTAGCGTATTTCAAAGCCAGCTCAGCATCGTACCATCAATCTGCCCTTGTTTTACAACAAGCAATAGCGAATTTAAAGCCTGATGATGATAACTCGGTAAGGGCAGCAAAAATAGCTTTACGAAACAGCAGGAAGGAATTTAAGAAGATAGAATTCTTTTTAAGCTACTTCTTTGAAAGCTCCGCTCTGATTTATAACCGGCCAGCTAAGGTGGAAGTTGAAGAACCTTATATGGAATACCAGGAGCCCTCAGGCTTTCAGGTAATAGAAGTACTGCTGTTCGATACTGATCCGGCAGCTAATCAATCACGTCTGCTGGAGCAGGCAGAGTTATTAAGTTCATCAGCTGCCGACCTGAATTCACTCTTGTATGGATTTGAGGCTAATGACTCTCAAGTGCTGGAAAGCCTTCGTCTGGAGCTTGTTCGTATCATTACTCTCAGTATTACGGGCTACGATGCTCCCGAACTAAAAAGTGGTATTACAGAATCGTATCAGTCCCTGCAAAGTATAGCTATTATTTTACAGCCCTATTATAACCTGAACCAACCCCTGGATTCAGTGCTCAAGGCCCGCGTTCAGAATACTCTCCGCTATTTGCAAGGCCATCCAGACTTTGATAGTTTTAACCGCATGGAATTCCTCACAGACTATGCGCTGCCGCTGCAGGAACAGCTTAGGGATTTTATTATTTCTAAACATGCTGAGCTGAATGATAAAACCGCACTTAACTATAAAGCCAGGAACCTGTTTGATCAGGCGTCCTTAAAGCCTGAAAGTTTTCCGGGTAATATCCCTGCCGGTAATGAAATGATTTCACTGGGTAAAAAGCTGTTTATGGAAAAGGCGCTTTCAGGAAATATGCAGCGTAATTGTGCCAGCTGTCATCAGCCTCAGCGCTATTTTACTGATGGCATTAAAACAAGTATTGCCTTTGACGGAGTTAAAAACGTGGAACGGAATGCGCCAACCTTGCTTTATTCCGTTTTCCAGTATAGTCAGTTCTGGGATGGCCGGGCCAAAACTTTGCCAGAACAAATAAAGGATGTAATTGCCAATCCGCAGGAAATGAATGCTGATCATCAAACGGTAGTAACCCGGATTGGTGAAAATAAGGCCTATGTTAAGACTTTCAAAAACCTTTTTACCGTAAATGGTCAGTCGCCGGCCACCAGCGTAAACCCGGTCACTATTGATCATGTTGCTGAAGCAATAGCTGCATACGTGGCTTCGCTGAACCCCAGGAGTTCGCCGTTTGACGCTTACATTGCCGGCGACAAAACAGCACTATCCAAAGCGGAACTGCGTGGAGCTAACCTTTTTATGGGAAAGGGACAATGCGGTACCTGTCATTTTGCGCCACTTTTTAATGGATTGATCCCCCCGTATTATAAGCTGACGGAGTATGAAAACCTGGGTACACCAGCGAACGATGATTTCGCACATCTGGAAAAGGATGTGGATAAGGGCAGGTTCAGGTTTTTTCCCATCAGCTATTATGAGGCCGCATTTAAAACTCCTACCATAAGAAATGCAGCAATGACCGCTCCCTACATGCATAACGGCGTGTTTAACAACCTCACCAAAGTTGTAGAATTCTATAACCAGGGTGGTGGCGCAGGTTTAAAAATGGAACAGCCTTCCCAGACTTTATCTGCTAAACCCCTTCACCTAACCGATCAGGAGGTACAGGAAATTGTTGTTTTTATGCAATCATTGACCGACAAGATGAACTAAACACACTGCAGAACGTATATTAGCTTAAGCAGATCAGCAAAGCAATATCAATGACAGTAAGATTTACCCCATCCATTTTAGCTCTTAGTACTTTCGGTACGGTAGTTTTATTGCTGTTTTTTGGACGCCCCGCTGCTGCCCAGGAACTACAACTTAAATCTGTAAGCAGTTTAAAATTTCTGAATACTTTTGTGCTGCCACACGACCTGCAGTTTAAGAAAACAACAGTTGGGGGCTTATCCGGTATAGATTGGGACCCTGTCTCCGACAGCTATAATCTGATCTGTGATGATAGATCGCACCGCAACCCTGCAAGATTTTATACTGCCAAAATAAAGGTTTCATCAGCAGGCGTTGACACAGTTATATTAAAAAAGACTATAGTATTACGCCAGCAGGATGGTACTATATATCCCGAAAAAGCAGTAGCTGGCAGCAGGACCTCCGATCCCGAATCCATCCGCTATTACCCATTACATAAATCTTTTCTATGGACAAGTGAAGGCGAGAGATTAACTGATTCTGATGTAGTTCTTATTCATCCATCTATCAATATCGTTTCCCGGAAAGGCAAATATATCGATACTATACCTTTGCCGGAAAATCTGAAGATGCATGTGAGCGAGAGCGGCCCGCGAAGAAATGGTGTGCTCGAAGCCTCGACATTTGCAGATAACTTTGAGTCGTTATATTTATGTACTGAAGAACCGCTTTATCAGGATGGGCCGAGGGCCGATCTTACCCCTAACAAGGCCTTTGTCAGATTTTACAAATTTGATATGAAGAATAAACTGAATACCGCGCAGTATGCCTATGAGCTGGAACCAATACCTTTCCCGGCAAATAAGAAAGACGGAAGTATGAATAATGGTATACCAGATATACTCTACATTGGGGGCCTACAGTTACTGGTTACCGAACGGGCATTCTCAGCCGGAAGGAAAGGTGCTAACGTGAAACTCTTCCTTGCAGATCTAAGCAATGCAGAAAATATTATCTCCAATACATCACTCATCAGCCAACCGGCCACTCGCCCGGTCAGTAAGAAGTTATTACTAAATATGGATGATCTGGGAATATACATTGATAATATTGAAGGCGCCACAATTGGTCCGGTATTACCTAATGGGCATCAGACCCTGATCTTCATCGCAGATAATAACTTTAAAGACTATGAGCTGAATCAGTTTCTGATATTTGAAGTTATACCTTAATAGTACAGCCAAATTACCTTAAGATTGCCACAAAGGATAAAACAGATCAGAACAATTCCAGCTGATCTGGGTCAGAGAATTTATTAGTGATGTGTGCCTGGCCGAAATTACTAAGCGAGATACCCAGCAACCGTACTTTTCTGTCTTGCAGATCCTCTTTCAGCAAAAGATTTTTTGCACCAGCAAAAACGGCATGGTAATCAGCTATCGGATTTGGATAAGACTGGTTCCGTGTAATCTGCCTGAAATCATCAAATTTTATTTTCAGCGTAAGGGTTTTGCCCTGAAGGTTCTTTTTTTCGAGGCGCTCGGTTACCTTTTCAGCAATCTGCTCAAGTTCGGTCAGCATCTCTTCATGAGTGTGAAGGTCCTGTTCAAAGGTATCTTCTGCACCAAGCGATTTGGTTTCCCGGTGGGGCTGAACTGGGCGTTCATCTAAACCGCGGACAATTTTAAAATAAAACTTACCAGTTTTTCCAAATTTGCGCACCAGTTCATCTTCAGACATTTTTTTCAGATCTGCACCGGTATACAGACCCATCTTCTTCATCCTGTCGGCCGTAACCTTGCCCACTCCGAAAAACTTTTCTACCGGCAGGTCTTCCATAAATTTCGCAATCTTAGAAGGGCCGATAAAAGTTAAGCCGTCTGGCTTATTCATATCAGAGGCAATTTTAGCTACAAATTTATTATTTGATACCCCGGCCGATGCGGTAAGCTGCAGTTCGTTTTTTATCGCATCCTTTATCTGCCTGGCTATTTCCAGTGCCGAGCCGATATTCATTTTATCTTCTGTTACATCAAGATAGGCTTCATCCAGGGATAAAGGCTCAATAAGATCAGTATACCGTCCAAATATTTCCCGTATGCTTACAGATACACTTTTATATGCATCAAAACGCGGCCTCACGAATACTGCCTGCGGGCAAAGCTGTATCGCACGGCGTGCCGACATTGCAGAATGTATCCCGAACTCCCGGGCTTCATAACTTGCTGTAGCTACCACGCCACGGCCATCTGGCGAGCCCCCAACTACAATTGGTTTCCCTCTGTATTGCGGATAATCTCGCTGTTCAACCGAAGCATAAAAAGCATCCATATCAATATGGATAATTTTTCGCTGTAGGGGTTTCACAATTTCTATATCCATCATAAGGGTTAAACTACAAATCTCCTCATTATAGCGCGTTTTATTGTCAAATTCTATCCATATATTTGATCTGATGCAGGATATTTTGACATTTGGGCCGGAAGGAATTCTGTCCACCAATGGTTCTGATGCACCCTTCTTCTAATAAGCGCTTTAATTACTAACCAGATGTCTGAAAAACAGATTTTTCAAACTGTAAAACGAAGCAGGTGGATTACCTTTCAATGGATAACCCGGCTGCTGATTCTCTTATTTGTGGTAGCTACGGCCTGTGTGGCCTATACCTTACTGTCTAACAACTATCCGGCGCTGCCGCCAATCACTACCTCATCGGTGCTTAGCAGCAAGCAGATTGAGCAGATCAAGAAGTCTGTTCCCTATAAAGATTTTAGTATCTCCAAGAGAAGACTGATCAAGATCCGTAATGATCAGCACGCACATCATCTCAAACATCCGAATAACAAGAAACGGATTAATGCAGGCTTTTATGTAAACTGGGATCCGCAATCTCTTACCGACCTCAGAGATCATATCAAAGACCTGGATATGGTGGTTACGGAATCTTACTTTATAAAAAATGGTGCCGATACACTGATCAATAAAGTAGACCCTGATGCAATGAAGATTATTCTGCAGCACCGTAAAACTGCTATTGCTGTAGTGTCCAATTTTATGGATGATAAATTTGACGGGGACGCTATCAAAAAGTTATTACATGATAAAAATTTGCAGAACCGGTTTATTAAGAATCTGATCCGGACCCTGAAGGCTAATCATTTTAGTGGTGTTAACATAGATTTTGAAGAAATAAAGGAAGATTCAGATCAGCCCCTGGCAGAATTTCAGCAGAATCTGTATCAGCAGCTGCATGCTCAGCAACTAATTGTTTCACAAGACATATCTCCTGATAATGAAGATTATAACCTGAGTATACTCGAAAAGTACAATGATTATGTATTTGTTATGGCTTATGATCAGCATAATGAAAACAGTAATGCAGGTGATGTTTCACATCAGGTCTGGGTGGAAGAGCAGCTTGATAAAATCTGTGAACGTATTTCATCTGATAAAGTAATCCTGGCGCTGGCATGTTATGGATATGACTGGCCAGACCAGGATGTAGGCAGTACTGTTACCTATCAGCAGGCCATTGCAAACGCAAGCAGGTACGGCGGCAAAGTTCAGTTTAATCCTATCTCCGCGGGTCTGAACTATTCGTACGTAGATGAATCAGGCATCCGTCACCAGGTATATTTTAACGATGCTGCCACTAACTTTAACCTGATCAGAAGGGCAGACGACTGGGGTGTGGCCGGTATCGCCTTATGGCGGATGGGGGCAGAGGATCCGAGGGTGTGGACGTTCATTTCAAAAGACCTGAGTTCAGACGCGGTTCGTAAAACAGGTATCGACCTGAAAAAATTAACCCATATCGGATTAAATGACCGCATAGATTATTCCGGAGATGGAGAGATACTCGACCTGGTATCTATCCCGCGGCAGGGTAAAATATATGTTAACCTAGATACTCCCACATACCTCATCAAAACACAGAACTATGTAGATCTGCCTACCAAATACAGCATCAGGAGATATGGCCGGGCAGAAAAAAAGATTGTGCTAACATTTGATGACGGTCCTGACCCGGTATATACCCCACAGGTACTTAACATTTTACATTCAGAAAAAGTACCCGGCAGCTTCTTTGTTGTGGGCATTATGGCCGAAGAAAATATGGGTCTGATCCTGAAAGAATTTAAAATGGGCTACGAAATAGGTAATCATACTTTCTTTCACCCGGATATGTCTAAAGTTGGACCTGAGCGCGTAAATTTTGAACTGAACGCTACCCGTAAAATAATTGAATCTGTTACCGGGCACAGTACTATCTTGTTCAGGCCACCTTATAATGCAGATGCAGAACCATCAACCTCGGCAGAAGTACTACCGGTGGTGCAGAGCAGAGAGCAAAACTATATCAACATTGGGGAATCCATTGATCCGCAGGACTGGCAGCCGGGGATCACGGCAGATCAGATCTTTAATGCAGTGGTTAAGCAGCAGAATATGGGTAATGTTTTGCTGCTGCATGACGCAGGGGGAAACCGCGCCGCAACGGTTGAGGCCCTGCCAAGGATCATCAAATATTTTAAAGCAAAAGGGTATACCTTTGCCACCATTGGCGACCTGATTGGGAAGAAGAAGGACGAACTGATGCCGCCGGTACAGCTTAGCAGCAGCGAGTTTGTGAGTTCTGGCGATACGCTGTTCCTGACTACTTTTTCTTACGGAACATTGTTCCTCAACTTTATCTTTATAGTTGCCATTGTTCTGGCTATGCTACGAAGTATCTTTATTGCCGTCCTGGCCATAAGGCAAAAACAAAATTCTAAAAAAGAAGCCCGATTACTGCTAAGAAAGCCAGATATGAAGGTGAGCATTATCATCCCTGCATATAATGAGGAAGTAACGGTAGTACAGACATTACGCAGTCTGCTAAAATCAGACTATGCTAATGCCGAATTCATTTTTGTGAATGATGGGTCTAAAGACCGGACTGTGGAGTTGGTACAGCAGAGCTTCGGCAACCTGGAGAATATTAAAATATTCACCAAACCAAATGGGGGCAAAGCTTCTGCACTCAACTATGGCATCGAAAAATCAACAGCCGATTATATCATCTGCATCGATGCAGACACGCAATTAAAAAACAATGCCATTACCGAGCTGATGCGGTATTTTTATGATGACGAAATTGCGGCCGTAGCAGGTACCGTTAAAGTGGGCAATACCAACAATCTGATTACAAACTGGCAGTCTATTGAATACATAACCGCCCAGAATATGGACAGAAGGGCATTTGATTTATTGAATACTATAACCGTGGTGCCGGGTGCAATTGGTGCCTTCAGAAAGAAAATAGTACAGGAAGTAGGTGCATTCACTACAGATACCCTGGCGGAAGACTGCGATCTGACCATGAGAATTTTGCGGGCAGGTTATACGGTTAAGAATTGTGATACTGCAATTGCCTATACTGAAGCTCCGGAATCAGTAAATATGTTATTGAAACAGCGTTTCAGGTGGAGTTTTGGCGTCATGCAAAGTTTCTGGAAAAACAGAAGGACCTTAATGAATAAAAAGTACGGATATTTCGGGATGGTAGGTATGCCTAACATACTGATCTACCAGATTATTCTGCCGCTATTTTCACCACTTGCAGATTTTTTCATGCTGCTCTCGATGTTGACAGGTCTGTTCTCACTGGCCTCGGTAAATTCACTTACCTGGGAAGGAGTAGCGAGTCTGCTCAGTGTGCACAATGGGTTTGGCCAGGTATTCTTCTACTACTGCGTATTTATATTGGTAGACCTGCTCTTTGCGGCGATAGCCTTCAGGATGGAAAAGGAACCGTTTAAAAAATTAATATACATTATTCCACAACGGTTCTACTGGCGGCAGCTGATGTATCTGGTATTGTTTCGCTCTATCAAAAAAGCAATAAAGGGTGAACTGGAAGGCTGGGGAGCGCTTAAACGCACTGGAAACGTGATGGAACAATAAATACGCAGATATTTATGTAACTTGCGCCAAAGATTATCAAAATGACTAATACGAATACAAAAGAAACATTTGCAGATTTTAAAGATTTTTATACCAAGGCCGTAGAACCACTAAAAAAGGATAATCCTTCATTGATCAGGTTAGATGGTAAGTTAAAAGGAGATACCCGCATCGTCTTTGCTTATTTTGAATACGATGGTAAAAAATGGAAGGTTAACGCAGATACACATATAGACAGGTTGAAGATGGCTTTTGATGAACTGGAGAAAGGTAACGACCCATGGGTAATCAAGTCGCTCCGCGATAATAAAGGTCTTTACCTGGCTATTAAAGGGCAGCCAGTAAGAAATGCTAAATTATCTATCTTCGCGTAAAAGAAAATAGTATACAATTATTCAGAAGTCAGCACCCCATCAGGCGCTGACTTTTGTCTTTCTAAGCTCTATAACGGTTATTTCGGGCCAGATGCCAACCCTCCCGGAAAAGCCTATAAAACCAAAGCCGCGGTTTATGTTCAGTGTACGGCCAAATTCTGTTTTTAACCCGGCCCAATGTGCGTAACGGTATTTTACCGGGCTCCATTTAATGCCAAAAGCTTCAAGTCCAAACTGCATCCCATGGGTATGGCCTGATAATGTTAATTGTATCTTTGGCTCAAATGATTTTACCTTTGCCTCCCAATGGCTGGGGTCATGTGACAACAACAGGTTAAATTCTCCTTCAGGTATAGCCTGCATAGCCTTATCCAGGTCACCGCGTTCGCCAAAGCCGATACCCCAGTTTTCAACACCTATCAGGTTAATATGCTGGCCACCTTTTTCAATATGAACATGGCTGTCTAATAATAATTTAAAACCGATCTCCTGATGATATCTTTTGATCTCGACCAGGTTATCATGCTGCATCTGCACGGTACTGCCGCCATAATCGTGATTGCCGAGAACAGAAAACTGACCATAAGGGGCTTTGATTTTAGCGAATGCCGGTATCCATGGTTTAATTTCTTCAGCACGGAAATTTACCAGATCTCCGGTAAACACAAAAAGGTCGCTCTGCTGATCGTTGACCATCTGTATGCCACGCTCTACAGCGGCAGCATTTTTAAAACTGCCAGAATGTATGTCTGAGATTTGTGTTACGGTAAAGCCCTCGAAATTTTCGGGCAGGTCATCAAAGTAGAGTACATGCCTGATCACTCTGTACTTGTATTTACCAAACAGCATTCCATATAAAAAGATGAATACGGTCAGGATAAAAGCCCCGAAGGCAAATTCCGTCCAGTATAAATTCCGCGGCTGTCCGGTAAAGACGCGGGGGGCATCGCCGGCAAGCAATAGTATAGACAAAACCAGTTCTGCAGCCAGCAGGACCAAAAAGATATGGGTGCTGATCTTAAAAAACCACCCCATACCGCCTGTACGGCCAATACCGGAAAATGATATAAACACACAGACAATCAGGCCAATGGTAAATGCCCAGAATACAGGGGTGATAAAAGGGGAACTGTTTAACGTATGTAAACCGGATAGGGCATAGCTGCTTAAGAGGAAGAGGGCAAGGGCAAATAGTACAAAGGGAAGTACGCTGCGTTTTCTTTTCATAAGGTGAAGACGAATAAGAGAGGATTATATTCTAATAAAATGATCATATGTTTTAATATTTATCATCATGGGCACCCACCTCGGGCTGTATAATTACAAACCGTACCAGTTTAAACTCTTGCTTGATCTGCATCCGGATCCGGTCAATGGCTTCATTAATATCCTGAGTATCCAGATCTTCTTTAAAAGAGAGAATAAGAATCAACAGCACTTCTTCCGGAGACTGATAAGTGGAAATAATACTGAGCACCTTCAACACAGCAGGATCTTGCTCTGCGATCACCGTCATCTTGTTCTTTGAAGCGTCTGAAATTCCCTCGCCCAGCAATAAACTCCTGCTTTCGCGGGCTAGTATAAGAGAAGCAAATACAAGAAGAAGGCCTACCAGCAGTGAGGCCAATCCATCAAGCTCCGGAATATTTAAGTGATGACTTAGAAACATACAGATCATCACGATAAACAGGCCCATTACAGCAGCGCCGTCCTCAAACAATACGAGGAAATTTGAGGGGTCTTTACTTTTAACAATTGCCTGCCACCAGGTACTTTCACCGCGTACTTTATTAAATTCTTTAGTCGCTATAATCAATGATACACCTTCAAATACGATTGAAAGTCCCAGCACTACGTAATTCCAGGTTGGGTCCCCTAATTCTTCTGGTTTTATAATATGTATAATCCCCTGGTAGATAGAAAGGCCTCCACCCAGGCCGAAGATCAGAATAGATACTATAAAAGAATAGAAATAAAGTTCTTTTCCATAGCCAAATGGCCTTTTTGCATCAGCAGGCTTTTTACTTCGGTGCAATCCGAAAAGAAGTAATAACTGGTTTACAGTATCAACCAGGGAATGGATCCCTTCGGAAATCATTGCAGCACTGTTGCTGAATGCTCCGGCTATAAATTTGGTAACTGCAATCAGCAGGTTCGCCGCTAATGCACTATATATTGATTTGTTTGAAGAGGCCATAGTATTTTCTGAATTCATATTAACACATTCGCTAAGCAGCTGCAAGTTTTCTGGTCCTTTTTTGGAACCTGAAAAACAACATAATGGAAGCGGTTAGCAAGCCGGTGGTAAGACCATACCAAATGCCGTAAACGCCGTAACCACAACGTATACCCAAAATATAACCAAGCGGGATACCAATAATCCAATAGGCAATAAAGGTAATAATGGTCGGAATATTCACATCACCAATACCCCTGAGGATTCCTAGTCCCACAACCTGTGTGCCGTCAAAAAGCTGGAAGAAACCTGCAATAATCAACAATTGCGAAGCGATATGGATTACCGCAGTATCTTCAGTATATATAAAAGGTAAAAGATTATTAGCACAGATAAACATAATAGCAGTGAGTGCCATAAATGCAAGTATTACATGATAACTGGCAATGGCCGACCTTCTCAGGTCAGTAAAATTTTTCCTACCGAGATTGTTTCCTGTTTTGATAGTGGCCGCCGAAGCTATGCCACTACACAACATATAAGTAATAGATGCCAGATTAATTGCAACCTGATGAGCAGCCTGTTCTACCGCACCAATGGTACCGATCAGAATAGCCGCACCGCTAAAGGCTCCGATTTCAAAAGAGTACTGCAGCGCCACGGGTGCCCCGATCCGGAAAATCTGTGTACTGCGAAGTTTATCAATAAAAAACAGTCTAAAATCTTCCAGGTATACCTTAAAATTTTTAGACCTGAATACATATATCCCCATTACCAAAGCCATAAGTATACGGTCTATCAGGGTACTGATGCCAACACCTTTAACACCCATAGGGCTGATTCCGAACATGCCTTTCACGAGGATAATACCAATCACCATATTAATCAGGTTTCCCCATATAGAGATATACATTGCCTGTTTAGTAAATCCGAGTCCTTCGGCAAACTGTTTAAAAGTAAGAAAAACCATAACAGGTAAAATAGACAGACCCAGATACTGCAGGTAGGGTTTTGCATAAAATACCACCTGCGGAGACTGACCGATATGATCGATTACCAGCAATGTGCCATTATTTACTATAAGATATAGAATGATACCCGTACCTATATTTATCAGTAAACTGTTTGAAAGTAACCTTCCGCATTCTGCAAAGTTCTTGCCTCCGTTTTCTTTTGCGATCAGTGGCGTGAGGCCATAGGCAATGCCCATTCCCAGTACCATCACCAGGATAAAAAGACTATTAACCAGTGATACGGCTGCCAGCTGGATAGTGCCGGCAAAATGTCCCACAATAACACTGTCTACCAGGTGCACCATAGTCTGCCCAAGCTGTGATACCACAATGGGCATCGCGAGTTTCAGGTTATCAGAATAAAATGGCTTATACTTGGCGTAGAGTGAACGGTACATAAAATAGTTTGACCAGCAAAGGTACGCCTATTTTATTGCTGTCATAGTGAAATATTCCTCTTTCTCTGAAGTATGCGGCTGAATCAGGTCGGCCAGGATAAAGCTTACCAGAATCTTCTGTGCCTGTTTGTATGAACTTCGTGTGAGTTTACTGAACTGTTTCAGCGTAATACGCCCCTCCTCATTCAGGTATTGTAGCAGCTTTTGTTCCTGTAGGGTATAACTGATCAGCTGACCATTCTCCAGGTGCTGTTGCTTTAATACATCAATGATGATCTTACTGGCCAGAATGCTCTTGTCCTTCACCCTAAAATACACCCACCATTGCTTATTTTCATCCAGTGCATAATGCGGCTTGGTATTGCTTGCTGGTATCTTTGCCACCAGTACCACTTTATTATCTACGTAGACCTCTTCAAATTCTGGTTCAATTGCAGGCTTACAATACTGATGGGCAGATTTAATGATCATGTATTTTTCTTCCTCTTCAGACTTCACACCCTTAATACTGCCATCATCTGCCACGCCAATCAATAACTGACCACCGCGGTTATTGGCAAAAGCTACAAGGCTTTTTGCAATCTTTTCATAGTTGGTAATAGTTTTCTTAAAATCTAATGTAGTTCCTTCGCCTTGCAAAATTAATTTCTTGATATTCATTGTCAGGACTTTACTATATTCGTTAATAAGCCACCGGGCCGTGTTCTCCCTGGTGCAGGTTTCTGATATAAACTTCATTTGATACGGTGGCACATAAGTTCCCGGCCTTATCCGTAACTTCCATAGGATAGGCCTTTACAAATTTACCAGTAGTAGTGAGTGCCGTAATTGCCTCTTCTAACATCTCATCGGTTACATAAATTGTAAAATATAAGGTCGACCGGCCAGGTTTTATGTACTGAATTGAAGCACTTTTAAGCCAGCACCTGATTTTAAAACCTCTTCGCTGCAGCAGCTGATCAAATAAAAGGACGTAAAAGGGATCGGTAGCAGCATAAATGGTACCTCCAAATATGGAGTTGTTATAATTCTTGTTTAAAATGCTTTTACTGATTTTCACGTCCACACCGCGGAAACCGGTATGAAAACGGCGCACCCAGATACGCTGGAAAAAAAGTGCGGGGTAAAAACAGAGGCCCCATTTCAGGACTTTTTCAGATACAATCATGTTCAATAAATATGCGAAAAGAAAATTAAAAACCTAATCACCAGCCGCCGAGTGTGCAGAATATTACGCAGTCTCGATAAATGAATTTAATTAATTCAAACCTTTACTTACTTAACGTGTTGACCATATGAACTAAAACAATCATGTTATGAAAAAGAATGGATTAATTCTTGGATTTGCCGGTTTGTTACTTTTTGCAGCTACTGCGTGTAACTCCACCAAAAATGTCTCAGGATCATCAGATAGTACTACTGTAGATACGAGCACAGTGACAAGCCCGCCAATGGGTGATACCACGAAAACAGATACCACTAGAACTACACCACCGGATACTACGAAAACCCCGCCAATGTAATTCTCTAGAGAAAAGCCGTCCCAAAAAGATGGCTTTTCTGATTTTAGTGTAAAAATGAAAATCAAAGCTCCCTCTAATGTCTGCCCAGAAATTTAAAACTTACCTTTGGGCTATATACATATATGATGCTATTAAAAGATAAAGTTGTAGAGGCATACCAGAAGATCCAGGATGAGATCTGCAGCAGCCTGAGCCTCGCAGATGGCGGTGGGCAGTTTGAAGAAGAAATTTGGACCCGTGATGGGGGTGGGGGCGGACGGACGCGCATTTTTCAGCAAGGGAATGTTATTGAAAAGGGTGGTGTAAATTTCTCAGCAGTGTATGGCAAACTTCCCGATGCGGTGAAGAATGCCTTTAAAGTGGAGAATGACGAGTTTTTTGCAACTGGTGTATCAATAGTTATCCACCCATCAAACCCCTTTGTGCCTATTATACATATGAACATCCGTTATTTTGAAATGGATGAACAAACACGCTGGTTTGGTGGCGGCATAGATCTTACTCCGCACTATGTAATAGATACCGATGTGCGGTATTTTCACCATCTTTTAAAACAGGCCTGTGATACGCATGATAGTTCCTTCTATCCAAAATTCAAAAAACAGGCAGATGACTATTTCTTTATCAAACACAGACAGGAAACCAGAGGAGTAGGCGGCATATTTTATGACCGTCTAAAACCTGAGAATACCGGCCTGGAATGGGACCAGTTATTTGATTTCTCCATAACCGTAGGAAATACTTTTATCCCCGCTTATACCGAACTGATTGAAAGAAACCGTGATACGGTCTTTACCGAAGCAGAACAGGAATGGCAATATCTCCGCAGAAGCCGTTATGCCGAGTTTAATCTGGTATATGACAGCGGAACAAAGTTCGGATTGGAAACAAATGGCAGAATAGAATCTATACTGATGAGCCTGCCGCCGATGGCCAAATGGGCTTATAATCACAAACCTACAGAAAACAGCCCAGAGGCTCAAACTCTGAGCAAGTTGATAAAAGGAATAGACTGGGCTTAATTTTTTTTCACAATGCGCTTAAACAGCATAATTTTGTTAAATTCGCAAGGTTATAACATTACCTTATTTAAATCGTTTTTAACGAACATTATTATTTTATGGCAGAAGATTTAGAAAATCAGGAAAACGACAAGATAATTAGAATTGATATAGATGAGCAGATGAAATCTGCTTACATTGATTATTCAATGTCAGTTATTGTTTCTAGGGCGTTACCTGATGTACGCGATGGATTGAAACCAGTACACCGTCGTGTACTTTACGGGATGCTTGATCTGGGTTTGGCCAATAACAGGCCTTATAAGAAATCAGCCCGTATTGTTGGAGAGGTACTGGGTAAGTACCACCCACATGGAGATTCATCAGTTTATATGACGATGGTAAGGATGGCACAACCATGGAGCTTACGTTATTTACTGGTAGACGGCCAGGGTAACTTTGGCTCTGTAGATGGTGATTCTCCGGCAGCAATGCGTTATACCGAAGCAAGATTTCAGAAAATTGCTGAAGATATGCTTGCGGATATTAATAAAGATACAGTAGATTTTCAGTTAAACTTTGATGATTCCCTGCAGGAGCCTACCGTTCTGCCTTCAAAAGTTCCTAACTTACTGATCAATGGTGCTTCAGGTATTGCTGTAGGTATGGCAACTAATATGCCGCCGCATAATATCACTGAAGTAATCAATGCAACAATTGCATATATTGAAAATAATGAGATTACTATACCGGAGTTAATGAAATTCGTTAAAGGCCCGGATTTCCCTACAGGAGCTATTATATATGGCTATAACGGGGTTCAGGAAGCCTTTGAAACGGGCAGAGGACGTATTGTTATGCGTGCCAAGGCGGAGATCGAAACCGTAAAGGACAGGGAAACAATTATAGTAACCGAAATCCCTTACCAGGTTAACAAAGCCATGATGATCGAACGTACTGCTGAACTGGTAGGCGAAAAGAAACTTGAGGGTATCTCTAATATTAAGGATGAATCTAATAAAGATGGTATCCGTATCGTTTATGAAATCAAACGCGATGCAAATGCCTCTATTGTTCTAAATAACCTTTTCAAGCAAACTGCGTTACAAACTTCATTCAGCGTAAATAATATTGCCCTGGTAAATGGCAGGCCGCAGATGCTGAACCTGAAAGATCTGATCAGGCATTTTGTTGACCACAGGCATGACGTAATTGTACGACGTACAAAATTCGAATTAAACGAAGCACAAAAACGTGCGCATATCCTTGAAGGATTGCTGATCGCATTGGATCACCTTGACGAGGTAATTAAGCTGATCAGGGCATCAAATACACCTGAAGAAGCAAGGACTGGTTTAATGGAACAGTTTGGACTAAGCGATATCCAGGCCAGGGCCATTCTTGACATGACGCTTCGTCGTTTAACAGGACTGGAAAGAGATAAGATCAAAGATGAGTATAACGAATTGATGAAAACTATCGAATACTTACAGTCTATTCTTGCCGACGAAGGTTTACGTATGCAGATTATCAAAGATGAACTGACCGAGATGATGGATAAATATGGTGATGAACGCAGAACCACTATTGTCCACTCTGCGGAAGATATGAGCATGGAAGACTTTATTGAGGACGAAGAGGTAGTTATCACCATTTCTCATGAAGGATATATTAAACGTACCCCAGCTACCGAATACCGTACGCAGGCACGCGGAGGTAAAGGTTCTAAAGGCAGCGACTCAAGAAATGAAGATTTTATTGAACACCTGCTGATTGCTTCTAACCATAATTACATGTTGTTCTTTACCGAGACCGGCCGTTGTTTCTGGTTAAGGGTTTATGAAATTCCAGAAGGATCAAGGTTAAGCAAGGGAAGGGCCATCCAGAATATTATTAATATTCCGAAAGAGGAGAAAATCAAAGCTTACATTAAAGTAAAAAACCTTAAGGATCAGGATTACCTGGAGAACAATTATATCATCATGTGTACCAAAAAAGGAACGATTAAGAAAACTTCTCTGGAAGCTTATTCGAGACCTAGGGTCAATGGTATCAACGCCATCAATATTAATGAGGGCGACCAGTTACTTGAAGCAAGTTTAACCAGCGGATCTAGCGAGATCGTAATGGCTTTACGTTCAGGACGTGCAATCAGATTCAATGAAAGTACTGTAAGGCCTATGGGCAGAACAGCAACAGGAGTAAGGGGAGTAACACTTGCACATGAAAAAGATGAAGTAGTTGGCATGATTGCTGTTGATGATGCTGCAGCAACGGTAATGGTGGTTTCTGAAAAAGGTTACGGTAAACGTACTAGTATTGAAGATTACCGTGTTACCAACCGCGGTGGTAAAGGTGTAAAAACAATTACCATAACTGAGAAAACGGGAGACTTAATTGCAATAAAAAGCGTTACAGATGCAGATGATTTGATGATTATCAACAAATCCGGAATCGTAATCAGAATTGTGTTAAGTCAGTTAAGGGTGATTGGACGTGCTACACAGGGCGTTCGGTTAATTAACCTTAAAGGGTCTGATGCAATAGCCTCAGTAGCTAAAATTGAACATGAGGATGATCCGGAAGAAGAAGTATCTGAGGATGTACTTGTTCTTGATGGTACGGACGCAGTAGCTGATGAAACTGCTGCAGTGGATGGTACTGAAACAGAAGATGCCCAAGAGGAAGAAGACGAAGAGGAAGCGGAAGAAGATGACGACGCTGAAGATGATGCTTCTGATGATGAATCGGAAGAGTAATTATTAAATACACAATAAATATATCATATCATAAAAACAATAACAGGATGAAAAAAGTACTCTTAAGTATGTTATTTCTAGGAGCAGCAGGTTATGCAAATGCTCAGAAGAGTGAAGTTACTAAAGCCAAAAATTCTTGGGCAATGGCGCGTTTTGCCAACAGTTCATCTGCTACTTTAGATGCAACCCTGAAAACTCTAGGTGAGGGTCTTAAAAATACAGATAATGCAATTGCTAATGAGAAATCTAAAGATATGGTTGAAGCCTGGTCATACAGGGCTTTATTCGCTTCAAGGATTGCATTTGTAGATTCACTGAACGTTGCCAATGCTTTGGCTCATGATAAAATTGCTACTGAAGCCATTGTAAAGGCTAAAGCTTTAGATACTAAAGGCGAGGAAAAAGCAAATATTACCGAAGCAGAGCAGACTTTAGATAATGCTTTAAAAAACAGGGCTATCTTTGCCTACAATAAAAAGGATTATAAATCTGCTTTACAGTTCTTCAATGAGCAGACTGCTAAAAACCCGAATGATACAGCAACCTATATCAATGCAGGTGTAACAGCAAAGCAGATTGAAAACTATCCTGAAATGGTTAAAAACTTTAAGAAAGCAATCGACCTGGGTTATAAAGATGGAGAGTCTTTGTATACTGAAGTAATTTCTACCTCTTACAACCAGATGAAAGATACAGTAGGTGGTAATGCATTATTAGAAGCAGCATTGGTTAAATATCCTGAAAATTCATATTTTAATGGCATTCAGACTGACATGTATATCAAATCAGGGAATGTTGCCAAGTCTCAGGAGTCTTTAACCAAATTAATTGCTAAAGATGGTAAGAATGCTGCCTATCAGTATGCAATGGGCGATACCTATTTCAAACAGGCATTAGATCTGCAGACAAAAAGAAATGCACTGGCACCTGCCAAGAAAAAGGAATTTGAAGCCATTACGGTTAAAATGACTGGATTTCTGGATCAGGCATTGCCATTTTACAAAAAAGCGTATGAGTTAGATCCTAAAATGAATTCAGCTCTTGAAAACCTGAAAACTATTTATGCGTTCAAAAATGATACGCCAAATTACGAAGCAACCAAAAAATTATTGGATGCTGCGAAAAACTAAATTCTAAAGGATTTTGTATTAAAAGAGGGATAAATTTTATCCCTCTTTTTTTTTGTATAAATTTGTCAAAAGACCAACATACCTATGATCAACCGCCCGAAGTTATTTATTGCCGCTATTCTTTTTGTATTTAGCTCAACAACTGTATTCTCGCAGCAAACACAATTGCTGATTGCCCGGAACAGTGTGGGAAAATTACAGGCGGCAATTGCTAATAAGAAAGACCAGAAAACTCAGCTTACAATACTAGGAGAGGGGATCAAAGCGGCCGAAAGTGCAGAAAAAGATAAGAAGACCAGGAAATACCCTGAAACCTGGGCAATCAAATCATATCTGAGTTCTTATATAGCCATCACGGATCCGGATGCCAACAACTCCAACAAATATTATGATCTGGCATTACAGGCTTTGGATTCGGCAAAAAGATTTGAAAACGCTGAAGATAATTCTGGCCTGATCGCTGCTTCACAGTATAACATTAATATCAAGAAGCAGGATAGAGGCAATACAGCTTATGCTGCCAAAGATTTTGAATCTGCCTTTAAACAGTTAAAAGAAGTAAGTGATTTCTTTCCAAAAGATACTTTGCTGGCAGTGAACACTGCATTAAGTGCTGAAGGACTTAAAAATGAAGATGAGGCATTGTACTATTTTAAACGGGCTAAAGACAATGGTATCAGAAATCCCGCTGTTTTTCAACGCCTTACCAATATCTACCTGGCGAAGCTGGATAAAGACCAGGCTTTTCGTACTATTGAAGAAGGATTACGTTTAAATCCAAATACAGACCTGCTTAATAACGACTATATCAATATGCTGCTTGATAATGAACGCTATAGTGATGCAAAATCCGTTATTGAAAGTACGCTGAAGGTGAATACGCGCAGCAAGTTGTTGTACTATCTTTATGGTTACCTGCATCAGCGCGATGCAAATATGCCCACAGCAGAATTGGCATATAACAAAGCATTAAGTGTAGACCGAAATTATTTCGATGCCTTATACCAGTTAGGCCTGGTTTACCTGAACCTGGGAAATTCTGCACTGCAACAGCCATCCACAGATATTAATAAATTTTCATTTTATCTTAATCGTGCAGAAGTTGTCTTGTTACAGGCGCATGAAGTAAATGCTAAAAACACGCCGACCATCAATTTATTAATTGATATCTATACACGTAAGAATCGTTTTGACCGCGTGCAGGAATTAAAAGCACAACTAGACGGATTTTTAAATTAGCGATTCCTGCTTAATTATAGTTTTCCGACTGGATACAGTTTCCTGCTCAATTATAGTTTTCATGCTTAATTATAATTTTCCTGATTAAGTGCAGTTTTCCTGATGAATTACATAGGAAGGGCGGATCATAAAATCGTACTTAACATAATATTAATTATGCTTATTAATAATAATGAGTAATTGCCCAGTTCAAATTACTGCAATTTATGAAATATCCATAGCTTTACCTGATCAAATATTATTATGAGCGAACATAAAAAGTCAGCAATAGGATTTATATTCATTACGCTGCTGATAGATTTTACCGGGTTTGGAATCATCATCCCTGTATTACCGAAACTTATCGAAGAACTTACGGGCGCCGGCTTGAGCGTTGCTGCTGTTTATGGCGGCTGGCTTACCTTATCATATTCTGTAATGCAGTTTATCAGTGCGCCTATATTAGGCGGTCTGAGCGATCGTTACGGCCGCAGACCGGTACTACTTGCATCTTTGTTTGGCCTGGGAATAGATTATATCTTTCTCGCATTTGCACCAGGCATTGCCTGGCTTTTCGCCGGACGTATTTTTGCCGGTATCACCGGCGCGAGTTTTACTACTGCCCAGGCATATATTGCTGATGTAAGTACACCAGAAAAACGTGCGCAGAACTTTGGACTGGTTGGCGCAGCATTTGGTATCGGCTTTATTGTCGGACCAGTTATCGGCGGTATTTTCAGCCAGTTTGGTTTGCGTGTGCCTTTTCTAATCTCAGCGGTGCTGGCTTTGGTTAACTGGCTCTATGGATATTTCATTTTACCCGAGTCTCTGGAAAAGAGCAACCGCCGGGCCTTTGACTGGAAACGTGCAAACCCTGTAGGATCATTGATGCATATCAAGAAATATCCTGCATTGGGTGGCTTGCTCCTGGCATTATTCCTTTTATATATAGCGGCACATGCTGTACAATCAACCTGGACATTCTACACCATGGAGAAGTTTAAATGGAATGAGGCCTGGGTTGGTTATTCCCTTGGATTTGTAGGAATCGTGGTTGGTGTAGTCCAGGGTGGATTAATCAGGCTTATTATCCCTAAAATAGGACAAGTAAAAGCAGTTTATTATGGTATGCTTTTATATATCGCCGGTTTTATTCTATTTGCCTTTGCCAGTCAGGGCTGGATGATGTTTGCCTTTATGATTCCATATGGTCTGGCTGGGATTTTTGGTCCCGCTATGCAGGGACTGATCAGTAATGGTGTTGAAGATAACGCACAAGGTGAATTACAGGGCGTTACAGCCGGACTGATGAGCGCTTCCTCCATTATCGGCCCGATAATTATGACTAACTTGTTTGCTTACTTTACAAATCCTGTACATCACCTGTATTTTCCGGGCGCGCCATTTATAATGGCTGCAGTCCTGACTGTAATTGGAATAATTATCTGTGCTAAAACACTTAAAAAGTATCACACATAAAAATTACCCTGCAGGGCTGCAAATTCGGTCAGATTATTGATTGAAAGATTTTCAGCAATATTGCTGCGCTCTTAAGTAAAATTTAATAAAGCCACGTAATAAATGATCCATCGTCCCGTTAGAAGTATCCAGGATTTTCTTTTAAGTACTTACTTTGCAGATGGGCTCCGCATAACTTTTGGGGTACTTCTCCCCTCTCTGATTCTTGCACAATTTGGAATGCTCAAGTACGGGATGTCACTCTCTCTGGGGGCGCTATGTGTCAGTGTGGTAGATACCCCGGGTCCGATAGTTCACCGCAGAAATGCAATGCTGATCACCACCGCCCTGATTACTATTCTTGCAATTTTGGTAGGCCTCACCAACCGCAATGCTTACTTTACCGGGATACTGCTTGTGGTCTGCAGTTTTATCTTTTCAATGTTCTTCCTGTACGGTAACCGGGCAGCCGCTATCGGCACTGCCGTATTATTAATTATGGTGCTGAGTATTGATGATGTGCGCCCCTGGCAGGATGTGCTTATTTACTCTGCGCTCATCTTTAGCGGAAGTGTCTGGTACACGATCTTAAGTTATAGTTTTTACCGTCTCAGGCCTTACAGGCTGGTTCAACAGACGTTAAGTGAATCTATACATGAAGTAAGTAACTTCCTGCGCTCTAAGGCCTTGTTTTACCATCGCAACATTAATTATGATCAAAATTACGCAGAACTACTACAGCTGCAGGTGCTGGTCCATGAGAAACAGGACGCCGTGCGGGAACTTTTGTTTAAAACCAGGGAAATTGTAACAGACTCAACACCGGAGGGCCGTTTTCTGCTGCTGGTATTTGTAGATATGGTTGATTTGTATGAACAGGTCATGTCGACCTATTATAACTACGGACAGTTACATGAGCAGTTCGACGAGGTAGGTATATTAAGCAGGTACGAGCTGGTGATCAACAGGATCGCTGCCGAACTGGACGAGATCGCATTCTCCCTTAAAACCGGCGGCACTCCTCCTCCGCCAACTATTCTGATCAGGCAGGTTGATGATTTAAAAGAACAGATCCTTCAGCTGGAGAGAAACAACAAGGATGGCAAATATAATACCCTTGGGATCATCGCATTAAAAAATATAGAAGTTAACATTGAGAATATCCTGACCCGGGTCAGAACTATCAATAGTTATTTCAATAAAAAAGAAAAGAAGAATCTGAAGGGCGACCGCGGTATAGAAGTGGAAAGGTTTATCACACGTCAGAGTGTAGATATCAAACAGTTCTTTGAAAACCTTACCTTCAGCTCCAATACATTCAGACATTCAGTACGTGTGGCTATTGTAATGCTCATCGGTTATGTGGTATCACAACTTATGAATTCATCGCATAGTTACTGGATCCTGCTCACCATATTGGTTATCTCAAAACCGGGCTTCAGTCTTACCAAACAGAGAAATTACCAGCGTTTAATAGGAACAGTGGTTGGAGCTTTCATTGGTATGGGCCTGCTCATCTATGTAGATGATAAACATACGCTCTTCTTCATCCTGATCATTTGTATGATTGGTGCTTACAGCTTCCAGCGAAAAAACTATGTGATCAGTGTTTTATTTATGACCCCCTATATCCTGGTACTGTATGATTTTCTGGGTATGGGAAGTTTATCTATTGCCAGAGAGCGGATTTATGATACCATTATCGGTTCGGGTATTGCCCTTATAGGTAGTTATACTTTATTTCCTAACTGGGAACATCAGAATTTGAAGGAAGCCATGACGAAGATGCTTACCGCCAACCTGGCCTATTACGACCAGGTAACGCAATTGTATTTTAATAAGGAAACCAGTCTGATGAATTACAAGGTAGCCCGCAAGGAAGTTTATGTAACCTCCGCAAACCTTGCTTCATTATTTCAGCGCATGTTTTCTGAACCTAAGAGCAAGCAGCGGCTGATGAAGGAAATGCACCAGTTCACTGCTTTAAATCATTTGCTGTCTTCCTATATCGCTTCCCTCTCCCTTTATTATAAAGAGCACCATTATACCCTTTCCAATCCCGCATCATTGCAGCCCATGGTAAATAATACCGTGTACCTCTTAAATCTTTCTACAGACTACCTGTTGAAACATATGGAGGAACCGAGTAACGTGCCTTTAGTAAAAAGTATTAATGATGATAAGAATTTGCTGGGTGCGGATGAAAAGCTGATTATCGATCAGTTTGATCTGATTCAGAAAGTGGCCTATGATATCTTTAAGCTCTCAGAAAAGATCCGCCTGTAAAACTTTAAGGGTAATGACTTTGTTATGTTAACATAATAAATCATAAAATGGAAAAGTTATATACAGCTTCGGTAACCGCTAACGGCGGCAGAGACGGACATATTAAATCAAGCGATGGTACAATTGAATTAGATATCAGGACCCCGAAGGAAATGGGCGGTCAGGGTGGCGGTACTAATCCCGAGCAATTATTTGCAGCAGCATGGGGACCATGTTACCTTGGTGCACTGGGTTCAGTAGCCAAAACTGCGGGTGTTGATGTTTCTGAAGCAACAGTTAACGTACAGGTATCTTTTAATCAGGATGGAAATGCTTATGTATTATCAGCTGATCTGGATGTACATATTCCGGGAATGAGCCATGATGAAGCACAGACACTGGCAGATAAGGCACACAAAGCCTGTCCGTATTCAAAAGCAACCAGAGGAAATATAGAAACCAGGGTAACGGCAATTTAATCAGTCCGCCAGTTATTAAAGTAATAATCTGCTGGCCAGCCCTAACAGGAGCATGAATCCAAACACATCTGTAAACGTAGTGATAATGATTGACGAAGCAATTGCCGGGTCAATGCCTACCCTTTTAAGGATCAAAGGAATTCCTGCTCCTGTTACTCCTGCTATCAGCAGGTTACCTGTCATTGCCAGAAATATCACCAGTCCTAATAAGGGATTGTTATCAAAGGCAAGGGCAAAGATAAATACGATCAAACCGGTTACGGCACCGTTGATCAAACCTACAGTAAATTCTTTTAATACTGTGCGGTAGGCCTGATTGTCGGTCAGGTCATACAATGAAATCCTTCTCACGGTTACCGCCAGGGCCTGCGTTGCAGCATTACCGCCCATTCCGGCAATAATAGTCATATAAGCAGAAAGTACGGCGATTTTAGCAATAGTAGGTTCAAAATGCCTCACTACTGCAGAAGCAAGAAATGCTGTACCCAGATTAATGATTAACCAGGGTAAACGTGATTTTACTGCTTCCACCCAATTACCACTTAATTCCTCATCTTCAGAAACCCCCGATATTTTCAGGATATCCTCTGTGTTTTCATCTTCCAGTACATCAATCACGTCATCAAAAGTAACCCGGCCCAGTAGTTTCATTTCATGGTCCAGAACGGGTATACTGGTAATGTTATACTGTGAAATTAAACGCGCTACTTCTTCCTGATCTGTATCCGGGCTAACCCATGCAACATCTGCCTTTACCAGTTCAGTAATCTGTACGTTACCTTTGGCTTTGATAATATCTTTCAGTGAAACAATGCCCTGAAAAACATTCTGGTCATCTATCACAAAAATTGTATAAAATTCTTCGATTTCTTCGCTTTGCCTGATAATTTCGTCAATAGCGTCTTTCTTAGTCAGATGAAGGTGAATCCTGATAAACTCAGTGTTCATCAGTCCACCGGCGGTATCTTCATCATAACTTAAAAGATTACGGATACTCGAAGCGTCATCTTCACTCAGGTCTCCAAGAATTTCTTTCTGTTCGTGTTCTTCAAGCTGGGATATGATATCTGTTGCATCATCATAATCCAGCTCCTCAACAATTTCGGTTCTTTTGTCCGGATGAAGCTGCAGCAGAAGTTCTTCCGGATGGGCTTCCTCATGCATTTCTGAGATAATCTCAGATGCTTTTTCAACCGGCAGGAGGTTAATAATCCGCTGCCTGTTCTCCTTGGTTATACTTTCAAATAAGATAGCAATTTCAGACGCATGATATTCGTCTAATATGACTGCCAGTTCATCATCGCCGCAGGTGAGTGCAGACTTTAGCCTGGAAACATCTGATTTATCTAATTCATAGGATTGCATGTAGGGCTAAGGTAAGCATATTTTCCCTCATTACAGGCCTGTTTCTACTTAAACCAACCTTTGCGCCAAAAATAGATCACCTGGAGGATTGCAATGATCGCCATCACCAGGATAGCAATCAGGTACCCATGTTCGGCATACAACTCCGGCATATTCGTCGGCATCAGCTTACCGGTAACAGGGTCCTGCTTCGCAAAGTTCATCCCATATACCCCCGCAATAAAGGTAAGGGGAATAAAAATGGATGAAATGATAGTGAGCACTTTCATAATCTCATTCATCCTGTTGCTGATGATAGAAAGATACATATCAATATTACTTGCAGAAATCTCTTTTAAGGATTCAACGATATCAATGATCTGAATACAATGATCATAAGCATCGCGTATATATGGTTTTGTACCCTCGGCAATCAACGGACTTTCACTCCTCAGCAAATCGTTGAGTTTGTCGCGTTCTGGCCATGCTACCCTCCTGATGGTAATCAGGTTCCTTTTTATCAGTTGTGTATCAAACATGATAGTGCGGTCTGGCTTTTCAAACAGCCTGTCCTCAATTACATCAAGCTCTTCGCTCCACACACTCAATATTTCAAAATAGGTATCTACCACTATATCCATCAGCGCATACATGATATAGCTGCTCCCCGCAATCCTGATATTTCCTTTCCCTGCTTCCAGCCTTTTGCGCACGGCATAAAAACAGTCCGAATACTGGTCCTGCAAGCTGAACAGGGTATTATCTGTCAGTATAAAAGACAGTTGCTGGTTATCCAGGTTCTTGTTTTCATCAAGCAGCAGCATGCGACTTACCGCAAACACATAATCATCAAATTCCTCTAATTTAGGACGTTGATAAGTGCGTGTAATATCTTCCAGGGTAAGTTTATTGATGTTCAGGTCACTACTCAAAGTCTCAAACATTTTCGCTGATTTAAAACCCTTGATGTCAACCCAGAAAGTATAACTTTTGTCGGAAATTATCTTTGCAATATTATTCAGGTTATCCAATTCCTGAACTTCATAACTCCCTGCATTCAATTTATGGACTTTAATAACAGGGGTTACCGCCTCCGGATCTATATAAATCTGGCCGGGACTGGTACCTGCTACCGGTAAATTATACTTCTGCCTTTTCTTTGCCGCGCGCGATTTTTTATTCATAACTTAAAGCAAGTTCTTTGCCTGAGGCCCCTGGCTGAACAACAAATCCACGATACTCATGTTTGGCAAAAAACCAGATCTGTCACCAAACACCTGATAATATTCTTTGGCCGGTGCAGCTTGCACAGGGTTTTTAAAATGCAGTTTGGAACGGAAATCTGATTCTGCAGGTATATTATCCATATATTCTGTAGTAAACTGCAATTGCGGGTCTTTCTTCAATTGTTTAAATACCCACTGCAGCAGCTCCAGGTTATAATCGAACAGGAATTCATATTTCTTTTCATAAAAGGGAGCAAGCCCGTCTTCGTAAAATTCAAAATAAGACGAGTTACGGTAACAGCTTTCCAGGCTCAGCCAATGCAGCCGCTGCCACTTAAAATCATAGCTGATCTTTACATCCTTCATCTTGGTATGATATTTCGAACCTTTTATTACCGGTAAGAACAGGTCTAGCGGACCGTTTGGCGAGTAGATCCGCATGCGGTTCCTGAAAGTCTGTTTTGGAAAATGCTCTTCTTTTTCTAGTAGAAATTCATAGTTTTGATTATTCAGGGCAGAGAAATAGCTTACCGGAGGAAGATAAAAAAGTGGAAATATAGCTGGATTGTGCATTGGTTAATTTATGTTTGCATTTTTAATCTGGCAAAATAATGATAAAAAAAGGCTTTCCCCTAACAGTATTTAAATTTATTCATCTTAAGAGCGAGGTCAATTAATGTCATATCCTAGTGTTGCTGTTGTAATTTTAAACTGGAATGGCAAGAACCTCCTATCACAATTTCTTCCGGGTGTGATCCGTACCAAGTATCCAAATCTGCAGTTGATTGTGGGCGACAATGCTTCGACGGATGATTCAGTAGCTTATATGGAGCAGAACTTCCCCGAAGTCAGCATTATCTCTAATGAGAAAAACTATGGTTTTGCCGAAGGATACAATAAAATTCTTGAACAGGTTACCGCCGATTATTATATATTGCTGAATTCTGATGTAGAGGTTCCGGAAAACTGGATCATGCCAGTGATACGCGCTATGGAAGCCGATCAGAATATTGCTGCTGCCCAGCCAAAAATTAAATGGCAAAAAGATCCGTCCAGGTTTGAATATGCTGGTGCTGCCGGAGGATACATGGATAGCAACGGCTTTCCATTTTGCAAAGGGCGACTGTTTGACACAGTTGAAGCAGATCATGGTCAGTACAATGCTGACGCCGAGATTTTCTGGGCAAGCGGTGCAGCACTATTTATAAAAAGCCAGCCATGGCGACTGATGGGCGGCCTGGATCCGGATCTGTTTGCGCATATGGAAGAGATTGACCTGTGCTGGCGACTTAAAAACAGCGGTTATAAAGTTATCTATTGCCACCAGGCCGAAATTTACCATGTTGGTGGTGCAACGCTTGATGCTGATAATCCATACAAGGCCTTCCTCAACTTCAGGAACAACCTGATGATTATGCAAAAAAACCTCCCTCTTGCTGAGGCTTATACCCTGATTACTATCAGATTTTTTATAGACTTTGTCGCCCTGCTTCAGTTCCTACTAAAAGGGAAACCTAAGTTTGCCCTCGCTGTAAGTAAAGCCCATTATCAGTTCCTCAAAAATTTAAAGCACACCGCTTCAAAGAGAGGCAGACAACAGTTATCATGGAGCGCCCACACAGGAGTATACCCAGGAAGTATTGTCTGGGCCTACTTCATCAAGGGTATCAGATTTTTTAACCAGCTAAAAAACTTTGGATAGCCAGACGGTAGCCATCTAATCCAAAACCAGTAAGTACACCCTTGCAGTTTTTACCCGTCAGAGACACGTGACGGTACTCTTCTCGCGCATAAATATTAGACACATGTACTTCTACTACCGGGGTGGTAATTGCAGCAATAGCATCGGCCAGCGCTACAGAGGTATGCGTATACCCGCCAGCATTAATAATAATTCCGTCAAAAACAAACCCGGTCTCGTGCAGCTTATTAATTAGTTCGCCTTCCACATTGCTTTGGTAATAAGAAAGCTCTATCTCAGGAAATTGCCCCTGAAGCTCTCCATAATACTGTTCAAAGCTTTTACTTCCATATACCCCCGGCTCGCGGGTGCCTAATAAATTTAAATTGGGTCCGTTTATAATTTGTATCTTCATCAGCTCAAACTTAGCCTTTAAAAGCAACAAATAAAATTTTTGCGTGATTAATTATCCTGTAGCCACTTCCTTTAAAAACTACCTTATCCTGGAAAGGGGCTTATCTAAAAATTCGGTAGAAGCTTACCTCAACGATCTGAGAAAGCTTTTTGAATACTATGATACGCTTGGTAAACCCTTTATGCCTGCATCAATTACCAATCATGAACTCTTCAGTTTTGTAAGCTGGATGGCAGAGCTTGGCATGCTGCCGAATACCCAGTCGCGTGTAATTTCTGGCATCAAATCGTTTTTCGGTTTCCTTATGCTGGAAGATATGATAGCGCTTGATCCTTCTGCAGATCTTGAATCACCACGCATGGACCGCAAACTTCCGGATGTGATCAATCTAACAGAAATTAATGCACTCGCAAATGCCATCGATGCGTCCAAACCCGAAGGTATGCGCAACAAAGCTATCATTGAGGTTCTATATGGATGTGGTTTAAGGGTTACAGAACTGGTGACCCTCAGGATTTCCGACCTGAACATGGAACATGAGTATATCAGGGTAACCGGTAAAGGCAATAAGGAAAGGATTATCCCCATCGGAGAAACTGCCGTTAAATATCTGGAAATTTACCTAAATGAAGTAAGGGTGCATCAGAATATTAAAAAAGGAAACGAAGATTATATTTTCCTTAACAGGCTTGGTACCCGGTTATCAAGAATATCCGTTTTTACTTTTATAAAAGGTCTTGCTGCACAAACAGGTCTGCAGAAAAGTATAAGTCCACATACATTCAGACATTCTTTTGCTACCCATCTGATTGAAGGTGGTGCCGATCTGCGTGCCGTACAGGAAATGCTGGGGCATTCCAGTATCACTACGACCGAGATTTATACCCATCTGGACAGAGATTATTTAAAAGGTATCATTACCTCCTACCACCCCCGTACATAAGTACAGCAATACTGTTGCTACTGGAAACTACAGCGTATCATTCTGGGCTTACCCTGCATATCATGCCTCAGTTCTACCCGTTTAAAGCCCTTGGCATACAGCATCTCTGAAGTTTCCACCGAAAGGTATTCATTAATCTCAAAATAAAGCTGTCCCTCAGTATTCAAATTTGATACTGCGAATTCAGCAATTGTCCGGTAAAAAATAAGGGGATCTTCATCGGTCACAAATAAAGCCAGATGAGGCTCATGCAGCAACACGTTTACATGCATGGCTGGGCGTTCGTTCTCCTTGATATACGGTGGGTTACTTACAATCAGGTCATATTTTACTTCACTTTCGTAAGACTTGATATCATGCGCAATAAAATTCACGTCCACCTCATTTGATGCTGCATTTTCAGCAGCAACAGCTAATGCATCGGATGAGATATCCATGGCATCCACCTCAAATAATGGATTCATTTTCTTTAAACTGACAGCGATACAACCACTGCCGGTGCCTACATCCAAAACCCTGAGCTGCTTTGTTTTCAAGGTATCTGCCAGTATCCAGTGAACAAGCTCTTCCGTTTCCGGCCTGGGTATCAGTACGCTGCTATCGACTTTAAATTTCAATCCATAAAACCAGGCTTCAGCCAGTAGATACTGGATAGGCTTTCCCTCCTTTAATGCGGAAGTTATCTGCCGCAATTTACTATCATGCAGCGCAGTAAGCTCAAGGTCGGGACGAGTTAACACCTTCATCCTGCTCCAACCGGTAAGATATTCTAAAACCATAATCAACAGTGCTTCAGATTCTTCCTTCTGGTATATTGAAGATAGTTCGTTAATAAATTCTTGTTCTAATTCTTTGAAATTCATTAATCACAAAAGTAAACATTAATGTTGCATCTCCTTATCATGAAATATTTCAATACTTCAGTAATTGCAGTTACTTTTGTGCTATGAGCGATGAGCTATATATGAAACGCTGCCTTGAGCTGGCCGCTATGGGAAACGGACAGGTAAGCCCAAATCCTATGGTTGGATGCGTAATAGTTAAAGATGGTAAAATTATCGGGGAAGGTTATCATCAGCATTATGGTCAGTCCCATGCTGAAGTAAATGCCGTAAACTCGGTGATAAAGGCATACGGTGATCTTGCCCCCTCTCTATTGAAAGGCGCTACAGCTTACGTAAGCCTTGAGCCCTGCGCACATTTTGGCAAAACACCGCCCTGTGCCGACCTGCTTGTACATCATCAGCTCGCAAAGGTGGTAATAGGCAACAAAGACCCTTTTGCTGATGTGGATGGTAAAGGTATTGCTAAATTAAAAACTGCGGGTATAGAAGTAATCACCGGGGTACTGGAAGATGAATGTTATCAGCTGAACAGAAGATTCTTTACCAGGATAAAAAAGCAGCGCCCATATATCATCTTAAAATGGGCAAGAACCGCGAATGGATATTTTGCCCCTAAAAACACTTTACAGCAATGGATCAGCGGTCCCCTTGCCAAAGTGCTCGTACATAAATGGCGCAGCGAAGAAGACGCTATTCTGATAGGTAAGCAGACAGCTATAGCAGATAATCCCCAGTTAAGCGCGAGAGAATGGCCGGGCAGCAGCCCTATACGCCTGTTGATTGACCGAAACCTTGAAGTTCCTGCAGATGCCGAGATTTTTAACAGCGTTGCAAAAACTGTAATTTTCAATGAACAAAAGACCGATGTAATCAATAATATTCATTATATTCAGATGGAAGATATGCAGTACTATCTGCCTCAGAAGATTGCTTTTCAGCTGTATTTAATGGACATACAATCGGTAATTATTGAGGGTGGGGCTAATATTCTCAATCAGTTTATTACTGCCGGCTTATGGGATGAGGCGCGGGTGTTCAGCTCTGCATCCAGCTGGGATACGGGCATTCATTCTCCATTAATTAATGGAAAAATCACCTCGGTAAACCAACTGGGATACGACCAGCTAACCATTTATGAAAACTATACAAACAAATGATATATATATTATTTAGTATCAGCTGCAGTGTTACCGTAGCTGTGCTGCTTAAGCTTGCCAGACGCTATAAGATCAATGTGTTGCAGGCGGTAATGTGGAACTATCTGGCCGCAATCCTGCTCAGTGCAGTTTTTTTTAAACCGGCGATAAAAGATTTATCAGTACTCCCATCTAATATTTCCCTGGCGCTGGGCGTATTACTTCCGCTCCTTTTCCTTGTACTTGCCGCATCCGTAAGAAATATTGGGATTGTGAAAACTGACATTGCGCAAAGGCTTTCTTTGTTTATACCGATACTGGCCTCCATCTTTATTTTTAAAGAACAGTTTGATGATTATAAAATAGCAGGCCTGGTAATTGGATTTTTGGCAATTGTGCTTACCCTCATCCGCAAATCACATACTAAATCTGCACCCTATGCATTTGTATATCCGGTTTTGGTCTTTGTTGGTTTTGGTTTGATAGATGTACTGTTTAAAAAATTGGCCCTCGATCTCACTATTCCCTACACCTCGGCATTACTGGTAATTTTTTGTCTTTCGTTTATTGTGGCTATGCTTATCCTTGCCTACACGGTACTGGTCAGGAAGCAAAAATTACAGTTCATTAACTTCATATGCGGTATGGTTCTGGGTACCTTCAATTTCGGCAATATCCTCTTTTATATGAAAGCTCACCGCTCTATGGCCGCAAATCCATCTACTGTATTTGCCGCGATGAACATGGGCGTGATCATTGCCGGAAGTCTGATTGGCATCCTGATCTTTAAAGAGAAAGTAAGTAAACTCAATTACGTTGGTATTGCTTTAGCCCTTGCCGCTATACTATTTATTACATTATCCCAGCAGCATGCTGTTTGATGACACTTATAAAACTATAGCTGCAGCTGCAGAAGGTGTGTTCAGAGATAAAGGAAGTAAATTTCTTGGCTTTGCCTATCCTTTTAAAACTGAGGCTGAACTGAAACCGATTCTACTGAAGCTGAAAGCAGAACATACAAAGGCAAATCATTTCTGTTATGCTTACCGGCTTACGCCCGACCGAAATGTTTACCGGGTAAATGACGATGGTGAGCCCTCCGGTACGGCTGGCAGGCCAATTTTAAATGCATTGCTATCAGCCGATCTGACTAATGTGCTCATAGTAGTGGTAAGATATTTTGGCGGCACCCTACTTGGTGTTCCCGGTTTGATCAATGCATATCGCTCAGCCACAGTGGAAACACTGGCTGCAGCAAATACTGTAGAGAAGACACTCAATGACATCTACCAGATCAGGTTTGCCTATCTGGCCATGAATGAGGTGATGCGGCTCTTAAAAGAAGAGCAGTTAAATATCATATCTCAGGAGTTTGATAACGAATGTTGTATACAATTTGAGGTAAGGAAATCACAACTCAATAAAGTGCTGCACAGAATTGAAAAGTTGCCCGAACTGGAAATAAAATACCTGGGCTCTCTTTAAAATAGTAGTTTTGCATTATAACTATCTTCAACCCTATGCAGAAATTATCCGAAGCAGATTTGGTGATTAATCCAGATGGCAGTATATACCATTTAAACATTCTTCCTGAAGACCTTGCAGATACGGTAATTACTGTAGGAGATCCGGATCGTATTGCTGAAGTAAGTAAGCATTTTGATCGTATCGAAGTAAAAAAAGGTAAGCGTGAATTCTTAACCCAAACGGGATACGTCGGAAAAAAACGTATTACGGTAGTTTCAACGGGCATTGGTACAGATAATATTGACATTGTTCTGAATGAGCTCGATGCCCTTAAGAATATTGATTTCCGTACCCGGGAGATCAAAACTGCGCTTACCTCTTTAAATATTATCAGGATTGGTACTTCGGGTGCTGTACAGGCAGACTTACCTATGGGCACCATTTTGGCCTCTAGTTATGGATTAGGACTGGATGCCCTGATGCACTACTATATTCACGAAGTTCCAGCAGAAGACAGATTGCTTTTTGAAAAGGTATCTGCTCATTTTGCCGGCCTTAAATCAGTGAGCCCGTATTTAACTGCTGCCGACCCGCATTTGTTAGCTGTGATCGGTAAAGGAATGGAACAGGGAGTTACCGTAACGGCACCTGGATTCTATGCCCCGCAAGGCAGAAAAGTAAGAGCAGAAAATTCAGTACCAGACTTTATTCATCAGTTGAATAGTTTCAAGCACGAAGAGAAAAGGATTACTAATCTGGAAATGGAAACAGCAGGGATCTATGCCTTGAGCAAAGTACTGGGTCATAAAGCATTGTCAGTCAATGCTATTCTGGCCAGCCGGGTAAACTTCCAGTTTAGCCAGGATCCTAATGCAGTGGTAGCAAAAGCTATACAGCTTGTCTTGGAACGTATTGAACAACTGTAGTACAGGAATCTACCAAAGAACAAGAATCTACCAAATTTATAATTGCCGATACTTATTATCATGACCAAAAGAAAGCACTTTTTCCTTATTTTATTATTAGGATCACTAACAGCACTAGGGCCCTTCTCCATCGATATGTACCTGCCTGGATTCCCTGCCATTGCAAAAGATCTGCATACTACAGTAGCGAAAGTCTCCTTATCACTATCTGGTTTCTTTATCGGGATTTCTGTGGGACAACTCTTATATGGACCCCTGCTTGATAAATTCGGACGTAAAAAACCTTTGTACATTGGTCTGATCATTTATATCATCTCATCAATCGGGTGTGCTTACGCGAGCAGTATAAACGCGCTGATTGTTCTGCGTTGTATCCAGGCTATTGGTAGCTGTGCTGCAGCAGTGGCGTCAATTGCTATGGTGCGCGACTTATTTCCTGTAAGCGAGAATGCAAAGGTATTTGCCCTGCTGATGCTGGTCGTAGGCGTTTCGCCTATGATTGCCCCTACCGTTGGCGGATATGTAACTACAGCTTTTGGCTGGCATTCGGTTTTCCTCGTACTGATGCTGCTGGGTCTGATAAACCTGATTGCAAGTATTTTTGGTTTGCCCGAAAGCTATCAGCCGGATAAATCTATCTCCTTAAAACCGAAACCCATTCTCAATAACTTTATTGCAGTATTAAAAGAGCCACAATTCTATACCTATGCCCTTACAGGTTCGGTAGCATTTTCCGGTCTGTTTGCTTATGTAGCAGGTTCACCCCTGCTGTTTATGGATATTTATGGCGTATCAGAAGAAACGTATGGCTGGATATTCGCCTTCCTTTCCATAGGTCTGATCGGCTCAAGTCAGGTGAATTCTATCCTGCTTAAAAAATACAGCAGCGAACAGTTAATATTCGCTGCACTGATCTGTCAGGCTATCACGGGAATGGTTTTCCTGATTGGCAGTATAAATGGTTGGTTCGGTTTGTATGAAACTATCGCCCTGCTTTTTATATTTTTAAGCTGCATCGGATTTTCCAGCCCGAATACTTCGGCACTCTCTCTAGCTCCATTCACTAAAAATGCAGGCAGTGCATCAGCGCTGATGGGCGCCATACAAATGGGATTAGGTACCCTGGCATCAGTTGCGGTGAGCCTGTTTGATACAAGGTCGTCTCTGCCTATGGTAGCCGTAATGGCCTCTACTTCACTGATTGCTCTAGGAATCCTGTATTTTGGAAGAACAAAGATCGTAAATAAGGTAGACGCCGGTAAAGATGCGGCACCAGCCTTTCATTAAGCTTTTGGCGGTAAACCTGGAAGGGGAATATTACCTTCTTTCAGGGCTTTTACCAATTTTTCCTGGAAGATTAGTTTAGAATCATTAAATCCATGTGCATTCAGCCAGACATTGATCATTACTTTGTACCCGGTCTCTTCCAGTAAAGACACCCCGATACGATGCTCAGGATTATTTAATACATCAGTAGAATCCAATACCGTTTGCTCAATGATCGCCTTTAACTCATCATAATCTATGCTGTAGCTAAATTTAATTTCCATGTCAAGTCTCCTGCTGCCCAGTGCACTGATATTAATAATGATCTCATTAGAGAGTTTACCATTCGGTACTACTACGGTCCTGTTATCGAAAGTGGTAACGGTAGTATAAAAAATAGCAATATCGGTAACTGTACCTTCCTGGCCCTGCGCAATGATATTATCGCCCACGCGGAATGGTTTGAGCATAAGGATTAATACCCCGCTTGCAAAGTTCTGCAGGGTTCCTGAGAGCGCCAGACCAGCTGCAACACCCAAAGCACCTACAAGTGCCGTAAATACCGTAACCTCTATGCCAATAAATTGCATTACGGTAATTACCAGCAGTATTCTTAAAGCAGTAACCGTAAGGCTGATAAAAAATGGCTTTAAAGAAGGATCAACATCTTTCTGGTGCAGGCCATTTTTCAGCCATCTGGAAAACCATTTAATCAACCAGAGTCCAACAAATAAGATAGCTATTCCAATCAGTATATTCGGACCTTTGTCTAAGATCCAGTCAAAAGCCTTATCATAAAAACGGATCGAGGGATCCTGTACTTTTTCTTTCATCACGGGGTAAATAGTATATTAATAACCTTAGAATAACGTTATAGCAGAATAAATGTTTACCAATTTGAGATAGCTCAAACAAAAAAAGCCGGTAAATGTTGAATTCATACATCTTAATGAAGACCTATGCTAAATAAAATAAAACATAATTTAACAATACTGGCAGCTAAAAAACTGCTGGACAGTAATAAGGATGAAAGTTTAGGAACTGCTAAACGTTTTCTATCGATAGTTGCCGGGGCATATATATTTCAAAGAGGCATTAGAGCGATTACCAAGCGTCCGGTGGTTGCGGTGCAGGAGGCAATACTTGGAGGATTTTTGATCTATGATGCGGTAAAAGACATCAGACAGACCTATCCGGTTAAACCATCCCAGCCGGCACAAATAAGGAAAAATCAAATCCAGGGTAATGATCCTTCCTCCGGGATTGCTGAATTTGTATAAACCTTCCTCCCGGATAGCTGAATTCGTATAAGCCCTCTTGCGGGAGCGCCGAATCGTGTAAGCGAATGCGCTCAGTTGAAGGAAACAATATTTCATAGCGATGATTAACAGTATCAAACTGATTAATCATCGCATTTTGCAATTTTCTATCTATAACAGACTGCTGATCAAATGATATCTTGTCCTCCCCTAATCTAATATTTTCTCATAAAAAGATCTTAAATCGTCTAGAAACGGACGCAGCATATGTAAATAGTCAGATTTCTTCTGATTGTAGGGAAGCACATAACCATCGGTGTACAGTGCTTTGCTAATGTCCTGCACATTGATCGACAAATAGCCGATCTCAATAGTATAATGATTTCTATACTCTTTACTCAGGCCTTCGGTATAAATAACCGGATTACGCTTCACTGCTGTTATTAAGTCCTGTACTAATGTGGCAATTGCTTCTTCATCTGGCAGCATATCATAATTCACATTTTCGTTCAGTGCCAGATTCACTATCTTTTTTAAGGGGCCCAGTTCATCAAACCAGCTGGGTAATCCTGGTACCGGATTATCATTCATACTTTATTTGTCTTTATTTTTTTCTCCTTTTTAAATACAATCTTATTTTTTTAATGCCCTGGTCTTTTAACTGTCTGGTACGCTCTTTACTCAGGTTCATAGAGAGGGCGATTTCTGACAGGGGCCGGGCTTCAGTACCAAATAAACCAAAATATGTAACCAGCACCTTACGTTCTCTTGCATTGGTCCGCACAAGCAGTTCTTTCAGGTATTCATCGTCAGCATCATGCACAAATACTTTTCCTAACCCGGGATCCTCTGCAGCCAGAACATCGAGCAGTGTACTGCCAATCTCAGCATTCCATACGGCATCTAATGATTTACACTTACGCGCATTTTTCAGCTGCTCAGAGATCTTCTGCTGGTCCAGCTCGGCGGCAGAAGCAATTTCCTCATCTGTAGGTGCGCGCTCCAGCTGCTGTTCTAGTTCTGCTGCTAATTTGTTGAGTTTGGTAACCGCATTTACTACATTATGCGGCAGGCGGATAATTCTTGTTTGATCGGCCAGGGCATCTAATATCGCCTGCCTGATCCACCACACGGCAAAAGAGATAAACTTAAATCCCCTGGTGTCATCAAATTTCGTGGCTGCACGGATCAGTCCTATGTTACCTTCGTTAATCAGGTCACCCAGACTCAGACCCCGGTGCTGATAATTTTTTGCTACAGACACTACAAATCTTAAATTTGTACGGATGAGATAATCCTTTGCCGCCAGGTCGCCTTCTTTAATCCTGCGTGCAAGCATTATTTCATCAGTAACAGCCAGCAGCGGAATACGGCCTATTTCACCCAGATAACGGTTAATTGAATCGCTATCGCGTCTGGTGATACTTTTGGTAAGTTTAATTTCCCTCATGTTGGTAATAATTGCACCAAATATGGAAATCAATAACGTATAATAAAAATGAATGTTTGTAAACTAAATTTAAAATAGTATTTAGAACTAATTGTTTTTTATTATTTTTGACTTGCAAAATAAAATATGCTGTTTAGCAATTAAACATCTTTACAAATCGAACCCCTTTGCCCCTATTAACCATTAATCCAGTAAAAAACTAATTTCATTATGTACAGAACGCCTGATAAGATTGATTTAAAGATTCTACAGCTGATGCAGTATAATGCTTCGCTTCCTCAACAGGAAATAGCCACATTGGTAAGCCGCACGCCGGGAGCAATCAGTAATCGCTTACAAAGGCTAAAGCAGGATAAGTATATTCTAGGTTCCAAAGTAATGCTTAACGGGCCCCTGCTGGGTTTTTTAGTGTACGGTTTTGCAGAAGGAAAGATTGATATCAGCTCCACGGATTTTCTGGCTACCCTGAGAGAAGATCTCTCTGCCATCAAAGGAATAACAGAATGCTTACTTTTTCATCACTACCAAAGGCTAAATTTTAAAATTGCCGCCAGGAATGTTGCAGGCTTTAACGAAACAGTCGCTAAGATCAGAGCATTACCATATCTGAACATAGAGGTGAGTGAATTATACAATGAGGTACTGATACCAGAAAGGGGTTTGCAGTTACTGCCATAAAGGCTGTAGATCTATCTTCCAAAGCAGATCTGGCTGATATTTGGATAAAATTCCCAAAAATAGATACCGCCAAACATTTTTTTGATCGGGGAGTTTATAGCTCAAACCATATAAATATGCCATCAACTGTAATCGAATTATTTAATTATGATCATAAGGCTTCAACATTAACTATTGTTTTTCGATCGGGCAATGTCTATGCCTACCAGCATGTACCGGAGCAGGTTTATCGTAATTTAGTGACTGCGCCCTCCAAAGGGAAATATTTTAATAGCGCAATCCGCGACAAATTCCGGTACCAGCATCTGAATAAAGCCTGATGAGTCCTGGATTTATACGTTTATTCATCATGTAACCTGAGCTAATTTTAATAAGTTTGCAGCATAATCCTCTAAATGCTGAATAGAACATTATCTACTGCGGGAATATTTGTATTGTATGCCCTGTCTTTATTGCCATTGCGCATCCTGTACCTATTTGCCACAGTTTTATACTGGATCCTGTACTATGTTACCGGGTACCGCAGAAAAGTGGTCAGAACAAATCTTGTCAATGCATTCCCCGAAAAATCTGTTGAGGAAATTGATACTATTGAGAAACGCTACTTTAAATTTCTGGCTGATCTGATCATTGAAATCATTAAGATGGCCAGTATTTCAAAAGCTGAGCTGAATAAAAGGTATGTCTTTAATAATATTGAAGTGTTAAACGCGTATTTTGACCGTGGCGAAAGTGTCCTCGCTTGTGCCGCACACTACGGCAACTGGGAATGGGGCACGCTTGCAATTGGTACACATATCCGCGCAGCGAATTATGCGATCTATAAACCTTTGTCAAATAAGGCTTTCGATAAATGGTTTTTTACCATGCGCTCCAAATTTGGTAACAGACTGATTGCGATGAGGCAAACCTTCCGTGCCTTAACGGAAAGTAAAAATGAACCTACCCTATTTCTGTTTGGTAACGACCAGGCGCCGCCGAAAGAAGAATCGCATTACTGGATTAACTTTTTAAATCAGCAGACCTCTGTACAGCTAGGCATTGAGAAGTTAGCCTTAAAAACCAACAGGCCGGTGTTCTACCTCAAACTAACGGTGGTTAAAAAAGGATATTATGCGATTGATTGTATCCCTATCAGCTTGAATCCTCAACAAACAAGCGGGCATGAGATCACTGATCTGCATACCCGCCTGCTGGAAAATATGATAAAAGAAGAACCAGCTTACTGGCTATGGAGCCACAAGCGCTGGAAACATCAGCCTACTCCGCTCCCTGCAGTTTCAAAACCGCAGTAGTTTGCGTCCGGACTTCCTTAGTTAATTCTGGGTTGTCACTTAAAGTCTTTCCATATGATGGGATCATTGCTTTAAGTTTGTTTTGCCATTCAGGCAATGCCATTTCAGTTTTAAAACAGCGTTCAAGTAATTCCAGCATGATCGATACCGCAGTTGATGCTCCCGGTGAAGCTCCAAGTAAGGCTGCTATTGAACCGTCGGCTGCAGACACCACCTCAGTACCAAATTCGAGGATCCCGCCATGCTTCGCATGTTTTTTGATCACCTGAACACGCTGACCAGCGGTTTCAAGCTCCCAGTCTTCCATCTTTGCATCAGGAAGATATTCACGTAAGGCATCCAGCCTGTCCTGCGGGCTCTGTCTCACCTGGTCTATCAGATACTTGGTCAAAGGGATATTATCCAAACCAGCAGCAATCATAGGCCTGATATTATCCATTTTGATACTCATTGGTAAATCCATCAGTGAACCGTTTTTAAGAAAACGTGTAGAGAAACCGGCATAAGGACCAAAAAGCAATGCTTTCTTGCCATCAATCATTCTCGTATCCAAATGCGGCACAGACATAGGAGGTGATCCAACTGCTGCCTTGCCATATACTTTTGCATTATGACGTTCAATCACATCAGGGTTAACACATTTCAGCCATTGTCCGCTAACAGGAAACCCACCAAAACCTTTACCCTCAGGGATATCAGATTTTTCCAGTAAAGGTAATGATCCGCCACCAGCGCCTATAAAAACAAATTTTGCTTTTACTTTTTTCTTGTCACCAGTATCAGCGTCCTTCACCTTCAGTTCCCAAAGGCCATCTTTTTGTTTTAATCTTCTCACTTCTTTATTAAATTCAATCGATACTCCAGGTTGCTGCTCTAAAGTTTTGAAAATCATACGTGTTAAAGCACCAAAGTTTACGTCGGTACCCAGCGTCATACGGGTCGCTGCAACTTTTTCTTCTGCCGGTCTGCCAGTCATTACCAGCGGCATCCAGTCAGCAAGCTGTTTAGGATCTTCCGAATAGGTCATCCCTTTAAACAGTTCACATTGCTGTAAACCATCATAACGTTTTCTCAGGTAATCTACGTTCTTAGCACCCCATACAAAACTCATATGCGGAATGCTTTTAATAAATGTTTCTGGTGCGCCGACAAGGTTATTTTCTACCAGGAATGTCCAGAACTGTTTAGATATTTCAAAAGATTCGGCAATTGCCACAGCTTTAGAAGTTTCAACTGTTCCATCTTTTCTTTGTGGGGTATAGTTTAGTTCACAGAATGCCGAGTGACCGGTTCCCGCATTATTCCAGGCATCAGAACTTTCTGCTGCCGCTACATCCAACCGTTCAAAAATCTCTATAGTCAGATCTGGTGAAAGCTCTTTTAAGAGCATCCCCAGCGTCGCACTCATTATTCCTGCACCAATTAATACTACGTCTACTGCTTTATCTGAATTTATACTTTTACCGGTCATGTAAGGTTAGAAATATTGTACGCTTTTTTTATATCGGGAACAAAATTAAGATAATGACCGAGAGTTGCATCCTTATTTTATGTTTTGTACGTAATATTTTAACCCAAAACAGCAAATTATGTTTTATTTATCTCACCTGCCCGTTTCCCCGGATCAGCCATTTGTAACTTGTCAGTTCTTCCAGGCCCATCGGACCGCGGGCATGCAGCTTCTGGGTACTGATGCCTATTTCCGCTCCCAATCCAAACTGTCCCCCGTCAGTAAAGGCGGTTGATGCATTGGTATAAACTGCAGCAGCATCTACAGCATTCAGGAAAACCAATTGCGTTTCTATATCTTCTGCGATGATTGCTTCACTGTGCCCCGAGCTATACCTGGCAATATGTTCAAGGGCCTCATCGATATGATGAACAGTCTTGATGGACATCTTATAATCAAGAAATTCTATGCCATAATCTTCCGCTCTTGCTTCAAACAACAGTTCCTCCGGATATGCGTTCTTCAATGCAGCAAAAGAAAGCTGGTCTGCATAAATCTCTACTTCTTTCTCCGCTAACCTGCCGGTGATTAATGGTAGGTCTGCCAAACGGTCTGCGTGTACCAGCAGACAGTCTAATGCATTACAGACGCTTACCCTTCTGGTTTTTGCATTAAATATAATTTCACGGGCCTTCATACTATCGCCTGAGCTATCAAAATAGGTATGAACTATCCCCGCCCCTGTTTCAATCACTGGTATTTTACTATGTTCACGAACATAATCAATCAGGGCCTGACTGCCACGGGGTATCAATACATCTACCATACCTCTGGCATTCAGTAATGCAACAGTGGCTTCTCTTTCCGCAGGTAAAAGCACTGCGGCATTCTCGTCAATATTGTGGGTTTTCAATACGCTTTTGATCACGTTCATGAGGGCAATATTGGAAACCTCAGCATCGCTTCCGCCCTTTAGAACAGCTACATTTCCCGTTTTGAAGCATAGCGCAAACACATCGACGGTCACATTTGGCCTAGCTTCATAAATCACACCCACTACACCCAGAGGCACCCGAACTTTCGAAAGCTCAAGTGCATTATCTAAAGTATTACTATAGATAATCTCTCCCAAAGGGCTGTTCATGCCTGCAATCTTGGTACAGTCATCTGCCATACCCTGCAAGCGAGCTTCATCTAATATCAGCCGGTCGTACTTCGCATCTTTCGGATCCATACGCTCCAGGTCTTTTCTATTGCCCGCGATGATTTCTTCGGCATGGTCAATCAACCCTTGCGCCACATCATTTAACACCAAACTGATGGATCCTGAATTTAACTGAGAGAGTTTACGACTTGCAGCTACCGCTGCCTGGAAATATTGCTGATACATATTGTCATTTAAATCATTGTTAAGGCGAAGGACTAATGCTGATCTTTCAGGCGTACGGCTTATTGCAAAGCATAATAGCTATTGCAAAGTATATAGGTTATTGCAACGCATAATAGTTATAGCAAAGCATAAAGTTATTGCAAAGCATAAAAGTAATTATAATGAACCAGAGGTTTTTCACCCTTGTGGCCGGTTCTTTCCACCGCGCGCTCAGAATTATACTCCGCTATCCCGAGACCAAGCACGCTGTCATTTTCATCCAGTAAGCGAATAATATCCCCCTTTTGAAAAGGCGATACGACCTTCATAACCCCCACTGGCAAGAGGCTCCTCGCGGAACCAGATATCAGCGCTTTTTTAGCGCCCTCATTTATCATTACACTACCTGTAGCACTATCCTGAGAATGTGCAATCCATTTTTTCTTGCCAGATTTAATCTTGTCTGGTATAAATTCCGTGTGTACAACTGTACCGTCCATAACTTTAAGCAACACATCTTCAATAGTGCCATTTGCTATGTGTACAGGTATTCCCAGTTTCGCTACCTTCTGTGCCATACCCAGCTTGGTGCCCATACCTCCTCTGCCAGCAGATGATTTACCTGTACTGATATAAGAACTTATATCTTCGTTTTCTGCCCTGATCTGTTCAATCACCATGCTGCCCTTGTCGGCCGGATTACCATTGTATATGCCGTCTACATTAGATAATATAATGAGCGCATCTGCATCAAGCATCGAAGCAACCAGTCCGGCCAGTTCATCGTTATCTGTAAACATCAGTTCAGTAACCGCCACTACATCGTTTTCATTAATGATGGGCACTATCTGGTGTTTCAGCAATATGGAAAGACAGGCTTTCATGTTTAAGTAGTGTTTGCGGTCGCGGAAATCTTCTTTGGTAACCAATACCTGCGAACACAGTAAATCCTGCTCTTCAAATAAGCTCAGGTATTTGTTGATCAGCCTGATCTGGCCTAGGGAAGCCAGCAGCTGACGGGCGGCTACTGCGTCGTGCTTCTCCGAGATCTTAATCATGCTCCTCCCCGAAGCAACTGCACCTGATGATACCAGTACCACTGTAATACCGCGCTCTTTTAAAGCTACGATCTGGTTAACCAGTGAGCTGATGCGCAGACTGTCCAGCATGCCCTCCGTTGTAGTCAGCACATTTGAGCCAATCTTTACCACTACTTTTTTATAGAGCTTAGTCATGTCCCAACAAGGTACCAAAAAATAATAAATTATAACAAAGCGATCAATGCCGTCCAGCCAGTCTGATGACCTGCGCCCAGGCCTTTCCCGGTATCCCCATCAAAGTATTCGTAAAATAAAATGTAATCCTTAAAATGCGGGTCCTTATCAAATTTGCTATGCCCTCCGTTCACCGGCCGGTTACCCGCACCGTCTTGTAAGAAGATAGACTTCAACCGCCCGGCAATATGCTGACCGATTTCTGCCAGACTGAAATACTCACCAGAACCCGTAGGATATTCCACTCTGAAATCATCAGTATAATATTCCTGGAAATTCTTTAAAGATTCAATTATGAGGTAATTCATCGGAAGCCATATTGGTCCCCGCCAGTTACTGTTACCGCCAAACATATTAGAATCACTTTCGGCAGCCACATATTTAACAGTATATGCTGCACCATCCAGCTGATATTGATACGGATGGTCCAGGAAATACCGGGAAAGTGAACGTATGCCCCGGTCAGACAGAAACTCGTTCGGATCAAGCATCCTTTTCAGCAGCAATTTCATCCGGTGGCCTCTTAACAGCGATAGTAAATGCTGATTATTTCCTTTCGTATCTTTCCAATGGCTTACAAGTTTTACCAGGTCGGGCCGCCTTTCCATAAATAAATCCAGCTGGGCCTTAAGTTTTGGCAGTTTCTTCCATTTCTCTTCATCAAAGGTAACCTGGGCAAACATTGGGATCAGTCCTATCATACTGCGTAAGCGCAGGCGGTCACAACTGCCATCAGGACGTCTCAGCATATCATAATAAAAACCATCTTCGTCGTCCCATAAGCCCACAGCATCTTCCCCCATATTAGAGATAGACCCGGCAATGTAAAGGAAATGCTCTGCAAACTTGATCGCCATGTTTTCGAATGGCGAGAAATGTAAAGATAACTCCATACTGATCTGAAGCATATTTAAGGCATACATGGCCATCCAGCTGGTTCCATCCGCCTGCTCCAGAAATCCCCCTCCCGGAACCGGCTGGCTACGGTTAAATACCCCTACATTATCCAATCCCAGAAACCCACCTTCAAATATATTATTGCCTTCACTGTCTTTCTGGTTTACCCACCAGGTAAAATTGAGTAATAGCTTATTGAAAACTTCAACAAGAAAGTTGAGATCGCCCTTACCCTTACTTTTTTTATCAGCCAGATAAACATGCCAGGTGGCCATAGCATGGACCGGCGGATTTACATCACCAAAGTCCCATTCATAAGCAGGAAGTTGTCCGCTTGGGTGCATATAATTGGCGCTCACCATTAGTTCCAGCTGTCCTTTTGCAAAATCAGGATCTAAGGCTGCCAGGCTGATGCAGTGAAATGCGAGGTCCCAGGCGGCAAACCATGGGTATTCCCATTTATCTGGCATAGATAAAATGTCTTTTGCCACAAAATGCTTCCAGCGTGAATTCCTGCCCTTTCTTCGTTGATCAGCTATCGGTTGCTGACCGTTATCGCCCTTCAGCCAGCGGTTAACATCATAATGATAAAATTGCTTGTTCCAGAAAAGACCAGCTGCAGCCTGTCGCTGCATAGATTTCATATCTGCAGTATCCAGTTGTTTTTGCCGCGAAGCAAAAAAGTCGTCCGTTTCAGCAATGCGCTGTTTAAAAATATGGTCAAATTCGGTAAATGGTGCCGTGTGCTTATTTCTGCTTAAACGAAGCTCTACTATTGCAGAACTTCCCGCTGCGAGGGTTAACCTATGCCAGATCGCTGCCTTGGTTCCAAACTGATCCGGATTAACGGCATCTGTTATATTATTTACGATATAATTATTGATTCCATCTTTACAGTATTTTCCTGCATTGTCTGTCTGATAAAGAAGCTCATTGTTCGTTTCATTATCAGTAAACAGGAACTTGGGGCTTCCTGAACTATAACAATGATAATCCCCCAGCTGTTCAGATCTTAGCATCAGGGTGTTCTGCCCATGGTTAAGGATTTCTGGTTTCAGCCCCTCATCACCGGTATTCCAGGTATTCCGATACCAGAGTTGAGGAATTACATCAAGCACGGCGCTTTCTGTACCGCGGTTATATATGGTGTACCTGATCAGGATATCATCTTCAGCTGCCTTAGCATATTCTATAAACACATCAGCATAAAAGTCCTGATCAAATATCCCAGTGTCAATCAGCTCGAATTCAGGGTCATTTTTCCCTCTTGCCACATTCTGCTCTATCAGCTGCTGATATGGAAAGGCCTTTAAAGGGTATTTATACAGCATTTTCATATAGCTGTGGCTGGGGTTTCCATCAAGATGAAAGTAAATCTCTTTTACATCTTCTCCATGATTACCCTGCTCATTGGTCAGGCCGAAAAGACGTTCTTTCAGGATAGGGTCTGCACCGTTCCATAAAGCAAGACCGGCACATAAGAGCTGCTGGTCGTCACTGAAACCGCCCAGGCCATCCTCGCCCCAGCGATAGGCCTTGCTCCGGGCCATATCATGACTTAAATAGTTCCAGGCATCACCATTTAAGCTGTAATCTTCCCTTACAGTACCCCATTGACGGTCCGACAGATAAGGCCCCCACTTAAGCCAGTTGGCCTTACCACTGTAATGATCTGTAATACGCTGCTGCTCGGCTTCGTGGTTTTTAATAGGCTTCATACACCAATAATAACGATTGTCTGCCGCAAAACAGCATGTGTTACCGATTTAACACTACTCCTTTTCGATCATTTTATCTTCCAGGTCTATAATCATAGAGGCAATTTCCACCATAAACCATTCCTTAAAAATTTTATACGTACGTTTCTGTGGCCAGTCGTTCTCATCAGTATGGTAATCATTCAACTCATTATCAAAGATTTTCAGATAGTTCCGCTTTAACCAATTTTCTACCTTTTCTTTACTCTCCAGTTCCTTGATCAGATAGACGGTTCCTTCATCATCATCATGAACCGGAAACTCCGGATCTACGTAATTAATCCAGTCGTAGAAAGGTTTTTTAGCTTTGACCAATATGGCACATCTGTTTATTGTCTCATAATATAATGTTGGTTCAATCATATCTTTATTATTTTATAGTACAAACTTATCAATATAATATAGATATACTGCCATTCTCCTTTTCGCTGATGGATTTGCACTTGTAGGTACCGGTCGTAAGGCTGTAGTTGAAAAGGAAGATGTATATACCATTACAGGTTCCGGCCGTAAACCTGTAGCTGAGAGGAAATATGTATTTGCCCTTGTAGGTTCTGCCGTAATGCGGTAGCGGAGAATGACGTTTTAAATGCCCTCGTATTTATTTGATTTTCAGACAAAAATTAATTAATTTCATACTATTAATACAAACCAAATATTAACGTTATGAACAGATTATTTAAAATTCAGGATTGGGCCGACAGGCACCATCCGAAATGGCTAGACTATTTTCGTATAGTTCTTGGTTTAATTCTGATCTGGAAAGGTATTGCCTTCGCTCTCAACCTGCATGCCTTTACCAATCTGATGGGCGATGCCGGTCTTGGTGCCGCACTCAGCATCAGCATGGTTGCCCATACGATTATTGTACTTCATATTATCGGCGGACTGATGATTGCGCTTGGATCACATACCAGATTATTCTCCCTACTCAATATCCCGATCCTGCTGGCTGCAGTTTTCTATGTGAACCTGCCCGAACAGGTATTCCGCCCCTATGCAGAATTCTGGTTTTCCTGCGCAGTGCTGCTTGCATTGATATGTTTCCTGATCGAGGGAGATGGTATTTTGTCGGTAGAACATG